>Ga0326727_10000796_pt1 | contig 124982 bp, 127 predicted proteins | sample MB2enrmetagenome_FD_207643 | JGI IMG/M metagenome (GOLD analysis project Ga0326727, IMG submission 207643) | Lab enriched peat soil microbial communities from McLean, Ithaca, NY, United States - MB29MY | ecosystem: Environmental > Terrestrial > Soil > Wetlands > Peat | place: USA: New York...
TGCTCGAAGGCCGATAGTTCCGGAGCTGGAGAAACGTGAGAATGCCGCGAAGGAAGAAACGCAACCAGTTTAGTGAGCTAGTGGTCGGGGCGCGCGGATTTGAACCGCGGACCTCCTGCGCCCAAGACGGGCGGGTCGTCTCTAGGAAGTCCTTCCCCTTCAACATCAATGCAGAAAATAACGGAGTTAGCGGACGATTTGCTAGTGGCAGGATGTACGAAAATGTGGCTCCGCATGCATGGGGTCCCCACACTTTTCCCCACAGCGAAGAAGAGGCGAAAGATTCGATTTCGCGCATGAGGCCGTTTCAGGGGCGCTTCAGTTTCTAAACAGGCAAATAGCCTCAAGCGGATTTGCGGATGGCGTTTCGCCGAGGGTTAGCCTCCGGGCCATGGACCCTAATTTTGCGTCTTCTCTGTGCAGGCTGGATCAAGACTTCGGCCGGTATGTCTAACTTTTCATGCAGACGGCGGATCATGTTTAAGGACAACGGCCTTTTCCCCCGCATCACTTCATAGACGCGCGTACGCTGGCCGATGACGCCAATCAACGCCCTAGTGTCTTTGCCTTTTTGTTCGAGCCGAAACTTGATTGCTTCGACGGGATTTGGAAGATCAATGGGATAGTGTTCGTGCTCGTACGCCTCAATGAGGGTTGTGAGAATGTCCAGTTCGTCGCTTCCCGCAGAACCTTCTGGGGAATCCCACAACTCCTCGACCCGGCGCAGTGCTCCCTCGTAACCCGCTTCATCCCTAATCGGTTTGATGTCCATATCTCACCGTTCTTACATCAATCTCGTCATAATCTTCGTGTGTTCCAATCCACTTAATGAACACGATTCGGTGGCGGTAGTTAATTGCCACCACTAGCCTATAACTATTGCCCTTGATGTTGAAGACTACTCTGTCCGCTCCAACAATGCTGGCGTTCGCATAGGCCTTGAGGACGTCAGCCGGATTTTCCCAGTCGGCTTGGACCGCTTCATGAAACCACGCGTCGAGTGCGGATTTGACCGCCTTTTGGTCTTTGCCACCTTTCAGTTTCTCAACAAATTGCCGCAGAGTCTTCCGCGCTATGACTCTCACCGTCGAGTCTCGGGCGACATGAAACTATTATACTCCTTGTTCCCAAAATGGGTACAGGCGAAAGAACGGGTGCAGATCATCATGTCGTGGAGGCTCCCCTGGCAGCGCAAAAGACCGAATTTCGAGGTGACTCCAATCATGGGAAACATGCAGATATGTATTGGGGCCAAATCATGTTCGGTGTGTTCTTCAGTATTCATCAGGCAAAATCACTGTCGTCGCGGAGCGATCCGACTCCGTGATGATCCACAGCTTTTCCCCTGCATTTGTTCGATAGCTGCTCAAGAGGCGGAGACCGTGCTTCAGGGCGTGCTCGTTCTCCTGCTGGTCGCTAAGATCTAGATCCCCCCAGTCGCACCCTGCATGCCGTGTCAGGAATTCACTTGGGTCCTGTCCAGCCTTCTGGAGCACCGCCAAGGCCCCTGGTGTGGCCACAATCTGGCCTAATTGGAACCCCCGGACTTTGTCAGGTTGTTGCATGACACAGATCCTTTCGCTCCTCGTCTGGCACTGCTGTGCGCCAGGCATTCAGAGGTTTTCGAGCATCAATGGCGAGTGGTCGCCGGTGGTGCCCTGAGGCCCGTCCGAAAAAGTGGCAATAGAGAAAGGTGAGCACGCGGTCGCAACGCGTTATGTCCGCATTGGCATGACGACGTAACGGTATTCATAGCCGCCACCGTCGTTTGGGCGAAATTCGGCGGCTGCTGTGTGCTCCTTGAAGTAGAACTGCACCATGTCACTGCCCGCTGCTCTCAGAAACTCGATTAAGAACCTTGAGTTGAAGCGGGCAGCCATCGGTTCGCCGGCGTAAGCCGTGTCCAGCGTCTCCTCCGACTCTCCAGTCTCGGGGCTGGACGACGACAAGCAGAACTGCTTGTTCTGCACGTTGAGCTGAACCGCGCTCGCGCGCTCGTCGGAAAATTGGGACACTCGTTGGACCGCTTGCGAGAACTCCCCGCAAGGAAGCACCAATGAACGAGTGTAGTCGCGGGACAATACGGGTTCATAGTTCGGGAACGTTCCGACGAGCTGGCGGCAACTTAACAACCGGCTGCCGATCCGGAAGTAGAGCGTGGAATCATCTTTGGCGAATTCGAACACCTCAATCCCTCTGAAATTGAGAAGGGTGTTAATCTCCGACAACGCCTTTTGGGGAATCAACACCCTGACTTCGCTCGTCACACCTGCGATCGATGCGGGTGCCTGGATGTGTGCCAAACGATTGCCGTCCGTGGCGACCATAGTGATGGAAGTCGGCTGAAGGATCAGCAGGGCGCCATTCAGCATGTAACGGGATTCTTCCTGCGATATGGCGAAAATTGTTCTGCTGATCATCGTGCGGAAAATGGCGGCCGGAAGCCGAAGGGCCGCTTGAGCCGGGTATAATGGAAGGCTCGGGAAGCTTTTACGCGGCAAGCCCACCATTCTGGTGTTAGACCGCCCACAGCGAATCTGTACCCAATCGTTTTCCTGCGATTTGATCGTAAGTTCCCCATCCGCGAGCAGGCGGATGTAGTCGTAGAGTTTGCGACCTGGAACCGTACAATATCCTGGGGTCTTCACCGTGGCCGCGCAGAAGGTCCGGAGGCTCAACTCCAGGTCGGTCGCGGTGATCAGGAGGTTGTTCCCTGACGTTTCGAACAGGAAGTTCGACAATATCGGCACGGTTGACTTCCGCTCGATGACGCCTTGAGTGATTGATAGTTCTCCTAGAAGGTCGGTCTTGTTGATGCTGATGTCCATATTGGACGATCCAGTGGTTTTGGCGTTTGGAGATGACATATCCCTCTCTCATTAGTAAGGTTCACCGCAAGCGGAGAGCCCGAGTCTGTTTTGAGGCGAGCCATAAAGGTTGACGACTGGCCGGATTAAGCCCTGGTCCGCTGCGACATGAGCCTCTGCCACACGGCAGAATCGACAGCGAGGCTCGACATTTTCCCGGTGACCAGGTTGAGAAATCCACCGTGGTAGGATAGTCGGCCGTAGCGAAACAGCCGGGCCAACATCGCCAAAGATTGGTAGGCGAGCGTCTGGTTCACGAATGGCTCCTGCCGTTCGAGGGCCTCGATTGCGCTACACGAAGGCAGACGGTCCCGCTTGTCCATCTTTGGATTGATGATCTCGGGAAACAGGTCAGCTACGGTCGGCAACCGAAATTTGAGGTTCTTGGAGTGCTGGTTCTCCGGCTGGCCAAGAACAAACTGGCCGCTATCCGCATTGTTGCCTATGTCCAGCCAATAATGGCAATTTCCGTAAGCCGGGGAGCGTGTAATGAGGGCGCGAGCTTTGCGGGAGTCAACACAGCCGATCAGCACATCGGTTCCTTCGTCCCACCGCTCATCTAAGAAGCGCGGGGTTCCTCGCCATCCGAGTCCCCAAAACAAGTTGATGCGGGTAGCCAGCACAGTCGCTTTGTAAAGGCCGATCTCATTCTCACTGAACGGTTGCCGCACGCAGTTAACCCGGGAGATGCGGTCTCCGTCGATGAAGTTGACGTCCAATCCGTGAGGGTGGCCCAGCGCGACCATTGCCTGATGCAAATACGGCAAGCCTGCAGCGATGGCACTCCCGGTCGCCCCGCAACCCACAACTGTTATGTGAATTTTCTTTGTGAGCAAACAACTCGGAAGGATGTGTTCAGTCGGCTGGGGGCCGGTTTCTGGAATGGTGGTCATGGTTCGTCACGAAGGCAGCCAATGTCTGGTTCGCCTGTACGAGGTAACGCGATAGAAACCGCTTTTCCCCCGCCAGAGTTTTCCACATGGCAAGCAGCCCGCCTGGAAACTCTATGTGTTTCCGGCTGCCGGCGGCGTGCGTAAACTCGCTCTGAAAAAAGGACCGTTCCCAGGAATTTATGGCTTCGACCGATTTCTCGCGAGGTATCCTCATGCTGCCCGTACACACATTCCCGTCGTCGTAGCAATTCCAATACGGCGCCACATGAAGCTTTGTTTTTGCAGTCGGTCGCTTACTTTCGGCGAGAGCGCGAACCCACAACTGAGTACCGCAAGCTTTGAAGACCAATGCTGGATGTGGATAGCGCTTTGCATTCAGCTTCTGAAGTGCGTCGTCGCCACCTTTGTCGCTGAAAAACATCACTCGCTCACAAGCCGGCGCCCACCAAACAATCATTTCCGGAGTACGTACGAGCACGCATTCCGGCAGAATCTCGGCTGGGACCGACTTGCCCAGTTGGACCATCAGATCAATCAGCATCTGTGGCGTGGCGAGTTGCCCTTCGCCCAGGCGCGCTCCGTCATTGTCGTGGAAGACTTCGTGGAGGGTCACAAACGGGTGCCGGTACGGAATGCTGTCATAGCTGCTCGTCCCGTAAATCAGGAGTGCTCGACTGAGTCGGAAGTCCTGACTTGAGCCGATGTTGACGTTGGTATTCATCGTAAAGCTCTCGCATGATTTCAACGATTTTGGCTGCGCATGCCAGTGAACGGATCATCGCGGCAATGTATTCAAAAAGGCGGCCGAGCTGCTGGTCCAGGTTCTTCTTGGGCCTGTCCAGTCTGATCACCCGCAGAATGCAAGGAGCCAAGGGGCCGTTCTGCCCGATGTATTCCATCTCTTCATCGCAGCAAGCGCCGATCGGGTCATTCTCATACCAGTTCAGCAGGCATCCAGGCCCAATGCCATCGCACTCCTCCAGGTAATCATCGAGCCCCGGGATCCGGCGAATTAAGCGATGTGGCCAATGATGTGAATATCCAGCCGAGTGGTTCCACAGTTCGAGCAAATGGGACACGAGGTCACGAGCTCTGCTTGGGCCTAGTTTGGGCTGCATCGCTCGCAAGAGTGAACAAGCGTAACGTGGATTCATTGTGAGCCGGTCGCGGAGACAAGCGGGAAGGCTTGGCGCCACCTTGGGGTAGATGGAATCCGCTAGTTCGGCCGCTTCACGGTCACACATTAAAATTTCCGCATGTTCCGTTGCCGCATCGTAGTCGTAGACCAGCATCCACTTTGCAAGGCAGTGCCGGAACGCGACGAAGAAGGCGGCAGGCAGGCGCTTGTGTGCTCGCTCAAGCACACTGAGCGTGGCTCCAATCGGGATCGAAGCCGCGCCCGAAAAATCAGCGACGAGAAACAATGATTGAGCGGAATTATCTATCTCTGCGCGGCCCTCATAACGCTCCCGTTCGCTTTGCTCGAACGTGTGGTCCAAAATCCGAATGTCGCCTTCCCAGACCTTGCGAACCTCATCGATTCCATTGACCTGAGCCAGGCGCTTAAATCCACGCTCCACAAAATCTACGGCGCTGCCAGCCCAATCGGCCGGGCTACAGATCCCGAGCCGCAGGAGGCTCATTCCCAGCTTGGCTGCCGGTTCTTCATCCCAGCGCTCGCAGTACCGCCACCGAATGCCTTTGATTTGTGGAACGGTGACCTGCACCGGCAAGCCGATTAGACAAGGGGAAAGACGATCCCGGCGGGAGGGATTAGCCGCTCGTCGTTTTCCGAGTTTGCGCGGTTGTATTTGAGACTGTCGAACATTTTGCCGAGCATTTCGCCGGCCACGAAGGTTTCCGGGCATTTTCGTAACTGCTCCACAAGAGGATCCTTATCGGGGCATGTCTTGCCGACTGCCTCCAACTCGCGCATCACTCGCGCACAATCGTCGCGCTGTGACAAGTGCTGGTTCGCTCCCCTGCTCACAGCAGGTTTCTTGGTGTCTTTCTTACGACGTGGTTTCATCCCTTAGCGCCCACGGCACGTGTGAATGTGTACTCCATCCCTCGGTCCGTTGCTGCGGGACCGTCAATGGCGGCCGTCGCGAGCTCTGGATAGGTCGGGACATACATTTCACGCACCTGTTCCGGCGTGAAGTCAGGGTTCGGATCGGGAAGTGTAACCCCGTTGTAGGTGAATATTCGGGGCAGCGCCTGGACCTTTATCATTGCCCACCTCCATTCGTTTTGCTGTCAGAATCATTCGCGCTGACGGCTGTTTGAGAAGTCGGAGCACACCAGTCAAGCGGCAGTGTCGCTTCCACGGCTGGCTTCTCATCGTTCTTTTCGTTTTTCTGCTCCGCGTCCTTCTTGTTCGCCGGAGCCGGAGCGGTCTTCGCCTTGCCCTTGCTATTGCTCTTCTCCCGCTCCTCGATTTCGTTCAGAGCGGCGTTGATCCTCTGTGTGGCATCGGCGATTCCATGCTGAAGTTTGACGTGAGCCTCAGCATAGGAAATGAGCTGCTGTGGCAGTTGCGCATCTAACTCTTCGGCAGTACCCTCGAGCGCCAACGGAGTGGACAGTGCTTTCAATGCCTGGTCCGAGACCTTCGGCACTTCCTTGCGGTATCCCACTCTCTTATTGATTTCTCCGTCTTTCTCCTGAGAATGAGGCACGACGCACAGTTTGATCTTACCGTCGCGAACTTGAACGACAGTGATTGTCAGTGGCCGGTCTTCGATGACCGGCATCAGTTCTTTGAACATGGATTCTCCTAATCTAGCTGCCGAAAGGTCAGCCAGTAGTTTAGGGCCTTCCCATGCTGCCGAAGTGAAGGCCCGGGTTAGTGTTGGCGAGCTTGCAGCAGCCCAACGAAAATCAAGTACCGGCGAAAGTCCGTCGCTCTGCTTAACTGTCTAAAAGAAGAGAGATTGGTCTGTTTAGAGCCCACCGGAAGAAAACTCGCCCTCTGCAGCAGCGTCGCTTCGGCGCAGTGTCGCGGCGGGCACCTCTTTACCCTTCAAGAGGACTAAATCGAGGAACCACGTCTGGTCCACTTTGCCGAGGTTAAGTTCTTGCGGATGGTTTCGAATGAAGCTAAGGATATCTTTCTCGCGGATGCGATGGACGTCATTGCCATTTCCATCATGGCGGCGCGTGCCCTGAAGATGGTCGTGCAACCAGCCGTTCTTGATCCACAGAGCAATCTTGTGGTGGTCCTCCCCTAGACACAATTCAAGCTCGCGCATCGTATAGCCGTTTCGCACACGCCGGGAAGTGCCTATGTGTTTCAGCTTGTTGACGACGGAACTCTCTGGGCGGTGTAATCGCTTTGCGATAGTTGCCGACGAAACGTGCCCAACTAATTTCTCGAGAAGATTCATCTCGCTGGCGCTCCAAGGCCTGCGATCCATGTGCAGGGTAAGTCCCAACCGTGCGGCTTGACGTTTGATATACCAGCGCGGCATGCCAGTTAGCCGAATCATTTGGTTGAGCACTTGGAAGCGACGATTCAGTCCCCCAAAATAGTGTGCTCTAAGATAAGCGTCGTGTTCTGTCCGCCATACATACTTCGGTTTGGAACGCCGCGCACGTTGTTCTTGGCACTCTGAAGAGTATTGCGCGAAATGCGAGGGGTGAGCTTGCTGCTGCCTTTCCTCAAAGGGTTCACCACAGATTGCGGCCTTCATACATCCTCTCTAAATTTTGCTGGTGGATTGATCTAGCGATTGCAACTAGGGAGGAAAAAAGAGCTCTTGGCGAAAGACCAGGATGGATCTCTACCAGGCGGGCAACGCACCGACATCGCTTCAGCGATCCGCATCGATGTTTACAACTCAAGTCGAAAATAGCGGTTGAGGGCGGCACGCCATGCCGCCATGGCGGAAATCGCCTTTTGCTAGACGAGCTAAAGCCATTGTTATAAGTTACATAGAAATATAGGCTGCGAACTTAAATAAAGCGCCATTGAAACTTGACATTACGCCATGGCGGATATAGAATTTTCGCCATGTCGGGCATGAACTACTCTCTAAACGATTTGGCGGATGCGGCCGGAATCGAGGCTCGCACCATCCGAAGCTATATCGAACGAGGCCTGCTGCCCGGTGCAGAGACTCGTGGTCGCGCAGCGAGCTACTCGAAGGAGCATCTATCGAGACTCCAAGTCATAAGGTCCCTCCGACGCGCTCGACCGAACATTGCCCTCAGCGAAATTCGGATCGTGCTTCAGGGGCTCACCCCGGAACAGATTCACTCCTTAGCGACTGGATCGATCACTGCGGCCACTCGTGCCATTGATTGGTCTAAACAGTCGGAAGGTGCTGATTCGGCAGACGTCGCTGAAAATCACGACAATGAGAGCCCCAGAACAATCGATTGGGAACTATCTGCGGCGAAATTGACCGGCGCGGAACGGCTTGTTTGCCTTCTCCGTGAGGTCAGCGGGTTAACGCTGCCAGCATCCACGTCCAAAGTGGAAGGATGGCAACGAATCGCGGTAACGCCAGATGTGGAATTATCCGTTCGGGCCGAGTTTGATGCAAACCAGTTAGCAGCGTTCCGAGAATTAGCCGACCTCCTCCGGCACATCCTGCAACATACAGACGCACTTTCGAGGAAAGGCGGCGAATAGAATATGACGGAAAGCTCTCGCAAACCGCGCATGGACCTTGACAGCCTCTTTGGTGTGGAGGAAGAACTTCGTCTCCACCAACTACGCCTGCTGGAGTGGATGGACACCGCCGGGCGCAAACGATTCGTTGATGACACGCAGCCAGCCGGAGGGCACGAGCCACTGGAAATTCCTGATACCTGGAATCTCACGAATGGAGTTGAGCCGCATGCGTGGCAGCAACAATGCATTGCGGAATGGCGAAAGAAGAAGGGCCACGGGACTGTGAAGGTGGTGACCGGTGCTGGCAAAACGCTGCTCGCGTTGTTCCTTGCTGAGTCGCTGCAGAACACCGAAGACAGGAATCTACACCTCGTCATCGTCGTGCCGACCATCGTGTTGATGCACCAGTGGTACGACGCGATCTTGGAGCACAGCAATATTCCGGCCGAAGCGATTGGGCGTCTCGGGGGCGGCTACGATGAGGGTTTTAGTGATTGCAAGCGCATTGTGATCAGTGTGCTGGCTTCAGCGAGCCAACGTCTTCCGAGGTTAGTAAAGGAGGCGAATGTCGAGGAACATCTCATGCTCGTCGCGGACGAATGCCACCACGCCGGCGCGAATGAAATGTCGAAAGCGTTGAAGACGAAGTCTCGCTGGTCGCTCGGGCTGTCTGCTACACCCGAACGTGACGATGACGAAGATGAGGGATACGATGAATCGCTCTTGGGCAAAAGACTTGGCCCAATCATTTACGAATTCAATCTAGCCGACGCTCTGCGTGAGGGGTTAGTTCCGAGGTTCACAATCAACCACTACGGATTGAACATGACTCCGAACGAGCGGCAGCGCTACGAGACATTGTCTCGTTCCATTAGCGACGCGATGTCACAGCTCAAGGCACAGCGTGACGCCCGATCGGACGGCGATTTTTTCTCTTGGGCGCGCAGCGTCGCGTCACGTAACCAGGGTGACGTGGGCGTGATTGCAATGAGGTTCGTCTCCGACATTTCCAAGCGTAGGGAACTGTTGAGTCACCTGGAGGCGCGACGTGATGCAGTAATCCAACTAATCGAGCGGGAATTCAGGATCAATCCTGACGCGCGCGTTATCTTGTTCCACGAAAGCATAACTGACGTGATGGAATTATTTGCCAGTCTTTACGAGCGAGGCCTGAAGGTCATTGCCGAACACAGTGAACTCCCCGCTTCTTACAGGGAAACGGGACTAGATCACTTCCGCAAGGGGATTGCGCGCATCATCGTCTCAGCACGATCGCTGATCGAGGGATTCAACGTACCGGCCGTGGACGTCGGTATCATCGTGGCATCATCCGGCTCCGTGCGTCAACGCATTCAGAGTCTCGGGCGGGTGTTGCGGCGGCATCGCGGTCTGAATGGCGAAGAGAAGACTTCTTGCATTCACGTTCTCTACGCTGCCGATTCGGTGGAAGAAAACATCTACAGCAAAGTCGATTGGTACGAAGCGACGGGTGTGGATAGCAACAAATTCTATCTCTGGGACCTCGAAACGGAACCCCGAAGTCAGGACGGTCCTCCTCGTACGCCGCTCCCAACAGAGGAGCAAATTGCCCCTGATTCGCTCGTAGCGGGAAGCAGGTATCCGGGGCAGTATGAGGGTGCGGAACTGAGTTGCGATTCGCAACGCAACATAACCAATGCGGACGGTCAGTATGCTGCGGACACGGCCGACGTTGCCGAGGCGCTCCTCAAAATCAAAAGTAGTGGCGGCAAGTTCCGCGTGACCCCGAAAAGGCGCTACGTGCTGGTTCGGATTTCTTCCGGCGATGGATGGGAGACACTGTACGTGACCAAGCTGGCGAAACCACTACGCTTCGACGTGCCGACCCGAAAGACTGAATCGAGCGAGGAAGCGTTGAGGTGGGCTGGCGGCGCTCGGACCGGAGACCTATATCCCTTTGCCAGCCTTCGAGTGATTGCTGATGGCTTTCGTTTCAAGCAGAAATCTGGAGGCGTTATCAGCAAAAAGGTCCCTGGCGGAGAGGTATTCGCACGAATTGGAGACAAGGCAGAGGACTCTAGCAAGGGCGCTGATGCCGTGCGCTTGCTGGCCGCGATCAAGGAACTGCAGAAGGTTGGAAAGAAAGTTACTCGAATCGAGATCAATGACGCGCGGCATGTCCTATATCGAGAAGCGGGACAACTGTTTTTCATCTGCGCTCTTCAAGGAGGGCTTGAGTTTCCCCAGACGCAACAAGAATTGGGAGCCTTGGTATGAATGTCTTCACAACTGAGTTCCAAGCATGTCAGCCGATGCCGTGGAAAGGACGCTACGGACGGGTAATGGGAGACAGTTCGGTATTTCACTTGCGCTATCTCGACGGGCGTCTCTGGCCCGTGCTGCTCTGGGAAACCGACGCTGGAGTGGCGTCGTGTCGCGCGATTGACTGCACTGCGACGGGCGAACTCGTCCACGCGGTAGCAAAGGCCAAACGGCACGCTGGTGGCGAGGGTGGCGGATCATTCTTGATCGACGAGTACGGGAAAGTCCTCGTGCCAGCGAGCAACGGAGATGGGCGACGATTCTTGGCAGGGCGCCTAAACGGACGGCTACTTTTTGAGAATCCTTTCCTCCCGGACAAACCGATCGATCTTGGCGACGACGCGAGCTTAGAGAATGGCGATGCGTGGAAACTCCCTTACATTGGAATCCCATATCATCTACATCGCTCTGGCAGGATTTACTTCTACCAACAGGACGAGCGGGGCGGTCGTACCATTTATCCGCCGCAACAAGATTCTGAGCTAATTCAAGCTATTCGCAACCTGCGTCCATATGGTCCAGTCCGCATTGTCATAACCCCCGGTGGGCTGGTGCTTACCAAGCTGCCTCCTGATAGCAGCACACCGTCAGAAGGCCGCTGGAAATCTGTGTTTGTCGGTGCCATCAAACCCAAAGTTTGGTTCGAGGAGGAGTGAAGATGAAAATATTTCCTGGAAACTGTCCGCACAACGTGTCAAAGGACGCCAAGTACAGCGTTCGCGGTACCGATGGGCGTGTCGGCCTAATGTACTCCACTTCGGAGGGAGAGCGATGGCACATGACCACTGACGCTCATCCAGATCTAGCTGACATGGTGAATGATGTCAAAAGGACGCACGGGACGGGGCCGCGAGGACCTTTTTACATAAACGAATACAAGCAGGTTATAGTCCCCGTTGGTGATCAGGCGCAGTATTACTTCGCTGGCACCTATGACTTACCGCTTCGATTCGAATTTGAGGGAAAGACCATCAGTGGCGAGCCGCTCGGCTTAGATGGGAAGGCCCTTCAACCCGGTGATACTTGGACCGGACCACACGCAGGCATTCCGTATGTGCTCACAGCGGCGGGCAATGACATCTACTACAAGACTTTTCCGCGTCCCGACGTCGAGAAGAAAGTAAAGCTAAGCCTCGAAAAAAGCAAAAGCGATGCGGAGCAAATCGCCCGATTGTTGTCGGCCTTTAAAGGTGCTGGTGGCGGACGCTTCTACGTGAATGAGTTCTGTTCAGTGTTCAGCCCGATTAACGGAACAACTGGCCTCCAGTATGTTTACATCGGCCAAATTAATCTTGATTCCTGGTTTCCTGACCCGTTCGCCTCGGAGGCACTGCCTCTCAGGTAAACTCGCGGGGGTGACCAGCTCGGGTAAGCAGCGCATTTACGGCAACCTCTGCAGAAGGAAATATCTGGAGATGCCGTGCTAGGAATTGCAGCCGTGCAGTTGGGCGCATCGGGCCGCATAGTGGGCGGCCCGATGCGCCCGAAGCGAACCCAGCTTCGGCTCTCCGCCAGCTAACCTTGAGGTCGGGCAGAGTTCGCAGTTGCAAGGTCGAGGAATGAGCCCAAGCTTGCGGTTGCCTTGAACTGTGGGATCGGTTCGAGATCCTTGAATGCGCTCGTGAACGCGTTGGACAAGCTCCACAACGTCCGCGGAGCAAACTCCTCGACGGTCGGATTGAAATACTGGTCGTGAACCCGGCGCGTCAAATGCTTGGGCACATCGAGTTCACCTTCGACGAAAGCCCGGTAGATAATAAGCTTCGCCGTTTCGTCGGTGAGACACGATTGCTTCCATGCGTCGACTTGCTTCCGCATGGGTTCGAAGTTTCGCTGCATGCGGTCCACGCCGATCGAGAGGATGTCCACCAGGCTGACACGTTTCGTATGCTTCGCGAGTACCGGTGTGAAATCGCCCTGAAACGCCATGTTGTCGCATACAAAGACGCGGTAGCCCACCGTGAGAGCCAGCCGCATGGACTTGTCGTTAGAATTCCGAACGCCAATCGAAAAGCGGCATCCATCGAAGGTTGTTTCAAGGTCCAGGACGCCGAACATCTTCATGCCGTCGCCGGAAACTGCATATTCTTCCCGCACAACCGAGATTTGCCGGAAACTCAAGGTTTCGACCAGCGCCCCGACGATCTCAAAGTGCGGAAGTGGTTGATGGGTTGCGCTCCCCGCGGGTGTCGGAATCACTTTCAATTCCTCCCGCGTGATCTTTGAACTCCCGGAGTGAGCCATGAGTTGAGCCTGCTGCATATACGTAATTCTCCTTTCAATGTATTGAATCTACTCAGAAGTCCAAGACCATGGCGTCATCCACGGACGAGACTCCCCGAGTTCCTTTTGTCGGCGAGGCAAATAACTCAGCCAACGAATGTGGGTAGTGATGGCTGACCAACGAATTCCAGCCGGCGACAGGGTGGCGACACTCCTGGCAAATCATTCCCGTCGTTGCCTGGGAAATACGACTGGGATGCGAACGCATCCCGCATCAGGCTGCGCAATCAATGTGACGTTGTGCTGGTCGGAGAAATATCTGGAGAGGAGAGAAATGCTCGATCGGCGTCAGTTGGGGAGAGATCACGCCGTACGACTGATGGGAATGGTCAACTCAGAATTCAATCGTCTTCGTGAGCTTCTGTCCGTACATCCACGGTTCCGGCTTAATCCTCGTTGCCCAGTCCTGAAAACTGGGTATGCGCCCCAGATCCTCCCGAACATGCTGCTCGCCGATATATCGGACTGGAACATCTTTTCCCTGGCTGTTACGGATCGTGATCCCGAATATACGTTCGGCCAGAAAGATCCCCTCCGCATGATGGCGCAGCGCTCGATGGCGAAGATCGGCCAGCATGGCTTTCGATTCGTCAAACCACTCGTGGATAGGTAGGTAGTCTTCGGCGGCACCACCGAATTTTCGCGCACTGTTCTTCGCGTGCTCCAAGGGATGGGCCATGACTCAAATCTCCCGAGGGTCGGCGGGATTGCTGACGATTTCATACCAGTTGTGTTCGACGCGAATCTTACCCGTATGAACATCGAATGTGACTGTGCCGTGGCCTCCCTCGCCATCTTCATATCCTTCAGGGCCGAAGCTTTCGAGCAGGTCTCCGAGCTTCCTGGTATCAAGATCGCTAGGCAAGCTCGATTCCTCGATTGGCTTCTCCGCGGAGTCTTGGAACTGAGGCGGTTCGGCACGCCCTTCATCACCATCCCCGCTGTAGCTGACGCTCACCTTGCTTACGCCAACGGACCGCAGCCCCTCCGTGAATCTAAGCACTTCGGCTTTTCGTTTTTGTTCTTCGGTCACGACGATACCTCCTGTCTGAACGTGGAGCTTCTGGGCTGTGTGTTTAGCAATCGCACCTAGACCGAATGACTATTTGGATTCACCCTTCTGCTCGTTTGTTGCGCTCGCTTTCAATGCGCATATTTTGGAGATACCGCTTCTCTGAAGCGGTGAGGCCGTTCATCCACGGGCGGATGGGCATCTCGCGAAGAAATTCACCAGGAGTGAGAATCGCTCCCATATCCTCAAGTATGTGTTGTTCGGCGATCGTTCGGACACAGACTTGCGCCGCGTCGGAAGGACGGCGATAGAGATCGCCGAAGAACTGTTCACACAGTGCCACGCCGAGCGTGTGGTGAAGCAGTGCGCGATGTCGCCAGTCGCCGAGATACAGTTTCGACTGGTCGAGAAATTTGTGGATTCTCACGTAATCATCCGCAATTCCGCCGAATTTACGTGCCGATGATTCGCTATGGTATTGAACGTTGCCCATCACCAAATCTCCTTCTTAGGAATGGTTCGGAATCGTCGCCTGTTGACGGCTCGCAGGGTTTCTGAATACCAGGAATCAATTGATCGGGAGCAGCCGGTCTAGGTCCGCAATCGAGAGGAAAAGTTGTAGGCTCTTTCGCAATTGGCTTCGCGCTTCCGCCATCTCGTGAAAGCTCGGCCGGTCAATATTTACGACCTCTTGCTTGACGCACCAACTGTAGCCGCTCTTGCGGTGGTATGCGCCATCGTTGTAGGCGAGATATTCTCCAACGGGAGTATTTTGGCCGATCGCTACGTTGAGGAGCTCCACGACTCGCGCGCGGTCATCCGGTGGAAGATCACTCCCTACGTCCAAACAGTACTGATCGTCCTCGATCCCCGCTCTCTCGCCGCTGTTTTCCCCTTCCGCCGTGAATGTCACGGTTCGACGCTCCGAGCCATCGGACCAGATCGGAGGAAATGAATAGAGAATCAGGCGGGTCAGCTGATGCAATTCCTCTCGGCTGCCGCACGTGAATTCCACATTGAGTTCGTCAGAAAGTTCGGACAACTCATCGTCGGTGATTACGGCGTCTTCTCCAAGTTGATCGTTGATTTCGGACCAAAATAAATCCGAGGCCATAGTCTGAAGTTCGGCCTCGACATCGTGACCCTCGCTCTCTGTAATGTCGTCCGGATTCCATTTAAATGAGACATCTGTTTCACCGGCGACATCCCGGCAAATGCCAGTTCGGTCGCTGTGAAAAGTAAACAGAAAATCCTCTCCCTCGGTGCTGTACTTGATTTCCCACTGCTTCGTAATTGCTTTCATGCGCGGATTCTTTCTCTCCTTCACGATAACCTCATTTTTGATAAGTTCCGTGGACTCACTTGTGCGGGATTAGAACTCTGCGGCCGAAGGGAATAGGCAACTCCTGAGTGACGGCCCACAGGAGCGGAAAACTTGGCCGGCGCTCGGGAAATTTTCCGCAGAGATCCGTCAAGTAGACTCCGACTGTAGCTCGTTGCTTCTCGAGTTCGGCCACACCCGGCCGAAAATCTGTTCCTCCACCGCCGCTGGGATGATAGTCACGCAGCGGTTTCTGAAACACTCGTACCGAGTGCACATCTGCGTCGCAATCGACTACCACTGCTTCCGCCCCGGTGACTCTCATGATTCCGTTGATCTCACCAATGAAGCAGCCGAGCACATCATCGCTGATTGAGCCAGACGTATCGATCACAACGCCAATCCGAGTAAGACCATTTCTGCGTTCGGTGCCGGCTTCGATAAACTGCACGTCTTGTCCTTGCGACAGCGTGCGGCGACTCAGGCGATTCCAGCTGCTTTCAGTCGTGGGAAGGCAGCGAGAATTCAAGAACTCGCGGAGCAGCAGTTCCCAGCGAATATGGGATTGGGGAATATCGCTCGTTAATTTGCGGAGAACTCCGCCCGGATGGGAGCCGGCTTGGGCGCGTACGATCCGTTCCCTCCAGATCTTTGTTTCCAGTTCCGCCTGGTGATGGTCCGGACATTCGCCTTGTGAGTCGGCGCTCGATAGCAACCAAGGATCGTCAGTGCGTCGATCCGCACTCAAATCGTTTGCCAAGCTGAACGACATCGAATCACTGCGACGACGACTCTTTAGCTCGTTGTAGACTTGCTCCGAAGTCCAGAGATGAGCAGGCTTCGCCTTCAATTGGTCGGCGGTAAGGAGCTTGCCCATTTCGACTGCGCCTTCCGGCAAGCGAGCCCACGATAGCTGCGTAATCGAGTTGTTGATAACGGCATCGCATGCCACATTCCATAGGTCGGCGCGATAGGCGCTCCCTTCTCTTTCATAAATTGCGAGGCCTCGTTGCATATGCCGAAAGACGACGTGCAGACATTCGTGGACACAAATGCCTACCTGTTCTTGCTCGGAGAATGTGAAAAAGGACGAGCCGAAATGCATCTTCGTCCCATCCGTCCAGGCCGGTGCGGTCTCAGATTCGTGGATGACAACAGGGACATAGAGCATTACCCCGGCAAGGCCAACGTCCTTCGTGACGGCCCGACGAACTCGCAGGGACAGGATCTCCTGTTTTGTCATTGCGCCCCTTAATTGGAGAGTTGGGTGGCCTTCTTCTTGTAGACTGAGCTGTAGGCCGCCGATCGTACGAGTTGGTCCATCAATTTGCGGCGCGAAGCCTTCTCGATGAGCAATTCCATACCCAGGCTCTGAATCTCAGCCCGCGGATGGCTGTCCTGAATTCTCGTAAGACCTTCGAGCGCGAGAATCAGCCATTCCATTTGGTCGAGTTTTTCCATATAGGCCACAGCACTGTAGGTGAACCCGTAAAGTGCGCTGAGAGTGCCTGGAATGCGGCCCGCGGCTCTGTCTGGTTTCATTTTCAACAAGGCGTCGATGGGAGGGACCTGTCCGATCTCTTCCATGGTGTGTAGGAACTGCACGGCGACGCCTTCACCCACCAAGCCACTGATGGCCAGTGATTGTACGGACTTGTTTTTGACGTGTTTCAGGATCCGAGACACGCATTCCCATGAACGCGGAGACGGATTGACCAATTGGTCCGAGCTGGCGACGCCTTGAGAGGAATCAAGACATTCCGGTTTGAGGCGGATGAAGGTCACGACGGATGGGTGTACGTTGTTATCGACAGCCCAGGCTACCCAGTCTTGCGAGTTAGCGACCATGTTGACATGTAGGAATCGGTCGGCGAGGGCAGCGCCCATCCCGTAGCTGATGGAGCCATCTTCGACACCGTTTCCAGCACCGATCACCCAAGCCGAGGGCGGCAGAACATGGGAACCTACACACCGGTCCAGGATTAACTGGTATGACGATGCCTGGATTCGTGGCTCGGCTGCGGTGAGTTCATCCAGAAATATCACCGTTGGTGTGTCGTCGACCGGAAAGAACTCGGGTCGCATCCAGGCCGTTTGTTTGCGTTCGCCGTCAATCCATGGCAACCCACGAAGATCGACGGACTCGAGAGTCGTAAGCCGCAGGTCGATTAAGCGCATGTTGTTTTCGGTGGCAAATTCGCGAACCACGTCGCTTTTTCCAATTCCTGGTTTGCCCCAAATGAAAACAGGTCGTCTGAGTTGGTACATCTCTTTCAGCAAGGGCAGAACCGCGCGTGGCCCGCACGGCACAGTGTTCAGCAAAACGCACCTCCGGATCGACGTTGAATGAGACCTGACTTCAATGGCGAGGGAATGGTCGGATCAGGAGCACCCGCTCGTACTGCCACAATTGGAGCATTTGTAGCAGCTCCCGTTAGCGGTCATCAGCATGCCGCAGATGGAGCAAGAAGGCACATCTCCCCGTACCGACTTTCCAGTGGAACCGGTGTCATTAGTCGTGGGCACCGGCGGCTTGGATTCTTCCGCTGTAGTGCCGCCTTGCGGTTCAGGCAATTTGAGGTATTCGGATGAGAGAAACCTTCCGCCTAGCCAGCGCGCGATATAGTCCAGAACGGAAGTGGAGTAGCGAATCTCAGGATTCTCAGTGTAGCCAGAAGGCTCGAAACGCGTATTCGTCAGTTTATCCGCGATCGCTTTGAGTGGCACCCCGTACTGCAAACCGATCGAGATGGAGAGCGCCAAACCATCCATGAAGCCTGACAGTGTCGAGCCCTCCTTCGCCATCTTGATAAAGATCTCGCCAGGTGCGCCCTCTTTGTACATTCCAACAATGATGTAACCTTCGTGTCCACCGACCGAGAACTTGTGCGTGATCGATTTTCTTTCATCTGGAAGCTTGCGCCGTTGTGCTCGTACGAACAGGTCACGCTGCTCAGGAGTTTGCGAGCCGATGGTGTGGCTCTCAACTTGTTCTGTTCTTGGCATCCCGCCGACAGCAGGTATTTGGTTTGACGGTCCCTCTGTTTGCATATTGCTGCCTCTGAATCTGGTATTCCTTCTTGGCCATTCCTTTCAAGGTCGCCCCCCAACGAAGCCATGCAGGGGCGATTCTGCTTATCTCATCGAGGAGTGATCTTCCTCCTTGGCTTGACCTTTCTCGGAAGGACTTCCGACGTCAGAGCTGTCAGGCGGTACGGGAGCGCGAAGGAAATGAGAATGCGAGCATCCGACACAGCGCGCGCCCATGGCCGTCGCCGCAACAGCTGCCGCAAATATGGCTGGGATGTCGACTGTTTCGCCGGCGCGAGACCAAAATCGAGGCAATGCCGATTCCTCTTGCGTCGCCAGGTCGACGTCAAGGCAGCCATTTACGCCGCGAAATAGAACCGTGTTCACAAGCGAAGGTCGCCTTCCGTCTTGCGTTGGCGCCGGCTCATGCCTGGTGATAAGCAGTTGGCACGTTCTGCCGATCCGGAACAGCTCGATTCGTACGAGTACCGGCGCCACCACCACTGCGTGAACTCCGTTCACTCCAATTGCGTCGAGAGGATGAAGGCACGCTAATGCCTCACCGTTCAGACCGGAGTATGTGACATAGCGTCCGATCTCCTTCACGGCACCGCCCGATTCGATTCCGCGCACCACATAGCGCCTGGCAAGATTCTGATGTTCGAGGCTTACTTGGGACTGAGCGACAATCCCGACCGCATTCAGCCGCCGCAGGACATTCTTGGATAGTGTGAGCCCGTGACGTGCTAGAGAATTCTGCTTGTCCACTGGTTTACCTCCTCAGGCCGTCTGCCGCACGGGGATTGGACAACCCACCGCGCGGCGAATCATTTCCTTCGTGCAGCCTGCCCAACAGATGTATTTCCGCGGGTCATCGATTGAAATCGCCAGGTTATCCCCACTCCGGTCGTGGCCTGCTTCCGCGCACGATGGACAGCGCGTTACGTAGTTCCGGCCCATTTTGCGGGTTTTGCCCACGTGTTCGAGAATGCGGAACTCCTGACCCGAAATGCGAGTGAATCGGACCGTCTGGTCGGCAGCCTTTTGTCGATCAAATTCCGGTGGCATCGTCTTGCCAGCAACGAACTTTCGCAGTTGCTCTTCAGAAATTTTCCGCAGGCGATTTAGATAGGTGATCTGTTTGTCCAGACTGTAGTCGGCGCCATAAAACCAATAACGCCGGCCGGCGCCACGATGAATGCCGAGCGGACCTCGAATGGCGTTTCCAAACTCCCCTTTTTGCAGCGCATCGTGCTTGGGAAAGATCTCAATTCCGTCCGCCAGACCGGCACCTTTGATTCGTATTCCGAGCCGCAGCGCCAGGTTGTAGATGTAGACGCGGCACTCACGAGCCAGTTGGGGCTTTTGCATGAAGACCCAGAGGTGGCCGCCGCGCCGACTCATTTCCAAGGCGGCCTGCACCTGATCCTGTTCCAGAGAGTATTGGAGTTTGAGAAGGTCCTCCATCGCTCCGTTGTAGTCCGCATCAATGGCGACCCATTTTGATCGCTGCGTCGCCGGATTGATGGCGTACAAGCCGATCGTGATTTCTCCTTCCAGGTGGCGGCGAATCGTGTCCGGCGTGAGGTGCAGCTCCCGGCCCGTCCGGCCCGCTTTCGGACGGAAGTAATAGTGGCGCCCGCTTTCGGGGTGCGGCCGTAAGGATTGCAGCGTGTAGGCGCCACGATTGACGAACAGGAGACTGTAATCTGCGACGATCGCCAGACTTGATTTCACTCGAGTGTCCATGGTCCTCCCCCAGACAACGGCCGTGTGCGCTCGGCCGTTGCCCAGGTCCGGCGGTGGATCAGTTTTTGCTCATGCTGGCATCCACCACACTGGCAGCCATTTCGTGCAGCACCCGCTGCCCCCTTCCTTAGCCCACAACCAAGCTGGTGTCAAATGTGCCGAGTTAGCGGTCTGTAAGTAACAGGGAGCTAGGAAGTTACGGGGGGATCTCTGCCGAGGGCAAAAAACGAGGGTTAGCAGGATTTTCCGTCTATTGTGGCCGGAGCTGCATTTACCAGCCGCGGCCGGAGACCCGGTTGGACGACCCAGCGGCTCTTGACCCCCAGGTTTTGGGGCTGCTCGACAATGTCCAGAAACCGGCACTCTCGGACCAGCCGTTGGAAATCGTCCACTGTGTAGCCGCCGAACTTCTCGTCGTCAAAATCCACCCAAAACCAGATTCTTGCGCCGCGGTCATACACATAGAAAGCCCCGGATTCCGGATCTCCCGGAATTAACAGGAATAGAAATACGGTTTTCGGCATCTGCACCCATTTGGTGATTCTAGGGTGGTCCGCCACGTCGAGCAATCGGGCAACTGCTCCATCAACCGAACCGCCTATCTCCTCCGGCGCTTGCCGGAGATCAATGATTGGAACTACGTTCATTTGTCCAAACATAGACTTCCTCCTTTTGACTCTAAACTGAAACCTAGAAAATCGAACGATGGGGCAAATTACTTACCGCAAAGCAGGAGTTCGGCGGGGCGATGCATTTCTTTGAACACGATCGCGAGTTGACCGAAGGTGCGTCCTAGTTCCAACGCTGAGTCCCGATCCACCCCAATCACCAGGATACTTTCCTCAGGCGGCCAACTTGCATCCTTCCCAATCCCGCGCCCAGGCAAAAAGAGATGCCCGAGAGATCGTACCAGCTCAACTAGATCAGCTTGGCGCTGCCTGTTTTCAGGCGCTCTTAATCTTATGGAGCGTGGGTTCCAGGCGGTAATGAAGGTGCACTTTGTAGCGTCGTAGCTTTCGAGCAACGCGTCGACCGCCTGACTCGGCTCGCCTACGCGGAGATTGATTTCGCAAAGTGGTGCTTCGATGATGAAAGAAGTCCTGCGGTAAGCTTCAAGCAGTTTTGGATCAACCATGTTGTGCACTGTATGCGAAGCGAATCCTGTTTTCCACATCAGAACTTGTCCCATCCAATGCGGGTACCGAGTCTTCCCACGACTGTCCACGCCAGCAGCTGCATTGGCAAGCATGGCTGCACCGCGAATCGGAGTTTATTAGTCGAAATCGGATATAGAAACTGATATACTAACTACCGTCATCAAGAGAGCCAACGAACCCAGTTGGCCGACAACCGAGTTGGTTTTCCCAAGACCAATCACGGTGCCAAAAACGATGTGACCCGAGGAGGGTAAAAATCGTGGTTAGCGAATCCAAAAAACAGAAAATGTACGATGCGTTGCGAGGACAGGTTTCGGGGCGTCTCATTCGTGCGATGGATATCGCAGAAGCAGATATCGGAAGCCTTAGTCTAGGTGAGCTTATCAACACGCTGTTCTTGATGCATGGCGACGGTGGCTCAACCGGAAACTTCAGTGTCTCGTTCGGAGCGGCTATCAAGATGGTTGGAGCCGAGCTGATGTGGCAGGAGCCGGCTGCAAACAAAGTGGCAATCATCGAGCCAGCGCAGCAGGTGCATTGATGTCTGCCGCCAATCGCTCTCTGGTCTGCTGGTCAGAGTTCATTGTTTCTGTGAATATCACAACTTCTGTGCTCGCTGCGGACAACGTCTCTGCGATCACAAGGTGAATGCCAACTGCTACTCCGAACGGGACGGCAAAATCTGGCATGTACCAAGATTCTGTGCGCTTAGACATCGCTGCGTGGGAGGTCCGAAATGGCAAGCATGAAATGCACTTTCACATCTGAGTCTGTGTGTGAAGGCCATCCAGACAAGGTCTGTGACTATATCGCGGACTCCATTCTGGATGCCTATTTAGCACAAGATCGAATGTGCCGTGTGGCATGCGAAGTTCTTTGCAAGGAAGACAAAGTGGTGCTGGCTGGAGAAATCACTTCACCTGCCAAAGTGGATCACGAAGCGGTCGCCCGCACGGCGATACGAGAGATTGGATATGCAGACGCGCATGAGCCGTTCAACGCCGATAATGTGCGTATCACTCAATTCATGTCGCAGCAGGCCCTGGAAATCACGGCCGGGGTGGACCCCAACAAGAATCGCACTCAGGAGCAAGGCGCAGGTGACCAAGGCATTATGTTCGGGTACGCCACAGACGAAACGCCAGAATTGATGCCCCTCCCTATTCATCTGGCGCACCGACTGAGCCGCACCCTTGCCGAAGATCGCAAAACCGGTGCTGTACACTGGCTCCGGCCTGACGGAAAAACACAGGTTTCTGTGCTGTATGAAGACAACACTCCAAAATCTGTCACGGACGTAGTCGTCTCAACCCAGCACAGCGAAGTAGTAGGACAGGAAGAAATCAAGGAGTACATACGTGAGCAACTTGCTCCCCGTGCCCTCGGCAACTGGTTTCATTCAGCGATAAGCTTTCATGTGAACCCAACCGGTAGCTTCTGCAAAGGCGGCCCATCAACCGATTGCGGTGTGACCGGGAGGAAGATCATCGTGGACACTTACGGTGGAGCTGCTCGGCACGGAGGTGGCGCCTTCAGCGGTAAAGACCCATCGAAAGTAGACCGGAGCGCAGCCTACTTCTGCCGATTCGTCGCCCGCCAGATTGTTCGGCAAGGCCTCGCGCGGCGGGCCGAGATTCAGATTGCCTACGCAATCGGCGTAGCACGGGAGATCTCCACCATGGTAAACACGTTCGGGACCGGCGATGAGCGTGCAGCTGCAGAATGCGCGAAGACCTTTGATTTCCGGCCGGCTGCAATGATCGAACAGCTCAACCTCCTCCGCCCGATTTACCGTCAGACAACCAACTATGGACACTTTGGGAGGCCGGGACTTCCCTGGGAGAGTTAGATCGCATGCGACGCCAAAGGCGACATTTAACGCAGCGCCGAAGGTTTGCCTAAGAAGCAGTTTGCTCACTGGAGGGGCCATGGATGTCCATAAATCGGCGGAACGCCCAACCGAGCAGGACCGAGAGCTGAGACGGGAACAAACGATCAAGCTTCCGAGCGATGCCGCACAATTGGAAGAGGCAAATCTCCCGCGAGACCTTGCAACTGCGGTTGCTGGAAAAGAGCAACCTGTCGCACTTCTTTTGGAGAAGGCACCGCACATTCGACGTGCAGAACCCTGGGATACTGAATATCTGATTGATCCTGAGGGGAAGTGCTGGAGCGAGCATTATCCTCTGCAAGTCTTTTTCAGGGACGATTGCGGAAAGGTTTGGCGATTGCCACGACACTGGGTCGGCGGCACTTTTGATTGGTTACAGCCGCCGACTCCACAACCGGATTCAGACTATCGGGTCGCAGGCCAACACGTTCTGGAGGAGTCCCTCCACCTGCCTTCTTTTTGGGATTTGCTTGAAATCAACATCCCTCGAGAATTGGCCATGGCAGCAGCTGGGAAGCCAACAAAAGTCCAAGTCCGTCTGAGCCCAGGAAGCCCTGTTCGGGTCACGTGGAGTGCACCCGCGGCGATCCAGTATGTCATTCCGCATACCTGGCGCCGTCGCCGGGTTCAACTCCCGGAGCGTGGCAGGTTGACCGAGGGGGGCGTCCCAGATGAAACGGCCGCAATCTATGCTGGCCGCGTAGTGAGCGTGAATTATCATCCAGGCTCGCTGTGCTGTCTGCTGGAACAATATCGGTTCCGAGATGAGCAGGGGAACCGCTGGCCTGTCAAAATCCAAGATTGCTTCCTGGTTGGGTACGGCGACGCTGACGAACATTCGGCTTAGTTTGGAGGGCTGATCCCGAGAGCAAGGGTCGGCGTACCGAGAGCGGCGCACCAGCCGCTGTCGGCAATCAGTTGCAGACAATGAGACGAGGCCGTTTCAAGTGACTACTTTTCATGATCGAGTTGGCCGCAACAAGGAAGGACACCGCTTATGAGCGTTCCGGTTTTCAGCATAACGAAACGAGACGGCAGAAGTGTAGTCGTTTTCAAGCGAGATGGCGTTCTGGAAGGGTGGGCGTATCTCGCTGAAGTGTCCAGGCTTTTGATTGCAGACCTCCTTAGCATCGGCTGGCGGCGGTACAATGAATCGAACACAACACCCACTTGACAGCTGGTTCAACGAGAAACCAAGACTCCGACGAGCTGGATTGCAAGCAATCCTTATTGACGAGGACTGGCCGGAATTCTTGACTCGTCATCACAAGTGGCGATCTGAAGACGTGATCTTGGTCCGTTGTCTCCTTCAGCCCACCCCTGAGGAGATTGATGCGTTCCTGGAAGAGATGGTGTTTGACGACGATGAACTGTCACCTGCCCTGCTCAAAGTGTGGCGTCAACCGATGACCCGCTGTCTTGTGGGTTCGCAAATATCTACGTCTAATCGCCGAGAACTTTTTTCTTTTTGCTGCAACATAGAGCGCGGGCCCGGACTGAGCGGTTTCTGGGGTTACGGTGCAAGGTATTTTTCAGCGGATTGGGCATTGTTCTATTGTTTTGGGGATGAGTTTAACGAGCATATGAGCTTTCAGGTACGCCCCATGGGGTTCATAGACGTATCTGTGCCATTTCGATCTGCTGCACTCTTATTGAACGAAACGTCCGAGTTTTCAGGCGGTTTTGACTCTGATGATTTTGGCGAGGCAACCTATATCACGGGAAGACTCGACACTGCTGAGATATATCGGCTCTTGCTAGCTACCAACGGATTAGGTTCGGATGAAGTTCTCAATGCCAGCATTGAGGAGCTGAGAAGCTATCGAGCGCCAGGAACAGGCTGCGGATTCGAGGCAATTGAGCAAATCCATAAGTGAAGACTTTTGACTTCAGACCGGCACCTTTGATCGAGAGGCTCAGCCCGATCTACCGCCAGTCAACCAACTATGGACACTTTGGTAGGCTAGGCCTGCCCTGGGAAGATTAGGTCACATACGGAATGAGCAGCATTTTGTGCAATGGCACGCCAAAACACAACGAGGACATTGATGCGATTCGTTCTGAAAGGAAGATGCAGGCGCTAACCTAATGCTTGACACTAATGAGGTACGGACAATTCTAGGTGAAGTGTTGGAAGCAATGGAGGACAACGAGGCGGTTGGGATTCTAGTCGCCATTGGACCTTTTGATTATTTCATTGCAAAAAGGGATTCTGGACTTCGTGCGAAGGTTACGGTCGCCGTTGCAGAGGGGAGCGAGGTTCTGGGTGCACTCTTTCTCCGGAGAATGGCAGATGGGGTGTCGGGTCGGCAGCAACTGTTTCAGAAATACAAGAATGATGAAGACGCGAAGAAGCGTCTTCAGGGAGTTCTGGATAAGCTGCTGACAACTCGCGACGCGGGGAAGGAGTCGGAAATACTGAACCTAGAGGGCGTAAGTCGCCAGCGGTGGTCGGGTTCAAAAGGAATGGAGGCCCGGCACGAGCAACCATGGCCCGAAGCGGCGTATAAGAAGGGTGATGTTATTGGCGGCCAGCACGAAGTTCATGGTCTTCTGGGCAGGGGTGGCTTTGGGGAAGTGTATTTGGTCTTCACGCGCATGCCGCGCGTGGCCCTTGCGCTCAAGACCTTTCGTCAAGAGTTTCTTGCGAATGCCGAAACGAAAGAAAACTTCAAGCGCGAAGCACTTCTGTGGCTGAACCTCGATGATCACCCGTTCATCCTGGCGGCGCGTTTTGTACAGGAGTTCTCCGGCCGGCTCTTTATCGGGATGAACTACATCGCTCCTGACGATCGAGGGCGGGTGACCTTGGCCGACCATCTAGCTCAGGCCCAGGGGCCGCTGGAGACCGATCAAGCACTCCAGTGGGCGACTATGTTTTGCTATGGCATGGAGCACGCCAACCAGCGCGGCATCAAGTCCCACCGGGACATCAAGCCGACCAACATCCTCATCCGGCAGGACGGCACGCTCCTCATCAGCGATTTCGGTCTGGCGGCAGCAGCGGAAGCGGCGTGGAAGGGTCGGGGCGGCTCGTGGGAGAGCGCCGGACAGGAACGCTTCGTCGGCTTGAGCCTATTCCAGACGGAGGGTAAACAGATCTGCGGCACGCCGGGGTACGTTGCACCAGAGGTCTTCCATGGGGAAGAGGCAAATGTGCGGAGTGACATATATAGCTTCGGCCTGGTGTTGTGGCAGATGGCGACAGGCAGCCAAGTGCCACCATTTGCGGTGGGCGTGGTGCCCCCGCGAAATTCTCTGGACATCGGCCGCTATGCGCTTGAGATCTACGAGCGGCAGATGAGGGAGCTTGCGCCAGCAGTAGGTGAGCCATTCGACGCAATAATCGAGCGTTGCCTGGCCGTTGAACCCTCAAGACGTTTCTCCAGTTTCACACAATTACGAGGTGAACTTGAACCGGTCCTGTATCGCCGCACCGGCCAGACTATGAAATTGCAGCCCGTTGGCGAGCGAGGTTCGGCATTCTGGGCCTTCAAGGGTACTTCACTCAACGCGCTAGGCCGACATGATGAGGCCGTCGCCTGCCTTAGGAAGGCTCTGGAAATGGATCCGGACAATGCCATGGCGCACAACAACCTAGGCAAAGCGCTCAGCGACAAGGGAGATTTGGACGGGGCCATCGCCGAATGGCGCACGGTCGTTCGCCTCATGCCGGACGACGCCATAGCGCACAATAACGTGGGCAAAGCGCTCTACGACGAGGGAGATCTGGACGGGGCCATCGCCGAATACCGCACAGCCGTTCGCCTCCAGCCAGACTTTGCCCTAGCGCACAACAACCTAGGCAAAGCGCTCAGCGACAAGGGAGATCTGGACGGGGCCATCGCCGAATACCGCACGGCGGTTCGCCTAGAGCCGGACCTTGCCCTAGCGCACAACAACCTTGGCAAAGCGCTCAGCGAAAAGGGGGATCTGGACGGGGCCACCGACGAATGGCGCACGGCCGTTTGCCTCCAGCCGGATGACGCCATGGCGCATACGAACCTCGGCATCGAGCTTCAGGCTAAAGGCGATCTGGACGGGGCCATCGCGGAATACCACGCGGCCGTTCGCCTCCAGCCGGACCTTGCCATAGCGCACACTAACCTCGGCAGCACGCTATATGCCAAGGGCGATCTGGACGCGGCTGTCGGCGAATGGCGCACTGCGGTTCGCCTCCAGCCGGACGCCATAGCGCACCACAACCTCGGCAAAGTGCTAAGCGACAAGGGAGATCTGGACGGGGCCATCGGCGAGTGGCGCATGGTTGTTCGCCTCAAGCCGGACGACGCCATGGCGCACACGAACCTCGGCACCGCACTCTGGACGAAGGGTGATCGTGAGGCGGCTTTGGAGGAATTCCACAGGGCCTGCAGGCTCATTGGTTTTAATCAGCTTGCAGAACAATTGATCTCGAAGAGGCAGTGGGATGCGGCCAGATCATTGCTTGAGGGGGCGATCCGACAAATGCCGAGGGATTCGAAGCCAGTGGGGAATCTCGATAATAAGCGGATTGCCGAATCTTATTCGGAAGCTTGGCTTCAATTGGCAGTGATTGCAGTGGAGGAAGGAAATCTGAAGAATGCTTGCAGTTGTGTTGAGTCAGGATTGGCCCTCGAACCAGATCACCCTTTGCTCTGGAGTGAAAAAGGCTTTATCTTGGCCCGCCAGGGACAATATGCAGGTGCGTTGCGGAGTTACGAGCGCGCTGCGACAGTTCGTGATTGGGCTCCGCCCTATCAAATTGCGAAAGCATTGCGCGGGAAGGGCGCTACGTTGGTGGAGCTGAAACGCCTAGACGAAGCGGAAGAGGCCATCAAGCAATCACTGGTCCTTGATCCCGCAAGCAAAATCGGCAGGAATGAACTCGAATACATCATCCAACTTCGAAAACGCACTGATACAACCTGATGCGGTACGCTTTCGACCCAGGCCCCCTCAATGTCTATGAGGATCGGGCGCATTTCGCGCATCTTGGAAAAGCTGAGTGATGACGTGCTGCGGGTTTGACCTGCCCTGGGAGCAATAGGAATAGGCTGTGAAGCAACTGAAGTTGATCCTGGCATGCTGAGCCCGGATTTCTTTTTAGACGACGTGCTCATTGTCCCGGAGATGAATCGATGACTAAACGAGATGAGCAACTGGGACTTGAGCATTTCCTTGTAACCACGTTGGGTGAAAAGAATCGCCTAAGAATCCGCAAGGTAATCGAGGAAAACACTCCCGAGCTAGAAGGAACGCCGAACAAGGAGTGGAAGCTACAGTTTTCTCGTCGCGTGCTAGCTGCACTCAATGAAAACTTCCAGGCTTCGACAGGCACTGAACAGAATAAAGAGTTGTCCTCATCGCCAGGAACATCTGAAGAATTCTCTTCTCCAGGCAACCCTGAGAAGGAATCAAGAGTTGCATCCGACCATGTGCAAATAGAGGGCGACGTTGGACCTCAGCTCTTGGCCTTCATTTATGAGCAAATGAAGATTGATCCAGAGTGGAGCGTTCGTGAAGAGCGCAGTCTGACTTGGTGGGGACACCGACTGGCACAGCGCATATGGGCTGAACCTGTCATCCTAGAGGACGGCGATGAAATTGTCCGAGTTCACGCAGAAACTGATGTCCTCCGAAACGTGAACACAGAAGCACACGCAATTCAATCGCTGAGTATTCTGAATCGCAATGCCAGCCTTAGCGCCTATGTGTGGAATCCTGAGACGAAAAAGATCAGCCTTCGTTCCTCAGCCTATTGTCACTCTCAGAATGTTTCTTGGCTTAGTGTGTTCTTTCTTAGCTCCGTCTCACTTCAGGCTGCTGAAGCCCACGTCCAGCCCGATGCCCTTGCAACACTCATTGGAGGGGATGTGGATGAATCTGCTCACCCAACGAATGGTTTTAGAAAACAAAAGGATGAGATGCTTGATGTAATTCCAGTTTTGTATGCGCCGTGGGGCAACAATCCATCACGATTCACAACAGAAGACTTTCATGCAGCGATGGAACTAAACCCTAAGCCGTGGGTGATGGCAAACGAAGGGGAGAATGGTCTAACCGCCGAGTTCCCGTTCCCTGGCTGCATGCCTCCAACAGCACTCCTTACATTAGACAACGAGATAAGACATCCGCTATTGGGTAGCGGACTGTTTATTTTACTGCGGCTACCACTGAATTTGCGCGGAGAAAATGTCGACTCACTAGCATCCCGATTAAACCTTGCCGAACTGAAAAATACGACCCGGAGTCATTTCATGGGCTCCTGGTGCGTTGACAGTCCCAGAAACGTAAAGCTCGCGCAACTCAGTTTGCTCTTATTGGGAGAGTCATTACCAGTGGGCGTCCTGGAAGAGAAGGCCAATGAGACTCTCTCATTCTGTTCGTTTATCCCATCTGTCTGCCATAGGTCAGGGTTGTTGGAGAACATTGTTTATACTATGGGGTGCCGAACCATGTGGGCGAATGAATACCTAGCTTCAGAAGAGGGAGTTCCCGCAGAATTTGGTCCTCGCCATTCGGGAGCATTTCAAGAACAGAGCGGTCAACATTTGTCGCTGATCAAAACAGTGCTCAATCGCGCTCTTCGCCAGATAGAAAAGAAGCCCAACTAATTCGGGCGGGACGAAGCAACGTATCGTCCCGAGTATCAGGAATTCCTTCTACTCGCGGGCGTCCGAGTAAAATACTGCGCAAGGGCGACGTCCTCACGGGGCATTTGCACCAACGTCCTAACCTTCAACCCGAAACATCAAACACGCGCTGTCGATCCGCGAAAACCCAAACGTAACAAGGATAGTAAACAGACAAACTCGGTCGACTCAACGACTTGCGCTGCATCGAGAAGAGGCAATGTCGATTCAATATCGCTGCAAAGGAAGGCCATAGGAAGGGCAAACACGCAATTTATGCAGGAACCGTTGCTTGCTCGAGACGCGCGGTAGCGGGATTAAGTATCTCCCTAAACCGCGTGGAGCGCGCGGCCGTGCAACAAGTAACCGGCATCTCCAGAAGTTGCTCGTGCCAGTCTTTCACCAGACCGAAAACCACACGACGCTGGCTATTCCCGAAGAAGCCAGAAACAAACTGCAGCAAGTCATAATTGCTGACCAGGTAGAGTACCTGGTTCACATGTGCCTCTCGGCTCAGCGAAGCTGCAACATCCCTGTAGTACCGCATCGGTTTGGGGCTCCGTTCGTATTCGAGTGCGAAGCGCTGCTCACCCGCTTCGGTGCAAACCGTAACAACGGCATCGTAGTCTTTCGCGAAACCAAACCCGGTCAGCTCATTCTGCGAGCGGATCTCAATCGATCCTATCCACCGAACAAGTAACCGTGCCCGAAGCACACTCAGATGAATCTCGTTGAGTCCGATGGAATGAAGAACGCTCCGCTCAGCTTCCTTCCCGTTGAAGCGGTCACGCCCAACCAAGCAGTACTCCCCCATACCCTGCAGCAGAACCGCTGCGCTGCTCGCGACGGAATATACAAACTCACCCGTGCAATTTGACGTTGTCTGCCGCCGAACAAGTTCGCGGTCCACCAATCTTCTCAGCCTCCAATCGAAAGACTTGCGACTCCGTTCGTAGTGGTACAGTTGCATGAATTCGAACAGCTGCGAGTGGGTGACGAATTCCGACCGCAAGATTTGACGCAACAGCGGGAGATCGCGCGATTGGCTGAGTTGAAGAGACCCCTTAGGATAGCGCATCTGGGTTCTCTCCATTGAGCGACTCGAGCTGGAGGTACGCGCTCCAGGGCCAGGAAACAAACGGACGAAGTCTGAACCGGCCAACGTCGGTGCGCAGCCAACCGCAACACGGCATCAGGAGCATGGCTTCTTGCTGCTTCCGCCATTCACTGAATGAAATCAGCAGCGTGCCTTCCGACCTCCACGCCGGTGATCCGACATCGAGATGTCCAACCTCACACGCTTTCACGACAACTAAGAAGAAATCCGGTTGCTCCGGAGAAGACAGCATGCGGCGGAACAGGATCTTGTTTTGGCCTTGCCATACGCAAGGGTCCGCGCATTCGAAGACACTGTTGAGGATTCCCAAGGTCGCATTTGGATCAAACCCGCCGACCCCGTTGAACCGAACATGGCCCGCAATCTTAGGCCGTGTCCGCATCTCTCCGTTGACCGGAACTCCCGTCGTATTGAAATAGGCTCCCCGCGCAAATCTCCTCGCGTCGTTCGGATCCGGGCCAAAGCGCCGGCGCCAAACACTCCCAAGGCCGGTAATTGTAACCAGCATCGACATCAGGAACCTTTCAGGCGCTTGTTCTTCTGCCGCTCGGTATACAGTTCCTCTTGCAGGCGGTTGATGTGATCCACCACCGCGCCATTCTCCTTGCCATTTGGCGACAGCGAGTCTTCCATGCCGCTCGGTCGACCGGCTCCGTTTACCTTCTTGGAGAGCACGTCGAGCCTCAAAGAGAGATCTGACACGATTACGGATTTCTGGCGCAGTTCTTCCTGTAGCTTATTCCGCTCCTGGGTTACGGCTTCGAGCTGTGACGCGACACGCTGCAACTCCGCCCTTACGTTTTCAAGTGTCGAACTGCCCCAGCCAGGCCGCCCCCTTCCGGCTTCTGCGGCTTCCGCCGCGCGGTTGCACTCCTCGATGTGCTTGTTGTATTGCTCAACGGCTTCGTTCGCCTTCTGGCGCCAATATCGTTCTTGGTTTCGCAGATCGGCTTCGACTCCTGCGTGTTCCCAGTTCGACTCACTTCTGTTTATAAGGAGTTTCGCCACGACGAAAGATAAAAGCAAAATGACCGCCACCGACCAGAAAGAGAACCAGAAGAATGGATTGCGCACGCTGGCGTCGAGCAGAGCCTGGCGCCGCTCCTCCAGCCACTCACCGTAATCTGTGTGCGAGGCGTTGGTCTTCTTAAGCATGGCGTCGTACCAGGTTTCCCGTCCCAGGCGCGGGTGTTTTGGCGTTTGCGCAGCCAGTGACGTCGCGCCGACCAGCACGAGTAGAGGCAGTATCCGTACGGCCCTGCCTCTCACGACCGTCCCTCCCCGAACGTTCTGCGGCGATAGCGAGTGTCCTGGTACCGAGGACTCTTGAAGCGCAAGTTGGCTCCGACTGCGGTCTGGCGCGATTGCTTGAGGCGCGGACAGAGCGCCGGTTCGAAGTTGGCAATTCGAACATCGAACGGAGGGCGGATATGCAGGTGCGCGTGAAGGGTGCCGCGAGTTTCATCCGTCATCAGGATCTGCATCTGGCCCTTTGGCATGTTCTTGATATGCGCGTCGGCGGCGCGTGTCTCTGTGGTTTCGACGTCGACAGCCTTGCCACTCTCTTCGTAACGCTCAAACCCGAGGAAGTTTCGCCGCTCCATGGACACATTGCGCCGCCGAACAGGATGCTCGGACGAGGCCCGCAGGAAGTACTGCGCGGATTCCTCGTCGCGAGTGTGCAGGGTCATCGTTGTGTTCGGAGCAGAAGAGACATCTTCTTTGAAGCCCTTGCCAACTTGCATCAGTTGCGAGAGGCTCTGCATCGAGAACAGGAACGCCGTGTTTGTCCCGCGCGCCGTCTGGAGGATCTGGGGAAAGTTGCGGTAGCCGAATGGCGCGAACTCATCGAGGACGACGCTGATCAGGGGACGGCAAAGCCTCTCGCGCTTTCTTTGCCGCTCGTAGCGCTGACCCACGATCAACTGCAGGTTTTGTAACAGCATTTTGCCGAGCGCCGTGACGGGCTTCGTTTTCTTGTTGACGTTCAGCAGCACGTACAGAATGAGTTCCCGCTCGATCACCTCGTCGAGAGAGAGCAAATCTTCGTAGGGGCCCGTGATGACGCTCAGTTCATCGTCGAGAAACGCCATGCACTCATTGAGGAGTCCTTGAATCTTGGGGATTCGCTCCCAATCCTGGAAGGATTGGTACAGATTCCGAACCGACATTTCGAAGTTGAGCTTCCGCTGGACACTGATGCTCGCATCGTCCTCCAGCCTGCGCGAGGCCTTCTCAACCTGTTCGCGCAGGACCTGTTCGTCGAATGCCATGACCAGCACGTCGTAGAAGTTGAATTTCAGCCCGGTATAGCTCAGCACGCGAACGATGTCCGAGAGATAGATCAGTTGGTGTTCGGCGAAGAACTCCCGGTGCAAGTTGAACGCTCCGAACACCATGTTCACAACGGACATGTAGTCGGCACCGTTCGATTGGAAAGGGTTGTACCCAACCGAAATGTCGGGACGGGAGGGATTAATCAGGCGCAGCTGATCCAGGCGGCCGGCGCGAATAATATGCGGCAGAAGATCTTCGAATGCCTCGGCATCGGCCTTTCCGTCCAGGATAATCATAGGAATGCGGTGCTGATCTCCGGGCGGACCAACGACCCGAAACAAGTCTTGTGTGATGATGTTTGCGAGAAGAGTGGTCTTGCCCATGCCGGTCATTCCCAGAACGATCCCTTGCATGACACGTGTGCGGTCGTGCCAGAGCCAGGGCTTTCCATGAACGTCGTAGCCAAGGACGACGGCGTTCTGGCTCCAGGCCTTTCGCAAAGCGCGCTCGTCCTTGCGGCGCGATACTCGTAAATGACGGTGTGGCCATTCGCCTTCCCGGCGTGAGTGGGCTGTGAGCAACCAGTACGGTAGTACGATGACCGCGCTCGCCAGCAGAAGGAAATACGTCGCGACTTCCAGTGCCTGTGACCCCGTGAGATGGCAGATGTCGATGACGAACAATTTGCCGAGCCAGACAAGAAGTCCAGCCAAAAGGACAGCAGCCAATTCGGTGCTTCCGCGATGTGTGGACTGCTCATTCTGTGACATTTCTGCCCACCTCTTGCTCATGGAACGCGCGTCGCGCAGCGGACCGGCGTATATTCAGCGTGCAAAGTTGAAATAGAGGAACGCTGCGGCTGCCGTTACGAGCCAACCAAGCGCGGCAAGAAACTCGCCGCGGAACTTGCGCCTCGCCTGCGGATCGAATGGAGTCCTTGGCCATAGAATCCAATTCAACGCCGCGTTTCCAATGCCGCAGTCCGGACGCCGTTTCATGCGTTCGGCAAACCACATGCGAGCCTCCTCGGCGGTAACGGGCTTCGTGATGTCAGAACACAAGGGTGGCATTGACTGGACCTTTCGAATCCGCAAGGAACGTCACTCGAAGCACGGTCGGAGACTCATGCGGCGGCGACTTGATGGCGATGATTCCTGTTGTTTCTTGACCCGGCTCGATGCGGGAGGAGCGCATCTCCTGTTTTGCCACTTCAATCGACGTCTGGCCGGATGATTTCAACCGCGACGCCGCATCCGGGCCTAATTGCGAGTTCACTAGCCCATAGAGCGACTCCCGATAAATTGGGGCATTGAAGACCGCGACCTGGGGCGATCCGGGTACGTAGGCCTTCTTGGTTTCATTGCGAATCGTGTACCGAACGAAGATCTGACCGTCGTGTTCGAGTACGTCGGTGAGGTAGATGGCTACGTGGTTCTTCTCCGGGATCGAACCATACGGATGGATCGTTTTCGCCTGGATCAGCAGGTCTGCGGGAGATGGGTCCGCCGGCCTTATTTCGAGCTTCGTGGGCGTAGGGGGATCGATCAGGGGCTGATCGATTGCGAAATCCATCTGCGGCACTCCCCCGGCCGGATCAAGCTCATAATTGAATCGACCCGACGCGGTCCACACAAAGAGGTTCGTCGCCACGTTTGCATCGTTTGGCTCGATGAATACCTTGTTTTCCCGCCACTCCACCTTGAATGCGGTACTGCCCACTGCGACGGTGATCACGGGCTCGTTCATCTCCAGCACCGTCAGGTGGTTCAAGGAGGTTTCGACATGGACGATCTGTTCCCGATCGGGCTTCTGGATTTCGACCTTCTGTCCCCAAGCCGGACACGAAAGCACTGCAAGTGCTACTAAATAAAGGCAAGTCTTCTTCATTCCGCGTCTCCTTCCCATCCTTAAAAAATATATAGGGCTGCCCAGGAGGTCTGAATCTCAGACCTCCCGGACAGGTTGCGGTTTCAGGTTGAAGTTCCTTTCGGTGTGCCGCCTTCGCTCGACGCGATCTCTTGCTGAGGAGCGTTGACGGAGGATTGGCTCACGGTTGGCTTTGAGCGTTTTACGGTTGGGTGTTGGCGGATGTTGTCGAAGACGAGCTTTCCGTCCCGAATCGTACCAGACCCATACCGCATCGGAAATGGCTGCACGCGGTCGATAATCTTCCCGTCCACAAGCAGCTCGCCTTTCTTCGAGACCTGTAGCAGGAAGATCTTGCGCTCGTGCGTGCTGCCGTCGCCGTTGGGGAATTGTTCAACGAGGAAGACGCGGCCTTCGTCGTCGAATTCGATTTCACCATCCACGAGATCCGGGACAGAGACCTGGACGGGATTGCCGCCAGTCTCTTCCGCGATCTTGTCGATGATTTCCTGAGGGAAAGAGTGGAACAAAAGCGAGCCGTTTCCTTTCCCCGCACAGATGATCATGTGCAGAGCCTGGCACCAGCCTCTTCGGTTCTGCTGCTTTCCGTCTCCCCAGGCGCGAACGATCGAACGCAATGCCTGGAAGTCATCGCGGGACCGCTCTTTGTAGGCATGAACCGCGCTCCGAGCAGTGTTACGCCGGCTGCGCGCTTCATTCCTTGTTGCCTGATCGTTGCGCTTTGCCTCGTACTCGGCCTCGGCTTTCGCCAAGGCTTCGTCCAAGGTTTGTTGTTCCTTGATGAGTTTTCCGATTTCCTCCGCGTAGATGCGGTTGACCAGCCGGCACTCTTGGGACATTTCCTTTGTAAAGTGCTCGCCTGAGATCAGACCGTGGAAATCGGCGATGGGCAGCTTAGAGGAGAAGAAGTCTTCGACTTCCTTTCTCGTCAGGTTGTAGAGATACCCGATTTTGTCGGTGGGAAGAATTTCGAGGTGCACCGGCATATCGCTGACTCGTTCCTTGTCTTTTAACTGTAGCCAAGGAGCGAGGGGTACCTTCTGACGAATCTCGGCGACGAGCTGCTGATTTACTTCGGTGCCCCATTTGAGGCTGTCCAAGGCATGCTGCAATTCATCGACGAGTTTGTAGGCTTCTCCGTGGAAACCGGCCGCATAGCAGGAGGTCTTCAGGTCGGTGATCGAGCCGATCTGATTTCCCTTTGCCTGGTTGGCCACCATGGCGAGGTTCCACCACGGGCTTTGTTTCTTGGTGCGTTTCGTTTTTCCCTTTTCGTGCCACTCCTGATGAGCGAAGCGGCTGTCGACGAAACGTGGGAAACGATCTCCTTCGACAAGTGCCACGAGATCGAAATCGAAGTCTCCTCCATTTTTCGCGGCCGTTTCACTGTGCAGAGTGAGGGTGCCGTTGAGTTTGATCTGCTTTTCCACCAGATCCACGACGGATTCTCTTTCCATCGAGCATCCGTTCTGTTCCTGAATTGCCTGTGTCACCAAGTCGACGGCCTCTTCGGCTGAGACTCGCGTGACGGGAAGCAAGTCCTCGAACATGCGGATCGGGTAGCGCACGACGAGGCCCTTCGTGCAGGAAACCGAGCAGATGATCCGGTCTTGTGGCAGCCAGTCGGAGGCGGCAACCACTTGCCCTTGATACAGCGCAAGGAAGCCGTCATCCGCCAGTGCGAAGCCCGGAATTGTGAACCCGCCCGCTGTGCAAAGCTTGAACGCCCACTTTGCCAGCAAGCGGTTCAGCGCATTGTTAATGTAGGGGTGCTTGATGAGATAGCCGCTCGAATCCACCTTGAGTACGGCTTCGACAGCGGTGTGCTCAGCCGAGGTGTATTCGGATTCGCCCGTCTCTTCCCATGCGCCCTGTGCGTGCGATGTACCGAGGAGTTCGATCACTTCGTCGTATTTCCCACCGTCGCATGCGGCGCGCAGCTTGCGTGCTTGCTCCATCGCGGAAGGTGCGATTTCGAGCTGGATCGACTCCCACGGTGCGTGTTCTATCAGCGTATAACTACTATGCAGTTCGAGTGTTCTGGAGACCTCCCGGATCCCGAAGACGACCGGTCCCCGGTAGGAACGAACCTCGACCTTTGGTTTGCGCCAGTGGAGAAAGTCGAGGAAGCGTGAGGTTTGCTTGTACTCAGGCTTTACGCACGACTCCGGCAAGATGATGTCGGCCCCAAGTTTCTGAGCGACATTGTCCGCCATGACTTTGCATGCTCCCTTGGCTTGCGTGTTTTCAAATGCCAGGCGGAACTGATACAGACGGTGCTTCGGCAGGTGAAACCGCTCGAACACCGACCGTGAGATCCAGCCGCGGCAATCGTTAGTTCCCAGAGTGCGGTCCTTCACAATCATCACGCGTGCGTCGGGCAGCTGGATTCGCTGCTTGCATGGCGAGACCAGAATCCCGAAGTAGGTGATGGCTGCTTCCGGCCACTTTCGAAAACGCTCCGCAATCGCAGGTTCGTAGCGTTCGTCGACGGCGTAGAATTTCCCGCTCTTGGCCGAGGCGCTTGCGCCGATGAGCCGGAAACGGACGCCTTCGAAGTCAAAGGCCCTCATGCACCTCTGGACTTCGTTTTCCTGATGATCCTCGAGTTTTCCCGGAGGGACATTGAGACGAGCGACGCGAATGCCGGGATATAGACCTTCGAGGAGCGTGTTTTCGAGCTGCTCTTCCTTAGTCAATCGCGGCAATCTCTGCTTCATCTGTCCCATCTCCGTGATATCGATCGTGACCACCGGCATTCCACTGCTGATTTGATCTGGCATTTTCATCTCCTTATTTCTGTCCGGCAAAGGACAGACCAGGAGACCGTTGCCGCCGGTCTCTTCGCTGTCCTGAGCCGAAAACGAGGTAAGGTTCCCGGTCAGGTTCCGCGAAGAACCGGACCAGCTTTAGTTGTTCATGGGCAGTTCAACGTCTTCCTTTCTTCGTTGCTGCACTTCGTGCTCCTTTGTTTGTTCGGCAACCACAAACCAGGAGTTTGCCGGCCCACTCTGGTGAACCCAATAGGGAACACTTCGAGCGAGCCAAGCACTGATCCACAATCATTCGAGCTTGTGGACAGCTCTCGACAGACATACTTCAGTCTGTAAAGAAACTCTGGTCTATCCCGCCTTCGGAGCGCCGCGAGCGGCTTCCCGCCCGAGCCGCGGTTTCTTACCCGAGAAATCCGCCACGCCCCGCCACTCGGAAACAACGAAGTAGTTCAAGCCCGTTTTAAACGATTCCCCCATCGCCTGCGGTTCCCCGGGAAGTTCCTTGCCGAGTTCAGGAACGGAACCGCTGCTGCCCGGCTTGGCGAGAAAGAATCGCTGTGCTTCATTACCATCCGCCACGTTCGTTCGCGCTTTGCGAGCACCGCGCGTGGCGTGGCTCGCCTGCGTCTCCGTCGTTTCGTTCAAGGTCTCTGTCGCGCCCGTTGTCACTTTCGGTTCTCCTTCCTTGGTTTTTCAGTGCCTGTCGCTGTCAAGGTCACTGCGTTGTAGCAGACCTGTCTCCCGGTCCCCAACCATCTGCTGTTCTCCGTATTCAGCCACAAGTAGCCCGCTGGGATTGCTCTCCGTTCTTGTCGTTTCGACCAGCCGCAGGTTGTATTTCGCGACGATCTGGTCTGTCGTTTCGGATTGATTCTTGACGCGGTGAATCTCTTTCACCCCGAACACGGTGTAGGTCCAAGGCGTATCCTTTACGTGGTCAATCGAGCGAATCTCAAAATCTGAAATAACGTGGTCGGCGCGAATCTTCCCTACCGTGTCGTCGTCGCGAAGCCGGTTCATGGTGTACAAACGGAGGTTCGCGGTCATCATGTTCAAAGCCTCGGCGAAGTTTCGATCCACCGAATCCGGCGTATACGCCAGGTAGCGTGTGAGAAACTGCCGCACTACCGCCCTGCCTTCAATGTCGGTCGGAGCACTGGTTGGCGAGACCGCAGAAGGTGGATCGGCAGAGGCCACCAGTGCCGCAGTTCGGACGGAGGGTGGACCGGCAAGCTGGGCCGCATTGCCGTCCTTGTCCACCCGAATGACCGTGGGAGGCTGGATGCGGACATAAATCGCAAATCCCAGCGATGCGATCGCAAGCATGCCGAAGATCATGGCCAGCAGCATGCTTCGGTTGGCGTAGGCTCGAAGCATGCCGTCGTGCTCGTAATATTTGGTGTAGCGCGCCATCTCCGGAACCGGCCGATTGTCGTCCTTCATTTCTATGCGCCTCCTTTTAATCCTCGATATGCCGAACCGAGGGAATAGCCGACGTGCCAAGCAACAGCGTGCGGCGCATTGAATCCGCGATATTGGCCGGGGCTTGACGACGGACGCAGCGGCGATGCGGAGGATGCCGGTGTTCCGGCGACGGAAGAGTTGCTGCTGCCGGATCCATTGTTCGCCGCGGAGCCTTCGCTCCCACCGGATGGCGGTGTTGGAGACATCGACGTAGAGGTAACCGCGGGTGAAGCTCCCGAAGATCCATTGCTACCCGCAGAACCCGAGGCCGAGTCTCTGAGAGAAGCAACTACCGGAACACTGGCGGAAGGAGGCGGCGGTGCAGGTGACGCTCCGCCAGCGGCGCCTGCCACGGCTCCTTGTCCAGCACCCACGAAGGAAGCGGCTGCCATGCCGGCCACGGCACTCGCCGTTGTGGTCATCGTACTCACAAGCGTCATCATGGTGCTGCCGACGTCGCCACGGACAATCCGGCTGGCAATAAATGGAATCAGAACGATCGAGAACGAAAAGATGCTGGCGGTGAGGGCGAGAAGAATCATCTGGCTCGATCCAACGAAACTGTTGAGAACTCCGTTCGCGTTGAGAACGGCGTCGATACTCGAAAGATTGACCGCCGACATCAGGACTTGCAGGATCGCGTAGATCAGTCCCCAGGCCTGGAACGTCATCAAATTGACGAGATAGATTTTCGACAGTTGGCCGAGGCTGCGTGTCGGTAATAAGGCTAGAACGAACGGGCCCGTCACGTAGAGGACTGAGCCATACATCGCGTAGAACACGGTGAAAATCAGGTAGCAGACTGGGAAAATTACGAAGGCCCCCAGGATCAGCCAGATACTAATGACCCCTGAAACGAGCCCGGTGACGAGATTCCAGGTGGAGACGTTTCCGTTGGAAAGCCAGTACTGCGCCAGTTGGCTCATCCAGTTGGAGAAGACATCCCCGACCCCGGTCGAGTTGTAAATGAAATCCGCAACGGAATTAAACATCCCGTTCACGGCGCGGAAAACAGTACCGTAGCTCGCAAACACCAGGCCCAGGATGAGGTACTTGATTCCCGAAATCGCGAGCATGCGGACGTCCCCGCCCGCAGCAAACGCCTCGTAAGCGCTGTAGAGAAAACTGAGGAGGAGGATCGTTCCGGCAACGCCCAGCACCGCGCTGGTCACACTTGCGCCGTCAATCCCGTTCAGGGCGGTTTGGAACAATTGTTCGAAGTAGAACATGGCTCACGGCCTCTTCAAGATGTTGTAAATCTGCTGCTGGATCGCAGTGGAGTTTGCAGCTCCGTTCTTTACGGTGGCGCTCGAGTCGGCCAGGTCCACCGCACGCACGCGCATTAAGTCCGCTGTGGCGGACTGCGTGTAAGCATTCGCGCGGACCAGCCACGCATCTGCCTGCGCTTCAATGATCGGAGCACTGCCGGGGGCCGCCGCTGCAATACTTTGGTTGATCTGATCGGCTGCCTGCAGCTCGAGGTCGGCCAAGGCATCGATTTCAATCGCTCTCTTCATCGCCGCTTGCGCGGCGGCATCGGTCATATCCACGAGGTCGCGGGTTTGTGGTGACGCGGCCGTCGCGTCGGGTATGGCCCCGTACACGGCTGTGTATTGCGTGCCGGTCTGGGCGATCTGGTTGGGGTCGCGTGAGAGCAGGTTCTGTTCGAATTGTTGGGTCGCCGGAAGCGTGGCGCTGTTGACCGGGATGCGCATGACGCCTTCCATTTGCGTGAAGATGCCCTGCACACTTGCCACGAGCGACCGAGCCTGGTTGATAATTGTCTGGGGCCAGACAACGGTTTGCTCGAAAGTCGAGATGTCCTGCTCGATCGACAAAATGCCATTGAGGCCACCGCCAACGACGCCGCTGATGGTGCTGCCGATCGAATTCAGTCCGACTGCCATGATCGCGCAACATGGGTCGATGAACTGGCTCTTCACGGGTTTAGGCGCGACGAGGAACAAGATCACCAGCAACACGACGGCGCGCACCTTGTACCGCCAGGTCCATTCGAAACCGCGCTTCACCCTCAGCATAAATTTCTTCATCAGCGTTGCCCTCCCTCAGTGCCTCTGCAACAAATTCAAAATCTGACTGTTTACATCACCTGTGATGGTGGCCCCGCGTTTACGCAGGGAGTTCTGGTGCGCCAGCCGAGCGGCTTCCTGCCGCAGTTCGGCCGCGAGCATTTTCTGCGTCAACGCCTGGCTCTGGATACTGGCTGCAACGGCCGTTGCCGTTAGAAACGGCGCCGAGCCCGGAGCCGCCTGGCTCGCCTGGTCCTCTATGTCGCTGGCTGCCTGCAGCGTGAGATCGTCGGCAGCGTCGCTCTCCTTCAGCGTTTTCAGGTTGTCCATCGCCAACGCGTCGTCCATGTCCATCATGGTGCGGTCTGCCGGGTTCGCCGCGGTGGCCGTGGGAACGCTGCCGAACGCGTTCCCAAACGATGTAGTAAGCGCCGCGAGATCGCTCGTTTGATGGTTTCGCATGACGCTTTCAAGCGCGATGGGATTTGGCAAAGTGGCGCTGCTGAGATTGATGCTGAAGATGTTCTGCATCAAACCTCGGTACTGGCCGATCATCTGGGTCACTAACGCCTTCGCTTGGTTAATCAGGGAGACCGGCCAGACTGCTTCCTCGTAATACTGTTCGATCGTGTTTCGCACCGAATTGATCGCATTCAGTGCGGTCTGGATCGTCCCGTTGATGATGCTGAGCACCGATTGAATGGCCGTCACCAAGCTCGCTTGCGCTTGCGCAGATGGCGGGCTCACCAGCACCACAACGAGCACGCCGGCCAATGTCAAAGCCAGAACGTGCCGCCAGTCTCTAGCGACGATCATCAACTAGGAAAACAGAACAAAAAAGAATCCAAACAGGACATCCGTCAATATGACCACGGCGACTCCTCCCACAAACGGCTTGGATGGGGAAACAAACCCGTAAACGAGCCGGCCTGACGACTTAGAAGTTCCACGAGGAACGGGAGAGTCGCCAAGATCAGCAGGATGAGAACGACCCAGCCAACCAGATAAAGCAGTCTCCTGGATCGCGGAAAGAATGCGGCCAATAGCTCGCTCATGCGGCCCCTCCATTCACTGCGCCCGAGATCTCCTCGGGCAAAGGCGGAACGTCGGCTAATCCACGGGGGAATTTCCGGGCCAGTTCCTGGTAGATTTCGATCAGGGGACGATCCGCCAACTTCTTCAGCACCCAAGCCCGGTAGCGCCGTTCTCTGGGGAATGTCGTGCAGACCCAGTAGTCGACTGCCGTTGGTGCGATCCGGATCGTCTGAGTCGTCTCGGCCTTTTCTCCAAGCACCAGCAACGCATCGGCGCTCTCGCCTTTGCGCGGCGAGCTGAATCGCTTGATCTCATTCAGCGCAACCGGATTCAAAAACAGGTGATTTATGAGAGGCGTCATATCGCCCGGCTGCTGGCCGATGATCTTGGTACTGGCATTCTTGAGAATTCCCGGTCCATGCTCTCGCGGCTGGAACTCGGTTCCCACGAAGTCTTCGACCGTCTGGCTTATGCCCCAAACACTTGAGTTTCTCTTTCGAGCGGTTCGGTAGAGTTGAACGACTTCGGGAGCGAGCGTCGCGGAATCAAGCAAGAACCAGCACTCATCGAGAACCGTGATGCTCGGCTGCCCGGACTTTCCCCCGGCGCGAGCTGCGACCGCATTCGCAATCAACATGCTCATCGCCGTCTCGAGCTTCGGATCCGAACTCAACCCTTCGACGTTGAAGAAGAGCCAACTGTTGTCGAGCCGCATGGTCGTGTGCGCGTCGAAAAGCTTCGAGTAAATTCCTTTCTCCCCGGTCCACGAGCGGAGCTTGATGGCAGCCAAACGAGCTTCGTCCATGGTGCGCTGCATCTTCTCCTCGTCTCGCCATTGCGCCAGTTCCTCTCGGAGATCGTTGAAGGTCGGAATCGGATTCGAATAGCGGATGGCGCAACGCTTGTACGTGCGGCCAATCGCTTCGCTCAGAAGATTGTCGATCAGCGAATTGTCAGAGCCTGGACTGTCGCCGATCATGTGCCGTGTGAGATTCTTCAAGAAGGCGACCTTCTCTTTGCTGGGGCTGGTTTCTCCCACTGGCAGATCCCAGGGGTTGAGCGTCTCCGCGCCGTCGAGCCTGACATCGATGACGCGACCGCCCATTAGGTCCACAAGCGGCTGGTAGGAATCGCCGCGCTCGATGATTGAGATCTGCGGATTGGCGCGGGCCAACATCAGCAGGAACAACTGCGCCATGAACGTCTTCCCGCCGCCGCTCTTCGCCATGATGAGCATGTTGGCGTCGCCCAAACCCGAATCGAATGGGGAGAATGGCACGAGCTGCCGGTAGGGCGTCTCAAAAAGCATGAGCGGTGAATGCGGCGTCCCGCGCCAAGGCATCTCAACCGGCAAGAGATCGGCGGCGTTGAGTGTGAGCAGATCGAGTTCCCGCCGATTGTCTCCACCCATTGCAGGCAAACCGGAAAAGAAGAGACGTTTCTGCGCGAGAGTCTCGGGAATCCCGCGCCCTCCGTTCATCCTGGCGACCGCGTGCAGGACGCGCTGGCGCCGGTCCGACAAGACGCGCTCAGCCTCCTCGCGTTCAGTTCGATTGCGGCTGGGTTTTGAAGTACGCGTTGTCACGATCAGGCTCATCTGACAGGCCTTGAGTGAACTGGAGATCAAATCCTGCAGGACTTTGACCAGCTGATGTTCCGCGACTTGGGCATCCACGTTGATTCGGAAGCCACCGTGAAAGTCCTTTTGCGCCGCCATCATCTTGCGCAGCCGACTCTTGTACTGCTTGATTGATTTGTTTTGATCTGGCAAAGCGACTTCAGCGTTGACCACGAGCGGGCAGTCCATCACCACAAGTTCGCGGAGGATTCCCGGAAACGTGGCGTCGGGCAGATCCTTCATGCTGATCCAGGAATAGAGCAGGCCGCCAACCTTAAGGTACTCGTCCTGTTCGTCCTCGACGTTTACATTTGCCATCTGGCTCCGCGCACTCTCCTGCCGCAGGGACTCAGCGGTTGGGCGATAAGGCAAAGTGTCATTGCCGAGCGGCTGGAGCGCACGCTTGATTTCGAGAAATATGTCCTGGTGGGTCATCCGGCGCATGCCCATGCCCGTAGCCCCGAGAGTCGCTTCCACTCCTGCCAGCAAACTGTTGAATTCGGAGAGCAACTCCTCATGCTCGCGCCGCGAACGCTCGACGCATTTCCTGGCCGAAAAGCTCGAACTACTGCCCGATTTCATTTTTCGTTTCAACTCAAAGTCTGGCGATTCGTGGTGAATCCTCGGGTTCCAGATGAAGTACAGGTGCAGAAAATGCTGCAAGTAAAATCCTGTCTCCTCGCGGCTTCGCCAGAGCTCGACATGAAACTGATCGAGTTCTCGGAGGACGGGGTTCTCGCTGCGGCGCTCGCGGAGGTAGCGCAATATCAAATCCCCCGTGCCTTCGGCGATTTCAAACCGCACCTGCATGCGCATGGAGCGCTCGGGAAGCGAGCGAATCAGGGCTTCGAGCAGCCCTTTGATCCGATTCCGCCCTTCGTCGCTCGCGTAATACGACTGAATGCCGCCCACCTCGTATCCCGCGACGAACGAGCCGTCAGGCTGCACCGCAACGTTGTCGAGCAAGTCCCGAATCCGGAGTTGTTCGCACAGAGGCGGTGCGCTGAGCGATTGTTCGTATTTGTCGGCTGTGAGAGGCACGTTTATTCTCCCGTTCGCAGATAATCCCGTATCAGTTCCCGATCTTGTTCGAGGGCCGAGTACACGTGCGGTTTCGCGTGGAACATCACCCAATCTTGGATATATCCGCGCTGCTTGCCATACTTGAACAGCATGAGGGCGGGAATACTGAGGACGGGGACGACGTACTCGAGCACCATGTTCATCGGCAGCCCAAACATCTCGCGGTGTAGAAACCGGCCCAGGATGTTCGCGACCACCGCGAGGGCCATGATTGCGAACAAATCTTCCGCCTCGAGGCCGAAAAACGTCACGCGCGTCCGAAGATTGCGGTACACCGGTGTCACCTCAAGAGCCATCATCAAACTCCTATGGAATTCCCGCGGTTCCGTGCGCTACGAACGATTCCGCCAAACGTAATAGTCCCGACAAAAGCAAGCAGAGTCCCGCTGCCACAAAGTGCCTCATCCATCCCTCAGTTGGATGGATACGCGTGACAATTCCCATGCGCAAGGCGCCGGCAGCGACTTGCAGACCCGCATACACCGGCATGAGTACATTGCAAATCCAATCGACGAGGCTCACGAGCGCGATCCAGTACACATCCGGGTCGTTCCACGCCCGCTGGGAAGCGAACGTCTCCATCGCGCGCAGCAGGCCCGAAGCCATCAGGCAGAGAAAGCCCCCGTACATTGCAGTGGTGTAGGACTCCGAATGCGCAAAGCGCAGAATCCCAATAGCGAAAAACAACCCTGCCAGTGTGGGAAGAATCACATTTCCCGACCAGTTCGTCAGATTGAGAATTCCGTTTGTGAACGACATCGCTCTCTATGCCTCCATCGAGAGAACTAATTTCCAGATTCCTGAAACACACAGCATGGCCAGAGCTACCGCCACAAGGCGCATTGCGGGCCGTTTCGTCGCGAAGTTCAAAATGGCACCCACGATCGCCAGACCCGCCGCAATCGGCATGATCGTTCCAGCTAGGTAATTCCACAGGCTGTCGAGGACGTCCGCGGGGGCGTACTGCGTTCCGCTGTTGTAACCGGCAATCAGTGTGTACGTTGCCTGAGTTCCCAATAGAAACATCGCCGCTATGACAGACGGCAGAGGATGCCCTCCCGAGGCGGTGTCCAGAATGGCGCGCAGAACGAAATAGGCCGCGAGCGTTGTTACGATCCGGCCCACGATGAAATTCGTCACGAAGCTCGACACATCCGACTGAAACGCATTCAGCCAGGAACTCGAAATGCCGCCCGAGGGCACTGGAGCGGCGACTCCAAAGGAGGAAAACCATCCGAGGAGCGGCACCAGGGTTATGAACAGGACAGCCCACAACATCCATTTCGTAAAGCCGCCGCCGATCAAGAGCGTGGCTCCTCCGTCGCGTCTCAAGCTGATGCCGGCCAGCACCAAGGCAACCAACGAAGCTGCCGGAGCGAGGTCGAGAAGAACCTGGACGATGTCGGTCAATAATTGTGGAACACCCATGAGTCCTCTTCCTTTCGCAAAAATATCCATCTAAAACCGGAGCCGGCGGGCCTTGGTTCCTGTCTTCTCCTTTCGCCAGTTGCCCGCCGCCTCCGCGAGGGAGGCGTGTAGTCCCTCCCGTTAGTTCACGCCTCCCGTTCCATTGCTGATCCAGAACTCGATCAACCGGGTGATTCCGGAAACCGCCAGGAGACCCGCAGCGGCCGCGAGCCACCGACCGACTCCTCGCCCGTTCAGCCAGGAAATAACGGCGCCAACGACAGCGCCGCCCGCTCCCACCGGAGCAATGACGTTCCCGATCCAGTTGATGAAATTCAGGAAGGCGCCTTCCGGCTGGGCGGCCGTTTGCCCCTGCACCGCCACGTTCGTTGCCGGTGCGGTGCCGAGGTTTTGCGCCCAGAGGAACTGACTTCCCAGGATGAAACAAATAGCGGACATGGCCAGGGCTCGTTTCCATGCCTCGTCTACCGTTAGCTTCATAGATTGCATTCTCCTTTCCGGCTCGCCGCTTTCTCGCCTGCGAAAAACGCCGATGAAGAGCGAGTCATGTGCGCGAACCCTACGACTAGTTTTTTTGTTTGTCAAAAGTGCCGAGCGATCAAGGATGCGAAGCAACGGTTGGACCAGCGGGATTTCTGGAGTTGATCCAGGGCCAAACTAGACTTCTCTTGCGGAAGTCAACGGGGCCGGGCGCTAAACCCTTTTCGGGAGGTGGAAAACTTCAACTAGGAGGGCAGAACAAGAAGGCTCTGGTTGTTTGTCTGAGTGTTCTCGGCGGAGGGAAGAATCCCACTTAGCTTAGTGGATAAAAGAATCCTCGGGATCAATCTCGATGCGCTCAAGCACAATGCCCGCCGTTCTCAAATCCCTCGTCTTCCGGGCGATATATGCCTCGTCATAGACGCTGTCGATCGTCTCCCCAAGCTCTGCGAGCGCTTTCTCAAGTCTTTGAAGTTGGACAGAATAATCTGCCGGCTCGAAACGCGATTTTCCCCGGTACACGTAGCACTGGCCGTGATCATCGAGATTCAGATACAGGCGGGCGATGCCGTGCTTGTACAGGTTGATCCCGTTCACCTTCCCCATGAACATAAACCCGGCGCAACGTCTCTCGCCGAGCTTATCGATCAACGGCTTCCAGTTCGGTTCCATTCCTCGATCTGCCTCACTGCTGCGGCGCCGGTTGCGCCGTGGATTGAGTGTTGCCGGCCTGCTGGTACATTGCGTTCATCTCCTGCCGCAGCTGCAGAAGTTGCCGCAGCTCTTCCATCGATGGCACGTTGTTTGTCTGTTGCGTTGTAGCGGCCTGCGTCCCGGTCGTCGGCGACTGGGATTCGGGCAGCGCTGCCCCTTGTTCCATCACGATGTAAAAGCGGGTGTTGCCCGGAATCGTGACCACGATGTTCTGATTGAAGGTCAGGCTGTTCAGTTCCTGATCGCCCGCAATCCCGATATTGGTGGCGATTCGGTCCCGTAAAAACGCACTCTCCGAAAGCGGCGCGCTAAGTCCTCCCCCGACCAAATAGGTCGCTGCTTGACCGAGACCGGTGAATGTTCGGACCAGGAAATTCGTTCCGGTCTTTTTCCCGCTGACCGTGCCTTGCAAAGGTCCATAGGTCAAACTCATCGACGTGGCGTCAATTTTTTCCGTTGTCCCGTCCGGCATCTGAATGGAACTGAAGCGGATGCCCACACTTCCCGACCGGTCCGCCTGCTGCAGGGTACCCAAGGCCTTCGCGCCTGCGGGAACGACGATTTCTCCATCGCGTTCGTAGTTGTATTCGATCGCCGCGACGACCGGTGCTTTCACCGCGCTCGTCACGACCGATTGCAACCGCGCAACCAGCCGCGTACCCGCCGGCAATTCCAGCCGATTCGACGTCTCTTCTACTGCATTGGCAATCCTGGTGCTGCCACTAGCCGATGTTGTTTGCGCGTTTCGTACAAACACGAGAGACGGTTTCCGAAGATCATCGGATCCCTGCTTGGTGGTAGTGTCAGGCTGGGCTGGATGTTCGCGCACCGGAAGATCCGATAGGTCGATATTCCCGAGTGCGTAGGGACGGTTCGAGTCGGCAACCAAGGGCTTAGCAGGTTTAGGAGAATTGGGGGAATTGTTCGCTGATGCCTGGATAGGCTTGGCGGTGTTGTTCACGTCTGTCGCGGTAATCTGTTTTGTGTCTCCGCCTTCGGGCTGCACCGTCTGCGCGTTGAGCAGCGGTGTTGTTGATCCCGTCTGCCGGGATCCTTGCTGGCCAGGAGTGGATCGCTGCCCCAGATCCGGTGTGCCTAGCGCCCTCGCATTCGCCGACCTTCCCTGGCGGTTGGGAGAGGAAAAAATGACAAGGAACAAGAGCAGCACCAGGATAGCGGCTCCCGCCAGAAGAAACAGGGAGCGACTGTGGTCGCGGCCGAGTCCGCTCCGGTTTGGTGGCCGATTTTGCCGCTGAGCCTTATCGAACGCCTGACGAAAGATTTCCTTCCAGCCTGGCCGAGACTCATTCTCGGCCGGCAGCTGTTGTGGCGCTTCGCTCTGGGCGGCCCCTATTTGCTCTGCCTTATTTTCCTCGGGCATGTTCTTCCTCCAGTGCTGTGCTGATGCTGACTCCAAATCCGATCGGCGCCAGTGCCGGTCGATCCACCGCTCCCGATTCGGCCACCTGCAGCAGAAGCGTTTCGTTGGACTGTTTGTACGGTGGCCGTTCGAAGACTACAACGCCGTCGGCGCGTTCTCCAAGGCCCAGACGGCGCCGATTTAGGCGAAAATCCTGCACCGGAAGCTGCTCGGCCGTCGTCCATTTCTTGTGCCGAACTACCTTTCCGGTGGTTCTCGTTCCACCCAGTTGCACCTGGGGCGGCATCAGCAGGATCGCGTGCTTAGTGGGATTAATCACCGAAAACAGGACGATGACTTGTTGACCGCCATCGATCACTCGGCTCACTCCCGCGCGCACGCGATCGCCTTTCACCGATTCTTCTTCGATGTGCTCTCCGTAAAGTGCAGGCAACGGAGCATCCTCCTGCTCTTGAAGCAGCTGATCGAGGCTCTGATTTGCGCTCGTGTTCGTCACTGCGGATGGAGGGTCTCCGGAAGCATTCAAGGCGCTCGTTCGAGTTGCGGAATTCCGAGCTACGCCTGCGGGTTCTGGTGCTCCGGTTCCTCGGGCTTCTGCAAGCGGGACTGTTGCGCCCACAAGAGCGAATGGAAACCCCGAGGGCCCCACAAAGAAATCGCCGGAAACCTCATATTTTACAAGGAAATCTACGGTTCCGGGATCGGCCGAACTGTTGCCTCGATTGAGCAACAACAGGTTTACCTGGTGTCCCGTCGTCGTGGAGATCAGAAGATTCGTTTCATCGGGTTTTATCGAAAGAGCTTTGACGAAGACAAGCTTGGGTTCGCGGTCGGAATGTTCGACCTGGAACTCGGCCGGGTCGCCAACGACAACCGAGTTCACGGGATCGGGCAAGCGGATGGTCGTAACGAATCGTGGTGCGACCTCGATCAGAGTCACCTTGCTGTCGACTTCTGTTTTCGTCAGCACTCGCGGCTCGACTTGCGGTGTCTGCGCCAGCGCGACACCGGCTTCGAGTAATACGCACAGACCGCAAAACGCGATAACCCGTTTCATCGTTCACCTCCCGCAGCGGCGACGGACGCGAGCGTCGCCGTGTTCTCGATCGATTGGGACCGCAAGGTTCGATAGATTCGCACCACTCGGTTTACGTAGTTAAAGACCTCGGGAGACGATAGTGCCAGGCCCCTCAAAAGGATCAAGGACTCTCCGGCATAATAGGCTCCGAGGACCAGACGCAGGTCTCCCCGGAAGAGACGAATCAGCCAGGCCAGATAGGCTACTCCCCCACGAATGTTGTCTTCGATGTCGAATCGATCTCGCACACCAAAGCGGATGGCGGTATCGGGCATGAGCTGCATCAATCCCGCAGCTCCCTTGCGTGATACGGCATACGGGTTCCAGCCGGACTCGACCTGGATGACGGCATCGACCAGTTCGACCGGGACCCCGAAAGCGGTGGCGTAAACTGCGGCACACTCGAGAGACCGTCGGCTGTCATCCGCTGGCGCCGCGGCGCGCGCGACGGGAGCCATGAGCGTCACCGCCACCACCATCGCTTTGATAAGCACCTTCACCATCGAATCCTCACGCAGCCGCACAACTATTTGTGGAACGGGGTCTTAGCTTATCCCGGTAAACCTTTGAGTCCACGATCAGGCCCTCGAAGCCTTCCCGCAGGAGCAGTCGGCCTCGGTCTCCTTCGGTCTTGGCGAGCAGCGGCAGGAGAACATCCCGCTGCTCGGGCGCAATTTCCTTTACGCCGAGAATCTCAAGCGCTTGCGCAAGGACCAGCATTTCGGCGATAGACGGCGGCTTCTCCATGTTCCAGCCGCGTAAGGCGTGGGCCAAACCGGCCATCTGCCCCAGCAAGCCGGGATCCTGGCCGGCACTCCGCGCAGCCAAGATTTCCACCTCGCGGTCGACCGTCGGGTATTCGAACCGCAAATACAGGCACCTCCGGCGCAGGGGATCTCCCAAGCGGCGCTCTTCGTTGGAGCTGAGCACCACAAAGGGTACAGTTTCCGCCTCTATGGTGCCGAGCTTGGGCACTGTGATTTGCCACACGCTCAAGATCTCAAGAAGCAGCGCCTCAAAGGCGTGATCGACCTTGTCGAGTTCGTCGACCAGCAACACGCAGGGCTTTGGCTTGTGCCGAAGCGCTCGCAGCAGCGGACCTTCGGCGAAGAAATCGAGAGAATGCAACCGGTTCCGGATCGCGTCCCACTCCTGTCCCAGTTGTTCTTTTTGCGTTTCGAGGAATAGACCTTGCAACGACTCGTCGAACTTGCCGATGGCCTTCTCTTCGGTGATCCCTTCGTAGCACTGGAGACGCTCTACGGTCGTCGCGCTCGCCTTGGCGAAGGCATAGGCCAATTCGGTCTTTCCGCAGCCCGGGGGGCCTTCGACTAGGAGCGGCTTTTGCAGCCGAGCTGCCAGGTACACCACCTCGGCGGTGACCGGATCGATCACGTACTGTGCATCGCGCAGTTTCCGGCTCAGGTCTTCTACGGATGTAAACACGTTCTCCGCCTTCCCGTGCGGCGCCGAACATACTGCCGAATGCAGCCTCATGCACACGAGTGCGGGTGTCCACATACGGAGGAGAGGCAGAAAAGAACACTTGTGATCTGGTTTTTCGGGTCCGACGTCGGTGGGTTGCCTATCCCGTTTACTCGATCCAGTTCGTTGGTGCCGCACGAGATAGAATTCGGCGGCACGGATGTGGTGCGCTCGCTTTCTTGTATCTGGACTGCACTTGCAGAAATCTTTTGGCCAATCACATAGTTTCTAACTGCTTGCGCTAAGCTGGGTCGCCTGAGATGGCAACGCCTGCCGGGACGGTCGCATTGTGGCCGGCAACACCCCTCAAAGGCGTTGCCCAGACCGGCGTAAAATTATTCGGCCAATCACATACTTTCTAACTGCCGTCCAATTGGAGCGCATCTTCATGCAAAGCCATGTCTGCCCGTATGCCCGTATTTTGGCACGGCGCGATACGTGCACTTCTCCCGAATCGCAAACGAGCGTAAAATTATTTGACCAATCGCATAGTTTCTAACTGCCTCCGCACAGACAGCGTCGTCAACGCAAACCCATGCCTCCACACGTACACCAGTCCCGACCGGGAATGCCCTCATACGCGCTGCGCAAACTCCGCGAGCATTATTTGGCCAATCACACTCCTTCTAACTGCTCGGGGCACATGGATGCGGCGGCTGCGGCTTGCGTGCATGCCGCGTACAACCTCGCGCTGTGTCTTTGCTCGTTCCGTTAGCGTCCTGCCGTATCACCCTGCGTGTCTGCCGAAACTCACCGCGTAGTACAATGCGCGAGTTCTTTGCGCTCTCTAAGCAGTATTTCCGACGGGATGGCGCGGTTAAGCTGGGGCCTTGTGCGAATATTCGTAGTCTCGAGCTCAAGCATCGAATTTAGAGCGGCGTCAGCCGTATGGATGGTAACTCGACTTCAATGACAGAAAAGTGGCAACCAACAAAACTTGAGCGTCGAGTCCAGGAATTCGCCCGAAGCAGAGCGTCGAAACAATTACTGCGCGTCCCATATGACGACTTTTCTGCAGCGCACCGACAATACGTCCGATGGGAAGCGTTCGCGCTATGGATCCGGGCGGTTGTGGAAACCGAAAACTGTCTGCCTTCATTTGTTAGCAATGCTTTGAAGGAACACTGCCCTGGGTTGTTGGAAAAAGAGGTGCAAGTTACCGTACCGGCGCTCCTCGGTGTCCGGCTTGACGGATGGATTCAGGATCGGGTATTCGCCAGGGCAAAGCGTGAGCGCTGGCTCGACGCGCTCCTCTTCTACGGAGTGCGCGATCCGCGATCGCAATGCGCCTTCGCCTATTGGGAGAGGTGCGAAAAACAGTGGAGTGAGAGGCGGCCATCCCGCTATCCGACCTTCGAGAGATGGTTCCGATCAGCGTGCAGTTCCGATCTGTTTCCCGTGACGGCAAACCGTATCGCGGAGGCCATTGAAGCCTATGTCGATTGGCTGTCCTTCGCATACTGGCTCGAGCCTCTCTTCGAGAACAATCTTGCGCTTCCTGAGCGTCTCGCCAAAGAGGTGGAAAGCAAAGCTCCGGGCCTTCTCGAAATTGTGGCTCAACTTGAATCCGAGAAACGGAAAGCTTCTGAAATCGAGTCGTATCTCATGCGGTGGATCGAAGACCGCCATTTCTCGGAGGCGAAGGAGGGCAATTGGTTTGACCGCGTCCGCAGTCAGATCCACAATCATCCGAGGTACGTTAGAATTTCAGAGTATTCGCGTCGTTGGCGTAAAGAGCGTCCTCAAGATTGCCTGCGACTTTACCCCTCGTTCCCGCGATGGTCACGCAGAGCCGACACTTTTCTTGCGCGAACGGCACATTAAAAACTGCTTGCTCGTTCGCTCGAGCGTCCACCCTGAGATAGCATTCTTGCTTCTCCGCTCTGACCTCCGCGGCATTCTTTGAAGTGCCGAAAAAAGACGTTACCCCGGATCACCCTTCCACATTTCTCGCATCTTCTGACGATTCGAGCGTGCTCCCGCGATGCTGCCAGCCGTTTCGCAACCTCTTTGCCGGCGTTTGGATCGATATCCATGCAGCTTCGGAGCCAAGCGCGCGTATCCTGATCCAGAAACTCATCTTTGATCAACGCCCCATATTTCTTGCAGAAGTCTTGAAAGGAATCCTCTGTAATCCTCGGATCGCATAACTTCAGGACTCCATGCACGATCATACCTTCGACAGCCTCTAAGCTTACGTTCAACTTTGCCGCAACCCCGTCCCACAAACGCCTCGCGCGGAACGATTCCGTCGGAACCGCCGGCGATTCTGTTAATGGCAGCGGGTACGTGCTGGAGCGACTGAGGGGTGCACTTTCGAGGACGGCACCTGACTGCTTCAGTTTCGCTATCGACCGTTTTGTTATGCGGGGGTCGCGCACCTCCAAGAAACCGTCTACAATGAGTTTCTGCACCGTGTTCCAGCCCATATGTAACTGTTCAGCCAGAGAGCGCCGAGCATACCCTTCATTATGGACGCGGCTTCTTTTTCCCAACCAGGCGAGGCGGCAGCATACTGCTCGTTCCGATCGACGAAGTATTTTTGCAATCGCGTCGAGTTTCATTTCACCTGCAAGGCTCAGCAGTCTTCGATCGTTTTCCCTGGACCAATGATGGTGGTGGGATTCCTCTCCCGGGTGTGGATTCTTCTGAACTAGCCCAAGCTTCTTGGCGCGTTTCCAAACCGCGCTTGGTTCCCAATCTGCATGCTGGTTGAGAATCTGCCGTATCGCCTCTCGCTTTCGCAACCCTCCCGATTCGTAACCATTTCGCAATAGCAGATCGTCCTCGGCACTCCATAAAATCCGGTTCCTCGTTTGCTTACGCGTCGGGCGTTTCAGTTGTCTGATTCTTCTCCACAGATCGGCGCGCTCAAGCTGTGGCTCATGTTGCAGGATTCGCTCAATAGCCGCGTGAGAACGCGCACGTCCACGTTTCGCGCCTTCAGACAGGATCGTATCGACTTGTTCCGGACTGAAAAACCGGTAAGGATCCTCGCCGGTTGTGCTGTGCCAATGCCCCCGCATGGAAGTGACGCCCGCGGTGGATGGCTCCTAGGACGATGGTGCTACCCGGAAAGTTCTTCTATTGCAGGAACGGATCCTGCTATCGGAGGTCTGTTGTTGGAGAGGGACGATCGCTCTGCGCAATAGCAAACCAAATGTCAAATGAACGAGTTGGTCCTTCGCCATCAGTCGTGTCATCTGTATTTCTGGTTGGCTTCCCGCACACTAGTTGCCCATCCTCTGCAATATGCTTTCCGCCCTCTTCTCCCAATCAACACCTGCCTCTGTTCCAGACTGGCACATCGTCACGAAGGAACACGCATCGCGGCCCCCAGAGGTGAGCTGGGCCACCCCAAATTATCGGGCATCAACCCTAGACCGGGGCTGGGATCCGTCGGCTAGCGCGGGCAATCCAGAGACTATACCTGACAATTATATAGAGCGGTTTTGCGGAGAGATTGTCTCCGGCTTTTCTAGGTTTTTCGAAGTTTCTTCCGAGGGGCTCTCTGTTCTCGACGGAGACCCTCACGCTTGAGACCTTTCGCCTTTTGTTTCCGTAGAATCATGCTGTAGGTCAAATAGCACGGCGAACAGGACATGAGGTGGTTGACAACCCAATCTTCGACCTTCGTGGGCTGCGTGCTGAGCAGATTTAGTTCCCACTTCCGGGGACAGCCTATTCTCTTAGGATTGGGATAATCGTGGGACAGATGTCTCTTTAGAACGCGAAGAAATTTCTTCTCGAATGAATCGTACGCCTTCTTGCGTCTCTTGCTGGAAAACGGCAAGGTAATTCCCCCCTTACCCTCCTACGCCTCGCGCTTTAAGTGTCTTTCGTGCGTGCTTCAGAGCTTTGCTAAACCGGATCCGTATGGCGTGAGCCGAGATCCCGTAGCGATCTCCGATCTCGTCCCACGAAAACCCCTCGAGACGGCGCAACACGAGTTCTTGCGTCGCTTTATCACACGCCGCCATCACTTCATCCAACAGCAGCTTCATATCGGGCCCGGTACTGTTGTGTGTCGGTCGATTTCTTTCCTGGCGGAGTTCGACTTCGTACTTCAAGGCGACCTCTCTCCGCCTTTCCTGTGAGATGCGGCGCACATAGGCGCGGAACAGGTAGGCTCGTAAGTCCCTGATAGGGGGCTTCGCGGAGACCTTCTTAGCTTCTACCGCTTCAGACACGGCTGCGGCTGCCTCTTCGAAGAGATTTAGAGCGACAGCTGGGTCGCCAAGAATCTTCTCGGAATAAGAAAGAGCTTGGTGGGCGATATTTTGAGCAACAGATAGTACGCCTGGATGGATTGGCCTGCCCAAGCGGTCGATTGAATTCAGCAGGAACGCGCCGTTGGGCTTCGTTTCTCGCTCGGAGGGCATGGGTACCCCGTTGCAGACTTTGATGCGCTGAAGGGCGTTGGGGTTTCATCGTAAATTATTAATCCTATAGTACTCTTAGTACTACGCACATTTCCTTGGATACGAACAGCCAAACTGGCTTGCATCGCTTCCAGCAACCATTTCATCGGAGTTGCCAGCATCGGAACGGACGTGACATTGTGGCGTCTTCGCCACCGTAACCGCAGGAACCATACCAGGCCTTCCGTTCGCGCCAATAACGAAGTCCCTATCTTTTGGGGAATTTGATGATTCCCTATTTTGGGGAATCCGTCAACTATTGAATATACATTCAGTGTGAATTCCAAAGACGTGGCCTACCACAAGGCCTACAGAAACTTCCTCGTCCGCTTGATCGAAGCTCGTAAGCAGGCCGGACTGACTCAGGTCGACGTGGCCAAACGCCTGGGAAGAGCCCACTCGTTTATTTCAAAATGCGAGCTCGGCGAAAGGCGTGTGGATTTCGTCGAGCTGCGGCAACTCGCCCAAATCTACAATAAAGACCTATCCTTTTTCTGCGATTGAATACGAGGCCACTCGGATAGTAGATTTTCCACGGCTGGCGCGAACAATCCGGCTGAGACTAAATGGGGGCGCCCGTCACCGATGTTTGGAAGAGTCCCGCCGGGGCCGATATTTCGAGAGCCAGGTCCACGATGTTTTCCGACATTCCCATTTTGATTGGATCCCTGCACACCAAGCTCGTCGGCATCTGCATGTACGCGACATTCGGGTTAAAATGAAGGCATGGTTGCTCTGGACAAGATGAGCCTGGCGGAACTGGAAGATTTGGCTGCCAAGTTGCGCCACACGATTGCGCGCAATCCCGACCATTCACGGATGGAGCAGGTTGAACTGGAGGATGTGAAGCAGTGGATCGCGATTCGCCAGAACAGGGATAATTCCGAGTCTAAGCTCTGGCTCTGATTGTTCCAAATTCTAAGGTATGGGACGGATTATCGGCGCAGCCAGCGCATTTTCAAACTCCACAGATACCTGACCACCCTTCCGAACGTTGTTCACCAAGGCCGGCCGGAAACATGCAATGCAGGTGCCCCCGCTATGTCGAACACTCGGATAAACGATACCCGCCGATCCCTTGTCCAGGAGTTCCCCTGCCAACTTTTGAGAGATTTTATAGCTGTTCGGATCTAAACATTTGGCTAAACCGGAATCCCCACGAATGTCGTGAAATTCTCCTCGGAAGTCGGCCAAGAAGTCAGCATAAAGAAAGGTTTCCTTCTCTTGCCAATTGATTTCCTGCAATTCTTCTGATTTATGAAACGCGACTTCGATTCCAGCTGTCTCCAACGAGAACCCCGCGTACCACGCTCCTCGTTCTGGTCCGTTGAAACGACTTCCCAACGGCTTGGCGTGAGTGAATGCCGCATTCACAATATGGGATAATGAAACACCAAATACGAGTTCCCGAACCGTGATCCCAGGCAGGAGTCCTGCCTCGCCCAGCAAGCGTTCGTTAGTCGCGCCCTCCAGTTCGAACAGAACAGCCAACTCATTGGAATCTGTGGTCAGTCTGTTGAGGACAGTCTCTTCGTCGTATGCAGATGGGATCAGTCGATGAGTGTTGTCCTGGAGAAGGCGCGAAACATGCGGAAGCACCTACATTCCACCCCGACGCGCATCGAGAAGTTGCCGCACTCTTAGCATGGCGGGCATCCCGCCTTTGATCATGCAGGCGAGCGGCGTCTCTCCGCCAAACATTGGATTCGAATTTGGCATATGAACCCAACGATCAGCCAGTTTCTTTCCATAGAGAATATTGAGTGCCTTGAAGATTCCCGTGAGAAGGGAGATTCGCGTCAGTCGATCCTGATCAAGTGATCTCGAACCTGCTTTCTTCAGCTCGTAAAACGCGCCATTCGACACGCCACCGAGTAATTGCCTGGCATCTTCGTCGCGCAGCTCCCACAGGGCGGCGATCTTCAGGAATCCTTTGACGGCCGATGGGCTCAGCCGCTTTACGACCTCCTTATTAGAGAGGTCCGCTGGTTGGTCCCACCCTAATCTCGTCAGAGGTCGATTGAGCGTTGCCATTTCAACTCCCCGTACCGTACTCCAACTATGGAGCATTATACATACAATAATGGACAGGCGCAAGATTGCAAAATCTTGACCCTTGTTTCAGACGGCAAGACTTGGTATCGCATTGGAGGTCGTGCATAATACGGTCCGGAGATAGAGCTTCTTCTGAATTTTGCCCAAAACGAAAGATCCCGCCGCCGTCAAGCTTGGACGGAAGGGTGGGAAGGAGATTGCCAAGCGGGGCGCTGAATACTTTAGGCAGTTACAAGCGAGACGCAAAAAGCGCAAAGGCGGTCGGCCTCCCAAGTCCAAGAAAGCCCGCTGAAAGGTTCATTGAAAAAACAACGAGCGCTCGTTGTATAGTTGTACACGGAGTGGAGTGCTGTATGATAATTGGTGACCGCCTACGCGCCGTGCGCGAAGAGAAAAAGCTATCCCAAGGGGATATCGAAGAACGCACGGGCTTGCTTCGATGCTACATTTCTCGGGTTGAGAATGGGCATACCGTTCCGGCCATCGAGACCTTGGAGAAGATGGCTCGGGCACTCGAAATTCCTCTCTATCAACTGTTCTATGACGGCGAGGAGCCACCTCCGCATCCGAATCTCCCGAATCGACGGACTGCTGCCGACCTTGCCTGGGGTAATTCCGGCAAGGATGGTCGTTACCTGATGAAGTTCCGGCAGCAGCTCAGCCGAATGGATGAAGGCGACCGGCGGTTACTCCTCTTCTTGGCTCAGAAAATGTCCCGTCACGTTACTGATCGCCAAAGAGGAAAAGCGTAGTGTTGCATTTTCGAGGGTGGAATCGGCTCGAACTTGCCCCAAGAGGATTGAAAGCGCCTCCAGAATTGCTGCGCCGCGCACATACGAGCGCCGACTGGCTTGCCCAGAAACATATGAATTCGGGTCTAGAGATTTAGCATTAGGAAGCCGCCTGCAATCAGGGACTTGGGCCAGTCCCCGCTGGTTTTTGGGCACCCATAATGGCTGCGGCGCTTAGGATGTGGTCGGCCGTTCCCCAATCTGCGGTTCCTAACATTCGCTTCGTTTGAGACCCAGCGGACAGTCTTCTCGTTGCTCCAATTAACTAGAGCGCACGATGTATAATGGCAATAAGTCAGTCTCGGGTTTTGGTCCGACTTACCTCTTGGGGTGCGCTGATGTCTCAGGGAATTAAGACACTTCGTACGATCGTGCAAGAAGGAATCCGTGTGCAGCGGGACAGCCCCGAGCCCGTTGATTACATCGACGCGGCAAACACTCTGTCTGATGCTATCGCGCGGCAGAACCACGTCATATTTGGCCGACGTGGCTGCGGGAAAACGCTCTTGCTTCACGAGTCCGAGAGGCGCGTGAAAGCAGGTGTAAAGGTCGTCTATGTCAATTGTGAAGATTATAAACGACACTCTTTCCCGAACGTCCTTATCGAGATACTAGATCAATTGTTTGGAGAGCTAGAAAAGAATCTGAGCGGGTGGTTCGGGAAGAAGAAACGCTCGCGCGAATTGATCCAACAGATTCGTGCCGAATTGTTACGTTTGAAACGCGACCCTGATGAACGCACCGCCAAAGTGCGTGAAGCTAATTCATCCGAGGCTTCGGACGAGTCGACGGCAGGCGCCGCAGCCTACGGTATCCGCATTGGAATTGCCGAGCGCACAGCACAGAAGGCAGCCATAGAGAAAGAGTATCAAGAACAAGACAGCAAGATTCGCGAACTCAACCTACTGCTGCCCAATCTGAAAAAAAGCATCAGAGAGTTTTTTGAGCTGTCTGTGGAAGTTAAGGCGGTTTTTCTCGCCCTTGATGACTTTTACCACCTCCCGAGGAATATTCAACCGCATGTCGCGGATTACATCCATAGGTTGTGCAAAGACGTCCCGCTCTATTTCAAAATTGCCACACTTCGCCATGCCAGCGTGTTGTTTGCAGACCGAGACAAGCAGCCAATTGGTATCCAGGAAAGGCACGATTTTCAGCCAATCAATGTGGACTTCACGTTTGAGAATTTCAAGCGGACGGCTGGTCAACTTCGACAGATCCTTTACGCTTATGGGGAAAAGGCCGGAATGCGTCGCGCAGAGATCGATGATCTGTTCATGGGCGAGGGCTTTGACCGGTTAGTCCTAGCCGCGGGAGGCGTTCCGAGAGATTTTCTATCACTGTTGTTGGAAGCGTTATCCACAAAAGAACCCGGAGAAGAGAGAATCGGGAAGGATGATGTGCGACAACTTAGTCTGCCCGTTTTTCAGCGCCGGATACAGGAGCTGAAAGGTGACGCCGAACAACAAGATCAGGACATGTTGCTCAAGGGCATTAACGCCATAACGAGGTTTTGTCTCGAGAAAAAGGAGAACGTATTCTTGGTTCCGGACCAAGCCCTACAAGAGCAAGCCGGCCTCCGAGAATTGCTGAATCGTCTTCTAGACTATCGAATCATCCACACAGTTGGGACCGCATTGACACACAAGAGCCACCCAGGGACCTTTGCCGCCTTCGCATTGGATATCGGAGCATACGCCAAGTTTCGGAAACTTGAGGGTAGGTTTAGAGAAATTGACATCACCGCCCCGGACTCTCGAGAGCGGTGCAGAAACTCGCCCATTCTAGAAGGCGAAAACCTATTGCAGCTCCTCAAAAATGCACCGGCCGATCCCCAGGAAGGGTTGGACGACGCCGCTGCATGAATACCGTATGACCATTTCGAGGGGCCGCGAAAAAAGCTTTTGACCCTGAAGCGTCTAAACTTGCGGCGATTTTTCCCATGCCCGTTTGTAGTATTCGACCATCTTGGCGATGGTGGGTGACGGCGCCTCGCCAACTGCCTTAGAGACTGTCTCCACCATTCTTGCAGCAGACATATGTCCTCCCACCAGGGCTTGTTTGCACGAGTTAACCGATGGCGGAACGGCGAACGTCACGCGCCGATTGGCTAACGGCAGGTGACCTCTTGCGGATCTGGGCTTGCCGCTCAGTTTATCGCCCAGAACCATCTGTTTGTGGGCACGTGAACTGACGAATTTCGGTCACGCCAATTAGGACACTTACGAACCAGCTTGAAATAGGGTTTGTGGGCAGACTGCCGCATGGGCTTACGGCCGCTACGGCACATGGTTTCTCCATTGCCATTATCGACACGCCTCCAGCCGCAGGCCCTCAGGCGTTTACGGCTGCGCAATCCGCCGACCTGATCTTGATACCCTGTCGGCCCAGCTTGGTTGACCTGGATGCGATTCGCCGGACTGCCCAGCTCGTCAAATCCGCAATCCGGATAGGACTCCTCGTTCGAAGGGAGGAGACGGCTGGGAAAGGCAGAAACCATGGGAGCCATCCGTACATGCGTTGCCACGCCAGATAACACAACCTTGGGAAGTAAACTATAAACCAAGAGTTGTTAATATTCGGTTTGCATGTGGAGGTGTTTGGAATGTTTGCGGAAAGTTCCCGCTGTTTTGTTGCGAGCCATACCCCGATACTCACGGACAATTTCCCGCCGAACGCGGCATCCCCCCGCGAGGCTTGCGCTCGCGCAAGGCATCGCGCTGCCGCAGCAGGGGAGGGCAGGCGTAGGAGCTTTGGAGCCGTTCAATTTCCGGATCTAGAAAACTCGGCAGAATTTCTCGCGCAAATTGGGCGAAAGCTTCATCCGTGAGTGCCGGTTGAGTAAGAGGAGATCATTTTCGGCAGTGCCGTCAACAATTCTGCGTGTATACCGATGGTCCCGGTCGTGGCCGGTGAACGGGACTGCCCGATCGTCGATGTACTCGCCGTGAACAATTACAAGGTGGACGTGGTCATATTTGAGCACTTCCTCTTCCAGCTCGTTTATAATTCTCCGCACGCCCCCTGCTCGCAGGAAGGCATCCGTAGCTAGGATAACGATGACGTTCGCGTTGTCGGGCGGCAGTTGCGCTTGCTTGCGACCGATTTTATACTTGAGCCTGATAGTATCGTTACTGCGGATCACCGGCCCCAGAAAGCCGCATGACAAGCCCCTTTCCTTGGACCATGGGTCAAGCACGCGCGCCTTCTCATCCCTGTGGCACAACGCCATTTCTAAGGTATCTTCTTCTTGGACGAAGACTATGGTCCGTTCGTTGAGTGCGCGTAACGCGCTGCCCTTAATTCTCTCCAGAATGGCCCCGAGAACCTGTTTTGAAGGTGTCTTGTACCAGCGGCCCGAGATGCACAGGTTGAAGCTGATGCCGAACACTGCGCCGATAACAGCCGAACTGGCATTCGTTGCCTCGCGCTCCTTTTTCGCGGTAGTTTGTGTCGCCACCTCCACAAACACGGTTTCACCCGTAAAAGGATCGTCGAGCCTTAAGTCCGGTTGCCTCTGGTTGTCTTCAACCTCCATCGTCGGCTCGAAGCGCGCTCGCAAACCCTCTCCTACAAGCTTGGCAGCCAGCTTGATGAGTAGGGCGTCGTGGTCGAATTGGGTTATATCGTCGAGTCTTGCCAGCACTTTGTCGAGATTCTGGCTTCCTTCCAAAATCCTCAGATGACCGGCGAAGCGTGCTATACCTCGGCGCGAGCAAGGTGCAAAGTTCGCCAGCAATTGGAGCACGGGATGCCGCGCGATGCCTGGCTCTCTTGCGGTGGCTCTCCACAGGAAATCGTGACCGAGCATTTTTTGCAGGTACTCAAGTGCCTCTTTCGCTTGGTCTCTTTCGAGCGGCAGAAAGCCGTCCATTCGTTCGAGGCTTTCGATGTGGTGTTTCCACTTCAGAAATTCCACTCTACAGTTCTCCCTTGAGGGTTTTCTTTCAGGCTTCAAACGGAATCACCTGTCGCGGCGCGCGCTCTTCAGGACTGAGGCATTTCTCTCGAAACGGCCCATCCTCTCGCCATATTCTACGCCGATAGCGCCAAACGGGCTCGTCTCCGTGTCGTGCGCAAACACCGCAGGGACCTGCGATCCCCGAAACCGCTGCCCCCCTTTCCCTCCCCGACCAGCATATGCGGCCGATTCTCGCGGTAAAGGGTCTTCGATAAACGCGCCAATAACGCGCGCCCTTGACTCGCTGCGAGTGGGCCGCCGAAGAAAGCCCGTTGCCTACTATCAGGGAAAGGTGAGTGATGCAAAGCAGGACCGACGCGGGTACCATGCTTATTACGTTCGGACCAATGCGCCAAGCGCTCCTGAGAGTTTCAACGTCATGGAATCAACAACACAAGCCCGATCAGCCGACCACGGCACCCTGAGTTCCAACCGCGTCGTCGTATTTGCCGACATTCTTGGCTTCGCAGCGTTGACGGAGGCGAACCCGGTTGACCCTCGAATGCTGCGCGCCCGCAGTCGGTTCCCGCAAACGTTTGAGGCCCTCGACGAAATGATAAGCCACAGGAATCCTTTGACTGAGGTGTTTTCACACTTTCACAATTGCCTTAAGTGGTCAATCATGACGGCCGAAATGGGACACCCATTGACGGCCATCACGTTCTCCGATTCCGTATTCATCGCGACCAACCACCTCTTTCAGGCTACGACCTTTGCCGTCAACTTAGCCCAGTCCATGCTTTCCCAGAAGATTCCAGTGCGCATGGGTATCGCTTTCGGGTCATTCGCTGCGCTCAGATTTCGTTCTGACGTTTCTGGCGACAGCGGAGATCACGCAGCACAGTTCTTGGGCACCGCTGTTGTTCGGGCCTATCAGGCCGAGAAATGTGGCATCAAGGGCTTGCGGATTCTCCTTCATCCATCAGTCGAGTCACTACTTGCTGACACGTCTCACAGTCCGTCCCCGCCGCCAATTAATGCGGTCCCTGTCAGACCGCTTGAATTTCCTGACGCCGAGTGCGCGAACAAAGCCGGGGTGCGCTACGAGCTGGATTATTGGGATCTGAAACCCATGAAAGAGCGCAGCGCCTGGCACGGGCTGCAAGATATGTGGGCAGTCGCGCCAGATTCCGAGAAAGATCACTATCAGGCTACTGCCGAAGCCATAAATCGCATGCGGGTGTCCCAAGGAGAAGCTCCGCTGGCCAATTTGCGGCGTCGTACGTTGCCGCGTCAACACAAATGAAAGTCGCGGCCCAGGCCGCATGGCTCACCGGTCACCACTGTTTTTTGTGAACCATGACGCCAATCGTGACCGCCTGTTGCGTCGATACGAATTACTCTGCGCTCCGTGCAACCGGGTCGCGCGCCCTTGACTCGCTGCGAGTGGAACGCCGAAGAAAACCCGTTGTCCCAATATGAGGGAAAGTGGGGTAGAGCGACGGCGGCCCGATACCGGGACAGCGCCGAGCCGCCATCGCACGGGTGCCCATGACGAGCAGCCAAACTCAAGCCGGTCGCCGCCATGGCCGGGGTTGGTGAGCCGTCCTACTTGCCACGTCTGATGTCGATCTCCATTTGCACCTGCGCTTCGTAACTCTGACGAGCAGCGTAAACGGCCCGTTCGTACCACGTAAGTGCTTCGTCATCGCGCGCGTAGGCCATAAGCAGTTTATCGAGCCCAGGCTCTTGCCGTAGCGAGCCTATCGACTCAGCGAGAAGTGCGAGCCGTTCGCATGTGAGCTTCGGTTGATAAGAGGCGAACTCTGCGTCGTATCTTTCATGAAACGCCTGCTCGGCAGCTACGAACTCATCACGCGACACGTCGTCGCCGCCCCCGGCTCCGATTTTATACGCAAGGGAACGGTACTGTTCCGACAGAATGTATTCGAGATCAGGAGATTTCTCGCGGAACTCGAATCGCTTCAACACGTCATCAATACGCATGGTGTCGTTGCCAAGGGGCAACTCGCTCCAAAGGACCTGACGGATTCGATGTATGCGCTCGCTGAGATCTTTCGCGAGCTGTTCACCAGCTACTTGGACGGACACCTCAACGCCCGTTCGCAGTTGCAGCGCGATTCGCTTTGCGGCAACCTCGTAGTCGATGAACGTTTCCGCCAGACCATATGACGCCAACCAGTCGATAGCCTTCCTGTAGCCGCCAGCCATCGACGACCGGACGCCCCCGCGAGTGCTCGCGAAGAGCTGAGAGACAGCTAGGAACGCGAGACGCCCGAGGATCGGTATAACCGTTGGGTTGTGTGTGTCGCGATGAACCGCAGCATTTCGGTAGCGATGGAGTACGCGCAGCATCTCGACAGGCGTCGCGTCAAGACGGTATTTGGAAACGGCGAAATCCAATTTCGGCTCGAAGAAGCGTTTCATCGCGTCCCGCTGCTTCAATGAGAACGCGGCCGGCACGATACGGCGCGAGAAGAGATCACTCTCTAGGGCCTCGCGCGAGACGCGATAAAGAACCACTTCGGCAGCGTTGTCCAGAAGAATCAGCGCCATTCGTGATTTCGGCGCAACATCTGCGAGCACGAGATCACGACAAACCTCAAGCTGCTCGACGACAAGCCGAAACTGCTCTAGATCATCCAATTCACCGAGCGGCATCTTCTGGCGCACCAAATGTTTAAGCCGACCGACCATGGCAGGCACCCTCAGACCAGGCCTCCAAGATTGCGGTGCGGATAAGTTCGAATTATAAGGCCACTTCGAGCAGAAGCCGAAGACTGGTTAGTCCCTATGGGACCACGATGAATGCACCCCGCCTGGAAAGCGAATCGGAGATACGCTGACGGCCGCAACGCAACTGCCTTGCCTTTTCCTCACCGCCGTGGTGTAAAGTGGTGAAAACCTAACAGGCCCACACGATGAGGGGGAAAAAGGCAGAGAGAAAAGGCATGAAAAGTCAGAAGACAACTTTGGTCCGTGCGTCGATCAGCTTTCCGCCCGATCTCTACGAAACGCTCGAAGAGATCGCGAAACAGAAAAAAGTGTCCTTGGCCTGGGTCGTTCGTGAGGCGTCGGAGAGATATGCTGTAGGCGAAACTGGAAAGAGCGGGAACGGGCGTAAGCGGACAGGCCACCGTACCGGAAAACCAACACGAAGGTCAACATGACCCGCCTCGAAGATCTTCAGTTAACGGTCAGAGGTTTTTTCTTCGCGCAACACGGGCCGGAGATTCATCTGTCATGATGAAACTCGAAACTTTGAAAGCCGGAATATCGCTGGTTGGCATCGAACCCACCTTGATTGCCACCGTAATCGCCGTGGTGCCTATCGGCGACGGTGCCGTGCAGGTCCTTTACAAGACCCCGGAGGGGACCATTAAGGAGAGGTTGCTGGGCCGCGCGGATGAGGCGGGCATCAGCATTGCCACAGTCGAGCGTCCATGGGCCTTCGATGGTAACGGCGATGAATTCAAGCTGGCCGTCGAGGCGAAGCGCATTGACCTCGCTTTCCTCTTTGACCCCATGATGGCCGTCCACACATCAAACGTGGACCCGCTCCCACACCAAATCACGGCTGTTTATGAGTCCATGCTGCCGAGGCAGCCGTTGCGCTTTGTTTTGGCGGATGATCCCGGTGCGGGTAAGACCATCATGGCCGGTCTCTACATCCGCGAGTTGATCATGCGGGCGGACGCCCGCCGCATTCTCATCGTTGCTCCCGGCAGCCTCGTGGAGCAGTGGCGCGATGAACTGTTTGAAAAATTTGGCTTGGAATTCCACATCTTTTCCAAAGAACTCGAAGTTGCCTCACCCAGCGGCAATCCCTTCGCGGACCATGACCACCTGATTGTCCGGCTTGACCAGATGTCACGCAACGAGGACTCCCAGGAGAAGCTCTGCCTCGCTTCGTGGGATTTGGTCGTGTTCGACGAAGCCCACAAGCTTTCCGCACACTTCTTCGGGCGGGAAATGAAGCGCACGAAACGTTTTAACTTCGCCGAAAAACTCGGCGGTCACACGCGGCACCTGCTGTTGATGACCGCCACGCCCCACAACGGCAAGGAGGAGGACTTCCAGCTTTTCCTGTCGCTGCTCGATTCCGATCGTTTCTATGGCAAGTTCCGCGACGGCGTTCACAAAGTGGATTGCTCCGACCTCATGCGCCGGATGGTGAAAGAGGAGATGGTGAAGTTCGACGGCACCCCCCTCTTTCCCGAACGCAGGGCCTACACCGTAAATTACAAGCTCTCCGACATAGAGGCCGCCCTCTACGAATCCGTGACCCATTACGTGCAGACGGAAATGGGCAAGGCCGACCAGCTTGATGGCTCGCGCAAAGGTTCCGTCGGCTTCGCCCTCACAGCTCTCCAGCGCCGCCTTGCGTCCAGCCCCGAGGCCATTTTCCAATCGCTTAAGCGGCGCAAAGAACGCCTTGAACGCCGCCTTAGAGAGGAAAGGCTCGGAATTCGCGGACAGCAAATCCTAGCCGAGACGCTCGCCGATATTCCCGAGGACGACGACGACCTCAACGCTGAGGAGCAGGAGAACCTCGAAGAAACCCTGGTCGATCAGGCCACCGCCGCCAGCACCATCGCCGAGCTAGAGCAGGAAATCGTCATCCTCCAGGGACTCGAACATCAGGCCAAAGCTGTCGTCGCCTCTGGACAGGACCGCAAATGGGACGAACTGTCCCGCATCCTGCAAAACAACCCTGACATGCGCGACGCCGATGGCCGCCTCCGCAAGCTCATCATTTTTTCCGAGCACCGCGACACACTGAACTATCTCCACCAGAAGATTGCCGGAGTGCTGGGCAATGCCGACACCATCGTTACCATCCACGGCGGAACCCATCGCGATGAGCGCCGCCGCATTCAGGCGATCTTTCGTTCCGACCCCGAAGTACGCGTTCTGGTCGCAACCGATGCTGCCGGTGAAGGCGTGAACCTCCAGAACGCCAATCTAATGGTGAACTACGACTTGCCGTGGAATCCAAACCGCCTCGAACAGCGTTTCGGACGCATCCACCGCATCGGCCAGCAGGAGGTCTGCCACCTCTGGAATCTCGTGGCCAAGGAAACCCGCGAAGGTGATGTCTATTTCCGGCTTCTCGAAAAGCTTAGTGTCGAGAGTGCCGCACTCAATGGCCGCGTCTTCGACATCCTTGGCGAAGTTTTCGAAGGCATTAGTCTGAAGGATCTACTCCTGGAGGCCATTCGCTACGGCGACCAACCCGAAGTTCGCGCCCGTCTCGGCCAGCGCGTCGAAAACGCCTTCGATCGCGACAAGCTTCGCGACATACTTAACCGCAACGCACTGGCGCAGGAATCCATGAGCGCCGAACGACTTTTTGCAGTGAAGGAGGAGATGGAAAAAGCAGAGGCCCGACGCTTACAGCCCTTTTTCGTGCGTTCCTTCTTTATGAAAGCCTTTGAGGCACTCGGTGGTTCCATTCATCCGCGAGAGGCCGCCCGCTTCGAAATCACGCATGTTCCAGCTTCCATCCGCGAGCGCGACCGCATCATCACCGGGCGTAACCGCCGCGAACTCGCTCCCGTGCTCAAGCGGTACGAGCGCGTCTGCTTCACCCGCGAAGCCGTCCGACCGCTCGACAAGCCGGGCGCAGCCTTTGCTGCCATGCTCCATCCTGGCCACCCGCTAATGCTTGCTGTGAGCGACTTGATTTTGGAACGGCACGGCAACCTCCTCCGTCAGGGCACCATCCTTGTGGACCCTGCCGACGATGGCGAAGAGCCGCATCTGCTTTTCTTGCTCACCCACGAGATCAAATCAGGCGACGATCAGGTGCTCTCCAAACGCCTCCAGTTTGTCCGTGTCGCAACTGATGGATCAGCAACCTTTGCGGGCTGGGCGCCGCACCTTGACCTGGAAGCCCTCGCGCCTGCTGACCGCGCGCTGCTGAAGGATGTGCTTTCCGCGCCATGGATTCGTGCCGACCAGGAACAGCGGGCACTCGCCCTCGCCGCTGCCACGCTCGTGCCGGAACATTTTCGGGAAGTCGCCGAGCGCCGCATAGCTCATGTGGACAAAACTCTCGCTGCCGTCCACGAACGCCTTACCAAGGAAATCGCCTTCTGGTCCGACCGTTGGATCAAGCTCAAGGAAGATCAGGAAACCGGCAAGGACGTGCGACTGAATCTTGAAAACGCCCGCCGCACCGTCTCCGATCTCGAAGGCCGCCTTCAAAACCGAAAGAAGGAACTCCTAGCCATGCGCCATGTCACCTCCGCCACACCCGTGGCACTCGGTGGCGCGCTAGTCGTTCCCATCGGCCTGCTCCGTCGCCTGCGTGGGGAATCTCCTGCGGAGTACGGTTCCGCATTTTCCACCGACCCCGTCGCCCGTGCTCGCGTCGAAAGACTCGCCATGGACGCAGTTCGCCATGCCGAGGAGGCACGCGGCTGCCGCGTGGTAGATGTGTCCGCTCAGAAATGCGGCTGGGATATCACATCCTATCCGCCGGCAGTCGAGGGTAAACAGCCAGAAGCCCGCCACATCGAAGTCAAAGGCCGTGTGCAGGGCGCGGGCACCGTAACCATTACCCGCAACGAAATGCTCTACGCACTCAACCAGGCCGACAAATTCCTCCTCGCAATCGTCCTTGTGGGCGAGAGCGACACGGTGGATGGTCCACACTACCTGCGAAACCCTTTCGAGGCCGAACCAGGCTGGGGAGTGTCTTCGGTGAACTACGAACTCAAAGCGTTGCTCGAACGCGCCCAAGGAATTTAACGCATGTCCTATCCCATCAAATCACCCCGCAAGCTCATCGAAGTCGCGCTCCCCTTGGACGCCATTAACGAAGCGGCGAAAGTAGAGAAGGCTGTGCCGAGGCGCGGGCACCCACAGACGCTTCATTATTGGTGGGCTCGCCGACCTCTAGCGGCAGCACGGGCAGTCATATTTGCCCAGTTGGTCAATGATCCCGGATACCAGCAGGGCGGCGGATTCAAATACGGAAGGAATAAGAGGGAAGCCGCGATTGAGCGGAAGCGACTGTTCAAAATCATTGAAGAACTTGTGAAGTGGGAAAACACCACCAACGAAGAAGTGCTGGAACACGCTCGAACTGAGATTCGTCGCTCGTGGCGCGAGGTGTGCGAACTAAATAAGGATCACCCGCAAGCCGCCGAGCTGTTCAATCCGGAAAAACTACCGGCTCTGTATGACCCCTTTTCTGGGGGAGGCACGATCCCGCTGGAGGCGCAGCGCCTTGGATTGGAAGCCTATGCCTCGGACCTCAACCCCGTGGCCGTTCTTATCAGCAAGGCAATGATCGAGATTCCGCCCAAGTTTCCCAGACACGCCCCGGTGGGGCCATCGTCACCTGGCGAGCGGAACGAGCGGCTTGACTTCAAGAAGATATGGCCGGGCGGCACCGGGCTTGCGGAAGATGTGCGCCGCTACGGGGCGTGGATGCTAACCGAGGCCAATAAACGTATTGGCCACTTTTATCCGCCTATCGAAATCACCACCGAGATGGCCCGCGAAAGGCCCGACCTAAAGCCGCTCGTCGGCCAGAAACTCCCGGTCATCGCCTGGCTCTGGGCGCGCACAGTCAAAAGTCCCAATCCAGCATTCTCTCATGTGAATGTACCGCTAACCTCCACCTTCATTCTCTCCTGTAAGGAAGCTAGCCAGGCCTATGTGCACCCCATTGTCGAGGGTGACCGCTACCATTTCACGGTGAAAATGGGTATACCACCTGCGGAGGCGCAGGAGGGAACAAAGGCTGTTGGCCGCGGCGCAAACTTTCGATGCCTAGTTTCCGATACCGCCATCAGCGGTGATTACATCAAAGCCGAAGGGCAGGCTGGCAGGATGGGGACGAAATTGATGGCTATTCTTGCCCAGGGCACGAGCGGCCGAGTTTACATAGCCCCAACACCGGAAATGGAAAACATCGCAGCTACGGCCGAGCCGACATGGAAGCCTAGCGGTGACGTTCCAGCCCGTCTTACGGGGGGCACCTGCGTGCCTTACGGCCTCAAACAGTGGGGCGACCTATTCACCCAGCGACAGTTGGTAGCATTGACCACGTTCAGCGATCTAGTAATTGAGGCGCGCGAACTTATTCGCCAAGATTCTCTCTCTGTCGGAATAGCCGACGATGTTCAGGGACTCGAAGCCGGTGGCACTGGCGCGCTGGCATATGCTGAAGGGGTTTCGATCTACCTTGGATGTGCCCTTAGCCGTTTGGCTAGTTACAACAACACGATCTGCTATTGGAATATGAAGGGCGGGAGCGTTGGTCAGATCTTTGTTCGACAAGCCATCCCGATGTCTTGGGATTTCATTGAGATAAATCCTCTGGAGAAGATGAGTGGCAATTGGACAGGTGGTATTGAATGGGTAAGTGCCGTTCTCGATGAGCTTATGCCTGGTGTCGGCGGAATTGCGACGCAAATCGATGCAGCTTGCTTGCCCGATCACCAGAGCAATTTGGTTTTTTCAACCGACCCTCCTTATTATGACAATATTGGATACGCTGACCTTTCAGATTTTTTCTACGTCTGGCTTCGTTACTCGATGAAGTCGGTCTTCCCCGGCCTTTTCGCAACACTCGCCGTGCCTAAGGCTGAAGAGTTGGTTGCCACGCCGAGTCGCCATGGCGGGAAGGAGCAGGCGGAGGTTTTTTTCTTGGAAGGCATGTGCCGTGCCATGCGTCGGTTGGCAGATCAAGAGCATCCGGCTTTCCCGATTAGTATCTACTATGCTTTTAAACAGGCTGACACAGGAAGTGAAGGCACAGCTTCCACTGGATGGGAAACCTTTCTTGACGCGGTGTTCCGCGCTGGCTTCGCATTGGGTGGCACCTGGCCTCTGCGCACAGAGCGGAATTCCGGATTGAAAAATGACACCAACTCCCTAGCTTCCAGTATCGTCCTAGTCTGCCGCAAGCGTCCGACGGATGCTCCGACAATTTCCCGCCGCGAGTTCATCCGCGAGTTGAACGGGGTGCTGCCTGAGGCGCTCGATGAGATGACCAAGGGTTCTGGCGAAGACCGTTCGCCGGTCGCACCCGTTGATCTGTCTCAGGCCATTATCGGTCCGGGTATGGCAGTGTTCTCCAAATACTCTGCCGTGCTGGAAGCCGACGGCTCACCAATGAGCGTTCACAGTGCCCTGCAACTCATCAACCGTTTTCTCGCCGAGGATGACTTCGACCCTGATACTCAATTCTGTTTGCACTGGTTTGAGCAACACGGTTGGGGCGAAGGCCGTTTCGGCGATGCGGATACGCTCTCCCGCGCAAAAGGTACTAGTGTTGACGGCGTCCGCGACGCGGGGGTGATTGAATCAGGGGGTGGTATTGTCCGACTACGCAAGTGGTCAGAATACCCGACCGACTGGAATCCGCAGGCGGACGTGCGCCTGCCAGTGTGGGAGGCGCTGCATCAGTTCATTCGCACTTTGAAGAATGAAGGCGAAACCAGCGCGGGCCGCCTACTCGCCGCCGTAAAGGGAAAGTCCGAAGCAACTCGCCAACTAGCCTATCGCCTTCACACCCTCTGTGAGCGCCAAGGCTGGGCCGAGGATGCGCGCGCCTACAACGAACTGATTACTTCCTGGAGCGGCATTGAAGTCGCTGCCAGTTCCGTGCCAACCCAAAAAACACAAGGCAGCCTCTTTGAGCCTTCATCCTGAGGAACCAATACTATGCAAAATAAGAAACTGTCGATCCGCAAGATTGTGTCCTACCTGAACGACGATGAATCTGAGGGTGGAGGCTTCTGGTTGCCTAATATTCAGCGACCATTTGTCTGGAGCGAGGAACAAAGTGCTCGGTTGTTCGACTCGATCATGCGGGAATATCCCATCGGAGCGCTGTTGGTTTGGAAAACGAAAGAGACAATCAAGCATCGCAAATTTATCGACAACTACCGTCATGATATAAAGCTCACCGATTTTTACGTGGCGGAGAACCGGCATTCCAAGATGCTGGTGCTGGATGGGCAACAGCGATTGCAGAGCCTCTTTATTGGACTCAAAGGGAGTTATGCGGGTACAGATCGAGAACTCTATTTCGATGTGTTGAGTGGGGATTTTGTAGCACCGGAAGACATCCGATACCGTTTCGCATTCATTGAACAAGCACACGTTTCATGGCCCTGGGTACGATTCAAAGATATCGTTTTTGTGAACAACAAACTGGATATGCAGATTGCGCAGGAAATCGAGCGGCTGGCACCAGAACAACTGTCCAATAAAGACAGGGAAAAAGTGCAAGTCAATATTGCGCGTACCCGGCAAGAGTTCGTCAACGGCGAAAATATTACGTTTCAGGAGTTAGACGGCATTGATAATCCGAACGCCTACCAGGTGAATGACATAGTCGAAATCTTTATTAGGGCAAACTCCGGCGGGACCAAGCTTGGCAAATCGGACTTGCTTTTTTCACTACTGATATCAAGTTGGGAGGATGCGGACGGCGAGATGGAGGGTTTGCTTGAGGTGCTCAATCAGGGAGGCTTTGAATTCGACCGCGATTTCGTTCTCAAGTCCTGCTTGACGATTCTTGACAAGGGGGCGCGTTACGATGTCGGAAAATTTCGCGATGGCACGACAAAGGAAGAAATCATTAACAAATGGGAGACGATTTCAACCGCAATCAAGGCAGTGCGCGATTTTGTTGTCTCAAAGACCTACATCCGCTCCGATAAGGCACTCCCGTCGTACTTGGCGCTCATTCCCTTGATTTATTATCGCTATCATTACCCGCAGAAGTTTGCGAGTGCCACGGGGCTTCAGGAATATTTGCTACGCTCATTGGTAACAGGCGTGTTCGGTGGCAGCCCTGACAATCTGATTGACAAGATTGTCCGCAACATCCAGGAACATGAGGATTTCGTTCCAAGTGAGATTTTTGGCGTCATTCGAGCTGATAATCGCAATCTTGAGATTACCCCGGATATCATTTTCGAGCAGTATTACGGTTCAAGAACAATCCACCTATTTCTAAATTTGTGGTATCAGGACTTCGACTACAAACCAGCCTTGGATGCCAACGGGCCGCAGATAGACCACATCTTCCCACAGAGCCTGCTCAAGACAGTGAAGGACGTGAACCCCGATAGTGGCAAACTAAATATTCTTCATTATCGGGCGGAGCAGCGCGACCAGATTGCAAACTGCATGTTGCTTACAGCAGAGGAAAACGGATTTGGTGGTAAATGTGATATACCACCAGATAAGTGGTTCGATGAGTCACGCTTTGCGAATAAAGAAGACCAATCACGCTATTTCAAGTTGCATCTGATTCCACATGATCCTGAATTATGGAAGCTTGAGAATTTTGATCGTTTCGTCGAAGCACGCAAAATCCTCATTGTTGATAAGTTCAGCCGTATGTTGCGGCCAAGCGGAGATATGTCATGACTCTGAAGCCATGGAGAGAAATAGCCGTTCCCCATCCCGACGTGCTCGAAGGCACGTTTCTTCAATCTGAGTTTGCCGCGGACATCACTGCCGTGCACACCGGCAAGGCAACGCCCGAATACCAGAACGCAACAGCTTTTTTTCAGCGCACATTCATCACGGAAGGCATGGGATTGCTGCTTACTTCCGTGGCTAGGCGGCTAAACGGCCAAGGTGGCGATCCGGTTATCCAACTTCAAACAGCCTTCGGCGGTGGCAAAACGCATACTATGCTGGCCGTCTATCACCTGACAACGCGCGAGTGCCCAATCAAAGACTTGCTCGGCATTCCCGATCTGCTCGATCACGCGGGCATCATGGACGTACCGAAAGCTCGCGTGGTTGTTCTCGACGGCACTGCACGTGCTCCGGGTCAGCCGTGGAAAAGTGGCAATCAAACCATCAACACGCTGTGGGGTGAACTCGCTTGGCAACTCGGCGGCGACGAAGGTTACGCGCTCGTGAAAGATGCCGACACGACCGGCACCTCACCCGGCAAGAATGTGCTGAAGATGTTGCTAGAAACGTATGCGCCGTGTGTGGTGCTTGTGGATGAGCTAGTGGCCTACATTCGCCAGTTCCCCAATGGTCAGGTGCTGAGCGGTGGCAGCTACGATAGCAATCTATCCTTTGTGCAGGCGCTCACCGAAGCCATCAAGCTGGTGCCCAAGGCCATCATGCTGGCGTCTTTACCGGAGTCTGATGTCGAAGCCGGAAGCAATCGGGGAATGGCGGCACTGCAAGCCCTAGAGAAAACTTTCGGCCGCTTGCAGGCGCTATGGAAGCCTGTCGCAACGGAAGAGGCCTTCGAGATCGTCCGCCGTCGTCTCTTCGAGCCAGTACGCGACACCCCTGCCCGTGACGCGGTATGCCGAGCCTTTGCCGATGCCTACGTTACCGAGGGCTCCAAGCTGCCGTCGGAGACACAGGAAGCAAGATATTTCAATCGTCTGGTGCAGGCCTACCCCATTCACCCGGAAGTTTTTGATCGCCTCTATGAGGACTGGACGACCCTTCAAAGTTTCCAGCGCACTCGCGGTGTGCTGAAGTTGATGGCCAAGGTAATCTACCGGCTTTGGAAGGATCAAAATCAGGACCTGATGATTCTGCCTGGCAGCCTACCGCTTTACGATGGCAATACGCGCAATGAGTTGACCTACTACCTTGCACCGGGTTGGGATGCAGTCCTGGAAAAGGATATCGACGGCGAACGGGCTGAGACCACGGAACTCGAAACGAAGGAGCCGCGTTTTGGTGCCATCAATGCTGCTTGCCGCGTGGCTCGTACAATTTTCCTAGGCAGTGCGCCATCTGCCGCCGTAACACAGAAAGGAGTGGTTCGCGGTCTGGATCGCGCCCGCGTGCTCCTGGGGTGTGTGCAGCCAGGACAAGCGTCTTCAACCTTCTCCGACGCGCTCAACCGGTTGGCCGACCGGCTGCATTACCTGAACTCCTCTGGCGATAAGACTCTGGACGCCACACGATTCTGGTTTGACACTCGCGCTAACTTGCGTCGGGAGATGGAAGACCGGAAGGGACGGTTCAACGACCAGAACGAGGTCCGTGGAAAGATAGCCGATGTGCTGCGCAAGCTCATGCCCGGAGCCTCATTCTTTGAGGGTAGTCACATCTTCACGCCGCACGCGGACGTGCCCGATGACGGCGCACTGCGCTTAGTGGTTTTTCCGCCGGAAAAGTTTTACAGCAAGCAGGAGATGCGCATAGCCTCCGAAGAGGTGTTGGAATTTGTCCGCAACCACGGCCTAAAGCCCCGATACCGTGGGAATAGGCTCATATTCATTGCTCCAGATCATGCCTCCTTGACCCGCGTGCGCGACTGTGTGCGCATCGCGCTTGCCTGGCATTCCATCGTGGCGGATGTTAAAGAAAAACGGCTGAACATTGACGGCCTCCAAGAAGAGCAGGCGAAGAAGGAACTTCAGTCCGCTGAAGACGTGCTGCCTCGGGTCGCACGAGAGTGCTACAAGTGGCTCCTATGCCCGGTGCAGGCCACACCCGCAGATCGTCAACCTACTATCGAAGCATTCCCACTGAACACCAGTGGCTCGGCGTTGGGCGCTGAAATCCAGCGGGTATGTCACGACAATGAGCTGGTTATCAGCGCATGGTCTCCGATACATTTGCGCGACACGCTGAAAAAGCTCTACTGGAAAGATGGCAAGGACGCTGTGAATGCAATGACTTTCTGGGAAGACATGCAGCGCTACCTCTATTTGCCACGCCTCAATGGTCGCGACGTGCTGGAACAAGCCATCATTAAGGGCGCGGGCAGTAAAGATTTCTTCGGCACTGCATACGGTCAGACCGGCGATGTTTTTGAGGGATTCAAATTCGGTGACGCCAACGTTCAACTCGACGACACCCTGCTGCTGATCGAGCCTGAAGTTGCGAAGCGATATGAAACTAACTTGCCCGCAGACCTGAGACCAAAGTCTGGGGACGCTCCGCCGCCGGCAGGAGCGCCTGATGGTGGGTCTTCGCCTTTGCAATCCCCGATTGGTGGAGCAAGCTCCGTTCCTGCGACTGGCACGGGGAAAGCGAAATCGTTTTATGGCTCTGTGGAAGTGAATCCGGCGACGGCGAAGATGCGGCTCGTGCAACTGGCAGAAGAAATTATCAGCAATCTCGCCTCTGATCCCCAAGCCGAACTCAAGATCACAGTGGAAATCACTGCCGATTTTCCGAACGGCGCCACTGACCAGATCAAGCGCGCGGTGTCAGAGAATGCAAAGAGCCTTGGATTCAAGACCTCGACGTGGGAGTGAGCGGGCGACTAACCCGTCCCAGAACAGATTGAGAAGTGGCCACCATGATCTTGTCAGATAACGAAACCAAAGTTGACCTCCTCAACAACGAGGCCATAGCCAAGACGATCGTCATGCTGTTGCGAGAACGCCCGGATCAGCCGGTAACAATCGGCGTGCACGGTGACTGGGGCGCCGGCAAATCAAGCGTCCTGGAGATGATCGAGGTCGCACTCAATGCACAGGACCGCGTCCTCTGCCTCAAGTTCAACGGCTGGCGATTTCAAGGTTTTGAGGACGCCAAGATTGCCCTGATCGAGGGCATCGTTACCGGCCTGATTGAAAAGCGCCCCCTGCTGACCAAAGCTGGAGACGCAGTAAAGGAGATCATTCACCGTATCGACCTGCTAAAACTTGCCAAGAAAGCTGGTGGGCTCGCCCTCACCGCTTACGCCGGTGCTCACGGTCTCGGCGCGCATACTCTCGGGATTCACGCCCTCCTCGACACGCTTGAAGGTTGGTCAGCCGACCCCACAAAACTTACAAAGGAAAATGTTGAATCAGCGGTATCCGGTGTGCAGAGCATTCTTAAAGAGAATTCCGAAACGAAAAATGTCCCGGAGGAAATAGCTGGTTTTCGTAAGGCGTTCGATAATCTCCTCGATAAAGCCGGGATCGACCAACTGGTGGTACTGATCGATGATCTGGACCGCTGCCTTCCGGATACGGCGATCGAAACACTGGAAGCTGTGCGCCTGTTCGTTTTCACGTCACGCACCGCATTCGTCGTCGCCGCCGACGAAGCTATGATTGAATACGCAGTCCGCAAGCACTTTCCTGATCTTCCAGACACCACTGGACCCCAAACATACGCACGGAACTATCTTGAAAAGCTGATTCAGATACCGTTTCGTATTCCCGCTTTGGGAGAGACCGAGACCCGCATCTATGTCACCCTTCTCCTGATTGGTGCCGAGGTCGGCGAGAACGACCTGGCCTTCGCAAGGCTCATTGCTGTCGCGCGTGAGCGGCTGAAACGCCCCTGGACGGCTGGCGCACTCGATGCCGCCACCGTCAAGTCTGCATTAGCAGAAAAAGCAGACAGGGCACAGAATGCGCTGATGCTGAGCGACCAGATCGGTTCGATCCTTGCCAGCGGTACCAAGGGAAATCCACGGCAGATCAAGCGATTCCTCAACACGCTTCTGCTGCGACAATCCTCCGCCAAAGCCCGCGGATTCGGCGACGAGGTAAAGTTGCCCGTTCTCGCCAAGTTGATGCTCGCCGAACGGTTTCTCCCTCGCCTATTCGACCAGATTGCGACTGCGGCAGCCTCCTCCAACGACGGAACCTGCCCTGAGTTGGCCGCATTGGAATCTGCGCTCGCGGGAACCAACCACCGATCAGCAAAACCGGCCGAGGAAGCCACTGAATCGAAAACACCTGCACGCGCCAAAGGCCCCGCGAAGCTGGAGGTTGTCAAGCCGGCTGAAAGTGCCCTGGTCACCGAATGGCTTTCGGCACCTGCGTTCCAGTCATGGGCGCGTATCGCTCCCGCGATCGGGACCTTGGACCTGCGTCCCTATCTCTTCGTCGCAAAAGACCGCAAGGATTATTTCGGCGCGACCTCCATCCTCGGACGCCTTGCTACAGTCGCCGAGAAATTGCTCGGACCCAAGATTGTCGTTCAGGCGATGGAGACCGAATTGCGCCAACTCGCCATAGCTGAGGCGGGTCAGGTTTTTGAGGCAGTCCGTACACGAATTCTGAGCAGCGACGCGTTCGACACTGAACCTGCCGGTGCCCCCGGCATCGCTATTCTTGTCAAGGCACATCCGGGCCTGCAAGGTAATCTCCTCGACTTTCTCGAAGCCTTGCCACGCAATCGCCTCGGCCCTTGGGCCTGTGGGGGCTGGGAAGTCGCCATCAAGGAGCCGGCCATGAGCCAGCGTTATGACCAACTCCTCGAAGCCTGGAGCAAGGACGGCAGCCAGTTTCTCAAAGGAGCAGCGAGCGGTACGCTGCGCACGCGCAGGCAAGGGATCGTACGCTGATGGGCACGTCCAACTCCTACGGCGGCCCTGGCGGCGGCACGCCGCTTGTCCCTAGCTGGGTTGGCTCCAGTGACCCTGCACCGGCACCGCCTGCCCCGGTACCACCATCTACCCCGCCTGACCGACACACTGGACCGACCCCAGTCCCGATGCCCCCTGTCCTCCCAGCGATCCCGGCCGCTGCCGCCGCAGACCGTTTCACGATGCCACGAAATAATTTCTCACGCTTTGCCACATCAGGCGGCACGGACCGCGCGAGTCTCGGTCGTGCAGTATCGCAATATGTGTCGACTGCTGCGGGCGGGAGCCGTGCGGCAGCTCAGCGAATGGGCGCATCGCGCGCCGCAGGCGCCAGACTTCTCAACTTCCTCTCTGGCGCAACTGTCAATGGGCCTCGCGAAGCGTTACGCGCGCTCAATCTCCAAAGCCTTGCCGGACGCCCGATCGAAGAAGTCTTTCTGGGACTCATGGATTACGTTTGTCAGGGCCAGGATGGTGGCACCGTAGACGAAGGCATCGCAAGAGAAGCTTTCATCGAAACCATCACCGAACTGGCCGAGAACGGGATCACCGATATCGACGCTCTTACGGCTGATCAAATGCAAACTATCTTCGAACTGTACGCAGCTCATGCGATCGAAGCACGCCTGTGCAACGACATCGGCACAAAGTCCATAACCCTCCCTTCCGATCCATCAGACGCTGCAACCGTGCAGGAGCAACTTCTCGATTTTATCCGTGGCAGCGTCTCTGACGCGCTCACCAGAGCACAAATCAACATGCAAGCGCTCACGCCCGCTACCGTTCTGGGAATTGTTACAGGAGTGTATGAGCAGGCCTTCAGCATTCTGCAAACGATGGGTGACGCCGAGGCGGAATCATCATGAGGCGTCACGTTATCATCGGACGATTCGGGACATCTGATCGCCTCCCTATCCCAACGGCCGAAGGTGAGGTCCGCACCCGGCTAGAGTTCGTCGTGGCCAGACGACGGCTTGAACACGGAATCGGCCAGGCGCTCGACGATCTCGCCGGACTAGGAGTTTTCCCGTCCGAAATGGGGCTCGATCTCCTCGTGCTCGCGGCACATGTTCAGGCGGCCGACACCCGCATTTCCCGGACCACGGAATCCCAGGACACGTGGACACGAGAGATACGCCTTGTCGTTCCCGTCAGCGATCCCGCGCGATGGTCAGCAGCGACAGCGCTTCTTCAAAGAATGCTCAACTTCCTCACCGGCGATCGATGGACGCTCGGCTTCAGGCCGCGTCCTGCCGGTTTCGAAGCGGCAGTGCCGACCAGACCGACAGGATTGAACCCTCCGCCCTTCAATAGTTTCGCGCTGTTCTCGGGCGGCCTCGACAGCCTCATAGGTGCAATCGATTCGCTTGAACCAGGTCTCGTGCCACTGTTCATCAGCCACGCCGCTGAAGGGGCCACTAGCGCTTCTCAAGACAGTCTTTTCCAGGGTTTGAAGAGAAACTATCCGCGTCAAGGTTTCGACCGCTTGAGAATCTGGATGACTTTTCCCGATGGCCTCGTCCGCAACGTCGCCTCCGAAAAAACAACACGCGGCAGATCCTTCCTGTTTTTCGCAGCCGGTGTCTTTGCCGGAACGGGACTCCCAGGTTCCTTCACCTTGCGCGTGCCGGAAAACGGACTCATCGCGCTGAATGTCCCGCTCGATCCTCTCCGGCTCGGCGCTCTCAGCACCCGAACCACGCATCCCTTCTACATGGCCCGTTGGAATGATCTCTTGGCCGCACTGGGTATCCAGGGCCGTGTTGAGAATCCTTATTGGGACAAGACCAAGGGTGAGATGGTCGCAAATTGTGCCAACCGTGCACTTCTGTCACGGTTGCTTCCCCATGCGCTCTCCTGTGCTTCTCCGACCAAAGGCCGGTGGCACGGCAGAGGCATTGAACATTGCGGGTTTTGCCTGCCATGCCTGATACGGCGCGCGGCGATCCTCAAAGGCCTTGGGGCAACCGATCCCACCGCTTACACTATTCCGAACCTTGCTGCTCACGTCCTCGACACTCGCCAGGCGGAAGGAAAGCAAGTGCGGTCGTTTCAATTCGCCATTGAGCGATTACACCAAAGACCTCAATTGGCGGCACTTCTTATTCACAAGCCCGGCCCGCTCACCGACGAATCCCCGGCCCAAAAAACGGCTCTTGCCGACGTTTACCGGCGTGGGCTAGACGAACTCGCGGAGCTGCTGACCGGCGTCCAAGCTGCACCGAGCTGATTCCTCATGAATCCATCCCTTGTCGATTTTCATTGTCATCTTGACCTCTATCCCAGCTTTGAATCAGCCGTGAAGGAGGCAGAAGAAGCGTGTGTCTACACCCTCGCCGTGACGACAACGCCGAAAGCGTGGCCCCGCAACTTAGAAATCTCGCGGCTAACCCGCTACGTTCGCGCGAGCCTAGGACTTCACCCCCAACTCGTCGCGGAACGTCACAATGAGATTGCGCTCTGGGAGACTTACCTGCCTCAGACGCGCTATGTCGGTGAAATAGGACTGGATGCCGGTCCGCGGTACTACCGATCGCTTGACCTTCAAAAACAGATATTCGAACGCGTCTTGAAGCAATGCGCCAAAGCCGGAGGTAAGATTCTGACCGTCCACAGCGTCCGGGCGACGACACTGGTCCTCGACCTCATCGAAGCGCACCTGCCGTCCAGATATGGACAGACGGTCCTTCACTGGTTTACGGGCTCGAAAGCGGAGGCCCGACGCGCTGTGGATCTTGGCTGCTATTTCTCAGTTAACGGTCAGATGCTCCTGACCGAAAAAGGCCGTGACTTGATTGCCAGTTTACCTTCCGACCGGCTACTAACGGAGACCGACGGGCCATTCACGCAAGTTGGCGGACGCCCAGCCTGCCCAGCGGATGTAGCGATCGCAGTAGAAACGATCGCGAATTTACGCCAAGTGACTCCAGATGAAATGGCGGCGACCATCCGAGAAAATCTGAAGGCCATCCTGGACGCCGCAGGCGTACTGGCAGATCAAGGAAGCACCTGAGCTGTCTAAATCAATTGGCCTTCCAGAGCCACGAAGGCTCCGGTGAAAAATAGACAACCTTGGCTGAAGAAAAGGTCCCTTTGCACGGCGGTTTTTGCTTCATTGGGAGGGGCCAGAATTTGCATTGCGGTTGAGTGAGCGAATTTGGATAGCATCCCGTAGCTGAGATTGAAATGCTCCCCGATTCCGGACTCTTTGGCTGCCTCTCTCACTTTCTTGTAAGCCCCCTCCAGAGACTCGATGCCATCCGACACTGCCCGTTGAGATAAATCTTGCTTCGCGCCTGTAAACAGATCGAGCCAGTCCGGGCCTTGCGCCGTTGCAACTCCCCATTTTGTGAAAGCGCTGAAAAGCCCGAGCACGTCGCGGCCAGCATCCTCGTAAAGACGGCGTGCGTTTTCTCTGCTCTTGGAGCAATACAGGCACCAGACTGATAGTTCCAGAAGATTCCGCGCGCGCCAGGCAAGCAGAGAAGCGTCCTCATTTTGCTGCTCCTCATGGGCGCGTTTCAGAAGCAAGTATTCCGAAAACACTTGGGCGCACAAAGAGGCGAATAGCTGCACCCACCACGCATTGTCTTCTCCGGGATGTGCGGCCAGATGTTTAATTCTTTCGTTGACGCTGGTCCACCTGCCAGATGCGGCGATATCGGCCGCCTCATCAACCAGCCTGGAGAATTCTGGGTCCATCGGATGGTCTCGACTTAAAATCCGCTCAGATACTTTGCGTAGTCTTGTTCCGGAATGAGGTAGTTCGCCGCGACTTCCCTCAGAAATTCCTGCATCTGTTCTCCCCATCCGATAATATCCTCAGGCCTCGCCCAGAGCAGATGAGCCGCTCCCGTTCCGTCGGTCACCTTCAGCCCAACTCCTATCCACCGCGTTCCCCAGCGCCGAATAGCCATTAGCCTAAACGACCCGTCAGGCATCTGGAGAACATCGTTCGCCGAGTTCGGTGTCTCAAGAGCGTCCTGGAGCCGCTGCATGTTGAATTGGAGTCTCTTCCTTCTGTTCTTGTAGGTGATCGCGGCAAGCTCTGCGTCTGTTGAAGTAGGGTCGCGCACGATGCTAATTTTTCGACGCTGTACCCACCTTAAGCTGAGGGGCCGGAACTGTTGCATAAGGCCATGAATTACTACAGGACCAATCTCGTTCGCCAGCCTATTGAGATCTTCGACCTTAATCATAAAGAGGGTCTTCTGCAATTTCGTGCCGTCCGGGTTGACCGAGGTTTCATGCAGATCGAGTGCGCCCGAGCCTGTTCCCGGATGCAGAGTCCAGTGGAATCCGCCCTGGCTTTTGGCGAACAGATGAACTTTCCCGTCCGGGCGGACTTCCCATGAGATAGTCTCGAAATCCATTCCTCGGGCGTTGTAAGGCAGCTCTCGATCCCGGTTCATTGAAACTCCAGACATCTGTCCTGAGAATATCAGACTTCACAATGCAGACACACGCGCGCGCTCAAGCCGTGGAAGGAATCACTCCTTCTCCTCCCACTCCAAATACCAGATAGCTTTCTTTTGCTCCTCATTTAATACGACAGCCTGCGCAGACACGAACCTTTCGAGCGCTCGATGACCAGCGAAGTTCATCTTCGCCGCGACCCGCCGGATAAATGAGGACCAGCTCAAATAGTTTTCCTTCGACACGACCAGTGAGTCCCAGTGCGCCATTCTTGCAACGTCCGCTTTCTCGAACCTTTGCTTCGCATACTTAATTGTGTACACACCTCCGTGATGAACAAGCAAATTCCTGTCATTCTGCAATTCCGAGTATCTCTTCGAATCGGTTTTCGAGAAGGGCGTGATGGCCAACAGATCGAAATAGAGGCTATTGATGGCCTTTGCTGATCCAAAATCATATTTCTCCGCCAATAAATGACCCAGTTTCACCTCAGCCTTATCCACAAAGTTGAGCAACGGATCGATCTCAACAGATACGTGCGGCCTCCTTGCTGCAAAGTTCGACAGAATACGAGGACAGATATTGGCCATGGCGCTGAATAGGTTTTTGGAGAAGGCCTCAAAATACGCACAAAGGCTAATTAGACCCATCTCAGCAGCTCTCTTTTGAAGCTTTTGTTCTGACGAACGAACAAGACTGTCAATCTGATCCAACTCCAGCTTGAGGACCACAAATGGCGGGACGCCGCTCGTAAAATAGTCCAACGCCATAACTTCGTTCCGATTACTTAGCATTTTGTCCAAGGCCAGCTCAATTCGCGAATGTTGTCGCTCTTGAAAACCAACAATGAGCTGTCACGCATGGGTCCGCCATTTGTTGTCGCTCGTGACAGTACGGTCGGGATGATTCTACGTTATCCGGATTCGGATCAGAGTTCACGGAAACTTCCTGTCGAGCGCGCGCCAACGGCCCTTGCGGTTAATGTGTTGACGGACCTCGGCCGCGACAACTCGGCTGCATCCTTCGCGGCACTTGCGAAAACTGGAACTTGCCATTTTGTATGCGGAGCCGAAATCCCAGCGCCAGTCATTGCGATCTAGCACAGCGAGTTCTTCTCGCTGTAGGCGCAGGAGAGCGGTGGCGAGCATTAACCCGCTGGCCGCCGACAAGAAAGGAAGAGCGGCGTCGGTTCTACCTCCGTTAGGGAATGGGACATTCCCGACCGAACATTGGAAGACGGGCGTCGACGCCTCTCCAGCCCGACACCAAATGCAATCGTCCAGACCGATAATATGGCGATGCAACTGACTCAGCCAGTTCACGCCAGTGGTCGCATGCAGAGTGACGGTGTTGTTTCGGCTGGCGATCCAGTGCCGCACTTCGTGTTCATTCGCAAGCCCCAAAACAACGTCATGATCCTCCCCCGCGATCTTCGATTCGTGGTACCACTCCTCGGCCCATCGAGACCCAGGCATGAATGAAGCTAGCGATTCGGCCTTACGCCGTGGAACTCCATTGGGCCAACCGGCGTCCGCTGCTGTAAAAATCATCCCGCGATTGGTGTTATGCAACGCAACCACATCTCGATCGATGATTGTCCAATCGCCCCCGACTCCGAATGCGGACAGCCAGTAAACGAGCGCCGCTGCGACGGCACCGGCGCCGACCATCAAGACCCGGCCTACATCCAACGGTTCCAATGTTTCCGGCCCCGCCACAGCGTCGGCCTGTTCCGCATAATTCCAAGAAGAAACGCGACGCGGGACAGATTCGAGTCCCAGCACCGTACGAAAAACTGCCGCTGCTCCTAAACACGAAGCCAACGCCGCTCCAAGTGGCGTGCTCGGCGCTGTGGAGAACCCGACGGGGGAATTGCTCAACATGGTAATCGCGCGATCCGCGCCGATGTACCAGTCGAATCCAACGCCGACCTCATCGCCCAAGCCTATAGAGACGATTTCGCCAGGAGACGGCGGTCCGATCTGGAATTCTCCACAAGGATCAATGCGAGTTACTGTCGAAAGAAGTGTTTCACCCAAAGTTCCGGCCGCGAAGGGGTTCCCGACGGACAAAGGGATAAAAGGTGAGGGAAGAGCAAACGTAATCCTGCGATGCACCCGCGCAAGTTGATTCGCCAAAGCCAACAGAGCTAATTGTCCCGAAGGCGTGGCAGCGGCTTTGTCGTCTATCGCAACATGCACCGGCCGCGCATCGAGGGGTTGGCCTCCGACGTACTCCACCGTGCGGAGGTCTCTTTGCGCATAGAACTGAGAGCAATCAGGCACGAAAGTCCACACTCGAAGGCACGACAACCATGTTGGATGCCACGGATTTCGGCGAACACAATACCCATTTCCCTTTTTGAAACTGATGAACGCAAGCGTCGGCGAGACTGCTGAAATGCAAGCCAAAGTCGGGAACCACAATCGAGAGCATCCCCTCGAAAGGGAGCAACACAAGATCGTCGTCGCCGTCCGAATGGCGGGCATCGCTTCCCGGATGGGAATGCACCTGGCAAAGAATGCCCAGCCCGCTGCCGCGCGCAGCGCGGGCGGCCTTGCCGACTGCTTCGGCGCTCGCCATAACTCTTTGATCGGAATGGTATGCGTCGGGTACAATCGTCTGAAGAATCAAAGTCGCGCCGTCGGCTTCACGACCCGCCCAAAACGCCATGCCTTCGTGTCCACCGTCTCGAATTCCGGCAAGCGCAAAGCTGATCAGCGCTTCCCTCGTCGCCGCGATGGTGGATTGAGCGACCAGGAAGGAGCCTTGTAATTCGCCTACCGGCAACGGGCGAGTCCGGTAGACGGGCGGATCGCTCCATTTTCTTTTGAACTTTTTCACGGGTTCGCCATCCGCTCCTGAGTTAAAGAAAAATCTCTGTAAATCGCCTGAAGCATGTCTCCGATGGTGTCCGCGTGAATATGCGCCGCGCCCGCGTTCAGCCAGTTCGCTGACCCACCCCAATCACCATGCGGACCTGAATGGTCGGCATACGCCAACCGATTGAACGGAACACAGATCACAGCAGTCTGGCCGTGCGCAATGAAAATAGACGGCCCGAAGGTCGTCGCCACACCCTTCGGGAAATCGCATGGACGCCCTGCCGTTTGCCAATTCTCGTCCGTGAACGTCCATTCCGGCGGCAAGGCGCGATAGTCCTTGAGCGTCCCGCGCAGGAAAAAGGGTATGTTCTTCTCGGGCTGTAGGAATGCAACCAGGATCTGCAAATCGTCCGGGAGCCAACAGATTTCCATGCTGTGCCGCGTCGCCCAGCCACGCGCACCTTCCAATTCCTGTTCGACAATAATCCGGGTGTGTTCGAACGGAATCAACCCTATACCCCGCCCCCGGTATCGATCAGCTCAAGTTTCTCGCCGTTTTTGACATGCTCTTCGGCTAACGTCTTCTTGTTATCGAGAGTCCTCGGATGCTGTCCCTCGGTCTGCAATCCGGGATTGCCCCCTTTGTAGCCGAAAGCATCGGCCGCTTCGCGTGCCGCCTCGCCGACCTTCAGAGTCTTCGCCCACGTAAATTCCTTCGGGTGGGGTGAGCGCGGGGCGAATACAATGACTTTGATATCGTGGTCTCGATGTTCCTGGGTTTGTGGCTCCATGTTTTACTCCTGAAGTTTTATGGAAGTGCTGGCCGACCTACCGGCCCTATCTTGTAATGCCGGTGGGAAGGCGTTTTTTGCCAAATATTTCTTGGCAAAAACGTCCAATTGAGCGGCATATATATACAGAAATGACGGCTTGCAGGGAGCGCGCGGTTGAGATTCTGCGAGGCCCCGACGGCGAGCGGCTCTGGCTCGCACTTCTGGACTATGCCCACAAGCTTGCCCGACGACGCGGCTGGAGAATCGATAAGACGCTGCCTCAAGGGTTCTCGCCGGGCGAAATTGCTAACGACGTAATCATCAAGGTCATTGAAGGCGAGCGAATCTGGGACGAGGCGAAGGAACCATCCATTCTGATTGCTTTGAAGGGGATGGTGCGAAGTGATATTGGCCATCTTTTCGACGATTATGAAGCGTCGCTCATCGAACCGATTGAGCGTACGTGCCCCGACGGCTCGGTGCGTACGGGCGACAGCTTCCACGGAAACCATCCCAACCCAGAACAGGAATTCCTGCACGGTGAGCGGGTCCGGCTGGAAATGACTGCGCTCGACCTCATTCGGGAGGCGGTGGAAGGAAAGTCCGAACTCGAATCCATCTTCCTTGCCCTCTACGAGAGCGACAGCCCCAAGGAAATCGCTCAGCTCACCGAATTACCTATTGAGAGGGTGTATTCACTCAGTCGGGAACTGGCCAGAATTGCCTCCAAGGTCACGCCGGCCCGAGTCGCGCGAGAAGCGAGGGAGAGGAGGAAACATGGGTAACGCGGACAAGATCGCCCGCGAGACGGCCAGATTCCTGGACAATCTGACCGAATTTATTACGGGCGAAGATCAGCAGTTGGACGAAAGTATGGACAGTTTGCGAGCCCAGGGCGTCGATCCAGAAGAGTCGCTTCGACAGTTAAGGCAGACTCTCTCTGAGCATGCCCCGACTTGGCGAGAGAAAGCCGCCCGCGCGCGGGCACTTTTGGCTGCATCCTTTGAAACACAGAAGGCGAGAGCACATCACACACGCTCTGAGATTGAAGGCGAAATTCGCGAGACCATGGATTCAATGCGGGCGTTGGGTGCGCCTGTCGAAGCGGGGGCCTATCATCGGAACTTTGAAGAAGCTCGGGATGAGGACTTGGAATCTCTACTTGAGGACCTTCGCTTCCAGCGGGCTCTGCTGCTAAAGCAACAAGACAAGGCGGACTCGAATGGGTGAGGTGTCGATAGCCAAGGTGAAGGCGGGTGTCATCCTCCGAGATCTTAAGATCAAGGAACCCGATGATATATCCATCGAGGATATCGCCTGGACCCGCGGCGCGGTCGTCATCGAGAACGGCCTGCGTGGCGCCGACGCCCGGCTCCTCTACACGCCGGGGATTCTACCAGCGATCATCCGAGTGAATGCGACCATACCGCACCTTGGGAGACGGCGGTTCGCAATCGCGCACGAACTCGGCCACATGGAGCTAAAACACAATCCCGGCGCGCCGACCGAATGCGGCGAAAAACAATTCGTGTTGTGGTACAAGTCCCAGAACGACAAGGAAGTTGAAGCGAATCTTTTTGCTGCGGAACTGTTGATGCCAGAAGCCATGTTTCGCAGGAAATTAGATGAAACTGTTCCGAGCTTCGAACTCATCGAAAAGCTCGCCGATGAATTTCAAACGACGCTGACCGCAACCGCGATTCGTTACATTGATCTTTGTGAGGAACAATGCGCCATCGTGTTTTCTACGGGTGGAAAAGTCGTTTGGAGCCGACGCAGCCCAGACTTCCACCGTTGGATAGCGCCCGGAAGAAAGGTAAGCTCTTACAGCCTTGCCGCAGACTTCTTTGAGAGTGGAGGCCTATCGGAGCGGGTGGAGACAGTCCGGCGGGATGCATGGGTCGAGAATGCGTCGGAGCGTGAAACCATTAAGGAGCAATCACGGGCTCTGCGGTCATACGACTCGGTATTGTCTTTGCTGTGGATTCCGTATGAGTTCACAAGGTAAATCAGGAAGATGCAGCGCTTTGCTTTGTGCGCACTTGTTGAGTTTTTCCCTTCAAGATCCGGACCCGGCGAACCGCCTCTGCGGAGATTCCTTGGGCGGGAGTTACAGGCCGTACAGCGCCAGCGCGCGTTCGACCCGAGCAAGATCAAAATGGCGGGTGCGGAGAATCTCGAGGTAGCCGAGCTTATCGCCCAAGCAGAGCTTGTGGTCAGCTTGGAGCTTGCAACCATGGCAGGATCCGCAAATGCACTGAAGGTTTTCGCGGCGGTCTGGATTGCCTGCTCTTAATCGCCGGATGAGCCTCGCTGGCACAATGTGGTCCACATGGCGGCTTATTCCAGCCTGCTTGAAATCCACTCCACAAGACTCCACCTCGCACTTCCCACCCAATGCTGACGTCCGCTGTTTCCTCCATCCCTTCCGTGACGGTCGCAGTCCCGGCCACTTCCGCTCCACGCGGCTCCAACGTACCGGCCTCTCTTGGGTACCGAAGCGGGACCCGCAGTAAACGCATCGTCGGTGGCGATACGAGTTGTGACCGCGGTAAACAGTCTTGAGCACTTCTGTTCGTCTATCTCCGCAATATGGACAGCGCATCGTGCATTCCCCCTTTCGGTGGACCAAGGTCTCAGCTCCCGACGACCTAAAACTCTGGCAGGTGGATTACAATTTCGACACTGAAACGGGTGAGAGGCGTAATGGCAGGAGGGCAAGGTGCGACGGGCCGAGTCTGCATGAGTTGCAAGCAGACCAACGCTGAGCCGAAATCGTCTCGGCGAAGGCGCTACGGGCGGCGTTGGTAAGAACCGGGCGGTTTACGGAATATCTTGAATTCCGAAGAGTAACCTTCTAGGCAACGTGCCAGGGCGTTCCTTCTGGTAGAATCCGCCGTTAGGAAGTCGCGAAAACGACCCGAACGGTTGAGTTGCCGATATGGAAACGTGGATCGTCCAGATGTCTAGACAGAGGGCGCGGCGACAGACGCTCGCTTGGGCTCTCACGTTTCTGTCTGGAATTATATTCGTCTGTATCAACAGTCGGTACGTCACAAACTTCATCGCAGGCCCGTACACCCTTCAACCGAATGCGCTGGCCCAGATTACGGATGCGGACACAACCCCTGATTACTTCGTTTCTGTGATTGGTGAAAAAGCATTGGATACCGGGATTCAAGAAGTCGAAACCACCACAAATAACGGCGTTAAAGAAGGAAGTCGCATAACCGCTGGATACTATGCTTTGGTACTTGGAGATCACTTCTTAATAGTAAAGAGTCCGAACCAACCGCCAAACCCAATTACAGGCGAATTGAAGCCATTCCCATCTGATCTATCCGGCCAGCTTTTTTCCGGCGTTGATGGACGACAATTGCAAAGTCGCTCCTATCCTTTTTACCTTGACTCGGAGGGTTTCAGATATCCTGGCTATTGGGGAATCGGAATTGCATGGCTGTTCGTCGGCCTGCTTTGGAAATTCGGAAGACCAGCGTGGATACATTGGCAAGATGCAACAAAGCACCCACTCGTTAAGCGTGTAGAGCAATGGGGTGATTCCATCGGGGTGTCCGCCGATGCTCAGCGAGAGCTAAGCAATTCAGTTCTTTACAAGTCCCACGGAATTCTCATCACAAATAAGTATGTCATTCACAGACGGTTTTTTACCTTTAACATATTGCGATTTGATGATCTGCTGTGGGCCTACAAGAAGGTAACGCAGAGATATACGTATTTCATCCCAACCGGAAAGTCTTTTGCCGCGAACTTGATCTTCTATGGTGGAAGGGAGACTTTTTCAGGACAAGAGCGCACGGTTGATGAGGTACTAGCTCTTGGCTCAAGCAAAGCGCCCTGGGCTATATTCGGCTACTCCGCCGAGATCAACGACCTATTCTCTAAACGCACCAGTGATTTCTGCCAGGTTGTGGAGAATCGGCGTCAGGAACTTTCAAAGAGGGTCGTATGATAGCCGTGGACCCAAACAGCAGTAACGTTGCAAGGGCGGGCTCATCGTATACAATCCCGACAGTTTGGATATTTGCTGGCACCCACGTCCCTGGAGCTGCGTAAGTGTCTCTTGGAATTGCGATCTTTCTAATTGCCTTGCTCTGGTTCCTTATCGTTAACGCGACTTTTAGGAAGGTCGCTGCCGTAGCGCTCGTGGTGCTCGCGCTTGGTGGCATCCTGATCTTCGCGTATATCGAAGTCAGCAAGAAGGAGCAGGAAAACAAGCGCCAGCTTGCAAAAACGTATATAAAGATCAATCAGGTTGAATTGATGGACCCTCGCGTGAGTTTCTCAAGCTACGACGGTCGTCCAGATAGGATCACGGGCCGCGCGAAAAACAACTCCACATTTACGCTTGAGAGTGTTGAGGTTCGCTTACTCTTTCAGGACTGCTTGCCAACAGGTAATTGCGAGACCATAGGCGACGAGAAGGAAGAAATTAGCGTTGACGTTCCGCCAAGTCAAAGCAGAGATTTCAACCAGTCAATTTATGGGCCGATTCTTTCGCCTAAAGGAAAGATTGGGTGGAGTTATCAGCTGATTTCCGTGTCAGCACATATCGAATAGATGTCAGATTAGGCTAGGTGAAGCCATGTTCGTACCCGACAGGCTGAAGACTAATGCATTCCGAGTCCTTCGGCTTTCGGCCGACGCCACCTTGTCCGAGATTCACAAAGCTGCGGGCAGCATGAGGCGCGCGGTTTTGCTTGGCGTTGCGAATACGACTGACGCCGACATTCCACTGTTGGGTGATATTTCCCGCACGGAGGCGGATATTCGGGCGGCTATCGGCCGACTAGAGAATCCCACCCAGCGGCTCAGTGATAGGCTCTTCTGGTTTCACTTGGCACCTGAGTCACGGGATGCCAAAGCGCAAGCGCCCCCCAGCGAACCGGATGGAGCCGCTAGGGACCATGATGATGCTCTTCGGGGCCTCTTCGCTGCTTTCGAAGCTGGTTTCGACGATATTGGTGTCCCGGTCTGGGTCGGAGCGCTCCGAGCATGGCATCGGGTCGTCTCCGATGATGACTACTGTTCTCGCACACTGGAAATCGAACAACGAGGGGCTTTCGAGCCTGCCGCCTTCCCTTCAGAAATCGACGCACTGCGTGACGAAGCGGTTGGGTTGGCTGCAGAGCCCCTGGTGGTGGCGGGTCGTGATGCCCTTGCTCGCGATGACGCGTTGACCGTCCGCCGGATTTTGGACGCACTGGGAGAATTGGCCGATACCGGGCCGTGGGTGGCAATCGCCCAACACGATATTGCCTCTCCTGCAGTTGAGCGTTTCCGAGTATTGTGCCGCGCCGTGCACGAAGTGTATGGCTCCAAGATTGTTCGCGAGCAGGATGCTGGCGAGCGCAACAAGGGCACATGTGATGGGGAACTCAAGCACTTCCGGGCCGAAATCGAGCCCGCACTACAGAAGATAATTCAGTTGTTGCCGCCGGACCATCAAGCAGCCCAGGAGTCGCGTGAGGAAGCCGCTCTCTGTCTGAGTGGGATTGGAACCGACTACACGTGGGCGGATGATTTCATCGCCTCGGAAAAGCTGCATGAAGAAGCGCTCAAGCTCGCCCACAACACCTTGGGCACAATCAGGATTGAACATGGACTAGAGCAGATTCGCGGGGCAGCCCGCAAACAGCGCGTGTTCGGTGCACCCGTGTCTTCCGCACCGGCATTGTTCACATTCAACGGATTTGGAGTGACTCTTTACGGCAGCTCAGATTACGACAAAGAAACTAACTCATTTGCGATGACCCATTACCTCGTCGCATTATTTCTCCCCATCCTTCCCATCGGAAGGTATCGGGTAATCCAAAATGGTAAGCAATATCGCTTCTTGGGTAAGCTTCCTTTTCGCAAGATAGATCGTTGGCACTTTGGGATCGTTGTAGCGGCCATAGTAGTCTTGATCATCATGGGCATAGTCAATGGCAGCGACTCAAATCAGAACTCGTCCTACCCACCTACCGCGATTCAGAGTTCCGAATCAAGTGGCTCCGCCCCCGTCACTCAAGACCCACAGCTGTCGGAACTCAAGGCTCGCATTGATTCCGGACGAGCACGCATGGCGCCGCTCGAAGCACAATTGAAACCTGTAATTGACGAGCTCAGTAGCTTGGATGCACAAATGGAAACCCTTAGTGCTGAGCTCAAATCGCTTGATGAACAGCAGAAAGCGGGAGTTCAGATTGACATCGACGACTACAACGCCAAAGTGAAGACACACAATGCACTGCTTGCCAAGATACGTGCACTAGTTGCAGCCAACAAAAGCGACCTCAAAACTTATAATGACCTGAATGACCAGGATTCGGCTCTCGTAAAACAGTACAATTCGCTCGTGAAGTAGGAATCCGATGAACTCCAAAACGATACCTGCCGAGCTGCCGCTGGATACGGAGGGGGCATGTGCCCTCTCTCTGGAGTGTTGGCGGCTCAGGCTTATCGCAGAGTTGTTAAGGGACAGCAACGAAGGGGCAGGGGTTCGCCACGCCGTCCGTCGTATCACTGAGACACTGAAGGGAATGGGTATCGAAGTGGTGGATTTCTCCGGGCGGACTTACGATCCCGGGATGGTTCCTGAAGTTGTCGAAGTTCGAGAAGACCAAGGGCTACCGGATGGGCACGCAATCATTGACGATACTGTTGCACCGACAGTGACCTGGCGCGGACAGGTCATAAAAGCCGGACAAATCATTGTGAAGCGTTCTCCTATAAAGCCGCAGGAATATATTAAGGTGGTTGAATGACCAAAACAGTTGACTACGGAATCGATCTGGGAACGACAAACTCCTGCATCGCGCGGTGGGAGGGCGGGGCGGTTAGGGTCTTCCAGAACAACGACCAGATGAACGTAACCCCGTCCGCAGTGCACATCCTGAAGACGGGACGGGTGATCGTAGGACGCCGGGCGTATGCGGCACTCCTAACAGACCCTGACAACGTAGCCATCGAGTTTAAGCGCTGGATGGGACAGAAGGATCGCAAGCGATTCCCGGCTACCCAGCGAGAACTCTCGGCCGAGGAACTTTCTGCAGAAGTCCTAAAATCTCTGAGAGAAGATGTACGGAGGCAGACGGGAGTGGATGTGACCACTGCCGTGATCACTGTTCCAGCCGCATTCGGGGCACTTCAATGCGAAGCTACTGCCCGTGCGGCCGAACTTGCAGGACTGCAGGAAGCGCCACTGATTCAGGAACCCATAGCTGCTGCTCTCGGCTACGGCGCGCGTCCAGAGAGTGCTAACCAGCGTTGGCTAGTCTTTGACTTAGGTGGTGGGACCCTCGATATTGCGGTGGTTTCGACCCGAGAGGGTCGGCTGAATGTTCTGGAACACCGAGGGAACAACCTGCTCGGTGGCAAGGACATCGATCGCTCGATCGTTGAACACATCTTTCTACCAGCTCTCGAAGCGAACTACGATTTACGGGCTTCCGGACCGAACGCTGCGCGCAGCGCTTTGCTTTCCCGGCTGCGGATCAAGGCCGAGGAAGCCAAGATCGACCTGTCTACAGACGCCGAGGTCGTCGTTTCGTTGTTTGATCTGGGTAAAGACGACTCCGGAGAGCCTATCGAGATGGAAGTATCACTCACGCGTGCGCAGCTTGAGGGGCTCATGGATCCATTGTTAGAGAAATGCTGCATCCTTGCCAAGGAGGCGCTAGCAGGTGCGCGCCTAGCCGGAGCGGACTTGGACCGCATTCTCCTTGTCGGCGGTCCGACTCAATCGCCCCTCTTACGTACGATGTTGAGCGCACGTCTGGGTGCCCCTGTAGATTTCTCAGCAGACCCAATGACGGTCGTTGGGCGCGGCGCGGCGGTCTACGCATCTACTCTTGAGACGACCAAGAGGTCCGCGATCTCCACGACCCCCACCACCGGGGACTGCATGCACCTAAAGTTGGCCTACGAGTCGGTCAGCGCTGAGCCGCACTCTACAGTGGCGGGGCGCGTGGTAGACACCACCCGGGATATCGAAATCAAGCTCGACTCAGAAGGCGGGCTCTGGACGAGCGGTTGGATGAAGCTGAAAGATGGGTTTTTCGAGATTTCCGTCCCTCTGAAGGAAGGTGACATCACGACCTTTTGGGTCTACGCCCGTGACGGCCGGGGGCAATTACTTGAGACAGATACGCCAGAGTTTAGGGTGAGGCACGGGCTGGTTCCGTCGGCGCCGCCTCTCCCCCATACACTCTCCTTCGAGGTCGTGAATCCCGGAGGAAATGCAGCACTAGATCCTGTGTTCTCTAAAGGGACCCCTCTGCCGACGGAAAAGACGGTCAAGTACCGCGCGACCCATGCACTGGTCCCGGATAAGCCGGATTCCGACCTCGCGATTAAGCTCTGGGAAGGCGAATTCCTCGACGACCCGGATGCGAACGAATGGGTGGGTAACGTCTTGCTGCGCCACGACGGGGTCCGGCGATCTGTGCCGGAAGGAGCGGAGATCGAGGTGACGATTCAGGTTAACCCGTCGAGGCTCATCACTGTCGAGGCTTTCGTACCGCACCTGAATCAGCACTTCAGTGGACGCTTGTATGTGCCTCAGCGCGAGGAACAGGACTTTTCGAACCTCTCGCAGACAGTGGCATCGGAGACTCAGACATACCGCGAGCGGCTCGAAGAGCTTGAGCGCACATCGTCCGATGAGTCCACCCAAACCGAACTCGAAGATCTCCGCCGCGATCTTGACGAGCTTGATGCCAGGGCACCCTCTGCCACCTCCACACGCGGGAAAGCTGATCCGGACGACGCCAGACGCATAGTCGAGGATTCTAAGACCGTCCGTGGCCGAATTGGACGCCTCGAGCGCCGTGCTGCTGCAGATCGCAACCCGGTGGAACAAACAAAGTTCGTAGAGCTGGTCGAGGTCGCAGAACAAGTTGTGGGGCAATTTGGGACGTCACTTGAGAAGCAACAACTGGCAATGCTTCGGCGCGAGCTGGAGCGTGCAGCCTCAAAGGGAGATGCCAAGGCGATACAACGGGCAAGCACAGAAATCGAATCATTACGTTGGCGGGTACTCTTCAAACACGATTGGTTCTGGCGCGAGATCTTTGATTCTCTGAGTCAGCCCAACACCCCTTTCATCGATCCAACCGAGGCACGAACTCTCATTACTAAGGGACAAGCGGCAGTTTCTGACGGAAATGGCGAGGGCCTGAGAGAAGTCGTGCGCGCCCTATGGAAGCTTCAGCCAAAGGGAAATGCCGAGGCGACTCGTGAGCGCGCAGTGCGTTCGGGTCTCCGGAAGTTTTGAATCCGATGATCAAAAAGAGGCCAACCCTCGCAACGGGACATTCATTGGCGGGCCTGCCTGTTGTGACGAAGGTGTTGCACACAGATGAGCGCTGTGAACTTTACAGTCTGGCTTCGTCTGGCGATAGTGAGACGACACTGCTGCTTGTGCGGTCCCTCGAGGGCTCTCCGCCGGGAACGGGCCGCTTGGCAGAGTGGTGGACTACTCAGCCTCCCCAAGTTCTTACTGTCCTCCAAGTGCTCACGACCGATGAGTCTCCCGCCAACTCAAATGGCGCTGTGCTGGCGCTACGTGGTCGCCGTCTGGAGGACGAGAGCTTGATAGAGGCGAAACAGGGCAGTCTCAAGCGTCTGTTCCAAGCTATGGTCGATGTCGTCGACCGAGGCCTCTCTGTTCACATGTACCCGGACTTCAACCCTTCCTTAGCTTGGCTAGCAACCGACGAAAAAGCCATGTGCACCCTACTCCCCCTGGACGGTCCGGTGCCAGCCGAGGTGGATCAGGTCCGTCTCGTCGCGAAAGCCTTCTATCGGTTCGCTACTGGCATTGAACATGGGCAACTGGCAGGCGGAGTGCCTGCCCTGCTGCGCTGGTCGAAGTTCGGTGGAGAGGAACTCTCCCGGATCGTCGACAGATGCCTTGCGCCATCCAGCTCCAAGGCGTGCATAACAACCATGTCTGGTCTGAACAATGCGCTGGGCCGTGAAAGAGCGGAGGGGCTGAACTCACAGGACAGTTCCTCAAAGCTGCGTTCGACGCCACCGTCATCCGCAACAGGACAAGGCCTCGACAAAGTCGCTGGCATGCATGCCCTCAAGGCACTTTTACGTCGTGAGGTCGTCGACCCGGTCAGGAATCCGGAGCCCTATCGGCGGTACGGTCTCTCCATCCCGAACGGCATCCTCCTCTACGGTCCTCCAGGCTGCGGCAAGACCTACATCGCGCGACAACTCGCCGAGGAGTTGGGGCATTACTTCGTTGAAATCATACCCTCAGAGCTGGCAAGCCCCTACGTCCACCAGAGTGTGCTTCGGATTCGTGAGTTATTCGACGCCGCTGCAGAGCAAGCACCCGCCGTGATATTCATTGACGAGTTCGAGGCACTGGTTCCATCGCGAGGGGAACTGGGAGGTCACCAGCAGTATAAGGCGGAGGAGGTCAACGAGTTCTTGGCTCACCTGAACAGTTGTTCGGAAAAGAAGATCTTCGTGATCGCAGCGACAAACCAACCGGAAAAAATAGACCCGGCGGTACGGCGAACGGGACGTCTCGACAAGCTTATATACGTTGGGCCTCCAGACACAGAAGCTCGCCGGGAGATGCTCGCACTCCATCTTGAGGGCAGGCCTGTCGCTGCCGACTTCGACGTCGGAGCATTGGCTGAGTCGCTCGAAGGCTACTCCGCCAGTGACATACGCTTCCTGGTAGACGAGGCGGCCAGAGATGCGCTCAGAAGGGGCCAGGACATCAATAGCGAGTCATTTCGGTCCGCGATGGCACGAGTTCAACCATCTGTGACGCCCGAAATCGAGGCTCGGTACCAGTCCATCGAGCAGAGAGGTTTCTGAGGACCAAGACGAACTCTGAGCGTGATAGAATCCGCCGCAAGGAAACCCAACACTAATCCTGTCCGCGACGGAAATCTTCACAATCCAACTGAATCAAAACCTGTGGAACTTGGTCGATACCAGTTCACTTTTCCTTCAGCGTGAGCTTACTCCAGAGGAAGCAAAATTGAGCAAGCCAGCCGACGGTTCCTCAATCCAAATCTACGCCTAGACTTCCGGGAAGTTCATGTTTTAGATCCGATTTGCCAAAAATACATGTCGATTAATTTCATGAGAGGATAGTGCTTTCCGCTGTCACCTTTAATTCTTGCCTGCTCCTCTTGTAGCTCACCCAGATGGTCGTGGCAAAACCTTAAGACCTGGTCCACAAATGGTGCGTTCAGTCTCGAAAACTTGAAGCCCTTACGCTTAAACCCTTTTACGAAAAATCTGTCGCACGCTGGTAAACACCCGAAGGTGCCAAGAATTACCTTTGTTACGAGGGTGTCCGTTGCTTCACCGAGTGGTTTGTACGCCTTTCTGACTGCTTCGCTCGCCTCAAGAACAAGCTCGCGGTCTTCCTCGCCAGCACCGAATCCACTTTTCCAAAGCGGGAGAAACGGGGGTGCGCCAAGAATATCAACGACTGTCAAATGCGCGGTATAGTCAAAATCAAGAAGGAAACCTGATGCGCGATACATGCCCCACCTTGCCAAATAGAAACCAAGCTGTAATGCCGCGTTATCTCTTTGAGCCGCGATGCCCGCTGGCTTACATTTTCGGAAAAAGGCGTAGCAATGTTCCCAAGAATGAAAGCGGTCATTTGCACCTGCGCCGCCCTCAATCTTTTTGTAATTCTCGCGAATGCTCCGTTGAATGTCCTTGAATTGCGGCATTTTGTCGAGTCGGGAATTTGGACTCGTTAGAAGTAGCGAGGGTCGAAGTGATAGTCCGGAATCCTTGTCGACGTTTCTCCGTCCGCCAACGGGTGATACCTGTACCAATCCTTGATCTTCTGCTCAGGTGAAGGCTTGGCCTGTGCCTTTGCTGTGCGTGATATAAGGACTTCAAAGTCGCGTCCGTCCTTGGTGAATGAATATCGCGCCAGCTCGGGGTTTGCGGGGTCATATCCGGGGTCAATGTTGGAATCGGTCATATCTTGCCTCTTGTGCCACACCAGATTGTACACGAATTAAAAGCGAAAGTGGAATTTGCTGAAATCTATTCCTTTTTAACGTCGATCCCGAACAACTGACAAAGTAAATTGCCGACTGTTCCGGGGGTTCGTTTTCTCCGCCACTCGGCAGTCTTAGGGTCCTTCGAATTTAGAGCCAGAACTACGATTGAAACAATTAGCACGGTTAGGAACAGGGTTCCTGCGATGAACCGCGCCATTTCCATGCTGACGTCGAACAAGATCAACAGGCCAAAAATCGCTCCCACCAACACAACCGTGAGGGCCGCAGCAATCCACTTGGTACTCATTTTGATTTTTCCAGATTTTGACTAAGGTTGATTTTGGAGCTTTCGGTTGGAGACGGCATCTGGTCCTCCGCGCGGCGGATTCTACCACGGCCCCGGTTGGTCCACGCCTTGCACTGACTTCTCGCACGACACTGTTCAGCTTGTTGCGCCAGTCAATATTCTTCGGGCAGCAAAATATAGGTAGACGAGCGGTCGGCTTACGCCACTGTGGATACGAGAGCTTCGTGCGATTTCGTCTTCTCGATCAGGTTTAGGAACTTCACCCCTTGCGGTACGACCGAAGGTGGTGCGTCATCGCTGGTTGCAAGCACGATGGCTTGGTCAAGCCCGCCGTTCACAAGCAAACCTGTCAACGTTTTCCGCCTCTCCTTATCCAGCAGGTCCGCCCGATCGATCACAACAAATCGCAAGCCCGTCACCATTGCCAGAGCAATTTCGAATGCCACACCGAATCGAAATTGCTCTGACTCAGAGAGGTGCTTTAACGAGAATCCGAAACGGTCGTCCTTCGACGAGCTGACACGGATCTCGAAAGGCTCGAGTGCAAAATTGCAGGTGTAGCCGAAACCTGCGAGATGCCGATTCAGGGCCTCGGTAAACAATCCCAATCGACCGCTTGCTTGACCCATCATGGCGCCATTTGGCCCGAAGAATTCGGTCAATCTGTCAAACAAACTGATCTTCGTCTCCAAGCTTGACGTCTCACTGGCGTACGCTTCCCACCGGGCTTTGGCACTCTCAACCTGTTGTGCCTTTTCCAGAACCCGTTCTCCCTTGTTGATCCTTTCCACGAGAATGGTCATTCGGCTTTCGAGATCTCCGGCATTTGGTCTCTGCACTGCTTGAAGCTTTGATTGCTCCTCTACCAGCTTTGCCCGCCGGGCGAGAGCTTTGCGGTGCCCTTCGAGCCGCGCTGTTGCCCCTTCGATCTCGGCGTACTCGTTTAGTTCCTCCCGTGTTCCCTGAATCAGGCCCTCAACGTCGGCGAGGCGTTCGCGCAACGCCTCCATTTCTGCCGTTTTTACTTCCTCCGCGATGGCTTGCCCGCACGTTGGACACTCGCCCTTCAATCCCTCCACTGCCGCAAGGGATGTTTCGACTGTCTTCTGTTCGGCGATCATATCCGTCAACTCCAGACGGAGTTTCTCTGCATGGCCTCGCTGAGACTCAAGCTGAAGCAAATCTTGTTCTTGGCTCGGATCGAGGATCTCCGACGATACCTCCTCGATTTCCCTCTGCAGCTGCTTCAGCCGTGCCTGAGCACTTTCCGAAGAGGTAGCTGCCTCCGCCTTCTGCGCGACGAGTCGCTCCTTCTGCTGCCGCAATTCTTCGAGCTTCTTTTTTACCTCTTGCACAGACGGAAGGTCTGATGGGATGTCGGGCTTCTCCATTTGTCCCAGCGCTTTCAGAGTGCGGCTCGCCTCTGTACGCAAGTCGTAGAACCGTCTGTGGGCAACCTCAATGTCAGCGACGCACGTCAGTCTTGGCTGCTCCTCATTCATGGCCCGCAGCGCGTTGCCAATGTCTTCAGGAATGTCTATTTTCCCCGCGTCGACCACCTGGGCCAAGAGCCTCTTCTGCTCGGCCTCCGACATTTCGATGAATCGGCCCGCATTCAGCACAGCGGACAAAACATCAGATGAGCCAAAGCGTTTCTCCAGGGAGGCCTCCGCAGCGTCCACGGGCACCCGGTTTCCGTTCAGTTCAACGATGTGCGATCTCGGCGTCCTCCGCCGGCAGATTGTCTCTCCTCCTTCAAGGGTCGCCGAAACCTCAAGTTCCTTTGCTCCAGTCCGAATCAAAGATTCGGCTCCGCGACCAGCAGCATCTGTTATTTCACATCGTCCCGTGAACAAATACTCCAGTGCCATTTGGATAGAGCTCTTTCCACTGGCATTGGGCCCGCGCACGAAATTGAATCGATCAAGGTCCAGGATAGTCTCCTGGTGCGATCGAAAGTTCTTCAAAGTCAGCGTCAGAATTCTCATGACCCTCGCTCCTTACCGCCATTCCTTGCTTCCCGCCCGATTTTTAGCTCGGTTTCGACGCGAACGTCCGTGATCTCCGCCAGCCTGCGGGCAAGTTCGGCGCGCTTTTCGGCCTTGATCGCGGAAGATAGCCCCGAAATCGTGAGCTTTTCCCGCAGAGCCCGCTCATCGGGATGTGCTGTGAACCATTCATCTAGAATGGAAGCGCTGTCTTGATATGGATAGAACCTCTTCTCGGTTGGGACGAAGCCAGCAATGTACTCGCTCTCGTTCTCGTCCCGATAGCGGATCGGACCGTGCTCCACCATCAGTTCCTTAAGCACCCTTGTGTTGTGTTTGTCGGCCTCTTGCAGCCAAAGGGCAAACCGCAGTCGTTCTCCAGCCGTCATCTGCCCGTACGGATTTGTCTCTGCCACCGGGCAGCCGTTCAGCAAAAGCGGGCACCAAGTGCAGTGCCTTCCTGGGGAGACCTTCAAGTCCCGGTCGCCAGAGGAAGCCAATTCATGAAGCTTCCTTTGACGCATCCGCTCCCGCTGTGCCAATTCCTTGAGCCACGGCATATCTGTCCGTGTGTATTCAACACAGCGCGAAACTCCATATCGCACGAACTCCAGAACGAACTTCACCCGTTCCAGCGAAGGGTTGAGGCACATCAGCAAGAGCGGATAGAACTTCGATTGGAATGTGTCCGCGTCGATGATCTGGTAGTAGCTTTTCCAGTCCTCAATCTCGGCTTCGGTAAGGGAATGAAGCATCACCAGGTCAAGTGTCCCCTCGTAGGTAGCTATTGGTCCCTCATCGCCCGGATGCTCGATCGGAACGAAGTGTTCGTCGAGCGCAATATGGAGCTCAGTCGCAAGTATCTTCTCCGGGTCAAATGCGTGGTTGTCCCGAAACTTCTCCAGAACTTCTCGTGCCTCGGCGCCGGTGCCTCTCACCAATGCGTCGAATATTTCGAGGTCCGTAGTGCGTGTTGTTTTAACCAAATGGTCGATGTAGGTTGCCAGGACTTGGTGGATTTCAATGCCTCGTGCCGCAGGTTCGGATTCGCCAACCTTTGCACACTGGACATGCTTGCGAACATAGAGCGTTTCGCAGGCCATATCACCGCGTCGTGATTGGCTCAACGGTGGGATCGGCCTTGGATGGTCTGAACCTATAGAATCTGTGGGTGTTTTCATGGCGTACCTCAGCCATACTGTGATTAGAGGGAAGGTGTGGAACAGTCCGCGCCCGACGCCCACGACTAAAGCGGCTCGCCGCGATGATCACAAGCAACAATTCCTTCATCGCTTATACTACTCTGTACCGAAGGAGCAGTTACCCCATGTCAGAACTCTGGCCGCTTGACGTCAGATCTAGGCTCAAAACTGGGCCGTCCGATCCAATTCGCCCCTTCAGATGCGTACTCTTAATGCCCTTCGAGCCGCGTTTCGATACGGTCGCGAGCGTTATCAAGTCCACGGTTGAGGCGGTCATCCAGGGCATTCCTGGCTCCGGTTTTGGTGACGCTCCGCGAATAGACAGGCTCGATTGGGTTACTTCGTCGGGCGTAATCCAGCGGGAAATATGGGAGAAGGTTTATGATGCTGATCTTGTTTTCTGTGATGTCACTGGCTATAACGCGAACGTAATGTTCGAAGTTGGCGTCTGCGCCGCGTGGAAGAAGATCAACCAGGTGGTTCTGATCAGAGATCGCTTCTATAAGGGTCAATCACCATTCGACATGGCCCCCATCCGCTACACGGAGTATGAACTCACCAGCGATGGTATTGATGCTTTCAAAGAAAAAACCGCCCATTTGGTTAGAGACGCGGTCATCGCATTTCCAGATAGCCGGGGCCACGCAGAACGACTGACACTTCCTGTACGCATAGACTTTCGTGAAGGCCGCGACGACCCAAGAATTTATACACCGCCGCTTTCCCATCGACGAATCTTGAACGATGAACTGGAGTTTGGCTCGCGCTCTTTCTTTTCTCACTCGTGGGCTTCTTTGGGAAAACATCAGTTTCTTAATTTCTCGCTCCGCTTCAAGGCACGTTTCAGCCAGCCCCTCGCGGGGGCGTGGATCGGCGTCGGTCTCAGAAGCCAGCACTTCTTTGCGAACTTTGCCCATCTTATCTACCTAGGCCGAGATGGAAGCATTATGCTGACGCAACCGAACGAACAGCCGCCTCAGTTTTATTCGGATGAGAAACTCAGAGGCCCCGTCTCGATTAACCTTGATGACGATCATACGTTCGCAGCCCGAATTGACAGCAAGGTATTGAGCATCGAAGTTGACGATTTCAAAGCCAACGTCGAGATCGCCAAAATGCCGAAGGTCTTGGGAGCAGGGTTAATCCGTCTGCAATCTGCACAAAGTTGGATGGCGTTGTCTGAAATCGCGGTAGAGACTCTAGACGATTAGGTTTCGGTACCCGCTCCGGTCAAATGTCCCTGGATGGCTCGTAGACTTTGTTCGCGACTGCAACAGCTGCTGCTTCGAGTTGTGCGACGGTAAGATCGGGTGTCTTCTTGTAGCGATAAACGAAGTCAGGGTCGAAACGGTTGAATCCCTTTGTGTTGCCTGGTCGGGGTAAGGGCTGCGTCGCAGAGCCTCCTGTTCCAAGGATCTCGTCGAGGTACCCGAAGTCGAACAGATCTTCGTTCGCCTTAGCAAAATCATACCGAGCTTGGCGTTCTGCTGCTGATACTCCCCCCAGGTGCGGCGTGATTGTCGCGAGCCGGAACTGGTCGCCCTGCAACTGCCAACCAGCCCGTGCGCCAGGTGCTCGGCCAATGGCGTGAAACCAAGAGAGTAGCGGGAGCGAATTGGTTAGCCCTGACTCGATGAGGGTCTCCGCAAAACCTGCCGCGTCGAGAGCTTGACTGATGCGCTGTGCCACGGATCTGGCGCGAAGCTTGCCCATCGTGGACGTCAGGCGGTCGTCGCCCAGTGCCTTTCGAACATCGGCTGGCAGGGACACAGTTTCGTTTGGGTCGTTCACTACAACACTGGCAACGAGGTCGCACAGAAGATCGACTACGTCGGCGTAGTGGCGCATTGTTTCAGCGGCGTACGAGCGGTCGTCAGGTGCCAATGAAGAACGGATGCGATCCGCAAGCTCCTTGTAGCCTAACCACCGCCACTCACCATTGCCCAGCGCTTTTCTGTCGTCCGGCCAACTGGGGTCGGTGAGGCTGAGCAGCCACAAGGCAGGAGATTCTCCACCTGCCGTGACTTTCGCCGCATATTCCTCAAGCTGATCTTCGTCCGGAAGGCTAAGAACTTTGTTCTCGATCACTAGCGGTCGGCGACCCGGCCACCTAAACAACAGATCTAGCTTATTCTTCTCTCGCTGGACTGCTCGTGTGGACTCTGTTTGGACGCTGCTGTCCTCCGTCATTGACCCGAACACCTGATCGGCAGCTTCCGGGATGCGCCGGAAAAACCATGCAAGCAAGTTGCTGTGGAATAGCTCACGATGACCGAGCATAAGATGCGTCAGCGGTTCATCGTTAAGTCGTCGGATGACGTCAACCAGTTCGAGCTGCTGTGCATTTCGTGCCGCAGTAGTCGCACGCTTCGCCTCGCCAACGGGTGTTTCACAGTGGACGTAGCGGACGGGGTTTGCTGCGCCGGGAGGAAAGTAGCGTGTGACGTCAAGGCCTCTATAGAGGGCAGTCAGTTCCTCCGAGACCTGACCCGTGAAGCCCCATCTGTGGCCCGTAGGAGCCGCCTGCCAACCCGCAATACGGAATGCAGTGACAACGCGACCGTTGATCACCGCAAGAGCATAGTCGGGGCTGGCGGGTCCACCGTCGCGCCGCGATTCAGCGACAACCCACCACTTGCTAGTTGCCTCCTTGAGCGCCTCGGCATTCGCGGCAGTAGGAGCTGAACGCGGGATCTTGATGAGTACGACCTTGTGCTCAGGTCTGATGTCTGACACTTCAGCGCTCATCGTGGTGTTGGACCTTCACCCTTCCGCGACACTATAATCGCCAAAAGGTAATACCGGGAATCTTGGCCGGAGGAGAGTTCAGAACAAGGCCTCGGTCTTTGCAACAGAGGGCCTGTCAGGCCCTGATCGCCTCAATGAATAAATCTGCCGCGAACGGAACGGCTTTAGCACCGAAGCCCATCTGTTCCTTTACTCGCTTTAGTGATTCGCGCCACTCGTCAGCGGAACGAGGTGCCAATTCGACGTGGTCAATGCTCTGGTCGTTAATGAAATACACATTGACTAGCCACGCCAGAATCTTTGCTTTTTCGCGCAAGAAGAACAAATGCGCGTACCGATTCGCAATCTGATAGTAGTTGTTGGTCCACGAAGAATTCATTTTCATGTGCAAACTGAGCGCAGTCTCGGCCAGTGATTTTTCTATTCTTTCCCGCGAGTCTTTCCCCGCCTTGCAAGCGCTGTTCATTTCTGAAATGTGACTTTTCGCTTCGATCAGTACAACTCCGTGGGGATTTATGCCCTCTACAATAGCGAGGCCGTCCCAACACGGCCCACCTGTGGGCCAAAAGGCTTTCAACCTTGCAGAATTATCGCCCAGCCCCAGTTTTTCTAGAAATTCTGCGTCCTGATATTCGTTGAAGCGTTCCTCAGCGAGTGGCGAAACCCACCGAAGTCTTGCCTCAGCCGGGGGTGGTGGGGAGAGGAGAGAAAGTACTCGCTTGCTGAATGCCTCTTGGTAAAAGTTCACATGGGTCTGAATCTGGCACTGACTGCCCCGCTTGGCTCGGCCTGTTGGGGCGTCTACACGTCTTGGGTCTTGCTGGCATGGCATATCGTTTCCAGTCTGTTCAGGCTAGGATTTCATCTGAGACCCTGCCGAGTAAACCAAGCGGTTCTCCAGTGAGGTGGCGATACTACCAGAAAGAGCACCGACAAGGGGAAGGGCTAGTAATCTATGCGCGAGACTGGCCGCTGAACACTACTGCGTGCAACTCCTCGCGGGTAAAAGGTGCGGGAAGTGTCGGGAATTAATAGCACCGCGAGATTGTTCCCCGCCTGGTGTGATAGGCGCTCGAGACCCGGAAGCCGTGCTCGAGTGACAGCTCGTTTTGCTTGATGTCTGTGGGCGTAAGTTATTTTTGGCTACCGCCAATTTGTGTGTTTACGTCTCCGGTACCGGCAGGCATAAGCGGTTAGTGTGTTACGGGGCGCTTGAGGGCGCTCTAGGGCAAACGCCTTATTGGGAACAAGAGAGAGAGCAGCGCATTCCTTGGGTTTTGCGCCACTTCCGTAGAATTGCACCCTCTCCGCCAAAGTTTCCTTTACGCATCAAGTGTGCGAAGGAATGCATTGGGTTGTTAACCGAAGCGCTTTCGTCGAACCCAGACGAGCAGAGATTCAGAAGAGGAAACCTTTATCAGGCAGCGCTGACCCATCTGGCTGGACTCTATCAGGTGTTTTTGAGGTCGCGGCGTTGCTGGTTTGGCTTGGTTCCTTTTTCGGATGTCCCCGGTGGCCATTGTCTCCGTTTCCCGTCGACTTCCGTCCCGGTTGGTCGTCTAGTTCATTCAAGAGCTTTCGCTCAAGGCTAGCCAGGTCACCCGCTGATTGTCCGATCAGCATCTTCGTCTTGGCATCGTTAAAGTGAAGCCGACGCGCCAACTCGCAGATCCTTGCAAGCTGCTCGTCTCTCTCACTTTGTCCGATAGCAGGCTCCACTGGCTCCTCGGCGGCAGCTTCGCGGGTTGGATAGAATTCCCCTGCGATCTCCTCGGCGCGCTCCGCATCTGTCTCACGCACGACATACTGAATTCCGCGAGACAGATCGAGCGCCGCGCGCCCCTCGCCCAAAAGCCTGACAGGCTCGGTCATATTCGCGACTAAGGCCCTCAGGTTCGCCGCTCCGATTTCAAGGCTGAGGATGTAGGCCACCGAGGTATGCCTTGCTCCGTCCCGATCGGAGTAAGAGATTCTCTCCGGGGTCGCTTTTAAAGTGGCTTTGATGCCCGTTAAGAGGCCTCCGTTCAGCCGACGAATCTGCATCAAGCCGTTGGAAAGGTTGCGAACCGATCGATAGCTACTGGTGTGAAGCCGGCAGATTGCTCCGAACATCGGAAACTTCTCCAAAATGAAGTAGAGATCTCCCGATGGCCGGCAATCTCCTCCCTCCAAATCGGGGCAGCCGTCACCGCAGGGCTCAACCGGCTGGCCCTTATTTGGTCCATCGACGTACTTGTAGTTGCCAGGCCAAGCCTCGCCCTCAGGGTGCTTTGGCGTTCTCCGAGTCGCTTGCATTTCGAATCGCGGCCCGTTGCCGTTCGCAAGTTGTACAAGCTCGCCGCGGCACTTGCACCCGCCCGGCGTCCACAGAGCGTACTCCGTTCGGAAGACTTCGCGTGGATCGTCGTTGAGGAAGATGATTCCCAATTCGGTCGGCTTCTCTCCATGTGCTTGAGCGATCTCCGGGGCTGGTACCCAAACTATGTCTTGTCCATGAAGCGTTTTCCGTTTGAAAACGAAATGATCCAGCCTGCGCGGATGCCCGTTTTCGCTGCCTGGCTCCGGACCCTCCCCGATGGCGACCTTCATTGTCACCGGGAGTTTCTCGAGGGCGGTGCCATTCTCATCGTGTGTTAATCCGAGAATCCCCATTACATCTCTCCTTTATGGTGTGAGTGGTCTCTGCTTCAGCGTGACTTCTGGCTTGCAGCCTTTGTGAGAATTGCATGCCGTATTCAGAACAACGCGAGTTGTTCGTCCGGAGTCGACGAGGTCGACCGCCGAGAACTCCTCCGTCGAGATGAGTCCATCGCCGATTTGAGTGCCGACCACTGGTCGACTTGATTTATGGTATGGTGAATCAACGGAATTTCGGAGACGGTCTGCTCGGCAGCAGCTTCCACATCCTCGGGCTTTCGTGTGCCGATCATGTCGTCTTGCTTTTTCTGAAGCGTGGCCCACACGGCATCGGCTCTTTCACCGATACCCTTTTCAGTCACGAGTTCGCGGGCCATGGCCATCAGGATGTCATCTTCGTCGTTGATCGACTGCAACCCTTCCGAGGAGAATTTGCCTTCCATGGCCAGAGAGACCAGCAGCTTCTTGCCCATCAAACGAAGGCAGCTCTCCTGCATCGTCTGCGCGTAGTGCAGGAACTTCACTTTCACCGGAAGGCGCTGCCCGATCCTCCAACTTCTTCGGCTTGCTTGCCGAAGAACATAGATGGAATATCCAGTCTCGTAGAACAGGATTGTGGGAAAGTCGATCAGGTCAAGCCCGGTCTGGACGAGTTTCGGGTGGCAGATGACCGCTTGCACTCCTGCGCGGAGTTGCCGTTCATACCAAGCCTCCCGCGACTCTGGCGGCACGTCCGTCGTGAGGAGCGCGACACGAATTCCCTCACTTGCGAGGATCCGCTCAAGCCTGCGTGTGACGTCGCGCTTCTGCGTGTACACGGCATAAATCTGGCAGCGACGGCCACGCGCCAGCTCTGCTTTCACTTCTTCCACTAAGCGGCGCTCCTTCGCGTAGACGTGAGCTTCGTTCAAATCCGGTGTCTCGGCGATGAGGAATCGCTCGCGCTTCTGAGTCTCGGGGTCGTACTCATATCCATACAGGTCCCCAAGGCCAAACGGACGATCGGGATAGAGAAGCAAAGCGTTCAACGCCACACTCATCACTGACGGATTCCGCCGATGCTCCTGAAGTGCCTTCTTGATGTCTTCTTCCAGCTTTTTGTATGCGTCGCGTAGCGGAGCATCCATCTCAATGCTGACGACTTCCTCGCGATAGGGCGGTAATGCCTCTGAAATGTCTTCCAGCGAAATAAATGCTCCCAGGCTCATCAGGAAACGGCCAAAGAGAAGTGGGGATGCCCCAGGGCGACGACGGATGCGTTTTGTTATGCGCCCATCGGAGCAGGCATTATCTGCTGGTTCAATGACCGTGATCTTTTCGAGTAGCCCGTAGCTTTCCGTAAACGCTCGCACGCCTGCTTCACCATATTCAAACCCTTCCTTGACCATTTTGGCCGGTTCCAATCGGAAGAGGATGTTGAACACCTCATCGGCGTATCCTCCGAGCAGCGTCCCCGTGAGGACGACCGTGCGTTGCGCACATCCAGCCAGCGTGCCGAGCGCATTTCCCTGGGCGGTGTCTCCTTTCAGTTCGTGCACCTCATCAGCGATTGCGTAGTCGAAGAAATCGGGCATGTAGCGCCCGATGAAATCCACCGGAGCGAAGCGCCGGGTTTTCGTCCCGTCCGCCTGCCACAAGGCGCTGTACAACTCCCGTCGCGATTTGGCGGAATCGTCGCCACTCTGACTGCCCAGAAGTTCGCTCAACTTTGCTTTCTTGAAATCCGCCGACAGAACCCGCTCTCCGTCTTCGCCCAAGTAGATCGGGCAGCCGGTGTCCGCATTCAAAACGCTTCCTTGATATCGGCCGCAGTGCGCGAGTCTGTACGCATGTCGCCAGAAGTAACTAAGTTTCCCGCGATCGCGGCCCACGATGAAGAGCGCGGGGAACCCGCAGATGGAATCCCAACGCTGACGAGCAGTCCGCGCGACCTTCCGCTGTCGCAACTCGGTGAGTGTGGTCCGCAGCCCTTCACGAACAATGCGGCCATGTCGTAATCTGACTTCGTTGACTCCCGCATGGCCCACTGAACTCGTCGGAGTCCGCAGGCCGTCGATAAAGAAAACCCGCACGCGAGGCAGGGTTAGAAACGCTTCTCGCGCCCACTTCTCAACCAACTGTGGCGGCACCATGGCGAGGGCCGTGAATGGCCTTCGGTCACTGTGCACATGAACAGCCCCGAGCGAGATGAGCGTCTTTCCAGTCCCGCACTCCGCGATTACCGCAGCACCCCGTGCCTCATTCCAGCGCTTTACCGCGCCCATCATTGCGAGCGTTTGTGCCGGAAATGGTTTACGGAGGAGTTGCCCGATGAGCGGCGAAGCTATATCGTCGACGCCGTGGAGCGGCGGGTAGGTCTGAAGAATCCGCTCAGCCAGTTCGGAGGCGCGCGCACGCAGATACTCGTTGATATCCTTCGGTAGTTGCATGGTTGTTTCCTCATGGTTCGTTCAGGCGAAGCAAGGGGCTGTGCTGGTAAAGAAAGACGAGCTGGAACACATCAAGCAGTGGCGGTTGTCAGGACGGATTCAAGAACTTGTTTCGGAATCTCCGCAGTCGTTAAGTAGATGCCGGTGTGTTTTGGGATGGCAGTGAACGCGATGCCCCCGTCGCGCACGATCATTTGGGAGCACTCTACGGCCGCAATCTGACTTTCTAAAACACGAAAGTCGTCTGGCGCAGTCACCACCTCGCATGTGTCAACTTCGAGATCCGCGAGCGTGTCCTCCAACGCGGTACACGTCGCCTGGGCCTCGCGCGGTTGGCTTTCGCCGTCGCGATCGATCCAGGGGCTGAAATACTGTGGCGAACATTCCCAGTAATACGTCTCGCAGACAGCGGGATCGAGAACCTTTTGCTCACTCAGGACACCGATTCGCCGAAGCATGATTTTCGCGAAGTCCTCACTAATTTCCACGACTGCGTAATCGCATCCGGCGCTGTAGTCGGGGTTGGTGCTCCACACTTTTACAATGACGATCATGGCCCACTCCTTTGGCCGCTCGCGCTTGACGTTGCTACGGGGCAGCGGGCGAGCTTTCCGCTCGCGGCACAATCGACCGCTCCAAGAAATTCCCCGACAACTTCCAAGTGATCGAGCCGCTTTCTTTCGGAATGCGGATCAAGCCTTCTCTTAACGCCTTGCCGATCCATTTGAGGAAGGCAGGCTTGGTCCCGCTCACCAGCACTGGTGAGCATCCCAGTCCCGTCAAGGGCCGGATCGCCTTTCGCTGATTGAGTTCGCGCATAAACCACGGCGCCCACTCTGGCACCACTGGAAGGCCATATCGGGACGCAATGCGATAGAGTACAAACACCGGATCGACATCACACAAAATAGTGCGTCTGCCTTCTCGGTCCGACCCTGGTTTCGTCTTGGCTAACTCGGCCGACACAGCTACTAAATGCCGACCTGGGCGCTTCCGGCCCGGAATCGCCACACTCCCACGAAAACACTGTGCTTCAGGACCGAGAGAGGCAGGAATGCTCGGCCGGCCCGGAAGGCGGATGTCCAACAACGCTGCCTCGGTGACTGCCGCCCACAGGGCGCCGATCTCCGAATCGCCCCCGATCATGGAAATCAAGTGCGCGCGGGCCTGACCGTTTTCCTCCTTCGCGGGTTCCAGAACGGCTCGGTCAATGTAAACCCGAACGCGCGTGGTCGTGTCCTTCATGCGCTTGGTGAACTCCAGCGTTCCAAAGCGCTCGTGAGCATTTTGCATATCCGTTTCCTCCAACCATGAGTTCATGCGTAGCGGACGTCCGAACTTAGCCGGCTAACCCCCAGCCCGGTCACCGCAACCGTCAGCCGTTTCTCGGTTATTTGCGAATCGCGGACAATCCGGGAGTCGGTCCGTCAATGACCACAAGCGCGTTTATGAGGATTAGTCCTAGCCTCTGCTTGAGGCTGATGAAAGCCTTGCTAAAGGCAACACCTGAAGATTCAGGCTGCGGAAACTCGCTGAACCCTAGCCCTTCCCGGAGAGCGAACAATTGTTTGTGTCCTCGTGAGAGAATCGTCACGGCATGATCGGATCGTCTCCAAGCTATTACGAAGAAGTGCCCGCGAATGAGGCTTTACGCGAGGCAAGTGAGCCTGCCGCGAAGGGAGAGGCCGATGCCGTAGACATCCTTCCATTCCAAGCTCTCGGCGGGCGTCGATTCGAGATTTTGACCTATCTGATGTTGCTTGACCCGCTTCCACCAGTTGGCGTCACCGTTTCCCTTGTCAAGGCATCAGGAGATCAAGGGCGCGACGTCATAACTCACGCTAATGGGAAGCTAAAGTCTGTCATCCAATGCAAAGCGCTTGAGAGCCCGCTGTCCCGCCCCGCGTTGGTCCGTGAGCTGATGAAACTCGCTGTGTACGACTCGAAACAGAGCTTCATTCCCCGGGATGGGATTGACTACGAAATCTGGGCTCCGGGCGGTCTCACCGGCCCGGCTCAAAAACTCATTCAAGAATGGCCAAACTCACTGACAGAGGAAGAAGCAAAAGCTGCGTTCCACTCGAATAAGGAAGACTACAAGGCGTTGGGGGATGTGAAGTGGGAAGACTGCGCAGAATATGTTCTCATCGAGTTCCCGTTGCGCACGAACCTAATCCCGCGCGACGGGCTCAGACTCAGCTTCGAGCTTAGGAACAAGCAGCGACTGTTCGCTCACTTCTTCCAGGTCAATGTTGTATTCAATCGCGAGGACGTGAAGACGAGTCTGTCTGAGATGGGCATACGCCCGGCGTTTGATGAGGATATCCTTCGCGTCTTGAAGGACATTGAGGGTTTCGATAAAGATAAGCGGACCTTCCTCGGACCGCATGTCTTTGGTCTATCCCTCCAGCACTTCGCCCTCATGGATCGAAATGAAGTGAAGCTCTTTATGGAGGCAGCTCTACAGCCCTACTCGACGATTCATAAGGTGTTGCTTTCCTCGCTCCAACGGTACGTCGAAAAGAAGACCACGGAGTTGCGTGATTCGGTTTCTTTCGCAAGCCCGAATTTCCCCTACCTCGTCCTGCGGGTACTTCACATCCGCATGGTGAGCCGGGTTAGTCGAAATCTCTCTCCAAAGACCGTCAACGTCCGTCCGTCTATCGATGATGACGATGTAGAGCTCTCGGTGTGTGCGGAGCGAATCATCACCAAGTTCTGGGATGAATTCGGGACGGTCACTAAGGCGTACGATCCCTCTCAACACGCACGAGGCTCGGATCCGGAATACCGAGCTCGGATCGCGGCACATGCACGGCTGGGAGCAGAGACACGGGATGCATTTGAGAATGCCATGAGAAACGACTTCAGTAGCCACATAGAGGCGATCGCGGCTATAGATGATGAGATCTTGGGCTTGATACCGCAACGAGTCATGGTGCTGACTGACACGACCCTTCCGTTTGACAGGCCCGACGCACTGATGCGTATGGCCGAGAATTTTCGCTTGCTCGAAACTTTGAAAGCTGACGCTTCGAAGGAGCCTACGAAAGGAGAAGACGTTCCATCTCGAGGATTACCAGTCCTTGAGGCAGTCACCTGGTCGCCAGTTGACTATCGCGATGGTGCGTTGTTTCGTGGGTACAGCTTCGCGCTGACTTTTCGGGGATCGAACTTTTCGAACCAAGCCGAGTTCGCTCATCGACGCAAGGGCGAAGCCCACCGTGAAGATGGAAGCGATATTTTCTGGCGCAAGCCAAACCTTCTGGTGGCGAACTATGCCGAAGTGTCTATGGGTGGCGCTGGAACAGAAGCCCCGCTCAATTGGTACGGTTACGAGTTCGCGATTCGGAATTCGCCCGACCAATGTTCGGACTGGATAACGTTCGAATACCCGTTTGATATGCGCGCTGTCCATCAGGAATTGGAAGCCGCGATTTCAGAAGGCCGTAAGGCTAGAGAGGAGGGCAAGCTGGACGTCGCCGAGCTCAATCTACGCAAGGCTTGGGTGTTTGCAGATCGGCTCTTTGGGAGCGACGATACGAGAGCCAAACAGCTATTTCGCGAACGAGAGAGCAATCTCGATGAGCTCCTGTTGTCCAAGCTCCGCTATCGAGTCGGAGACACCGTCCGAATTCGCATGGGAGATCGAAGCGGGACGCAAGGTGTCGTTCGCAAGATCCAAGTCAGGCACAAATTCGCCTACGAAATCGAGGACGCACCGGGAAATGTGTCCTCAGTTTCTGATGAGCAGTTGGACTAAAGGAGCAACATGCGGGGCAAGTCGAGTCTCACTCGGAAGGCTAATCGCGTTTGCTTTCGTCGAACACCGATATGTAATGGGAAGTCGGTATCTAGGCAGCAATACGACGGTCACTGCTAGCGCGTTTAGCAGGACCAATAAACGCTGGTGTCTTGTATTCTCCTGGTTTTCGGGAACCCGCGCAGATGTGCACTATTCCTGCATTAGCGGCTTGACAACCTCGTCTTCCTTCAAGCCGAAGTCGACGATAAGGCGGTCGCTCAGTTCCTTGTATGCTTCGACATGCGCATGGAGTTTTGGTGCTGCGCCGCTCTGAACATACTTCACAGCGGCGTCGAAAGGCTGCCGGAGCGTCGGGTCGGTTTTAATGCGCTCTTCCATCACATCGGCGAGGGCCTTCTCTTGCAGCACCCACATCATGCGCTCCAGGCATGAGATGTTCGTGCTAACCAGCGGCGTCACCACAATTCGTTTGTGCGATTTCTTGCTGAGTTGATCTTTGAACCGTTTGTTCAAATAGGCATTCACCCCCCAACATCCCCCGAAATCATCTCGCGTAATGATCACTGGGATGATCTTGTTGATGCCTTTGAGATAGTCCGGCACATCAACACCGCTTGCGCCGAGTCTCTCAACAGCATTTAGGAGCTGCTTGACCCCCTTGGTCTTCACCAGTTTCTCTTCGAGGTAATACTTGACCTTCTCGTAATCGCCGGAATACCGATCCGCCGCCGTGCACGTGGCAAGCTTCGCTTCAATAAGCACAGCGGTATCGCCGCAAATGACGATCTGGTCGCAAATTTGGTCAGTGCTGTTCACGTACTTCGGGTTGGGATGAATCTTATGTAGAGCGGGATGAGCATAAGTTTCGAACATCCACGTCACATATTCCTCGAAGATCAATCCCCAATAGCTAAGCCACGGGTCTTTCTTGTTGTCAGGAAGGTTGCGCAGTACACGCCAGATAACAGCGCTTTCCAGCTTGCCGAGCGCGAATTCGTAATCGAGCATATACATCTCGCCATTGAACAGGAAATAGGGACGGTCTTTCAGAAACTCGAAATCGCCGTAGCCGAGCGTGTCTTTCAGTTTCGGCATGTTGTCGAGCGAGAAGGAAACTGTTTCAAACATCTGTTCGATCGTTGCCTCGGGTATGTTCGTCTTCTTGAACCAGCCCTTTCGCAACGTGGCATCAATGGGCTTGTCATGGGTCTGGTTCTGCCGCTCCTGAACCGCGTGCGTGGCAAACGACGCAATGAACTCGGCATAGGTGATGATCGGAAACGGAAACAGCTTCTGGAATTCCGCTTCGAGGTCAAACTTGAGCAGATTCACCGGAACCCGCGGAATGATCTTCGTCAGCCATATGTAGAACCGCAGAAAGCTGAATATGGGATCTGTTGGCGACGTGATCTCATAGGATGGCGAGAAGTCGGCCGCAAGGTTGGCATAGCGATCCAGCTCGTCCTGGACGATTACGTGCTTTTTATACAGCAACTCGCCGGACTTGAGCATCAATTCGCCGTATTCATCGTTCTGCGGACCCTTGTCAGGAATTTCAGGTACTGGATGCTGTGGGCGCATGCGCACCGTCTCGGCGGCAAGATAACGCAATTGCCCGTTGAAAAATGGAAGCCTTCTCTCGTGGTGAACCCACCAATTGACGCGAGGAACCAACACGGACGGAAAGACAATCGGGACATGCAAATTGACGAGGTGATCCGGAGGTATAGTGCAGGCATGGGGCCCATACCCGAAGCCGACGCTCAACTTCGTGCAAGCGATCAAGATGCTGGATTTTGGATAGTGAGCGAGCTGAGCTTGAAACTGCTCTTTGGTGATGCGTGGGCTGTTCGTCAGCTCGGACCACGTCATCCACATTTTCATCTTCACCGGCGGCACAATCCCCTCCACTCGACAAGCCATTCAATGGAGATATCTTATGCCGCTTTCGGACAGAGATCGGATGGAATTCGCGGTTGAATGTTCATCGCATCTCAAACCGTTCCAGGCAAAATGCGCCTGGGAAGCCTTGGAGGGATTGGTAGCGGTAACTCGGCTTGTAGGAAGTGATCTCCGCACTTGCCGTCGATTCTGGTCGGATTACGGCCCATTCTGAAATAACACCTCAATCGCCCTGGGATTATGCCGGGCGGAACTCCCTTCATTTGATTTTAGGCTTGCTTGTTTTAAGAGCGGCTCTTTTAAATGCCTCGATGGCAGTTGAATACACCGTCCAGTATTTCCTTGCGCTATCCACCTCTGAGTTTTGGATCGCCCCGCCGGACTCTACCCGAACGGCCGGATAGTTGCTTTCATGCAGTGCCTCGGAGTAGTGCCATTCCTTGCCGTCCGAAACAATGAGGTGGTCGCCGTAAGCACCAGGACACGAGCCGTTGCACGCCAAGAAGGGAATGCCAGTCAGTGCGGTCAATTCATCGTAGTTTCCGCTGCTTGCTTCCTCATCCACCATCACGACCGCACCCGGGATTTCATCTCCGTCCACCGTCAGGGCCTGCGACTCTTCGAGTCGGTAGCCCATTTTCTCGAAAATGTCTTTGTCTCGCTCGGCACAAACAAGCGTTGAGTAACACCGATCACTCATGGCTCTGTTTCCTTTCTCTGGCAGACGAGTTACTTCAAACTGGTCGTCTCTCCAGTGCAGAAGACCAACGTTAGTTCGTTCGAGAAACGCTCCTTCTCCCGAATGACTGTCGTCCCGTCTTCCTCCTCTTCCGACTTGTCCACCAGTTTGATCGACTGCCAGTGCGCGATGTGCCGCGTTTCGCCGTCACCGAAAATACCGTTGAGCATTCCTGCCGTGCAGAGTAGCCCGACATGGCCTCCGTGCAAGGGTGTGAGCGGACGCCCGCTGACGTCTGCCTGCTGCGCGAAAAGCACAGCTGAGGCTTGGCGATAAGCTGACGATCTCGGAAGAAGGTCCTCGATTTGATCCAAGGGAAGCCCGCGATAAACCAATTGTACTGGCCCACTTGGTAAAACGACGTATTGGTGGTCAGGCTCGGAGGGCAGCGGCAAAAGTTTCCTTGGGTCCCTCGCAAGGGACTCGTACAACATGCGTGCCCGCGTGATCTCGCTATCCTGGACTCGGTCTCTTTCGGACCGGGTGAGTCGCACTCCCATTACAACGATCTGTTTGTACTTCACGCTGCCGGGTTCGGTGAGGTGATAGACGCGGACGTCGCGGAATTGATAGGCCAATATCTGGCCGCAATCGCGGATGTAGTCCCAGGGAATGACCAGGATCAACACTCCGCCGCGCTTGAGCCAACGATACACATGATCGAGGAACAACCGCTCCATGCGCTGCGATTTGTCCTCACCGATTTCAAAATCGTATGGAGGATTCAGGTAAATCAATGAAAAGGATTCCACCGGGCACTGCACGTCAAAGCAGTTTCCATGAATAACCTCGTCGGCCAACGAGCGGGCAAGCGCGGCTCTCTGCGCATCCAGTTCGATTCCGTACCGGCGGGTCTTTGCATCGCGCGTGACCTCCGCGAACGCCACGCCCTCTCCTGTGCAAGGGTCAAGAGCCGAGCAGACCTGTTCGGGAAATTGAAGAAATGTGCGAATCCGTTTGGCCTCCGCAATCGGAAGAGGATAGAAGCCCAGACGTTCACGACCAACAAGACGCATCGACAACCTCCTGATTGAGTCCTCACAAGTTGCTATAGCGTGGAGCAGAAGAGCGGTTGTTACTTATGATTCGCACACGACTTGCGAACAGCGAAGATTGCGCGCTTGGGAATCCGTACAATCTGTAGGTCGTGCAAGTCCTCGGGCCAATCAGCCATACGGTAAGAGGTCTTGCTCGGCTTTCGGCGCTTCGGCGGTCGAATGATCGGTCCCGCTCGATTTGCCGATCCCTTCAGCGGAGATTCCATGCTTAGCCAACAGAGCGGTGGCAGTAGCTATATCAGCGGCCTCTTGCCTTCGATGCGCAGTGTCAAGAAGCGATGGGATAAACCCCTCGCCTTCTGAAATCATTGCCCGGTTGATGTCCGCATAGTCGCCCGACAGCCAATGGTGACCGCCGTACTCCACGGAGAAACACGGGCCGCGAGTGTCAAATTGCGACAGGAAGAGACCGGTCGAATCACCTGCCTCGAAGTAATGGCTGTAAAATCCTGCGCGGTTGTAGTGGGCAATGAAGCTGCAATGTTGGATCAAGTGGTCGTACAATGCCTTTGTAAAATGCTCAAACTGCAAGCCGCTCTTGAGGAAGCGAACCCAGGCTCGCAGTGTCGTTGTTTTCTGAGCGGCTGACATGAACTGGACGTCTCGGAATTCGTGTGTCATTTCTCGTCACCCTTGCGGAATTGCTCGACTGATTTCCCTGCGAAGATCTGACCGCCGGACGGGGAACTGCAGGCCGGTCTGATACCCGCCATTCCCTTGGGCGTCTACGCCACTGATCACACAGAGGAGCAGCCAACCGGCGAGGCCCGTGCTGAAGATGTCAAACACGCGTCCACTCGGTGAGTGGATCCTTGTCAGGTAGTGTTTCATCATGAAGCGCTGATCCATGTTTGGGTCCTGCCTTGCTTGCAGCCCTGAGATCGGTGTCGTTACGGGCAGCGTCGGAAAAGCCGATTACGACTGTGTATTTGTCGCTGGGATTGAGAATCGCGCGGACAGCGGTGTAGAAGTCGCGCTCGACCAGGAAACCGACACTGCGCACCGTTACTCAGGAATCGCCTGGTTCATCCGGTCGAACTTCTAGATCTACGTTGTCGCCGAGCCTCTCGGAGTCGGTCGGCAGCAATCTCCGCAGCCCGGTTGTAAATCTGGGCCCAACTGATATCGATTTTCGACCGTCGTCCCTTCTCCCTTAATCGCACTCCGGACGCTTCAACATCGACCACCAGGGGACGCCCTCGTATGACGCAAGGCGTCTCCACAACCAAGCGCCTCTTGCGCTGAATCAGTTTCCTCACGATTGATTTCCCCCAGCTACGCGCTTTCCTGACGGAGCGAAGCATTGCCATCGCGTCCCGAGTACTGCTTGAGTCGCTCTCGGCACAGCGCCTTCGCGGTGAAATGAGGTACGGCATTTCCTATCTGCTTCACTTGCGTCGATTTATTGCCATGGAACTTGTAACTGCGGGCGAAGCCTTGCGCTGCTGCCAGTTCATGCGGCTGGAGCATGCGGAAGCGGATGCCGAGATAGTGGTCGTCACCGACAGGAATCAGGTAAGGCTCGATGAGGGCGAACCGCTCTTTCGTCGTGACAGTGTCGAGAGGTTCGTCAACCGCTTGGCAGGCTCCGGTCCGATAGTATTTGGAGACGTAGGGTTCGACCAGGAACATGTCCGAACTCGTCCCGGTCACAGTGGGCATCGGTTGCTCAACGCTTCGCACGTTCTGCTCTGTATCATTGCCATGCTGGTGAGGAAGAAGAAATGGCTCGACCACGCCGAACCCGTTCTTGCAGGTCAGTGTGGGCAGCGGCTCATCCACGGGCCGACAGCGATCGTTAGACGAGGTTGGACCTCCGTCTCCATGATTGACTGCGACTACGAATGGCTGAACCAAGGCGTCATGGTTTTCCGTTAAAACAGTGTCGAGCGGCTCATCGATGCTCTTGGGATTTCGGCCCTTGCCTTCTGGCCCACCGGCGGCGACGAGGAACGGCTCGACGACGGCAATCGATTGACGGGTGAGCACTGTGTTCAGGGGTTTTTCGACAGACCGAGGCTCACCGGCCCGTTCGGGACCTCCCGCGCCAATAAGGAAGGGTGCTCCGGGACCGAATCTGGCTCTTGTTCTAATTGTCGGCTCCTTCACCGATTTGACGTACGGATCGTTGCCTCCCTGGTGGTCGATCGCAACCATGAAGGGCTCGACTACGCCGCCCGCTCCATGGCTCGTGACGGTAGGGACCGGTTCATCGACTGTATGGGTGCGAGGCTGTTGGCCGTTTCTCTCGCCGAAAAACGGAATCAGGAACGGTTCGACCATCTGTACCGCGCCCTTGGCGCAGATCGTCAGTAGGGGTTCCTCCACGGGCCTTGGTGCTCCACCCGAGGCTTGCGAGAGCAGGAATGGCTCGCACAAGCCGATGTGCTGTCCGTTCGCGGTGATTGTGGGCAGCGGCTGGTCAATCGAGCGCGTCTTGTTTGTACCGTAGAACATGACGAGGAAGGGCTCGATATCGAGGCCGTTGATTTTCTTCATGCCTGCTGCAATCCGCTTCAGCGTCTTTTCCGCAAGCGGTTTCTTCCGCGCAAAGATATTCTTGCCTTTCAGTTGCCAGTCGATGATCTCTCGGGCCGGACGCCACGTTTTGAGAGAGGGACCGGTGAAGAGTGAGGCTTGTAGCGAGACCTTTTCCCGCGGTCCATGAGAAGGCATGGGCCAGGTGGGTGCGCCCTTTCGAGTAGCGACGATGAATAGGCGCCTCCGCGTTGTTGCGTCCCCATAATCAGCGCAACAGATGACCCGTTCGTCCACGCGGTAGCCAAGCGAGCGCAGTGCCTGGAGAAACGCTTGATAGGTTTCACCGGCTTTTCGTTTAAGTGGTTTGCCGTTCGCTCCGAGTGGGCCCCAGCGAGTGAATTCTGGAACGTTCTCGATAACTACGCTGTCCACATAAAGCTCCTGCGCCCACTGAATCACGCCCCAGGCCGGCACGCGCTTCTGATCCTCGATTGGCCGGCCACCGCGAGCGACGGAGTGGAACGTGCATTCGGGAGATGCCACGAGCAGATGCAGTCGTCCTCCTGGAACAACATCGCGGGGCCGGACTTCTTCGATACGCGCGCAGATGTGTTTCGCCCAGGGATAGTTTGCCGAGTGGGTAGCAATCGCGACCGGCCAATGATTGATCGCGACGAGTTCCACTTCGAATCCCATCTCGCGTGCGGCTTCGACCAGTCCACTACTGGTCCCTCCTGCACCGCAGAAAAGGTCAGCACAGTAAAGTTTCACGCGTAGCCTCCCGACTTTACGATTGGGTGTCTTTCTTCAAGGTGCGTCGTCGTGGTCTCAAAGCAGGGCGTGCAACTGGCTATCAGACGCTGGCGTGCGCCACGTCCTCGCTCGAAATTCAACGATCCGTGCCCTTGATCGTCGGTGCGAAATACCTGCACGCCCACAGTAGGTCAGTGCGCTTCGGACATGGACAAACAAAGCGAGCGGAGTGGGACGGACCGGAATCCCGAGAACTCGTACGGCCTATTCCTATCAGGTTCGGCCAGTCCGGGACGGCGTGGAGCGCGATACTCCGTTCGCATTCACCATGAACCGTCGCCACTGCTGCAAGGTAGCTACCTTCCGCACATTTGGCAGGACCGAATCTTGGGTGCTAGATTCGGCGCGTCATGGCTGTCGCGAGCCAGGCCAGTACCGGTTCAACTCTTGATATCTGTCAGCGAGTGGTTCTTCGAACCAATCCCAAGGCTGGCAAGGCGGAGTGTGTCTTCACTGATAAGACTTCAATCTTGCTCCCTGGTTTTCTGGCGTCATTCCTCCGTGCCGGGGACACATTGCATTTCTCCCTGACTGCTCCTTCGGAGAGCGGAAGCAGACAGATCTACATTCACAGACCGAGTCCCCGCTATCGCGAGCAGGATCTCCTTCTAGCCGAAATCGGCTATGCCCGGCAACCTCGGGAGGACGCCCGGAATGTTCCTACGGTGACGGCCGACCTTCAGGCCCGATACCTTGGGATTTCAACCGTCCAGTTCCGGTGCGACGTGCTCAGAGATTATTTCTACGTCGCAGACCGGCAACGCGGTTGGGATCGCCAGCCATCGTTCTACGAATTGCTGCGTGTTGATCCGAACGTGTCACCAAGCGAGCTGCGCATTGCATTCAAGCTGCGTAGTTTGGAAGTTCGCACGTCAAATGGGCCAAGCGACCACATCGGCTCTTTGGAGCGGGCGTTCAACATCCTTGCGCAACTGGAACTGCGCGAATCGTACAACAAGTTGTTGCTTCATCCAGAAACGGCAGTTTCTTTTCCCTATGGCGGGTTTGGGTCTCTGCTGGTTGCCGGCACTCTGGCACGGGACGGCGGAACCTTCTTTGCCTCGCGTATCCTATCCTTTCGGCCAGAACAGTCCGCAAAGATGATCCGAGCGGCCCTAAGAAATTGCGCTTTCTATGAGCATTCAGCACTTTACCGAGATTCTCGCCGCAAACTGGAAGTTCCTCTCGACCAGGCGGTAATTCCGCTGTCGTGGGATCCCAGTTGGAACCGGTGGAAACACCTATTGGGCGCCCGGGTCGATATCAAGGCAGTCTTCATTCAAGCTGGCCGGTATCGCTATCGCAGGGGAGCGTGGGAAATAAAGATGTGGGAAATGGCGCTCCCGAGCCGCATCGAAGTCACGCTGCCTGAAGCCATCGCCGATCAGATTGCGGAAACGCGAAAGAACTATCAGCGATTTGGGCAGTTTGCCGAATCGCTTGACCAAGTTCGATCGCGTCTGGAATCTGCGCCCATCGAGAGAGACGAATTGCGACGGATTTGCTCAAGTCTCGGAATTCCAGGTGATTTTGACATCGCTCTGATTACGTGGAAGCCGGATTATGAAGCCTTCTACTACAAACAGTTGTGCCAAAGGGCACGCCGTCTCTATCTGTTTCAGTCCGAATACATCTTTGACCTTGAGGCGGTCGTAATCGTTGAGACCCCGCAGCTTGGCCATGCGACCTACCTGTTTTCGAAGCCCGCCTCAATGGCAGATTTCCTCGCGCTCTATCGCTCGATTAGTAGAGAAGAGATCCTGCAGAACCGAAATAACGTAGCCGAACAGTCAGGCTTTATATGCCGGCTTATTCATGGGCACAATCCGCAGACTTGGCTGGCGGAATTAAAGGCGCGGCTAGCAGACCTGCCCGGTTCCAGCGCCGATTAAAGGCCGAGTTCCTCGGCCATCGCACGAATGCTCAGGCCCTCTCATCCGATGATCTGCCCAAGGCAGTTAGAAAGTATGCGATTGGCGAAATTCTGTAATCACGCATCGAAAGCGCACGACGGCAGCGCATTCTCATTCAAGACCTCCGCTTAATGGATCACCTGCATATGATCGTTTAAGGGAAGTCAAATAGAACCAATAGATTACGCGGAACAGAAAGCGCATTGCCCCCGGGTCCGCGCAAAGCTATCTCAAACTAGGCGAGATTTGGCTTTTTCCTGCTCGCCATCGATATCTAGGACCAGCCGGTCCACTGTTCACACCAACGTCCTGGAGATGTACAAACATGATGAAGAGCAGGCGGTTAAGATCCAAAGTCTCTTGTCCGCTTCAGCTGACCTCTACCGATTGCCGGGAGAGACTCATGGTAAAACTTCTGACAACCGACGAAGTCGCGATGTTGACAGGCCTTTCGCCGGAAACCCTCGCGCAATGGCGCTGGCTCAAGAAAGAGATTCCGTTTGTCCGGCTGGGCAAAAAATGCGTGCGCTACCGAGAAAGTGATATTGACGCGTGGCTCGCGAAAAGGCTAGTGTCGGTTAACTCGGGCCAAAGCCCCGAGAGGAGGTAGCTTGTTTGGCAGTCTACAAACGCGGTAGACACTACTACTACGACTTTGAATTCGGCGGACGCCGATATCACAAGTCGACCCGATTAACCAACCAACGCGCAGCCGGAACCGTGGAGTCCGTTCTGAAAACCGAACTGATCCAAGGAACCCATGGCCTGCGTCCACGTGAGCAACCACCCCTCTTCGAAGAATACGTCAAAACGTTTCTTCGCCGGATTGAAATGCCGCTGGCTCAAAACACAGTCGATCTCCACAACAACAGCCTCAAATTCCTGCTCAAACGGTTCAAGGGAAAATTCTTGGACCAAATCACCAAGAGCATGATCGAAGATTACAAAAGCGTCCGTGCGAAGGACTTCAAAAGGGGGAGCGACACCCAGACCGTATCACCGGCGACGGTGAATCGTGAGCTGAGTACCCTCAAGAAGATTCTGAACATGGCCGTTGACGATGGACTTCTCTGGCAAAGCCCTGCACGAAAAGTGCAACCATTTCCAGAGGAGATCCCGGACGTTCACATTCTCTCGTTCGAAGAGGAGCTCAAGTATATGGCTCTGGCTTCTGAGCCCCTCAAGAGCGTCGCCATCATTATGCTCGGACAGGGCATGCGACCCGACGAAGTGTTTCGCATGACCTATGCCAACCTTGATTTCTTCAACCGCACAATCTTCATCGTGCGCGGAAAAACCAAGAACGCCAAACGTAGTCTGTCGATGAGCAAGGAAGTGTACGAATTGCTCAGAAAACGCCGACAGAAACATCCCGATGATTACTGGGTGTTCCCCAGCAAGAGAAAACCGGGTGCCCATCTTGGGTCGGTACGCAAAGCGCACGATCGCGTTTGCGGAAAGATCGGCCTGAGGGGTGCCATTGACCTTTACAACCTGCGTCACACCTTTGCCACCCGTTCAATTCTGTCTGGCACAGATGTGACCATCCTGCAGAAAATCTTGGGTCACTCGGAGATCGGCATGACCATGCGGTACGTGAAGATCGCCGAGCACTACAAGGTGGAAGCTGCTGCGAAGCTCGAGCAATACCGTGCGGTGAAAATACAAGAAGCGGAAGCGAAGTTGGGGATGGTGCAATAGGTCCCCGTAATTTTCCCCACACTAGGGGGAAGGACTTTTTTTGAGATGCTCGCAAGTCTAAGAAAATATTGGTCGGGGCGTCCGGATTTGAACCGGAGGCCTCCTGCGCCCAAGGCAGGCGCGCTACCAGGCTGCGCTACGCCCCGACATAGAATCAATCCCGATTCTAACGCACATTCCGCGCCCATATCTAATGACATCATGACGAGGAGACAGGAAGCAGG
>Ga0326727_10000798_pt1 | contig 124788 bp, 103 predicted proteins | sample MB2enrmetagenome_FD_207643 | JGI IMG/M metagenome (GOLD analysis project Ga0326727, IMG submission 207643) | Lab enriched peat soil microbial communities from McLean, Ithaca, NY, United States - MB29MY | ecosystem: Environmental > Terrestrial > Soil > Wetlands > Peat | place: USA: New York...
AAGGAGACATCCCGCAGCAGTCCCATTTTCAGGCTCGCCCCGCATTGGAATCGAAGAGCCCTTTCAGGCTCATCTCGCATTGGAATCAATTCTTGATTTCAGGCTCATTTGTGGATTGGAAAATGCTTCCCCCGCGAACTTAGCAGCCCCGCGGGGGCTCGCTCGGAAACAGGTATCCTGGTAGTAGTCATGCCGAGAATCCGCCTTCCGATTATCGCTGTAATCCTGGGGCTTGTCCGCTGCGCAGCCTTCGCTCAGGCTCCGCCATCCGCGCCCGCGTTCGAGGTGGCATCCATCCGGTCCGCCACCATGCCCACCCCGGCCCAGATCGCCTCCGGCCAGGCGCACCTGGGCATGAACGTGGATGCCGCCAGAGTCGATATCGGGAGCCTGTCGCTGGCGGACTTGATTCGCGTGGCGTACAACGTGAAAGCCTACCAGATCCAGGGTCCGGACTGGATGTCGTCCGAGAGATTCGACGTGGCCGCCAAACTGCCGGAAGGCGCCTCGCCAGAACAGGTTCCGCAAATGCTGCAAGCGCTGCTCGCGGAGCGGTTTCAGCTCAAGGTACATCACGAAAGCAAGGAGCATTCCGTGTACGCCCTGGTGGTGGGGAAGAACGGACCGAAGCTCAAGGAATCCGCGCCCGAGACCGATGCTCCCGCCGACGCTCCTCCGCCGGGCCGCGGCCTGGTGATCGGCATGGGACAGAATCAGATGCGCTTGAGCGGAAGGATCGACGACCCTAAGGGCATCGTGATTTCGGGAGGCCCAACCGGAGAGGCGCGGATGACCATTGGGCCCACTGGCTCCCCGCGTCTGGAAATCGCCAGGATGACCCTTGCCACGTTTGCCGATTTTCTGGCCCGCTTCGTGGACCGCCCGGTGGTGGACATGACGGAGCTGAAAGGCAGCTACCAGATGGCGCTCGACCTTTCGCTGCAAGACCTTATGACCGCCGCCCGGACGGTGGGAGTGGCCATACCCATGGGCCGCGGAGGCGGAGACGCCGGGCGGCAGCCGGCCGACGCCGCGTCCGATCCATCCGGAGGCTCCATCTTCGCGGCCGTCCAGCAACTCGGCCTCAAACTGGACTCGCGCAAAGCCCCCATCGACCTGATCGTGGTCGACCAGTTGCAGAAAACGCCCACCGAAAACTGAGACCGCGGCGCACGCTAGAGCGAGGGCGACCGGCGCAAAGCAAGCCTCGCCGGATGGTAAGAACTGCCCCGCCGCCCCGCCCTGATATCATGGCTGCATATGGAGGAAGTCAACGTAGGAATCGTGGGCCTGGGCACCGTGGGCTCGGGCACACTGACTATTCTGACGGAAAACGCCGAACAGATCGCGCAGAAACTCGGGTTCCGGCTCAAGGTGGCCGCGCTGTGCAGCCTGGAGGTCCACACTCAGAAGCTGCCGCCGGCGGTGGCAAACGTGCTGAAGACTACCGACTGGCGCGAGGTGGTACGCCATCCGGAAGTGCACATCGTGGCGGAGCTGGTGGGCGGCACCACCATGGCGGCCGAGATTATCGGGGCCGCCATCGACAACCACAAGTCCGTGGTCACCGCCAACAAGGCGCTGATGTCGGTGCGGGGACCGGAGATCTGGGACCGCGCCATTCGCGCGGGAATCAACCTGGCCATGGAGGCCAGCGTGTGCGGCGGCATTCCCATCCATACCGTGCTGCGGGAAGGCATCTCGGGCGACCGCGTGACCGCCTTGTACGGAATTCTGAACGGAACCTGCAACTACATCCTCACCGAGATGGAGCGTCGCAGCGCGGACCTGGCGACCGTGCTCCTCGAGGCGCAGAGCCTGGGGTACGCGGAGGCCGACCCCTCGGCCGATATCGACGGCCACGACGCGCGCTCCAAGCTGACGCTGCTGGCCGCGCTGGCATTCGGCGAGAAAATTACGCCGTCGGATATCTACATGGAGGGCATCCGCCACATTTCGCCGGTGGACTTCCGCTACGCCCGGCAGTTGAAGCACACCATCCGGCTGCTCTGCGGAGCGCGGCAAACGCCGGAGGGAATCATACTTTCGGTGCGGCCGGCGCTGATTCCGCTTTCCACTATTCTGGCCGGGGTGCAGGGATCGTACAATGCCGTCTGGGTGAAGGGGAAATACGGAGAGGACACGTTCTACTACGGGCGCGGCGCGGGGTCTCTGCCCACCGGCGTAGCGGTGGTGAGCGACCTGATGCGCGTGGCGCGCGAGATCCGCAGAGGCAGCCCGGAGCGCGTTTCCCCGTTCGCGCACGAGCGGCTGGGCGAGAACAAGCCGCTTTCCATCCTGCTCAAGAGGAGCGCTTACTATATGCGCTTCCGGGTGAACGACCGGCCGGGGATCATCGCCAGGCTGGCCGGCATTCTGGCCGCCAAGAACATCAGCCTGGACGCGGTGCTCCAGGAGCCGGGGCAGAATCCCGAGGACCTGCCGTTCGTGATGACCGTGGAGCCCACCACGGAACAGTCCATCGGCGAGGCCCTGGAGGAGATGTCGCATCTCGATTTCCTGACCGAAGCGCCGCTGGCGATGCCCATGGAAACGGGATTGTGAACCACGGAGGGGATGGGCACGCCCGGCCCTTACAGGGGCGCAGCGTAGGGGACGGGCATGCCCGGCCCGAAGCTGGGAAGGGACGAGAAGCAGATGAAGAAGTTCTTCCGATACACCCGTTACATGGCCATCCCACTTGCCCTGGCGCTGCCGGCGGCGGCGCAGATGGCGGCCGGCCAGCCCCTCAAAGAGGAGGGCATCACGCGTCAGCAGGCGGATGAGATCCTCAACGAACTGCGCCAGATCCGGCAATTGCTCGAGAAACTGCAGGCCAAGGGGTCCGGGCAAGCCGATGCCGAGCAGCCCTTGCGCGCCAAGCTCAATCTCGAGGGGTTCCAGATGCTGGGCGACAAGAACGCTCCGCTCACCATGGTGGAGTTCACCGATTACCAGTGCCCCTTCTGCCGGCAGTTTCACGAGACCACTTACTCGCTGTTGAAGAAGGAATACATCGATACGGGCAAGCTGCGCTTCTACAGTCGCGACTTCCCTCTCGATTTCCACGCCAACGCCATGCGCGCCGCCGAGGCCGCGCGCTGCGCCGCCGAGCAGGGCAAATTCTGGCAGTTGCGCGACATCATGGACGCCAATCCCGACAAGCTGGAGATGTCCGACCTGGTGGAGAACGCCACCGGCCTCAAGATGGACATTGCCGCGTTCCGCTCGTGCGTGGAAGGCGAGAAGTACAAGAACGCCGTCCAGACCGACGTCATGGAGGGGATGAAGATCGGCGCCACCGGCACGCCCACTTTCGTGGTGGGCAAGAGCACCGCCGACGGCGTGGACGGAGAAGTGGTGCTGGGAGCCCTGCCGTACGCTCTGTTCGAGCAGAAGCTGAAAGAAATCAAATAGCGGAAAGCCCGGCCGGGTTCCGCTTATTCGTGCTTCTCCAGAAGGAAGGTGATGGTTCCCACCGTGAACGCCATGCGGGCGCGAATCTGCACCGGCAGTCTTCGGGCGTCGTCCGAGAGCCAGACGTAGAGGTGGCCGGAACGGCGGTAGAGGACGTTGTCGAACAGGAAGATTTCGTAGCGGATGGTCTTGTAGGTTCCATCGGGGACCTTGATCTCCTCGCGCTGCTGCGCTTCGATCTTGGCCACCACGGCCTTTTTGCCGTCGCTGACCGGGGCTTGCAGGCTCTGCCCCGGCTCCAGGGTTAGGGTCCGCAGGTAGTAGAGCCCGCCGACCACGTCGTGGGTGGCGGAGGGCAGGTCGATCTCCTGGGACGCCAGGGTCGTGTTCTTTACCAAGTCCCGCTCCAGGTAACTGGCCTTCCTGGCTTCGTAGTCGAAGGTGATGCGCGTGTCCCGCTGGCGGCTGCCTTCGCGCGCGATCAACTGGGACGAGAGAATATTCAGCGACTGGTTGAGACTGGCCGAGTAATCGTTCTCGACTTTGAAGAGCTTGGAAACCAGGCCGATGGATTCCAGACGCAGGTTGATTTGCCAGCCGGGCCGGGGCCCCTGCGCGCCGGCCCACTCCAGGCGCGCCTTTCCAGCCGTAATGAGCCGCCATTCGATGCTGTAAGACAGCGTCTCCCGCCGCGGCAGGCCGTTGCTCTGCGGCAACCCTTGCGACGCGCACGCCATGGCCACCAGCAGCAGCTTCAATCGCATCAAAGGCCAGTTTCGCAGAAGCGCGGCTGGCGGCGCAACGCGGAACATCCGGCCGCCGCCGCGCGTATCGCTCGGTTAGCGCTGCGATAATACGAAGGATATGCCATCCGGCTCATCGTTCTTCCGCCGTCCGGCGGTACTGCTCGGGCTGGCCCTTGGCGTGGTGGCCGCGCTCGTAAGCCTGTTGGGGAGCCTGACCGGTTCGGGCGGCGCCGGCAAGACCGTCAAGCTGGCCGGAGCGGGCGGCTCCGAGGCGTGGCCTTCGTTTTCGCCGGACGGAACGCGCATGGCCTATAGCGCCCGGCGCGGCAAAGAAGAGAACTTCCATGTCTTCATACGTACCTTGCCCGACGGCCCGTTCCGCCAAGCCACCGCCGAGGCGGCCAACGATGTAGGCCCCGCGTGGTCGCCGGATGGCTCCCGAATCGCGTTCCTGCGCCTCGCCGGAGAACGCGCGGAATGCATGACCATGCCCGCCGAAGGCGGCTCTGCGCGCAAGCTGGCCGACTGCGCCGCGGTGGGAGAAATGGAGCACGCCCTGCCGGCCGTGGCCTGGATGCCGGACGGCCAGTCTCTGCTGATCGCGATGTCCGGGGAGAAGGAACTGCCCTCCATCGCATTGGTTCCGGCAGAAGGCGGCGCTCCCCAGAGGCTCACCGCGCCGCCCGAGGGGACTTTGGGAGACTCGAATCCGGCGGTTTCGCCCGATGGAAAAACCGTGGCGTTTGTGCGCACCACCAGCGCGGACGGGGCTGACATCTACGCCTGCGCCATCTCCGGCGGAAAGGCGGAGCGGCTCACTTTCGACGACCGTCCGATTCGCGGCATCGCCTGGAAGCCGGATGGCAGCCACATCGTGTATTCCGGTTTTCGCGGGGGAAACTGGAGCCTCTGGCAGTTGCCGGCCGCGGGCGGCAGCCCGCGCAACTTGTTGGTGACCGGCAAGAGCCCGCAGTTTCCCGCCGTCGCCCCGAGCGGCGGCAGGCTGGCTTACGAGGAAAGCCCCTCGGTAGCCGCGGTGTGGCGGGCGGCCATGGGCGGCGGGGAGGATGCGGCCGAGGGCGCCCCGCTCATCCGCTCCGCGGGGCGCGAGTATGCGCCTTCCTACTCGGCGGATGGCGCCAAGATCGTGAATATCTCGGACCAGACCGGCGCGGACGAAGTCTGGGTGAGCGATGCCGAAGGCGGGAACCGGGTGCAAATCACGCACCTCAAGGGCCAGCGGCGGCCGGCGCGGCCGCGCTGGTCGCCCGATGGCCGGCTGATCCTGCTGGAACTGCGCGGCGGCGCTTCGGAAATCGCCACCGTTCCAGCTTCGGGCGGCGAGCCCAGGCGCGTGATATCGGACGCCACCGGCGGCTCCTGGTCGCACGACGGCAAGTCCATCTACTATCTGGCGCGCGTCGGGCACATCTGGAAGGCGGCCGCCGATGGCAGCCAGCCGCGCCAGCTTACCGACGACCCTGGAATGGGCCAGCCGGTGGAATCCGCCGACGGCGAATACGTGTACTACCGCAAATGGCGCGGCATGTGCCGAATGCCGGCCGACGGCGGAAAAGAGGAGGAGATCTCCACGCCCGACCAGGCGATGTTCTGGATCGCGATGCAGGCCGCGCCCAAAGGTCTGTACTACGTCGAGGGGATGCGTGGACCGCGTTCCCAGGCCATCTCCTTCTTCGATACGGGGACGAAGAAAAGCTCCGTGGTCTTCCAGGCCGCGGCCGATCTGGGCGCATTCTCCGTCTCGCCGGACGGCAAGTATGTCCTCTACCCGCGCGTGGATTCGAGCGAAACCAGCCTGATGCTGGTGGAAGGGTTTAAATAGCAGACGAGCCCGGAGTCGCTTCCCGCCAACAAGCCTACTCTCTCCCTCGGAGAATCGCGGCCATCACCCGGGGGCTGCGCCGCCCGTGGAATACGGCTACAACCCACAAGGGCTTCTTCTCCGGCGCGTAGGCAATCGCATATCCCCGCACCAGTTTGAACCGCAGCGGGCGCGAACTCAGACTCGGGCGTCGATAGCCTTGCTGGGGAAACGCCACCAGGGCGCGAACCCCGTCGAAGATCTCCGTTATCACCCGGTCGGCTGCGTCCGGGCTGTCCGCTGCTATGTGTTGGCGGATGTCGTCGAGATCGGTGAACGCTTCCGGGTGGAGCGCATATCCACTCACGAGGGGCGCTGGCGTTGCGCTTCGGTCTTCTCCATCAAGCACCGATACGCTTCCTCGCCATCGATGGGCTTCACTCGGCCGCGCTCCAGATCGTCAAAGCGCCGGTCGAGCATTTCCCGCGTACGCGCCATCTCGTCGAAGTAACCGATCACCGCATCTTCAACCAGCTCGCCGCTTGGGCGTCCGCTCTCGCGCGCCATTTGATCGAGCTTCGCCTGCACATCGGGTCTGAACTGCACTTCCATCGCCTCGGCTCCTTCTCTTAGGGTACGTCAATGTGCGTGGTTCCGCTCCCGCAGCCTTCGCTCAAAACCCCGCCGCCGAAATCCAAAAACTCTCCCGCCACTGCCCGCCAGGCGCAATGCTCGGCGCCTCGCACAGTCCCTCGTGCTCCAGGTTGAACGCGTTGGTTACCGCGGTCATGGGCTCGAAGCAGATGAAATCGCGGCCGGGAGGCGCGAAGACCACGGCTATGGGGTACTTCGGTCCATAGGCCACCGAGATGGACTGGCGCCCGCCTTCCACGCGGAAAACAGCGGTTCCGTTCGCCTCGCGGATGAGGTCCGTGAACACGTCGTCAAGCGGGGCGTCGGCCAGCTTGTGCAGGCCGGTGAAGCCCGCCGGGACGCTCTTGCCCGTGGGTATCATCCGGTCGTTCAGCTCCAGGCGCGTGGTAGCCGCGATGCGCACCTTCCACTGGTCGCGCGGCGCGTCGTGGAGGCTGAAATAGGGGTGGTAGCCGATGGCCAGCGGCATCGGCTCGGTCGAGAGGTTGGCAATGGCGGTCTCCACTTCGAGCGTTCCCTCGGTCAGCCGGTGCGTCATGGTGACGGAGTGCGCGAAGGGGAACTGCGCCATCATATCGGGATGCCGCCAGAACTCGAGCGTGCTCGAAGCGCCGGCGGAAGACTCGCCGGCCTCCACCGAAACCAAGGTCCAGGCGGGTGAGAAGTTCAGCAGGCCGTGGATCGGCAGGCCGTTGCTGTCCCGGCGCAGATTGCCCAACGCCGGGTTCAGCGTGTAACGCTTGCCGTTGGCCCAGTAGGCTTCTCCATCGATGCGGTTGGCCCACGGCGCCAGAAACGGCACGCCGCACAGCGTCTTAATCTCCGCCGGGCTTTGGTAAGGGGACCAGAGAATATTTCGGCCGCCCACCGACATCTGGTAGGCCATGTTGCCGATGGCCGGGGCGATCAGAACCTCCGTGCGGCTTGCCGAGTCGCACAGGCGCACCACTTCCAGGCCGTCCACCGTCTCCCGGCGGGCGGAGTATCTCGCGGGTGGCGTCATTCGATTTGGTTGGGGTCGCGCAAGTCGAGCGTGGTTTCGCGATAGCAGCAAACGCACGGTCCCGGAGTGAAGGCGCGGATGTGGCAGACCTCGCACCAGTAGGTAATCATCTTGAGCTTGCCCTCCTGCCGCACCAGCATGGAGCGGGTATGGCTGGGGTCGATGAGGAATTTGTCCGGGGCGGTGAAGTGGCCCTTGGTCTGGACGGCGAAGCCGTTCAAACGCTCGTCGGTCAAGACGGCGCGCGTGGTGTCGTCGCCCTCCAGGTGAATCAGTTTGTGGGCGGTTGTTTCGAGCAGGGGCGGCTGACCTTCGGCGATCACCAGCTTCCCATCGAGCGTTTGAGTTTGGGGTTCGGCGGCCGGGCAAAGAAGCGCGGAGGCCAGAATACACAGACAGACCCTCATGCTTTGATTCTACCGCCGGGCCGGGCTTTCTGCCGGCTGCGGGTAGTACGCCAAATCTGCGTGCCTCGGGCGTTGATTACCGCGCCAAATCTAGGGTGCTAGCGATGCTTCGCCTCTTGTTCGCCACCCCTCCCTCGACGGGTTGGTGTTGGCATTCTCCAGGCGGCACGGTCCTGCCATTCTTGGGCCTAGCGCTGGCCTAGCGCGACGCATCCGCTTTGGCGGTGCTAGTCTAGGGGATGGGCTGGACTAGGGCCAACTGGCGAGGATGGCTTTTGTCGCCCCTATCGACTCGCGATTAGGACATCTTGCCGATGGACATCCACAAGGTTGCGGCTTTGGCGCAGGTTTTCTCCTTTGTCACGGGTGCATATTGCGCGTACGGCACGTACGTTAGCCTGCATCCGCCGACCGCAGGAGGGTCGCCCCCAGCGACCTTCGGCCCCACGGCGTTATACATCAGCTTTGGCGCCTTCAGTACCTGCCTCCTGGTAGTTGGCGTCACATTCTTGGTCGATAGGTTCCATCGTCATCCAGATCATGCCGAAGGAAAGAAGGTGCCCGAAATCCAGGCTCAACGTCAAGCGAAATTGAAAATTGACTCGGCATACTATGGTCTCGGCAATGCAAACGATATTGATGTGACCGAAACACTTCAGAACATGCCCCGGAATGCCCTCGCTGTATGGGTCGGAAACAACCTAATCCCTGGCCTTGCCGATCCCGCTCCGAACCAGGCAAAGCAACTCACAGTCCATTATTCGTTCGGTGCCGAGCAAAGGTCAGCTCCTTGCGTGGTACCGGAACACAGACAACTGGTACTGCCTAGAGATCTGGACTGGGCTAGAGAGTTGGGGATCGCGTACGAACAACAGCGCCTTGCTCGGGTCGATGAACTCGACAACGAACTTCGTCGGGAACGAGCGAACACCTCGATGCTCGAAAACAACAACCGGGAAGGCAGGGAAGAGATTCGCAAACTGAAAGAATTCATAGGGCAGGTAACTATCCCCAGTACCCAGTATCCTATATTTACGCTCCAAAAGTGCTGGTATGAACCTGTTAAACCCGACGTATCTGACGTCTACTATAAGGATAAGATCCGCTTTGTCATCACCAGCAGCTATAATGACACTATATCTGTGTGGGCACCACTGTGGAAGTCAAGTGAAGTTAACTATCAACCTCCACTTGCTGCATTCTTGCAACTGGAAGGTCCCAAGGGATGGCGCGCGGATGATTGGGAAAAAGACGCACATGAGTGCATCACACTCAAGGGCGGCCGATCATTTAAGGGCTGGATCGGGCTTAGTCCGCCTTTCGGAGAGGGTCTTGAGCTAAGAGTAAATAGGCGCACGACAGGACAGTTGACTTTCCCAATTAAGGTCGAAGGCAAACTGCGTCAGGAGTCGGTTCCGATCTGAGAGTGTTCTTGTGATCGAGGCACATTGACCACGTTTTAATCGGATCGAGGAGGACGGGCACGGTGGGGAGCACGCCGTACTTAGGGCACCACCGGGGCGCGCAGCTCGCGTAGCGCGTCGCCGGCGATCCACTTCGCCGCGCGCGAATCCTGCCGGCGGATCCGCTCGGCCACCGCTATGGCCTTTTCGCGCAACGCGGGGTTGCGCTTGCCGATCCCGCGGAGCGCCCAGTTTACAGCTTTTTTGACGAAGTTGCGATCGTCGCCGGCAGCCTCCGCAATGAGCGGGAAAAACGCCTCGAATTGCGCGTCCGGCGCGCCCTTGGCCTTACTGGCCAGCGCGGCCATCAGGGCGAAGCCGGCGCGGCGGACGAACTCCGGCTTCGCGCTCGCCCATTTGGCGGCCTTTTCGAAAGCGAACGGGGTATCCCGGAAGAGGTTCATGCAAGCCTGGTCGCAGACGTCCCAGGAATCGAACTGCCGCGCCCATGCGTCCATCTGCCGCCGCGTGACGAGTTCGGGTTCCTCCACGAGCGTGGCTAGAATGCGAGCCTCGTGGATGCCAGAGGCCCAAAGATCGCGCGCCACTTGGTGGTCGCGGCCCGCCTCCTTGGCCATGCGGCGAAGCACGGGTATGGATACGCCGAGGGTGTTCTCGGGATTGATCCCGAAACGCGCCATGCCGGCTACGTTGGCCCGGCTGGCGTGGGTTTGAAGGCGCGCTAGCAGAGCGTGGACGTCCAGCCTAGCCATCAGTACTCCACGCTGACCAGAAACAGCCCCTTGGCCGGCGCGGTGGGGCCGCACTTGGCCGGCAAGGCCGTCAGATCTTCTATGTTTCCCTTGCCCGCCTCGATCAGCGTGCCCACGATGTTGCGCACCATGTGCTTGAGAAAACCGCTGCCCCGGATACGGTAGCGCATCCGGCCCGCGCCGCTCTCGAGGGTGGACGCATACACCCTGCGCACTTTGGATTTGCCTTCCGTGTCGCGGTCGTCGGAGGCGGCATAGGCCGTGAAATCGTGTTCGCCTTCGAACGCCCGCGCCAGCCGCATCATGCGTTCCTCATCCAGCCGATAAGGGTAATGATGCGCGTAGGGCCACTCAAAAGGGCTGCAGACGGGCTCGCGCACCAGGCGATATTCGTACGTCTTGGCTATCGCGTCGAAACGCGGGTGGAAGTCGGGATGGACCTCTTCCGCCGAGAGTACCCGAATGGCCGGCGGCAGAAGCCGGTTGACCGCCTGACGTAGGTTGTCGAGCGGGATGGGGTTGGAGATGGTGAACGCGGCCACCTGTTCCAGGGCATGCACTCCGGCGTCGGTACGGCCCGACCCGGCCACGTGCACCGGCGCTCCCTCCATATCCGATACGATCCGCTCGAGCGCGCCCTGCACGGTGGGCAAGCCCGGCTGCACCTGCCAGCCGTGGAACCCGCCGCCGTCATAGGCGAGTTTGATCTTGATTCGGCGCATCAAGTGGGGCGCGAGCCGGGCTTCACCAAGGGCAACCCCTTGGCGCACAGGGGGCACTCTTCGGGACGATGGGCCGATATCTCGAGCGTGACCAGGGCCACTCGCGGAACGCCGACAGCGGCATGACCCCCGCTGCGATCGATGATCGAGCCGGCGGCGGCCACCTTGGCCCCCGCGTCGTTCAATGCTCCGATTACGTCTTGGGTACTGCCTCCGGTGGTGATTACGTCCTCCACCACCACCGCGGTTTCGCCTGGCGTCACCTGAAATCCGCGACGGAATATCATCTTTCCAGTAGCGGCGTCGCGCTCGGTGAAGAGGAAGCGCGTCCCCAGGGCGCGGGCCGCTTCATGGCCGACGATCACGCCGCCCAGCGCGGGCGACGCCACCAGTTCGATCGGTCCGCCGGCCAACGCACGCAGCCGTTCGGCCAGCAAGCGCCCCAGTTTTTCGGCCGCCGCGGGATGTTGCAACACCAGGGCGCATTGCAGGTACTCGGCGCTATGCAGCCCGCTGGTAAGACGGAAATGACCTTGCAAATACGCGCCGGTGGAACGGAACAACTCCAGAATGGGATCGTGTTGCGGCGTCACAAACGCCTACTATACCATCGAATTTAAAACTAGACAGTACTTCCCAAGGAATCATTCATGCTCGCAGTGAGACCGTATCTCGTTCCGATCTGTGTCGGGTTGCTGGTCGCGCCCGCGACCTTCGCGGCAGACCCGCCGGCCGATCCGCCGCCGACGGTGGGGCGGAACCTCGCCGATCGCCACTCCCCCTCCTCGGGCGCCGGCGGATGGCTGGGACAGGCGACCGGTCCCTACCGGCCGAAACATGTGCCGCTCCCCGACCTCTCCAATTCCGGCCGTCTGGAATCGCTGATGCGGGCCGGCGCCATCTATCTCTCCTTGCAGGACTGCATCGCCCTGGCGCTGGAGAACAACCTCGATATCGAGATCCAGCGCTATGGCCCTCCGGTGGCCGATGCGGGTCTGCTGCAGGCTTTGGCCGGCGGTCAGGCGCGCGCTGTCTCCACCAGCGTTACCGCCGGACCAACGAGCGCCGTGGCGGGCGTCGTCTCCGCGACCAGTCTGAGCGCCATCCCCGCGGCCATCGCCAACGTCGCGGCCTCCGGCCCCGCGATTCCCACCCTGGACCCCGCGCTGCTGGGCGGCGCCAGTTGGGCGCACGCCACCGCACCGCAGAGCAGCGCGTTTCTCACCGGCACCAACTCCCTGATCACCCGCCAGGACAACACCAACGTGGGAATTCAGAAGGGGTTCCTCACCGGCGCCACTGTGAGCCTGGGCCTGACCAACAGCACCATCACCAGCAACAATATGAACGCCGACTTCAACCCCGCCACCTCCGCCACCCTCAGCCTCAACTTCACGCAGCACCTGTTGCAGGGTTTTGGGTGGGGTTTGAACTCGCGCCAGATTCGGATTGCGCGCAACAACCGCGAAGTTTCCGACCTCACCTTCAAGCTCCAGGTGATCACCACCGTGACGGCGGTCATGGAGCTTTATTGGGACCTGGTGGCGTTCCACGAATCCGTGCGCGTGGCCGAGGATGCGCTGAGCGCGTCACAGAAGTTGCTCGATGACAACAAGAGGCAGGTGGAAGTGGGGACCCTCGCTCCTATCGAAGTCATCCGCGCCGAAGCCCAGATCGCCACCGGCGAGCAGAACCTCCTGGTGGTCCAAGCCCAGGTTCTGCAACAGGAAACCATCATCAAGACCGCGCTCAGCCGCACCGGCGTGGCAAGCCCCGCGGTAGCCGAGGCGCACATCATTCCCACCGACCCGATCCGAATGCCGGACGTGGAGCCGGCGGCGCCGATTCAAGAGCTGAATGCGCTGGCGCTGGCCTCGCGCCCTGAACTGGCCCAGACCCGTATCCAACTCCGCAACCAGGAGCTCGTCATGAAGGGGTCGAAGAACGGGTTGCTGCCCACGCTCGATGTAGTGGCCAGCCTGGCCAACAACGCCTTGGCCGGCCAGGTCAACCCCATACCCGCGCCGGCGGGATCGGTCCACAGCAACACCCCGTTTTTCATCGGCGGCTACAGTACGGTTCTCACCCAGCTCTTTGCGCGAAACTTCCCCAACTACTCGGCTGGCTTCAACCTGAGCATGCCCATAGGCAACCGTGCGGCGCAGGCCCAGGCAATCAACGACGAGCTGACCTACCGCCAGCAGCAGCTCGGCCTGCAGCGCCTCGAGAACCAGGTGCGGGTGGACGTGCAGAACGCCCTGATCGGCCTTACCCAGGCCCGCGCGCAGTACCAGGCAGCCGTCAAAGGGGTGCGTCTCCAGCAGGAATCGCTCGATGCCGAGCAAAAGAAGCTGGCGCTCGGCGCCTCCACTACTTACAACGTAATCCTCATGCAGCGGGACTTGGTAACCGCGCAATCGAGCCAGGTAACGGCCGAGGCGGCCTATGTCAAGGCGCGGGTGGAACTGGACCGCGCCACCGGCCAGATCCTCGACAACAACGGCATTTCGCTGGACGAAGCCTTCAAAGGCGTGGTGTCGCGGCCTCCCGACCCCATTCCTCCTCCGGACGCCCAACAAGCCCCGGCTCCGCGGCGATAATCGCCATGGGCCGGGCGGGATTGGTTTTCAATCCCCCTACTCCGCCGACTCGGCGGTCGAAGCTGACGCGGCGGGATCGACCTTCACAGTGACGTAACTGGAAAGAGCCGCGATCGTCTTGCTGTGGATCTTGTCTTCGCACTTGGAATCCGTATGCGTCCACAAACCGTCGACGTAATTGCCATCGCAAAACGTCGAGGCCGCCTCGTCGATAACAACCTCCCGCACGGGAGCCCGGGAGGTGGTCAACTCGAAGAAACCCGCCGCATCGGCCTTCGCCATCTTATGTCCGGACAGTTTCTTCCAGGCGGCGGGGCTGAGCTCGTCCGGCCGATAGTACACGCTGAAGGTGAAGTGGCCGTTTCCGTACTCGTCCGACCCCATCGGTTGTCCAAGGTACGAATAAGTCACCTGATAAGCCGGCGCGGGCGACTGGAGTTGGGTGGACGGGCAGTACATCGAGCCGCCGGGTTCTATGTCGGAGGCTTCCTCACAAGCGCTCAAGTCGGTCGTCGATTTGCTTTCCGTTGCAACCCAGACCAGCTTGACGGATTCAAATCTGATAGACGCGATATCGGACCCTTTCGGAATATCGGCGACATGGGTGAAAGGACGCAGCGCCTCGACCTTCACCAGGATGGGTTCCGAGCCGTGCGATTTCGTCATTTCGCCGGCCATCGCCGGCCATGCGCCAAGCGCGCCAATCGCGGTAGAAACTAAAGCGAGCCTCAGTGAAGTCATGGTATTGTAATTCTCCCCTCGGTCTGGATCTGATTCGCGCTAAGAGGGAACGGTGCAGAAAAAACCCGGAGCTGCCGTGCCCGAGGTACGGATGGGCACTATTTGCGCCGTGACGGGGGGCCGCAAACTCGGATTGGCGGTGGAAGAAACGCCAATCGGGAGATTGGCGTTCCCAGGGGGGCGCTACGCGATCTTGTCCTTGGCGTAACAGACGTCGTTCAACGCGCATTCGGCGCATTTCGGGGTGCGCGCCTGGCAGAGGGCGCGGCCGTGCAGGATCAGCTCGTGGGAGAAGAGAATCCACTGGTCTTGGGGAACGATTTTCATGAGGTCCCGCTCGATCTTCACCGGGTCCGTGTTCCCGGTAAGGTCCAGGCGCGCGGCGATGCGCTGCACATGCGTATCCACCACGATGCCGGAGGGGATTCCGTAGGCCGTGCCCAGCACCACATTGGCCGTTTTGCGGGCCACGCCGGGTATGCTGAGCATTTCCTCCATGCTGCGCGGGACCTCGCCTCCGAACTCCGAGACCACCTTCTTGGCGGCGCCCACCACGGACTTCGCCTTGTTGTTGAAGAAGCCCGTGCTGCGGATATCGTGGGCCAGCGTTTCCGGACGGACGGCCGCGAAATCCCGCGGCGTGGGGTACTTCTCGAACAGTGCGGGCGTCACTTCGTTGACCCGCTTATCGGTGCATTGCGCGGAAAGAATGGTGGCGACCAACAGTTGCCACGGGCTCTGGTGGCGCAGCGCGCAGGTGGCGCCGGGATACATGCTCTCCAGGCGGCGAAGAATTTCGGAAACCCGCGCCCGCCTTTCGGCTGCGGTCTTGGGCGGTTTCACGTAAGCTCGTAAGAGGCGATGCGAAACCGGCTTCTTCTCATTGGCGCGGCGCTGGCCGCTTTCGGGGCTTCCTTGCTTTCGGGCTTTCACTTCGACGATTATGCCATTTTTTCGGACCGCGTCCTGGCATCCTCGTCGGGGTGGACAGCCGTATGGAACCTGCGGCAGACCCGGCCGCTGACCTACCTGACGTTGTGGATGAACTGGATGGCCGGCGGCGCGGACCCGCTGGGCTACCATCTGCTCAATCTCGCCCTGCATCTGGGCGCGGTTCTGCTGGCTTATGAATGCTTCCGGCGGCTGTTAGGAGAACGCGCGGCGCTGGCGGCCGCGGCCATCTTCGCGGTCCATCCTTTGCAGGCCGAGGCGGTGGATTACGTGTGGGGCCGGGCCATTGTGCTGGCGGCCCTGCTGTGTTTGGCGTCCCTGATGGCGTGGCTCGACGGCAAAGGCTGGCTGGCGGTGGCGTGGTTCGCGGCCGCCCTGCTGGCCAAGGAAGAATGCGCCGCGTTTCCGCTGGTGCTGCTGTTGCTTCGGCGGGCGGGGCCGCCCGAGACGCCGGGCGGAGGCGGGCCGCCCAAAAGGCCGGGAAGATTCCCGGCGGCAAGCCAGGAGGCTTGGCCCCACATGGCCATGATTCTGCTGGCGCTGGCAGCGGGGGCGCGCGTGGTATGGGCGACGGCCGTGACGCCCGGGGCGCTGGCGGGCTTTCAGGCCGGCATCTCGCCCTGGAAGTACTTTTTGGCGCAAGGCCCGGTGATCTTGCGGTATTTGCGGATGTTCCTGGTCCCCAGTGGTTTCACGGTGGATCCGGATATCCCCATTCCGGCCGTGTGGGCCGGCCTGTTGGCCTGGGCCGCGGTGGCCGCGCTGGCGGTCTGGGCGTGGCGCAAGCGGGAGCTCGGGTGGCCGCTGTGGCTTTTGGCCGGCCTCCTGCTCCTGGCGCCAAGTTCTTCGGTGTTCCCGGCCGCGGACCTGGCGGCGGACCGGCGCATGTACCTCCCTCTAATCGGCTTCGCCGCCGCGGCCGGCCTGTTGCTCACGCGGGTGAGAACCGCCGCGCTGGCCGCCACGGTGGTCGCCGCCCTCGCCATCGGGGGCTTGACCCGCACCCTGGTCTGGATGGACGACGCATCCCTGTGGAGGGAGGCCGTGCGCCGCGCGCCCCATAAAGCGCGGCCCAAAATACAGCTTTCGCGCGCGGTCCGCGCCGGCGAGGCCCTGGAGTTGCTGACGGCCGCGCGCGTGGACGCGCCCTACGATCCCGCGATTCCCGCCGAGATGGGCAAAGTGCTGCTTCAGGAGCACCAGGTGGATGCCGCCCTTGACGAATTCGGCCGCGCGATAGCGCTCGATCCCAAGAACGCCCGGAACTTCAACAACCGCGGGGTGGCGTTCGGATACCTCGGACTGCCCGAGGCGGCGCGCGACGATTTCCTGCGCGCCATCGAAATCGATCCCGGTCTTACTGAGGCGCGGGAGAACCTCCGGAGGCTGCCCCCCCCGGCGCAGTGATCTGCACGTCGGCGCTCAGGTTCTGCCAATCCGGCAGCTCGTAGATCTTGAGCTTGGTGACCAGGGGCGCGGCCACTTCCTTTATCTCGTAAGGCCCGATGGTGGTGGTGAAACCAAACGTTCCCTGCGCTTCTTCTCCCGCCTTCCGCGGCCGGGCCCAGAGCGTGACGTTGCCGGCAAGTCCGGGGATCTCAGTTTCGGAGTGATTGATGAGCACGAACTTCACCACGGTCGCATCTTTGTTCTTGGGGTCCTCCGCGAAGCGCACGCCCGCAACCTCGATGAACTTTTGGAAAGGATTGGCGTTGGCGCCAGCCTTGGGCGGGGGATTGTCCACCGCGTCGGAGGAAGAGCTTTGGCCGTGGCCCTCTACCAGCCAGTGGATGCCGGCGATAACCCCCAGGAAAGCGAAGGCGAAGAGCACCGCCAACAGCCACGTGGGCACGCCGGAGGAACGCGGGCCCCTCGGCGCGGCGTAAGCCGGAGCCTGTGGCGCCGCGAAGGCCGGAGCGGGCGGCGGCGGCGGTGGCGGGGGCGGCGCGTAGGCCGGCGGCGCGGGTTGGTAGGCCGGAGCGGGCGGCGGCGGTGGCGGCGGAGGGGGCCTGTAAGCCGGAGCGGGTGGCGGCGGCGCGGGTCGGTAGGCCGGTGGCGCGGCGGCCGGCGGCGCTGCCCCCTGTGGCGGCGCAGCCGCGGCTGTCTTCGCGGCGCAATCGGGGCATTCGTTATAGGCCGGAGGAACTTCCCGCCCGCATTGCGGGCAAATCCACGTGAACATTCGCTTGCCTCAACTATACTGTAGCGCTACCGGATGCCGGCGAAGGAGTAAAGACGCGCCGCCGCTTCCTTGTCCCGGCGAAATGAGTGAAACTCTTCGGGACGGCACATGGTGCATAAATTCGACGCGTAAATCCGTCGCCCCGTTACGCCCGCCTCGATGAGCTGGCGGCGGTTGGCGTCCGCCAGGTCGATGTGCGCCCTTCCCGGCTCCCCGAACCGCGCGGCCACTTCCGGCCCCACCTCGTAACAGCATTGGCCGATGCCGGGGCCGATGGCCGCGTGGAGATCTCTGGGGTCGCTGCCGAAACTGCCCCTCATGGCGGCCACGGCGGAGATCGCGATGCGCGCCACCGTCCCGCGCCATCCGGCGTGCACCGCCGCCACGGCGCGGCTCCGCTGATCCACCAGGAGAATCGGAATGCAGTCGGCGGTCTTGACGGCCACCACCGCGCCGGGGGCGTTCTCGAGCAGCGCGTCGCCGCTCCCCAGCACGCCCGCGCGGCCCTCCGCCGCCACGCACTCCGCGGAGTGCGCCTGCCGCAAGGTCGCCAGGTTGGGGAAGCGCGCCGGGATGTCGGAGAGACGCGTCCCGAAGCCGTGCTCCAGCCATTCGATGGAATCGAGTTCGGCGACGCGGTAGACGTGGCGTGAATCCAGGTAAAACACGGCTAAACCGGGTTCTGCACCTGCGAGATGCGCACCTGCCGCCTGAAATCTTCGAGCATCGATTCGTCCAGGCGCACCTCGGTGGGCCGCTTTACCAGGGTGGTCATTTGATCGATCTTGTCCTGGAGCTTGAGAAGGCCGTAGAAGAGGTTCTCCGGGCGGGGCGGGCAGCCCGTAACGTAGACGTCCACGGGGACGATTTTGTCCACCCCTTGCAACACGGCGTAGGTGTTGAACGGACCACCCACGCTGGAACAGGCCCCCATGGACATGCACCACTTGGGGTCCGGCATCTGGTCCCAGATGCGCTTCAGCACGGGGGCCATCTTGAGCGTTACGGTGCCAGCCACGATCATCAGGTCCGACTGGCGGGGGCTGGGACGGAAAACCTCCGCGCCGAAGCGCGCGATATCGAAACGAGAGACGCTGGAGGCGATCATCTCGATGGCGCAGCACGCCAGCCCGAAAGTCAGCGGCCAGATGGAGGACTTACGCGCCCAGTTGAAGACGTAATCCACCGAGGTGGTGACCACGTTGCGTTCGAACTGGTTCTGAATGAAAGAAGCCACGGAGCCCTCCTGGGGGGCGTAAACAGGATTGTATCATCGAACGAGCGAGGCGCCGCGCCCACGCCGTCGGGCATGTTCCGGACACTGCGCGGAGCCAGCGCCATCATCGCCCTCCGCGGTTCTCGACTCAGCCGAAGGGTCGAGGATTATTGGCCCCCATTTTCTACGCCGCTGCCGCCAGGTCCTTCTCAATCGGCGTCACCGGGTCGAGGAACAGCCAGCACACGCCGCCCATCAGGTACACCGCCGCGGAGAGATAAAACGTGAGCGCCCAATTGTGGTTCGAGTGCCTGAGGATATAGCCGATGGCGATGGGGCACAGCGAGCCGCCGATGTTCCCCGACATGTTCATGGCCCCGGAGAGCGTGCCGGCGAACCTTCCTCCCACATCCATGGTGGCCGGCCAGGCGTTGGGCATGACGAGGTCGCTAAAGAAGCCCGCCGCGCCGATGACCAGCATGGTGAGCACGGGGCTGGCGACGGTGGTGGAGACCAGGATCAGGCCGCAGGCGCCGGCGAACCCGGTAAAGGCCATCATGCGCCGCGTGCGCGCCATGCTGCCCGTCAGCCGCGTCACCGGCTTGATGAGCAGCCCGCCCACCGAGCAGCCAATCCCGCCGCAAAAGAGGGGCAGCCCGCTCAGCGCCGCGCTGGTCATCAGCGGGACGTGGCGCGCTTCCCGCAGGTAGGTGGGCAGCCAGGTGATGTAGAAGTAAAAACCGTAAGAGTGGGAGAAGTACTGGGCGCACAAGAGCCACGTCTGGCTCGTGGCCAGAGCCTTCCTCCACGGAATGGGCGCACGCCCGGGAGCGAGTTTGGCGTTGCCGCGAAGCAGCTCGCGCTCGGCGTCGTTCAGCCCCGCCTTTTTCATGGGATCGTCCTGGAACCAGAAGTAGAAGCACACCGCCCAGACGACGCCCAACATGCCAAAAATCGGGAAGGCATGACGCCATCCGACGTGCGAGATGACCCAGCCCAACAGCAGTGGCCCGAAGGCGCCGCCCCACCGCGCGAAGAGCCACAGAACACCGTGCGCGCGCACCTTTTCGTGCGCCGGCAGCCAGGCGGTGAAGGCCTTGTTCACGTTGGGAAAGCAGCCGGCTTCTCCGGCCCCGAAGAGGAACTGCGTGACCAGGAGCGAAGTGTAGCTCCACGCCCAACCCAAGGCGGCGGTGAAGAACGACCACCACAACACCACGCGCAGCAGCACCTTGCGCGGCCCGATGCGGTCGCCCAGATAGCCGCCCGGAATCTCGAACAGGGCGTAGGCCCAGGCGAACGCCGCGAATATATACCCCATCATGGGCTCGCTGATGCCGAGGTCCTTGCGGATATACGGCGCCGCGAACGACATGGACACGCGGTCGATATACGTGATGATGGCCAGCACGATGCAGAAGGCCACCACGACATATCGAACGTGAGTGGGCCGCTGGTCGGCCGTCGGAGGAATTTCGGTTCCCTGTTGCGATGTCACCAACCGTCTCCCGAGTGCGATTTTTCCCGATGGCCGGCGAACCCGCGACCGAGATGACATATTCTAGCGCCCCGCCTGGAGGCGCGCGGCGCCATTTGGAACGGACCATCGCCCTTGGTGGTCGTGCGTGGGCCGGGTGACAAGGCTGAAACAGGCAGGCGGAACCGCCTGCCCCACCAACGTCACCCGATTCCGCCGCGCAGCAGCGACGCGGCGGTTGGCGCCGCCCCCGCCGCCGGCCTGGGCCTGCCGTCCGGCTCCGCTTCCTTGGGGCCTTCTCCCGGCGCCAGGAACAGGTTGGCGTCAATGCCGTGCTGCCGCGTGTAAAGCTCATAGTAGCGGCCGCGGCTCTCGTAGAGCGATTCGTGCGTGCCGCGCTCCACCACCCGCCCCTCTTCCACCACCAGGATCTGGTCCGCCCGCCTTATGGTGGAGAGCCGGTGGGCGATGACGAACGTGGTGCGCCCTTTCATGAGGTACGCCAGGCCCTCCTGAATGGCGGCCTCCGATTCCGAATCCAGGCTGGAGGTGGCTTCGTCCAGGATCAGGATGCGCGGGTCCGCCAGAATCGCGCGCGCGATCGACACCCGCTGCCGCTGCCCGCCGGAAAGCTTGACCCCGCGCTCGCCCACGACGGTGTCGTACTGTTTCTCGAAGCCTTCGGCGAATTCATCCACCCGCGCGATGCGGCAGGCCTGCACAATGTCCTCTTCGGTGGCCCCCGGCCGCGCAAACGCCACGTTCTCGCGAATCGAGCCATCGAACAGGAAGGTGTCCTGCAGCACCACCCCAAGCTGCGTGCGGTAGGCGTCCAGCCGCAAAGTCGCCAGGTCGGCCCCGTCCACGCGGATTACGCCCTCGGTGGGTTCGTGGAACGCGGCGATCAGGCTGATGATAGTCGATTTCCCGGAGCCCGACGGCCCCACCAGGGCGGTTACGGTTCCCGGCTGCGAATCGAAGCTCACTTCGTGCAGCACCGGCTTGCCGGCGTCGTAAGCGAACGTGACGCCCTCGAAGGAGACGTAGCCCTGGATGGTCCCCGCCGCTAGCGTGCGCCGCGGGTCCTGATCTTCGGGCTTCTCGCGCAACACTTCCTGCGTGCGGTCGAGGCCGGCCAACGCCTCGGTGATCTGGGTACCGATGCCCACCATCTGGAACACCGGCGCCACCAGGAACGCCAGGATAGCGGTGAACATCGCGAAGCCGCCCAGCGTCAGCGCGCCGGCCATGATCTGCCGCGCGCCGATGTACATTACGGAGGCCCCCACCACTCCCATCAGGACGGTGGCGGAAAGAGTCAACACCGAGATGGAAGTCAGGGTGCGCATCACGTTCTGAAGCAGGCGCTCCACGCCGCCCGAGAACACGCGAGCCTCGGCGGCTTCGGCGTGGTACCCTTTCACCACCCGCACGCCGGCCAGAGATTCCGTAAGCCGCCCGGTAACTTCGGCGTTGATTTTTCCGCGCTCGCGGAAGATGGGCCGGATGCGCCCGAACGCCTTGATAAGCACGAGGGCGAAAACGGAGATGGACGCCAGCGCGATCGCCGTCAGCAGCGGACTGGTCCACAGCAGCACGCAGAGCGAAAGCAGCGCCAGCATAACGCCGCCCACGAAATCCACCAGTCCGGTGCCCAGCAGGTTGCGCACGCCTTCCACGTCCGTCATGATGCGCGAAACCAACATGCCGCTCTTGTTGGCGTCGTAGTAGGCCACCGGCAGGCGGCCGATGTGCTCCTGCACTTTGCGCCGCAGCTCCGCGATCAGCCGCTGCGCCTCCTTGGACAGCGACTGGGTGAGCGCGAACGAGGTCACGCCCTGGATGCAGGTGGCCGCCAGCACCACCAGAACTAGCGGCCCCAGCAGCCAGGCCTGATGCTTCAAGATGACTCTGTCCATCAGCGGCCGCGTGGAGAGCGGCAGAGCCAAGCTGGCCACTTTGTTGACGATCATGAGCAGGAAGCCGAGCGCCAGCAAGCCGCGCCGCGGCCGCACGAGCTCCTTGATAAGAGGCCAGGCGCTACGCAAATGATCGGATGCTTTCCCCTTCGGTGTGGTAGGCGACACTAGCTACAGGTTACAACGAGCCGCGTCGGAGCCGCGACCGGGGTCAGAGCCGCGAACGTAAGAGAGCGGTCCCTTCCCAACCTCCGCAGCCAGCCAGGTTTTCCACAGCCTGTGGACAATTTCCGCCGTCTTAACGAAGTTTCATCAAATTGCCGGAGTCACTTGGTCTATAATGCGTCAAGGATCAATAGAGACCTCCGGACGCCATTGTCCTGGGGGGCGAACGAGGAGAGAACGACATGAAGACATTGAAACTGGCGCTCCCGGCGGCCATACTCGGGGCCGGCTTCCTGATTTGCGCCACGGCGTCTTATGGCACGCCGGACTATGCCAAGAAAGAGAAAAAAGCCTGCACGTACTGCCATGTGGCGGCCGGCAAGAAAGACCTGAACGATACCGGCAAGTGTTACAAGGCAGGCAAGTTCTCGCTGGAGAAGTGCCCCGTCCCGGAGGAAAAGAAATAAGCGCGGCCTGGGAACCAGCCCCTCCCGGCCGGTAGGTTCGTTTCCCGCAATCCCTTCCGCTGCCAGAACGCCGGCGGTACAACCGCCGGCCACACCTTCAGGACGAATATCGCATCTTCCACTTCTCGATCTCGGCCGCGAGCACCGGCCGGATGCTGTTATACTGCTCATCCTCGTAGCCGTTGATGTTCTCGTGCGGATCGGCTTGCAGGTCGTAGAATTCGTTCGGTCCCTCGCCGCCGTTGCGCAGCACCAGTTTATACCGCGAATCCCGCACCATATCGGTGTTCTGGAGATGGCTGAAAACCACGTTGCGCCAGAGCGGCGCCTTGGGAAGAATCTTGCCCATGGCCAGCGGGAGGCAACTGCGTCCGGAAAGGTTGGCGCCGGAGGGCGGAGCGGCGGTCAGCTCGGCGATAGCGGGCAGCAGATCCACGGAGCTCACCGATTCCGTCCGCGTGGTCTGCGGCGGCACGCGCGCCGGCCAACGCCAGATCATCGGGGTGGCGATGGCTTCCTCGTACATGTTCACCGGGTTGGAGGAATCGCCCGAACCCCACAGCCCGTGGTGGCTGAGCAGGCTTCCGCTGGGCGACGTGAACACCACCAGCGTGTTGTCCAGCAAGCGCTTCGCGGTCAGCTTGGCGACCACCGCGCCCACCTGGCCGTCGACCGCCGAAATGGCGGTCGCGGCCTGGCGCAGGCTCCCCAACGGATCGTTGAGCATCTCTCGGCCGGCGGTGGCATTCGCGGCGGGGGGTTGGGCGGGGAAGAACGACTCGAATTTCGCGCTGGAGTAATTTTCCGCGACGCCGCTCGAGGACGGTTGGCCGAAGCCCACCACCAGGAAGAATGGTTGGCCCGCCGCCTGCTGGTCCAGGAACGCGCCGGCTTCCGCCGCCACGGCTTCCGCGGTTCCGGCCGGCGTCGCGTGACATCCGTAGCCGCGGCCCGCCAGCAGCGTCGCCAGCGGGCTCGCGGCGGGGTTGGCCACAGGGGCCGTCCCCACCTGCATTCCCGTCCCGCCGGTGAGCAGCGAGGCGCGCCCCGGCTGCGCCGCCGGAGCCGCTGTGAAATGGCGCTGGAACCGCGCGCCCGTCCGGGCCAGGAAGTCGATGTTCGGCGTCTGGATCTCCCTGCCGCCGTAACAACCCAGTACCCAGGCGGGCAGGCCATCCGCCAGGATCAGCACGATATTGGGGCGCTCCCCGGCCGGTTTCGTGGTGCGGGCGAGCGCGGGCAGGGCAAAGCTCCCGAAGAAGAAGAGTCGGCGTGACAGCGGCATGGCGGAAACTTCAGTATAGTAGGGCCGGCGGCCCAATGGTGGGCCCTCGATCCAAGGTTGACTGGGAGATTCCGCCAACCCGCGCTTCCCGGTCCCCTCCGGACTTGTTGCGGAGCCGCCCGCCGCATTATAGTGGTTTGGGCGATGAATCTGCCGAACGCTCTTACCATTCTCCGCATCTTCTTCGTGCCGCTGCTGGTGGCCGCGCTGGTGCAGGAGAAATACCCCGGCCTCCAGTTGGCCTGGCTCACCGTTCCCCAGGAATGGCTGGCGCTGGCGATCTTCCTGGCGGCGGCGGCCACCGACCTGCTTGATGGCTACCTGGCCCGCCGCTGGAAGCAGGTCACCACCATCGGCACCCTGCTCGACCCCATCGCCGACAAATTGCTCATTTCCGCCGCCTTGATCTCCCTGGTTCAAGTGCGCGTCCTGCCGGGCTGGATGGCCATTCTGATTATCGGCCGCGAGTTCGCCGTCTCCGGATTGCGCAGCATCGCCGCCGCCGAGGGCTACACCATCCGGGCCAACGACCTGGGAAAGACCAAGATGCTCTCCCAGGTGGTGGCCATCTCCTGGATGATGCTCAGCCGCGGGCATCCGGCGATGCACCTGCCGGGCATGGTCCTTATGTGGACGGTGGTGTTTTTCGCCATGCTCAGCGCGGTCAGCTATTTCCGCAAGTTCTGGCGCAAAGTGGATGCGCGTATCAAGAGCCGGCGGCGCCGTGAGCTGCTCATTCTGGAGCGCAGGCGGCAAAGAGCCGCATTGCGTCAGAGGGGATCCGCGGGCGCCGGCGCTTTAGCCGACACGATCTTGAAGCCGCCCGAGTTGAGCTGAACGGTGCGGACCTGACCCTTGGGACCCAGCACGCCGATCGGTTTGCCGTTCAACAGCACAGAAACGCCTCCCGCGTTGCCCAGCAGCAACTCCACGCTTTGGCTGGCTTCCACGGTGCGGGTCTGGTTGGGATCGAGGGTGGCGGAAAAGACGTATTTGCCATCGCTGCGGGCGCGCACCCAGCTCGTCTCCAACGCGATCACCTGGACGCGCACGGGCCCCTCAACGGCGGGCGCCGTGGTCCCTTCGGAAGGCTGCTCGGCCGCGGGAGGCTCGGGCGCGGGCTGCGTTTCCGCGGCCGGCGCGGCATTCGGCGGCGGCTCGGCGGATGGCCCCTCGGCCGGATCCGTGGGCGCGGGCCGCGACGCCTCGGTGGGTGCGCCGGAAGGGGCGGCGGGCGGTAGGCTCGCGCTCGCATCGGGCGGCGGGGGAATCGCGGCAGCCGCCGGAATCGCGGCGGCGCCGGACGGAGGCGGCGCCGGGCGCACGGAGGCCGTGGTTTGCGCGGCCGAAACCGTGGTCGAGCGGCGTTCCCGCTGCCACCAGGCGTAAACGCCCGAGCAAACCAGCAACGCCGCCACCACCAACCCCAGCGCCGGAAGAATCGACTCCCATCGGAATCGGCCGCCGTCTCCCACGCTCCGCCAGGCCCGCATGGGTGGCACCCGGACTTTCTCCGCGGCCGCCATCGAGTGGGGCTTGGCCGGCGGTTCCTCCACCACCGGCTCCATGATCCGCTGCGCCTCGGCCGCCATATCGTCCTCGTCGAGGCCCAATAGCCTGGCGTACTGACGCACGAAGCTCTTGACGAAAATAGCGCCTGGGAGCTCGTCGAACGCTTCCCGCTCGAGGGCGTCCAGGAAGCGCACCGAGATCTTCAACTCCCGGGAGATTTGTTGCAGCTCGAGGTTGCGCCTGACGCGTTCGCGGCGCAACGTCTCGCCAATGGCGGTCATACCTGGGGATTCCCTTCCCCTGAGTCCGATCATACCAAAAGCGCCGCTCCCCGCCGCCGCGCCCCCTTGTGCCGCTGTGCGCTTCGAGACTATGCTGAGGTTGTAACCATGACCCGCCACGAGTTCCTGAAAATCGCCTCCGCCACCGCGGTCTCGGGCGCTGCCTTGGCCAATGCGCGGCAGGCAGGCTCCGCGCAGCAGGTGAACCCCGACCTGGGCTTCAAGGACACGCCCATGTTGCCCAACATGCCCTGGCACGTTCACGACCCGGATCGGCCCCATCCGAAAGTCGTGACGCCGGCCACCACCCCCGGCGGCCCGCCTTCCGACGCCATCGTTCTGTTCGACGGCAAGGATCTCTCCAAGTGGGGCCACCAGGGCCGCGGGGCGAATCGCAATACTCTTGTGGACGCCGGCTGGAAAGTGGAGAACGGATATTTCACGGTGACCCGCGGATTCGGCAGTCTTTTGACCCGCGAGAAGTTCGGCGACGTGCAACTGCACGTCGAATGGGCTTCCCCAACGCCGGTCACCGGCAATAGCCAGATGCGGGGCAATAGCGGCGTGCTCTTGATGCAGCGTTACGAGATCCAGGTGCTGGACGCCTGGAACAACCCGACTTACGCGGATGGCACAACGGCCGCCATCTACGGCCAGTATCCGCCTTTGGTGCTCCCCGCGCGCCAGCCGGGCGAGTGGAATACCTACGATATCGTGTTCGAGGCCCCCCAGTTCGACGGCGAGAAGCTGGTAAAGCCGGCTTTCTTTACGGTGTTCTACAACGGCGTCCTGGTGCACAACCGGAAGGAAAGCATGGGCCCCATGGTGTACCGGCAGGTGGCCCACTACTCGCCGCAGCCGGCCGAGGATTCGCTCATGTTGCAGGACCACAACAGCGACCCGGTGCGCTACCGGAACATCTGGATCCGGCGCCTGAAGGGCTACGACCAGCCGGAGAAATAGGCCCGCCGCGTTCCGCCGCGGCGCCTTGACACCGCGTCGCGACTTCGAGTATCACAAGGGTTACTCCGATATGTGGGCCCAGAACTATACCCCCCTTGCGGGCAGCCTTGCACTCTCCGCGATCGTTGCAGCTCTCCCCGCCTTTGCGATGCTTTACCTGCTTGGAATCAAACGACTCCCCGCGTGGAAGGCATCGCTCGCCGGGCTTGGCGCCGCCGTTGTTGTGGCGCTGCTCCTCTACCGTATGCCCGTCGGGCTGGTGGCCGGTTCGCTCGGCTATGGGGCGGCCTACGGCCTGTTTCCGATCGGCTGGATCATTTTCGCCGCCATCTTGCTGTACCGCGTGGTGGTGGAGTCCGGGAAGTTCGAAATCATCAAGGATTCCCTCGGCGGCCTCACTCAGGACCGCCGGTTGCAGGCCTTGCTGATCGCCTTCTGTTTCGGCGCTTTCCTAGAAAGCGCCGCGGGGTTTGGGACGCCCGTGGCGGTGGCGGCCACCATGCTGATCGGGCTGGGTTTTTCGCCATTCTACGCGGCGGGCCTCTGTCTGCTGGCCAACACCGTGCCGGTGGCCTTCGGTTCCATTGGGATTCCGGTGGTCACATTGGCCGCCGTGACAGGCCTGCCGCTCAATGGCCTCAGCGGGGCCGTGGGATTGATCTGCTTTCCGGCCTCCCTGCTGCTGCCCGCCTATCTTGTCTTTGTGATGGGTGGCTGGAAGGCCCTCAAGGGCGTGTTGCCGGCGGCGGCGGTGGTGGGCGCGCTGTGGGGCGGCGTACAGTTCCTGATCGCCCGCTATATCGGTCCCCATCTCGCCAGTATGGGAGGCGCCCTGGCGGCCCTGGTGGGGTTCGTCATCCTGCTGCTGGTCTGGAAGCCCAAGGACCAATTCACGCTGGCAGCCGACCACGCCGTCCAAACCTCCACGAAGCGCCATTCGGCCGGCGCTGTGTTGTGGGCCTGGAGTCCTTACGCGATCCTGGTGACCATGGTGGTCCTGGGGAGCGTGTCGAAGACCCTGTTGGGCAAGGTGACGATAACGTTTCCCTGGCCGGGGCTGCACCTGATGGTGACGGAAATAGCGCCGGTGGTCCCGGCGCCGACTCCCTACGCGGCGATGTACCGCTTCGACTGGCTGGGGGCCGCTGGCACGGCGGCCGTGCTCGCGGCCGTGCTGTCGTCGGCCTTGCTGGGCTTGTCGCCGGCCCGGTTCGGCCGGGTTCTCCGGGCAACCGCGAAGCAGGTCTTTTTGTCTGAAATCACCATCGCCGCGGTCCTCGCGCTGGCGTTCGTCATGAACTACTCCGGAGCCACCGCGACTCTCGGCCTGGTGTTCGCCAATACAGGCGCCCTGTTCCCCTTCTTCAGCGCCGTGCTGGGAGGGCTGGGTGGGTTTCTGACCGGCTCGATCACCTCCGCCAACGCTCTTTTCGGCAATCTCCAGGTGGTGACGGCCAGCCGCCTGGGCCTAAGCCCGACGCTGATGGCCGCCGCCAACTCAAACGGCAGCATGATGGCGAAGATGATTAGCCTGCAGAGCATCGCCGTGGCGGCCGCCGGCGCCGGCCTGAAGCCGTCCGACGAGGGCGGCTTGTTCCGGTTCGCGGTGCGCCATTGCGTTCTGCTCATCTTGTTGGTCGCCCTGTTCGTCATCTTCCTGGCGTATGTCGCGCCGCAATGGGTCCCGTAGGGCGCGCCATCCGGCGATTCCCGCCGCGTGATATGCTGAGTTCCGGATGTTCAGCCGCCAGCGTAAAGCTCGTGTTTTGTTCGCGCTATCCGACCTTTTGCTGATTGCGCTGGCTTTCGCGGCGGCTTACGAGACACGCCGCCTGCTGCCGCTCGAACGGCCGTTCTACATGACCGCCGAGCGTGCGGCGCTGGTGCTGGGCTTCGCCGTCACCGCCTGGGTTCTCATCGGGCTGTGGCTGGAAATCTACGACAAACTCGACACCGTGCATCCGCGCGTGGTGTTGCGGGATTCGGCCCGGCAGTGCGCTTCCGGCGCCGTCTGTCTGGCCTTGCTCCAGTATTCCCTGCGGCTGTACCCGGAATTGAGCCGCCCGTTTCTGGCCCTGTTCTGCGCCTACGCATGGGTCTTTCTGCTGCTCTTCCGGTTGACCGCCAGCCGCATGATTGGAGTCTTCCGCCGCGAGTTCGCCGCGCCCCACTACGTGATGGTGGTGGGAACCGGGGAGCGCGCCGTCCGCCTGGCGGAGGCTCTGGAGCGCTCCGTGGAATACGGGGTGCGGCTGCGCGGCTTCCTTTCCGACGAAAAGGAATCGGACCCCGGCGCGACCTTGGCCGAGATCGCCCTGGGCGCCGTCTACAAGGTATATCCCATCGGCGAGCTGCCTTCCATCCTGCGGAAACACGTGGTGGACGAGGTTATCTTCGCGGTATCGAGCGACCGTCTGGCCGGGATGGAAGAGTTCCTGCTGCTGTGCGATGAAGAGGGCGTGCGAACGCGCATCGCGGTGGATTTCTTCCCGCACGTCAATAGCACCGTGTCGCTGGAGCGCTTCGGCGAAACGCCGCTGCTCACCTTCTCGGCCGCCCCGTACGACGAAGTCAAGCTGCTGGTCAAGCGCGCCACCGATGTGCTCATCGCCGGGGCCGGCCTCCTGGTTTTGGCGCCGTTCATGGCTGCGGCCGCCATCCTCATCCGCCTCACCTCTCCCGGCCCCGCCATTTTTCGCCAGGTCCGCTGCGGATTGAACGGCCGCCGGTTTGTTTTCTACAAGTTTCGCTCCATGTGCCACAACGCCGAACACCTGAAAACCGGGCTGGCGCACCTCAACACCCGCGACACGGTGGTTTTCAAGATCCCCGACGACCCGCGCCTGACCGCCGTGGGGCGCTGGCTGCGAAAGTTCTCGATCGACGAGTGGCCGCAGTTGTGGAACGTGCTGCGCGGCGACATGTCGCTGGTGGGCCCGCGCCCGGCCATCCCCAGCGAAGTCGATCAGTACCAGCGCTGGCAGCGCCGGCGGCTGCGCATGCGTCCGGGGTTGACCTGCATCTGGGCGGTTTCCGGGCGTGACAATGTCGATTTTGAAACCTGGATGAAGATGGACATGCAGTACATCGATAATTGGTCCCTGGCGCTGGACTGGAAGATCCTGCTGCGCACCATTCCCCGCGTGCTTACCGGCCGCGGAGCCAACTGAGAGGCCCACCCATGCACCTCATTCCGACGCAAGATGAAGTGGTCGCGGTACTGCGCGAAACCGGCGCGCTGCGCGACGGCCATTTCGAGTACTCCTCCGGCCTGCATTCCAACGAATACCTCCAGGTGCCACTGGCCCTGCGCTATTACCAGTACCAGCGCATGTTGTCGGTGGGGTTGAGCCGCCTGCTGCGCGCCAATTCCGAGATACGGGCGGCGGCTTCGGAGGTCTCCATCGTGGCCCCGGCCACGGGCGGCCTGCCGGTGGCCTTCGGGGTGTGCGAAGCCGTGCGCGCCAGACAGGTCTACTGGGCCGAGCGTGAGCACGATAACGAGCCGCTGCGCTTCCGCCAGTATCTCCAGCCCAAGCCCGGCGAACAGGTGGTCCTGGTGGACGATATCCTGCGCACCGGCTCGAAGCTCCAGGAATTGAAACGGTTGCTCGAATCCTTCGGCGCCAGCGTGGTCGGGCTGGCCGTGGTGGTGTACCAGCCCACGCCCAGGACCACCTCCTTCGGATCCCTGCCGCTGTACCATCTGGCCAGGCTGGAGGCCAGCTACTACGCCGACGTCGCGCACTGCGATTTGTGCGCTCGCGGCGCGCCTCTCGAGAAAGTCGCGGCGTAAGCCCCCCACCCGGATCCGCAACTCCGGTTTGCTGTACTATTGTGCACAACGTTACAAGATTATTAATTTGCGGGAAGTTGGCCCCCGTGCACGCGCGATTTCCACAAACTTTTCCACAAGCCGGTGGAAAAAGGGGAGCCGGCCGCGCTTCGGCAGGCCGGGCTGCCGCCCTCGCGAAGATGCTAAATTGAGTACGGGTCGTTTATGCGAAGACTCTGTGTTCTGGCGGCGCTCGGGTGCGCTACCCTGGCCGCGCAGGAAGGCGACGGCGCGATACTGGCGCCGTACTATCCCACTCCCCTAACGGTGGTCGAGAAGATGCTCCAATTGGGCGAGTTGAAAGCCGGGGAGAAGATGTTCGACCTCGGCTCCGGCGATGGCCGGATTGTGATTATGGCCGCCCAGAAATTCCATGCGCAGGCGGTGGGCATCGAGTTGAACAAGGACCTCGCGAAGCTCAGCTCAGACAAGATCCGCAAGCTGAAGCTGGAACAGACCGCGCACATCGTCAACGGCGATCTGCTCAAGCAGGACTATAGCTCCGCGGACCTGATTACGATTTACCTGTTCCCCGGCTTCATCGACAAGGTTCGGCCTTTGCTCGACCAGCAGTTGAAAAAGGGCGCGCGCGTGGTGGCGCACGATTTCGAGTTCAAGAACTGGACGCCCGAGAAGGTTGAAAACATCGCCGACGATGGCGAAGGGCGCAGCCACACGCTGTTTCTGTATCGGAAATAGACCGTGATTTCTTCCACGCAATTCGGCTGGCCGCGGTTTATCTCCGGCGCGCGGGCGCTTCTCGCCGCCGCCGGGCTGTGCGCGTTCTACCGTTATCCGGCGGGTTCCCCGGCGTTCCTGTTGGCCCTCACGGGAGCGTTTCTGGTTTACGCGCTGGCGCTGGCGGTGCGCGGCCCGGCGCACAGCGGCGTGCTCGGGCTGCTGGCGCTGTTCGTGGACGCGGTCTACTTTCTGACGCTGGCGGGTTTCGGCGCCGGGCGCCTCCCGTGGCTCATTTCCATCTTCTTCCTCTACCTGCTTACCGAAGCGCTGGCGTTTTATGGGCCGCTCGAAGTGGTGGTAATCGCGGCCGTGGGCGCCATGTTCTGCGCCGCGCTGCCCAACCCCGCCATCCGCGCGGCGGAGCCCGCCGTGCTGGTAGGGGGCGTTCTGGCCTGCGGATGCGCCTTCGAAAGGCGCAGCCACCGCTCCGAGACGGCGGCCCTGCGCGAAAAGCTGGAGGAAGCCCGCAAGGCCGCGGAAAAGGCGCGCGAAGCCGAGCGCCAGCGCATCGCCTCGGACTTTCACGATGGGCCGCTGCAAAGCTTCATCAGCCTGCAAATGCGCCTGGAGATTTTGCGCAAGCTGCTGGAGCGCGATTTCCACGCCGGCATGGAGGACCTCAAGCAGTTGCATGCGCTGGCGCTGTCGCAAATTCGCGACCTGCGCGCGTTTCTGCACAGCATGCGCCCCGTGGACGTGGATGGCGGCAACCTGGTGGCCACCGCGCGCCGCACCGCCGAGATGTTCCAGAAGGAGAGCGGCATTCCGGTGGCGTTCTCGGGAACCAATACGCCCGTGGGCTTACCCAACGAGATGACCCACGAGGTTCTCCAGATGTTGCGTGAAGCGCTGCACAATGTCCAGAAACACGCCGGCGCCTCGCGCGTGGCCGTAGCCATGGAAAAGACCGAGCGCGGCCTGGAGATTTCCGTCGACGACAACGGCCATGGCTTCGGCTTCGTGGGAGCCTTCACGCTGGAAGAACTCGAATTGTTGCGGCTCGGCCCGGCCAGTCTGAAACGGCGCGCGCGATCGTTGAACGCCGAGATGCTCCTGGAATCGCGCCCCGGCCGCGGAGTGGGCCTCCAGTTCAGGGTTCCCCTGCAATGAAGCGGGCCAGGCCCGGACCTGTGCCGTTGGCAGGCGAAAACGCTATCCCCACCAAGAACCGAGGCTCGGGCCAGGTGGGACAGGCGGGCCCAGAGGGCGCCCCGCCTGTCAACCCCAGCGAAGCTCGGGCATCCCAGTCCAGACCCCGGCTCCTGGCCGCGGCAGCCCTCCTCCTGACTTGTACCGCCTGCGGCCATTACGCCGATTTCACGCTCCCGGCGCTTTCGGGCGGCGACCCCGGCATGACCTTCGCCTTCGAACCGCAACCCGAACCAGTGCTCTCGCCCGGTTCCGGCTGGGATTCCCACGACGTCCTCAATCCCTCGGTGGTGGCTCTTGAAAAGGGGCTCACGGCCGCTCGTCTCAACCTGTATTCCGGTTTCGACGGGAGTACGTGGCGCACCGGCCTCGCCACCTCCGGCGACGGCGTTCATTGGGAAAAGCAGCGCGCGGTTCTCTCGCCCGATCCACTCACCTGGGAAGGCTCCTACATCGCCGCCAACGGCTCCGCGCTGGCCTTCGGGAACCGGTTCTGGTATTGGTATCAGGCCGGGCCGAAAGCCAGTCCGCGCATCGGCCTGGCCCGTTCGGAGAATGCCCGTTCCTGGCGGAAGGAGATCAAGCCCGTCCTCGATTACGGCCCCTATGCGAGTTGGGACGAGCGCGCCGTGGCCGATCCCTGCGTCATTCGCATCGAGCCCTTTTTCTACATATACTATCTGGGGCAGGATCGCGCCCGGCGGCAGCGCCTGGGCATCGCGCGCTCCCGCGACGGCATCCAATGGGAGAAGCTGCGCTCGAGCCCGGTTCTGGAGCTGGGCGGCCCCGGCGCCTTCGATGAAAACGGGCTGGGCGAGCCGGCCGTCTGGCAATCGCACGGCTTCTACTGGATGCTCTACACCGGCCGCGACATTCGCGAAAACCGCCGCCTGGGCCTGGCGCGCTCCACCGATGGCGTCCGCTGGCGGAAGCTGCCCACGGTCTACGCCGGCTCCCAGCCATGGGACTCCAAGGTGATTTGCGACCCCAGCGTGGAAGTGGCCGGCGACCATATTCTGGTCTGGTTCGGCGGCGGAGACGTCGCTTCGCCCGATGAAAACCTGCACGGGCGGATCGGCATGGGCATTCTCCGTCCCGCGCGCCTCAAGGAGCCCCAGTGAACGTCGGCATCACCTGTTACCCCACCTATGGCGGCAGCGGCATCGTGGCCACGGAGCTTGGCATGGAGCTGGCCGCCCGCGGTCACGAGGTCCATTTCATCAGTTACGCCAACCCCATTCGCCTCGATCCCGGCATCCCGCGGATTCATTATCACGAGGTGGAAGTCTCCACCTATCCGCTGTTCCAATACCCGCCCTACAGCCTGGCGCTCGCCTCCCGCATGGCCGATGTGGCCGAGTCCTACGAACTGGACCTGCTGCACGTGCACTACGCCATTCCCCATTCCATATCCGCGCTGCTGGCGCAGCAAATACTGGCCCCCCGGCGGCGCCTGCCGTTCATCACCACCCTGCATGGCACCGATATCACCCTGGTGGGCTCGGATGCCTCGTATTTCCCCATCACCAAGTTCTCCATCGAGCAGTCCAACGGCGTCACCGCCATCAGCGAGTACCTGCGCGCCCGGACGGCCGAGGTCTTCGGCGTCACGCGCGAGATTCGCGTGGTCGAAAATTTCGTGAACTGCGAGATGTATCGTCCCGACACGGCCAAGAAGGGCGCCGCCGCCTACGCCCCCGGCGGCGAGAAACTCCTGCTTCACCTTTCGAATTTCCGCCCCGTGAAACGAGTGGCCGATTGCGTCCGCATCCTGGCCGAGGTCCGCAAGAGCGTTCCCGCGCACCTTCTGATGGCCGGCGACGGTCCCGATCGCGGGGCCGCCGAGCACCTCGCGCGCGAGCTGAAAATGGACCGCCACATCACCTTCCTCGGTAAGCAGAATCACGTGGAACGGCTGATCCCGCTGGCCCACGTCCTGCTGATGCCGAGCGAGCTGGAATCCTTCGGCCTGGCCGCTCTGGAGGCCATGGCTTGCGGGGTGGTGCCCGTGGCTACGTGCGTGGGAGGCGTGCCCGAGCTGATCACGCACGGCGAAGACGGCTTCCTGGAAGCGGTCGGCGACGTGCAGGCGCAGGCCGCGCGAGTGGTCTCCCTGCTGACGGACGAGAACCTGCACATGCGCATGGCCATGGCCGGCCGCTGGAACGCCGCCGCCCGCTTCTGCACGGAAAAGATCATCCCGCGCTACGAACAGTATTACGAAGATGTGGTGAAAGCGGCCCGGTAGGAGTGGGACAGACCATCGTCTTTCGTGGTCTGTTGGCGCCCGGCCTGTCGACAGGGTCGAAAAAGCGCCATGGGCCCGCCACGCGACCACTATTCCAACCGCTCCCTGACGGTCGCGGCTCGCCAGACCGATAGCGAGCCGCGACCGTCAGGGAGCGGTCGGGCGACGCTTGGCGATGCTGGCCCCTCAACCGTCTATCCCCGCTTCCTGGCGAAATTCCACGCGTGCTCGACGATGGTCTTCAAATCGGCGTATTGCGGCGCCCAGCCCAGCGTGTCGCGCAGCCGGTTGGAAGCCGCCACCAGCGCGGGCGGGTCTCCGGCGCGCCGCGGGCCCACCACGTACGGAACCTTCTTGCCGGTCACTTCCTCGGCCGCCCGAATTACTTCCAGAACCGTGTGACCCATCCCCGTGCCCACGTTGAAGTGGTCCGAGGGGCCGCCGTCGAGCAGGCGCTCGAGGGCCAGAATGTGAGCTTGGGCCAGGTCGTTCACGTGGATGTAGTCGCGAATGCACGTGCCGTCCGCGGTATCGTAGTCGTCTCCGAATACCGTGATCGGGTCGCCCGTCGCGATCGCTCGGAATACCAGCGGGATGAGGTGCGTTTCCGGGTCGTGCTCCTCGCCCAACTGCCCCTCCGGATCCGCGCCCGAGGCGTTGAAGTAGCGCAGGCATACGCTGGTGAGCCCGTGGATCTCGTCGAACCACCGCAGCAGCCGCTCCACCATCACCTTGGATTCGCCGTACGGGCTCATCGGCTGAATGGGGAAGTCCTCCCCGATGGGCGAGGCATGCGGCGTGCCATATACCGCCGCGGTGGAAGAGAACACCATGCGCCGCACGCCGGCCTCGGTCATGGCCCCCAGCAGCTCCATCGAGCCGCCCACGTTGTTCCCGAAGTACCGTGCGGGCTCGCGCATGGATTCGCCGACGGCGATGAACGCGGCGAAGTGCACCACCGCGTCGAAGCGCATCTGGCGCATCAGTTCGGCCAGCGCGCTTCCATTGCGGATATTCAGCTCGTAAAGCCTCTCCGGGGGAACGTTGTGACGATGTCCCTTGGAAAGATCGTCCACCACGGCTACGTCGTAGCCCCGCGCCAGCAGGAGGCGCACCGTATGGGAGCCGATATAGCCGGCTCCGCCAGTCACCAGGATTCGTCGCACAGGTCCTCAACCCGATTGTAGCGAAGCGGGCAGAGCTTGACGCGGAGACGCGGAGACGCGGAGGAATAAAGAGGAGAAGAAAGACAAAAGGTGAGAGGAAAGATAAAAACAGATAAAGACCTGAGAAGTCTGTTTTTTGTTTTTTCTCTTTTTTCCCTGTCCAAATTCTCCGCGTCTCCGTGTCTCCGCGTCAAAGAATTCCCGGCGCTCCCCGCGGCGCACCCGTTTTCGCTAAAATTGGTGAAGCCGTTTCGAGAAAGTGAACAACCGCTTGCTTCCCGACTCCAGCCGTATCGCTATCTACCCCGGGTCCTTCGACCCCATTACCAACGGCCACCTGGATCTCATCCAGCGCGGCTCGCGGTTGTTCGACCGTCTGATTGTCTCCATCCTGCGAAACGAGAGTAAGGAACCACCGTTGTTCTCCGCCGAAGAGCGCATCGAGATGTTGCGCGAGGTGGCCGAGCCATATTCCAACGTCGAGGTGGACTCGTTCGACGGCCTGCTGGTGGATCACGCCGCCAATCGCGGGGCCACGGCCATTCTGCGCGGCATCCGGGCCATCTCCGATTACGAATACGAGCTGCAAATGGCGCTCATGAACCGCCGGCTGCGGCCGGAAATCGAGACCGTGTTCATGATGTCCAACGAAGCATACTCCTTCATCAGCTCCCGCATGGTGAAGGAAGTGTTCAGCCTGGGAGGCAATATCTCCGGCCTGGTTCCGGCTCCCGTGGAGGCGCGCATGCGCGGGCGGTTTTCCAAAATCAAACAAAAAGGGGCTTAGCGAAAACATGCAGGCTATCGCACACCGTATTGCGGACCGGATCTCCTCCATCAGCGTGTCATCCACCATGAAAGTCGCGGCGGACGCCGGGAAACTGCGCTCCGAAGGCGTGGACGTGGTCGATTTCGGCGCCGGCGAACCGGATTTCCCCACCCCCGACAACATCAAGCGGGCGGCCATTCGCGCGCTGGACGCCAACTTCACCAAGTACACGCCCGTGGGAGGAACGGCGGAGCTGAAGGAGGCCGTGTGCGAGATGCACGCCAGGGATTTCGGCACTGCCTACAAGCCCAGCGAGTGCATCATTACGGTGGGCGGCAAGCACGTCATCTTCAACCTCACGCAGGCGCTGATCAATCCCGGCGACGAGGTGGTGATTCCCGCCCCCTATTGGGTCACGTACAAGGACGTGGTGAACTACGCCGGCGGCAAGTGCGTTTTCGTGGACACCGCCGAAGCCAACGGTTTCGCCCTCACCGCCGCCATGGTCGAGCCCAGCCTTACCGAACGCGCCAAGATGCTGATTGTCAACTCACCCTGCAATCCCAGCGGCGCCCTCGTGGAGCGGGAGGAGTTCGAGAAGATCTTCAAGCTCACCTCCGAACGCGGCATCTACCTCATGACCGACGAGTGTTACTGCCACTTCCTGTATGACAGCCAGCCGTTCTCCATCGCTTCGCTGCCGGGGGCCAAGGACACCGTGGTGGTGGCGGGTTCGCTCTCCAAGACCTACTCGATGACCGGGTGGCGCATCGGCTTCGGACTGGCGCCCGCGGCCATCGTCACGGCCATGACCAAGCTGCAAAGCCACTCCACCTCGAACCCCACTTCCATCGCCCAGAAGGCCGCCGTGGAGGCGCTCCGCGGGCCGCAGGATTCGGTGGCCGCCATGCTCGCCGAATATCGCCGGCGGCGCGACTTCGTGGTGGAACGCCTGCGCGCCATTCCGGGCGTGACGTGCGCCGAGCCGCGCGGCGCTTTCTACGCGTATCCCAACGTGGGCGTCGTGCTGGGGAAGAACGGCATCGCCGACACCTTGCAATTGGCCGAGCGCCTGCTGGCGGAAGCCCACGTGGCCGTGGTCCCCGGCGAAGCCTTCGGCACCGACCGGCATGTTCGCATCACTTACGCGGCGTCCATGCACGAACTGGAGCGCGGCATCGACCGCATCCGCCAGTTCATCGTCAAGTACTCATAGGGAGCCTATGGCCAAACCCATCCGCCTCACGCCCTCCCCGCGGGAAAAGGTGTGGGGCAAAACCCGTCTCTCGCCCTGGTTCCCGGATTCCGCAACGCCCATCGGCGAAGTCTGGTTCCTGGCGGACCACGATCTGCCGCTGCTGGTCAAGCTGCTTTTCACCACCGAGCGGCTCTCGGTGCAGGTGCATCCGGAAGACGGCGAGGCCGGCCCGCGCGGCAAGACGGAAATGTGGAACATTCTCGAAGCGGAGCCCGGCGCGACCATCGCCCTCGGCTTCCGCCGGCCCATCACCCGCGAGCAGCTTCGGGAAGGCGCGCGCACGGGCGAAATCGAGGGTCTTCTGAAGTGGCTTCCGGTGAAGGCCGGCGAAACCTACTTCACTCCCGCCCACACCGTGCATGCCATCGGCCCGGGGATCGTGCTCTGCGAAATCCAGGAAAACTCCGACGTCACCTACCGTCTCTGGGATTATGGCCGTCCGCGCGAACTCCACGTGGAGCAAGCCGTTCCGATCGCCGATCTGGGCGTGCACCCCGGCCCATCGCGGCCCAAGCCGCTGGGGGAAGGCCGTGAGGAGTTGGTGCGCTCGAAGCATTTCGTGACGGAGATGGTGAGGTTGCCGGCCGGCGCCGTCCTCACGCCGGGGCCGGAGAACTGCCAGCTATGGATCGTCCTAGACGGCGACGGGACACTCGGCGGCGAAGCGTTCCGCCGCGGCGAAGTCTGGCTGTTGCCCGAAACCGGCGAGCAGCCCGGCATCCACGCCGGGTCCGCCGCCCGCTTCCTGCGAACCTACGTGCCGGCCTCGGGAACGCCAATCTCCTGACGGGCGAATCTTGGACAGGCGGCTTCCGTTCAAGGGGCGCGGCGCGGTTAGTGCGAAGTTCGCTGCCTGTGCCCGCCTAACAGCCTCTCTCCCAGAAACCGGTCGGTGCAGCCGCCGTCGCGCCGGTAAAGGTACAACGGCTTCTCGTCTTGCGTCCACAGGTGGATTTTGCTATAGCCTTCCACCGGGGTCCGGCTCAGCACATAGTTCGCGGCCTCGCGGAGCCGTTCGAAATCCGCGTCTTGGTAGGCGTAGTAGATCGGGATGTCGCGGTGCAGGACGGTGTAACCCGGCGTGTCGGTCCACAGCTCCATATGCAAGGCCACACCGCAGGCGTCCGGCGCCTCGCGGATTATGTTGAAGGCTTTGGTCTCCCCGTACCTGTACCAGAAGTGCGGCCGGAAGTTCCCGCCCGCCGTCACCCACGAGAGCGCGGCGATGCCCGCCAGGGTAGCGGCCAGGGTCGCCGCCCCGCCCGGGTACAAGCGCTCGACAACGCGGTCGATGCCCGCCGCGATGGGGATCAGCAACAGCGGCAGCGCCGGGTACACGAAGCGATACTCTTTGTGGGCTATCGCCGAGTGCGCCAGAATCAGCGCCGCCGCCATCGCCAGCAGCAGCAACAGCGGCCGGGACTTGCGCACGCCCTCGATGCCGAACCAGAGGAACAGCACCAGCGCGCCCCCCCACAGGCGCGCGAATCCGGCAATCAGGAAATACCACGGAGCGCGCCCGAAGTAGTCGCTCATTCCCTCGAACATGGTCACCCTGAAGTAGCCGATGATCGACGCGTAAGGGTACGCCAGCGTGAAGCCGTCCACCAACCCCGCCAGCGCTATCGCCAACATCGCCCCCAATGTGACGTACCGCGCCCGCCGCCAGCCGTTGACGGTTAGGATGGCGATCCCGAGAACGGCTATGACCGGCGCCAGTTGGATTCGCAGGCAGAACGCCAGCCCCAGCAGAAACCCGCCGCATACGAGCCGGCGCCGGCGCAACCCCTCGAAGTACGGGAAGACGGCATACGCGCCGAGTAACAGGATGTGCGCCGCCACCACCTCGGCGTGCGCCTTCGGACCGAAGTACGCCAGTTCGAACCAGACCGCCGACAGGAACGCGCCAATCAGCGCCGCGCGCGGACCCGCGAACCGGCGCAGGATGCCCCATGAGCAGCACACCGTCGCCAGCGATAACAGGCTCAGCGCCAGACGCGCCGCCAGCAGGTAGGAACCGGGCCACACGCTTTCGGCCGCGCGGAAGATTCCAGCCAGCGCGCCCGGCAGCATATAGGAGCGGACGCCTTCCTCGAATTCCCAGGGAATGATGCCGATGCCGAACGCGAGCCGGTGCGCCTGCTCCAGCGCCTGGTAGATCTCGTCGGCGTGCTCATAGCCCGGATAGGCGATCACCACCGCCATGCGCAGCGCCACTGCCAGCGCGCAGACCGCGGCCAGGGTCCACTTCGAGTTCAGGATGCGCGGCGCGTAAGGGTCGCAGCGTTGAGCCGCCCCGGCCGCCGCCAAGCCTGCATTCCGGAGAAGAACGGACACGAACCGATATCGCTTGGGCGGAGTCGCCATGGATTGCGTTACCGATTATAACCGGAAGACTCCCGATTGCTGTTCCGGAGCGATGGATCGGCCAGCCCGCACGCACCCACGGATGGCGCGATCGAGGGCCGCTGATGCGGCGACTTAGCCTGAATTCCGAAGTTGGAAGCCTTGTATCAGGACACGGCTACAGCCGTTCCGCAAACCGCAGGTGAGAGTTGGGCTTCAGGGCGCGGCTGAAGCCGCGCCCTGATACAAAGCCTGTTGGGGTGGGCCTTCGGCCCGTGGAATCTCATGAAAAACCTGAGGGGCCAGCATCGCCAGCCGTCGCCCGACCGCTCCCTGACGGTCGCGGCTCGTTATCGGTCTGGCGAGCCGCGACCGTCAGGGAGCGGTTGGAATAGCGGTCGCATGGTAGGCCCAAAGTGGTGTTTCGACCCTGTCCTTTTCGAAACCAGGTTGTGGAAACTCAGCTTAGGCGAAGTCGATTTCGAAACTGACTCAGGCGTGGGTTGACGCCTGGAAATCCGGCGGCTTAGCGGTCGCGTAGCGAGGTTCAACCAGCCACCCCAGTCGACATAACCCAAACGCCTACAAGCACATAGTAGTTATAATGGGTTGGACTGATAATGCGATTGCCGGCCGCGTTGCTTGTGACCCTGTGCGCCTGTGCGCAGCCGCCCTCCTTCACCTTGCCGCAGGTCCTCGGCGCGGCGTTTCCCTCCGAGCTGACGGCCTCCCCGGCGGGCGGCAAGGTGGCCTGGGTTTCCAACACGCGCGGGCTGCGCAACATCCTGGTGGCATCGCCGCCTTTGTACGAAGGCCGCCCGGCGACTGCCTATTCCGAAGACGATGGCCAGGAAATCCAGCAGCTTCGCTGGATGCCGGACGCTTCGGCGCTGGTCTACGTGCGCGGTGGCTCCGCCAACCCCGCGCAGAACCCCAAGGGCGTCTCCCAGGAGGTGTGGATGGTGGCGCTCGACGGCTCCGCCCCGCGCCGCGTCGGCGAAGGGTCGTCGCCCGCTGTTTCGCCGCGCGGCGACCGCATCGCCTTCCTTCACGACTCCCAGGTCTGGTGGGCGCCGGCCGATGGCAAAGCCCCCGCGGCGCCGGCCTTCCGCGCGCGCGGCGAGTGCGCCCGTCTGGCGTGGTCGCCCGACGGCGCGCGTCTGGCATTCGTCAGCCAACGCGGCGATCACAGCCTCATCGGCTTGTACGACGTGGCTGCCTCCAGGCTGCGCTTTCTCGATGCCTCCACGGATTACGACAACTACCCGGAATGGTCGCCCGACGGCCGCGACATCGCCTTTATTCGCATCCCCGGTAGCGGCCTGCGCCAGCCTCGTCAGGCCAACCGCGAGGGGGAGCCATGGTCCATTCGCATCGCTTTGGCGGAAACCGGCGCCGCACGCGAGGTGTGGCGCGCGTCCGCGGGTCCCGGCAGCGTGTTCCGCGAGGTGACGGCCGCGAACCAGTTGTTGTGGGCCGATGGCAGCCGCCTGGTCTTCCCCTGGGAAGCCGATGGCTGGACGCATCTCTATTCCATCCCGGCGGCGGGCGGCCCGGCGGTTTTGCTCACCCCGGGCGCCTTTGAAGTCGATCAGGCGGCGCTGGCGCAGGCCCGCCGCGAGATCGTCTATTCCTCGAACCAGGGCGATCCGGACCGGCGGCATCTCTGGAAGGTGGCCGCCGCCGGCGGCCCGCTCGCGGCCGTGACCACGGGCCAGGGAATCGAGTGCTTTCCCACGCCTTTCGGCGACGCCGGCGCCATCGCCTTCCTCGGCTCCGATGCACGGACTCCTCTGCGCGCCATGGTTCGCGTCGGAACGGCCGACCATCCCATGGACGCCGCGGCGATTCCCGCGGACTTTCCGCTGGACCGCATGGCGACCCCGCAACCGGTGGTTTTTTCGAGCGCCGATGGCCTGGCCATCCACGGACAGCTTTTTCTCCCGCCCGGCAAGCCGGCCCGGCCGGCGCCGGCCGTGGTCTTCTTCCATGGAGGGCCGCGCCGCCAAATGCTGCTCGGCTGGCATTACATCGATTACTACGCAAATGCCTATGCGCTCAATCAGTACCTGGCGAGCTCGGGCTACGTAGTGCTCTCGGTGAACTTCCGCGGCGGCATCGGCTATGGCCTCGATTTTCGGGAAGCTCTCAACTACGGCCCCTCCGGCGCGAGCGATACCAACGACGTCAAGGCCGCCGGCCTCTACCTCCAGTCGCGTCCCGAAGTGGACCCCGCCCGCATCGGCGCCTGGGGCGGTTCCTACGGTGGGTTCCTCACCGCCATGGCCCTGGCGCGGTCCTCGGACATCTTTCGCGCCGGGGTGGATTTTCACGGAGTCCACGATTGGGCCGTCGAGCTGAACATCCCGCCCACCGCCCCAGACTATCAACTCGCCTTCGATTCCTCGCCCATGGCGTTCGTCAAGACCTGGCGCTCGCCGGTCCTGCTAATCCACGGCGACGACGACCCCGATGTTCAGTTCAAGAACACCGTAATGTTAGCCGCCGCCCTGCGCAAGCAAAAGGTGGAAGTGGAGGAGTTGATCTTTCCCGACGAAGTCCACGCCTTCCTGTTGCATCGGAACTGGCTGACCGCCTACGAAGCCGCCGTCCGCTTCCTGAACGCGCGCCTGAAGTGACGTCCGCGGGTCCTTCCCGTCACTCAAGCAGGCGGAACGTGTACATCTTGCCCATCGAGGCGCTGCTCGCCGAGCCGAACGCTCCAGGGGGCAGGAACCCGTATTCTCCCGCTCCCAAATTCGGCAGCACCACCTTATACATGCGAGGCGCCACTTTCTTGCCCTCGAAGGGAATGACGTCGCGCGTGGCGCCGCCCTCCTCATGCATCACGCCGCCGGTCACAGTGCGAAATTCGCGGTTATCGGGGTTTTCGTGCAGGTGGATGAGCTGGTATTCGGTGATGGCCACCCCTTCGCTCGAGTAGATGAGGACCTCGATTGGCGACTTGAGCGAGTTACGGCTGTGCGCGCTCTGGATGTGGCCATTCACATCGCCTTTCACCACCCCGGCGGTGGCGATGTGCTTGAGAACGCCGCCGGTCTTCCAGTTCACCACTTCCGGCAGCATCTCCTCCCAGGCGCCGGCCTTCTTGTAATAGACGCCAATGTCGATTCCCTGGGGAATATCGGAGTCGCCGGCGGCCGCGGCGGAGGGCGCGGCGCCAGGGGCCGCGTTCCCGCCGGAGCCCTTGCTGGCCATCGCGGTCAGAATCTTCTCCGATACTCCGGCGTCCTTGAGCTTCACTAGCTCGTCGGGGCTCAACGAGTACTTGCCGGGCTGCCCCTGGACCATGCTGACGATGAGACTCTCACCGAAGCCGGATTTGACCATCTTCACGATGGAATCGTTGGTCAAGACATCTTGCGCTACAGCCAGGAAAGCGAGCGCGAATAACAAACGGACGACCCTCATGACACCCCTCCATGGTTCGAAGTTCACACACGGGACGTCATTGGTTTCGAATGACGCTTTCTAGCCAAGAGTCCCCCCCTTGAGCATCCTCAGGGGGTATTTTCTATCAATTCGCGCCGGAGATCAAGCCGCCGGCCCACGACACGTACGCTAAAACCCAGCCGCCCGGCTCACCTGGACAGGGGCGGGTCGCGCTGCGCGGATCCGTTCGGATGGCGGGTGAAGGGCGACGGGTCCGCCGCGCCTTCCAGAAACCGGGTAGCGGTATCCGCATAGCGTCCCGCCGCGCACGGCGGCATGCCCTCGGCGTACAGCCGGAGGCCCTTGCCCCCCGGGCCGCCCCCGGGGGCGAACGCTCTGAAGGGCGGCCTCGATGGCGCCCTTGGATACGGCCGGATCCACCAGACTCGCCGCCGCCAGCGGCAGCGATCCGGCGGCTTTGACCTTCGTAAGGGCCGACGACTTCAAGAAGGCCGGCGTGTTACAGTAGGGCGGGGCAGCCGGGCCTGGCAACGCCAGGGTGGAGTAAGGCTGACAGCGTTTGGACGAGACAGGAAGTTATAGCGCATGATGAAGCGATATCGGGCAGTCTCATTGCCGGCGGCGGCCGCGTGGTTCGCCCTGGCTCTCTGGCCGGCGGCCGCGGCGGACCTGACGGTCTATTTCGGAACCCATACGGCCGGGCCCGGCAAGGGTTTTTCGGTTTCCCATTTCGACACCGTAACGGGCGCGCTGAGCAAGCCCGAGTTTCTGTTGGAGACTCCCGCGCCGGCCTATTACGTGATCGCGCCGGGCGGCCGCCGCTTGTACTCCTGCAACTCGACGGGATTCGTCAGCGCGTATTCCATCGATCCGGCCACCGCGCAACTGAAGTTGATCAACCAGAAGCCGAGCGGCGGCGGGGACCCCAGTTACATCAGCCTCGACCAGACGGGGCACTACGTTCTGGTGGCCAACTTTGCGAGCGGCAACGTTGCGGTGTGGGCGCTCGATGCCGATGGAAGCCTGGGAGAGCGCACCGCCTTTGTGCAGCACGCGGATAGCAGCGTGAACCCGCAGCAGCCATTGCAGGCTCACGCGCACTCGATTCGGGTGGATCCCACCAACCGCTTTGCCCTGGCGGGGGACACGGGGCTCGATGAGCTGATCGTCTATAAGTTCAACGCCAAGGACGGATCTCTGACGCCCAACGATCCGCCGTTCGTGAAAGCGGCGCCGGGAGCGAACCCGCGCCACGTGGCATTTCACCCCAACGGGCGCTGGCTTTACGTGCTCACGGAGGCCGGCAGCACCATCATGCTGTTCAATTGGGATAGCCAGCGCGGCGCCCTTTCCGAAGTGGAGACGGTGTCGACCTTGCCGAAGGATTTCCAGGGCAAGAGCGCGTGCGCGGAGATCGAGGCGCATCCGAGCGGCAAGTTCGTGTACGCGTCGAATCGCGGGCGCGACAGCATCGCCGTCTTCTCGGTGGACGCAAAGACCGGGCGGCTGACGCTGATCCAGGACGTTCCTTCGGGGGGCAAGACGCCGCGCAACTTCGACATGGATCCCACCGCGCACTGGTTGCTGGTGACGAATCACGATAGCAATACCGCGATGGTGTTCCGCATCGACCAGCAGACTGGAAAGCTGACGCCGACCGGGCAGCCGGTGACCGTGCCATCCCCCTACTGCCCGCGGTTCCTGGCGCGGTGATCGGCCGTCGATTCCTGGCTCAGCGGTAGCGGTACAACGTCACGCGCTGGATGCCACGGTCGGGGTCGCCGGCGAAGCGTTTTCGCAAATCCAGGAAATCTCCCTGGCCGGCGTCGTCGCCGGCCAGCCGGCGGCCGGGAACCCACTTGCCATTCACAAACGTGCCTTCTTCCACGGTGGCCATTCCGGCGAGCGGGGGCCCCGGCGTGTTGGGAGAAAAAGTGACGCTCACGTCGTTGCCCGCGACATAGTACTCGTCAGGCCCGGTCGCGATGAAAATGGCCGACGAGAGGAGCGGAGTCCCCGGCGGCGGCGGTTCCACTCGGGGCGCCAGGAACGCGACCTCCAGCGTGTAATCCCCTACCTGGATCTTTTGCGGCGGGTCCTTGGGACCCAGCAGAACGGCGGACATGGTCGCTGTGCCCTGGTGTTCCGCAATCAGGGGCGCCAGTTGCGCGATCAGGCCGTAGCCGGCGATTTGATCGCTGTCCGGAGTCAATGACCTGTCGAACCCCATGGGCGAGTAGCCGATCGCGTTATAGCGTCCGAAGGCGTAGAGCGCCTTGGCTCCGGTTCCCCGCCCACCGTTGGTCTCGGGCATGAACAGCGGGTTTCCGGATCGGGTGAACTTTGCGCACCAGGCATCGAAGTCGGGGCTGTAGATGTCGGGCGCGAAGATATCGATTTGCGGCCCCCCGGCTCTCCACACGTCCAACGCGTCGGGCATGGGGCCGCCGGTTTGCCCGCCTCCGGCCAGGGGCGCGGGGCGCCTCCCAAATCCGAACTCCGGGCAGTTCACGAACATGGGCAGCGGGTATTCGGCTTTGCCCGACTGGGCCACCCGGCCGATGTAGCGCGCGAAGTTCCAGCCCATGAAGATTTCATCCGTCGGCTCGCCCTTGCCGAATACCTCTTCCCAGGTCCCCGATGTCTTGAAGCCGGCCGCCTCCCACACCTTGCGAAGCTCCGGACTCAGGGTATCCTTGTGCTGCTCAAGGTAGTCCATCAGATCCTTCGGAACCGGCCCCTCGAAGGCTTTGTTGGCCAGGGGCGAGCGGTCGCGGGTGTCGCCCTGCATTCCCACTTCGTTCTCCAACTGCATCATGATGACGGTGTGCTCGCGGCCGTCCACTGCCTTGATGTGCCGCATGAGGGCCGCAAAAGCGCGCGCATCGGCGTCCCGGCTGGCATCGCCGAGCGGGCTGAGCAACTCGATGCTCCTGCTCCCTTCGATCTGGATGCGCGGACGCCCCGGTCCCGCCGAGATCAAGGGCGAGGGGCCTCCTACCATCTGGGCGCGCGGGAACCGTTCGAAATCCCTCTTCACCCAGTCGGGCGTGAAGCTGGAGAGGCCGTTCTTCCAGCTTGCGAACCATAGAAGCACGAGATGCAGGTTGCGACTCCGCACATCCCCGATCACGCCGTCCAGCACGCTGAAGTCGAACCTCCCTTCCTCTGGTTCGACCTTGGCCCAGGAAACGGCCGCTACCACGGTGTTGAGATTTTCCTGAGCGACAATCCTCGGGAACACCACCCTCTTCCAGTACTCGAGGTTGGAGGCGCTGTTGACGCTCAATTGCGACCCCAGCACCAGGAACGGCTTGCCGTCGACAATCAACTGGGTGGCGGCGCCCTGCTTTCGTAAGTGAGGGATGTCCGAAGCAGAGGTGGTGGAGACCGGCGTGCTTTGGCCCTGACTCGCGGCGACGGCGAGACAGCACACGAAAGGGGCGCATAACAAGATTCGGAATCTCATGAGTATCTCCTTCGCATTCTCCACAAGCTGCTTGTTCCGGAACGAGCCGGCTCCAGCAGAGGGGAAGTTCGATTTTGGACTCCCGGGTCCTATTCAGTATACGCCCAGGCGCGCTCAACAGACGCGAATGCACTCCATTCCCAACAAGGCGGCGAGTTTCTCCAGTTTGGTCCCGATGTGTCCGACGCCGGTGGCGCAGTGGTGCGCGGGGCCATGCCGGTTCCAGGCATTCAGGAAGCCGCGAACGCCCAGGGGGAAGCGGCAGCGGCTGTTGGTGTTGCCAATCTCGAGAATCGGTCCCGCCGCCGAATGGCCCTCGGCAAAAAGCAGCTTCAACGTCCCGCCGGCCGCCTCCGCCACCGAGAGAATGGTGACGGGCCCGCGCTTCACGCTCATCTCGACCGAAAGGCCGCGGCCCACCTTGCCGTGGAAGACGCCGAGCGGGCGCACCTTCGTCCGGCCCTCCGCGATGCCGATGTGCCCGGGGCCATCGTGCCCCATGAGCAGGATGTCGTCGTTGTAATCCACGCCGTAGAATTCGGTGAACGACCCTCCGGCGCCGAAAGCATCCATGATCTTCATAGCCTGCGCGTTCTTGATTTCCATTTCGCCGGCCACCGGAATGCCCCGCGCCGTGAGGAGACTATTGCCCAGGATGATGGAGCTGACAGCCTCTTCGTTAGCGGCGTTTCCGGAGCCGCTGTAGAAATAGGCCAGGGAACCGAGGGCGTGATTCGCCACCAGGCGGTCGAGCGCCACCGAGGTGCGCGCCGCGCGCGCCAGTTCGTCGCGCGAGCAATCGGGCTGGACATCGAAAACCTCGAAGAAGCGCTCGACGCGTGCGGCCACGTCCGCCTCCGTCACTCGCTCGCGCAGCGCAGCCAGTTCGTCCACCTCGATCATCTCGATATGGCCGCCGAAGCAGGCGCACTGGAGCGTCAGGTCGGAGTAGATGTCCAGCATTCCTCCGTAGTAATGGCCCATCACGCCGAGGCGGTTGTGTTCCATTACAGCCGCAACGCGGGCCGCGGCAACCCATTCCTCGACCTCGCGCCAGGCTTCGGCGTCATCTTCCAGCAGGCCCGTGACCTGGAAGAACGGGATGCGGCAGCGGCTGAAAACGTTGGCGATCTCCGGGGCCGAACAGGCTTGGCAGTAAGCCAGCCACTCTCCGGTCATTTTTGTGCGGTCGCCGGACCGGTTGAACGCGTCGTACTCGATGGCCGGGGCCGGCGCAAGGTTCAAGATGACGACCGGAACCCGCGCGCGCCGGACCACGGGAAGCACGGTCGAGGAAAGCGCGTAGGTGGCGATGTGGAGGAAGATCAGGTCGACATCGGCCTGGCGGAACTGATGGCCCGCCTGCGCGGCCTTCCGAGGGTTGTCGATCAGCCCGAGATGGACCACCTCTGCCCCCAGCGCTTCGAGTTTCCGGGCGATGCGTTTGGAATACCCGTTCAGCCGGTCTTCCAGGCCGGGAAACTGCGGCCAATAGGCATCCAGTCCGATGCTGAAGAGCCCGACGCGGGGGGCGGTGGGTTCCTTTTGTGTTGTAAGTGGAGTCTCCATGGACGTTGGCTCGCACGTCTATCGGGATGATTGCAACACCTGAAATTCCTCCATCAGCCCGTAGGCATCCAGATCGTACCTCGCCGGCGAAGGGGGAGCCGTTGGAGCCGCACGCCAGCTTCCCGGGTTCACCGATCCAAGGCTGCCGGCGCCGAAATGCGGCCCCAGGAGGTTTCTGAGCGTTCCGCGCACCACCACCTCGATGCGGTTATCGCCCGGATGCGTCAGACCTCTGATGTCGGCTTGGTAAGGCTGCCATCCGATGACGCCGCCGCTCTTTCCGTTGACCTTAACTTCCGCCTCCGAGCCTCTCCATTTCCCGAGTTGCACCTTGACGGCGCCCTTGCCGCCCTGCAAGTGGTACGTTGCGGCATAAGAGACCGCCCATGCGTAGAACGGGAGCGCCTGGTCCTTCCAGGGGCCCGTCTTCAGGGTCGAGGGAGGCGCCAGCTTCCAACCGGCGGCCGCGGGCTCCAGATCGAAATCCCCAATGATGTAGATGGGCTGCAGCTCATGGTGTACCGACATGGGCGAGGCTTTGAGCGTAATCGCATTTCTGCCCGCGGTCACGTCCGCGCCGATATCGTAGACCCCGAAATTGCGATCCAACCACCACTGGTTGGGGAGGTTCTTCACCGCCTTTCCGTTCGCCGACGCCTGCCACAACTCGGGCCGCTCCACCACGGCCCTCAGCGTGGAGGCGTCCACCTTGTCGCCGAGCTCGAAATAGAACGTGGTTTCAAAGCCCGAGTCGGGCGGAAAAAGGCTGTTCTTATCCAAAATCGCCGTCTTGTACTGCACCGCCGTGGCCCAGGGATCGCCAGCGGCGAATCCGAAGAACTGAAATACGTTGGTCTCGGCCGTCAGGACGTATTGGTCTTTTTGAGCCACGCCGCCGAGCTTGAGATCGCAGTATTCCAAGGGCAGCGCGTTCGGCGCCATGCGCTCCACCCTCAACGGCTGAATAGGCGCCACTGCGCGCCACTCGGGCGTTCCGCCCGGCGCGCGGGCTGGCTGGCCCTGGTCGCCCGCCAGCAAAAGCAAGCTGCCCGCCGGGGGAATGTCGAAAGCGACCTCGACCGCCGCGCCATCCGAGCGAACGGGTTCCGGCAGAGTCGCGCCGGTGAGGGGATCCAGGCGGCGAACCGACCGCGCGTTTATCCTCAGGGTTCCGGCGGCCTTCTGCTCCAGGCTCGCGTTGGCCAGGAAGATCACCTGCCCGTCGCGCAACTGGCGGCGGTGATGGAGCAGCTTTCCGCCCGATTGCGGATCCCAGGAAATCCGGAAATCGCTGGCGGAGACGCGCTCCAGGAAGGCGGCATCGGCCGGCGACCGCACGGGGATCCAGTGGGCCGCCTGCCGCTGCGCCAGGGTCGCCAGCCGGTCGCTTCGCGCCCCCTGCACGAAGGCCGGCGGATCGACAAAGGAAAGCACGGCGCCTCCCCCGGAAAGGAACTCGTCGAGCAGCCCCGCCGTCGCGGGCTCGAGGTTCTCCGTTCCCGGCGGCAGGACTACGACGTCGTAGGACCGCCTCCCCACCGTCAGCTTGCCGCCGGCGGCTTTGCCGTGGTCGCGCATGATGTTCTCGCTGCCGATGTCGTACTCCACTTGCAGGGCTTCCAACCGGTTCAACAGGTCCTGAAACGCGCGGCCGATCTCCATCATGCGCGGGTTCGCCTGGCCGGGGGAGGCGTACATCCAAGCCGAAGTAGTCGGCTCGATCACCAGCACGCGGTTGATCTGCTCGCCCGAGGAAAGCGCCAGCGACAGCCGCGCGAAGTATCTCGCCAGGACGCCATACTGGTCCCACCACGGCTCGTGGTAGCCGAACGATTGCGGGTAGTCGTGTTTGCGTTCGCCGGCGATGGTTTCATACGAGAGGTGCTGGTTCATGAGGTTGATGCCCAGGGCGTACTCCCAGTCGCCGATGCGCTTCATGTCCTCGAAGCGCAAATCCCAGCCTCCGCCGCCGTAGGTTTCGCTCAGCGTCCGGCGTTTTCCCAGTTGGTTCGCCACGCTCGCCAACTCCCTTACCGATCGAACATTGCCAACTTGGGCGTTCACGTCTTCGCTGTAGTTATTAAAGAGGATGTCGATGCCCGGGACCTGGGGCCAGGCGTACATGGCCATGTTGTCGGGGCCTTCGGCCGGATTGGGCCAGGTGTGTTCCCAGTAGTGTCCGGTCCAGGCGATCCCGGTCTTTTCGGCGTACTGGCTGTAGGGTTTGGACCAGCGCTCGATAAAGAGGTCCAGCAGGACCGAGTAGTAATCGTGGCGCACCTTGCGCCAGTCGCCGGTCTCCTCGTAAAGCTCGGGCAGCCGCGCCTCGAGATCGTATCCGGCCCGTTTCTGAAACTCGGTGAAGAGGTCCGGCGTCCAGCGCATCGAGTTACGGCCGGACGGGGGGTTGATGTTGGGTTCGTCGCTGAAGACGCCCAGCACGGCGTGGCCCAGATCGGCTTTGAGCGCGCGTTCGTAGCCGCCCATGGTCACTTCGATGAATTTCTGCGTGACGCCCGGGCGGATCAGGTCGACGTAGGAGAAGCCGGCATTCCAGTCGCGAATGGGATAAGAGGTGAGGCTGAAGCAGTAATACTCGCCCGGCCGAACCATTTCCCCGCCCGATGATGAGGTGATATCGCGGAAGGCGTTGCCCTCGCGCTTGAGTAGGAACTTGCAGTTGCCCACGCTGGCGGGATCGAGTTGCGCCAGCTTACGCAGCGTCAATCCCTGGCCCTGGTTATAGGATTCCGGCATATCGGCGGGCACGTGGCCGCCGGCGAATCCGCTGGGGTAGGAGTTCTCGTCGTAGAGCCAGACTTTCATGCCGAGCTGCCTTGCTTTGTCCACCGCGTGGCGGACAAGCGAGAACCAGCGGTCTGAAAGATAGGGCGTGATCAATCCCGGCCGGGGATGAATGATGAAGCTGTCGATTCCCAGGGAATGGTATTGGGCCAGGTACTGGTCGATCTCCGCTTCCTTGACTTCGCCGTTCCAAACAAAGAACGGAGCCGTGCTGAATACGGCGGGAGGCCGGGCGAACAACGCGCGCAGGCGCGCGCCGGAATCCACCGTGAGGCCCCCAGCCACGGAGTCGGTGGAATTTGGCTGGGGAGCCGCGCCGCTTATCGCGGCCATCGAGAGAGTCGACGCGAATAGGAGCTTCCAGAGCATAAAGCCTCCATGCGGGAGATCGAGCCGGCCGCGGGAGGGATGCCATCGCTCAGCCCGCCGACCCTGTCTAAAACATCTTACGGCAAAGCGATTCGCAGTGTAGGGGTGAAGCGCACACGGCGTCCTATTGTGGCGACAGGAACGCGGAGGGCGGGTTATCGGTGCGCATGGTAACCAGCTTGGGGGCCAGAACCCGGCCCAGGTCGAGCGCTGTCATACGGTGACGCTGGAGCTCGTCCTCGGCCACCGAGGGATCGATCTGGCCGATGCTGTAACTGATTGCGGTGGGCAGAACGCGGAAGTAGTATGGTCCGTTGGAACCGATGGCCGCGGTTGTGCACTTATTCTTGGTAGCGCAGAACTTGTAGGTTCCGGGACGAGCGGCGACGTAGAAATACGTGTTGCACGCCAGGCGGGCTAACTCCACCTGGTTGGCGTAAACGGTCGGTTTGAAGATTACCAAATCGTTCTTCTGGCAGGTTCCGTAGAACCCCACCCAGACCCCGTCGGACGCCTGGTCCGGTTGCGTCTGCTGGGCGGGCTGCGGCTGCGGATTCGATGGAGCCGCCCCCGATGAGACGGGTTGGGAAGCGTTCGGCGCGGCATTCCAGATCTCAGAGCCGTTGACAATGAGTCTATTGCCATCAATGGCTATATCGACGTCCCTTTGCAACTGCACGATATGGAGTCTCAAGACTTTGCCGTTCACGGAATAAGTTCCATTGAACTGCTGTCCGTTTTCGGCCAGGGAGAACGAACCGTCGGAAGCTTTCAATTGAAGCCGCGAAGCCGCGTCCTGCGCACTCACGTACGCAGGCGCGAGGCTGGCTCTTTGCGCGGAAACTTCGGCGGCGCTCAGGATGTGAAAGCCCGCGGGGGCGAAGGCATTCGCCTTGGCCGCGGCCTTCAGTTCTTCCAGACCGGAGTTGTCACCATGCCACTGGCTGTACACCTTGGCCAGGTAATCGTTGATTGTGGACCGGCCCTGAGGGGGATAAGCGTTCGGCCCGTCGTAGGCCGCGGCCCGCGCAATGTCGTAGATGCCTTCGGAGTTGCGTTCGGGCTTCCGCTCTCCGAGAATGACGTCGCCCAGCCAGTAGGAGACTTGGACCTGGCTCGGATCGAGCTTCAGGGCCTTCATGAACTCCTGCTCGGCCGTGGGGCTGGACTGGCGCTTCATGGCGACCCATCCCAAGGTCCTGTGGGCGGCGACGTCGAAGTTGCGCTTGGCGCCCGGCCAATTCTCCTCTTTCATAGTGGCGGGCCGGGCGGCCGCGAGCAGGCCGTTGGCGGCCTTCTCGGCGGTGGCCAGAACGTCGGCCGGTGCGTTGTTGAGGTTGGGCGTGGTAAAGGCGATCCAATATAGCGCGGCGATATCGTTCGCATCGAGCGCCAGCGCCTCCTTGCCCGCGTTGATGACGTTGGACCATTGCTGTACCGCAAAATAGGCCGGCATCAGCATATTCAGCCGATCCAGTTTGTAGTCCGATTCGGGATATTTTTCCTTCCACTCGTTCAGGATCGCGATCTTCTTGGCCGCATTGGTCTCCTTGTTGGCGGCATTGAAGAGGTCGTCCTCCCCCTTATCCTTCGCCTTCTTTTGGGTTTGCGCCTGGGCGCTCTGGGCCGGCGCCAACCGCGCCGGGCCGAGCGGCAAGATGGCGCCAATCAAGGCAACCGCCGCGATGCTCATCCATGGTCTGAAACATCTCTGCATGTGCGCCTCCGGCTTGTTCCACTCGGTTTTCAGAATTCCCCGCGGCGGGCGCGTCAGCCAGCCGTGACAGCTCCCGGCGCGCCCCGCCGTTCCAAGAATCCTCGGAGCCCCGGTCGTCCCATGCGGCCAGTCCGCGGCGTGTTCCGGTTATGTCTGCCCAACGGCCGCCTGATTGACTTGGGCTTCGGTCTGATCGGCCTCCTGGGCCTGCTGGGTCAACAAGTCCGCGGCATCCGGGGAAGCGGGGGCTTGTCCCTCGGCCACTTGGCGGGGATCGGCCGCGGGGCTGACCGGCAGGCCGCCCCTGCCGGCGCCGCTGGCAAGCTTCGCCAGACCGGCTGCGATCTGTTCGCGGAAGTCATTCTGCACATCCTGCAGTACGCCCACATCGAGCGCCGAGGCGAAGCCGGTGGGGCAATCGCCGTCCTTACTGACCAGCACGCCCACCGGCACTTGACCGTCGGCCGTGAGATTGCGGCTCGTCCGTTTTATGACGTCGCCAGGCGTCAGAGCGCACGTCTGGCCATCGGGACCCGCATTGAGATTCAAATCCGTCGAGACCACAACCACTTTGAGTCTGGCATCGAGCACTGGCGGCGGCGCGTCGGCAGCGGCCCCGGTAAACTGCGTCGAAGCCGGTTGAGCGGCGGCGGCCTGCTCCGCCGCGATCTCTCGCTGGACCTCCTCGGCGATCGTCTGCTTGACTTCGGGAGTCAAAACGACGGTGTTGTTTGCAGCCAGGGGAACTGGTTGTGCTTCTCCGGCGGCCATCTGGTCGTCGTATGCATGGCGCAAATCCTCCGCCAGGAGAAAGTCGGTAAGCCAAAGGGCGGCGCTGGCGTAAGCCGGAGCCGGCGCAAAATAGCCGCCGTAAAACCAAGGCGGGCGGCCCCAGCCCCAACCGAAGACCACCGGCGCCGCCCACGGACGACTCGCCCAGCCGTAAAACGCGGGCTGAAAGAAGACGGCTGGAATAAAGCTGAGATAGTGGAAGCGGCCGTAGGTGTAGTTCCGGTACACGCGCACTTCACTCCGTCCGCCATCGACATAGGTACGCGCCACATAGCCGGACCGGATGGGACGTTCGACAAACCCTTGCCTTCCGGTGGTCACCACGCGCACGCCGTCCCTCCGCACGACTTCGACGCTGCGCTCACCGTGCGCGCCCCGGTTCACGACCATCCTGCTGCCGTCGGCGCGGGACTGCTCGATGTGCGCGGGGTGTCCATCCGCCCGGAAGTTGGTGGCCTTCAGCCCCGGCCGTTCGACGGCAGTTACGTGGCCGCCGTGGTCGGTGTGAACCGCCGTCTGCGTCTGGGGATTGAAGTGTCTTAGCGTACCGTCCTTATTGGTTGTGGTCTGCACGTTCTTGCCGGGAGTGTACACAGGTCGCTGGGGGGCTGTTCGGTTAGTCCCGAAGGTCTTCCCGCCAGCGGTTGCGCCGCCCGCAATAGACTTCCCGGCGGTGACGCCGCCGCTGCCGGTTGCGCCGCCCGCAATAGACTTCCCGGCGGTGATGCCGCCGCTGCCGGTTGCGCCGCCCGCAATGGACTTACCGGCGGTGACGCCGCCGCTGCCCGATGCGCTGGTGGTAGCAGACTTGGCGCCGGTGATGCCACCGCTGCCGGTGGCGCCGCCCGTAATGGACTTACCGGCGGTGACGCCGCCGCTGCCCGATGCGCTGGTGGTAGCAGACTTGGCGCCGGTGATGCCACCGCTGCCGGTGGCGCCGCCCGTAATGGACTTACCGGTGGTGACGCCGCCGCTGCCCGATGCGCTGGTGGTAGCAGACTTGGTGCCGGCGATGCCACCGCTGCCGGTGGCACCGCCCGTAATGGACTTACCGGCGGTGATGCCGCCGCTGCCGGATGTGCTGGTAGTAGCAGACTTGGCGCCGGTGATGCCGCTGGTGGCAGGCTTGGCGCTGGTGGCGGCGCTCTTTGTGCCGCTGACGCCGCCGCTGCCCGATGCGCTGGTGGTAGCAGACTTGGCGCCGGTGATGCCGCTGGTGGCAGGCTTGGCGCTGGTGATGGCGCTCTTTGTGCCGGTGATGCCGCCGCTGCCGGATGTGCTGGTAGTAGCAGACTTGGCGCCGGTGATGCCGCTGGTGGCAGGCTTGGCGCTGGTGGTAGCGCTCTTTGTGCCGCTGATGCCGCCGCTGCCCGATACATTGGTGGTGGCCTTGGCGCCCGTGATGCTGCCGCTGCGGGAAGCACCGGTAATGGCAGAACTGGCGCCGGTGCTGCCCCGTCCAGCAACCCCAGTGTTGCTGCGAGGCTGCACCCTCGGCGCAGGCCGTGCATTCCTTACGGTCGCTGGCTGAGCGGAATGAGCGCTCGCTGGTCGAGCAGGTGCGGCGCTCTGATGGTTGTTGTTGGTGACCACTTTTTTCTTGTTGTCGGCTCCGGCAAGTCCGGAAACCAAGAACAACGCCAGCAGGCATGTGAACAGGTTTGTCATCATCGTCCCTCTCAACTCACGCGAACTCATAGCAGCCTCTCCAGCCAGTTCGGCGCATCTACTACCCGGCGATAATCCCGGTAAACAAGACTTAGACCGGGGTTTCCCGTCTTAGCCGCGCAGACCAAGTGAGATTGTACACCCGGGTGCACGCTTTTTGGAGCCGTTTTTCTCATAATTTTCATCCCGAGGGACTCCAGCGGCTCAGGAAAAAGTCAACTCGCGTGGCAAGCGGGAGTGAGCAAAGCCTGCGCGCAGGCAATGACAAACGTTTTGAATTTGAATCAGGTAAATACCGTACGCCCGTGCCGGCAAAACTCCGCTTTCCGCGTGTCATGCCGAGGGGATTTTCAACGAATCAGCCGCACCAACCCATAACACGCCAGGCAGATCCAGAAGTCTACGGCCAATCCAAAATCGATTTGGAAAACTTGGTGTTGCATGCGCGCCGGGAGGAACCGCTCCACGCTGAAGTAGATGGCATTCCCCGCCAGCACGGCGATCAGGGACTCCCAGAACGAGCGCTTCAACAGCCGTTCCGCAGCCGGTCGCCCGGCCTTTCCGTGCGTTCGAATCCAGTATCTCCGTTTTGACATCCCCGCCGGAAACTCAGCATACACCCAATCACCGTGCGGCAGCATGCCGGCTACAAAAGCTGGCCGGAACGGGCACTTAGACTTGGCGGCGCCTGTCTCCCTGGCTGGCGCTGACAAGCGATGCCGGACCAGCGCATTCCGTCAATTTCCCAGTCTGTTGGCCCCATGTTACGGGCCGGGCTATGTGGACAAACTGGGCAAAAGGATCCGAAATGGCACGCCCGCCTGGCGGCCTTACGCAATGGTTCGAGTCTACCCGGCAGCTTCCGTCGCAGCCTGTGCGGGAGCCGGGGCCTTCCTCTGCGGGCGATTGGCAGCAGTCTTCGCCGCTTTCTTGGCCGCCTTCTTGGCGGGGGCTTTTTCCTGTTGCGCCTTGGCCGCTCGTACCGCCGCCCAACGCTTCTTGGTGGCGGCGATGATCCGCTTCATGCCTTCCTGGCTGATCCGGCGCTTGGGCTTGGCTGCTTCCTGTGGCGCCGGCTCAGCCGCTTTCCTGGCTTTCGCCCATCTCTTGCGTTGCGCTTCGGCGATCGCTCTTCTGCCGGCGGCGCTCATCCTCCGGCGCTTGCGGGTGGACGCTTCCGGCGTGGCGGCGGATTCGGCGGGGCCACCGGACAGGATGGCTCGGAGTTCGGCGACCTTCTGCTCTATACGGGCCCTCTGCGACTCGTAGCCTTCAATGGCGGCCGCGATCAGCTCGGGTGTCAGTCTTGGTGTGGGCATGTGATTCGTTCCCTTTCGAACGTGCTTACATATTGACACAGAAATGTCCCGGCGTGTGACTGTGCCTTGCAGGGCGCCACCTGATCCGCCGGACTTCCCCCGGAATGTCGCCTGGTGGATCGCCTAATTCGACGCGCGCGGCTTGTTATAGATGGCGTCTCCCACGCGGCGCATCCAAGCCAGTTCATCCTCCGACATGGGGCCGCGGTCGAGCGCCTCCAGGGCGTGTTGGAATTGGGCGGCATCCGCCGGCCCGGTCATGCAAACGTTCACGGCATTCTGCGTGAGCACGAAGCGATAGCAATCCCCCGCGGTAGGGAGCTTTTCCGTCCGCGGGATGCGCTTATGTCCCAGCAACTGCCGCCAGCTTGTGGCCGTGAAGGCCACCAGCCCCGGCGGATTCGGCGCCGGCAAGAGCGGGAATACGTCGCGCTCGGCCCCGCGATGTACGGCGTTGTAGCGCACATGGAGGATGTCGAAATCCGGATCGGAGGCAAGCCGCGCGATCAGCGGCCGGTTGTGCGTCGAAACCGCCAGGCGCCGCACCAGCCCACGCTCGCGCAGCCTGCGGCAGGCATCCAGAACACGCGGCGGCACGGCGCGATTCCACATCCCCAACAGCAGCACATCGGTGTAGTCGAAGTGGAGCGCTCGCAAAGCGCGCTCGACGCTCGGGCTCAACAGCGCGGCGAACGGCGAATACGATTGCAGCACGAGCAGGAAACGGTCCCGGCGCGGCGCAAGCCGGCGCAGGCCGTCGGCAAACTGCTTGCGCCGGAGACTGCCCCAGTAGAAGTAGTTGACGCCGTGGTCGAAGGCCCGTTCCACCGAGCTTGCCGGCGCGCTATAGCTGGCGGACAGGCCGAGGCGGCCAACCTCTATGCCCGTGCGGCCGAGGACGGCGCGATCGAATGACATATCTTGATTGTAGCCGCGGGTCCACTTCCGGGTGGCGGCTGCGCGACGGTCTGGAGCGGAGTCCGGTGGCAGGCAGATGCGCCAAAAAGTGAAAGTGCGGGAACCGTGCCCCGCCAACAGGCTCTCGGAGGCGCCCGCTCCGGTCAGGCTTGCGGCTGGCTGGCGGTTCGCTTGACCCATTTGTAGGCTTTGGTCGAATTTCGCCAGAAGTATTTCTCCGCCGCCGCCTGCCCCTTGCCCATGAAGTACTCCTGGACGATCTTAAATCCAACCGGAACCGGCAGCCACTGATCGCCGTTCGGCCAGTCGCTCCCATAGAGCACGCGGTCGATTCCGAAAACGTCCAGAATTTCCTCCAGCCTTGGGCGGTAGAACGCAAGGTCCGTGGAGATCTTGTCCTCCACCCGGCGCAGCACCTCCGACACCTTCACGTAAACCTGCGGCCGGTCCCGGAGCGCCTTCATGCTGGCGTCGTAGGAGGCCTGCGCCACGGCTTCGGTGGGCCGCAACATCTGCGGCAGGTGATCGATTACCACTCGCAGATTGGGGACCCGGTCGCTCACGCGCACCACGCCATCCAGCAGCGAAACGCTGGGATTCGCCGTATCCATGACCAGGTCCGCATCCGCCAGGGCTTTCAGGTCGGCGACAAACTCCGGCCGATCGACTTGCTGGCCTGCCTGCCCTCCCAACCCGTACCGGATACCCCGGAACAGCGGGTTCTTATGGAATCTCTCGAGGTTCGGCCTGAACTCGGGCGTGCCGGGCGTCAAGTGCCCCACCGTACCCACCATGATCGCGTCGTCTCTGGCGACGTCCAGTACCCACTGGTTGTCCTCCAGCCATGAGCTGCACTCGATCTCGATGGCGCCCACGATGCCCAGCGGCTCGGCGATCGGACGGTATCGCGAAGGCAGGGAAGGCATGTACATGACTTTGTGCGCCGGGTTGTTCTTGTTGGGCCATGGGACGCCCTGAGGACGCGACGTGTCGAACAGGTGAATGTGGGTGTCGATGATGGGAATGGGGGCGGCGGCTTGAACGCCTCTATCCGCGAGGGCCAAGCCCGCCGCGGCTCCGAGAAAGGTTCTGCGGTTCATAGCGCGATTATAGCCGACGGAGCGCCTATGGCTTCGCCCGACACCGTGACTGGCCGGGCGAACTTCCGGGCCTCAGGCAGGACGCCTCTCCATGAAGCATGGCGGCGTCGAACTGCTACGTAGCCCATTGCTTAAGCGATGACGTAACTATCCTGGCCCGGCGAGGTCGCCTTCGCCGCATCCTCAAGAATGGAGCGGCGGCAGCCACCGTTGCACCATCGATTACTTTTTGATGCGGCCGTGTACAGAGCTGGCGTCGGCCCTTTACCTAAACCTAAACCTGACCTGCATTTGCGTTCCGCCGAGTTCAATCCCCTCCAGGCGGGCCGTGCCATTCTCGCTGTGAGAGAGAAGGGCCGTATCGTGAAACTTTCGGGCCTCGTTCTCAATGGCGCCGTTGGCTTCAGTCTGGCCCCGCGAGTCTTCCAGTACCGCGCTGGAGCCGTTCACGACCACTCTGTAGTCGCCGGCCATCAACTGCGTCGTACCAACGGTGTACCGCTCCGATAGGGTAACGCTATAGCTCTTGGCGCCTGCTATAGAAAGACCACACAGTCCGATGCCCAGTAGAATATTCTTGAACATAAGTTGAACCTCTCATTGCCTTTCTAATTTCAGATTAGACGAAAGCACATACTCACCAATATCGCTTGGGGACAGTATTTTAGGGTACTTTTGCCAGGAGCTCGATTCCTTCGTCTTAGGGCAGTCAGGCAAGACCTAGATCTGGATCGCTCGTTTGACCTTCCGCCCTATGGCCGGCGGAATTGCTCGCTGGAAAACCTGGGGCTTTCAGTACCCTCAACCGGCAATGGATGGAAACGCACCATTGTCTGTATCGTCGGTGGCGCCCTGAGCGTTTGTCGGAGTGCGGGTCCGGCCGAAAGCGGGGTTCGGCGCCGGTCGGCGGGGATAAGACCGACGCTATCCTGCAGAAACTAATTCGCGGGCAACGCGCACGACCGCGCCCAGCCAGGACGTACTACGACTTTTGCGCAATACTACCTCGTCCTAGGGATTCTCAAGCGACGCTGCGCGCCATATCGTTTATTGCGGAGCCCATCTTGGCCGTCAATGATTCCCGGCAAACCCGGCGCGGCAACATTCGCTCTCAAGAGCGCTTAGGCGCATCTGCCCGGTGGGTCTTGCGCTGCATTTCGGGGCCGCGGGAGTCTACATGATGAACCTTACCGCGGCGGTTTTCCTGTCCGTGCTGTTTTGCGCGCCCCCCGGTTTCGCGAAGGAGAAGTGCAGGAAGGGCCCGGACGATATCGGGAACGACAACCCGGGCAGGGGCGTGAACTTCTATTCGCTGGAGCAGGAGATCGCCCTGGGCAGGCAAATGGCCCGCGAGGTGGAGCTCCAGGCGCGCCTCCTGGACGACGAGGTGGTTGGGGAATATGTCAATCGCGTGGGCCAGAACCTGGCGCGCAACTCGGCCGCCAAGGTAGTGATCACGATCAAAGTGATCGATTCCGATGAAGTGAACGCGTTCGCGCTGCCGGGCGGATTCATGTTCGTGAACACTGGCCTGGTCCTGACGGCAGGCCGCGAAGCGGAGCTGGCGGGCGTGCTGGCTCATGAGATCGCGCACGTGGCGGCGCGGCACGGCTCCAAAGAGGCCACGCGAGGCGAGATCGCCAGCTACGCGAGCATTCCGCTGATCTTCCTGGGCGGTTGGGTGGGCTACGCCATACGCGAAGCGGCTGGACTGGCGGTTCCCATGAGTTTTCTCCAGTTCTCGCGTGGCATGGAAACGGAAGCGGACCGCCTCGGCATGGAGTATATGTACAAGGCCGGGTACGATCCCACCGCGTTTGTGGACTTCTTCGAGAAGATCGAGACGCTGGAGAAAAAGAAACCCTCGGCCATCGCGCGGGTGTTCTCCACGCACCCCATGACGAAAGACCGCATTCGGAACGCCCAAAAGGAGATTCAGGACGGTCTCCAACCGCGGCCGCAGTATGTGCTAGACACCTCCGAGTTTCACGATGTGCAGCGCAGGCTGGAGGCGTTCGAGGAACGGCGCAAGGGCGCCTACCCCGCAGACTTCCCGACGCTCAGACAACGGACCCACCGCGCGGGTGGGGACGGCAAGCCGGCGGACAGCGCGGACGGGCCGCCAACGTTGAAGGGACAGAACTAATGTACGCCGCCAGAGATTGGAGGCCGGTGGTCTCTTGGGGAATGTGCGGTTCGAGACCTTGTGAAATGGCTGGGTCTCTTGGATGCCGGCCGCCTCATCTCAGCGGTACGGACGACGCGCAATGGAGGCAAGCTCCCCGGCAATTCCATCAGGGGACAAAACGAAAGGACTCGGTGCGCGTTACGCGTCCCGGAGGCTTGAAGCGTGCTCTCTCCAACGAAAACTGCCGTGACTTCCTGTCTCCGCAGGATGGTATTGGCTGTCTTTCGGCCCTATACTTAAACCATGGCAAACGGCGCGGCAGCCTTGTGGATGAACGGCTGTGGATTGGATTGGCGCGCTCGAACGCAGCTCTTACGATTTGATTTTTGAGCCGCTCCTCGCGGACTAACTGCGCCGAATCCTGGGGAACGCACGCTTCTGGGCTGCTGGCGGGAGCTGGGTTGCGTCCAAAGGAGTGAGATGTCAGTCAGACAGTGTTGTTATAGCGCGACGGTTTTCGCCGTCATCTTCCTTCTGCGTGCGGCGGTCGCACAGTACCCTCCGCCGAACGCCCCTCCCGCGAGTGCGGCGCCAGGGGCTCAGATGACGCCCCAACAGCTTGACGATCTGGTGGCGCCGATCGCCTTATACCCCGACCCTCTTGTGGGTGAGGTGCTGGCCGCTTCCACTTACCCGATGGAGATTGCCGAAGCCGAACAATGGGTACGGGACCATCGGCACTGGAAACCCTCGAAGCTCATGGACCAGGCGAAGAAACAGAACTGGGATGCTAGCGTACAAGGGCTGGCTGCTTTCCCCGATGTGCTCACCTACTTGACCCAGAATATGAACTGGACCACGCAACTTGGCAATGCCTTTCTGGCCCAACAGGCGGACGTGATGCAGGCGGTGCAGCGCATGCGGGCCAAAGCCGTGGCGAAAGGGACGCTCCATTCGACGCCGCAGGAGACCGTCACGTCGCAAGACCAGGGTGGGCGGACGATCATCGGCATCGAACCGGCGAACCCGGATGTCTGGTACGTGCCCAATTACAATCCCGCATACGTATGGGGACCGCCGGATTGGGGATACTACCCGCCGCTCTTGTACCCTGGCATCGATCTGGGTCTGGGGTGGTATCCCGGCATAGATCTCGGTCTCTATTTTGGCGGGTGGGGCGGCTGGGGATGGGGCGGCTGGGGATGGGCCCCCAACTGGTACGGCGGGAATATGTTCATCGACAATTCATTCTTCCATCGTTACGGTTTCCGAAACTTCCAGGGAGGAGGAGGGTTGGGCAATTCCGTGTGGACGCATAATCCGGAGCACCGGCTCGGTGTGCCGTATGCCAATCGGGATGTGGCCGGGCGGTTCGCGCGTAATGGCGCGTTCGGGGGCGGCGCAGCCGGGAGATTGGGCGGCGCCCGAGCCCAGACCTTCAATCGCAGGGAGTTGGCGCCTCAGCAGCGCTTCGGTAATCCGAGTTTTGAGCAGCGCGGCTCGACGGGCAATCACAGTGTCTTCGGCGGTTATGACAACGGTGGGATGACGCGCATGCAAAGCGATCATGGCTTCTCAAGCATGGGAGCGGGGCGCATCGGCGGATTCGGCGGCGGGGGGATGCCCGCTGGTGGCGGGATGCGCAGTGGTGGCGGGATGGGCGGCGGCGGTGGGATGCGCGGTGGCGGAGGGAGGCGATAGCACAATGACTGGCAGACTTTGCACCATTTGCGCGGCGATGGCGATTGCATGCGCCGCGCCTTCAATCGCGCAGGAGCGTTTCGATTCTCCCGAGGCCGCTGCGCAGGCCGTCATCGACGCGGCGGACAACCACGACTCAGCGCGGCTGTTGGCCATTTTCGGTCCACGGGCGAAAGGACTTCTTACCTCGGGCGATTCCACGCGGGACCGTGCCGAACAGGCCGAATTCGCGCGCCTCGCGCGCGCCAAGCACCGGCTCGAAATCTCTCCCATGCACCCTAATCGTGCAATTCTAGCGATTGGCGACGAGGACTGGCCGTTCCCGGTCCCCATTGTTCGCGTCAACGGCAAATGGAGCTTTGACGCCTCGGAAACTCCGGTCGAGATGCGCGCGCGACGCATCGGCGCCGACGAGCTCGACGCCATCGAGATTTGCCACGGTTACGTGGAGGCGCAGTTGAAGTACGCTTCCGAGGACCGCGACAAGGACGGCATGCTCGAGTATGCGCCCCGTCTGATGAGTACGCCTGGCCGCCATGACGGGCTGTATTGGGAAGGCGCGGGTGAGCCGCTGGTCCCCGAAGGCCTCGCCCGCGCCGCATGGGATGGCGTCGGGAAGGGGCAAGCCAAGCCTTACCACGGATATTATTTCCGGATCCTCCAGGGGCAGGGGTCCAATGCGCCAGAGGGCGCGCACAATTACCTCGTTAAAGACAAGCTTATTGGTGGATTCGGTCTGGTAGCGTGGCCGGCCGACTATGGAGTGACCGGAATTCACACGTTCATCGTGAGTCAGGACGGCGTGGTCTATCAAAAGGATATTGCGCCTGTTCCCGGCAAGCCGCCGCTACCGATAACACGCTTCGACCCCGATCATTCCTGGGAACCGGTGGATTAGATCCGCCTGCCAGGGTCCACTTTACTCGACCGCTCTATTCTTCTGTGCAAAAAGAAGCACTGGACACAGAGGCGACGCCGGGATATAAACCGCAAGCCGATGGCGTCGCCCGCCTCGCCAACCGCAAACACAACTGACGTTTAGCGGTTGTACAACACGTAATTTGAGTATGCGGCTTCCACCGCCGGATCCTCCGCGGGGACCTCCTGCAAGATCCAGACGCCTGCGCCGTCAGCCAGGAAGATCAACGCTCGCGAATCGTCCCGACCGATCGCGGTGACGCCGGAAAACTCGCGCAAGACCTTCGGATGCTCTAAGTCCGCATAGCTCATAATCTTGACCGATGTGGGTGGCGTCACCACCGAAGACGGCGGTGCGCCGAAGGCGAGGGCCGACGTGCCGGCTACGGCGATTATGCTGCCAGGCGCTCCGTTTGTGGGGTACTCAAGATCGGTAACGATCGATGGCTGGCCGGGCTTGGTCACATCGATGATGATGACCTTCTTTCCTGCGTCGTACTCTGCATACAGGTAGTCGCTGCTGAAATGCCGGGTTGGCGCCAGTCCTGTGATGGATCCGGCGGGCAACGCGATGCGGCCGACGACGTCGATTCTGTCCTGCGGCGCAGATTGGGGGTTCTTGGGACCGCCGTGCTTCGTCGCGGCTAGCGCGACTGGGGAAAGTACCGCCAATCCCACAATGAGCGCCCAACGCAACCCAGACGGTAGCGCCGAGGCGTATGGCATGCGTGGTTGCATCTGCATGAACGTTCTCCTCTGTCTCTCACCATAGAACCCGCGCGGGTTCCGCGCTATCCCTCAACCATATGAGTTCTCGGACTTCAAGTGATGATTTCGTGCCTAAAAGGACGCGTGGCGACGAATCTGCGCGTGAATCAGATCGTAACTTCCGCGTTGGAGCGCGTCGATCCACGACCGTTCGCCGGCGACACGATACCAACACGACGACGGTCGACGAGGTAAGCGCGCCGCCATTGTGGAGCCCTGGCTACCTGGTGGCGCCCCCGGCGGGTATGCGCGCGGAAAGCCTTTCCATGTGGTCCAACCGAGCCCGGATTTCGGTTGCGTTGGAAGCCTGCGGCGCAAGCGCCAGGTAGGTGCGGAACTGCTCCGCGGCTCCGGCGAAATCCCGCCGGGCCGTCAGGATCGAGCCCAGCAGCTCCCATGCGCCCACGATATCCCGTTTCTTGTCCAGTCGCTCCGCTTCTCGAACATCCTTTTCGGCGCCGTTCAGGTCGTGTTGGGAATACTTGGCCAGCGCGCTGTAGAAGTACATTCGCGGGGCGCCGTACGGGTCCAGTGCAATCGCCCGCGCCGTGGTTTCTTCCAACTGTGGCCATTCTTGCGCCGCGGCCTGAAGCACGGCCAGCGCCACGTAGGGCGGCAAGAACCTGGGCTCCGCCCGGATGGCCGCCTCGAAGGAGGCCCGCGCGGCCCGTGGATCGCCTTGGACTAACTGCAGCTCTCCCAACTCGAACCACGCCAACGCGTATTTCGGGTAGAGGCTCGTGGCCTTTTCCAGGCTCTTCCGGGCCTCGTCCCGCTTTCCCTTAGCCAACGCTTCCCGGCCCTCCCGGAGGGCTTTCCGAGCATCCTTCGGCGCCGCCAGGGAAGTCACGCTTACCATCACACCTTCCGCCGGTCCCAGACGGTGCAGGAAGATCACCATGTCGGTCTGGTCTGAAACTCGTCCGGCCAGGGTGATTGTTTCCGATTCGTACCCTGGCAGCCTGGCGCGGAATTCGCAGTCGTAGAGCCTCGGCCTCCCGCCGATTGCATTCCCACCCGAGGGCGCCGGGGAAAAGGGCGTTGCGATTCCCGGCCCGGCTCCCACGCTCGCATCCTGGGTGACGTCATCGTTCCGCTCATCCAGCCGGAAACTGAAGCGGCCCCTGCTGTCGGTGTACCCCTCGACCCGGGGCGTCCCGCCGCACTCGCTCTCAATCGCGGCCAGGCCGTCGGGCGGGGCCAAGCCGTCCACCAGCACGCGTCCGTATAGATAGATGGCCGAAGCATCGTCAGGCCCAAAAACCGCGGGAACTCGCCGCTGGACGGTCGTCTGCGTCCCAGCGTTCCCCGAACTATCCGTCATCGTTGCGTCGCCCGAGGGGCCCCACGACGGCGGTTGCGCCAGAGCCGGACCAAGTAACAGGAGAGCCGCAGGAACGCATCCTCGAACGCACGACATCTTCATCCCTCTTGCAAGTCGGTCCCTTCCCCAGGTGGCCGACCCTAGTCAAATACGCTTCGCGCCTTGAGTATCCGCTCCAATCGTTCGCGATATGCCGCAAGCCAGGCCTCAAAGGCGCCGCTGGGGCGCATTGCCGGGCCGGCGTCCGGTTCCGTTCTCGTTCGAACAACCAAGCGTTTCAAAAGCAGGAACATAGCAGCGCTTCTTGCGCGAGCGTAGCACTCACCTTGGCTCGCCCCGAGGAAGAAAGAGAGAAATGGCTATATCCGCCACTGGTTGCGTGAAAGTGCGCGTTTCCCAAGATGCGGCGCATTTCATCCGCCTGAAATGGTTCGAGAATTAGATCGTAGGCTCCGCGTTCGAGTGCGTCGATCCACAACCGTTCGTCGGCGAGACGGGACACTAGTACGACGGCGGTCCGAAGCGGTAGGCTCACGGCCATTCGCAGGGCATCCTCCCACCCTCCTCTCTCAAACGAGATGTCTGTCAGCAGAACACGCGACCTCGTGGCCCGCAGCCGCGCTTCTGCGTGATCCAACCTGGTGGAACGATGAATATGAATTTGTACGGAGTCCACCAGCGCGGACGCTATTTCGGCCACGCGGATGGAAGATGTCAGATAAACGCAAGAAAAGCGACACGAAGGAAAAGCTCCGGCACGTTTTGCCGTCCTTTTCCCAGCGTCCTCCTCATCCTGGACAGGCGCGGTATCGTTGGGCATGATTCAGCATAAGAGCTGGGAGCAGACAACACCATCCTGCAGAAATAGTAATTCGCCGGCAATTTGTGATGTAAAGGCGTACGGCTCGCCACGCCGGGACATACTGCGACTTTTGCGAAATCCTACCTTGTCTTAGGGATTCTCAATCGACGTTGCGCGCCGTATTGTTGAGTACGGAGCCTACCTTGTCCGCCACTGATTCCCGGCAAGCCCAGCGCGGCGTCACCCACTTCGGGGAGGGTTTGGCAGGTTGCCAGATTCATTGCGTCTTCATCACCTGTTTCAGCCACGACATCGAGTTTTTCCAACGCTTGCTCTTGTATTCGGAAATACGATTTCACCGCGCGGAAACGCTGGATGAGGCCGACTTTTTGCTCACGGTAACCGGAAGCAAGGTGCTTATATCCGACACCGTTTTTCTGGACGGCTCATGGGAAGACGCGCTGGACATGCTATTGCACGTCCATCCTCGATCCAGCTTTCTTGTCGCCGCGGATCCCATCGACCTCAAGTTCGTCGGCGATGCGATAAACCGAGGCGCCTGCGCCATTCTCTGGAAGCCCCTGGAGTTAGGGGAGCTGATGCGCCTGGTCCGGACTGTCCACGAGGCCGCTATGGAGCGGCGCACTTTGGATGAGGCTGTCATGGCCGGAGCGCCGAGCGCGCCATCGCTTTCCAGATGAAGTGTTCGAGGGACGATCCTTTGTTTTCGGAATCACACTTGCGCCCCGCTCAATTCACTTGGAGCAGCCGGTGAGGTTGTCAGGCGCCCGGTAGGGTCCAGCCCGCATCTTGTCGATCAGACCGTCCCGGTTCCCCGTGGACGGATCTGGCGTGAGCGCGGCTGCTCCGCGGATGGGCTGGCCAGCGCTAGGCTGAATGACCGCAATTGGAGCAGCGCGCTCACAAAATGTGTAGCTTGAGGGTACCGCCATCTGAGAGAACGCGCCATCCTGCCAGATCAGTATTTCCAGGGGATTTCAGGAGGAGGACGCCGGCGCTCCAAGGGCCATTTGAGGGGCGCCATGAGCCACACCAGTGGATCAGCCGCAGTGCTTGCCGCAGCGAGGTTCGAGGATTTCGTAGGCGGCGAGCACGACCCATAGCAGACCGAACACCGGGCTGTACAGATTCTCGACCAGCACCATGCCGAGGTAGGTCAGGCCCGCTATCCCGATCACGCAATCCCAGATGGCCCTCTTGTTCGTGCTGTGCGAGGAAGCATTCGCTGGTGGGCGCAGCGCCTGCGCTGCCCGCGATACGGTGGTATTCATAATGATGCTCCGAGCCGGCGCTTCGTGATGCATTCCGCGAGCCGGGCCGGGTCTTGCGAACCGACCAGGATTTTCCGGCCATCCTGCAATTCCAGTTCGACCCCCCGATTTCCGCGTGCAATGTAAGCCCGGCCCCGCGGACCGGAGCGAAATCCGTAGCCGCCGAAATCACGGATCGGGTCATACTCAACCGCTCTCGCGGCACGGACCTGGCACAAGGGAATCCTTCGTTTGCGCCAAAGGCCGCGGAGCCCGACGGCAATTTCCGCTGGTCGCAAGTCTGTAACCAGGCGCACGGTGATCAGCCGCAGGTACACCAGCACGAGCAAAACCGACAGGAAGAGCAGCCCGCCGTTCGAGACGGGCGGGGGTCCCCAAGGGTGATGCCAGACCAGTTGCCTCAGGGTGACAAAGATCAGCGCGGCCGGCGGCGTGGCTAATGCCAACCTGGCGTGCCTTTGCCTGAGTGCTTGTTCTTCATGAAAGAAGACCGGCGCATTCTTGCCCATAACGTGCCTGTTAGCGCAACGCTCCAATCGTGTATTGCAGGGTGGCGTACTGGCTTTGGTAGTCGTACTTCGCGCTGAGGTTTTCGATCTCGGCCGAGGTTACGTTCAATTCCGCCTGCGTGAGCTCCACAATGTTGGAAAGGCCGAGGTTGTAACGGCCCTGCGCCAGATCCAACGCCAGAGTGGCTTGGCGCAACAGTTCCGCGGTTACGTCGAGACGCTGATAAGCTACCGTCGAACTGGCCCACGCCGTCCGCACGTCGCGCGCGATGGCTTCCGCTTCGTCCCGCAGCCGCTGGTCGGCTTCCAGCGCCCGAAAGTGCGCTTCTTGCCGTCTGGCCTTGAACAATCCCCCGTTTAGAATCGGAATCTGTACATTGACGGCGACGCCTTCGTATTCGCCGGGAATGACCCGTGGCAAAGTAATCTGGTCGATGTACGGCATGTAGCCTCCAACGCCCACCAGGCTGGCGTTCGGATATGACAGGTCCTTCTCGGCGCGCTCGAACCGGTAGGCCGCGTCGCGGTTCAATTGCAGACTCGCCAGTTCCGGCCGGCTACTCAGCGCTTGCGCCACCAGGTCTTCCGCATTCAACGGCGTGCTGGGCGGAAGGGGCTCATCTTCCAGTTGATAAGCAGCGGCCTGCTGGGAACCAAGCGTGCGAGTCAACTCGGCGTAGGCGCCCTGGACCTGATCCTGCGCCTGAAGCAGCAGCAGCTTCGCCTGAGACAGGTTCACGTCTACGAAGCTGACGTCCAATTCCGAGCGCAGTTTGTTGTTGAAGAGCGCGGTCACCTGATCCACCAGCAACTGGCGCGCCGCCACTGTCTGCTGCGCAACCTTTACCAACCCCTGTGCACGCAACGTTCCGAAATAGGCCTGATTGACGCGCACGAGAACGTCGTACCTGGTGGCTTGCGCCGTCTGCTCGGCGGCGCTGGCCTGCAGACGGGAGGAGGCCACCAGGTTTGGAGTGCGTCCGGAATCCGTAATCAATTGGCTGAGCGTGAAACCTTGGCCGATGCGGTCGAAGAGCCGGGAGTCTGTCAGAAATCCGGCTCCGATACGCGCCTGCGGATTGCCCTGCGAGCCGGTAACGTCCCCGGCCAGAGCGGGGTAATAAGCCGACCGAGTTTCGTCTATCCGCTGGCTCATGGCGGAAGCGGCGTTTTGCGCCGCCAGCACCTGCGGATGATTCTTCAATGCCAACGCCTCGGCATCGTGCAGGTTCAGCTTGACAGGCGCTCCAGGCTGCGCCAGAACGCAGCCGGTTGTGCTGATTAGCAGTAAGAGCGTGACAGAAACATGTCGCATCAAAACTCTCCAGAAATGCTCATGATTGCGGATTCGTAACGGTACGCCTCCTGCCGTAAACCAGCAGGTAGGCGGCGGGAACGATGAACACCGTGAGAAGCACGGACGAAGTCAACCCCCCGATAATCGCGCGCGCCATGGGCGTATACTGCTCGCCGCCTTCGCCCAGCTTCATCGCCATGGGAGTCATTCCAATAATCGTCGCCAGTGAAGTCATCAGAATCGGCCGCAGGCGCACCCTGCAGGCCGTGACCACCGCATCGGTCACCGACATGCCTTGCTCTTCCAACTTGTGCGCAAAATCCACGATCAGGATGCTGTTGGAATCGGCGATGCCGATCAACATGAGCACGCCCATCAGCGACATCACGTTGAGGGTCGTGTGCGTCAGCGGCAGAATGATCAGTACGCCCACGAAACCCATGGGAATCGCCAGCATGATCAAGAACGGATCGATGAACGAACGGAATTGTGCGATCAGAATCAAAAACAAAAGGATGAACGATATAACGAATCCGATTGCAAAACTCTTAAACGAAGCATTCATGCCTTCCACCATTCCGCGGAGGTTCACTCGGATGTTCGAAGGAAGGTTCGCGCTTTTGATAGTCCGCTGGATTGCACTGGTCAGTTTGCCTAAATCCTCACCGGAGGGCGTGACATAGACATCCACTACGCGCTGAATCTGGTAGTGGTCGATTTCCGTGGGGGACTCGACGTTTTCCAGCGTCACCACGGAATCGAGAGTGGTGGGTTCTTTCAGATTTGGCGCCCGCAACGGAATTTGCTTCAGATCTACCAGATTGTGGATCGCGGCTTGCCCGTGCTCGGCATACTGAACGGTCAGGAAGTAGTCGTTGCCGGTCTGATAGTCAACCCAGTAGTTGGGTGCGATCATGGTGTTCGAATTCAGCGCGGTGATGACGTTGTCGACGATGTCTTTTTGCGAAAGTCCCAACTCCCCCGCGTGCACTCGGTCCACATTCAGACGAATGGCCGGATAATTCATGTCCTGCGGAATGTAGATCTCGCCGACTCCGGGTAGTTGCCGGATGCGCCGCGCAAGATCTTGGGCCACATCGTACGTCGTTACCAGATCCCGAGTGTTGACTTGAACGTCGATCGGAGCGGGCATGCCCGAATTGAGGATCGCGTCCACCATCGAGCCGCTTTGGAAGAATGCGCGTACATCGGGGAATTTGGCAGCCACTTCGTTCTTCACGCGATCCATGTAGACCAGGCTGCTGACCGCATGACCTTCATTCAGAGCCGCCTGAATAGTCGCTGTGTACTGGCCGGCGTTGGTCGTATAGAGGGCGGAAAAATCGTTGACTACTCCGATGTTCGAGACGATCATCTTGAGGTCCGAGGGAGGAACCGTCCGCCGAATCAGATCCTCGATTTTGGCCACATACCGGTCCGTCACTTCAATACGGCTTCCTGTAGGCGCTTTTATGTTGAGCGTGAATTGGCCCGCGTCCGTTTGCGGAAAAAAGGCCCGCCCAAGAAGCGGATAAATAGCCAGGCTCCCGAAGAAAATGCAAAGAAGCAAGACGAGTGTCAGCGCCGGGCGCCGTAGGGCCCGCCGCACCCAGCGCTCGTAGAAGTCCAGCAAACCATTGAACATCCTGTTGAACCGGGCGTTGAAGCGGCTGCCCAGGGAGAGATCTTCGGTCGCGCTGACGCCGTGCTCATGATGAACTCCCCTGAGAAACTTTGAACAGAAAAGCGGGATCACCGTCATCGCCACCACAAAGGAAGCCAGCAACGACAAGCAAAAAGCGAGGGCCAGCGAAGAAAACAGGAACTTGCTCACGCCGATCAAAAGCGTGACCGGAAAGAAATCGACCACGTCTACCAGGGTCGCCGCCAAAACCGCGAGATTCACCTCCGCCCCTCCCTGCTCGGCGGCGACCGCCGGGGGCGAGCCCATCTCCAGGTGGCGATAGATGTTTTCCAGCGAAATAACGGAATTATCGATAACACGGGAAAAAGCCAGCGCTAAACCGCCGAGAATCATGGTGTTTACTGTGCTGCCGAGCATGTAAAGAACCACGAAAGTGGCCAGTGCGGAAATCGGGATGGACAACAGCACCGCGAACGTGGCCCGCATGCTTCCCAGAAAGATCAAGATCATCAGGCTGGTGAGGACCAGCCCCATCACTCCCTCATGGAGGACGGTTTTCAGCGCTTCCTTCACGAAGACCGACTGGTCGAACACAATGCTGGTCCGCAACTGCTTGGGAAGATCGAAGAGATGACTGGTGAGGGCTCGAACGTCGTCAACGACTTGAACCGTGTTCGTATCGCCGCCCTGCTTCATAATGGGGATATAGGCCGATTTCTGGCCGTCGATGCGGACGATGTTGTACTGCAGTTGGCTGGCGTCCTTGGCTTCTCCGACATCCCCAACCGACACCCACTTCGTGCCCACGGTTTTCAAGGGAATGTCATCCAGGTCCCTGATGTCTTTGACCAAGCTGTTGGAATAGACGTAGTAGTCGTTCGGTCCGATCTTGACGTCCCCCGCGGGAAGAATCAGGTTGCTGTCGTTGACGGCGTCGACTACATCCATCACGCTCAACTGCCGGGAGAACAGCTTGTAGGGATCGACGTAGATCATCGCCTGACGGTACTTGCCGCCGAACACGCCAGGGATCTCAGCGCCTTTCACCACCGCTATCTGGTTGCGGATCTGAAATTGGGCCAGGTCGTGGAGCTGAGTTTCGCTGAGTCCCTCGCCTTTGACGGTAACCAGGCAAACCGGCAGACTTGAGGCGTCGAACTTCAGCACTACCGGAGGAAGCGTACCGGGCGGCAGGCGCTTCAAATCGGCGAGCGCCAGATTGGACAATTGCGTTACATCCGCATCGGCGTTGGTACCGGGCTGGAAGAAGACCTTGATCATGCTAACGCCTAGCAGGGAGCGCGACTCCATATGGTCGATGCCCGAAGCGAGAGTGAAAAACCGTTCCAGAGGATTGGTGATGTCCGTCTCGATATCCTCCGGGGGCATGCCGGAATAGAATGTCGCCACGATGACTTCCGGCAGGTTGATAGCCGGGAACAGATCCACGGGCATGCGAGCCAGGCTGGTAACGCCGATTACGGCAAGCGCCAGACAGACAACCACGATGAAGTACGGATTTCGAATGGAGAAGCGTGGCATCGGGAATCACTCCGCCGGGGCGGGCCTCCTGCGGTAGACGAGAACATAGGCAGCCGGCACAATGAAGACGGTCAGCAGGACCGAGAAAGTCAGACCGCCGATAATCGCCCTGGCCAGCGGCGCATACTGCTCACTGCCCGTGCCGAGTTTCAGCGCCATCGGCGCCATCCCAATGATCGTGGCGAGCGAGGTCATTAGAATCGGACGCAGCCGAACCCGGCAGGCCGTAATCACGGCGTCCTCTACGGACATTTGGCGCTCCTCCAAACGATGCGCGAATTCAACGACGAGAATGCTGTTGGATGCCGCGATACCAACCAGCATAAGGACGCCCATCAAGGACATGACGTTCAGAGTGGTATGAGTGAGCGGCAGCGCCACCATCACGCCAATGAATCCCATGGGAATGGCGAGCATGATGAGGAGCGGGTCCTTGAACGAACGGAACTGCGCGACCAGGATTAGGAAGAGGAGCACGACGGAGAGCGACAAGCCGACCGCGAAGCTGGTGAAAGAATCGCGCATGGCCTCCACCATACCGCGCAAATTGACGCGGATATTCGCGGGAAACTTCTGCTCCGCCAGCAGGCGGCTGATCTTCGCGGAAACCTTACCCAGGTCCTCACCCGAGGGAGTTACATATACGTCCGCGACGCGCTGAATTTGATAGTGATCGATCTCCGTGGGCGACTGAACAAACTCCACGTCCGCGACGTTTGCCAGGGTCGTGACCGGCCGAGCGCCTGCGAGAGGCTGAAAATCGCGACCGGGTGTAGCCGGGCGGCTATTGTCCGCGCGGCGCCGCAGCGGAATTTGCGTCAAATCGACAAAGTTGTGAATCGCGGGCCGCCCGTTTTCGTAGTACTGTACGGTCAAGAAGTAGTCGTTCCCGGTCTGATGATCTACCCAGTAGTTGGGTGCGATCATAGTGTTCGAATTGAGAGCGGTGATGACGTTATCCACGATCTCCTTCTGGGTAAGACCAAGCTCCGCCGCGTGGACGCGGTTCACCTGGAGTCGGATGGCCGGATAGTTCATGTCCTGCGGCACGTAGACCTGGCCGATCCCAGGCAGTTTTCGAATTTGCGTAGCCAGGCCCGCGGCGGCGTTGTAGGTAACGTCGATGTCCCGGCTGCTGACCTGAACGTCGATTGGCGCCGGGGCGCCCATATTCAAAATCGCGTCGACCATCGATCCGCTGGAAACAAACGTACGAAGGCTCGGGTATTCGTCGGCAATCTGGCGGCGTAACCGGTCCATATATTCAAAGCTGCTCATCCGGTGAGAGTCGCTCAAGGCCACCTGGATGGTGGCTGTGTAGGGTCCGGCGTTGGTGGTGTAAAGCGCGGAAAAGTCCGGCACGATTCCGATATTGGAGACGATCATTTTGAAATCGGCCCTGTCCACCACCTGGCGGACCAGGTCTTCGACTTTCGCGACGTATTCGTCGGTGGCCTCGATGCGCGTGCCGGTCGGGACCTTCAGATTGATGGTGAACTGGCCGGCGTCCGTTTGGGGAAAAAAGGCCAGCCCCAGCAATGGATATATGCCGAGGCTGGCGACGAACAGGAGGGACAGCCCTCCCAACGTAAGGGCCGGCCGCTGTAGCACGCTGCGGACGGAACGCTCATAAAGATCCAACAGCCGGGTGAAGGCCCGATTGAATCGGGCATTCAGACCGCCAGTGCGTGGCTCCTCCGGCGATTGGTGGAATCCTTTGAGAAAACGGGAACAAAATAGCGGGATCACCGTCATAGCCACAAAATACGATGCAAACAGCGATATGGCCACGGCTACCGCCAACGCGGAAAACAGGAACTTGCTGACGCCGTACAAAAAGGTGACTGGAAAGAACACGACGACCGTGGTGAGGGTGGCGGCGAGAACAGCAAGGCTTACTTCAGCGCCCCCGCGTTCCGCGGCCACTTCAGGCGTAGCCCCCATTTCCAGATGCCGGTAGATGTTCTCGAGAGCGATCACCGAGTTGTCGATCACCCTTGAAAAAGCCAGCGCCAATCCACCAAGAATCATGGTGTTGATCGTGCTCCCCATCAGGTAAAGGACGACGAATGTCGCGACCGCGGAAAGTGGAATCGAGAGAAACACGGCCGCCGTGGCGCGAAGACTTCCCAGGAAGATCAAAATCATCAAACTGGTGAGCGCCAGCCCTATCAGGCCTTCGTGCACAAGCGTCCATATCGCTTCCTTTACAAAAGCGGACTGATCGAACACGACCGCGGTTTCGAGCTGCTTTGGAATATCGAAAAGCTTCCCAAGCATCTCCCGGATTCCGTTGACCACCTGGATCGTATTCGTGTCGCCGCCCTGCTTCATAATCGGCAAGTATACGGAGCGTTGGCCGTCCACCCGCACGATGTTGTATTGGATCTGGTTGGCGTCCTGGGCTTGGCCGATGTCGCCGATGGAAACCCAGCTCTGCTTATGGGTCTTGATCGGAAGGCGATTCAGGTCTTCAACCTTCTTCACCAAACTATTGGAGTAAACGTAATAGTCGAAAGGCCCCATCTTTACGTCGCCGGCCGGCAGAATTAGGTTACTCCTATTCAGGGCGTCGACTACATCCATGAGACTCAGTTGCCGCGAGAGCAACTTGTACGGGTCGACGTAGACCATGGCCTGCCGGTACTTCCCCCCGAAGGGAGGCGGGATCTCAGCTCCTTTCACCACGGCGATTTGATTGCGGATGGTGAACTGTCCGACGTCGTGAAGTTGAGTCTGGGATAGCCCTTCGCCTTTCAATGTCACCAGACACACCGGCAGACTCGACGCATCGAACTTCAGGACCACGGGCGGCAGAGTGCCGGGCGGTAGCCGTTTCAGGTCGGCTAAGGCGAGATTCGAAAGCTCGGTAACATCGGCGTCTGCGTCCGTTCCCGGCTGGAAATGCACCTTGATGATGCTGACGCCAAGCAGGGAACGCGATTCCATGTGATCGATGCCGGAGGCAAGCGTGAAGAACCGCTCGAGGGGATTGGTAATATCGGTTTCGATGTCCTCCGGCGGCATGCCCGAGTAGAACGTCGCCACTACCACCTCAGGCAGGTTAATGGTGGGGAAAAGATCGACCGGCATACGCGCCAGACTGGTGGCTCCGATCACCAGAAGGGCCAGGCAGACCACGACGATGAAGTGCGGATTCCGAATGGAGAATCGTGACATGATACCCGCCCGCGATCCTACTGCGAATCTCCCGTCTGATCCTGGAGGACTTCCACCTCCTGCGGCTTCACGCGCAAGCCGGCTTTCAGTCCGCTGCGGTCGCTGACCACCACGCGATCGCCTTCATTGAGGCCGCTCAAGATTTCGGCGTCGGTGGCGGTCTGCAATCCAAGCGTAATTCTCCGTTCCTGCAATGTGTCGTTGGGATCCACCAGAAAGATCGTTGCCTGCCCATTGGCTTGATTCACCGCCTGAAGCGGCAGGACCAGGGCGGAGTTCTTGCGCTCCAGAGTCAGAGTCGCCTCGGCGTAGAGTCCCGGCATCAGGACGTGAGATGCATTGGGCACATCCACTTCCGTATGCATGGTGCGGGTGTCGGCGGTGACGTCCACAGAGAAGCGCGCGACCTTGCCCGGGACAACCTTGTCGAGGGAGGGGACTCGCACCTGGACAGGATCGCCCACGTGAATATACTTTACATAGGATTCCGGTACCGGAATTACGAGGCGAAACAAATCGTCCTGGGAGAGCCGAACCAAGGGCAGAGCTTGCGTGCTCGAGCTGGTGCCGGCCTGCATCAGGGTCCCCAGGTTGGCATACCGTTGGGTCACCACGCCCTCGAATGGAGCCGTGATTCTGGCGTAGGCGAACATCGCTTTGTCCCGGTCCAGTCTCGCCTTAGCCTCATCCAACCGGCTCTTGGCTGTTTCATAGTTCGACTTGCCGGCCTCCACCTGGGCTGCCAATGCCAGGTCCTTGCCTTGGGCGTCGTCGACCTCCTGTTGCGCCACCAGGCCGGGACGCGAGGTAGCCACGCTGGTGAGACGGTCGGATTGCAGATGAACCACACGGTACTGCGCTTCCAGCCGATCGAGCTCGTGTTGCGCGTGGGTCACCTGTTCGGCGGCGCTGGCGATGGCCGCGGTGTCCTGCTGCAACTGCATCTCCAACTCCGGAATATCGAGCACCGCCATCAACTGGTCTTTTTGTACGCGCGAGCCGTAGTCCACCAGCAGGTCCTTCACATAGCCCGACACCTTCGCATAGACATCGATTTCCTGAAATGGCACGAGCTCCGAAGAGACCGTGAGCTGTCTCATAATCGGCTTTCGCGTGACAGGCGTGAAGCCGACAGCCGTCGCAGATTCCTGCTCATCTCCGTTGCCTGCACGCACGGCTGGGGATCTGGAACATGCGCCGAGGCACGCCAGCGTCAAAAGCACGGTTAAGGCAAACAACGGGCGATGTGTAAGAGCGCGAGACGCCTCATCCCCGGCTCCGATCTTCATTCGCATAGACGTGTATTGATCCCTTTTTCCAACTCGGCGGACAGCATATCCACGGAGAAGTCGTTCTTTTCGGTCAACTCGAACAGTTCGCGGTCGTCCCGCAACACCTGCTCGGCAACACCGGGCAGTTCGCGGGCGGCGCCGATCGGAATCGTATGCACTCCATGCAGATCGCCGTGGAGAAGGTCCCCGGAAGAGATCCGCAAACCTCCGATCTCCACGGGCTCGCCGAATTCCACGATGTGCGCGTAGGCGTGGGAAACCGAGACGCCGCCGGCGAACAACTGGAACCCGAGCGCTTCGATTCCCGGCACGTCCCGCACGGCGCCATTGGTCACGCATGCCACGCAACCCAGGGCGCGTGAGATACGCGCGTACGCCTCTCCGAACAACGCGCCAACTCCCGGTGAGTGGTCGGCGTCCTGGATCACCACGATGCGCGGGCCGACAAGACTGGCCACGTATCGCCACCAGTCCGCGTGTTCGTAGTAACACCAGCCGTTCACCGGGAGCATGGATGACCTCATTCTGGCTGTGACAGCGTATCCGATCACGGGCGGCAATTGCGGAAATCTGCACGTAATCGCCCCGGTGATGAAGCCTTCGTTCCGCGGACGAATATCCAGTCGCTCGATGGCGTTCGAGAGCGTGCAGGCGTCGTACCGTCTCAGCTTCTCAAGCTCCTCGCGCGAAAGTTCAGCCATGGATACCACCATCTCAGAGGCCTGTCGCGGAGGAATGTACGATAGGATACATGTTTAAGCCTTGCCGCCTGGTTTCGATCGTTTCTCCCACTCCTAAAGGGTAATGGGACGATCTGTTTGAGCCCATACTGTCCTAAGAGGAGTTTTAAAGGAAAATCAATGGAGAGTTTAGACGGGTCGCCGCTCTCACAGAATGCGTTCACGGCTACCACGAATTGGAGGCAAAACTACTCATTCTGTGGGATTCACGAGACGGGGAGGGATGACGTATTATGAGGCTGAATGCGGCGGCTTCTCCCGTGACGGCGCGAAGTCGCCCTTCGACCAACAGGACGACTATGGGTCCGGTACGTATTCTGATCGCGGACGACCATGCAATCATACGCAGGGGTTTGCGTACCCTGCTGGAGCACGAGCCCGGGTTGGAGGTGATCGCCGAGGCGTGCGACGGCAGGGAGGCCATCGAAATGGCCAAGCGGGAACGGCCCCATGTGGTGATCCTGGACATCGGAATGCCAAACCTCAATGGCATTGAGGCGGGCCGGCAGATCTCGGAAAAGCTGCCGGAGACTCAAATTGTGATATTGACCGTCCAGGCGGATGAGGCCTATCTGCTGGGTGCGCTTAAGGCTGGCGCGCGGGGATATATCCTGAAAAGCTCCGCCGAATCCGAAGTGGTCGATGCCGTACGGGCGGTGAGTCAAGGAAAGGCATTCTTTAGCCCCAAAGTGAGTCGAATCCTGGCTGACGACTACGCCCAGCGCCTGCAGCGTGAGGCGGTAGAAGACGGGTATGAGCTCCTCACTACCCGCGAACGCGAGATCCTGCAGCTTCTGGCGGAAGGCTCCTCCAACAAAGATGTCGCCAGTGTTTTTAGTCTCAGCCCCACCACCGTGATCTGCCATCGCCAGCACATTTTTCAGAAATTGAACCTGCACAGCCTGGCCGAGTTGGTCCTGTATGCCGTTCGAAAAGGCATCATTTCGCCCCAAAGCAGCGATGTCGCCCCCGATTAACGGCGCGGCCGGGCAGGCGCGAGGCTACGGGGCAGGCGTCGCCGTGGCTCCTGGCGGAGTGCGGCTGTTGACCATGCGAGGCGGTCTGATCCTCGGTTTTGGCGTCCTCCTGATCCTCCTCATCTTGTCCGGGCTGAGCGCTCTTCATGCGCTCTCCGAACTGCAGGCCGGCAATGAAACCACTCTCCAGCAGTTCCTTGCCAAGAACCAGCAGTTGGACGAGATTCGGACGGCGGTCTACCTCTCCGGAACCTACATTCGCGATTACCTTCTGGAGCCCAACCGGGACAAAGCGGAGCAGAGCCGGAGGGATCTGATCGACGCCAACTCGCGAATCGAGTCCTTGCTGGCGGACAACGGGCCACTATCTGGCCCCGATGACCGCGAGATGTTCGAGGCCTTGAAACGCGAGATACAGGACTATTGGCAGACGCTGGAGCCGGTGCTTTCGTGGGATTTGGCCCGCCGGCGGCGGGAAGGCTACGGCTTTCTTCGCGACCAGGTCTTCCCGCGACGGTCGAGCACCCTCGGCATCGCGGACACCATCCGTTCCGTGAACCGAGAGGACCTGATGCGACGGGACGCACAGCTTCTCGCCAAGTTCTCCAGCGTCCGAAGCCGACTAATGCTTGCCCTGGTCGTTATGCTCCTGTTCGGTATCGGCCAGGCCCTTTTCAGTACGGCGCATCTTTTGCGGCTCCAACGGCAAACCATGAAACATCTTCAGGAAGTTATCGAGGCCCGTCAGGAGTTGAAGAACCTCTCCGCCAAACTGGTGGCCACGCAGGAAGACGAGCGCAAGAGCATTTCGAGAGACCTGCATGACGCCGTCGGCCAATCCATGTCGGCGGTCCAATTCGAGTTGCACGATCTGGCCGTCGCGCTGCGCCCTTACGACGCGCAGCTCCGGCAGCGGGTCGACCGCATCCGCGAGTTGGTGGAGAGCTCATTGGCGGTGATTCGCAACATGGCGCTGCTTCTGCGCCCTTCGATGCTCGATGACCTTGGCTTGGCGGCCGCGCTCGAGTGGCTGGCGCGCGAGATCTCCAGACCGGCTGGGTTTCGAATCCAGGTTCGCGCGGACGGCCTCCCGAGCGAACTGCCGGACGAGCACAAAACGTGCATCTTCCGGATTGCCCAGGAAGCGCTTAATAACGTCTGCAAGCACGCCAATGCGAATTCCGTGGAGATAGGTGTGCGCGCCGATGAGTCCTGGCTTATGGTCACCGTGCGGGACGATGGACGCGGTTTCCAGCACGGCCGAGCCAACGGTCTAGGACTGACCGGGATGCAAGAACGGGCCGAGAGTCTCGGCGGCTGGATCAGGATCGCTTCCGGACCGGGAAAAGGCACTCTGATTGAGGCGGCCTTGCCGCTGCCGCAGCGCCTGCGGACTTCCGTCCGGGCCGCCGTTGAAGCGGACGCCTGATCGTCAACGCCGATTTGAGAAACTACTCCATTTGGATGGCAAAGCACTGAAACCGGCCCGCGCGCTCGATTTGGAGCGCCACCGCATCTCCATGCTGAAACCCTTCGATGGTGGAGTGGAGCCTACAGCCTGGCCGCGCCGACCGCAACGACCGCGGACCGCGCTTGACGGGCCAAGCCTAGCGGTAGCGGTACAGCGTCACACGCTGGATGCCCATGTTCCGCAAGTTCAGATGCTGCCCCTGCGCCGTGTCATCCCCCGCAAGCCGGCGGACGGGAATCCAACGGCCGTTCACGAAGCTGCCTTCTTCCACGGTGGCCAGTCCGGCTAGCGGGGGCCCCGGCGTGTTCGGAGAAAAGGTGACGCTCACGCCGTTACCCGCCGCATAGTACTCGTCAGGCCCCGTCGCAATGAAAATCGCCGCCGCGGTGGGCGAGCTGACATTCCCCACAGGCCCGTAGACGGGCTCCTGCGCGGGCGCCCCCGCCGTCAGTCGGGACCTCGCAAACGCGCCCTCCACCGTGTAGTTCCCCACCTTGACCTTCTGCGGCGGGTCGTTCGGGCCCAGCAGGACGGCGGACATCGTGCCATCGCCCTGATGTCCCAGAATCAGGGGCTTCATTTGCGAGATCAGATCATACATCTCGATCAGAGCCGTGTCGGGAGTGGTTCGCCTTTCGACCCCTCCCCGCATACGGGAGAAAGCGATCGCATCATGGTGTCCGAAGGCGTAGAGCGCCCTGGCTGCGCCTTCCGGCCCAGCTTCCTCCTCGGGTATAAACAGCGGGTTCCCGGATTGGGTGTACTTGGCGCAAAAGGTCACGAAGTTGGTGGCATTGTCGGGCGAGAAGATATCGATTCGCGGCGCCCCGGCATGCCAGACGTCCATCAGGTCGGGCATGGGGGTGCCGCTATTGCGTATGGGTTCGTTTGGCTTCGCAAATCCCAACAGCCACGTGTTCATGTACATCGGCAGCGGGTATTCGGCTTTGCCCGCCTCGGCCACCCGGCCGACGTAGCGCGCAAAGTTCCAGCCCATGAAGATTTCAGACGTCGCCGTGCCCTTGCCGAACACCTGTTCCCAAGTCCCGGATGTCTTGAAGCCACCCGCCTCCCACACTTGGCGAAACTCCGGAATCAGGGTATCCTTCTGCTGCTGAAGGTAGTCCATCAGCTCCTTCGGCGCCGGTCCCTGGTAAGCCTTTTCGGCCATGGGCGACCGGTCGCGGTACTCCCCCGGCTCCGACGGCAGTCCGATCTCGTTCTCCACCTGGATCATAATGACCGTGTGCTCGCGGCCGTCCACTTCCTTGACGTGTCGCATCAGGGCCGCGAAGGCGCGCGCATCGGCGTCGCGGTTGGCATCGCTGAAGGGGCTGAGCACTTCGATACTCTTACCCCCGGCGATCTGGACCCGCGGGAAACGATCGAAATCCTTCTTCACCCAGTCGGGCGGGTAGCTGGACCAACTGTTCTTCCAGCTTGCGAACCATAGAAGCACGAGACGCAGGTTGTGGCTCCGTGCATCCCGGATGACGCCGTCCGGCGCACGGAAGTCGAACTTCCCTTCCTGTGGTTCAATTTGCGCCCAGGAAACGCCCGCTAGGACCGTGTTGAGTTTGGCCTCGGCGAGCATGGACCATTTCGGCTTCATGTACTCGACGCTGGTGGGGCCGTTGTTGCTCAGTTCTCCCCCCAGTACCAGGAACGGCTTGCCGTCCACGATCAGTTGGGTGGCTGTACCCTGCTTCTGAAGGTGGGGAATGGCCGTCCCCGTAGTCGCCCGAGAACACGCTGCCAGCGCAGCGAAAGAGAATATGGCCGCGACGCCACAGAAAATGCGCATTTTCATTACTTGCCTCCCCGACAAAACTTGCCTCCCCGACAAATTGCTCGACCAATTGTCCCTGGAATTTTCCACTTTGGCAACCTGAACTCTTCTGCTGTAAAGCGAACTGGCTCCGTTGCCGTCCAAGCGCCGGCGGTAGGTGCTAAAATCCTGTTCCGATGAAAGCAATCGTGCTGCTCGAAGTCGTATTAGCCCTGGCGGCGAATGCCGCGGACTACTCCGCCCGGCAAACCACGCGGGACGGAGTGGACGTCGTCGTGCTCGCTGATACAGCCCGGCGCGCGACGTGGCCGTGGACCGGGATTATGTTGTTATGGAGGCCATGTCCGCCATCACCAATGCATTCAACCTGGCGCAGCGGGGCGTCTACAAGGACTTACAAATGGTCGCGCCGGATGGCGAATGGCGGGAGGGTTTTTGGGTCCGGCCCATGGCCGTTTGAAGGAGAAGGAGTTTGAGGATAGAGACAGATTAGGAGATGCGGAGGTTGACCATGCTACCCAAATGCGTCGGTTTGTCGCTTATCTTGTCCGCCGCCGCTTCCATTGCGCTGGCGCAAGAAAAGCCCATTCCGCGAATAGTCAAGCAAGGCTCCAAATATACCTTCCTGGTCGATGGAAAGCCATTTCTTATGCTGGGGGGACAAGTCGATAACTTCAATTCCTGGTGGCCGTCGTACCATACCCTCGATCCCCTCCAGGATGAGATCGCGAAGGTGCTGCCAGGCTTCAAGTCGTACCACGCGAACACCATCGAGTTTCCGGTCCACTGGGGGCTTATCGAACCCAAGGAGGGTGAGTTTGACTTCGCCGGGTTCGATCAGGTGGTCCGCGATATTCGCGCGCACGATCTGCGGGCCATCGTGCTTTGGTTCGGCACGTGGAAAGCCGGCGAGTGGGATTACTACCCCGACTGGATGACGTCCAATCCCAAGCGCTTCCCACATGCGCTGGACGAGGACGGAAAACCGTTGCGGTCCCTTTCGCCGCTCGGGGCAGCGACCTTGGAAGCCGACCGCAAGGCCTTCGCCGCCTTGATGAAGCATATCCGGGAGATCGACGAAAGCGATCGGACCGTAATCCTGGTGCAGGTCGAGAACGAGGCTGGGATACTTGGGTCCGCGCGCGACCACTCTCCGGAGGCCAACAAGCTGTTCGCCGGGCCTGTTCCGGAAGCGTTCGCGACGGCTCTCAAGAAGAAGCCCGGAACCTGGGTGCAGGTCTTCGGCGACTCATTTGCGGAAGAGGCTTTCACGACTTACTACATGGCTAAGTACATCAACTCAGTGGCTCAGGCCGGGAAAGACGCCTACCCGCTGCCGCTGTGTTTGAACGTCTGGATGGGCGGCCCGGGGAGCAACGCTTTCGCCCGCCCGGGCGACAGCTACCCAAGCGGCGGCGGTCAGGCGCACACGCTGGACCTGTGGAAGGCCACGGCTCCGGCCATCGATGTCATCGCTCCGGATATCTACGACCGCTCGGTTGTCAACTATCGGAAAGACTTATCGGATTACGCCCGCCCCGACAATCCGCTGCTGATGGTGGAGACCGGGGAGGGAAAGGAATACGCGCGGTACTGCTTCATGGCCATCGGCGAATACGCGGCGATCGGAATAGCGCAGTTCGGAGTGGGGATCAAGGAGTACGGCGCGACCGCCGACGGCGAGTTCGGCCCCCAGTTCGCGGACATGGCGGCGGATTTCCGCCTGCTGCGGAACGCGGCTCCGGTGATTGCGGAGCTGCAAGGGACGAAGAAGCTGCAGTCGGCCATCGAGGAGGAATCCATCGGGCGTCGTTTGCTCTCTTTCGACCGCTACGATGTGCAGGTGAGGTTTCCCCCGGCGACGGGCCGGCAACCTGGTTGGGGGGAGCCCCCACCCCCGACCATCCCGTCGGGCCGCGTGTTACTGGCCCAGGTGCAGCCGGATGAGTTCCTGATCCTGGGAATCGACAGCAGCATCGACTTTCGGCCGCCTGTGACTTCGGGCCATGCAGAGGCCCGATTTGTGCAGATCGAGGAAGGTCTGTACAAAGATGGCGTCTGGACGCCGACCAGGTCCCAGCCCGAGGTTTCCGCCCGGTCTCCGGCTCGGGGCCTGGCGCTGCCGAAAGAAGGGGCCCTGCTCCGGGTGAAGCTCCAGTGGGACTGAGGCCGATAGGGGGAACGGCCCTGGACTGATTGCCCGCCCGTGGGTGGGGCACGCTTTAGCTTGCCGGATCACAAAAGAAGGTGATTGTCATCCGCTCTCTTGCTACGCATTAAACTAATGTCTTATGGGCATCCGATTGGCCGCTTTCCTGCTGGCGCCTTGGGCCCTGCTGGCGCAAGGGCCTTCCGCCGCGCCGGGCTGCGACAACACTCCCGCCTACTCGCCCTGCGAGATGGTGTTCGATCTCTCCGGCCCGGACGCCGCCGCCCATCCCAATCCGTATGTGAGCGTGCAATTGAGGATCGAGTTCCGCTCGCCGCGCCAGCGGACTCTCGCCATGCCCGCCTTTTGGGACGGCGGCGGCCGCATGGTGGTTCGCTTCTCCCCTACCGAGGCCGGTAACTGGGATTACCACGTCACCAGCAACATCGCGGCTTGGAACGATCGCACGGGTTCCTTCACCGCCGCGGCTTCCGATTCGCCGGGCTTCATCCGGCCGGCTGAACTGCGTCATTGGGCTTACACCGAGCGCAACCTGCCGCATCTTTGGATGGGCGCCACGGAGCTGCGCTTCGCCTTCCTCGGCGACGCCGATTTCCGCGCCGTGGCGGATGCGCGCGCGGCCCAGAAGTTCAACCACCTGCGCGGCCTGGCCGTCGCCGAAGGTCTGGGGGGCTCGTACCAATCGGCCGATTCGCCGAGCCTGTACTGGTTCCAGCGGCTCGACCAGCGTGTTCGCTACCTCAACCAGAAGGGCCTCGCCGCCGACCTCATCCTGGCCTCCCGCCCGGCCGCCCTTGTCAAGCTGTTCCCCGGCCGCGAACAGCGCCTCCGCTTCGCCCGCTATCTGGCCGCCCGCTATGCGGCGTTCAACGTCACCTGGCAGGGCGTCCAGGAGTTCGAATCCGATCCCAACGCCCGCTCGCTTTTGCAGGAACTGGGCGACGCTCTGCGGGACGCGGATCCATATCAGCACCCGCGGTCGAGCGGCGCGCATGTCACCTCCGCGCCGTTCCTGGACGATCACTGGATGGATTTCATCGGCTATGGCCCCGGCGCCGACAGCAGCGTGGGCGCCTTGGAACATCAGCTCTACGGCGTGCCCTTCGTGAACTTCGAGTTCGCTCGCGAGGATAGCGGGGCGGGGAAATCCGGCCCGCAAGACCTGGACGCCGCCGCTTTCCGCCACCGCCTCTGGAACGCCGCCATGGACGGCCAGTACCCCACGTACGCCAACACCGGGGAGGGTTCTCAGTACTTGAATTCGCCCGGCGCGCGCGCCATGACCGTCTGGTTCGATTTCTTCTCCGGCGCGCGCCACTGGGAGTTAGAGCCGTACTTCGACGTGGATGGCGGCCGCGCCCTGGCGCTCGAAGACACCGATTACATCGTCTACGTCGAGAACCCCGCGCCCATCGAACTGACTGTCGTGAAGCACTCCTATGACGTGACCTGGATGAATCCCGCCGATGGCAGCGTGACCAAGCAGAAGAAGCAGTTCAACGGCGATCGCTTCACCGGCCAGGCGCCCGATGGCTCGCATGACTGGGTGCTCCGCCTGCTGCGTCCGGGCAAGATCGAGAGCATGGCCCGCTCCTACCGGTTCGAATCGCGCAGCAACGAAGAAGACTCGCCCGCGCTGCCCATTCAGGTTCAAGAAATCGAATCCACCCCCGCCAAGGTTCCCTTTACCATGGAGCAGCCGGCGGGCGATATTTCGGTCTCGAAGCCGGCCGCCTATTCGGCCACGGTCACGCGCCAGGCGCGCGCCACCCGCTCGATGCTGTGGCTGTGGACGGGCGAGGTCACCGAGGAGGGCCAAGGATACCGCGTGCTCGCCACCGCCCAGAAAGGAGAGTTCCAGCCCCCGCCCGGAATGGCCTCCACCCTGCCCGCCACCATGCTGCTGCGCCTTTACGGAATGAACGCCTACGGCAAGGTCTACCTGGTGAACAGGGGATGCCGGCTCATCCCGTGACCCCTCTTCTGCTGGCGGTGGACGCCACCCACGAATTCGGCAGCCTGGCGCTGGCGCGCGGCGGGACGATTCTCGAAGAGGTCCTGCTGAATTCGCCATCCGGCTTCGGCCACATCCTGTTCGATCGCCTCTCCAGGCTCCTGGCGGGCCACGGTTTGAAGCCCGAATCCATCGATTGCTTCGCGGCGGCTTCGGGACCGGGCTCCTTCACCGGCGTCCGCGTGGGGTTGGCGTGCGTCAAGGGGCTCGCCGAGGCGCTGGGCAAACCCGCGCTGGCGGTTTCCAACCTGCGCGCCCTGGCGTGGTTCGGTTCGGCCCCTCTCCGCGCGTCGGTGCTCGATGCCCGCCGCGGCGAGATCTACGGCGCGGTCTACGATGCGGCGGGCGCGCTGGCGCAACCCGAAGTGGTGGCCAGATTCCCGGTATGGCTCGAGAGTCTGCCCCAGGGCGCTATGGAATTCGTCTCTACCGATTTCACGCCGTTCCGCGACGCCCTGGCCGGTACGCGTTTCGAGGGGGCCAGCGTCGTGACAGCTCCCCGCGCGTTGGCCGGAGCCATCGCCCGCATCGCCCTATCGGCATGGCAAAACGGCGAGATCGCGGACCCCGCCGCGCTCGATGCCAACTACGTGCGGCGCTCGGATGCGGAATTGTTCTGGAAAGAGTAACGGCCGAGCGAAAAGGGCGCCGGCAACATCTATCTCGCCGGCAATAACATCGGCACGGGCCTGATCACGACTCCCGGCGCATTCCAGACGACCGCCAGCAACAACCCCTGCTGCTCCCACGGTTTTGTGGCTATAGCGGCTTGCATAAAGAATGCAATACGCTGGAGCATGAACCACCGCTGTGCACAGGCATTTCACCATAAAGAGATGTTGCATTATTTATCACTCTTGTCCAAAACAGGTTTTGGCGGTCGCTCTTTTGGACAGGGAAAGTCGCCAGCCGCATGATGGTAGCGGCCTGAGAGCCTCTCGGAAGGCCGCCAGATAGCCGGTTTGGCGTTGATTCGAGGCGTTTCCGCCCAACACAGGCCTGCTGTACGTTTTGGACAGGATCGTAACGGCCAAGGAGACCTCCTCCGAGACCAAGGGGAAACCGCATTGAAAACGAAGGGTTTACCTTGTCCAGAACAGCCGATTCGACCCTGTCTTGGACAGTATTGATTATTTATACATCGCTCTATAAGATCGTAGCAACCGGCCCGGCAGTCACATTAGGCCCGTCCGGACAAGTCGAAGCCTTGGCGGCGGAATCCATCATCTCGGTATATGGCACGAATTTGGCCAGCGTAACAGTCGCGGCGACAACCATACCGCTGCCGACGTCGTTAAGTGGCAACACCGTGACGGTCACTGACTCAGCCGGCGTCGCGCGTCCGGCTCCCCTCTACTTCGTCTCGCCGGGGCAGATCAATCTCGAGATTCCGTTAGGCACGGCCACGGGAACAGCGACGGTGACGATCCAGAATCAGAATGGGACGATTCAGTCCACAACTATCTCCATAGGCGGCGTTTCGCCGGGGATCTTTCCGTTAAACGGCTAGGGGCTGGTAGCGGCCTGGGCTCTGCCGGTGATCTCTGGAACCCAGCAAGCATTACAGCCGGTGTGGCAAGTCGTCTCCGGAAGCGTGGTTCCTTTGCCGCTCAGTCTCGGGCCGTCCACGGAAACGGTCTATTTGGAGATTTACGGCACGGGCTTCCGCAACGCCAAAAACATCACTGCGACGGTAGGCGCCTTGAGCGTGCCGGTACTGGGGTGGGCCGCGACGTCGCAATTCGCTGGAGAGGATCAGGTAAACATCGGCCCGCTGCCGGCCTCGCTGGCGGGTAAAGGAAGCGTCAATATCCTGATTACCGCGGACGGGCAAGCCGCCAACACCGTTAATGTGACCATTCAGTGATGCCTGTTTCAGAGGCTTGAGGGCGCCTCGCCGCGCACGCCCGGCCGTTCCCAGGCGTCGCCCCAGGCCGCGTGCCGGGCGGCGCGGAATGCCTCGCGGGCGCTCCGCGTAACGCGCTCCGAACGCAGACCCGCGCGCCCGCAAAGTTCCAGTTCGATCAGCCCCGGCCGCTGCCGCACGCGCCGGATGATGCGCGCGGCGGGCAGCTCCGCCGGTTCGCGCCCCAGGGCCACGTAGCTGAACTTCTCGTCCTCGTAGTTCAGGTCCGCGTCCTTGAGCCGGCGGTGAATGCGGGAGCGCTCGACTCTCGCGGCGAAGTGGCACCACTCGGGCGCGGCCAGCGGGCACGCGGATTCATGAGGACAGGGCGCCAACATACGCGCCGAGCCCCCCGGAGCGATTTGTGGGGCCGGCGCTTTCGCCTGCCAACCGGCCCCCAGCAGGCTGTCGCGGATTTGGCGCACCAGAGCAAATCCCCGCGCGCTGCCCGGCTCAATGGTTATGAAAACCACCCGCGTGGCATCCCATAGCCGCGCCACGGGCGGCTGCATCTCGCCGAGCGCATAGGCCGCCATCACCAGATCGTGCGGCGGAAACCGATCCATGCGTTCCATGTCGGCCGCCACGTACTGCGCATCCGGCAGCCACTCGCGCGCCGCGGCGGCCAGGGCCTCATCGCGCTCCACCATGGTGATGCGAGCCGCGGGGAACAGCTCCCGCGCGGCCAGTGAGGCTGCGCCCGCGCCCGCCCCGGCGTCCAGCACGCTCTCGATAGCCCGCACGCCGAGCCGCCCGCGTACCTCGCGCAGAACGGCGTACGCAGCGGCGTAAGTCGCCGGCATGCGCACGGCCAGATACGCGGCCACGCGCTCCTCGCTCGCCAGACGCAGCGCCCCGCCGCTTCTGTAGGTCTCCGAAATCGCCGCCGCGGCGCGCTTGAGCTCCGCCAACCCAACCGCATCCGCGCGTTCTTCGATGGCGCGCCTCACCCGCTCCGGTAACTGCATGTCTCCATCATGCCCGAACCGCGCGGAACTTTCCTGCGGACGCGGTGTCTATTCCGGTGGAGGTTGACAAAATGCAGTCGACACCCGGACGCACGATCGGCTGACCCCCCAAAAAATCAGGCGGAAACGCGCCTTCGGGCGCTGGGGCGGGAAGTGTGTCCGTGGAACTAGAAGAGAGGAGGCAGCATATGTTCGAGACTGCGGCAATCCCTTATGACTCGGCCAGCAAGCGTCTGTGGACCGCTTGCTTGGGCATGACGGGACAGACGGCCCTGGTAGCTTTGGCGATCCTGATCCCCATGCTAAACCCCTCGGTTCTTCCTCCGCCGCGGGCCCTGATGACCTGGCTGGAAGCTCCCGTGCCGCCACCTCCGCCGCCGGCGCCGGAGGGGCCGGCGGTGGTGCATGTCAAGCCGCGGCCAACCCAGATCGTGAACGGGACGCTGATAGCGCCAATTCAGATTCCCGAGCGCGCCATCATGATTGAGAACCCGCCGGCGGAGACCGCCCCATCGGGCGCGGGGCCAGGCGTCCCCGGCGGTTTGGGGATCGCCGCGCCCGGCTCGATGTTGGAAGGCTTGATCGCCTCCGTCGCAACTGTCCCTATCGCACGCCCGGTGGAGCGGACGCCTGAAGCCGCGCCCGCACCGGTTCCGGCGGCGCCCATGCGCGTCAGACAAGGCGGCCTGGTGAAGGACGCGGTGGTGATCCATCGAATCGAGCCGGTCTACCCCGACCTCGCCCGGCGCGCTCGCATCGGCGGCGAGGTCAGACTGGAAGGCGTGATTGGAACCGATGGCCGCATCCGCGAGCTGAAGGTGCTCTCGGGCCATCCGCTGCTCACCAAGGCGGCGCTGGACGCCGTCAGCCAGTGGCTCTACCGCCCCACGACCCTGAACGGCGAACCGGTGGAAGTGATCGCGCCCATCATCGTGAACTTCCGGCTGAACTGAGGGCCCGAAAAATCTCTTCGCGAGCCGCGACGCTCCCCCCGTAGAGCGGGCCTCCGGCCTTCCACGTCGGCGTCCCCGCCGGCGTTCTTCTGCCCGATGCGCCGCCCGTCGCCACACGCCGCTATCGCCCGCGGAAAACGCCGAGATCCTGGCCCTGCTGAAAGAGGCGAGGGATCTGGAAGCCGTGACAAGGCGAAGAAAAAGGCGCAGCGGGCGGACAATTGAATCCAAAGAGTCTCCCCTTGCACGGGAAGAATGCTTCTGGCTTTTCGAACTCCCAATCGGACGGCGCTGGAAGCCAGGGCGGCCTGCGGCGCATCTCGATTCAGAAGTGCAGTTTCATCGCAACCTGCACAACGCACGGCGCCGTCGCGCCGACGACTTGACCGAACGTCGAGTCGTTGATGTTGCCATCAACGGAATTCGGACCGAAAAACTGCGCATGGTTCAGCGCGTTGAACGTCTCGAAGCGGGATTCCAAGGAACTCGACTCCGTCAACTGCGTAGTCTTCAGCAAGGCGATGTCCCAGTTATTCATGCCAGGTCCGTAGAACGAGCGGCGCGAAACCGTTCCGGGCACGCCGAGCGGTGGAAGGCTGAACGCGGATGGATTGAAGTACGGCAGGCCGTTTCGCGCGTTGGAGTTGATCTCAAGCGGGGCCGACGAGCCGGGCACTCCCACCTGCGGACCGTTCGGCGAGAACGGCGTCTACACGAGGAGCAACGGCCAGGTCGTCGACGGAACGCGCCAACCGTTCGGAAACGATTTTGGCAGCGACGTCTATTTTGACGCCATGGGCAACTCGGCGTACAACTCGTTGCAGGTTACGGTGAAGCACACCAGTGGGCGCTTCACGATTCTGGGCAGCTACACGTACGGAAAATCGCTCGACCAGGCGTCCAATCTCGGCGAGCAGGTCTACCCTTATAATTATGGACTCACGAGAGCCACATCTTCCTTTGACATCACTTTGTCGCGAGCTACCGCTATGACCTGCCATTCGCGAAAGTCTTTCATCTCTCGAATCGCATAACGAATGGTTGGTCCATCTCCAGAATTACGCGTTTCAGCACTGGCCTCCCCGTCACGCCGACGAATCCCAACGACACTGAGCTGATCGGAAGCGCGAATAACGGCGTCAACAAACTTGGCATTGACTTTCTGGATCGCACGATAAAACGCGGGAGAGAAACCTTGGGTATAGAAGCTCGGCAGGCCCAGCAAGAAGTCGGCAAAGTCCAGTCCCGTTGCGCTTCCGAAGAAACCGAACCGTCCGTTGGCGGTAAAGTCCGGAAGGAGTTTGACGGACTGATAAAGAAACTGTCCGCCGAATTTCATGTTGTGCTTTCCCTTCACCTTGGAGAATCCGTCCTGCACCTGGTAGTTGTTGTCGGTTTGCAGCAGGGAGAAAGGGCTCGTGCCGAAGTTAAGCTTGTTGAAAACGATCGACTCCACGCCCTCGACCTGAGGGGCCCCTGGGACGATGCCGGCGCCGCCGGTTGTAAAGCCCTGTGACGCCAGGCTCACGCCCAGTCCACCTTGTTGTTGGCCGAGGGTGTTGTTGTCCCGCAAGTAGCTGCCCCGGAACTCGTTGACGGCTGTGGCGCCAAACGTCTTGGTGTCGCCGAGATTCGCCAATTGCGACTGCCCGTTCGAGAGCGCGTTGAAGCCTGGCACGTTCGCGCCGCCCTGCTGGGTGGGATATGGGTTGTTCAAATCATAGTTGTCGACCGCATAATACGCGGACAGCATGCCAAGACTCGTTGTGCCATCCACTCGGAACGCGCCTTTGGCGTCGTTGAGTCTCTCCGCGAGCGAGGCGCTGGAGAATTCATTGGTCCCGACATTCGGCAACGGAATGTACTGAAGCAAATGCTGGGCCGGAGCAGACCACGCGCGTTGCGGAATGACGGTGTTGGGAAAGACGCATCGATCGGAACTGGCGCAGCCGGGTGCGTAGTACGGCTCTCCCGCTGAGACCTCGTAGCCCAGCCTATTCGTGAGCAAGTTGGCCAGGTAGTATCCGTTCACGGTCCCCGTCAGCATGCTTGCCTGGCCGGCCAGGTTCCCGGATCGGTCCGCAAGCGAGGGAACGGGAAGCAGTCCTGTCGATATCCCTTGAACCATCCGGCTGCCCTGAAAATCTGCAAAGAAGAAGATCTGGTCCTTTCTGATCGGCCCACCGAGCGTGCCGCCATATTGATTTTGGTCGAACTCTGGGCGGGTCGGATCGAAAAAGCCGCGCGCGTCCAGATCGGTATTGCGCAGAAACTCGAACGCGGAGCCGTGAAATTGATTGGCGCCCGATTTCGTCACCACGCTAACCAACCCGCCGCTATAGTTGCCATATTCAGCGTCGAAATTGCTGGTCAGCACTCGAAACTCCGCAATGGAATCGAGATTGGGAACAATGGCGGCGCCGACCGCGATCCCTTCCACCACGTTGGCGCCGTTGAGCATGAATCCGTTCGCCGACTCCCGCTGGCCGTTGACCGAGAACTCGCCGGGATTCAGGCTACCGGAGGGAGCGATCGCGCCGAATGAGCCGCCGGACGAAGTACTCGAAGTCGCGCTCGTAGTCACGGGCGTAACACCGGTCTGGATGGCAAGCAGGTCGGTATAGCTCCGGCCAAGCAGCGGCAACTCGGCGATTCGCTGGCCGGCAATCGTCTGACCCAACTGGGTATCAGCCTTCTCAACGGAGACCTGATCCGCCTCCTCAGACACCGTAACGGCTTCCGACCGCCTCGCCAATTGCAAACTCACGTCCACTTGCAAGGCGCTATTCACGTCAATCGCCAAACCCGTCTTGCGATACGGCAGAAAGGCTGGAGCGCTGACCTCCAGGTCATACTGGCCGACCGCAAGCGAGGGAAAGGAGTAAATTCCCCGGTCGTCGGTGGCTGTCATCTGTTTCGCGCTTGTGGCCGTGTTGACGGCTCCCACCGCAGCCCCAGCTATGACGGCGCCGCTTTGATCCTTAACAACCCCCGTGATTCTTCCACCGACGTCGGCAAAGGCGCCGCTTGCGAGCAGCATGGTAAGCAATGTGAGTCGAAATCTGGCCATGAGGCATGTATACCCTCAAGAGCGGCCCCCGGGGAAGAGAGACATAGGGCTTCTTAGCCGACTCTTTGCGCCAATCGAACATCTATGTACGGAAGGCCGCCAACCGGTTCTTTGCGCCCACGGTGAGACCGTCGCGCTACAGTAAATCCCTGTACCGTTCAAGGGCGAGACGAACCAGTTGGCTGCGGGTATGTACCCCGGTCTTCGAGAAGAGTCGCACGAGCGTGTTCCTGACTGCACTGCCCGTCAGCTCCAGCCTCGACGCAATCTCTCTGTTGGGCAGACCCTCGAAGACAAGCCGCAGGATAGCCACCTCACGGGTGTTCAACCCGGGGCGCTCCATCTCTTCCGGCTGCGCCAAATCGGACGGGGCGGTTACGCTCTGCTCCTCGCTGACATCGGCGATGATGGTGGCCAGCGTAGGGCCGCCGCGTTCCTTGCATGTTGAGAACCATACTTCCGCGGCGCAATCGGCGCCGTCGCCCCGGTGCGCCTGGCACTGCATCGACGCCCGGAACTGAGTTTCCTTCTCGCACCGAAACGCATGCTGCAATTCCGGCACGAATGCGGCGATCGGCTGTCCGGACAAATGCCCCCCGGAGGGAAGCATCAGTTCGTCCGCCGCTCGGTTCGCCAGCTCGACGGCGCCGCGCTCGTTTACGGTGATGATTGCCGCGGGAATGGTCTCGACCAAAGCTCGCAACCTCTCTTGCATTCTCATGGTCAGTTGGCGATTGCGAGAAAGTTCTGCGACGAACAACCCGGAACCGCTGAGCGCCAGCGCTTCGAATGCCAGACGAACGAATGATCGGTCGGCCAAGCCGAACGCCTCCGCAAGGGCCGCGCAGCCGAGGCCAAGCAATAATATCGCCCAACGCGACAGGAACCCGGCGGCGATCATGATGGGAACCAGGTAAAGGAAGCCCAGCGCCACGTAAGGCGTAGTCCACCAATCCGCCGCGGCTATTGCCATGATCATCCCGCAGCTCAGCAGCAGAGATCGATTCCGGTTCCGCCTTTCCCAAATCCGTTCCAAGCGAATCATCGTTAAGTGAATATTACCCCCAGATGTTCGCCGATCGCTCCCAGGCAAACGATATTCAAAAGAGTGGCTTTGCTTTTCGAGAGGAATCCGCTGGCAGGCATTGGGCGGCTTTGGGGTCCGGGGGCGTTTGGGTTCGGGAAGACGTTGGGGTAACTATCTGCCCGCACTTAGTTAAAATCGCGAGTCGTACGCGACATCGCGGCCGTATCGGAATTATGAGATCGCCACCAAAAGATTGGGCCGCGAAGCCGATTGAGCCCCTTGCCGGACGTTGGCGCTTGCGGCCAAACTGGGGATGAGGGTTTTATGATTGAAGATCTCCTCCAACCTCGGCATCTTCTCGTGATCCTGGCGGTTGCGCTCTTAATGTTCGGCCCAAAGAAGCTGCCTGAGCTAGGCAAGGGATTGGCGGAGGGGATTCGTGGGTTCAAAGACGGTCTGAAGACCGAGCCTCCGAAGAGGCTCGGGTAGAATCCAGGAAGAAAGCGCGGCGGATATGTGTTATTGTTGCGCTCGCTCAGGGGCGGGCCGCTGGATGAAGGCGCTTCTAATTTGTGGGCTTGCGTTTCTGCTCAATGCTTGCATCAAGCGCCATTCGGTAGTGGACCCCCCGTCACCACTGCCGGCGACAAAGGCATTCGCGCTCTCGATCCGAATCCTCGGGTGAACGCGTCTCCCGGCGGGGCGAACTGCCCAGCATCGAACGCCCGAATGAGCGCGGTAGGCCCTCATCCCAGTCTTCACCTCTTGCCGGCCTCTACGTGCAACCTCAGGCTTCCTACCCACACCGGCCCGCGGTCTCGATTGTAGGCCGGATTCGTTATATGCTGCGCGTCCACCGTGACGAACAGCCATGCAAGAACTCGCGCCGAGTAGTAACTCTCCCATGTCACCTCCGGCCCATACCGCAGCTTCCCGTCGCCGATCAGGAAATCGGACCCGCCAAGCGCCAGATATTGCGCGTGGACGGCCGTGATCCCGCTTACCGTGACTTCCGTGGCCGCTGTATCGTGCGGCCGCTTCCAACGGGCGCCGCCCACTGAGGCGCCCAGAGTCGCCAGCCGGTCGATGGCCGTGAATGCAAAGCTCTCGGTCTTCCCGTCGTTCCACCCCAGCCGCCCGAACACCCCGACGTCTTTCACGATCTCCTGGTCCGCGCTGAGGCCGAAGCCGTACTTCAGGGTCCCCACTCGCCGCGTTGCGGTTATATCGGGCGTTGTGCCCGTTCGTTCCGCCAACCCGATGGCATCGGCGTACGTCCCTGCGTCGGCGTGGTTGAGGTAGCTCAGCGCCCGTACTGTGCCATCGTGGCCTCGTGGGTGCATCCTTACTTCCCCCTCGAACATATCGCTGCGATCGCGAAAAACCCGCCGGTCGAGCCGCATCCCGTTCGCCGTCAGCGGCATGGCCGCGCTGCCATAGCGCAATGACCATCGTCGCGTGTGCAGCTCATGCACCCAGCCCCAAGTGTATCCGCGGGTATCGGCGGCGTAATCCCACGCGCCGTTGTACATGACGGCCCACCCCATGAATTGAGTGCGCGGATCATGCGAATAGCGGTTATCGTCGAAGAAGTCCGTCACCGTAAATCGCCCCACGGTAATCGAATACCGTGTCGCGGGGCGGCTGCCGGCAAGCTGATTCTCGTCGCTATCGAAGGACTCCCGCTGGTCGCCGAATCCGAAATCCTGCGTCACGTAGAGGCGCGCAAGATACGGTTTCGGCGTAGCCACCGTTACGCGGGGCATTTCGCCGTTGGGGAAATTGGCGATCCCATTGGTCCCGCTGAACCCGCGCCCACCCGCCAGTTCCGGATCGAAATAGAATTGGGTGTTCCGCGCGACCAGCCAGCCAAAAAAGAGCGTGGACGTAATCGACGCCTCCGCCTCCGGATGACCCACCAGGCTGAGAGCCGCGGCATACGGTGAGGCGAAGCTGGGGTGATACTGCCCAATCGAGGTTGCCTGGGTATACAGATTCCACGTTTCGTCCACCGATGGGGTCTGTGCGCCCAGGGTCATCGCCGCCGCGAGCCCTGCCAGAGCGCACAATCGCATCTTGCTCCGGTCCGCGGAACTCGTCATCCTCTTGATCGTCGCATGTCTCCGTTACAGCAACGTAAGTCCCCTATGGGCAGGGAACCACGCTGTCAGCCGGTTCACCGCTCGACAGTGAACTCGCACTCAATCGAGTGGCTAATCTTTTGATTGGACCGACCCCGGTCAAGGCCGATTCTGAGCCGGCGGTCCCACGTGCCCCGAACAAGTTCTTTCGCATGGAAAGGGGATTCTTGCGGCCAGTCTTTTGATTGCAGGCCCTCACCGCGTGCAAAAGGGGGATAATCAAGGGAAATTCATGCTCCCCTTAGAACGGCTGTGGGAGGAACGAAACCGAACCCCGGTCCTGGTGGTTAGCGGCGTAATCGTTCTGTTGATAGCCGTGGTGGACTGGTGGACGAAGCCCTACGTTTCGCTGGGCTTTCTCTATTTGTTCCCCATCATGCTGGCGGCGGCATTCCTGCCGCGATGGTTTGTGGCGCTGCTGGGAGCCGCCTGTGCGGCCCTGGCCGAGGTCTTTAGTTCACTCAATCAGTCGTTCGTTCGCCTGGGCTTCGAGACGCTGGCGCTCGCGGGCTGCGGACTCTTCGTCGGAGAACTGGTTCGCAATCGAAGGATGAGCCTGGAGGCCCAAGAGAGATTAAAGGCGTTGGTCGAGACCAGCCCAGCGGCTATCGTGACCGTCGATGAGCGCGGCTTCATCGAGCTCGCCAACCGCGCGGCCGTTGAACTGATGGCTCCGCGACACGGGCATTTGATTGGCGATCCGATCGCGGCTTTTCTGCCGGAACTGCATCATGCGCTCCGGTGGGAAGAAGCGCCGCAGTTCCGGGCATCCATGCAATGCCAGGGTCACCGCGACAGCGGTGAACCGTTCGCCGCCGACGTTTGGTTCTCCACCTACAAGGAGGGGCCGGCTCCCAAACTGGCCGCGATCATTGCGGACGTTAGCGAGGACGAAGCGGCCGGCGCTCTGGGAACCCTGCCAGGCGCCTCCAATTCGCAGGTATTCGAGCATCGCGAACGAGCCGCGCTGAACGCCAGAGAGACGGAGGTCCTGCGGTTGTTGGTGCAGGGACTGGCCAACAAGGAAGTGGCCGCTCGCATGGAGATCTCGGAGAGCGCGGTCAAGAACGCGATCCAGCAGTTGTTCGCCAAGACTAGTGTCAGAACACGCAGCCAGCTCGTCCGGGTCGCCCTCGAACAGTATCGAGATGTTCTATGAATCATCCTCCACGGCACCAATCAAAGGATTAACCGATCGGCTGATCGGCGCGCATCATCCGACGCTTCACATCGCATCGAAAGACCGGACCGATTCTGCTTTGAGTGCTTCATCCGGGCCGCGGACCGTACTATCCTGGTTTCGGAGAACCTATGCTCGAAGACTTGCTGCAACCCCGGCATCTGCTGATAATCCTGGCAGTCGCTGTCTTTTTGTTCGGCCCGAGCAAGCTGCCCGAGCTTGGAAAAGGCCTGGCCGAGGGAATTCGCGGGTTCAAAGACGCTCTCAAGCCCGGCCCGCACGATTCTGCGTAGGCTCGACCACTTGCCAGTCGGGCGCAAACCCGGCGAGTGGTCCAGAATTCCGTTACGTGGAGTGCGGTTCATCGCCATTCGAGGGAGCTTCACCGGCAGTTGCGCTTCGCGGCGGTCTGATCCGCGCTCTGGCGGTTCCCAGCGAACCTTCGAGCGCCGCGCGGACAAGCCGGCCCCGCGTTCGTACGCCGGCCTTCTGAAACAAATGCTGCACCGACGCCTTAACAGACCCTTCCGAGATGCCGAGCTCGTCTCCAATCCTCCGGTTGGTAAGGCCCTCCAGAATGCCCAGAAGCACCTTCTTGTCCCGATCAGTCAGAGGGCTCGCCGGTCCCTGGTCATCCACCGACAATGACCCATCCACCGTCTGAGCGGCCAGAAGCCGAATGACCCTCTGATCCAGCCAAGCCGCGCCATTCGCCACAAATGTGATGGCCTGCACAAGGCGCTCGGGAGGCTCCGTCTTCAGAAAAACCCCAGACGCGCCGAGCCTAATGGCCATTGCCGAATCCCTCACGTCGGCTGCGCCCGCGACCACCAGGAAGCGGCCCCGGTAGCCATTGCGGCGGGCCGCCGGCATGAACCCGTCTCTACCCTCCGTGGCGTGATCGAAATCCACCAAAACCACATCCACCGGAGAGCCCCTCAGGACTTCGAGCGCCTCCGCGCAGTTGCTGCATTCCCGCACCACCTCAAGACCGGACTGCGACGCCAAAAGACGGCCAAGGCTTGTGCGAAACAGCGCTTGATTGTCCAGTAAGACGAGCCGGATTCGACTCTCACCCGTCTGTTCGTTCACACTGCGTCCCTCCATCGCGCCCGATGCATATATTGCGTCCGCGGAATACCGACGGCGCGGGCAACCAATTGCGCGCGCAAACCAGCCATCTTGCCTTGTGTTGAGCTTATGGCGAATCGGCGCATCTGCCAAGGCCTTCAACCGAAAGAATGCTTCCGCATCCGAAAGATCGATATCCAGCGAATGCCGCCCGAACGATTATCGAAAGATCGGCGGCATTAGACGTAAGATGAGTGGCTTATCCCACCTGGACCACGCTAAGAAGAATCTAGACAACTCGGGGCCGTTCTCTTGCCGTTCCCCAGCTCTATGAAGACATCGCGCATAACTGTTCGCGAAAATACAGTACGGCTTTTTCTTTGGCGCACGCGCGCCTTGGTGCTAGTGGCGGGTCTTGTGCCCGCGGCAGCCTACCGCGATGCACGCCTGGCGTATCTGAGTCAAATTGGTTCTTACCTGATTGCGGCGGCCCAGTTGAATATGGCTGTGGGCCGGGAGGTGATTCAATGAATCGGTCGTTTCTTTTGGAAGCGGGTCTCTGTGTGTGTATAGCTCTGTCAACCACCGCATGCGGCAGGCGAGTTACAGCCGCGTCGATAGGCGCCGGCGATACCGGGCCTCATCCGGCGACGGTCGAGCCGGACATGGATGCCAACAACTTCAACGTGGACCATCCGGACCAGTTTCCACTGGCCACGGCCGGCGAGTATGTGGCCTCACCGGAGTTGAACGTGACCGGCGTTGTCGGCCCAGACGTATCGCTCCAAGTGCCTGTCCCTTCGCTAGCCTCGGGCCGGGTGGTGGAAATCGACGCGCGGCTGGGAGACCAGGTGACCAAAGGGCAACTTCTGTTCAAAGTCAGGAGCACCGACATCGCGGGCGCCTTTTCGGACTATCAGAAGGCGGTCAGGAATGAGCAGCTAACGAAGATCCAACTGGATCGCGCCAAACTCCTGTTCGGCGACGGAGCTATTCCCAAGAGCGCCCTCGAAATCGCGCAGAACGCAGAGGATAACGCCACGGTCGATCTGGAAACCACCACCGAACACCTCCGTTTGCTGGGGGCCGATCCGGACCATCCAACCGGAATCGTCGCCGTCTATGCGCCGGTTTCGGGCGTCATTACGGATCAGCAGATCACCAACTCCGCCGGCGTGCAGGCTCTGACGGCGCCCAACCCCTTTACGATCTCCGATGTGTCCCACGTCTGGATTGTCTGCGATGTTTACGAGAACGATCTGGCCCAGGTGCGTCTCGGCGAGTTCGCGGATATCCATCTGAACGCGTATCCGAACCGGACTCTGAGAGGCAGGATCGGCAACATCGGTCAGATCATGGACCCGAACCTTCGCACCGCCAAGGTCCGCCTTGAAGTCGAGAACCCCGGCCTCATGCGCTTCGGCATGTTCGTTACCGCCACCTTCCACGGCGAGATAAGAGAGAAACACGCAACCGTGCCGGCCGCGGCGGTTCTGCACCTGCACGACCGCGACTGGGTTTATACGCCGGTTAAGGACGGCGGATTCCGGCGCGTCGAGGTGGCCGGCGGGAACATGCTCCCCGGCAATCTGCAGGAAATCGTCTCGGGCATCCAGCCGGGCGAAGCGGTAGTTGCAAATGCCCTGGTTCTTCAGAACACGGTGGAGCAATAGATGATTGGCAGGCTTGTCGATTTCGCCCTCAAGAATCGCTTTCTGGTCCTGGCCATCGCGGTGCTCCTGTTCGCCTGGGGCGCCATCTCGTTTCACCAGCTTCCCGTGGAAGCCTATCCGGACGTGGCGAACAACTATGTCGAGATCATCACCCAGTGGCCCGGAATCTCAGCCGAGCAAATCGAGCAGCAAGTCACCATACCACTCGAAATCGTGATGAATGGAATCCCCGGAGTAGCCCATCTGCGCTCGTTCTCCATCTTCGGGCTTTCCGACCTCAAGCTGATCTTCGATGACAGTACGGACAACGGCTGGAACCGCGAAAGAGTTCTCGAGCGTCTTTCGCAGGTTTCTCTGCCGCCCGGCGTATCGCCGCAGATGGGGACCGACTGGAGCCCGGTGGGCCAGATCTATTTCTTCACCCTGCGCAGCACTAACCCGCAATACGACGTGATGGAACTGAAGTCCATCGAAGACTGGATCGTCGAGAAAAACCTGAAATCCGTCCCGGACATCGTCGACGTGAACACGTTCGGCGGTCCGACGCGCGAATATCAGGTGCGCGTCGATCCCAATAAGCTCATCTCCTACGGTCTGAGCCTCTCTCAGGTGGAGCAGCAACTCACTAATAACAACGTCAATGCCGGAGGCAGCTTCCTCGAAGCGGGCCTGCAACAAATCAACGTTCGGGAAGTAGGGCTTGTCGGGAACGTACACGATATCGGAGATACGGTTCTGACGACCAAGAGCGGCACCCCGCTTCGCGTGAAGGACATCGCCACCGTCTCGCAAGGCCCGAAGATCCGCCTCGGCCAATTCGCGCGCACCATTCGCCGTGAGGACGGCAGGCTTATCGACAACGACGATGTGGTCTCGGCGATCGTTCCGATGCGCAAAGGCGCGGATGCCGAATCGGCGCTCCGGGGACTGCACGTCAAGGTGCAGGAGTTGAACGATCTCATCCTGCCGCAGGGAGTCAAGATTGTCCCCTTCATCGACCGCAGCGAACTGGTGCATCACACTACTAAGACCGTATTGCATAACCTCACCGAGGGCATCATTCTGGTAGTGGTCATCCTCCTCCTGTTTCTCGGAAATGTGCGCGGAGCCATCATCGTCGCGCTGACCATCCCGTTTTCGCTCTTGTTCGCCGCCACATGCTTAAAGCTGAAAGGCATTCCCGCCAATCTACTGTCTCTGGGCGCGTTGGATTTCGGCATGGTGGTGGATGGCGCGGTGGTTATGGTGGAAAACATTGTGCGCCACCTGAGCCGTTCCGGGGCGGACGACCGCACGCCGAAACAGAAGATCTTCGACGCCGCGCACGAGGTGCAGCGCCCGGTGTTCTACGCCATCGCCATCATCATCACGGCGTACTTGCCTATCTTCACGCTGCAGCGAGTCGAAGGCCGCTTGTTCAAGCCCATGGCCTGGACGGTGGCGTTTGCTCTGCTGGGCGCCCTTTTGTTCTCCATGCTGGTGGCCCCGGTGCTCGCCAGCCTCTTTTTCCCTAAGGGGACGCGCGAGTGGCGCAATCCGGTCATGACGTGGCTGACCGCGCGCTATCGCGGCGCCTTGCGGTGGGCCATCCGGTTGCGCGGGCTGACCGTCGCGGGAGGGGTCGCCAGCCTCGGCCTCGCGCTCTATCTATGGTTCGGAGGGGTGATTGGGTCCGAGTTCCTTCCGCACCTCGATGAGGGCGCGCTGTGGGTGCGCGGGACTCTGGCGCCGAGCACCGGGCCGAGTGAAGGCATCCGCCTGGCGAATCAAGCGCGAATTCTGTTGTGTTCTTTTCCGGAGGTCACTGAGTGCACCAGCCAGGTAGGCCGTCCCGATGATGGAACCGACACCACCGGCTTCTTCAACACGGAGTACTTTGTCGGCCTCAAGCCCAAGGAAGAGTGGCGGCCGGCATTCGACCAGAATAAGGAGCGGCTCATCGCGGCCATGAATTCGGAACTCGAGAAGATTCCCGGCGTGATATGGAACTTCTCCCAACCCATTGCGGACAACATGGAGGAAGCCGTAAGCGGCGTAAAGGGACAACTCGCCACCAAAGTATATGGCGACGACTTGAAAGTTCTCGAAGACAAGGCCGACCGGATTGTAAAGATCATGCGCGGCGTTAGAGGGATTCAAGACCTCGGCGTCTTCCGCGTGCTGGGCCAGCCGAATCTGAATGTCACTGTGGACCGCCGGCAGGCCGCCCGCTATCAGATCAACGTAGCGGATGTGCAGGATGCCATCCAAACCGCGGTGGGCGGCAACGCCCTCACGCAAGTCTTGCAGGGCGAGGCGCGCTACGACCTGGTCATGCGCTATCTGCCCCAGTACCGCAATACAAAGGAGGCGGTTCAGACCATTCGCCTGCTCTCGCCCACCGGCGAGCGCGTTTCGCTTGCGCAACTCTGCCAGATCGATCAGCGCGACGGCGCTTCCGAGATCTACCGCGAAGGAAACCAGCGGTATATCGCGGTCAAGTACAGCGTGCGCGAGCGCGACCTGGGCGGCGCGGTTGAGGAATCGATCAAGAAAGTAAACGCGCAGGTCCAACTCCCGCGTGGATATCACATCGACTGGGAAGGCGAGTACGAAAGCGAAAAGCGCGCCGAAGAGCGCTTACTGGTCATCGTCCCGCTCACCATCCTGCTGATCTTTATCATTCTGTACACCATGTTCCGCTCCTTCAAATGGGGAATCCTGATTCTGGTAAACATGATGCTCGCGCGCATCGGCGGCTTGCTCGCTCTGCTGATCACGCACACCAATTTCAGCGTCTCCTCGGGCGTCGGTTTCCTGGCGCTATTCGGCGTCTCGGTCCAAACCGGGGTGATCATGCTCGAATACATCAATCAGCGGCGCGCGCGCGGCGCCTCGATCGAAGACTCCGCCATAGAAGGCGCCGTGCTGCGGCTGCGTCCGATCATGATGACCATGCTGGTGGCCACGCTGGGCTTGCTGCCCGCCGCGCTGTCTCACAATATCGGCTCGGACTCGCAGCGGCCGTTCGCCATCGTGATCGTCGGCGGCCTGATCTCCGACCTGGCGATCAGCATTTTCCTGCTTCCGACCCTCTACGCGTGGATGGCCCGCGATGGCGATGTACTCCCGGAAGTCGAAACGGAGACCGTCTAACGAGCAGGATGTTTCTATACACTTCGCCACCAGGATGTTCGTGTATAATCGATTCTACCTGGGATGCTAAAGAAGGGGATTCCGGAAAGCACCAAACGGTTCATGGGCGTTTTGACGGCGCGTTTCGCGCACTTTGCAACGCCCCTGTTGATCCTCGCATACATCGCCGCGCCGGCCACAAACTCAGCCACTTCCCCGGATACCGGGCTCGAGCGGCAGTTTGCCCAAACCGTCCGTCCCTTCCTGGTCACATACTGTACGGATTGTCACAGTGGCGCAACGCCGGCAGGGGGCTTTGATCTTCAACAGTTCTCCACCCTGGCGAGTGTGGTTCGCGACTACCCGCATTGGGCGCTGGTGCTGGAGAAGCTCTCCGCCAAGGAGATGCCGCCCAAAGCGATGGAGCAGCCGCCGGACGAGGCGCGCCAGCGCGTGATTGATTGGATCGGCGCGATGCGCAAGAATGAGGCGCTCAAGAATGCCGGCGATCCGGGGCCCGTACTGGCTCGGCGGCTAAGTAACGCCGAGTATGACTACACCATCCGCGACTTGACCGGAGTGGACCTCCGTCCCGCGCGGGAGTTCCCCATCGATCCCGCCAATCAGGCGGGTTTCGATAACTCGGGCGAGTCATTGACCATGTCGCCCGCCCTGATGACCAAGTATTTGGAGGCTGCGCGCCAGACAGCCGATCACATGGTCCTCAAACCGGATGGGTTCGCCTTCGCGCCGTATCCCATGCTGGTTGAGACCGACCGTGAAAAATACGCCATTGAGCGGATCGTGGATTTCTACCAACGCCAGCCGACCAAATTCGCGGATTACTTCCAGTCCGCATGGCGCTACAAGTATCGGGCCGTTCTGGGCCGGCCCAAGGCAAGCCTGGCCGGCATCGCCGCCGAAACCAAGGTGAGCCCCGGTTATCTGGCCATGGTCTGGAATGCTCTGGAGCAGACGCAGGAGGAAGTGGGACCGCTGGTCAAGCTGCAGGCCATGTGGCGGGAGCTGCCGGCCCCCAGCACCAGGCAGCCGGATATCGCCCGCGAAGGCTGCGTCCGCATGGCGGACTTCGTTACCAGGATCCGCCGGCGCACGGAGAAGTTGTTTACCCCTCCGGTTGTGCCGGGGTTGAGCGCCAATTTTCAGCCCTTTGTGGTTTGGAGGGACCGGGAGATCGCGGCGCACCGTCGGGATTTCGACCCCGCCGCGTTGCGCGTGGAGGGCGAGCCACCGCCGCCGGCCATGGTCGTCACCCAGGGGCCCACGTTCGGCAATGGAGAACAGGCAGCGGTGAAAAAGGCCATCGCCGGCTATATCAAGGACCGGCAAGAGGATCCCGATTTGGTTGTTCCCGCCGGGCAGCGCGCCCGCTACGAAGCCGCCTTCGCGCGGTTCAGCTCCGTGTTTCCCACCGCATTCTACCTCCGTGAGCGCGGCCGTTTCTATCCCATCGACACCATCGATCAGGGGCGGTACCTTGGGGCCGGCTTTCACAACGTGATGGGATACTTCCGTGACGATGCGCCGCTCAGCGAGCTCATCCTGGACGAGAAAGGGAAGAAGGAGCTCGATACCCTGTGGCAGGAGTTCGATTTCATCGCCGATTACACGGTTCGGACATGGGATCAGTTCGTGTTCAACGGCGGCGGGGGCCGGGGAGTGAGCGTGGCGCGGCCGTCCTTCGAGGACGCCACCACCGAACCGGTCATCTTCGGCATGCGGGACCAATATCTCAAAGCGGCGCCGGCCGATAACCCGGCGGTCATACAAGCCATCAAGGATCACTTCGAAAGTCTGAACTCCGAGATTCGATGGGTGGAACGCGCGCGGGTGGAGGCGGAGCCGCACCACTTGGACGCGTTGCTGAAGTTCGCCGCCCGCGCCTACCGCAGACCGCTGGTCCAAGAGGAACGCGACGAGATACTGGCGTATTACCACCAGCTTCGCGAGAAAAGCAATCTGACTCACGAAGAAGCCATGCGCGGGTCGATGGTCAGCCTGCTGGTCTCGCCGGATTTCCTATACCGGGTGGATCTGATTGACGCCCGCCTCGACGCTCCGGCGAAATCCGGTTACACAACCGTGGCCGCCGGCGCCCGTCCACTCTCCAGTTACGCTCTGGCCAGCAGGCTGAGCTACTTCCTGTGGTCCAGCATGCCCGATGAGGAGTTGCTGGCTCGCGCCCAGGCCGGCGACCTGGAGAAGCCCTCTGTGCTGGTGGCGCAGGTTCGCCGGATGTTACAAGACGTCCGCGCGCGTGGGCTGGCTACCGAGTTCGCTGGCAACTGGCTGGACTTTCGCCATTTTGAAGACTTCAACTCGGTGGACCGCGATCGCTTCCCGAGTTTCAACAACCAGCTTCGCGAGGCGATGTTTGAAGAGCCCATCCGGTTCATCGCCGACCTGATCCACAATGACCGTCCGGTGCTCGATTTGTTGTATGGGAACTACACATTTGTGAACCGGGTCCTGGCCGAACACTACGGCATGCCCGCGGTCACGGGAGGACCGGACGATTGGGTTCGAGTGGACGATGCCCGGGACTACGGCCGCGGCGGCCTGCTGCCAATGGCCGTGTTCCTGACCCAGAACGCTCCCGGTCTGCGGACGAGTCCGGTAAAGCGGGGCTATTGGGTTGCCAAACGTGTGCTGGGCGAAGTGATTCCGCCACCGCCGCCCGTGGTCCCGGAATTGCCGGGCGACGAATCGAAGTCGGATCTGCCCGTGCGGGACATGCTTACGAAGCACCGCGAGAATCCGGTCTGCGCTTCCTGCCATGCCCGTTTCGATTCGTTCGGCCTGGCGTTTGAAGGGTATGGGCCGGTCGGCGAGAAGCGAACCAAGGATCTCGCCGGACGCCCGGTGGATACCCACGCCACCTTCCCGGGCGGAGACCAGGGAGCTGGCCTCGAAGGCCTGCAAGCCTATATCCGCGCCCATCGCGAAAAAGACTTCCTGAATAATCTGACTGAAAAGATGCTGGTGTACGCTCTTGGGCGCTCACTTATGCTCTCGGACGAACCTCTGCTGGACCAGATGCGGACGAAACTGGCCGGGAGCGGTTACCGGATGTCCGCTCTGATAGAAACAATCGTCACCAGCCCGCAATTCCTGAACAGACGAAATCCGGATTCCAATCTACAGAAAGGTGAATGAGATGCTCGATGCAACGAAACCCTCCAATCGGATTCCGCGCCGCGCTATTCTTCGCGGCGCCGGAGTCACCATGGCTTTGCCGTGGCTCGAGTCTTTCGCCGCCAAGGCGGCGACCACCGGCGCCGCCACATTCCCGAAACGGTTCGGAGTGATCTTCCTCGGCTGCGGCGTCAACGAAGACTACTGGGGATCCGAAGGATCGGGCGCCGACATGAAGCTGAGCAAGACGCTCTCGCCCCTCGAGCCCTTGAAGGGCAAGATCAATGTGATTCATGGCCTCTTCAACAAGGGAGCCACGGGCCTGGGCATTCACCCTCCGCAGACGGGCAGTCTTCTATCCGGCGCGACCCTTCAGAAAGGTTCCGTCATCCATTCGGGCATCTCCGTGGATCAGATGATCGCCAACCGGGTTGGCCAGGACACGCTGCAATCGAGCATGGTGCTTGCTTGCGAGCAGCCCATCACCGGATTCCACGAGTCCAACTTCTCGCTGGCTTATAGCTCCCACATCTCCTGGCAGAGCCCGGACTCGCCGGTCCCCAACGAATGTTACCCGTCTCTGGCTTTTGACATGCTGTTTGAGAATCGCGGCAGTCTTCTCAATGTAAGCATCCTGGACAGGATCAGGGAGCGGGCCGACCGGTTGAGCCGGCGGATCAGCGCGACCGACAATGCCAAACTCGACGAGTACATGACCAGCGTGCGCGAAGTGGAGAAACGCGTCGACGGCATGCGGAAAGCCAAGGACAATGCGGAGGACGCGGCCAAGCGGAAATCCGTCCCCGCGTGGACCATGGAACGGCCGGCCAACGGCTTGCCGGAAGACCTCCGCGAGCACGCCAGGTTGATGTGCGACCTCATCGCCATCGCGTTTCAGACCGACAAGACCCGCGTCGCCTCGCTGATTATTTCGCGCGACCTATCGGCCATGTACTATCCCTTCCTGGACGTCAAGGACGGGCACCATGCGGCCTCTCACAATAACAACTCCGACGGCTACGAGCGGATCTCGCGCTTCCACGTGAGTCAGTTCGCCTACCTGGCATCGAAACTCGATTCCATGCCGGAAGGCGACGGCACGGTCTTGGACAACTCCTGCCTGATGTTCCTCTCGAACATGTGGATCGGCAGAACGCACAACAACTCGAGGTTGCCGCTGGTGCTCGCCGGCGGCCTCGGCGGCGCGCTTCAAACCGGGCGTACGCTCGATTATGTGAATGCCGGCGACGCGAATCGAAAAGTGTGCAGCCTGTACCTTTCGCTCATGGACCGCATGGGAGTCAAACTGGATCGCTTCGGCGACGCGGACGCGCGCCTCGAGCGGCTATAGCGGCTCGCAGGCGGCTGCTCTGGGCCTCGTGGGGCAGGATGGTATCCCGCGGCGGGAGTTGCTAAACTTTTCCGCCCCAGGGATCTGCGCCCGCCGTATAGGAGACGGCGTTACTTGAACAGCAGCGGCGCGAATTCGTGCAGGCTCCGCCGCCAGGTCAGCCACTCGTGAGCGGTCCGCGGGGATTCATAAAACACGGCATTGATGCCGGCTTTCTTCAGGTCCTCCACGTTCGCTTTGCTGGCGGCGCCATTCTCGACGCTTCCGTTGCTGAAGAACACCACCTTGATCTGCTTCTTAAACTGGGCCGGGTCCTTGATCTCGGACATGGCGATGCTGCCTCCGCTCAGCAGGCCGATGTAGGCGAACTTATCGAGATTGGCCATGGTCGTCATATGGGTCTGCATCCCGCCCATCGAGAGTCCGGCCATCGCACGGTTCTCGCGTCCGGGAAGCGCGCGGTAGGTCTTCTCGATCATCGGGATCAGGTCCGTGAACATCATATCGGTAAAGGCCGAGTTGCCCATCATTCCTCGTCCGCCTGCTGCAGGAGCGCCGCGACCCGCCTGACCCGCGGGCGCCGCGCCCGGCGCCCCTGGAGATCCCACGCCAGCCGCGCCGCGTCCAGGCCCGCCCACTCCGCCTCTCGCCGCCAGCGGCGGGGCAGGGTGGTCGCTCGGATCTGGAACCAACCCGCGCGCGGCGAAAGTAGTCGCGCTCTGACCGGGCTTGACCGCGTTCAGGTTGTCCATCACGATGATCATCGGCTTCGCCCTCCTTTCCGCGATCAGGTTGTCCATGATGTAATCCACGTGGCCCTGCGTCCACCAACCGGTCTCGTCTTCGCCCCACCCGTGCAGCAGGTACAACGCCGGATACTTCGTCTTCCCCACGTCATAGCCCGGCGGCGTGTAGACGAAGCAACGGCGCCACTTCCCGGTGACCGTGGAGAAATACCACTGCTCGCTCACGCGCCCGCGCGGAACCTCTTTCGGCTGGTAGAACTCCTGGTCCGGCGCAGGGATTTCAATTCCGCTGTTCTGCCAACCGGAACCAAAATAGGTGTGCGTCGACGGGTCCGCGACGCTGGCGCCATCGATCACGAGATTGTAGTAATGGAAGCCCTCCACCAGCGGCTGCGCCGTGGCGCCGCTCCAAATGTTATCCGGGCCCTTCGTCAGATTCAATCCTCCAAGAGAAACCCGTACCGTCTGCGCGTTCGGCGCAATCACGCGAAACATCGCGCGGCCGTCGGGAAAGACGCAGGGATACTTGGCCTCCGGAATATTCAACGGGTTGGGTTTGCAGTCGGTCGGCGCCTGCCCCCAGCACGCCGCGCAACCGAGTGCGGCTAGAATCAGCGGAAGTCTCATGAAACCTCCATATGGGGAGGCGGCTGACGGCGCTGCGGGCCGCGTCGCCGCCTCCAGAAAGCCCGGCGTCCTCAGGAATCGGATAATGAGCCGGGTATTGATCGGCGCTCTCAGTATCGCACGGCCCGCCTGCAAATTGGCATCGTGTCTCGGGCGGCAGCGCCGACCGCCTCCCCTCGCGGGGCAATCCTCCACCGGCCGCTACAATAGTAGGCGAAAATGCTCGGGCTTCGATCCGGCGCGATAGCCGCCGCTCCCCCGGACCTGTCGATACGGCGCAACTTCGCCGCCGTGTTCGCCGGCAATGCCGTGTTCGCGGCCGCTCAGTGGGCCACTCTCAGCCTGGTCGCGCGGTTGGGTGGGACGGAAATGCTGGGCCAGTATGCCCTCGCGGTGGCCATCGTAAGCCCCGTCGCTCTTTTCGCCCACCTGAACCTGCGCGCCGTGCTGGCCACCGACGTCGCGCGCTTGCATCCCTTCGGCGATTACCTGGCCGTGCGGATGGGAACCACCGCCCTCGGGCTGGCCGTGATTCTCGGACTGGCCCTGCTCTCCGGCCATGCCTGGCCGATGGGGCCGGCCATCGTACTGGCGGGCGTGGTCCTCGCCGCCGACGATTTCAGCGACATCTGCTACGGAGCGCTCCAGCGCCGCGAGCGCATGGACCAGGTAGCGCGCTCCACCACCGCCCGCGGCCTGCTCTCGCTGGCCGCCATGGGAGCGGCCCTGTGGATCACCCACAGCCTCCCGTGGGCCATCGCCGCGCAGGCCGCGGGGCGTATCGCGGTGTTTCTGGCATATGACCGGCCCGCCGCGGCGGTTCACGAGTCGCCCCATCGCTCCGGGTTCGGCGCTCAGTCCGCAATCCTGCGCGCCGCGCTGCCCTTGGGCGTGGTGCTTATGCTCATCACGCTCTCCGGCAATCTGCCGCGCTACACCATCGAGCGCCGGATGGGCACCGTCGCACTGGGCGTGTTCGCCGCCGTGGCTTCGTTCCAGACCATCGGGGCGGCGGTGGTCAATCCGCTCGGCCAGACCGTGACGCCGCGGCTGGCGCGCGCTGTCAGCGCAGGGAACGTTCCGCTCTTCCTGCGCCTGGCGGCCCAGCTTACCGGCGCCGCCTGCCTGCTCGGCGCCGCCGGCGTGGGGATGGCGCTGGCCGTGGGCCGCCTGGCGCTCGGCATCGCCTACGGCCGCGCGTTCACCCCTTATCGGGGCCTGCTGGTCTGGATGATGGCGGCAGGCATTCTGAGCTACGCCGGCAGCGCCCTCGGGTACGTCATCACCGCCGCCCGCGCCTTCGCTTCGCAGGCCCCTCTCTTCGTTGTTGTAGCTGCCGTCTCGGGAGCGGCAAGCTGGGTGCTGGTTCCCCGCCTCGGCCTGGAGGGCGCGGCGCTGGCATTAGCCCTGGCCTGGCTCGCGCAAATCGCCGGAGAACTGCTGATTCTCCACCACGCCCTGCGGCGGCGGGAGCGGCGCCCGTGAAGACGCGTGACGATGCCGTCCTCGGCGACCGCTCCCTTACGGTCGCGGCTCTGCGCGCCGCCGCCGCGCTGCTGTGGGCGCTGGTCTTCTCGCTCCCCCTCGAAAAAGGGATCGAATTCCCGGGCCTGGGAACCATCTCCCGTCTCGTCGGATGGGCCGCGTTCGCCGTGGCTGCGCTGGCCGCGGTTCGCCGCCGCCGGCTGCGCGCGCCCAACGCCGCGCTGGCGCTGGCCGCCGCTTTCGCGGCCTGGAGCGCCCTCACCTGGTTCTGGAGCGTCTCGCGGCCGGCCACCGCCTCCCGCGCAGCCACCATGGCCCAGTTGTTCGCCATGGCCTGGATTATCTGGGAATTCTGCCGCACCCGCCGCGCGCTCTTCGGATTGATGGCGGCTTACCTGGCCGGCTGCACGGCTTCCTCGGTTTGGACCGTGGTCCGCGCGGCCCTCAACCAGCAAACCAACTACCGGCGCTTCGCCACCGCCGGATTCGATCCCAACGACCTGGGCATTACCCTGGCCCTGGCCCTGCCCATGGCCCTCTACCTGGCTTCACGCACGCGCGGCGCGGCGCCCTGGCTATGCCGCGCCGCGGCCGCTCTTTGCATCGGCGCCATCCTGCTCACCGCTTCGCGCACCGCCCTGGTGGCCGCCGTGGCGGCTTTTCTCTTCTCCGTTCTCACCTGGCGCCGCTCCACATGGTTGAACCGCGTCGGAAGCGTGGCGCTGCTGGCCCTGTTCGCTCTGGGCGCCATGCGCATGGCGCCCACGGCCTCCCGCCAGCGCCTGGCCACCCTGCCCGGCGAGCTGGCGGGCGGCACTTTCCATAACCGAACGCGCATCTGGAAGGCCGGCGTAAGACTTCGTGCGGCGCTGGGCGTTGGCGCTGGAGCCTTCCCCGATGCGGTGGCCCCCACGCTCGGTCGATCACCCATTCCCACCCGGCCATACACCGCGCACAATACCTTTCTTTCGGTGCTGGTGGAGACCGGCGCCGCCGGTTTTCTGTTGTTCGGCGCGCTGCTCCTGACGCTGGCGTTCTACGCCTGGACCATGGCCCCCTGGGAGCGCGCCCTGTGGCTCGCCTCTCTCCTGGTCTGGACGGTTGGCGTGTCCACCCTCACCTGGGAGCATCGCAAGCCAACGTGGCTGCTTTTCGCGTTGATCATGGCAAGTTGGGCGCTGATTTTTCGCCCCGGGGAGCGCGACTCTTGAAGATCCGCGTGCTCGAAACGCTGGCCACTTTGCGGCGCGCCGGCGCCGAACAGGTGGCTGTCTCGCTGGCTTGCGGTCTGCCTCCGTCGCGCTTCGAAACCGGCGTGGTCACGCTCTATGACGCGTTTCCGAGCGGTCTCGATTCGGTGCTCGACGCCCGCGGCGCGCCTGTCTGGCGGCTCGGCAAGCGGCGCGGTCTGGACCCCCGCATGTGGCCGCGCCTGGCCCGCGTCCTGCGGGATTTCCGCCCGGACGTGATCCACACCCATTCCTATATCCTGCGCTACGTGCTGCCCGCGTGGGCACTGAAACGCCATGGCATGGTGGTCCACACCGTTCATAACGTCGCCGAAAAAGAGGTGGATGCCTGGGGACGCGCCATCCACCGCCTGGCGTTTCGCGCCGGCGTGCGGCCCGTCGCAGTCTCGGGCGTGGTGGCCAGGTCTTTCCGCGCGGTCTACGGATTCGAGCCGGCGGCCGTGATTCCGAACGGCGTGGCTGCGGCCGGCGCCATCGAGCCCGAAGCTCGGGACGCCTGGCGAATGGCGCACGGCTTTGCGTCCGATGATTTGGTGGTGGCTTCCGTTGGACGCTTCGATCCGCAGAAGAACCCGCTCGGCCTGATTGCCGCCTTCGCGCGCGCCGCCGCCGGCCGCCCCGCTATGCGCCTCGCCATGGCCGGTGAAGGGCGCCTGCTCGAAGCCTCCCGCGCGCTGGCCGGGAACCTCGGGGCCCGAGTCAGCTTTCTCGGTTTGCTCGAGCGCGTACCGGAAATGCTCTCGGCTTGCGACCTCTTCGCTCTCGCCTCGCACTGGGAAGGCGCTCCCATGGCGGTGATCGAAGCCATGGCCGCTGGCCTGCCGGTGGTGGCCACGGCGGTGGGAGGCGTCCCAGAATTGGTGGTGGATGGCGAAACGGGGCTGCTCACGCCCCCGGACGATGCCCAGGCGCTGGCCGCCGCCCTGGCCGCCTTGGCCGACGACCCGGAAAAACGCCGCCGGTTCGCAGCCGCCGCCGGTTTGCGCGCCGCGCGCTTTGACGTCGGCGCCATGGTGGAATCCTATGCGGCTTTCTTTGAAGAGTCCGCCGGGAGGGCCGGGTAGTGCCGCAACCGTCCTACAAGGCTTCGGACCGGCCGTGCCCGGACCCCGGGATTTGTATGGGGTTGTGGGGCAGGCGCTTTCGCCTGCCAACCGGATCCAACCAAGAACGCCCGAACTTCGCTCGGGTTGACAGGCGGAAGCGCCTGTCCCACATCAGGGCGCCATGGAACTAGTGCCGCGCATCGTCCTGCTCACTACCAGTCTGGCGCGCGGCGGCGCGGAAACCCAGGTGGTTCACCTGGCCGTGGAGTTGCGCGCCCTTGGCTGGAGCGTGGCCGTGGTTTCCATGCTGCCTCCGACTGCCTTCACCGGCGAACTCGCCGGCGCCGGAGTGGAGACGTTCTCGCTCGGCATGTCTCCAAGTGTGGCGGACTTGCGCGGGTTGTTCCGCCTGTGCGCTTTTCTCTACCGCTTCCGCCCGCAAATTCTCCACAGCCACATGTTTCACGCCAACATGCTGGCGCGCGCCGCCCGGCTGTTTTGCCCGGTTCCGGTGGTGGTTTCAAGCATCCACAGCGTGGCTGAAACCGGCCGCGACTCGCACCGCATCGGGCCGCGCGATTGGCTCTATGCCGCCACCGACCCGCTGGCCGATATGGTGGTGGCCGTGAGCCGCGCGGCGGCCGAGCGGCACGCCGGGGCGCACGCCGTTCGCCGCGCGAAACTGCGCGTCATTCCCAACGGAGTCGATACCGCCATCTTCCGTCCCGACCCCCGGCGCGAGAGCGAGCGCCGCCGCCTTAACGTCGGATCCGCCTTCGTATGGCTGGCCGCCGGAAGGCTCATGTGGAAGAAGGATTACCCCACCCTTCTCCGCGCGTTCGCAGCCCAGCGCGGGGCGGTCCTGCTGATTGCAGGCCAGGGGCCGCAAGAGGCCGAGCTTCAGGCCTTGGCGCGCGAATTGGCGGTGGATGCCCGCTTTCTGGGGCCTGTGGACGACATGCCGGCTCTCATGAACGCCGCCGACGCGCTGGTTCTCTCTTCCGTCGTCGAAGGCCTTCCCATAGCGCTGATCGAGGCCGCTTGCAGCGGTTTGCCCGCCGTGGCGACCGACGCCGGCGGGGTTCGCGAAGCCGTCCTCGACGGCCAAACCGGGTTCATCTGTCCGCCCCGCGACCCCGCCGCCCTGGCTGAAGCCATGTCGCGGCTGGCCGCTCTTTCGCCCGAGGCCTGCGCACGCATGGGCCTCGCCGCCCGCGCGCACGCCGTCGCCTGCTTCGACCTCAAACGCGTCGCGGCCACGTGGGACCGCGCCTATCGCGAGCTGCTGGATCCCGCGTGGGGTCACGCCTTCCGGGTTGCCGCCGGGCTTTGGCCCGGCGTCCCGGCACGAAGCGCGCCGGCTCAAAAGCCGGCGGCAGGCCCAAAGGCCTGGCCCCACATGGACGTAACCAGCCGATTCGTGCTCGATTTCGCTCGCCGCTTCGCCGCCGGCCGGGAGCGCGCCGCCATCCTCGATTTCGGATGCGGCGCCGGCGGCCTGGTGGCCGCGGGACGCGCCGAAGGCCTCGATATTTGCGGAGTCGACATATTCTACGGAGGCTCCGGCGCGCGCGCTCAAGCCGAGGCCTCCCCGCTGTGGGGCCCCGCGATCCAACCGATCATCGACGGCCACATCCCGTTTCCCGATGCTTCGTTCCAGCTTGTGGTGAACAACCAGGTGATGGAGCATGCCGAAGATCTCGACGCGGTCCTGGCCGAAATTCACCGCGTCCTGGTTCCCGGCGGGACCCTTCTCAGCATCTTCCCCTCACGCGATGTCTGGCGGGAGGGCCATATCGGAATTTCCTTCGCTCACTGGTTTCGAAAAGGCTCCCGCTGGCGGTTTCTGTATACCTGGGCCCTGCGCTCGCTCGGTTTTGGGTACTGGAAAGAGGAGGCCGCCAGCCGCCGCCAGTGGGCTACCGACAAACTCGCCTGGATCGACGCGTACACCCATTACCGCCCGCGGCGGGAACTTTTCCGGAGTTTCGGACGGTATTTCGACAATGAATTACGAGAGCCCGAATATATCCGCTTCCGTCTGCGCGACCGGAAGTGGCGCGCGCCGCTTGCCCGCCTGCTCGACTTGCCCTTCGCGCCGGCCGCCGCCAGCGCCGTATTTCGCAAGCTCGCATTCCTGGTGATCCTCTCGCGAAAGGCCCGTCCATGAGGATCGCTTACGTGGTGACGCGCGCCGATTCCGTGGGCGGCGCCAGCATCCACGTGCTGGAGATGGCGCGTTGGATGCTGTCGCAAGGCCACCAGGCGATGGTCTTCGTCGGCGGCGACGGCCCGGTTATCGAGCGTCTCGCCGAAGCCGGCGTTCCGTGCCGGCCCTTGCGGTTCCTGCAACGCGCCGTTCATCCCGTGCTCGATGTGCGCGCCTGGTTCGAGTTGATGGACGCGCTACGCGCGTTCCAACCTGATCTGGTCTCCACCCATACCGCCAAGGCGGGTTGGATCGGCCGCGCCGCCTGCGCGCGCCTGGGCCTCGCCGCCATTTACACCCCGCACGGCTTGCCCGTGGGCGATCGCATGTCGCGGCGCGTGGCCCCGTTCTACGCCGTGGCGGAGCGCCTGGCCGCGCGATGGGGAAGCGCCATCGTGTGCGTCTGCGAACGGGAAAAGAGCTTGGCGCTGGCCCACCGCATCGCGCCGCCGGAGCAATTGCACGTGGTGCACAATGGCGTTCGCGACGTTCCCGGCGCGTTGCTCGCTTCTCCGGCCGTGTCTCCGCCGCGCATCGTCTCCGTGGCCCGCTTCGAAGCGCCCAAGGACCAGGCCACTCTTCTAGCCGCGTTGGCCCGCCTTGGCGATCTCCATTGGGAACTGGATCTGGTGGGTGACGGCCCCGCCGAGAACGCCATCCGGGGACTCGCCGGACGCCTCGGCATCGCCGGACGGGTTCGTTTCCTGGGCTACCAGCCGGACGTCGCGGCCACCCTCGCTCGCGCCCAGATCTTCGCGCTATCCTCGCGGTCCGAGGCCTTTCCGCGCAGCGTGCTGGAAGCCATGCGCGCCGGCCTTCCGGTGGTGGCATCCGACGCCGGCGGCGTATCCGAAGCCGTGGAAGACGGCATCACCGGCGCCCTGGTTCCGCGCGGCGATGCCGTGTCTTTCGCGGAAGCGCTACGGCGCCTCATCCTCGACCCCGCCGTCCGCCAGCGCCAGGGCGACGCCGCCCGCGTCCGCTACCAATCGAATTACCGCCTGGAGTACATGCTCGCGAAAACAGTTGCTCTCTACGAAGCCATCCGCGGAGACCGCGCCCCGGCTTCGCGATGAAGCTTCAGGCGGTGCGCCGGGGGGCCTCGCTGGACCCTATTGGAACAACTGCGGCGCGAACTCGGTCAGGTAGTTGCGCCAGTTGATCCAGGTGTGCGCTCCGGGGCTTTCCTTGAAGACCGGCGCGAAGCCGTGCTTCTTGAGCAGGTCCACGGTGGCCCGGGTGTTGGTGATCAGCCCGTCGTCGGCGCCCGTGCTGAGCCAGATGAGCTTTGTGCCTTTCTTCAGAGCCGGGTTGTCCAGGTCGGCTTTGTGAGTGGTCTCCCAATCCGGCCGGGCGGGGGCGGCGGGCGCCGCGGGAGCCCCGGACACTGCAGTTGCCATAGGCACTGCTGCGCCACGCCCGGCCGCGCCGCGTCCACCACGTCCGCCGCCCAGGGTCGCTCCCGAGCTGAAGACGCCAATATAAGCGAACTTCGCCAGGTTCATGAAGGCCACGTTCAGGGTCTGGCTTCCGCCCATGGAAAGCCCTGCGATGGCCCGGCTGTTGCGGCTTGTGAGCACGCGGTAGTTCTTTTCCACGTAAGGCATCACGTCCTTGGTGAAATCTTCGTAGAATTCGTCCCTGGGCGGCGCGGCGCCTGCGCCCGCCGCCGCCGGAGCGGCGCCCCGGCCACCGCCAAACGTGGAAGTGGTGGTGTGTCCGGCGGGCATCGCCACGATCATCGGCTTGGCTTTCTTGGCCGCAATCAGGTTGTCCAGGATGAAGCCCGCGCGTCCCACCGAGGGCCACGCATTGTCGTTGTCGCCCGAGCCGTGCAGCAAATAGAACACCGGATACTTCTGGCCGCCCCGCTCATACCCCGGCGGCGTGTAGATTTGCATACGGCGGAAGCGGCCCAGGGCCGTCGAGTAATAGGTGACCGACGCCACCGCGCCATGCGGCACGTTCTTGGTGTCAAAAAGGTCCGAACCCGGCACTACCACCAGGCTCGACACGTTGCTCAGGGATTCGCTGATCGCGGAATTGCGAGGGTCGACCACCGTAACCCCGTCCACCACGAAGTTGTAGCGGTACGCGCCCGGATCGAGCGGTCCCAGAACCACCTCCCACACTCCGTTATCGCCCTTCTTCATTTGCCCGGGATTTGGGGGCGGCGCGGCGGCTGGGGCATTCGCGGCCCCACGGCCACCGCCGCCGGCCAGGGCGGGGATGTCGCTGCCGGTCAGGCGCACGTTCTGCGCCTGGGGCGCGAGGATACGGAAAGCGACGCGGCGGTCGGCCATGACTTCCGGCGAAATAACCTGGGGACCCAGAGCGCCCCGGCCCGCTCCCCTTCCCCTTCCCGGTTGCGCCGCCGCCGGGGCAGCCGCCGGTGGTTGCGCAAGAGCCGCCGCCGTTAGGAATATGGCGGCCAGCGTGAAAATGAAAACTCCGCGTAGCGACATTGCATTCTCCTTCACAGATAATTCCTTCCGGAAGCCGAAGCCAGGCATCCGCATCTCCGAACCACTTACAGTGTATTCGGAGTCGCCGCCAAGCGAAAGAGGAATCGGGGTGGGGCAGGATTCATCCTGCCGCCGGCCTTTTCCGTGTATTACACTTCCAACAGATGAGCATTACCATCACCGTTCGGCTGCCTGACGATCTCGCGGAATGGCTCGACGGGGCCGCCCGGAAGGCGGGCGTGCCGCGCAGTGGCATCGTGCGCGACCAGTTGGAGCGCGCTCGCCGGACCCAAAAGCAGCCATTCCTGCGGCTGGCGGGCGCCGTATCCGGACCGCCGGATCTTTCCACCCGCAAGGGGTTCTCGAAATCGTGAAGGCGATGCTGCCTCTTCCCCCCAAAGCGGTCTGCCTGTTGAGCGGCGGCCTGGATTCCTCCACCTGCCTGGCGCTGGCCCGGCGCGAGGGCTATGCCTGCTACGCCCTCACCTTCGACTACGGCCAGCGGCACCGCTACGAGCTGGAAGCGGCCGAACGCGTGGCGGCGTTCATCGGCGCGGAAAAGCGCGTGGTGACGAGGATTGCCCTGGAGGCCTTCGGCGGATCGGCGCTCACCGCCGATATCGCGGTCCCCAAGGGGCGCAGCGCGGCGGAAATGGGCGAGGGCATCCCGGTCACCTACGTCCCGGCGCGCAACACCATCTTCCTTTCGTTCGCATTGGCCTGGGCCGAGACGCTCGAAAGCTCGGATATCTTCATCGGCGTCAATGCCCTCGATTATTCGGGGTACCCCGATTGCCGCCCGGAATACATCGAGGCTTATGAGCGCATGGCCAACTTGGCCACGCGCGCGGGCGTGGAGGGCCGCACGCGCCTCAAGATTCACACCCCGCTCATCGGGCTCACCAAAGCCGCAATCGTCAAGCTGGCCCGCGAGCTGGGCGTTCCCTTCGGCCTGACGCACAGTTGCTACGACCCCGGCCCGGGCGGCCGCCCCTGCGGGCAGTGCGACGCCTGCCTGCTGCGCGCCAAGGGTTTTCAAGAGGCCGGCATTGAAGATCGCTGAGCTGTTCTACTCCATTCAGGGCGAAGGCTCGCTGGTCGGCGTGCCGTCGTTCTTCATCCGCGCGAGCGGCTGCAACCTGCGCTGCGCGTGGTGCGACACGCCCTATGCTTCGTGGCAGCCGGAAGGCGTCGAGATGTCTCTCGAGCAGATTCTGGACGAGGCAAGAGCGCATCCGGCGAAACACGTGGTGGTGACCGGCGGCGAACCCATGATCGCGCCCGAAATCGTCCCGCTCACCAATCGCTTGCGCGAGCACGGACTGCACATCACCATCGAAACCGCCGGCACGGTGTTCCAGCCGGTGGCCTGCGACCTGATGAGCATCAGCCCGAAGCTCGGCAATTCCACGCCCACCGGCACTTGGGCCGAGCGGCACGACAGGCTGCGCATCCAGCCCGGCGTTCTGACGGACCTCATGGCCCGCTACCAGTACCAGCTCAAGTTCGTGATCGAAAAGCGGAAGGACGTGGAAGAGGCGCGCAGCCTCGCCGGGTCCCTGGGCGCAAGCCCCGAGCGGGTGATCCTCATGCCCGAAGGGGTGGATCGCGACAGCCTCCGCGAGCGCGGCGTGTGGCTGGCCGAAATCTGCAAGGAAGAAGGCTTCCGCTTCAGCCCCCGCCTGCACGTGGAGTTGTACGGCCTGCGCCGCGGCGTGTAGGCAGGCGCTTTCGCCTGCTTTGTGGGGCCAGTCCTTTCGGCCTGCCGCCGGGCTTTTGCCCGGCGTCTCGCCCCAAGAACGCCGGCTAAAAAGCCGGAGGCAGCCTGAAAGGCTGACCCCACAAACATTTCGGAACCCGAAACGTCTGATTGCGTATTAGCAGAAGAACATCCAAACCGCGGGAGTACTCTTATGCTCCGAGATTTCGTATTCGGCCTTAAGGTCCTTCTCAAACAGAAGTCGTTCACCGTGGCGGCTTTGTTGACCATCGCCCTGTGCATCGGGGCCAATACCGCCATCTTCACCGTCCTGGAGAACGTGGTGCTCCGGCCCCTCCCCTATCCCGACGATGATCGACTGGTCACTATGTTCAACATCTATCCCGGAGTCGGCGTGACCGATCGCGGGGCCAACGGCGTACCGGACTATCTGGACCGCCGCAAGATGACGAATGTCTTCAGCGAGGTCGCGCTCATCGGCGACAACGGGTACGAGATCGGCATGAACAATTCCCCTCGGCGCATTCACGGGCAATACGTCACGCCTTCCTTCTTCCAAACGCTGGGAGTGCGGCCCCTGCTCGGGCGCACGTTTACCGAGGAAGAAGCGACCCTGGGGAAAGAGAAGGTCGCGGTGCTCTCCGAGGGCTTGTGGGAGGAGCAGTTCGCACGCGATCCGATGGTGGCCGGCAAAGACATCCGCCTGGACGGCAATCTCTACCGCGTCGTGGGCGTGATGCCGGGGACCTTTGGGGTTCCGGGCGACGACGTGCGCGTGTGGGTCTCGTTCGCGTTCCAACCCCAGCAGACCACCGACGACGCCCGCCACAGCAACAATTGGGGGATGATCGCCCGCCTCAAGCCCGGCGTGACCCTGGCTCAGGCGCAGGAGCGTATCGACGCCCTGAACCACCGGAACCTGGACCTGTTCCCGAAGTACCGCCAACTGCTCGTGAACGCCCGTTTCGGTACCAAGATCCTCCGCGTGAAGGACCAGATGGTGCGCGATGTCCGTCCGGCGCTATACCTGTTGCAGATCGCGGTGGGAGTGGTGCTGCTGATCGGCTGCGTCAACGTGGCCAACCTGATGCTGGCGCGGTCGAACGCACGGATGAAAGAACTGGCCATCCGCTTCAGCCTGGGCGCCGGCCGCTGGCGCATCGCCCGCCAATTGCTCACCGAGAGCCTGCTGCTCTCTCTGGCGGGGGGCGTGCTCGGGACGGGCGTTGCGTACGGAGGCGTGCGCCTGCTTTCGTATCTTGGCGCCAAGGACCTGCCGCGCGGGCCGGCCATCGGAATCGACGGAACCGCGCTGGCTTTCACCGCCGCCATCGCGCTCCTGGCCGGCATTGCTTTTGGCAGCGCGCCGCTGTTCCACGTCCTGCGCCGCGATCTCAACGAAGTATTTCGCGGCGGCGAGCGTTCGGGCACGGCCGGGCGCGGCGCGGCGTGGGTGCGCTCGGCGTTGGTGGTGTGCCAGTTCGCCCTGGCCTTTATCCTCCTCATCGGGTCCGGCCTGTTGACCATGAGCTTCGCGCGGCTGCTGAAAGTGGACGCGGGCTTCCAAGCCGGCAACTTGGCCACCGCTCAAATCTCGCTGCCCGGTGCGCGCTATGGCGACGATGCCCGCGCGCGCAACTTCGTCTCCGATCTGCTGGCCCGCCTGGCCGCGGTTCCGGGCGTCCGCCACGTGGGCGCCACTACGTTTCTGCCGTTTAGCGGCAACAACAACTCCAGCGTGATCATGGTGGTGGGCCATCCGCTCGCGCCCGGCGAACCACCGCCGGTACCGGGGTGGAACCACGTGAACGGGGGGTACTTCCAGGCCATGGGCATTCCCGTCCTCCAGGGGCGCGCGCTTTCCGAATCCGATGGTCCCGATTCGCAGAAGGTGGTGGTGATAGACCAGTTCATGGCGCGCAGGTATTGGCCCCAAGGCAATGCCGTCGGCGCGCAGATCACCCGCGGCCTCGAAATCGGAGGGTACAAGCCCGATGTGTGCACTGTGGTGGGCGTGGTGGGCAGCGTCAAAACGGGCGACCTGGCGGAGAACAACCCCGTGGGCCAGGTCTACTATTCGTACAGGCAATACCCGCCGCGCGACATGCACCTGGTGCTCAAGACGGATTCGGGGAATTCGCAAACCGTGGCCGCGGTCCGCCGGGAACTGCAGCGCGCCGACCCCGAGATGCCGCTGTTCGATGTCAAAAGTATGACCGAGCGCCTGTCGTCCTCGCTGGCCAACCGGCGGGCGGCCATGGCCCTGTGCCTGATGTTCGGCGCGCTGGCGCTGCTGCTGGCGGCCATCGGCGTCTACGGCGTGCTGGCGTATTCCGTGTCGCAGCGCACGCGCGAGATCGGCGTGCGGGTGGCATTGGGGGCCGGCGCGCGCGACGTCATCGGCATGGTGGTGGGCCACGGCCTGCGCATGGCCGCCGCCGGTCTGGCCATCGGCGCCCTGGGCGCGTTCGCCGTCACCCGCCTCATGTCGGCCATGCTGTTCGATGTCCGGCCGTCGGACCCGGCGGTCTTCCTGATAGTCACCGCGGTCCTCGCGGCGGTGGCCGCCATAGCATCCCTGATCCCCTCAACTCGCGCGGCCCGCATTCCACCAGCCGTGGCTCTGCGTTACGAGTGACCCAGAAACGGTGGGGCGGACCCCCTGGTCCGCGCGGGTCCCCCTGGACCCGCTGCTCTCCAGCGAAATCGGCTTCGTTCCTGCTGCGCAAGCCGACGGGGGCGTCGGCTGCGGACCGGGGGGTCCGCCCCACCATTCAACGCGGAGCGTGCCCCCTACTTCCGGCACATAGCGGTCAGGAAGCGCCCGTCGGAGCTGACGTACTCCTTGACCGTCTCGAGGCCGCCCTGCTGGCGCAGCAGCCAGCGGAAAGCCTCGGCGGTGTAGGTGTACTGAAAGTTCAGGCCGATGCGCTCGCCGCGCGCCAAGTCCACGTCTTCGCCCGCCGCAACCACCGTTAGATCGCGGTCCGCGTGGAAGTAGCGCGTGATGATGTGGAGTCCCGCGTGGCGGTCGTCGCGCTTGCGGTCGTAACGGACTTCGCCGTCGTCCTCCGCCACGCCCACGCTGGCCAGCAGCGCCCATGCGAACTTCTTCGCCGCCGGGTTGGCGCGCCGCGCCATGGTCTTCTCCTCGTCGTAGGCCTCGCCGTCGACGATCAGCCGGTCGCCCGGCTTCATGCACTGCGAGAGATAACGAATCTCCGCCAGCGGGTCGAACGCCCCCATGGTGTTGCCCGACATGATGAACAGGCGCTTCGGCTCGGCGGCGTCGGCCGCGTATACCAGGTGGGTGGGGCTGGAAATATCGGCTTTGATCCCCGCCGTCTCGATATCCTCGTCTTCGGCCCCGGCGCAGGCCATCTCGAGCAGCGTCTGGCTGGCGTCCACGGGGAAGTACGCGCACTCGCAGCCGGCATCCTTGAGCGCCATCATCAGTTGGAGATCGTGCACCCCGTCGCCCGCGCCGAAACTGATCACCGGCGCGCGCTCGCCAAAGTGCCGCGCCAGCTCGGCCGCTTCGCTCGAAATCAGCTTCCAGGTCTCCCCCAGCCCTCCATAGAGCCCCGCATCCCTGGTCAGCGCGGACCACTCGGCGGCCGATCGCGGGAACCAGAAGAAGAACTTCTCGGGCAGGTCGCGAGCCTCGAGGGCCTCGGTGAACTCCTGCTTGATATCCGTTTCCGTGAGAATTACGTCCACTCGCATAAGCCATCCCTATTATGGCAGGGCGCGAACCGGGTCAAAACCCCATCACCTGCATGCCGCCGTCCACGAACAGGATGTTGCCGGTGACTCCGCGGCCCAGGTGGCTGGCCAGGAACACGGCCGCATCGGCCACTTCCGAGGGTTCCGTGTTCCGGCGCAGCGGCGCGCGGGCGGCGATGGCGTCCAGAATCGACGAAAAGTCCTTGACGGCGCGCGCCGAGACGGTCTTAATGGGCCCCGCCGAAATGGCGTTCACGCGGATGTCGCGCTCTCCCAGCTCGCTCGCCAGGTAGCGCATGGCGGCTTCCAGGGCGGCCTTGGCCACCCCCATCACGTTGTAGTTGGGAATCACCCGAGTCGCGCCCAGGTAGGTCAGCGTAGTCAGGGAGCCGCCGCCGGTCATCAGCGGCGCGGTGGCGCGCGCTACCGCCACCAGCGAGTACGCGCTCACATCCTGCGCCAGCAGAAAGCCCGCTCTCCCGGTTTCCAGGAACGGCCGCGTGAGGTCTTCCTTGTTGGCGAACGCCAGGCTGTGCACCACGGCGTCGAGCGGCCGGCCCAGCGCGCGCAGAGATTCGGTCAGCGCGGCCAGCTCGTCCTCTTTGGTGACGTCGCACGGCAGAATCGCCGGCGCGCCCAGGTCCCGCGACAGCTCTTCGATGGCCTCTCTCTGACGCTCCCCCAGGTACGTCAGCGCCAGCGTGGCCCCCTCCCTCGAAAACGCCTGGGCGATGGAATACGCCAGGCTCCAACGATTTGCTATACCCAGAACCAGGGCCAGTTTGCCTTCGAGCAGTTTGGACATGGAGATATCAGTTTACAGGGAAAACACTCTTGATGACCGCGCGCTTGTGTGGGGACAAGCCTTCGGGCTTGGAAGCGTCGGGATAAACCGGCATGGAGTCGCGAATGAAAGAGTCGCACAGGAAAGGAGTAGCGAACCATCCTGGCCCCGAGTCGTGCGTAGGCGGTCGTGAGGCCGCACGC
>Ga0326727_10000799_pt1 | contig 124648 bp, 104 predicted proteins | sample MB2enrmetagenome_FD_207643 | JGI IMG/M metagenome (GOLD analysis project Ga0326727, IMG submission 207643) | Lab enriched peat soil microbial communities from McLean, Ithaca, NY, United States - MB29MY | ecosystem: Environmental > Terrestrial > Soil > Wetlands > Peat | place: USA: New York...
AGTCCATCAAGGAGAAACTCTCCCGCTGTCGCCAGACTCTGGAACAGATTCAACCCGGCTGTACGCTGCCGCGCAGCAGAAAGAGACGGAAAACATTGTCCAGTTAATTCTCGGACACTACACTAGTGTCTAGTGGTTAGTGGCTAGACAGCGTAAGGAGATTTCGATAGCCGCTGATCTCGCCATTTCGGTCATATCATTCCTCTACGCACCCGAATTCGCCAACCCAACTCGGCACTGTCCTCTAGCCACTAACCACTAGCCACTGCTTTTTCACGCCGTCTGAATTGCCCGCGTGATGGCTTGTACCACCCGCTCGAACTGGGAGACTTCAACCTCGAGCTGCTTCCGGCCCAACGCCGTGAGGCGGTAGTAACGCGCTCGACGATTTCCCGCCGTTACGCCCCATTTCGCGGTGACCCAGCCTTTAATCAACATGCGCTGGAGCGCGGGATAGAGTGAGCCCTCCTCCACCTGCAAGACTTCGTCAGAAACCTGCTCGATCCAGTTGGCGATCTCATAGCCGTGCAGTTCGCCGCCCCGAGCCAGGGCTTTCAGGATCAACAGATAGAGTGTTCCGGGCGGGATTTCATCCTGGTGCATGCGCTTGCCTCCGTGACATAGTTAGACTATGCCACAGCCCAAAGGTTAGCACCGCCAGGGAGGGTTTTCAATAGAGCTTCCAAAATCGGCGCAGGGGGTTTGTAGGGGCAGGCCTCTCGGCAGCGCACTAACTACCTTTCTTTTCAACAACATTCCCGGTATAAATGGCTAAGTACCTGTGTTTTCAATTACATTTCCGCTTCGTTCCCAGGTTTTGCACGACGGTCCTTTGTTTTCATAGACATTCCCGGGTCGTTCCGTTACTTTTTAAAGTTACTAATGACGTGACAAAGCGCAGGCGATGACATACTGTCGGTTCGGAAAGAAGGATCGGGAAGTCATCCGGGGGGCCGACAGTCCTCGCCGAGCAGCTTTGCTCATTCGGTAGGCTACCATATTAAGCATAGATTGTCAAGAGTTTTTTCCAGCCGTTCTGGGCCCTGTCATTAGGGGAGGGCAAACACTACGGCAAACTCGAATGCGAGTGCAGCTCGTGCAATCCTGGGCCGCTGAGGAGGACATTCAAGCGCGTACCATCTTCTGCTGGGACACCCAAGACCGGGCGGCCATCAACCTCGACCGAGGCCTCGCCCCGGTTTACAGGCATGGAAACCTGCGCCGTAACTCCTTCCGGTATTTCAATCCTTGCCTTGAAACCCGAAGTGTCGTATTGGTAGTCAACTTTGAGGACCCCTTGCGGGCACGGTTCGGCCCCCCTCGCCCATTTCAGGTCGCAAAGATCGGGCCGAATGGTGACCTTGGTGAAGCCGGCGGCTTCGGGTTGGATACCGAGCACTTGTTCCGTTAACCAGGCCGTCGGCCCACTTGACCACCCGTGACAAAGGCTCACAAAGTACCCCTCGCCGTGGTCCGTCTGGAGGTGTCCATGGAAGTGCTCCTTTGGCCAGCGCGCGTCATACCCTTCCCAAAACGTTGTCGTGTCGGGCCTCAGCATTCCGCCCCAGTAGTCACTGATCCAATCCAAGGCTTCCTTCCGGCGCCCGGCCTCCGCCATGGCGGAAATGGCATAGAAGTTGAAGTGGGGTGTTGCCGTGAAGCGGTAGGGACGCGAGAGGACGTTTTCCCAGACAGCCGCCCGCTGGTTCGTGTCCGCGAGGCCTGCGAAGACGGCCATAGCGTTGGTTTGCCAGCGTTCACCAAAGATGTTTTTTGCGGGATCAAGCGAGTTTTTGAGTGTATCTCCCCGGAGCTTCTCAGCCACTCGCCCGAATCTTTCCGCAGCGGAAGAGTCGCCCGCTTGCTCCAAAAGCCACGCGCCTTCAGAGAAAGCCCGCAAGAATTCCATCAGCGTCACGCGGCGCGACTCGGGGGAGTCCCCGTCCAAATCCGCAGACCAGTCGACGAAGGTCGAGCGATTATTGGAATTCCTGAAAAGGCCCTTGTCGTCAATCTGCGTCGCCATGTACTCCATCAAAGCTCGCAGCGATTCATGAACGGACTTCAGGTGCGCGATGTCTCTGGTGTGGCGAAAATAATCCGCCTCGCACATCACCCAAAGAGCCGAATACCCGGGGATTCCGTTTACGTCGTTACTCACGGGATTTCCGGCGCCGGCGATCAAGCCCTTCAGAGATTTGTCGATCAAGAAGCGGTCGCCAAAAACCGTGCTGATCACGCGCGCGCTGATATCCAACCCGCCCGCCAGGCACATCCGGTCTCGTTTGGGTCCGTCCCATATTGCGTCCTGCATGCAAAGGTGCGCGGTAAACGCGCCCACTTGCCAAATCTTATCGAGCAAAGGATCCGAGGACTCGAAGGAACCGATCTGCTTTACGGGGTAGTAGATGTAATCCACGTCGATGGCCTTGAAACGCAGGGGCGATGACCCTCCCAGAAATCTGACCAGCGCATATTGGAACGCGCTCTTGGGCCCATAAACTGTCCCGTAGGGCGGCACGTAAATCTCGTTGGCCCCAAGGTAGGGGCTCGTCGAAGCCTCCTCGACAGACTCGCCGTACTGAACCTCGAGGCGCATCGGCGCGGGCGAGTCAGAGATCACGCGAATGCGGCCGCTACACTCTTTGCCAAAGCCCAACACCACGTAAGGGCATTCCGATGCCGGGACCTTTCGGGCGGGCAAAATCACCGCCGCCTCATCGGAACTTGGAGATGTTTTCTCGCCACTTTTGAGCGTGTTTTTGCGGGGAGGCGCGGGGAACTGCCTGATAAACCGCACCGTGTCACCCTCCAGCAGAGCCGAACTGTTGTGGAGGTTTCCCATGCCTTCAAAGCCATAGATCAGTTCTTTGGCCCTCAAAACCGTATGGGCAAGGAAAGGTGAAATGCCGTCATAACCCGGCCAGCGATACATGCCCGCATCCTCATTGCCCTGAAAGAAATCGCTCTTCTCCTCGATGCTTCCCAGCGACCTCGCATTGGGCCAGGCGCGGTCATCGAGGCCCTGTTGCTCCCATCCCTCGTGGAATCTGAAATCGCATTTCCAAGTTGCATCGCTCACAAGAAGGGCGGGCTTCATTACCTGAAGCGGAGCAGGAACAATCTTCAACACCATACTGGCGCCTTGAAAGGCCATGACCGCAACCGCGTTGCGCCCGACGTGCAATTGTCCGGAGATATCTATCCCCATTACGAAGGGGCGAATTCTCTCCTTGGCATCCCGGACTCCGTTAGCCAGTAAGCGTCCATTCACGTAAACCCTCAACCAGTTCGGACCCGCAACGTAGAGCGTCGCTGTTTTAGGAACGTTTCTCAGCGAAAAGGATTTTCGGAAGTAAAGAAATACACCTTCCCCCTCGCCGCCCGGCTGACCGCTCCAAATATACTGCTCGGGCAAGGGCGCGTGTATGGCGGATTCGAGCGTGGGCACGGAAATATCCAATGTCGGATCGAGGCGAACCGGTCCGTGTCCGCTCTGAGCAAAAGCAAGGTTGTGTGCTTGAAGAACAAGCAGCACAACCGCCGCGCCGAGGCAGCGGTTTCTCACTTTCAGTCCCCTTAGCGGTAGCAGAGTCTCTGAAAGACGAGCTGCGCTACCTGCTGACACCTGACACCTGGCACCTGGCACCTATTCGTACCGCAGCGCCACCATGGGATCAACCTTCGACGCCCGGCGCGCAGGAATGTAGCAGGCAAGCCACGCCACCGCCAACAGAAGCAGCGACACGGCGGCGAACGTCACCGGGTCGGTGGGCTTGACGCCGAAGAGCATGGTTTGTAGGAAGCGAGTGAGCCCGATCGACGCTGCCACACCGATTCCTGTACCGATCAACACCGAGCGAAGTCCTTGCCCCACCACGATCTTCAGCACATCGCCGCGTTCGGCGCCCAAAGCCATGCGGACACCGATTTCATGCGTACGCTGGCTTACCGAATAGGACACCACACCGTAGATACCCACAGATGCAAGGATCAGGCCCAACGCTGCAAATGCGCCGACCAAAAGCATATTGACTCGTCGTGGCGTGAGCGAGCTCGCCCGCAGGTCTTCCAGGGTCATCAGGTCATGTGGGGGTTGATCCTTATCGACGCTCGCAATCTCGCTGCGCACCGCACCTTCCCAAAGCCGTGGATTTCCCGCCGTGTGGACGAGCAGCGTCATGTAAGGCTGGCCATCCTGCAGATAGGGGACGTAAATCTGCGGACCGGGCTCTTTTTCCACCCGATGTCGAGTATCGCCCACTATCCCTACGATGGTTAGCCAATCCTTCTTGTGCACCCAACTGCTGACCCTTCTGCCGAGGCATATCTCGTTGGGGAAATAACGGCGAGCGAAGGCCTCATTGACGATGGCGACGCTCGGCAAGCCGTCACGGTCACGGTCGCTAAAATCGCGTCCCTGCTTAACTGCAATCCCTATCGTACCGAAGTAATCCGGACTGATGATGGCGAAAGAAGCGCCCCCAATTTCTTCCGATCGCCCTTCCACTGCGAGACCGGTGATGGTACCCGTTCGGTTCCCGAGCGGTGGCATGCCGCTGCCGGCTACCGACCGCACGCCTTCCAAGCTCTTGATCCCGTCTATCACTTGCTCGAAGAATCTTGCCTGCTGGGTGGGTGTTGGGTACTTGGAGAGGGTCAGGTCCACGGTCAGGCACAGGATGCGCTCCGGTTTAAATCCAAGATCGATGCCGAGTACTCGCATGAAACTTCGGAAGAGTAGGCCGGCGCCCACCAGAAGCACCATGGCCAGGGCGGTCTCGGAGACGAGGAGCAGATTGCGGAATAGCATGCCCGTGCGAAATTCGGCGCCGCCACGGCCCGCCTCCTTGAGGACTTCATTTAACGAAACCCTGGAGGCCTGGAGGGCGGGGGCCAAGCCGAAGGCCAGGCCGGTAACCACGGCCAAAGCCAAGCTAAAGCCTAGGACCCGGTAGTCGAGGCCGATCGGTTCCAGCGCCGGGAGATTCGGAGAAATGAAAGCAACCAGAAGGTTCTTCCCCCAGCGCGCCAAAGCCAGGCCGATGAGTCCCCCAAGCAAGGCCAACAGCGCGCTTTCAGTGAGAAGCTGCCGGACAATCCGAGCCCTCGCCGCGCCGACGGTCAGGCGCACCGCGATCTCTTTTTGACGGGTGGCCGCGCGGCAGAGCAACAGGTTGGCGACGTTGACGCAGGCGATGAGCAGCAAAAAGCCCACCGCGCCCAGAAAGAGCAGCAAGGTAAGCCGCGACCGCTCGGTGATCTGCTCCTGCCAGCGGGAGAGGACGATGCTCCTCTTTACGGACCCTTTTGGAAAGGCAGCCTTACTGATTGTGTCCAGTTCGGTCTGCGCTGTTGCCAGGCTCACTCCGGACTTGAGCCTCCCGAAAGCTCGGAAAAGCCGCGATCGTCCCGTAGTATCGCTCTCGGCACGCGGCACCCAAAGGGCATAGTCAAGCTTGAACTGATCGGGAATCACGAAGCTGGCGGGGAGTACTCCTACAACCGTATAAACCTTGCCATCCAACGTCACGCCCCTACCGAGCACGGACGGATCGCCTCCGTAACGGCGTTTCCACAGGGCTTCACTCAGGATCACTACCGGCGGACCGCCAGGACGGTCTTCCTCGGGAAGAATGAGCCGTCCGACCACGGGGCGAACACCAAGAATGAAGAAAAAGGAACTAGTAGCCGTACCGCAGATGACTCGCTCTGGCTCGCCACCCCCGGTGAGGTTGGCCGCAAAATCCATGTAGGCAGCAATCGGGCTGAGGGTTCGGCTCTGATTCCTCCAGGCCACAAACTGCTCCTTATCAACGAGAGGGGTGAGCCCGTAGCCTTCCAGAATCTCCTGGACATAAACCAGTTCCTCGGGGTGCGGGTAGGGCAAAGGGCGAAGCAGCACGGCATTGACGACTGTGAAGATCGCCGTGGTCGCGCCTATACCCAAGGCCAGGGTCAGCACCGTCACCGCCGTGAACGCGCGATTCCTACGAAAGGTTCTGACCGCGTACAACAGATCTTGCCGGAGTTCGTCCGGCCAGCGTAAGCCCTGCGCTTCGCGACATTGCTCCTTGTATGTCGCGTGGGCTCCGAGGTCCAGGCGAGCTTGGCGCTCAGCCTCTTCTCGGGTCAGGCCGGCGCGCATCAGATCCTCCGTCCGGCATTCCACATGCGCACGCAACTCTTCCTCGAGGTCCTGCTCCCAGGCAGTGCGGTGGGTAACCGCCCGCCACATGGAACGTATGCGGGCGAACATGCTACACCTCCTCCGGACGGGCCGAAAGCACGCTGGCCACGGCGGCAACGACTTTCTGCCAGCCCTCTGCTTCGTCACGGAGGCGCTTGCGCCCGGCAGCAGTGAGCCGGTAGTATTTGGCCCGGCGGTTATTCTCCGAAGTGCCCCATTCGCTCCGCAGCATACCTTGATGCTCCAGCCGGTACAGCGCCGGATAGAGGGCCCCTTGTTCGATTTGAAATCGCCCGCCGGAGACTTGCTCGATGCGCAACAGCACGCCGTAGCCGTGCTGCGGCCCCAATGAGACTGCCTTGAGAATGAGCAGATCGAGGGTGCCGGGGAGAAGCTCAGCCAAGCGGTCCATGTACTCTCCTAAGTCGGCTAGGTCAAGCGCCAATATACGCTCGCTCTCCTAAGCTGTCAAGGAGAATGACCAGCGTCCATCATTTGAATGGCTGCCGCCGCTTTGTAAGAACCGAAACTCGAAAATCGAAACTCGGCCGGAAGCTGTCAGCCGTTAGCTATCCAGGGAACAGGGAATAGGGAATAGGGAACAGGAAACAGGGAACAACGAACAGGACCCCGAACTGCTCCCTGTTCCCTATGACCTGACACCTGACACCCGACAACTGACACCTGACACCCGGCACCCGACACCTGGCACCTATTCGTACCTAAGCGCCACCATGGGATCAACCTTCGACGCGCGGCGCGCAGGAATGTAGCAGGCAAGCCACGCCACCCCGAGAAGAACCGGCGAGACGGCTGCGAACGTCACCAGGTCAGTGGGCTTGACGCCGAAGAGCAGGGCTTGGAGAAACCGGGTAACGGCCAGCGACGCCGCCACGCCGATTCCGGTCCCCACCAACACCGAGCGAAGTCCTTGCCCCACCACGATCTGCAGCACATCGCCGCGTTCGGCGCCCAAAGCCATGCGGACGCCTATTTCATGCGTACGCTGGCTTACCGAATAGGACACCACACCATAGATACCTACAGATGCAAGGATCAGGCCCAACGCTGCAAATGCGCCGAGCAAAAGCATGTTGACTCGTCGTGACGTGAACGATCCTGCTCGGAGTTCATTCAAGCTCGCGAGGTCGTGTGGCGGCTGGTCTTTGTCGACACTCGCGATCTGGCTGCGCACCGCCCCCGCCCAGAGCATCGGGTTTCCCGCCGTGTGTACGAGAAGGGTCATGTAAGGCTCGCCGGCCTGCAAGTAGGGAAGGTATATCTCCGGGTTTGGCTCTATTTCCACCCAACCGCGAACATCACCCACTACCCCCACGATGGTTAGCCAATCGTTCTTGTGAACCCAACTCTCGACCCTTTTGCCGAGACACATCTCATTGGGGAAATAGCGGCGAGCGAAGGTTTCATTGACGATGGCTACGCTCGGCGAGCCCTCACGGTCGCCCTCGCCAAAATAGCGTCCTTGCTTAAGGGGAATCTTCATGGTGCGGAAATAATCCGGACTGACCTTGGCGACGAAAGCAAGGTCTATTTGTTCCGATCGCCCTTCGACCGCCAAACCTGACTCGGAATTCAAGCGACCCCCCAGTGGGGGGCAACCGCTGCCACCCACCAATTGCACTCCTTCTATCCTTTTGATCCCTTCTATCACTTGTTGGAAGAACCTCGTTTGGTCCTTCGGCGTTGGATACTTGGAAAGTGTCAGGTCTATAGTCAGGCTCAGGGTATGCTCTGATTTGAATCCCGGGTCGATCCCGCGTACTCGCAGAAAGCTTCTGAAGAGTAAGCCGGCGCCGACCAGAAGTACCATGGCCAGGGCGGTCTCACAGACGATGAGCAGGTTGCGGAGAAGCGCGCCGGATCGAAACTCGGAAGCGCTACGGCCCGCTTCTTTGAGCACCTCATTCAACGAAACCCTGGAGGCCTGGAGCGCCGGCGCCAAGCCGAAGGCCAGTCCGGTGACCAGTGCCAACGCCAGGCAAAAGCCCAGGACCCGATAGTCGAGCGTGACGGGTTCCAGCGCCGGGAGGTTGGGAGAAATAAATGCAACCAGCAGGTCCTTCGCCCCGCGCGCCAAAGCCAAGCCGAGAAGCCCGCCCAGCAAAGCCAACAGCGCGCTCTCCGTGAGAAGCTGCCGAACGATCCGAGTCTTTCCGGCGCCTACGGTCAGCCGAACGGCAATCTCTTTTTGACGCGTGGCGGCGCGGGAGAGTAGGAGGTTGGCAACGTTGACGCAGGCGATGAGGAGCAGAAAGCCCACCGCGCCCAGGAAGAGCAGCAACGAAAGGCGGGATTTCTCGGTGATCTGCTCCTGCCAGGGTGAGAGCACGACGCTCATCTTAGCGCGTCCTCTCAGAATAGACTGCAAGATCGTATCCAGTTCGGAACGCGCCGTAGCGAGGGCTACTCCGGGCTTGAGCCGGCCGATCACTCGAACGATGCGAAATGGCCCCGCCCCCGTCTCGCTCTCGGCAAGCGGTACCCAAAGGGCATAGTCAATCTTATATTGATCGGGAATGACGAACGTCGCAGGAAGCACCCCGACAACGGTGTAAGTTTTGTCATCCAGGTTTAGCCCCCTTCCGACAACAGAAGGATCGCCTCCAAAGCGCCGCTTCCACAAAGCATAACTCAGGATCGCGACCGGCGGACCGCCGGGGCGGTCCTCCTCGGGAAGAAAAAGCCGCCCCACCACGGGGCGAACACCCAGGAGGGAGAAAAACGAAGCAGTGGCCAAACCGCTCGTCACTCGCTCTGGCTCGCCCCCGCCGGTGAGGTTGAACCAGGAATACATGTAGGCAGCAATCGGGCTGAGCGTTCGGCTCTGATTCCTCCAGGCCACAAATTCCCTGTTGCCTGCATAGGGGTTAATCCCGCCGAAGGGTGGGGGCAAGTTCTTCTGGACATAAACCAGTTCCTCGGGATGCGGGTAGGGCAAGGGGCGAAGAAGCACAGCGTTGACCACTGTAAAGATGGCCGTGGTGGCGCCAATACCCAGCGCCAGGGTTACCACCGCGACGGCTGCAAAGCCGGGATTCCTGCGCAGCCAGCGCAGTCCGTAACGAAGATCCTGCAAGAGCGTTTCAGCGGAAATCCATTCCCACATCTTCAGGCCTCCTCTCTAGTGGTGGGGCTAACTTGTGCTGCGGCTTCTCTTCTCTTCCGGATTCCAGCCCTCCCCCCCTTGGGGGAGAGGGTGGACCGCACCGGCGTTTTCTTCAGCCGGGGCGGGCCGGGTGAGGGGGTCTCAATATTCGGCTAGGATATCGACCACCCACGGCCAGTCCCTCTCCATGCGCTCATACCTCGGCGCGTTCCAAAAGCAACTGCGCGGCAAACGGGAGTGCCAAGGCGACGGCAATCCAAAGGACGACCGAGCCGGTGGGGAATGCCCTCGAAGTGCCAGCAACCCATCTGCATGCGCCTAGCATGAACTCCAAAACCGAAGGAGGATGGAGATTGCGGTAGTAGGACGCGGCCGCAGGCAGCAGCAGGTCGATGAAGAGTATTCCGAAGCCGTAACTCAGCCCCTGCCGGCCGTTGCGCGCGACTACAGTCATGAAATATGTCAGCCCGTAGGCCACCGCGCCGCCTAAGGCCAAGGGCACGGCTGCGGCCAATGGCCACCACGTCTGAACATGGCCTGTCAGATAGGACAATGTTCCGAAGGTCGCGGCAGCAGCCAGAAAAGCCATCACGCTCAACTCCAGAACCCCAACCGACCAACCCGTCCAAACCCAGTAACTCCGCCGGCGGGGCCGAACCAGGAGAAAATCCGCAGTCCGTTCCTTGAATTCGTCCCCCGGGCCTGATGCCCCCATGACCAATCCCCAGAGGAGAGTGAAAAGGGAAGCCACACCCCCGAGAACAAAGCCGGTGGCATGTGACCACGTTTGACTCCCCGAGGACGCCGGCCCTGCCCCAATCGCCCCGAAAGCGAACTTGACCTCCATATAACTGAAGAAAACACAGAGTGCCAGAAGCGTTATGAGAGAGGTAAAGAAACGGCTTCGGCTATCTCGCCAACATTTCCAGACGTACATGGCTCCTCCTTTCGGACCAGCGCCAGGAAAATCTCCCGCAATCCCAGCGGAGAAACTCCCGCAATCGTTGCCCCCTGCCCGCTGAGCTCGGCGGCGAAGGCCTCCGCGTCCTTCTTGACAAGGTATTTGCGAAAATCGCCCTCTGTGGCCACCAACAAGACCTCGGGCGACTTCGCTGGCGGCAAGGCATTACCAGCGACAGTGACCCAGCGAAACTGGCTCTTGATATCATCCAGCCTCGCCTCCAGCAACAGCCTTCCATGATCGATTAGACCCACCCAATCGGCGATCTGCTCCACATCCGCAAGTTGGTGGGAAGAAATGAAAACGGTTCGGCCTTCACCTATCACGTCTTCCACGAGGACGCGCAGAAATTCGTCCACGACAACGGGGTCGAGCCCCATCCCCGGCTCATCGAGAACCAGCAAATCCCCCTTTGCGACAGCGCCAGCAACAGATAGACTTTCGTTCGGTTTCCTTGCGAGAGCTTCGAGAAAGGACGGTCCATGGGGATTTCGAACAAGCGCGAATACTTCGTGACGGCTTGATCCGACCAGTTGGGATAGAATCCGCGCGTGAAGCGTACGAGTTCCCGAGGCGTGAGGTCCCCGTAGAGAGTCTTGCTCTCGCTCACGTACGCCGTGCGCTCGAGGATAGCAACTTGCTCGCTGCCAACGGAGAATCCCAGAACCGTGCTGCGTCCTTCCGTTGGCCGCGCTAACCCTAGTAAGATCCGGATGGTGGATGTCTTGCCGGCGCCGTTGCGTCCCAAGAATCCATAAGCTACACCGCGTGGGACGTTCAAGCTGAGCCCGTCCACCGCCCTCACGCCGGGATAGGTCTTAACGAGCTTTTCGCTCCAGATCGCCATATCGTTCATTGGCTCCCTCCAATGCGTCCAACTCCTGCTGCACCAATTCAATGATTTCACGCGGCTCGAGCCGCAATTGCGTTCCCTCGACTGCGATCTGCCTGGCATAGGGCCGAAGCCGCCGGATTCTTTCCGATTTCAGAAAGCTGACGGGGTTTTCGGCCACATAGGTTCGCCCGCCTTGCACCGTCCGCAGCACTCCATCGCGCTCGAGGTTTTGGTACGCGCGGGCGACGGTATTGGTACTGATGCGCAAATCTGCGGCGAGCTTGCGCACCGAAGGCAACGCATCCCCCGGCGCCAATGCGCCTGCTGCAATGTAGTGTTTCATCTGAGTCTCAATCTGGAGATAGGTGGGGACGCCAGAAGCGGGGTTCACGTGAAGCAGCATGCTGTATTGATACACCGCTACAGTTGGCGTGTCAAGTGTATTTTGATTTTTTTTGCTGGTGACAAGAAGTCGTCCGTAATCGCTGCCATTCCTCGATCAGGACTTTGGCGTTGTCCCAAGTGCGCGCCGCGTCCACCGTCAGGTTATCGACGGGCGAAAGTATGAAACCCTGGGGACCGAGCGTGTCGATGGCGGTCCGCACCGCCTCTCTTACTTCTTCCGCCGAGCCCATTTCCACGGTGACTGCGCCGGAGAGGCCGCCCCACAGGCAGGTTCGCTCGGCAAGTTTCTTCTTCATAAGCCCCATGTCGGTGTGCGTGCCCTGCACCGGGTCAACTCCGATCAGGACATCGATTCCTGCTTCCTTGTAGAAATCGAGCATGGGGAGAGTCCCGCTCGAGCAAATGTATCCGAACAGCGCGCCATGATCGTGGGCCAAGTCGGTCTCCGCCTTCAGGCGGGGAAGAATGACGTCATGATAAAACTGCGGCCGCAGGAAATCGCAACCCTCGTACCACGCCCGCCGGATGAACAGGTCGACCTTCCCGCTGAGTACTAATCGCATGCGGCGCATGTTCCACTGGTGAATCATCTCCAGCAGTTCCGTGACGAATTCCGGCTGCTCGCAGGCCATAACGATCAGGCTCTCTGCCCCGCACAGCCAGTCCGCCATGTCCGCGCCCACGCCCCATCCTCCCACCAGCAGGATTCCCTGCTCTTCCACGAAAGTGTGAGCGCGCTTCGCCTGGCGCTCGTAGTCCTCGACATCTTCCGGGGAAGGCGGCATGAGCATGTATTGCAATGCCTCGAGTTCACTGCGTTCAGTAAGCAAAGGCTTGATGGCGCGCGAGACCTGGTAATCGTCCACGAAAGGAATATGTTCGCCGTGCGGCCAGTCTTGCGAGAGCTGCACGCTGGTCGTGAGCTTGCCCGCAGGTGTCGTGTATTCCTTGTGCAGGACGGGGTCGTTGCCGGGCGAGTCTTCCCGCCACTCCCTCAGCTTGACCCGGGGATCCCATCGCACGGGCAACCCGCGCAAATCGGGATGCTCGGGACGCAGCGGGCGCGGCAGGCTGGGGATGAAAAGGAAGGCATCGAGTCCCAAGGCGCGCTCGGCTTTGGCCAATTCATAGAGGTCTTCCCCGCAGCGGCGTCGCAGCGCCGTGAAGCTCATGAAGGAACAGGGAATGTGATCTGCCGGCTGAAGTCGGAGGGTTCGCAACATTCGTTCGCGTGAAGTCAGTTCTGGCATGAGCTGAGCCTAGCTTGAAAGCAGCACCACCGCAATCAACGCGGACAGAACTCCGAGCCCCTGGAGCAGCGTAACGGACTCGTGGAGAATGAACGGCACCAGCAAGACAACCACCAGCGGGTATAACGCCGTGAGAGGGCAGATGATCGAAGCCTTTCCGCCGCTTTTCATGGCGGCAAACAGAGCCCAGGCTCCCAGGGCATTGAGTACGCCGCTCAGCAGGGCCCACATGAGGTTCCACCCCGAATAATTGAGCACCGCCTTCCCCGGATAGACCAGCGGTTCGAGCAGGATGAATCCGACCACCAGCCAGATGAGTGATGATTCCGCGGAGATGTAATTCGTCGAGAGCTTTTGGAGCAACCCAACGATTCCCCACGTCAACAGGGTGACGGCGGCAAACCAGAACCAGGGAGCGATATGCATTCTCGAAGCCCCTTATACGGAAAATGCCACAATCGCGAGCGCGGCGAAAACCAGCCCGAGCATTTGCACCAGGGTAAGCCGTTCGCGCAGTATCAATACGGCCAGCACGACGGTGATCATGGGATAAAGCGCCGTGGCGGCGGTGATGACCGAGGTATTGCTGTTGGTATGGTAGGCGGCAAAAAGCGTCAGGCCGCCGATCCCGGCGAGAACGCCGTTGAGCACAGCATATGAAATTCCCTTCGCACTCTTCTCCAGCTTGCCGCGCCGGGCGATCAGCAGAGCCGCGGCCACCGGCAGCGTCCCGATGGTAAAGAGGAACTGCATGGCTTGCGGAGGAATCTCCCGCGAGCCGAGTTTCGAAGCCAGCGCCCACGCGCCCCAACAGAGCACGCACAAGATGGAGTACCAGAACCAACGCGACTTCAACGTCTCATGCAACGCCATGATGCGAATTTACCTCCTCACCAAGGTCGCTCGAACCCCAAAACTTATATGCTAAAGACGGTCTTGTGAGCAACAACATATCTTGGCGTATAATAAGCTGGGATTGTAGGTTTTCCGATGACAGCCTTGACAACCGAAACTGCCGCGCCCATGCGTGCCTTGAGCTTCATGATCGGTGAGTGGGCGTTGGACTATACCGTGACTCAACACGGTCACACCACAAGAACGATCCGGGGAATGGGATCGTTGCGCTATCTTTTCAACGCCACCTACCTCACCTTCGACTACCAGGCACTCGAGAAGGCTACCGGGGAGACGATCGCCGAGGCGCACGCCATCTTCGCCTGGGACAAGAAGCTCGGGCAGTATCGGTATTACTGGTTTGAAAGCTCCGGCAATTTCCACCAAGCCACGGGCACCCTCCGCGATGCTCACACTCTCGCTCTGGAATGGCAGGACATCGACTGCACGCAGATCTTCCGGCGCGTGAGCGCGGATGCGATGTACCTTGAAATGCAATGTCCGGAACAGGATCTGCTGTTGCGGGTTGACTTCTCTCGAGCCTCCGGCGCCTCTCAGGCCTCCTGAGAGAGCACTCGATGCATTACTCGTCTCCGTTGAGCAGCTTGGGCGGAGCCTGTCTGCTAAATCCCATAAAAGCCACGAGTGATGCGCTGGCGCAGGCGCGCGGCCTCCTTCGGGTCCTTGCTGGCAGCCAGCCGCTTGGCGAGTAAACCGAGTTCTTCCGGACTTAGGCGATGGCCCTTCGACTCGCTAGAGCTACTCATAAATCCTCTTTTTCAGCTCAATTATGCATCGGGTACGAGCGGGGGTCAAATAGACATTAGAGCCGGGCATGCGTCAGCCCGCGGAGCCACCTTCGACTTGGGGTTCTGTAAGCATCCGCACACATGGCAACAGACGCCATGCCCCTTTCCCGCAAGGTATGGATCTGTCCCGGTGTTCTTTATCGGGATGCCCCGCTTGCGGAACCTGGAGTCCTGAATCCCTCCGAGCGGGAACCCACGGGTAAGCGCGCCCTGGGCGCGACGCCTACCCATTGATCGCTGCCATAATTGTTGTGGTGTGCCTAGGGTAAATGGAGTGGTATACTTGCGAAGATGAATGTCGGAAAACGAATCCGGAAGCTTCGAACAAGCAAAGGGCTGTCGCAAGCGGACATCGAAAGGCGGTCTGGGCTCCTTCGATCTTACGTCTCTCGCGTCGAGAGCGGCTACACCGCACCCTCGTTGTCAACTCTGGAGAAGTTCGCAAGGGCATTGGAGGTGGAACCGTACCAATTACTTTACGAGGAGCGGAATTCTCCAAAGAAAAACGGGCGTACGGTGATCACCAGCCCGTTCCCTTCACCTTCGCGGGTTGCGAGGGTTTTGGGGCTTTCGAAGGAACGTGCAGATCGCATCTCTCGTTTGGTCGAGAGTTTCCATAGGGGCAGCCAGAGGCTTCGTGTGGCGGGTTAACTGGGGGCGTCATACCACCGCATAGATTGAGTCTACAACAAATGCTCCCAATCGTATTTCGTCGGTTGTCTTCGCTAACATGCTGACAACCCCAAAAACCCGAACGAAGCGAAAACCCTCCTATGTTTCCGACAGGGTCTTCCTAAATGTACCATACGACAAGCAGTTCGAACCGCTGTACTTGGCGTTCATTGCCGGAATGTGCGGATTTGGCCTGATACCACAAGCGGTTCTGCAGATTCCCGGTAGCAAACGGCGACTTGAGCGAATTTTCTCGCTAATTCGTCGCTGTAAGCTGTCGTTTCATGACCTCTCCCGCGTTGAACTCGACCGCAAAAGGCCCCCGACACCTAGATTCAACATGCCTTTCGAACTTGGGCTTGCAGTGGCATGGCAGAGAACAGGTGATCCGGTGCATCGCTGGTACGTATTTGAGGCCAAGGCCCACAGGGTCCAAAAGTCACTTAGCGACCTGAACGGGACAGAAATCTATGTCCACCGCTGTAAGCCTCGCGGCGTATTCCAGCAGCTCACCAATGCACTGACGCGTGCCACGCACCGCCCCACTGTCCGCGAGTTGGAAGCCATCTACCGCGATCTGAGGATGGCAGCAGAGACAGTCAAAAGGGACCTGCGGACCCAATCGCTGTTCGAATCTCGTGCGTTTGAGGATCTAGTCTTCGCAGCCAGCGTAAGCGCTCGCAACCGCATCAAGTCTTTGCGACAAAACAACTAGGACCGCAGTTGTCGTTATTCAGAATTGCGCCACCCGCAGCCCTGCTCATTGCCAAATAGGATGGGACAGAGCAGCGTGCCGGCGCGCCGGGCCTCTACTTTTTCATCAGCTTCTTTTCCAGTTGGCGCGCCTGGGCGTTCAGCTCGGTCAACTGGCGGAGGTCATCGTCGGCGGAGGAAACGGCGGTTTGGATGCGGGTGAGCGCCGCGTCGCTCAAGGGGCTGGTGGAGTTTGAATCACGGCTCGAGCCCAGCATGCCACTCATGGCCCGGAACTGGCTGGTGATGTCACGGTAGCGGCGGAGGATAGAGGTCAAATAGGCATCGCGGCGGCCATCGAGGTCTTGCAGTTGGGCTACCACGCGCGTGACTTCGGCGGCGCGGGCGGCGGCCGCGGCGTTATCGGTCTTCAATTTGGCATTGTCGGCCTCCAGGGCGGCAAGGCGTTGGCGGGAAGCTTGCAACTCGGCTTGGGCGGATTCGAGATCCTGCTTCGAGGCCTCGAGCCGGCTCTGCCAATCCGCTTGCTCTTTTTGATAGCGTTCGTTGGCGGTGGCGAGCGCTTTCTCGCCTTCCTCGCTGGAGCTCTGCAGTTGCGCCTGAAGCCCCGTGATGTTGGCCTGCGCTTCGCTCAACTCGCGGTTAAGCCGCTCGATGGTCGCGTTGCGCCGGGCGAGTGCGGCGTGATCATCACCCGCCGGAGCCGGATTTTCGGCTTCGGCAGGAGTCTTCTGAAGCTCGCGCTGGCGGAGAGCCTCCCGGAGCTCGCGCAGAGATTGCAGGTCTGCGGCGTGCTGCCGTTCCAGAGCAGCGAGTCGCCAGGACTGGCGAAGAATCACAGCCAGCGAGGCGACGAGGGCAATACTCAGAATCAGGGTGAGAGCAAATTCCAGACGTCCCAGCCGCGTCATCTTATCCCTCCTTGTGGTGGAAGTGCGTGCGCCAGGAAATCCGCTGGTCTGCGTCGCCGCACGGAGCACTCAAGTGAATTTGGATGTTGTAGTGAATCCTGCTGGGGACTGCCAAGGTAAGCCGCCAGGCGCTCGAAATCCGCGCCAAGGCAGCGGAGATCGCTTCCGGAATCTCGGCCACCGAGCGGCAAACATCACTCCTGCCGCCCGTGGCCTCGGCGAGGGTCTCCAGGCCATTCTGATAGGCCGCGTTAAGCCGGTCCCGCCGGTAATTGAGGTGAACCACAAACAGGGGCGCCTCGAGCGAGCCGCTGTCCTCCACCAGCTTGGAAATCTTGTCCGAAATCAGCGCCTCGGGAAAGCGCCGGCTGAGATCGTGGGGATCGCTCCCATTAATGACGGGGTTCGTGTAGTCCTCGCGGTAGCCGTAAATGCTGCCGTCGGTGATATACAGGACCGAGACGCGCACCGGGGAGGTCCGCATGAGGGCATCCGCCAGGGAAAGAGCCGAAAGCACGGTTTCGAGCAATCCCGGTTCGCTGCTGTTGGACAGGGAGCGGATGGCGTCGAGCAGCGGCTGGCGCTCTGCGCCGGGATCGGCCAGCACATGCAGGCCATCCTGGGTGCGCAGCAACCCCACCCACGCGTTGTGAGGCAGCTTAGAGATTTCGGCAACCAGCGCCTGTTTGGCGGCGTCGATGAGCGACAAATCCCCGGTCAGATCCAACACGACCAGGATCACCTGGTCGCTGCCCGGCCCCAACTGCGCGGTCACGGGCGCCATTTTGCCGTTGAGCGCCGCTTCGAACCTGGGAGGGAGGGCGCAGTTATTCGTCTCAATCCAGGCAGGAATCGAGACGCTGGCCGTTTGGGCATGAAGGATGGCCGTCGTGCAAACGGCGAAAAGAACGGCCGGGAGTGCGGAGCGGAATGGCCTCATCAGAAGCTGAATTTCAGCCCAATCTGGACTACGCGTCCGCCGTGGGAGCCGATAATCCTGCCGGCGTCCACATTGGGCGCGCTGGCTGGACCGATATTCGGATCGGGATAGTTCCAGTTCCCATGATTGAGCATGTTAATCGCGGTGGCGCTGAGCTCGAAGGCGCGGTCGCCGCCCATGGGCATGCGCTTGGTCACACTGAGGTCCATGGAATTATAGCCGGGGCCCAACAGGTCCGGCTCGGTACGGGGCCCGTTCCCCGGGGTGAAGTCCGCCGGCTGATCGAAAGCCGCCGGATTGTACCACAGAGACGGCCCCGGATGGGCCACGTGCGGGTCCACGCCGGGCACCACGTCGACGTTGAGTGTGGGAAGCACGCCGCCGGTGTTGTTGAACTCGGGATGAAGCGCCAGCGGTGTTCCATCATTCCAGTAAGCCGTACCGCTGATCGACCAGCCAGTGACCAATGGCCTCCCCCAAGCCAAGAAAGGGAACAGAGGCTCGCCGGAGCCGAAGGGCAGATCATAGATGTAACTGAGCTGCAAATACTGCGGCGTATTATAAGAGGTAAGCGCCCAGTCGGCGTGCCAGTTGAAGAAGTCCTGGTTCCCGTAAGGGCCCGAGTAATCGTCGAGCTGCTTGGAGAATTCGTAGTAAGCAGTGAGCGAAAGGCCGAAGGAGGCACGCTTCTCAAGTCGCACGAAGCCGGAGTTCCTCTGGTAGCGGCCCCACGCGTAGTGACCGTAAAGCTCGAAGCCCTGGAATTGCGGGTAGGGTTGCAGCGAGTCCCGGAAGGCCAGGTTGTACAGGGCATCGCCATAGCTCAGGAAGCCGGGGTTGATCGCATTCGGATTGGCGGTGCCATCGCCCACCAGGATTTCCCGGCCGGCACTGTAATTCGTCCCCACCGAAAGCACCATGGAGAACGGGATCTCGCGCTCCACCGAAAGCGAAGCCGCCAGGTAGACGGGTTCTTGCCCGCTCAGATCGACGAAGTCCGCCACCGTATTATCGGCCGCCGAGGGGCTAAGGTCGGGAAGCGATGTGGTAAACGGCGGTATGCCCGCGGTCAGGTCGAGCGCTGGGCTGAGTTGAGTATTCTGTGAAATGAAGGTCTGGCGGGCATTGAATCCCTGCGTGCCCCACTGGCCGTTGTAAATCGGAATCTGCCCGTGCGCGCGGCCGAACGAGGCGCGGACTACGGTTTTGGCGTCGCCGCGCGGGTTCCAGGCCACGCCCGCGCTCGGGTCGAAATCGATATTGGCGGCGCGCAGGGCGGGAGGAATGCCGCCGAGACCGGCAAAGACGAGCGCGCCGGGGAGGCCGTTCGAGGGGTCGATTGCGGACGGATCGACAGTGCTCTGGCGGTTGTACTTCTCCACTCGTGGCGTGCGGCGGCTGAGATTGAGGCTGAGGCTGAGGGTCAAGTCTTTCGAGACTTCGTACTTGTCGCTTCCGGCGAGGGATTGGTAGGAGTCGCGGAAATAGGATGGCGACGTAGTGATGGTGCGTTCTGCGTACGCCGGCAGACCGAGAAGGAAGCTGGCGAACGGATCGCCCGTATCGATAATCCCCGGCAAGCTGGTAATGTCGGCGGAAAACTGGAAATAGCCGGAGGGATACGCCGGATTGTACGAATTCACCTGATAGCGATCCGCCTGAAACGCCAGGCCGAGAGATTGTTTGCCCTTTCGAGTCGAGATCCCATCCCGAACCTCAAACGTGTTGCGAGCGTTCCGCGAGTTGGGATAAGCGGTGCCCATCGAGAGGTAGTTGCTGAGGAACTGGTAGCTGGGAAAGGCGGTCTGAGAAGCATCGCCGGCCTGCGCCGTGTCCGAAGCCGCGGTAAAACCGGCGGAATTGACGGTGTTGGGGTTGGCGGCAAAAACGTAATCGAACTCCGTGCGGCGGTTCGAGAAATGCTGGTCCGGCGCGGTGGGGCTGGCGATGTTCGGGAAGTACTTCGCGGAGCTAAGGAACCCGCTGGAAAGGGTGCTGTTCCAGGTAAGCCGATGGCGCTCGCCGAATTGCCGTTCGAGCTTTGCAATGATCCCGTCCGCGTCGTTGGTCTCCGGAGCGTTGACAAAGTAGTTGTTCTGGAAAAAGGGGCCGATATCCGTATTGGGCAAAGGATAAAGGGACAGGGCTTGTTGAACGATTGGGGCCAGGCGGTCCGCAGGGATGCGGTTTCCGGGAAAGGTGGACCGCAAGTACTGAAGATTGCTGGTGGAGACCGGCAGGCTCGGATCGTAAGCGGGATTGGGCGATGTGGTGGCTGGATCGTAGATGGGCAGCAGGTCCCCGGCTTGGTCCACGATCTCGGAGAAGTCGCCGCTGCGTTGAGCGGCGGTGGGAATGGTGTGCAGCGAGGCGCGTGAGATGCGCTCGCGGACGCCCTCATAAGACAGCGCGAAGAACGTGCTCTTGGGATTCTTGAGCAGGTGCGGGAGGAGCACAGGACCGGCCACATTGAAACCGAACTGATTGCGCCTCAAGGGGGAAACGCTTTCGCCGTTTTGCTTCACTTGGTGCGGTATGGCATCGAGAATGTCGTTCCGGAGGTTTTCATAGAGACGGCCGTGCCAGAGCGATTTCGGGCCTTTATGCTTTTGCGTCGATGGCGGGCTTTCCGGGCGCATGCCCAAATCCCGGGTCAGAACTTTGAACTCATCAGCGGCGCGAGTGAGCGGCGGGGACTGCTGAGGTGGCGCCTCGCCGTCGTCCAAGGCGACCGCTGAGACACAGGTAGCGCACAAAGCAAGGCTGAGCCACAAAATCGCGGAGACCGGAGTTTCCATCTTCCATTTCCCGACACTTCGAATATATACCCCGGTCCCCCGCCGTAGCAACCCTCGGGACGCGGCGGTAGTGTCCTAATATGGGATGGATGTTTATGTCCAGGAGTAGAGCGCCCTGGCCCGCAGGAGTCTACCGCTCTGCGTAATACCCGTCTCTGGCCTGCACGATCAGGTCTTTCTGTTTGGTCATAAGACGGATCTTGTGATAACCCGCTCCGACGTCCGCTTTGTCGGGGGTATAGCCCAGGCTGTACTGATTGCGCAGTTCCTCTTGAATCTGGCTATAGATTTGTTCGATCGGCTGCTTCTTGGAAACTTCAAAAAGGCGGGCGCCTGTTTCTCTCGAAATCTGCTCGAGAATCTTCTTGCCATCCGGACGCGTTTGCTGGGGGTATCCTCCGCGCCCGCCGCCGTGCCGACCCATGCCGCCCATGCCGCGGCCACCGTACCCTCCTCCACCTCCGTAGGGCTGCTGGTCGGCAAACAGGATGGAATAAACCAGCGTGTCGGCGCGCTGGGCCGCCTCGACGGCGCTGGCGAGAGTCTCTTTGCTCCCCCGATCCACCCCATCGGAGAGCACAATGACCGCTTTGCGCCCCAGCTGCTTCTTCATCAGCTCGTTCGACGCCAGGTAGACCGCATCATAGAGCAAAGTGCCTCCGCCCCCGCCCCAGCCTCCGCCCCTCCGGCCCGACCCAGGCGACGAGCCGGACGAACTCCCTCCACCCTCCTGGCCGCGTTGCGGGGTCTGAAGCAACCCCAGCGCCGCCTCCAACTTCTGCCGGGAAGACGTCAGGTCCTGGAGGAGTTCCACTTCCCGGTCGAAGTGAATCACGAATGCCTGGTCTTTGTTTACGCGCAGCACCTGATCCAGAAAGGTGGAACTGGCGCTACGCTCCTGTTCGAGAACGCGCCTCTGGCTCATGCTGGTATCCACCAGCAGACCGAGCGTGAGGGGAAGATCGGTTTCGCGCGCGAAATAGCGAATGGTTTGCGGACGGTCATCTTCTTCTAACGTGAAATCATCCTGGGTCAGGTTGCGGACCACTTCCCCGTGCTTATCGCGCACGCTGGCGAGCACGTTGACCACTTTGACGTTGACGGCAATGGTCGAGGATGGCTGCTGGCTCTGCAGAGCCCCGCCGGGCAGGACCAGGCAGACCAGCGAGAGCAAAAAGCTGAGTCTTAGCCAGCCACCAACCCCGAGCCTCGAGATGCCACCGCGAGATTCACTCGCCCTTGCGCTACCTTGCCCTATGTGGACCATGGTTGACTCTTCTTCTCCGTTTTAGCCGGCTTCTCTCTTCGAAAAAACGAGGTGCACGGTGCCTGAGCCTTCAGGGGACTTGATACTGCGGTCAACCTTCAGAAATTTCCCATCGTCAGAAAGTTTCCACTGCTCCTTGATCTGAATCTTGCCGCCTCCCTGGCCGGAGTCTCCCTTTCCCACCAGGGAGAGCTTCAGCACCCCGCCGTTTTTCGCCCGCTCTGCTTTCGAGGTTGCGGTGGTCTGCTCCTGGTCGCCAAGCTGCGCCGTTGCTTCACTGCCATCCAGCTTGTAGGCCGCGCTGTGAGGATAGAGCTTGTAAGCGGCAACATCTCCATGTAATGGCCCCTCATTGCGGGGCCTCCCAGCCCCACCCCCGCCACGCGGCATTCCCATCCCGCCGCCTGGCATACCCATGCCGATGCGCCCAGGCATGCCCACGCCGCCTCCCATGCCACCTCTCCCGCCGGGATAGCCGCCCCCTGACGAGCCTGCGGGGTTGTTGCCGGAACTTGGCGCGTTCGGAGTGGCCTGCAAATCGCCCTCGAGCTTTGTCTCCACTTTGAGTTTCTGCTCATCCTGGTTTACAACCATGCTGTATTGTTGCAAACCGGCGGGTGGGTTCTTCGTCTCGTCGAGATTCAAAACCCAGTTGCCCGAAAAGTCTGTCGGCTTCAACGGTCCCTTCGCCTGCACGAGCGTCGAACAGAAAGCGAATGCCAAAAGTGCGAACAAAATCCTTTTCATGGATTTAGCCTCGACCCCAGCAGCCCGCTGCCCGCTTCGCCACAACGTCCCCAGCCTTTTGCGAATAGATTCTCGCTTTTCGGTTGGATGGGAATACCTGAAGCTGAGTTGTCCTCATGCCCGTTCGGACACTACGGAAAGCGGTCCGCGGCGATCCTCGCTCAGGAGGTTGCCGCTCAAGGCACGATGGTCTTCGTTTGATCTTCGCTGGCCGGGACCGTGACTTCCGTTCCCCCGGCGGAGGGGCGCCGGAGCCTGTCAAAACCATAATGGATCAGCGCCACCATGAACGCCACTCCGCTGTAGACGAAGTACAGCAAATGAAAGGGAATGGCGGCCAGGGCAAACCGCCGGCCTCTCTCGCCGGCCAGGAACGTATAGAACTGCTTGTTCAGCGCCACCAAAATCATCAGCAGGACGAAAAAGGCGAATTTGAGCGGATACTGCGGAAGATAGACGACCATCCAGGCGATGAGCAGAAGACAACAGCCACCCACCACCAGCGCGTTCCAACGACGCCATTTCTCGCGGGAGTAGGCATACCGATGGCGAGTGAACACGGCCAGCCAGGCAACAAGAACCAGGGGGATGATCGGGTACATGTGGAACCGATAGGCCACGCCGGCAATCAGCGCCATGACCGTAAACACCAATATCATGGCGAAACGAGACCGGTCTTGCGCGGTGTCGCTCCAGCAGGAATAAAGCAATATGAAGAATACGGCCAATAATGGCGTCAGGAAGTATACGTGCCAACGAATACCCCCATACGCACCGAGAGCGGCCAGGATGAAAGCCAGCGCCACACTGATCCGCTGGCTGATCCGCAGATTCAGATCGTTCGGCATGCGGCCGGAGCGAAGGATCAGCTCGGACCAAGGTATGGCACGATAAAAAAAGTCGGTCTCGATCACCTTGCGCAGACTCCATCTCTTCAAGTGCTTCACTTGGATATCAGCGTTCAGAGCCAGCTTTCGCTTCGCCTGAAACAGCCGATACCCCAGCTCGATGTCTTCGATGGCCGGGGCATGGTAGTGGTCCTCATCGAAGCCGCCGAAATCGAGGAAGACCTGACGTCGAATAGCGCCGCACCCGCTCCAGAACGTCGTTGCCTCGCGGTTCGAATGCTGGTGCACGTAATTGTGCAGCAGATTCCGGAACTGGGACATGAAGTTTTGTGCGGCTGGCGAGTCGTCATAGGACCCCATGACTGCGTCGAGTTCAGGATCCTGCGTGAACTCGGTTACGATCTTGGAAATCGTATCGGGAGAGACGCAGACGTCGGCGTCAAGGAAGAAAACAATATCGCCGCGGGCGGCCTTCGCCCCCATGTTCCGGGCTCGCGCCGGGCCGAACCGGCCGCCCGTTGACCCCACCTTGGCCCCGTGCTGAGCCGCTATTTTGAGCGAATCATCGGTCGACCCATCGTCCACGACGATGCATTCCAGGGGTACGGTGGTCGAGCTACTCAAGCTCGCCAAGCATTGCTCGAGGTAGCTTGCAGCATTGTAAACGGGGATAACTACTGACACACTCGGAGTCATTGCCCCTTCGCGCGCCTCTCAATCTCCTGCGAGGACTTTTCGGCTTTAATCACGGAGCGTCATTCATAGCACAAGGCAGAGAGATTTGGCAATGGCCGCACTTACAATGCGTTGTAGATCCTTTTCAGGGGATCAGTTTCATGAACGCCACGCCATAACCTCCGAGTTGAATCGTCAGGTGGGCTGCGGGGGTCAGGGGCGCGGCCGCGGGCCCGTTAGCCACGTCGGTGTTTTTATCAATGGTCAGCAACGAGGCCGAGGAAAACGTTCCCAGGGCCGAGAGATCAATCGCCACCACGCGTGGATCGCCCGCGCCGTTGTTGTCCGTGCTCATATGTACGGCGTGGTTGGCGATCATCACCACCACGCTGCCATCGCCGTTTCTCACCGCCAGGGTTTCCAAGCTTGCGTCTTCACTCACGCCCAGTTGCAGGATCCCGGCTCCGGTTGGGGTGACATCCGGGTTCGAGGGGAAATACTGCCCCAGCCAGTAGTCCACCCAATAGCTGAGCTGGAGCGCCGTGTTGGAGGCGTTTATCTCGCCGTACTGCGCGTCGGCGGCGAAATCCCAGTGATACAGCGCTTGCAGCCCCACCTTGCCGAACTTGGAGAACACGGTCGGCCGCCAAGCGGCGAAGTAGGGGCTGGAGCCCCGCTGGTCAGTAACGAACGTCGTGCCATTGCAGGCGCTGATCCCGCCCCCCTTGTCGTAGTCGGCGTTGACATTGTTCTCGGTCATCCACACCGGCACACCGGCCAGAGCGGGCTTGGTCTGAAGCTGGGAATAAAGGTATTGAATGTGGGGCACGAACTCAGTGATGGCGTCGAACAGCTGCTGGTCGGTGTCTTCCTGGTTGCACGTGGCATAGAAGTGGGTGGCGAGAACATTGACCTGCTGGGTCACGTTCTGGACAAAGGTGGGGATGTAGTTTTGGGCCTCGCTGCCGAAATCCGCCAGTTCGACGGCAACGAGCTTGATGGTCGGATCTACAGCCAGCATCTTCGGCACCACCACGTTGTACATGTTCACGTAGTTTTGTGGACCTGGCGAGTTTGGCGCGGTGCTGTCGTTGAATTCGTCGTTGATGTTAGGTTCGTTGTAGATGCCCCAATAGTCTATGCGGCCCACCCCGTTGGGCGGAGTGGAAACGCAAGGGCTCTTGTTGCAGGAGGTCGCGTCCGTAATCCCGGCGGGCGTGTTGTAGTACCTCACCAAGTCCGCCGTGTAGGCGGCAAACGCATTGAAAGTTGGATCAAGGAGATTGCCCGACGCGTCATACATGTAGGCCGGGGCCTTGGCGATCTGGTATTCCGGGCTATGGTCGGTGACGCTCATGACGGGGTTCACCATGTCATCGAGATAGGTGAAGTCCCAAACTCCCGCGCTGGTTTCCGGTATGTCGCGCTCCAGCACCTGCATACGGATATGGTGGGGCCCCAAGGTTCCTAGGGGAGCTGTCGCCGAGGGAAATTGCACGAAGAATTGATCGGCCCACGAGGCCAACTGGAACGACGTGGACATCGCTTCCTGGAGCCGCCCGTTGACGCCTTGAGTGGAATCGACGGCGCTGCCCACCACGGCAGCGACTCCGACCGTGAGCGTCATCGACGCGCTCCCGCTGGTCGTCGCGTCGCTTGCCGTGATGGTCATGTCGTATGTCCCCGAGGGCGCAGAGGCCGTTACGGCGGTCCCCGGTCCTGGAAGAGGAACCGGCCCGCCCGTCCCAAACGTGACCGTGCCGGTGTTTCCAGCCCCCGGCGATTGGATGCTCACGTTCATCAAATTGACCGCCGGCGTCACACTCAGTGTGACATCATTTGAATCGCCGGCCGGGCGTGTGATGGTGACGTTGACCGACCCCTGCGTTCCATCCTGATAGATCGTCACCGAGCTTGCGGAGAGGCTCACGCCAATCGGTTGCACCGGGGGTGGTGGGGACGAACCTCCGCCTCCGCAGCAGGGGAGGAATTCCAAGGAACAAAGAAGCAACACCAGAAAAAGACGCAAGGGATTTGGCATCGTAGTTACTCCAGCGAAGGACCGACAATAGGGTAGCATCCGAATGGAAAAGGGGCAAGGGAGTAGGCAGAAAGCAGTAGGCAGTAGGCAGTAGGCAGTCGGCGGTAAGCAGGAGTAGCGCAGGTCCCGCTTTCTGGACCTGCGGCTCTTCAAAGGCAGTCGGCGGCGGGCACATATTCTTCACGCTCACTCTTGACTTCTGACTCCTGGCACACGCTCAGCCCAAGGGGAGAGACTGCGCCACCCGCGATAGGATGTTCCCTCTTGTCCAGGTTCAGGTTAGAATCTGTGCCATGAATCGTCCCGGAGGTAAGGACATAGGTTTCGCCACGTTCTCAATCCTAGCGCTGGCCGTGTTGTGTTGCACCTCGGCCGCAACGGGCCAAGAGAAGGGCTATCGCGGAAAACCCTTCCAAGACACTGTGTACCACGGCGGCGCGCAAAGCATTCCCGGGCGGGTGCAATGCGCGTATTACGATCTGGGCGGGGAGGGCGTGGCCTATCACGACTCGGATGCGAAGAACAATGGAAGCGGCGGCCTAAACCCGGCGGATGGAACCTACTTGAATCAGTTTCGCATGGACGAAGGGGTGGACACCTCCTATACCAAGTTTCATCGCGATATCGAAATAGACGACAACCCGTATAATTTGGTGCAGCCCCCGGAAAATCAGCTTTATGTCGGCTGGACCGAGCCGGGCGAGTGGTTTAAGATAACCGTTGCGGTGGCCCTCGCCGGAACGTACACGATGGATCTATTGTACACGTCAAACCGCGGTGGCACGATCTCGCTGGACCTCGATGGGGAGAAGCTGACCGGTCCTTTGGAGATCGTGTCCACGAAAAACGCCGCCGACCCGCTGGCTTGGCGCCAGTGGCATCATTGGAACGTCATGAAGGACCTGGCTGTGGCGTCGTTGCCGAAGGGAAAGCATGTTCTCACCGTCCACATTCTCACGAACGGCAACATGAATCTTGCCTATTTTGATTTCAAGGAGCGGAAGCCTGCCGCTCCGGGAGGCGCAAGTGAGAAACAAGGAATCCAGTGGGAAAGGCCACGATCGTCGGAAATTCATCAAGATCGGCGGAGCCGTCACGGCGGGTGTGCTGGCGCATGCCGCGCTGCCTGAAACCCTCCGTGCACTTCCCGGCATGCCCTCGAACCCGGCCGCTCCTGAGGCCATGCCGACCAGAAACCTGGGGAAGACGGGCTGGCGAGTGGCCGTCTTCAGCTTGGGAGGCCAGGCGGCGCTGGAGATCAAGAACAATGATGAGGTTGCGGTGCCCATCATCACACGGGCACTGGACCTTGGCGTCAACTATATTGACACCTCCTCGATTTATGGAGGACCCGAGCGCTGGAGCGAGCGCTACGTTGGCCAAGTGATGAACAAACGGCGCGCGGAGGCATTTCTGGCGAGCAAGACCAAGGAGCGCACTCGCGACGGGTCGCTGCGCATGCTCGAGGAATCGCTCAAACTGCTCCAGACCGACCATCTGGACTTGTGGCAGCTTCACGACGTCGGCACGATGGGCGAGGTCAGCCAAATCTTCGGCAAGGGCGGCGCCCTGGAAGCGCTCACCGAGGCGCGGGACCAAAAGATGGTGCGCTTTCTGGGCCTCACCGGCCATTTTCGCCCTGATCCGCTGATGGAGGCCATCCGCCGGTTTCCGTTCGATTGCATCCTGATGGCTTTGAGCGCGGCGGACACGCACCACTTCAGCTTTCAGGCCGAACTCTTGCCCCTGGCCGTCGAGAGACAGATGGGCATCATCGGTATGAAAATACCCGGGCGCGGGCGGCTTCTCTCTTCCTGGACGCCGCCGCCGCTCGAGCAACAGAAGCATTCCTGGGAGGGCGTGGTGATTGCCACCGGCCCGGGCACCCTGCAAATGCGCGAAGCGCTGTTCTACACGCTTTCGCATCCCGTCTCCACGGTGATCGTCGGGTGTGACTCGATCGCGCAGCTCGAGGAAAACGTGCAACTGGCCCGCGACTTTACCCCGCTCAGCGAAAAGCAGATGGCCGCGCTCGAGGGGAAGGCCGAGCCGGTGTCAAAGCAGGCGCTCTTTTTCCGGTTTTTCGACCGCGCCTAGAGCAGGTTCGGCGCCGCCGGAAATAGGTACGTCCATGCCTTGTATTCCGTCCACGGGCAACCAACTCCCTACCACACAGGCATCTGCATACCCACCAAACGTCGTGATGCTCTATTGCTTATCCGGATATATCACCTGCGCATAACTTGACGGGTGTGTTGATTTTGCCCTCGGTTTTGGCGTAAGCTCAAATAGGGCCCACAAGCAGAACGGCAGCAACAGATGTGCAGGACACGACGATGAGAGTCCTCAGAGCATACGCGCTCGCAGCCGTGAGTGTCACGATAGCGTTACTCTTGACGCTCTTCATTGCTCCGCTCCGTGAGCAGTTCAAGTTTCTCCTGTTTTTCCCCGCCGTCTTTGCCAGCGCGACGGGGGGAATCTGGCCGGGAGTGTTCGCGACACTGCTCAGTGCGGCGATGGCAGATTATTTCTTAATTCAGCCCCTCCACTCGTTTGCGATTTCCGATCCGGCGGCCCTGGTCCCGTTGCTTCTATTCTGCGGCGTAGGCCTTGTGATCACATGGATTACCCATCGCTTGCAGCGTTCAGAGGAGACGATTCGCGCAGCAGCAGCGGTCATTGAATCCTCGGCGGACAGCATAATGCGAGAAAGTCTGGACAACACGATCCTGAGCTGGAATAAAGCTGCTGAGCATACCTACGGTTACACGGCTAAAGAGGCAATCGGCCGCCCTGTCTCGCTAATTGTTCCGCCCGAGCACAGGGAGGAACTGCAACGCCTGGTTGAGCGCGTACACCAAGGAGGCTCGGTCCAGAACTACGAAACGGCGCACGTCAAAAAGGACGGCGCGCGCATCGACGTGGCGCTGACGTTATCACCCGTTCAGGACCGGGAGGGAAGAATCGTTGGCGTCTCCAGCATCGCGCGGAGGATCACCGAGCGCAAGCTGGCGGAAGAGGCAATACGGCAGTCCCACGAGAAACTGGAGCGACAGACGCACGAGTTGAGGCTTCTGGCTGAAATGGGCGAAATGCTCCAAGCAAGTTCTATCCCCGCGGATGCCTACGCGGTTGCCGCCCGCTTCGCACAAACACTCATTCCGGCAAGCTCGGGTGCCCTGTTGGTGTACTCCGCATCCAGAAACAACTTAGAGGTCGTCATCAGATGGGGAGAACCGCACAAGAATGAGCAGGACTTCTTGGCGCCCGATGAGTGCTGGGCGCTGCGAACGGGACGTCTGCATCTGGTTGAAGATCCCCACACCGGTTTGCTCTGCCGCCATCTGCCCGAGCCTGCGCCGACGTGCTACCTTTGTGCCCCCATGATTGCCCACGGTGAGACTCTTGGCATGCTCCACTTGCGGATGAGCCAGGACAATCGAGCCTCATCCGAAGCAGCGCTACCGGAGTCACCGGTATTAACATGGCTCGCCAGGACCATGGCGGAGCGGTTGGGCTTGGCTCTGGCCGATATGAACTTGCGGGAGACTCTGCGCGCGCAGTCCATCTGCGACCCGCTCACCGGCTGGTTTAACCGCCGCTACATGGAAGAAACGCTGGAGCGCGAGATTCGCCGGGCTGCTCGGAACAAGCGCCCGCTGGCGATAATCATGCTCGACGTAGACAATTTCAAGGAATTCAATGACTCCTTTGGGCACGAAGCGGGTGATGTGGCTTTGCAGAATCTGTGCCAAATGCTGAAAACGCATGTTCGAAGTGAAGATGTCGCCTGCCGTTACGGAGGAGATGAGTTTGTGCTCGTTCTCCCCGACACTTCTGCGGAGCTCGCTGCGCAGCGGGCGGAGGAAATGCGGATCGCCGTCGGACATGTGGAAATGCAATACCACGGCCAATTGCTGAGGCCGATGACGTTGTCGTTTGGCATTGCCACCTTCCCCGCCAATGGCAGAACCTCCAAAGACTTGCTGCGGGCTTCTGACACTGCCCTTTTCCTCGCCAAAAGCGAGGGGCGCGATCGAGTGCGGTTGCAGGGACAGGCCTCTGAGCCGACCACCGGGAATTGATCCAGTTATGTCGGCGACCGTTAACAAGCCAGAACAGGCTAGGCATAAGAGGCGGTGACATTGAAAGACAATAGTAAATGGTAAATAGTGAATGGTGATCTGCGTCAGGCACTGATGTGCCAGGGGACGTTGACGAGGATGGTGCGCTGGCTCCCTTTGGCCAGCAAGAGCGCCCTCAGCCATTCGGCGCGCTGATTGTGGAGGAAGTAGTGATACCAATGGCGCTCCACCAGCTCGGGGATGAGCACGGCGATCTGCCGGTCGGGATTATCTCGCTCGAGTTCCAGGATAAAGTCCAAGATGGGGCTGAGCACAAAGCGATAGGGCGACGGCAGCACAACCAGGCGCGGCGTTGCCAGGCCCGCCTGTCTGGCCGGGTCCTCCACGTAGCGGCGCCAGGACTGGCGAATGTCTCCGGAGTCCTTTTCACATTCGATGTGCAGCGCCAGCACCTCGGAGGATAGAGTGAGGGCGAAGCGCAGCCCTTTCTGAGCGATCTTATTCCAGAAGAGAATCGGAACGACCACCAGGGGATTGCTCAAGCCGCTCAGATCCAAGGGCAGGGGGTTCGCGACCTCGGCCTCGACCTCACGGTAGTGCCGCCGGATGGAGATCATCACTATCATTATGGCGGGGATGAGCAGCACGGTTACCCAAGCTCCGGCCACGAACTTGGAAACCGTCACCACCACCACCGTCGTCGCCGTGGCCACGGCGCCCAGTCCGTTCACCAACATGCTGCGACGCGCTCTCTCGCCTCCGGTCCTTTTCCAATGAGCCACCATGCCCGCTTGAGAGAGCGTAAACGCCAGGAAAGCGCCCACGGCAAACAGCGGGATCAAGCGGTCCGTGACCCCTCCAAACAGTATAAGCAGCGAAGCGCACAGCACCGCGAGCACCCAGATGCCTTGCGAGTAGACCAGGCGTCTTCCGCGCGAGCCGAAGCCCTGGGGAAGGAACCCGTCCTCGGCGACGGCGCGGCAAAGTCGGGGAAAGTCCGCAAAGGCGGTGTTGGCGGAGAGCGCCAGCACGAGCAGGATCGACCCGATGGTGATGTAATAGAACACGCCCTGCCCGGCCACGGCGGCGATGAGCTGCGAAAGCACGCTTTGGTAACCCGCAACTCCGCCCTCGGTAGCGCCGATGTGGTAGGCGCGAACCAGAAAGGCGATTCCTGCCAGCAGCACAATGAGAATTGCAATGATGGCCGTCAGCGCGCGTTGGGCGGAGTTCACCACCGGCTCCCGGAAGGCCTTTACACCGTTGCTGACCGCCTCCACTCCGGTCATCGCCGTACAGCCACTGGAAAAAGCCTTCAGCACGAGCCAAGCGCTGACAGCGGCCGTTTGCGGATGCAGAGGCGGCGGGGCAACGACGGGCGAGGGATGCCCGCCGCTGGCGAGCGTCTTGAACAACCCGAGCGCCAGGGTGACGAGCAAGCTTCCGACAAATAGATAGGTCGGGAGAATGAACACCGCACCCGTCTCACGGACGCCGCGCAGGTTGACGAGGGTGATGAGGAGCAAGATTACCAGACAGATCAGCAAGGTGTGCGGCTGGAGCGACGGCACGGCAGAGACGAGCGCGCCTACCCCTGCCGAGATTCCGACTGCGGCTGTCAGCACGTAGTCGATCATGAGAGCAGCGGCGGCCAGCAGCCCGGAAAACTCGCCCAGGTTCTGGCGCGCCACCGTGTAGGAGCCGCCGCCGGTGGGGTAAGCTTCGATGGTCTGGCGGTAGGAGATATAGACGATCGCCAGCAGGATGATGATGCTGGCCGTGATCGGGAGCATGTAAGCAATTCCCGCTGCCGCCAGCGGGATCAGCAGCGTGAGCCCCGCCTCCGGCCCGTACGCCGCTGAGCTGAGCGCGTCCAGGCCAAAGACGGAGAGGCCGCCGACCGGCCCCAGCTTCTCCCCCGCTTCCTCCGAAGAACGTAGTGGGCGCCCGAAAAGCAGATCGTTTAATGTCATTGCTCATCCTTTGAGACGGAAGTCGCGGTGCGAAATCCCCAGGAAGAATATCTTGCCACAGAATGATGGGCGACTCCCCGGAAACGAGCAGGGGGCGCGAGGTCAGTCTGCACATGTCGGAAACATAGCCCTCTCCCCTTGGGAGAGGGCAGAGCCACGTTTGGGGAGAGGGCAGTCTGGCGAAGTGGTGCACCTCGGCTCGCAGACCGGGACTACGCTGCCAGCGTCCTCTCCGGCTGAACATTCGTCGTTAGACGTTCGTTGTTAGGGTGGTGCAAAGCGGATTGGGTTTCCTGTAGAATGTCAGGAGGAGCGTGTGGTTATGATCAAAACAGTTGAGGCTGTGGTGGACGATGAGGGAAAGGTAAGACTGCTTCAGCCTGTCCAGCTTGATTCGAGCCGTCGGGCTTTCGTCGTGATTCTCGACGAGCCGGGGGCTATCGGTGATGAACCGGCGCTACTCAGTGAGGCGGCGCTCGCAGACTGGAGCCGGCCTGAGGAGGATGCGGCATGGTCTCACCTGCAGTCGGCAAAGTAATCCTCGTTCCTTTCCCGTTCGCCGATTTGTCACAATCCAAACTCCGGCCCGCTGTAGTTTTAGCCGATGCAGGCCGCGGCGACTGGATCCTGTGCCAAGTCACAAGCAATCCTTATGGGGATGCGGGCGCCATCAGCCTGACGGACGAGTGCTTCAGTCAAGGCTCGCTCCGAATCACCAGTTTTGCTCGACCCGGAAAACTGTTCACGGCAAGCTTCGGTCTGATGCTGCGTGAAGTTGGTATCCTCACGACAAGCGTGGCTTTGCAGATCATCGAGGCAGTCATCACAATATTGCAGGGTGGGATCGAGCAAGGAGACATCGAACACCATACAAGGGGCTAGAAGGCGGCTCGGTCTCCGGCCCAGCGGTGTGCTTGGACAAATCACCCGAGGGCTTCAAGGCCTTGAGGATTAATGCGGCGGTTACTTACACGGTTCGGATTTAGGGCACCCACTAGGGGTGCCCCTACTCGCTTGGCGATAGTCGTCCTTTTGTTGCTCGCAGTCATTCCCGCTGCGCCCGTCCGCGCGGAACAGTGGCAAAAGCTCAACGTCCAGGGATACGTCAACGATTTTGCCGGCGTGCTGGATCCGGCGACCGTGGCAGGACTGACACGGCTGAGTACGGAAGTCGATCAAAAAGCCAAGGCCCAGATCGCCGTAGTCACCATCAAGTCTTTGGAAGGCGACGCGGTGGAAGACTTCGCCAATCACCTTTTTCAGAAGTGGGGCGTCGGGTACAAGGGGACCGACCGTGGCGTGATGGTCCTGCTTGCGGTGGGGGATCACAAGTACTGGGTCGAGGTCGGTTACGGCCTCGAGCCCATTCTTCCTGACGGCAAGGTGGGTGGCTTCGGACGCGCCATGCTTCCGCTGTTGCGCCAGGGCAACACCAACGGGGCCGTTGAGCAAATCGTGAGCCAGATCGCAGAGGTGATTGCGCAGGACAGTCACGTTACCTTGGATAACTTGGCCCAATCCCCTGCCGCCGCCCAAACCCGCGGAGGCACGGGGCAAGAATTGCACCTGACGGGCAAGCAAATTCTTGCTCTTTTCATCGTTCTTATTGTCCTGGCGCCCATCCTGCTCAGATTTCTGGGCCCTTGGTTCTTGCTCTCCCTGTTAACTGGAGGAATAGGACGGGGAGGGTCGGGTGGCTGGGGTGGTGGCGGGTTTGGCGGAGGCGGCGGAGGCTTCGGGGGCTTTGGTGGAGGGTCGTCGGGCGGGGGCGGAGCCGGCGGAGGGTGGTAGCGGCAGGAATTGACGATTGGCGATTGACGATTGTCGATTGACCGAAAAACGAAATTCGAAAATGGAAACTCGCGGAAGCCGAAGTTAGACCGATTTTCGATTTTCCAGTTTCGAGTTTCGGCCGTTCGAGGCAATCGGCAATCATCAATCGGCAATCATGTTGAGGCGGGAGCGAGAATCATGAAGCACCAAGAGCACCTGACAGAACTGGTAACCAGATTGAAGACGGCCGCGGGGAGCAACTTGCTTTCCGTAATACTTTACGGCTCTGCGGCCACGGAGGAGTTCCATCCCAAGCATTCCGACTTGAATGTTCTTTGCATTCTGCGGGATCTTGGCAAGGATGAGCTAAGCAAGTTGCAGGGCGCTTCCACCTGGTGGGCCAAGAAGGGACACCCCGCGCCGCTGTTCTTTACCCTGAACGAGCTTCACCATTCCGCCGACATTTTCGCTATCGAGCTGTTGGACATCAAAGCGGCGCGGCGGGTTCTTTATGGCGAGGATGTAATTGCGGCGCTCGATGTCCCCATGGATCTTCACCGCCTGCACGTGGAAAGAGAGTTGCGAAACAACACTTTGCGCTTGCGCCAATACTACGTGATGCAGACCGCCGATTCGCGCAAAACCCTGCAACTGATGACCGCATCCATCTCCACGTTTGTGGCGCTCTTCCGGCATGCATTGATCGCTCTGGGAGAGGATCCGCCAGCCACCCAGAGGGGTACGGTGGAGCGCGCGGGGGCGGTGCTGGGGTTCGATCCCTCGCCCTTCCAAACCGTGCTCGACCTTCGTGAAGGGCACAAGCGTGGACGTGAGGTAGAAGCCCAGGCCACGTTCGACAAGTACCTGAACGCCATCGTGAAGGCCACCGAAGAGGTCGACCGCCGGCTGGCAGGTCCAGCGGCAAAGGAATCGTAAGTTACCGCCGCCTGTTGCTTCACGAGCCGGGAAGGTCGCCTAGCTCGTCATCGTGAGCGAAGCGAAGGATCACCGCAGTTTGTCGGGCGGCGCGTCGCCCTGGCAACCTTGGGATGCGGACGAACAGTCAACTGCGGTGATCCTTCGCTTCGCTCAGGATGACAGACCGGGATGTGCCGACCGTTGAACATTGAGGAGGAACAACATGAAGACACTGCTGGTTGTGCTGGGAATACTGGTGCTGGTCGGACTTATCCTGGGAGGAAGTTACGTCAGCAGCCGGAACGAAATGGTGCGCAAGAATGAGGCTATCAAACAGGCATGGGCGCAGGTAGATGTGGTGCTCGAGCGGCGCGCGGACCTGATTCCGAACCTCGTGGCAACCGTGAAAGGCTATGCGGCGCAAGAGGTGAAGGTGTTCGGGGACGTCGATAATGCCCGCGCCGGTTTGCTGAATGCCCGGACGCCGGGAGAGAAGATCGCCGCTAATGGCCAATTGGATGGGGCCCTGGGCAGGCTGCTGGCCATCGTCGAGAACTATCCCAATCTCAAATCCAACGAGAATTTCCTGGCGCTCCAGAACGAGCTGGCGGGAACCGAAAACCGCATCGCCGTCGAACGCCGCCGGTACAACCAGGCCCTCCAGGATTACAACACCTACATCGGCCTGTTTCCAAATAACATCTTTGCCCGCTGGGCAGGCTTCCAGAGAAATAATGACTACTTCTCTGCTTCAGAAGCTGCGCGCGAGGCGCCCAAGGTGGACTTCAGCACACCCAAGCAGTGAACCCGAGAATGAGAGGGGCGCGTTGCCCGGATTCCTCCCGTGACGCGCCCCACCTCGAATTTGCCATCTCGGGTTCAGTGGAAACGGTGCCGCACTCCAAGGCGGGCTAATCGAGCTTCAGCCCGAGGACATCAAAGGCGCTGTTGGGAGAATAATTCTTTGTCGTCCATGTTATCCCGCCATCATGCGAATATGCACCCAGTCCCTTGGCGCTCAGGCTGTTTTCATTCCACGCCGCCCATTCATTCGAATAATTGACGATTGGAACCAGCCAGTATTGATTGCCCTTATACAGTTCAACGAAAGACGGAAAAGCGTCGATCGTTTCGACGCCGTAACTTGATCCGAACGTGGGCATTCGCCTGACGTCCCATGACGCGATGGTCCACCCGGGCTGCCCGCCATCGTCGGCGCGCAGTTCGAGTGTGAAACCCTCCGTCCCCTCGAGATAGCCTATCGCCAAGTCGATTTGGAGGAGGAGGTAATCGCCCCGAGTTGGCGTGAAGGCCATGGCCTGTAACCAAGGTTCACCAACCGTGCGGGAATCCGCGCCACTTTCGGTCCAACCGGCACAGCAGTAGTACGAATCGCCATGCCCAAAGTTCGAGTAGATTACGGTGGTCAGTTCATCGTTCGCATGATCGGGTTTCACTACGTTGGAAGAGGGTGTGCTGGCTTTCGCGGGGACGGTCGTTATTGACCGCCCTTGGGAGTCGACGGTGGCCTGCTGCCCCATGGACACTAGAGGTAAAACCGCCAGGCAGAGCACCAACGCGGCGGCGCACAGCATAGTACGTGTAAATCGAGACATCACGAACCTCCTTTTGAATTTGCAGAATGTCTTACCGAACCAGCGGTCGGAAATGCACCTTACGTGCCGGCCCTTCCACATTTCAAGCAGCGTCGGAAATATCAAGCGACGGCCTGCCGGAACGACGGTCGGGATAACCACGCTCCCCTTGCGGTATCTGCCTCCGCCTAAACGGTCCTCGGCACGTGGAAGCGCTGTTGTTAGATTGAAACTGCTACCGCAAGTAAGGGTCTAGTTCAACAGAGATGAGCACTCGGTGTCAAGCACTTTCGGGGTGGACTTCTTGGTGCCTCAGTTTCACGCGGATACCCCTGGGAGCGCGGCCATCCCTGGCCGCACTCTGTGCGGGCTAGAAGCCCGCGTTCCTGGCGAATGCGGGGTTCAGGGATGCCCGTAAAAAGGACTTGTTGCATCGCGCGCCAGCTCAAGCCAGAATAGTGCCTGTTATAGGGGGGACGAATGAAGGCAGCAGCAAGCCTTTTGGGTTTACTCATTGTGCTGGCCATTGTCTGGCTGGTGATCAGGACGCAGGTTAAGCAGGGTCCGATGGGCGGCGCCCCGCCCATGCAGAAGATTGTGGTAGTGGGCGTGAAAGCTGATCTGGTGGCGATCGCGGAGGCGGAGCGCCTTTACCTGGCCACCCACGGCTCCTACGCCGGCCTCGACCAGCTCGAGCAGGACGGCGCAATCAGCTTCTCCGGCGCCAACCGTCGGGGCTACAATTACACCGCAGAGGTGAACGACGGCCAGCACTTCAAGATCACCGCGGCGCCTTCAAGCCCCGCCCAGCAAGGCTGGCCCACGCTGTCGATAGATGAGAATATGGAAGTGACGCAGCAGTAAGAAGAAAGCAGAAAGCAGAAGACAGAAGTCAGCAGTCAGAAGACAGGAGTCAGACTTTTTCAACTGACGACTGACGACCGACAACTGACTACTGACTACTGACTGCCAACGAGGTTCCCATGCGAGTAGAAGCTCGAGCGCCGGCAAGAGTCGATTTAGCGGGCGGCACTGTAGACATCTGGCCGCTCTACCTTTTCCATCCGGGGGCACAGACGGTTAACCTCGCCATCCGCTGTTACGCCTCCTGCGTGATTGAGACGCGGCCGGACCGGCAAATCGTTCTGGCATCCCAGGACAAGGAAATTCGGGAAACCTTCGAAGACTTTGACGAACTGGCGCGTGGCAAGTCGCGGCTGCCCTTGGTGCGAGAGTTGGCAATCTTTTTCGAGCCGCACCGGGGGTTAAACATTGAGACCAGTTCGCAGGTTCCGGCCGGGGCCGGCCTGGGGGGTTCCTCGGCGCTCAACATCGCGCTTTGCGGGGGCTTGGCGCGCGTCACCGGCAAGCACATCACACGCACCCAAATCCTCGAAATCGCGAAGAACGTCGAGGCTATCGTGATCCGCGTCCCCACCGGCTGGCAGGACTATTTCCCGGCGCTATACGGCGGGGCGAACGTTGTCCACCTGGGGCGCGACGGGGTGAAGCGCGAGAAGCTTCCGGTTTTTGTCTCCGAGCTCGAAAAACGCTTTGTCCTTTGTTACACCGGCCAGCCTCGAGATTCCGCCATCAACAACTGGGAAGTGATGAAGTCGCACATCGACGGCGAGGAGCAAGTGCGGCGCAATTTCGACCAGATTACGACCATTGCCAACCAGATGCGAGAAGCCCTTCTGACGGGAGACTGGAAAGACGTGGCGGAGCTGCTGGCTTTGGAGTGGGAAAACCGCAAACAGAATTTCAAGGGTATTTCCACACCCACCATCGACAGCATGATCGAGCAAACACGAAAACAAGGAACGGTCGCCGCCAAGGTCTGCGGGGCTGGGGGCGGAGGCTGCGTGGTCTTCATGGTCGAGCCCGGAACCAAGCCCGCCGTCGAGGAGGCTTTAACTCAGATGGGAGGGCGAATCATCAACTTCGCCGTCTCGCGCACGGGCCTGGAAGTCTGGGCAGACCAGCCCGAGCGAGCTCACGAGAGCCCGGAGAAAAACCTGCCATGAGGCTGGAAGACATCATCCTGGTTGATGGGAACCTCCGGCCCGTTTGGCGATTCTTCTTGTCCCTCATCCTGATCTTCCTGGCTTACTCGGTGGCTTATCTCCTGGCCGGGGAGGTTCGGGATCTCATTCCGCGAGCCGGGGCGTGGTACGGGCTCTTCTTTCTTTTCGAGCTCCTGGCACTCCTGGGGTCTTTCAAGGTTATGACTCGAGTCTTCGAGCATAAGCCCCTGGGTGTGGTTGGCCTGGCCTTTCATCCTTGCTGGATGAAAGAACTGTGCGTGGGGCTGGGCATCGGCGTGAGCATGATGGTTTCGGTGGGGGGCGTGGAAGCGTTGCTGGGCCTCGCTCGTTTTGCCCCGAATACGCTTCCGGCAAGCAAAGAGCTTGCTTACGGGAGCGGCTTGTTCCTGGTTTTGTTCCTCGGCGCCACCAACGAGGAGCTGCTTTTTCGAGGATATCCCTTCCAGAGGCTTGTGGAGTCGCTGGGGCCCGCGGGAGCCGTGGCCGTGAGCTCGGCATTTTTTGGCTTGGCGCATCTCGGGAACTCTCACCACACCTGGATTTCAACGGTCAATACCATGCTGGCAGGCGTCCCTCTCTCCATTGCCTATCTTCGCACGCGTTCGCTGTGGATGCCGGTGGGAATGCACTTCACATGGAACTACGTGCAGGGTTTCGTCTTTGGACTGCCGGTGAGCGGCTACACATTTTCCCTTGCCTTGTTCAAGGCCCAGGTTCACGGCGCCACTTGGCTCACCGGCTCAGAATACGGGCCGGAGGGGGGACTACTCTCCACAGTAGTGCTCGTGGGTGCAGGGATTTGCCTCTTTATGTCCACCCGCATCAGAATAAGTGAGAGAATGAGGGAGTTGGTCTTCGGCTCCTCTTCGGATGGCGCTGTCCAGGCGGCTGTTCATGTTTCGCCGGGACCAGAACCTGGGCAGGATGGAACAACTTAGATGCGCGGCTTGTACTCCTGGGCAAAGGTCGGAGGCGCGGCGGGATTCCGGCTCCGCCGCCTGGCAGGGCTGTGCCTGACGGTGGCCCTGGCGCCCTCCGTTTTCCCCAAGGACCAATCCCAACGCGACACTCACATTCGGCTTATCCGTGGGCTGCTGCGCGAAGTTGCGGTAAGCAAAGTGGCCCTGCCGCGAGGTAATAAGGGGGTGCGCGTGGACTCCCAAGGCAAGCTGGACAAGCCCGATGCTGATTCTGAGCTCAGCGCCCATGGCATGGCGATCAAGCCCGGCATGCCCGTGGAAATCACGAAGCTCATATTCAAATCCGGCGACATTGTGTTTGAGATTAACGGCGGAGGGAAAAAGGGCACCAAGTGGTACCAGCACATCGAGATAGGGGTAGGAGGGGCGACCGCTCCCATCGCCCAGGCACCGCCGGTGCTGGCTTACGGCTCATCGATCACGCTGGTGTTTCACGGCAAGGTTCCCAACCTGAGTGTGGATCAGGTCAAGCAGGCTTTAGGGAACGTGCTGGATTTCAGCCGCCACTCGCCTACCGTCCTCTATTCGCCGGAGGTGCCTCCCAAGATCAAGGAGGCCATCAAGAATCACCAGGTGATCGTGGGCATGGACCGCGACAGCGTCCTCTCATCCAAGGGCCCGCCGGACCGCAAGGTGCGCGAAGTGCGCGATGGCGCCGAACAAGAGGATTGGATCTACGGATCCCCTCCGCACGTGCTCTTTGTCACCTTCGACGGGGACTCCGTGGTCGGCGTGCGCCAGTACTAGCCCTCCTTGACTTTGATTCCGGTTCCAGTTTAGAGTTAGTAACTATTCTTCTGAAGTCGAAATATCTGGAGGGGACGGGCCCTGTCGGTGGTGGATCTATCGGGAACCTGCCTGGGTGCAATCGTCGCCGCGCGCCGGCGGCAGATCGAGGAAGCGCGAGCGCGTAGACCGCTCGATACCCTGAAGCACGCCGCCCAGGCAAGGGCGGAAAGGCGCGACTTTGCCGCCGCGATCTCGGGAGGACCTCTACGGGTCATCGCGGAGCTGAAGCGAGCCTCACCTTCGCGGGGAATGCTCCGGCAGGAGTACCGGTGCGAGGCCATCGCGCAAGGCTACGAAGCCGCAGGCGCTCCCGCGCTTTCCGTCCTGACTGAAGAGCGCTACTTCCTCGGCTCGCTGGATGACCTGGAAACGGTTCGCGCCGCCGTCCGCCTGCCGGTTTTGCGCAAGGACTTCATCCTCGAGGACTACCAGATTTACGAATCTGTGGCGGCGGGAGCGGATGCGCTGTTGCTCATCGTGGCGGCGCTTTCCGATGAAGACCTGCGAAGGTTTCTCGAGCTTTGCCGGGGCCTGCGCGTCGCCGCCCTAGTGGAGGTTCATGATGAGTCCGAACTCGAGCGGGCGGTGGAGGCCGGCGCCGGAATCATCGGCGTTAACAATCGCGACCTCAAAACCCTCGAGGTGGAGTTGGAGATTTCCTTTCGCTTGCGCCCTGGAATTCCGGCGGGGAGCCTCGCGGTGAGCGAAAGCGGAATCAAAACGGGGGAAGACTTGCGCCGCCTTGCTGAAGCCGGTTACCACGCGGCCCTCATCGGCGAGAGATTCATGGCGGCGGCTGATCCAGGAGCGGCGTTGCGTGAAATGCTGGAAGGGATGAGGGCGCGCTCGTAGCGCCGACCTTTAGGTCGGCACCCATCGTGCTGACCTAAAGGTCAGCGCTACGGTCGTTGCGGACGTGAATCATGCCGACGCGCATCAAAATCTGCGGGCTAACGCGACTCGAGGATGCGCAGCGGGCGGTGGAGTTGGGAGCGGCGGCGCTCGGATTCAACTTCTATCCGTTTTCACCGAGGTACATTGAGCCGGCAGCGGCGCGAGCGATCGTAAGGCGATTGCCCCCCTTGCTCACCTCCGTGGGCGTTTTTGCCGATGAAACAGATGCCGGGCATGTGATTTCAATGGCCCGAGAGGCAGGCACAACAACCGTGCAGGTGCACGGCCCCAGGTTCCCGGCTTTGCGCGAACTGCTTTCTGCTTTTCCGTTGGTAGTAGCGGTGGCGGTTCGGCAAGGTTTCAAACCGGAGGAACTTCGCCAAATCGAGTGCAGCGCTTACTTGCTCGATGCCTTTGATCCGGACCGGCCGGGCGGCACGGGAAAAACATTCGACTGGAGCGTCGCGCGGGAAGCCAAGCAATACGGGCCGATCATCCTGGCCGGCGGGCTGACTCCTGAGAACGTTGCCCGGGCCGTTCGAGAAGTGCGGCCTTTCGCCGTCGACGTGGCCAGCGGCGTCGAGTCGGCTCCGGGAATCAAGGACCCCGGCAAGCTGCGGGCTTTCTTTGCCGCGGTGGCGGAGGGGGACAGGCAATGCTCCCCGTAAGGGGAGCACCGTAAGTAGTCCCGCAGGCGCGGGATGAAACCCACGGATGCGAACGCGTTAAGAGAGAGCCGGCCCTGAAAGGGCCGAACTGCCTTGGGAAACCCGCCGGCTGGCGGGTTGGACGGCTTGTCAGGCGAACAACTCCGGTGGGCTTGCGCCCACGGCTACTCACGGTCCACCGCTTCGCGGTGAAAAGACGCTGGAGGGTCTGAGGCGAAGCTCCCCCGGTAGTCGCAGATTGGAAAAGCGATGGAATTGGAACAGGGACAGCCTAACGCAGTAACACCGCCCCCCCGACAACATTCATGGCCCGATGCGCGCGGGCGTTTCGGGGAATTCGGCGGGCGCTATGTGCCCGAAACCTTGATGCACCCGGTCGAGGAACTGGAACAAGCCTTCGAGGCTGCCCGCGCCGATCCAAGCTTCAAGCGAGAGTTGGACCGCCTGCTGAAGGATTTTGCCGGCCGCCCCACACCGCTTTTCCACGCGCGGAGATTGACGCAGCACCTGGGCGGCGCGCAGATTTACCTGAAGCGCGAAGACCTGCTGCACACCGGCGCGCACAAAATCAACAACTGCCTGGGACAGGGATTGCTCGCGCAACGCATGGGCAAGACCCGGCTGGTGGCGGAGACAGGGGCGGGCCAGCACGGCGTGGCCACCGCCACCGTGGCGGCGCTTCTGGGGCTGGAGTGCGTCGTCTACATGGGCGAGGAGGACATGGCGCGGCAGGCACCCAATGTCTTCCGCATGCGTTTGCTGGACGCCAGTGTGGTGGGAGTTTCCTCCGGCAGCAAGACGCTCAAGGATGCCATCAACGAAGCTATGCGCGATTGGGTGACCAATGTCCAAAACACCCATTACCTCCTGGGCTCGGTGCTGGGGCCGCATCCTTACCCGCTCATGGTGCGCGAATTCCAGCGCGTGATCGGGCAGGAAGCTCGCCGCCAGGTGTTGGCGGAAACCGGCAGACTGCCGGACGCCCTTTTCGCCTGCGTGGGTGGAGGGAGCAACTCCATCGGCTTGTTCTACGACTTCATTCCGGACCAGGAAGTGAAGATGGTGGGCGTCGAGGCGGGAGGGCGGGGGCCGAAACTGGGCGAGCACGCGGCGCGCTTTTCCGGTGGAAGCCCCGGAGTGCTCCAGGGCACTTACACCTACGTGCTTCAGACTCCGGACGGGTTGATTGCCGGCACGCACTCGGTTTCTGCGGGCCTCGATTACGCCGCCGTCGGCCCGGAACACGCGGCCCTTTACCGCCAGGGACGCGTCGAGTACACGCGCGTGAGTGATGAGGAAGCGCTCGAGGCGGCGCGGCTCCTTTCTCACCAGGAAGGCATTATTCCGGCGCTGGAATCGGCTCATGCCATAGCGGAGGTCATCAAGCGCGCCCCCACGATGCGCCGCGAGGCGGTGGTCATCGTCAATCTTTCCGGCCGGGGGGACAAAGACCTGGGAATTTTTCAGTCGAAGGGAGTGCTGTAAGGGAAAGCCGAAATTCGAAAATCGAGGCTCGAAATTCGAGAATCGGCGCCACTGCCTGCGCATCAGCCCCGAAGTAATGCCTCAGTTTCGGGCGCGGTTCTCAGGAGCGCGGGCTTCCAGCCCGCACCGGATGCGGCCAGGATGGCCGCGCTCCCAGGGCTGCGAGCCCGAGACTGAGGCATTTCGCGCCGAGGTGGTTCGGGGAGAGGGCACCAGCGTGTTACACTTGGGAGCGAGGTTCACTAAATCACGAAGAGGAGTCAGAAGTCAGGAGTCAGAATCCGCAACCCTCAGGCTTGCTTCCCTCGGACATCTGAAGCGCAGCACCTGCACTTCTGCATTCTGACTCCTGACTTCTGACTCCTGACTTCTGGCCGTCACTTGTCACCGCTCTTATGCCTACGACTTCCACAACTCGCATCGAAACTCGCTTTCGCGCGCTGCGCGAGCGGCAGGCAAAGGGGCTGGTGGTGTACCTCACCGCGGGCGATCCCTCGCTCGAGGCCACCGGCGACCTGCTCGCCGCCCTGGACCGCGCGGGAGCGGACGTGATTGAGCTGGGCGTTCCTTTCTCTGACCCGCTCGCCGATGGCCCTGTGATCCAGCGGGCTTCCGAGCGTGCGCTGCGAGCCGGGACGACGCTGCGGCGAATCCTGGAGCGCTTTCCACGCTGGCGCGAAGCCGTGCAGGCGCCCATCATTCTCTTCAGTTACTACAATCCTATCTTGCAGTACGGGCTGGAGAAGTTTGCGCGGGATGCGGCGCAGGCCGGTGTGGACGGGGCGCTGGCGGTGGACCTGAGCCCGGAAGAGGCCTCGCCCTACGTGAGCGCCCTGCGCGCACAAAACCTCGACACGGTTTTCCTGGCCTCGCCCACCTCCACGCACGCTCGCCTCGAACGGGCCGCGCAACTTTCCACAGGCTTTCTCTATTTGGTTTCCCGCACCGGTGTCACCGGCGAGCGCAGTGAGATTTCCGCGAGCGTCCGGCCGCTGGTGGAGCGGGCTCGGCGGCACACTTTGCTCCCCTTGGCGGTGGGTTTTGGCATTTCCAATCCCGCCCAGGTTCGCGCGGTGCAGTCGGCCGCCGATGCGGCGGTAGTCGGCAGCGCGGTAGTACACGCCATCGAAGAGCGGTACGCTCGTGAAGGGGCGGGGGCGATTGAGCGGTTCGTCCGCTGGCTCAAAGAGGGAACGGGGGAGAGGTTCGCATGAACGATCTCGCGGGCTGGCGCAAGCGAATTGACGAGATCGACCAAAAGCTCCTCGAGCTGCTGAATGAGCGCTCGCAGTGCGCGGTGGAGATAGGCCACATCAAGAAAAAGATGAAGCTGCCGGCCTGGCATCCGGAGCGCGAGATGGAGATACTGCGCAACGTCGTGAAATCCAATCCGGGACCGCTGGATGATGCGGCCATCCGCCGCCTCTTCGAGCGCATCATTGACGAAGCCCGCTCCCTGGAACGGCACGCCATGGATAGCGGGGGTCTTCGGGAGAAGGAGTAACGAACCATGGTGGTGGTAATGCAAGAGGGCGCCTCGGAAGATCAGATCCAGGGCGCCATCAACAAGCTGATGGAGATGGGGTTCGATATTCACCGCTCCACGGGAGCGCGCCAAACGGTTCTGGGCGCGGTGGGGGCATTAGTCGATTTTGACACCCGCGACATCGAGCTCCTGGAGGGCGTCGAGGAGGTGGTGCGCATCTCCGCACCCTACAAACTGGCCAGCCGCCATTTCCGCCCGGAGGGCTCCGTGATTCAATTGGGGAAAGGCGTGGCCGTGGGGGGCGAGCAAGTAGTGATGATGGCCGGCCCGTGCAGCGTGGAGACTCCCGAACAGATAGAAGCCATCGCCGCCTTGGTGGCGGAGCAGGGGGTACGCGTGCTCCGCGGCGGCGCGTTCAAGCCGCGGACCTCACCTTACAGCTTCCAGGGGTTGGGGAAAAAAGGGCTGAAACTGCTACGGGCCGCCGCCGATGCGCACGACTTGCTGGCCGTCTCGGAAGTGATGGACCATACTCAGATTCCCATGATGATGGACTTCGTTGACGTCCTTCAAGTGGGGGCGCGCAACATGCAGAACTATAACTTGCTGAGGGAGGTGGGGAAAGTATCCAGGCCGGTGTTGCTGAAACGCGGCATTTCCGCCACTCTGGAAGAGCTTCTGCTTTCCGCCGAATACATCATGATGGGAGGGAATTACCAGGTCGTTCTCTGCGAACGGGGCATCCGCACTTTCGAGAGCTACACGCGAAACACCCTGGATATCTCCGCCATTCCCGTCATCAAGAAACTCTCCCACCTGCCGATTATTGTCGATCCCTCGCACGGCACCGGGCGGCGCGATAAAGTCCCGCCCATGGCGCGCGCGGCAGTGGCAGCGGGCGCGGATGGGTTACTGATCGAAGTCCACAACGACCCCGAGAAAGCTTTGAGCGACGGGGCCCAGTCGCTTTATCCTCCGCAGTTCGAGCAGTTGATGAAGGAATTGGCCATGATAGCTCCGGCGGTGGGACGCACGATCTGACCACAAAAGGAGTAGATGGACGTTTGAAATAGCGAATAGTAAATAGTGAATTGTAAATTATAAATTATAAAGCTCTAGCCGTTCGACTTTGCTTTCTCTCTCAGGTGCTCCGGCAAAATGGTGAATGGTAAATTGTAAATTATAAAGCGTCAGCAGCTTGAATTCGCTTGTTCTCTCGGCGGATCTGATCCTCCGGCAGTATAGTTTATAATTTACAATTCACAATTTACTATTTACTCTTAACCACTTCTTATGATTTTTGGCAGAGTTTCGATTGTCGGCTTGGGCCTGATTGGCGGCTCCTGGGGACTGGCGCTGAAGAAGTACGGCTTGGCCGCCCGCCGCGTCGGCTTCGGGCGCGCCTCGACCATCGAGCGCGCGCTGGCGGCGGATGCCGTTGACGAAGGTACGGACGACCTGGGAAAGGCCGTCCGGAATGCCGATTTGATCATCCTTGCCGCGCCGGTGGGCGCCATCCTGGACTGTATTCCCCGCCTCAAGGACGTGGCCTCATCAAAAGCGCTGGTGACTGATGTGGGCAGTACCAAACGGCTCATTTGCGAGTGCGCGCGGGAAACTTTCGGCAATCGCCTGTTGTTCCTGGGAGGGCATCCCCTGGCCGGGAAGGAACGTGCGGGGGTTGAGAATGCCGACGCCGCGCTCTTCACCCGCGCCCGCTATGTTTTGACGCCGCTGGAAGAGAGTGATCTCGAGGACGCTCGCATCCAGGGATTCATTTCCATGGTCAAAGCGCTGGGGGCGCGCCCGCAGATCATGGATCCCGCGAGTCACGATCGCGCCCTCGCCTTCCTCAGCCACCTTCCTCAACTCCTTTCCTCCGCCCTGGCCAGCCTGATTGCCGAGGAGAGCCTCGCAGCGGGGTTGCCGGTGGAACTGGCGGCCTCCGGCTTCCGGGATGTGACGCGGCTGGCGGAAAGCCCTTACTCCGTCTGGCGTGACATCTGCCTCACGAACCTCGAGAATATCCAGCAAGCGCTTGAAGCCTTGATTGCAAAGCTCGAGTTCATGAAGCGACACTTGAGCGACGACGAATTGGAGCGCGAGTTCCAACAAGCTATGAAGCTGCGGGAAAAACTCAGGGAGGCGGGATGATTTCAGATTGTCGATTGCCGATTGTCGATTGCCGACTTTCTACCTCTGCAATCGGCAATCGCCAATCGAGAATCATCAATGGCCGGGGGTGGATATGCTCAAGGACGTGATCGCCATTCTCGCTTCTACGCCGGAAAAGCTGAAGCGAGAAATCGCCTCAATGTCTTTGCAGGAAATGAAGACGCGTCCTGCGGCAAACAAGTGGTCGGTCCAGGAAGTTCTTGCTCACTTGGATGACATCGAAGAGATCGGGATGCGGGCGCGCGTGGCGGCGATGGTTGAGACGGAGAACCCCATCCTCCCTTCAATCGACCAGGAGAAGCGGGCGGAGGATATGAAGTACAATCGGAAGAATCCTCTGAGAAGTCTGGCCAGCCTTTCCCGGCAGCGTCGAGCGAATCTGAAGTGGCTCAAGAAACTCAGGCCTGCCCAACTGAAGCGCCGAGGGATACATCGAAAAGTCGGTGTGATCTCCGTCGAAGAATTAGTGACGGAGTGGGCCTTCCACGACCTGGGACACCTCAAACAGATCCTCGAAATCAAACGCTACGCGCTTTATCCGCGCATAGGGAACATGAGGGCGTTCTATAAGCTGAGTTAGTGTAGCGCGTCATAGATGTCTTTACTTATTGAAACCGGCTGGCGCAGAGGGAAGCTCTCCCTTTTCCATGCATTAGGAATCCCCCGTGCACAGAGCTTCGCTCTGCCCCAGCCGACGCGGGGAGCAGGCTGAAGTCTGGCCAGCCTAGCAGGGGCAGGCGAATGTGAAGGCGCTTTTGAGGCATTCTGAAACACGTCTTGGAGGAGCCTCGCGGGGGCGCTCCGAAGCAAGGGTTTCTGCTGGCCTTATTTCCAAAAGTCAGTAAGCTTTAGAAATCTCGCAAACTGTCCTCGTCACTGCGCGTGTAGTTCTTCGGGCACGTGCTGACGGCGGACCTTGATTTTGCTTTCGTCCTTGCGGGCCTGTGCAAGATCGTAAGCGGCCTGTATGCGTACCCAAGCCTCTGCGGTGCTGCCAAACGCTTTCGCAAGGCGAATAGCCATTTCAGCGCTGATGCCAGACTTGCCGTCGATGATCTCTGTAAGGGCCCGCCGGGTCACGCCGAGAACCTTTGCGCCTTCGGCAACCGATAAGCCCAGAGGCTTAAGGCAAGCGCTCCTTACGATACGTCCGGGGTGTGCGGGATTCTTCATGGGCATGGTGCCTTTCCTCTTTTTGCCTAGTGATAGTCGATCAGTTCAACGTCAAAAGCATCCGTACCCTCAAAGCGGAAAATAATGCGCCAGTTCGCCCGTACAGTGACGGACCAAAAGCCTTCCAAGTCGCCTTTTAGCGGGTGCAGGCGATAACCGGGGAGGTCAAGTTCATGCGGGGTTGCCGCGTCATCGAGAACGGTCAGGATTTCCTGAATTGTATCCACAAAATCAGGTCGTATTCCGCTTCGGTCGTCGCGTTCGTACAGCCTCTTTAGGCCCCGATGCTTGAAGCTCCTAATCATTAGGATACACCGTAAAGTGTGAATTGTCATTTGTCAAGGCTGCATCGTGCTCTTGCGGAATCGGTGCTAGAATCGAAATCTGAGGGTGTCCTATAAGCTCAGCTAGAACTCTTGAGAATGTTTGGCTGGGTTTATCACATCGAGCGGAGTATTCTTCACCTTAGGTTGACGGTCCCCGCTAGGGGGACTAGACAGGACGTCACTATGGCGCCAGACCCTTACCCGTCCCTCAAACGACGCCAAGGTATAGCATGGAAATCAACAATATTGTCATCGTAAGCTTGGCTTCCCCAAAGGAGAAAATCTGGGGGCAACTGCTCCAACTCGACACCAAAGGCGTGACGCTGCGCGGCCTCGAACTTAATTCCTTCGATGATTTCGTTCGCCAGATCGTCGGCCGGGAGGAATGCACGGTGGGGATGACCCAGGTTTTCTATCCCATGCACCGTGTCGAGCGGATCGCGCTGGATGAATCCTCCGGCTCCCTTCCCTCGCTTTGTGAACGATTCCAGAGCCTGGTCGGATTGAGCATCCAGGAATACCTCGGGATCGAGACGGCCCAGGTCTGATGATGCAGTTGACAGTCGGCCCGCCGGCGCGGGACAGTCAACAGCCCGGCGGCGCAACGAAGGTTGAAGCTCAAACGCGCAGTCATTCCCGCGAAAGCGGGAATCCACTCCGCAAGCTTTCGGTAGCAGACTATAAACGGACTGGATTCCCGCTTTCGCGGGAATGAGCGGACCGCGATATAATCTAGAACCCATGGCCTCCCGTATCCTGACCCCCGCCAACCAAATCACCATCCTGCGGCTGGCCTTTATTCCGTTCTTCGCCATACTGGTCGTTGCCCAGGAATACCGCGGCGCCCTCGCAGTCCTCACCGTCGCGGCACTCTCGGATGTGGTTGACGGCATTGTGGCGCGCGTGCTGAAGCAGGAGACTCCCCTGGGCGTGGCGCTCGACCCCATCGCCGATAAACTCCTGATGACCACAGCTTACTTCACGCTGGCCTTCCGGGAGGCGCTGCCCTGGTGGCTGACGATTCTGGTGATCGGCCGCGACCTCGGCATCATCATTACCGCGCTGCTCATCAGCCTGGTGGCCGGCTATCGCCCTTTTCGACCCACTGTTTTGGGAAAGGCATCGACGGCCGCCCAGGTGTTGACCGTGTTTACGGCGGTAGGCTTCCAGGCCCATGTGCCCTTCGTCCTAAGGGGGCTCGTTGAGGCCTGCGTCTATCTGGCGGCCGCCCTGACCGTTGCCTCCGGCATTCACTATGCGATTGTGGTCCGCAAACGCTATGGGCAGCGTGCGCAAGAAGTCGAGGAGTTGAGGAGTTGAAGAGTCGAAGGGTCGACAAGCAGAGGACTCAGGAAACTTGCAGATTTCCGGCTCGTTAACTCTTCGACTTCTTAACTCCTCGACTCCTCGACTTTTCAACTCTTCGACTCTTCGACTCTTCGACTCCTCGAGGCCGGCGCGAATTGACGAGACACCTGGGGCGGTGTAGACTGCATTGCTTGCTGCTCTGGGTCGGTTTCCAGCCTTCCCAGGGGAGTTTCTGGTTCCTCGAACGGTCCAAGATCTAAACATGGGGGTATGAATCATGGCAACCACTGCATTCGAGTATTATCAAGCGAATCGTGACCGGTTTCTGCAAGGCTTAATGAACCTGGTGAGGATTCCAAGCATCAGCGCTCTTTCTGAATACAAGCCGGACATCCGGCGCGCGGTCGAGTTTCTGGCGAACGAGCTTCGGGAAATAGGCATGAAGAACGTCGATATCATCGAAGGCAAAGAGAACCAAAATCCGGTTCTTTATGCGGAATGGCTGGAAGCGCCCGGCAAGCCGACATTGCTGCTTTACGGGCACTATGACGTACAACCACCCGATCCCCTCGAGGAGTGGGTGTCACCGCCGTTCGAGCCCGCCATCCGCAATGACAACCTTTATGCGCGCGGGGCCGTGGATGACAAGGGGCAGACTTATCTAATCGTCAAGGCGGTGGAAGGATACCTGAAGACCACAGGCAAGCTTCCCATCAACATCAAATTCCTGCTCGAGGGCGAAGAGGAAGTGGGCGGCGAGCACATCGAGGAATACGTGGCGGCCCAGCCGGAGCGGCTGAAAGCTGACGCGGCGCTGATCTGCGACACGGAAATGTTCGCGCCCGAGCTGCCCACCATCACCACCGGCCTGCGCGGCCTGGTCTACACCGAACTGGAAGCGCGCGGCGCCGCCCACGACCTGCACTCCGGATCGTATGGCGGGGCTGCTCCTAACCCCTTCCAGGCCCTGGCGGAGATGGTCAACAACCTCAAGGGGCCGGATGGAAAGATCCGAATTCCGGGCTTTTATAAGCGCGTTAAAAAACCGAGCGCCAAAGAATTGGCTGCATGGGCGCGGTTACCCTTCAAAGAGAAGGACTTTCTGAAAAAGGAAATCGGCGCCAGTGCCTTGACCGGAGAGAAAGGCTTCTCGGTGTTGGAACGTATTTGGGCCAGGCCGACACTGGAAGTCCATGGCTTCCGAGGTGGCTTCACGGGTGAAGGCGCCAAGACGGTTATTCCGGCTTATGGTGTGGCCAAAATCAGCATGCGGCTGGTGCCGGACATGGACCCCAAAGAAGTCATCCGGCAATACACCGCCTACGTGAAAAAGATCACGCCTAAGGGCATCAAGACCTCGGTGCGGGTAATCAGTTCGGCGCCTGCTTCCGTGGTGAGCACGGAGAGCCGTTGGATCGCCGCCGCCGCCGAGGCCATGGAACAGGTCTTCAAGAACAAGACGGTCTACATCCGCTCGGGCGGCTCCATCCCCATCGTGGGTCTTTTCCAGAAGAATCTGAAAGCACCCAGTGTGATGATGGGCTTCGGTTTGCCGGACGACAACCTGCACGCCCCCAATGAGAAGTTCTATCTGCCCAATTTCTATCGCGGGATTGAGGCGGTGGGGCGGTATTTGGAGTTGTTGGGGCAATGAGGAGCTTGAGGGGTAGAGGGTAAAGTGTAAAGGGTAAAAGCTGGAATAAGGCTAAAGGGCGAAGGGTGCCTTTAAACTTTACCCTTTACCCTTAACACTTTACCCTTTAGCCGTCCCCGCACGTCCTCGATAAATTCGTCCACCCGAGTGTAGCCCAACTCCTTAAAGCTCTTCCTACATCGGCCCTTCCACCGGGTCAGGTTCAGTTTTCCCGGCTTCTTGCGGAGGAGGATCGAGTTGTTGACGACCTGGAATTCCACTTCCGTTTCAGGCTTCAGCCCAAACCTCTCCCGAAGGTCTTTGGGTATGGTGACTTGGCCGCGTCTACCTATTCTCATGTTTTGCAGCATGACTTGAATTGCATACAGATTCAAGATCGTCTGGGGAGTGGGCCATTGTCGATTTTATGCGGAGTCTTGCCTATGCTGGAGTCGCGTCGTCTCAGGCTTGGCCCGCTTCCTCGGTCTCCTTCTTCAGCTTGGCCGAGGCCCATTCCCAATTCCATGGAAAGGCGATTGTTTCGAGCGTGCGAATCTCCACATCTTCCGCAGTCCTGAATTCTTCTTGAAATCTCTTGGTAGCGGACTCCCGAATATACAAAAGGACTCGAAACCTGTTCCATGAACCGTCGATTATCCGCATTTGACGAAGCTGTTCTTTCAGTTTTGTCAGCCATTGGTGATCACGCCGCCTGACTTTGTTGAACAGCCCCCCCGGCCAATAGGCACCAGTGACTTCGACAACCAAGACCGTGCGCTGCTCGAAATCCAAGGCGACGAAATCCGGACAACTCCACCCGCCATCAATTGAAAACTGAGGGCAGACGAAGGTGGTTCCGTTGTGCGTGAGATGCCACATGACGAGTTCCTCAAAGAGCTCCATGAACTTGGCCTCCTTTTGCTGTTCCAATCGCGATGCTCATTATACCCGCTGCACATTTACAGCCCAATGAAAGCAAGAAAATGGAAGTAGCCCACTACGACCGCTTGGGACCAGCCACTTTAGTGACGGGGTTGCGGGATGCCTTCTCGCCGGGTCCGAGTTGACGTCTTTTCTTACGGTTGCATCGGCTCAATCGGGATTGACTCAGCGCCCCTACGTATGTATAGATGGGTCTGCGCGCTCGTGCCTTGCGCGCTCGTCTCTGCAAGATGAATGGCCGCGAGGTGTAGAACCACCATGAGCCCACGATCCCTCAAGCAACTTCGCCTGCGCCTCAAGCTTACGCAAGCGGCGGCTGCCGCCTTGGTGCGGGTAACCCCCAACACTTGGGCACGATGGGAGCGGGGTGAGGCGATGCCACGCGGGGCCTTGCAGCGGGAAGCGGTCACCAACCTGCCCCTCGTAGCGAGGCGCAACCCGCGATCGGAAGTTCCCCCTGGCGGGCAGGCCGGCCAACGCTCACGGATCTCCTCCGCCCGTTCCTTACTCAAATACGCTGGTACTTGGGTCGGCGACGATCTGGAGGAACGCCTTCGTGAGGTCTATGCCTGGCGGGGCCGGGCTGCGTTTTGACCGCCCACCTCCTCGACACGACCATTGCAGCTTTCTCGAGGTTTTGTCCCTCGACTCGCAGCTCTGCCCGGTTCGGCGAAATGCAGATTATGTAGTGGGGTCGTGCATCAATTCCCGCAGCCGGCCAGGGTCCGGCGTTTTCCGTGCCCAATGCCTCACGTGAAAAACGCGGACGGTGCCTGTTGAGGGTGTTCTCTCTTGAACCGAATAGTACACCTTGTACCGGCGGTTGCGCTTTCCGTACAGCAAAAGGCGCACTTCCTGTCCAAGTTCTTCGGACTCGTCCGCAACCCGGCAACGGTGGGGCAAATCTTCCAGTGTTTGTATGGCGGCAATCATGCCATTGAACCATTTTTCCGCCTGTCCGAAGCTGGCCTGCTGTTTGATGTAACGCGCGATTTCGTCCAGGTCGTTGAAAGCCCTCGGTGAAATCTCAACGTGAAAAGCCATGTCTTTTCCGGAGACGCCGCTCCGCCTGCTTAAGGGGAATTCCTTCGCCGCGTTCGAACTCTTCCATGCCTTGACGGATCGCCGCTACAGTCTCGGCGCGCTCCAATCGGTCGAGCAGGGTCTGATAGCTGTCGGCGTCCTGGACGATGAGTTCAGCCCGGCCATTGACTGTTAGAACCAACGGAGTCTTCTTCTCTTTGAGTCGCCCGACGTAGTCCTTGAGATTGCGTTGAAACTCGGTCACGGAACGAACTTCGCGAAGGTCAATCATAGCGCGCCTCGATGCCTTAGCATATTTTAAGCATATAATTACATGTCTTGGGCGAACCTGTCAAGGCCCTGGCCCAAAAGCGGAAATCCACTCCAAGGTAAATCGCATCGTGTTATAGTGCCCAGCTACCCAATCCTGACCGGAGCGTGCCCATGCCTGAATTCAAACCCTTCGTTCCCGCCGATTCCAAAGAGCCGGAGTTCACCATCAAAGCCGTTGTGGCCGGCATCTTCATGGCCGCCATATTCGGCGCGGCCAACGCCTACCTGGGCATGAAGGCCGGCCAGACGGTAGCCGCGACGATTCCTGCCGCGGTGATTGCTATCGCGCTGTTTCGTTTGCCCTTCTTTCGCGGCGGGGTGCTGGAGCAGAACCTGACGCGCACCGCCGCCTCGGTGGGAGAAGCGCTGGTGGCCGGAGCAATCTTCACCATCCCTGCCTTCATGATGGTCAACGTGGGCGGGCAGCGGCTCTGGACTGGCTTGCGAGGCCATTACTGGACCGGCACGTTTATTCTTTTTGCGGGCGGCTTGCTGGGAGTGTTTTTTATCATCGTTTTGCGGCGCCCACTCTGCGTTGATTCGCCTGATCTGCCTTTTCCTGAAAGCACGGCCAGCGCCGAGATCGTGAAAGCCGGCCAGCAGGGCGCCACCGATGCTCCAAAATACATTTTCGGGGCCATGGCGTTGGGGGCCCTCCTCCAGTTGCTCAAGGACGACAAAGGCTTTCAGGTCTTTCGGGATTCGGTGAGTGGTTTCTGGAAGTTCCCCAAATCGGTGGTCAACTATTTCGGATATCAGAAAGAACTCCTGGGCCGCGTGGATTACAGCGGCGGCATTGCCTACTCGACCCCGTCCGCTTCCCCGGCGCTCATCGGCATTGGATACATCATCGGACCGCGCCTTTCGGCGATCAATTTCTCCGGGGGCGTCATCGCCTGGCTGGTGCTGATTCCGCTGGTTCTGTTCATCGATCCCGACCTGCCGCACCGCATCGGCGCGACCACCGGAGGTTCGGCGCCCTGGGACCTGGCGAGCTATACCGTCTGGTACAACGTGGTCCGTCCCATCGCCGTGGGGGCGATGCTGGTGGGGGCGGTTTACACGCTCTATAGCATGCGAGAGTCGATTCTTACCTCGATCCGCGGGGCCTTTCATGCTTCCGCAGTGAGCGGTGAACACGCTGCAGCGCGCACGCGGCTGGATATCGACATCCCCATCAAGTGGATCCTCATCGCCATCGCGGCCCTCGTTATCCCGATTACGGTCATCTACAAATACTTCGCGCAGAGCTGGAGCGCGGCCATCACGGCGGCGATTGTGATGACCGTGACCGGCTTCTTCCTCGCCGCCGTGGGCGGTTACCTGGTGGGGTTGGTGGGCTCCTCGAATCAGCCCGTCAGCGGTCTGACCCTGGCCGCGTTGGTGGTCGCCGCGTTGATGATGGTGGCCATCGGAGTGAAAGGCCTGGGCGGAGTCGCCGCTGTCCTGGGTGTGGCTTCGGTGGTTTGCTGCGCGTGCTGCGTTTCCGGCAGCCTGATTCAGGATCTGAAGGCCGGATATCTGCTCGGCGGGACGCCCTGGAAGATGGAGGTCGTCGAGGTGCTGAGCGTGACCGCCGTTTCCTTTTTCCTGTTGCTGCCCATCATCGCCCTGCACGAAGCGAACCTCGCCACCGGCGGCATTGGCGGCAAGTTGCTGCCCGCGCCGCAAGCCGGCCTCATGGCCCAACTCGCGCAGGGAATTGTGGGCGGGCAAATGGCCTGGGGGTTGCTCCTGATGGGATGCTTCTTCGGCTTGGCCCTGGTGATGATTGGCGCGCCTTCCCCGATGCTCATCGCCGTGGGCATGTACTTGCCCTTCGAAACCAGCGCGGCCATATTCGCGGGCGGCGCCTTGAAATGGGCCGCCGACCAATGGGCGGCGCGCCAGAAACTCGCCGAGCCAGAAAAGGCCAAATTCGAGGAACGCGGCACCCTCCTGGCTTCCGGATTCATCGCCGGCGAAGCCATCACGGGGATTCTGCTCGCCGCGCTGTTCCTCACCGGAGTCACCTCCATCACCAAGGTCATCACCGGCCTCGATGAGTTGCCCTTCCTGGCCAACTGGGGCGGTTGGCTTTCCCTCGTGGCCTTTGCCATCATCGCCTACATCTTGATTCAGGTGCCGCTGCGGAAGTTGAGGAAAGCTCCGCCGGCATGAAGCGCAGGTTACACGGGTGGCGCATGAAATCGCTGCGCCTACACGGCGTCCACCGGCTCACGCGCAGGCTCCTTGTTGAGGTCGATTCCCTCAATGACGGGCAGTGGGTGCTTCAGTTGAAGCCCCACTAAAATCCAATCCTCGAGCGTGGACCGCAGCTCGTTCTCGCACTCGCGGAGGGAGGTTCCGAAAGCAACGACTCCCGTACAGGAAGGAATCCGGCCTGCATAGCTTCCATCCTCCAGCTTTTCGAAAGCAGCCCGCGCAAGCGCTTCGGCGACATAATCGCTCAAAACATACCGTGGGGTCACACTGCACCTCCGCCTCTTGCCTGATTACACCTACATGCAGGAGCGCATGAAAGTCCGAAGAATACTAAGGCAGAGTCGGCGGCTGGCGCAGAGCGAAGCTCTGCGTTTTTGCCATTTTTGCCCTTGACAAGAGGCTAGACGTGTGGTAGCCTATAGTGGTTGACCTATGGGGCACGCCGGCACAGAGCGCGGAAAGGGGATTCGAAAGCGGCCCGCAGGGGAGGGGAATTGGCAAGAAAATACCAAAAAGATACTAAAATAGAGGGAACGAACTCAAGGATTTGTTGAAAACACAGCACTTAGCGTTTTTGGGAGCGAAAAACGAACTCCAAACGAACCCAGTTTTGAGCGCAAAAGTGAGGGGAACGAAGCGAAAAAGCCGCATTTAGGTGGGGGTTTCACGTGACTGGCGGGGGCTTGAGCAAGGCTGAAACATGAAGTGCGCAGGCAGGATTATTGACTGGCTACCGGGGTCGGGCGCATACGTCCCGAGGGTTCTTGTCGAAATGTATGCCACGGCCCAGGAACGGTATAATGTTCGAGTGTCCAAGCTGAGGAATTGTGACGGCTCCAATCATCCTTGGTGTTGGACATCGCGGCACTTGGCCGCAGATTCTCCGTGCCCTCCGTGCCTCTCAAGCCTTAACACAGAGCACACGGAGCGTCTCGGTGCCCTCCGTGTTTGGGCTTTTCCGGCCACAGAGGACACGGAGGAGCCAATGAAACGAGCCAGAATCTTCGCAGGGTGACAACGCCCTGGCGACCAGTTCTACAGATGATTGGATTCAACGACCAACCCGGAGTTTGCCGCGACGCCGCCAGCGCCGTTTCGGCGGAACCTGCCGGCCTCCTCTTTGACATCATGCGCTATGCCCTGCACGATGGCCCCGGCATCCGCACCACAGTTTTCTTCAAAGGGTGCCCACTGTCTTGCTGGTGGTGCCACAATCCTGAGGGCCAGAGCCCCAAACCAAACCTGATGTTCTTCGAGAACCGCTGCCTGGGTTGCGGAGACTGCATCCGAGTTTGTCCCCAGGGGGCGGTCCAGCGCCTGGATGGTGTCATCCACACTACCTCGGCATGTCAGGTCTGCGGGACCTGCGCCGATACGTGCCCAAGCGGAGCTCGAAAAGTGGCCGGGCGGTGGATGACAGTTTCGGAAGTGGTGCGTGAAATGGAAAGGGACTTGATCTTCTGGGAGGAATCCGGCGGCGGCGTCACATTCTCCGGCGGGGAACCCCTGGGGCAGCCGCGCTTCCTCGAGTCACTCCTCGAGGCTTGCCGCGAAAAACGCATCCATACTGTTGTGGAGACGTGCGGCCTGGCAAACAAGGATGCGCTGCTCGACCTCAGTGAGAAGGTGGACCTGTTCTTATACGACTTGAAGATTCTCGATACGTCGAAACACAAGAAGTATACCGGTGTTCCCAATGGCGCCATTCTGGCGAACTTGGAGGCGCTTGCTCAAAGAAAGAAGCCGGTGGTGGTTCGTTTTCCAATCATTCCCGAGATCAATGACGATAGCGAGAATATCCGGCAGATGATCGCGTTCCTCTCGAGCCTTCACCTCTGGCGGATCCATCTATTGCCGTACCATCAATCTGGAACCGAGAAGTACAAGCGACTGGGTCTGGGTTTCCGTCTGCAAGGTGTCAATGCCCCTCCGGCAAGCTCGGTGACGAGAATAGCAGGAGAGTTTGAGAGAGCGGGCTTCAAGGTGAAAGTAGGAGGCTGACGATGAACGAACGAGTGGCAAGGTTACGGCAGAGAAGCCTCGAGGCCGAGCCCGCGCTGTCGCTCGAGAGGGCCGCGCTCATCACCGAGTTCTATCGAGATTGCCGGACCACTTCTGTCCCCATCCTCCGGGCCCAGGCCCTTCGCCACTTGATGGAGAACAAGAACATTTATATTGGCGGCGACGAGCTGATTGTGGGCGAGCGCGGCCCCGCGCCCAAGGCTACGCCAACCTACCCCGAACTCTGCTGCCACAGCATGGAGGACCTCGAGATCCTCAATTCGCGCCAGAAGATCTCCTACCATGTTGATGAGAAAGCCCGGAGCATTCAACGCGAACAAATCATCCCTTACTGGCAAGGCCGCTCGATGCGCGACCTCATTTTTCAGGAAATGTCTCAGGAATGGAAAGATGCCTACGAGGCCGGTATCTGGACGGAGTTCATGGAGCAGCGTGCGCCGGGACATACCGCCTTGGGAGATGTCATTTACGATGAGGGTCTGCTCGAGCTGAAAGCCGAAGTTGAAGCGTGTCTCAGCCGCCTGGACTTCCTGAATGACCCCGAGGCTTTCGCCAAGCAGGAGGAGCTAAGGGCGATGGGGGTGGCCGCCGATGCCGTCCTCCGTTTCGCTGAGCGACACGCCGAGAAAGCCGAGGAATTGGCAGCCAGTGAACCGAATCCCGATCGCCAAGCCGAGCTCAGGAAGATCGGGGAGGTCTGCCGGCATGTTCCAGCCCATGCCCCGCGAGATTTCTGGGAGGCCTTGCAGGCCTACTGGTTCATCCACCTGGGCGTAATAAGCGAGCTGAACACCTGGGATTCCTTCTGCCCAGGCAGGTTGGACCAGCATCTCTACCCATTTTACGAGAAGGGTCTGGCCGACGGAACGCTCACGCGTGACCGCGCCAAAGAACTGCTCGAATGCTTTTGGGTGAAATTCAACAATCAGCCCGCGCCCCCCAAGGTCGGCGTGACGGCGGCGGAGAGCGGCACTTACACCGACTTTGCCAACATCAACAACGGAGGGCTGAAAGCGGATGGCTCGGATGGCGTCAACGAGCTCACGTACTTGATCCTCGAAGTGGTCGACGAAATGCGCTTGCTGCAACCGTCCTCGAACTTGCAATTGAGCAAGAAAAGCCCCGACCGATTCCTCAAGCGCGGCATCGAGATTATCCGCAAAGGTTGGGGGCAACCCTCGATCTTCAACGCCGACCTGGTGGTGGAGGAACTGTTGCGGCAAGGCAAGTCGATCGAAGACGCGCGCAGCGGTGGGACCTCGGGCTGCGTGGAAACGGGGGCGTTTGGCAAGGAAGCCTATATCCTTACCGGGTATTTCAATCTGACGAAAGTGCTTGAAATCACGCTGAACAACGGGGTCGATCCTCGCACCGGCAAGCGCCTCGGGCTGGAGACGGGCGACCCCAGGGGCTTTAACTCCTTCGATGAGTTGTTGGCCGCCTACCGAAAGCAGTTGCACCACTTCATCGAAATCAAGGTGAGGGGAAATAACATCATCGAGCGCATTTACGCCAAGTATATGCCGGCTCCTTTCCTCTCGCTGCTCATCGAGGACTGCATCGCCAAAGGCAAGGATTACAACGGCGGTGGTCCTCGCTACAACACGACTTACATCATGGGGGTGGGCCCCGGCAGTTGCACCGATAGCCTGGCAGCCATTCGCTATCACGTCTTCGATCGCAAGGACGTAGCGATGGCGGAACTGCTCGAGGCCTTAGCCGCCGATTTCCAGGGGCATGAAAGAACCAGGCAAGTGCTTTTGAACAAAACCCCCAAGTACGGCAACGATGACGAGTATGCGGACGCCATTCTGACGGACTTGTTCAATGCCTTTTACGCTGAAGTGAATGGCCGGAAGAACACCAAGGGCGGCAGCTACCGGGTGAATTACCTTTCAACCACCTGCCACGTCTATTTTGGGTCTGTGACCGGGGCGACACCCGATGGGCGGAAGGCCTATGAGCCGCTGTCAGACGGCATCTCTCCCGTACAAGGCGCTGATCGGCGCGGCCCCACTGCGGTGCTCAAATCCGCGGCCAGGATGGATCACGCCCGCACCGGCGGCACCCTGCTGAACCAGAAATTCACGCCGCAACTTCTCGAGGGCGAAGAAGGGATCGACAGGTTGGCGCACTTGGTGCGTTCTTACTTTAAGCTGGACGGGCACCATATCCAGTTCAATGTGGTAACCGCGGAAACGCTTCGCGCGGCTCAGGAAAACCCGGAGAAGTATCGAGACCTGATCGTCCGGGTGGCGGGCTACAGCGACTATTTCTGTGACTTGACCCCGGCTTTGCAGAACGAAATCATTGCTCGAACTGAACATCAGGGGTTCTAACCATCGGGCCATCGAGTCATCGGGCCATCTGGCCATTGAGCCATCGGGTCATCGGGCCATTGAGCCATCGAGCGATTAATGTATTCAATGATTCCATTCTCTTCAATGAGAGCAATGGATAACCACGCAATGAGCAAATGACCCAATGACTCAATCACTCAATGACCCGATGACTCGATGGCCCGATGGCCCGATGGCTCAATGACCCGACGTGCGCCGCTGTAACCTTGCTGGCAAAGATGAGGAAATGGAAAGGCCTCATGACATTCCACCGCAATTAGAGAGATGGTGGGCCCAGCAGGATTCGAACCTGCGACCAACGGATTATGAGTCCGCTGCTCTGACCAGCTGAGCTATGGGCCCGCGCTCTAAGTATAGGAGAAAACGAAATTCATTGCACGCTTATGGCACCGGGTGGAGGAGAGGTGACGGTCTCTGCTCAATTGAGAAGAAATGTTTGCTCGACACAATAAGCTAATCATGGTACAACGTAATAAGCTAATTAGTGCGCGGCACGAAAAGCTAATCTGAGGAGCCGCCGATGGCCACACCGCCGGAAAAACTCGCCCAGTCTCTGGAAATCCTGGAGAAGCTCCAGACTTCCACCGGCACAGCCGCCATCCGCGCAGGGGACCTGTCGCGCACGCACCGGGAGCGCCTTCTGCACAATGGCTTTCTCCAGGAGGTCATAAAAGGCTGGTATATCCCGAGCCGCCCGGACGAGGTGAAGGGCGAGAGCACGACCTGGTATGCATCCTTCTGGCGCTTTTGCGCTGCCTATCTGAGAGAGCGTTTTGGCATAGAGTGGTGCCTCTCGCCCGAACAGTCTCTCTCTCTACACGCAGGTAACCGGACGGTGCCCCGACAGCTTATGGTGAGGTCGCCACGAGCGCGCAACAAGATCACCAAACTTCCGCACGGCACATCCCTGCTGGATCTTCGCGCCGCACTGCCTGCCGCCGGAGACCGGGAGGAAAAAGAAGGCCTGCGTGTTTTCTCGTTGGAATCTGCGCTGATCGCGTGCTCTCCTAATTATTTTTCCAGCCATTCGACAGATGTCCGTGCCGTGCTGCTGATGATCCGCGATGCCTCGGGTCTTCTCGCCCGGCTCTTGGAGGGCGGTCATAGCAAGATTGCCAGCCGTCTCGCCGGCGCCTTCCGTAACATCGGACGAGATCGCATAGCGGACGATATTGCAAAGACAATGTCCGCTGCCGGGTACGATCTGCGTGAAAGCGATCCCTTCATGGACAAGCCGTCTCTGGCCATCCCGGCCCGCGAGACTTCACCGTATGTGAACAGGATACGCCTGCTGTGGCAAAAGATGCGGGCGCCGGTCATTGACCGCTTTCCGAAAGCGCCCGGTCTGCCGCGCAATGTCGAGGCATACATGAAGCGCGTCAACGGCGCCTACGTCACGGACGCCTATCATTCGCTGTCGATCGAGGGTTATCGTGTCACCCGAGAGCTGATTGAACGTGTCCGCGGGGGCAGATGGAATCCGGAGACGAATGAGGGCGACCGGGAGCAGCGAAACGCCATGGCCGCGCGCGGCTACTGGCTGGCTTATCAGGCCGTGCAGGCCAGCGTCCGCAGGGTTCTGGAGCGCGAGAATCCTGGTCTGGTTGCAGACGAAGATCACGTGACGTGGTATCGGGAACTCTTCGCGCCGAGTGTCACGGCCGGTCTGCTGAAACCTGCCGACCTTGCCGGTTATCGCAACAGCCAAGTCTATATTAGGAAGTCCATGCATGTGCCGCTGAACCGCGAGGCGGTGCGAGACGCCACGCCGGCTTTTTTCGATCTCTTGCGCGGAGAGACCCACCCGGCGGTGCGTGTGGTACTCGGGCATTTTGTGTTCGTCTATATCCATCCATATATGGATGGAAATGGCCGCATCGCGCGTTTCCTGATGAACGTGATGATGGCGTCGGGCGGATACCCCTGGACAGTCATACCCGTCGAAGGCCGCAACGCGTATGTAGAGGCCCTCGAAAGGGCGAGTGTTGCAGAGGATATCGTCCCATTTGCAGAGTTTCTTGCGGGCCTAGTCGGGAAGCGACTGTCGGGCGAGCCGTTGCCGGCCGTGCCGAAAACTTCTCCATGAGAGCCGTGCGTAAGAAAGGGGATCTTATGAGGAACAGATTCCCTGCGCGCGCGTGTTCGACGACTTCGCCCCGCAGCGTGAAAGCGCACTCCCGGCTGACTCGAGAGGCCTGAGCCCTACTGTGCGCTCAGTAGCGCCAAGAGGTCAGGTCGGCGCCCGGCGGCGCGGCTTTTTGCATGCGCTCGAGGATCTTGGGCAGATACATGGTGTGGTAGTGAAGGCGGGAGAGATAGTTGGGCAAGTCCGGGTCGCCATTCCAGCAATGTTCCGCGCGCTCGCCGTATTTGACTTCCCCCTCGTAGGGCGGATTGGCGGATTTGAGAAAGTCTTCCAGATAATACACGGCGTCGTTGAGAAAGTACGTGTCCGCGCTGCCCACATAAATGTGGAGTTTACCCTGAAGTTTGGGGCCCAAGGTGGCCCAGTCGCGTTGCAGAATGGCGCTCAGATCGTAGTGCTCCTTCCAGTAGGCGGCCACCGCGGGATCGATCTCGCCGGTTAGCTTGTCGAAGATGGGTTTGGGATAACCGTCTGCGCCGACCGGGCCGAAGACGGCCTGCCATATATCAAATTGCTCTCCCGAGCGGGCGTGCGAGCCCAGGGCAAGCTCGAACTGGTTCATGCTTTCAGTAGTGGCAAGGGTGCGGCCGAGGTAATCCCGCATTCCGGGCTGGGGGATCCGGGTGTGCGCTCCCTGCATGTAGAAAGCGTTCTTATCGTTGTAAAGATTGATGGTGGTGTAGGCGCGGAAGTCCACCGGATCGGGACAGGCGACGAACGCGCCGTTGTAATGGTCCGGATAAAACTCCTGGACGGCCATGGCTTCCCAGCCGCCGGTGGAACCGCCGTAGACGAACCGCGCCCAGCCCTGGCCGATGCCGCGGAACTGTTTCTCAATCGCCGGGATCAGTTCCGTCTCGATGGCGTCGCCATAGGGGCCGAGGTTGGCGGAATTAACCGCGTAGGAATCGTCATAGTAAGGATTGGCATGGTTGATTTCCGCAATCAGGATGCGCGGGAAGCCCGGCGAACTCCATTCCTGATAGAGCTTGTAAGCTTCTTGCTGCTGGATGCGGTTGTAACCGGATATGTGGAATCGCTCGATGTAATCGGGTTTCAGGTTGGGGTCGGGCGGCTCGGTTCGAAAGCCCTCAAAATCCGCGTTGAAGTGGTCCTCGGAGATGATCAAGGGATAAGAAACATGGGGATGGGTATCGAAGCCTTCCGGCACGAGCACGTTGGCGCTGAGGTACATCGGGCGTCCCCAGAACTTGGTAAGGAGTTCGCTTTGAATCTTGAGGTGCCGGATGTACTTGGTGTCCTTAGGGGGCGGAATGGGTGGGATTTCCTGGTCGAGAACGATCGAGACGGTCCCGGAAGAACCCGCCAGGGAAATCTCGCGCGGCGAGGAATAGAGATTGCCGGGCGCGAGGTTCCAGTGCTGGCCTTCGCCACGGTCCATGGGAAGCTTGATCGTGTGGCCGTCGGCGCGATGGAAGGTCTCGTAGCGGTGCAGCACAGCTTGAACGTAGTATTCCCCGGCCGGAACGTCCCGCAAACTTCCCACCGGATAACCAAAGGCGGATTGGTCAACGATGACCGCTTGGCCGGGGCGCATCGCTTCCACATCCACCCCGAAGACCATCTGGGTGCTGGGAGATTCGCTAATTTGCATACGGGGTTCCGAGGAAGAGTCGCTCGAGAGAAGCAAAAGCAGGCGGCCGTCGATGGGCTGCTCGCTTCGAGCTTTCGTGAATGAAATGGAGAAGCGCGCCTCGGTTTGGGAGGCGGCCACGCTCGGCAGTACAAACACTAAACAAGTAAGACCGATGATTGTGCGGTAGATTAGTGGGCGCAAATGTGCTGCCATGAAGTCTCCTTGGGGCCGTGTCGATTCCAGCGGATTGTATCCCAAATCACCCCAGCTAATGCCCATTTTTTCCCACCCAGTTTTGGGGAAACCTTCCCGGTCCCGCTCAGTTGCCGTGCTTTATGCGGTCAGCCAGACCCTACTTGGCTGGAGATTCTGATACCGGAGGCTGAGCGGGGAATAATTCTCTTCGAACCAGTTGCTCGCCTCGCAAAACATGAACGACGTAGACGACCTTCTTCTCTACGCGATAGAAAATACGACAAGGAGGCACAATTAACTGGCGATAAGGTAAACCACGCAGTTCAGTTGGGAGGGAGCCCATCTGGGGAAATCTCTGAAGCATTTCAACGGCCTTCAATACCTCTTGGGCCAGTTGACGAGCGGCCGCAGGTTTGTCCAAGGCGATATAATCTGCAATCGCATCCAAATCCTGAATCGCCGGATCAGCCCAGATTACTTTAGCCATCGCTTTAATCGTTGTTTCGCCTGGAGGTGGGTGGAGATCCGCCCCTCCCGGATTGCTCTTTCGCCGCGCGCTATACCTTCCAAAAGTCGCATCCGATTCTGAAGGGCTTCGAAGGTGACGACATCCACCAGATAGGCAGTTGGCATTCCGCGTTGGGTGATGAGGACCGGAGACTGATCTTTCACCAGTTGCGTGAGAATTTTGGTGGCGTTCCGCTTCAATGTTGTGACCAGTTGAGTTTTCATAAAAGTGATACTAAAGTATCATTCTGTCGTTGGCAAGCCCGAAGTTTAACCGATAGACAAGAGTTGGGCGCCTTAAGGAGAGAGTCAATGCGTGATTTTCCCGCGTTTATGAAGAACCCAATCAATCGGATCGCTTCTTCCTCCCAACATACACCGGGGGTTGAAGGCTACGTGTACGACGGCGCGGACGGGAGCCAGATGGCTTTCTGGACCTGCCGCGAGACCGCTAAATCAGCCGAACATGTTCATGACTACGATGAGTACATGATCGTCGTGGAGGGTTGTTACACCTTGCTCATCCAAGGTCAACGCATTAGCCTGAAATCGGGGCAGGAGTACTTGATCCCGAAAGGCGTCCCATCCGGCGGCGAGGTGGTTGCAGGGACTAGAACCATCCACGCTTTTGGAGGCGCGCGAGCAAAGCGTGCCCAGTGACAGGTTGCGCACCTGCATGTCCTCGGTCATTCGTTGGCAAAGGGATGTCATGGAAAACTCCTTTGCGAGATGGAATTGGCTGCAAGCAGCCTTTCCATGCCTTCGCAACGGAGCTAACATAGGAAGAGACCTCAGGTTGGACTGAAGTTGGTGACCTCCGGCGGGCTCAGATCGAAAGGTCGCGCCAGCACATACCGCTCAGCGGTTTAGTCCAAACATAAGTTAACCTGAGTCCGGCGCCGTGAGCGTGCGCAGGAGACGAGAAATCCTTGAGGCTGGCGGTTGGAAGAGCGACTTTGGCTCTTGCAACCAAACCACACATTTAGTGGGGTTTCATTGCAAAGGCCAAAATGGCCTCCGGAGCCACTGTCTACAAGGCTCTTGAGCATATGCAAGACGCGTTTTCACGCCGGATTCAGGTTAAGTTAGCAGCCGTCGCGGACGTTCCCGCATGAGTGTATACTAACGTTGTGGTTTTCAAGTGGGATCCGAGAAAAGCCGCCGCCAACCTCAATAAGCATCGGATCGATTTCCACGAAGCGGTGACTGTGCTGAACGACGCGCTCTCAACCACCTTTCCGGACACGGACCAGTCCAGCGTCGAGCTGCGGTTCGTAACCATCGGGATGGCCACCAGCGGTCGCATCTTGGTGGTGGTGCATACGAAGGAAGGCGACACGGTCCGAATCATCAGCGCCAGACGAGCCACACGTCAGGAACGAAGGTTCTATGAAGAGGAATAGTCGGAAGTCTGCGAGCGACATGAGCCCGGAGTACGACTTCGCGTCGATGAAGGGAGGTGTTCGGGGTAAGTACGTCACCCAATATCGCGCGGGGACAAACCTCGTGCTCCTCGACCCTGAGTTGGTGGAGGCCTTTCCGACAGACGCCGCGGTCAACGCTGCCCTGCGTGCTGCCTTGAAGATGGCTGAAGCGGTGCGACTGCCTAACAAGTTCAGCCGCGCTCGGGCCAACAAGTAGTCGCTGCATGGAAAACCGCCCCATCAACCTCGCCGAAAAGCTCGCAAAGTTCTCCGAGCACTGGTCACCGAAGATCATTGCGCAGATGAACGACTACCACTTCAAATTGGTTAAGTTCCAAGGAGAGTTCGTATGGCACGATCACAAGGACACCGATGAAGTATTCATGGTCCTTGACGGTGAGATGGTGATTCATTTTCGTGATCGTGACGTGTCTGTGAACAAGGGGGAATTGTTTGTGGTCCCAAAAGGCGTTGAACACAAGACCTCAGCGAAAGCCGAGTGCCGAGCCCTGCTCGTTGAGGCGGTGGGCACGGTGAACACCGGCCTCGCTGGCGGGGAGAAGACTGCGCCCGCCGACGCGTGGATTTGAGGCGACGGCCAACCCGCGCGTTAACACCGGCGCACAAACAGGGGGCCTGCGCTTGCTGTTTTCTGAGATCATATCGCTGCGGCGCACGGCTCGAGCGGAAGCGTCGGGCCAACGGAATGCCGCGATCGGGACCTGCAAGTCAGATTCTGCCCCTCGCCTTGCGCCGCGTCGCCCGATACAACGGCACCCGTGATTGTCCCGACAGCACGCTCACTTTGCGGGAGAGTTGGAAGGGGGCGCGGCGGCCTGAACTTTCTCGATGGCTTCCTTCATACCGGTCACCCACTTCTCCGTCGCGTCGTAACCGAGCCCCTTCAAGAGGACGATGCCCCCCGCGTCGACAATCCAATTCGCCGGGATTGCCTGCACCTTGAGCGTCTGCCACACGTAGCTGTACGCCGGGATGACTGTGAGCGCGAGTTGATGCTCCTTCAGGAAAGGCGCGATGAGCCCAGGGTTCTCGTCCATGTTGAAGGAGATGAACTGAACGTCAGAGCGATTCTTGTACTGTTCGATGAGTTTTTGCAAGCGAGGCAACTCCTCGCGACATGACCCTCACCAGGACGCCCAGAAGTTCAGGAACGTCACCCTGCACTTCAGCGAGGCCACGTTCCAAGTCTTGCCGCTGAGGTCCGCGAGTTCAAAAGCAGGCAGGGGTAAATTGGCATCCTCCCACGTCAACCCGGCTTGATTGGCCAAGGCGTCGGCCCGGCGGCCATACCATAGCCTCCACCCTTCGTCCGTGCCGCCGAGGCTGCTCCAGAGTTGGTGCGCATTGTCCGCGAGCTCGTCCTTCTTTCCGCTCTCAGGCTTCTGCTGGGCATCGAGCCGGGTGAGCAGTGCATTCTCGTAGAATCCCATCGCATCGAGCTTGCGCCCACGGAGTTCCGCTTCCCGCGCCATCTGCCCCCAGTAGGCCGAGAGCCTGCCGGCATAGGATTTCTTGTGGCGCTGATTGTCACCCACGAGCGACTTGAGGTCTTGGAGCCACTCGTCCATCTGCGTCAGCAGGAGTCGGGCCTTGTCCGCCTGCTTCAATTCCAGGTAACCGTCCACCTCGAACTCCAGTCCCTGAAGGCGCGAGAAAGGCTGATAATACTTGTTGTATTCCAACTCCTCCTTGGTGGCGTATAGATCGTTGACCGGTTCCTTGGACTCGATCTCCTTCTGCGCGAGTCCCTTCTGCGCCAACTCCACCACGCGCTCGGGCTCCAGATGCTTCTTGGACAGGACCTCGGCCACATCGAAGTAATTACCGGAGTTGGGGCCATCGGGCCCGGCATTCTTCATGGCGACTTTGAGCGCTTGGTCCGCCGCCACCTTCACGTCAGCCGCGGCCACATCTTCGAGCTGCTCCATGGCATCCAAGCGCTCCATCCACATGAAGGTTGTGTTGGGGCGCTCTTTGACCCACTGGGCCGTCTGCTGCAACAGATCACTGTAAAAGGCCCGTTTCTTGTCCGGGGGCACATCATCGCCCGGCCAGTGGTGGTCCTTCCACCATTTCCACATTGCAGCCGTCCCCTGAGTGCTCGGAAGACGGACCAACTGCTGCTCCAGCGCCCAGTCGGACTGCTTCTGATCGTTTACCAGCTTGTAGCCGTCTTCCAGCGCCTCATACCACTGGCGCTTGTCCTCGAGTTTAAGCTGGCGGAGGCGTTCGAGGTCCTGGCCCACCTGCCGCCGAAGCCCCTCATATTCAGACGCCGGATGCGCCTTGAACTCGAGCGACCAAAGTGTCCGGTAGGCGCCGACGGCATCGGGGTCGCTGCGGCTCGCGAGCAGGGTGCGCAACTGGGCGGCATAGGGGCGCAGAAGGTCCTTATCGTCCGTGCGGGTCAGCGTCCGGTACCCGTCCAGGGAGGCAGGGCAAGCGTCGAGGAAGGCTCGGAGGTGAGCGGCACTTTGCTCTTTGTTCAAAAACACCGGTGAGCTGTAAATGGTCGCAAGCTGAAGATGCGGCCAAGGGGATTTCGGATCCGCCTTGAGAGCAGCACTGAACAGCTTGATGGCCTCCGGTGACTGGCGTCCTACTAGCGTCATGCCGTAAAGGTACGCCAACTGCGGGTTGTCGGGGCTCCGCTCGTAGCGCGCCTTGTATCCGGCAATCACCTTGTCCTTGTCGGACCTGCCACCCATCCAGCCGATGTACGCCCGCTGGACGAAGACGTCTTCGGGGTACTGGCGCAGCAAGGCTTGAAGGGCGACGGCGTATTGTTCGTGAAACTGCCAGTCTGTCATCGCCGGGGTCTGCTGGGGCAACTGGTCGAGGGCCGCCTTGACGGCCGGCGCGGGACCGCACACCTCTGCTGACTGCGCCCAGGCGTTGCCGGACGCCCATCCCACCCACAGCAATGAGAAGCAGAGCCAAACCTTTAGGAGGCCGATAAAGGAAGATTTCTGAGTTTCCATCCAACCCTCCGAACTCGGCAGTTTCCCGTCTTTCTGCGTCTGGAGTTTAACTCGCCTAGTCGTCAAGGTCAAACTGACCTGGAAACTTGGTCATTTGGAATGGGGATCCACTCGAGCCGTCGGTCATTCCCGCGAAAGCGGGAATCCACTCCGCAAACCTCCGGGAATGATCGGCCAACAGGCTGGATTCCCGCTTTCGCGGGAATGACTGCGGTTTCATAAGGCACACCACTCCAAATGGCACCACTGCCGCGCCTGCCAACGCATTGACAGGCGTTAAGTTACAAGCTACTCTCCTACGCTGGCTCACCGGTTCACCGCTTCGACGGAGGTGAGTAAGGGAGGGAATCATGCGAAATCGGATTGGAGCTTTGTGCGGGCTGGCCGCACTTGTCGCTTTGTTCGTACTTATCTTCGCTGGACCTGCGCCGGCGGGGCAATCGGCAGCGCCTTGCGAGTTGAAGGACGATGCCGCCTACACCGCCGCGATCCGCAAGAACACCACGGAGCCGTTCTTCTCCACGGAGCTTGTGGATCACCTGCCCTGGAGCTCCTGCGTGCCGGCCCCGGACACCTTTCTGGGCCACATCGTGGGCGCGCCCGACGTGCTCGACCACGTGGCCGAACTCAATGCCTACCTGCGCCTGCTCGCCAGCCGCAGCCCGCGCGTGCGCGTCTTCTCCATGGGCCACAGCGAGGAAGGCCGCGAAATGATTTTGGCGGCGATCGCCGACGAGGCCACCATCCAGAATTTGGATCGCTACCGCGGAATCACGGCGCGGCTGGCGGACCCGCGCGGCTTGAGTGACGCGGAAGCCAAGGCGCTGGTTCAAGAGGGCAAGCCTATCTACTGGGCGAGCGGAAGCATTCACTCGCCCGAAACCGGCTCGCCCGAGATGCTGATGGAGCTCGCTTATCGCCTGGCGGTGGAAGATACGCCGCTCATCGACACCATCCGCAAGAACTGCATTGTGTTGCTCACACCCGCGTCGGAGACCGACGGTCACGACCGCTACGTGGATGTCTACATGTACCGCAAGCACCATCCGGAGGCCAACACCTACCCGCTCACCTGGTGGGGCCATTACGTCTCGCATGACAACAACCGCGACGGCATCACGCTGTCGCTTGCCCTCTCCAAGAACATCACCAAGACATTCCTCGAGTGGCACGCCACCGTGTTGCACGATCTGCACGAATCCGTCCCCTATCTTTACATCTCCACGGGCACCGGCCCGTACAACGCCTGGCTCGATCCAATGGTTAGCAGCGAGTGGCAGCGCATAGCCTTTTACGAGGTGGAAGAACTCACGCGACGCGGCGTGATTGGCGTGTGGACGCACGGCTTCTATGACGGATGGGCGCCGAATTACATGTTCTGGGCGGCGGTGGGGCACAACTCGATCGGCCGTTTCTACGAAACCTTCAGCAACGTGGGCGCCGACACCGCCGAGCACTCGCTCGAGCCCTCGGACACCAGCCGCGAGTGGTTCCGTCCCAACCCCCCCCTGCCCAAGGTGAAATGGTCCGCACGCGACAACATCAACCTCCAGCAGAGCGGCTTGCTCCTTGGCATGTACAACGTCGCCAGCCACGCCCAGGAATTCCTCCAGGACTTTTACCTCAAGAGCAAACGAGCGGTGGCCAAGGCGCGCACCGAAGGTCCGGCCGCCTGGGTGCTGCCCGCCGATGACCCTCGCCCCGGCGACCAGGCACGATTGCTGAACATCCTCGAATCGCAGGGCATCGAGATTTCCCGCGCCCAGCAGGACTTCGCCGCGCCCGTGCCGAACGCGGAAAGCCCGGCCATCGGCGGTGAAAGCAAGCCGCGCGAGGCGAAGGAAGCGGGTGGGGAGCAAAAAACCAAAGCGAAGGGGCCTGCCGCCACTACCACCGCACATTTCCTTGCCAGCAGCTACATCATCCGCATGGATCAGCCTTACAGCCGCTTTGCTGACACCCTGCTGGACACCCAGTACTACAGCCCCCGCGATCCCCGGCCTTACGACGACACCGGCTGGACGCTGGGCGCTCTGGCGAACGTCAAGACGGTGCGGGTGATGGACACCGCCATCCTGGACGTTCCCATGACTCGAGTGGAGGGGAGTGTGACCGCGAGCGGAGGGGTGAAGGGGAGCGGCCACACCACCTACCTCGTCAACCACAATGCCGACAGCGCGCTGGCCACTTTCCGTTACCGGCTGGCGAGCCTCCCGATGGAGGCGGCGGAGGAGCCCTTCGAAGCGAGCGGCCAAAAGTTCGCGCGCGGCACTTTCATCATTGCCAACGCCGAACTCCGCCAGCTTGAAGACGCCGCGCGCGAGCTCGGGATCACCGTCTGGGCAACCGATGAGAAGCTTAGCGTCCGCCATCATAGCCTCGAGGCGCCGCGGGTAGCCATCGCGCACAGTTGGCAGAATACCCAGGCCGACGGCTGGTTTCGTATCAGCATGGACCAGCTCCAGATCCCCTATACCTATCTCGCCGACACGAAAATCCGCGAGACGCCAAACCTTTGCGGCCAGTTCGACGTCATCATCCTGCCGCCGGATTGGGAAGACCTGGCGAGCATGCTGCGGGGTATCCCCGTGCGTGGCAATCCCATGCCTTGGAAGAACACGCCGGAGACGCCCAGCTTCTTTGCCCCGGGGCTTGATACGAGTGACGACATCCGGGGCGGCCTGGGTTATTCAGGCCTCGCCAACCTGGAAGAGTTCGTTCGGCAGGGCGGCTTGCTGGTGACCGTGGAGTCAGCCGCGACTCTGCCGGTGGACGGCGGCATGACGGAGATGCTCTCGCTTCGCCGGCCGCAGAGGCTGGTGTGCCCGGGCGACGTGTTGCTGGCCAGTGTGGAAGACGCCAAGAGTCCGGTAGCCTATGGCTATGGCGAGAAGCTTTACGTCTACTACCGCGCGCGCACCATCCTGAATGTCGGCCTCGGCTTCGGCGCTCGCCGCGGCGGGGAGGAAGCTGAGACGCGAAGCAGCGGCCGCGGTTCGGCGACCGATCCCGATGTGATTCAGGGCCGCGACTATATGCCTCCTGAAGAGAACCCCAGGCGCACCCCGCGCGAGCAGGAGCTATACATCCCGGACGAAATGCGAATGTACTTGGGCTCTCGCATCCCACCCGCCGAGCAGTTTCCGCGTGTGATTCTGCGTTTCGCGGACGCCAAGAGCCTGCTGGTCAGCGGGCTGCTGGACGGGGCGCCGGAACTGGCAGAAAAGCCTGCGGTGGTGGACGTGCCTGACGGCCAGGGGCACATCCTGCTCTTCGCTACCAATCCCATGTGGCGGAATGAAGACTCCGGCAGCTTCTTCCTGCTCTTCAACGCTATGCTGAACTACCGTCACCTGGACGTGGGCCGCACCGCGAGGTAGCGCGGGCGTCTCGCCCGCGCTACAAGTTTCTCCTCCCGCCTGCCGCATACTGTGATAGACTCTGGCCGCGCGTGGGGGGGATTGCTCTTTCTGCTATGGCTCGAACGGCTGAAGCTCGAAAAAAGCTACGCGAAATCTGCAGGGTTGCGGCAAGGGTGTTTTACGAGAAAGGCTACGACGGCGCCTCGATGCAGGACATTGCCGAGGCAGTCGGCCTGACCAAAGCGGGTCTGTACCATCACGTAGGCAGCAAGGATATGCTGCTTTTCGAAATCATGAACTATGGGATGGATATCCTGGATGAATCCGTGCTGGCCAAGGTGAAGGATATCTCGAACCCGCGCGAGAAGCTGCGCCGGACCATCATTGGACATATCGATTTAGTGGTCCGCGCCCGGGACAGGGAGATTACCGTTATCCTCCATGAGAACCGCTCCTTGAAAGGCGCTCTTCGCAAGAAGATCAACGCCCGGAAGAGAGCTTACATCGAGTATCTCGAAGACCTGATCGCCCGGGTGCAGGAGCAGTCCGGCATTCCTGCCAAGTTCTCTCCCCATATCGCCGCCTTCGTCGTCCTTGGGATGATCAACTGGCTCTACCAGTGGTACCACGGGGAAGGCGCCGTCAAGGAAGAGGAAATCTCCCGCGCCTACGTGGACTTCTTCTTCCGGGGCCTGCTCGGCAATCCATGAAGGTGAAAATGGCTAATCCCACAGTCGCGTTTCAGGGTGAGCGCGGCTCATTCAGTGAAGAAGCCGCATATAAATTGCTGGGGAGGCGCATCAAGGTAAAGCCTTGCGAAACTTTTGGGGGCATCTTCGAAAGCGCAGCGAGCGGGAAGACCAAGTACTGCCTGGCCCCGATTGAAAACACCTTGGCCGGCTCAGTCTACGAGAATTACGACCTCCTGCTCTCGCACGACCTGCACATCGTCGGCGAAGTGAGCCTGCGCATTGTGCACAACCTCATCGCTCCGCCCGGCGCCGCACTCAAGGACGTGACCCAGGTTTACTCCCACCCCGTGGCGTTGGCGCAATGCGGGGAGTTCTTCAAGCGTCATCCGAAGATGGAGCGAATCCCTTTCTACGACACCGCCGGAGCGGTGAAAATGCTGGCGGAGCGCCGGCTGCCGGGGGCTGCGGCCATCGCCAGCCGCATCGCCGCCGAAGTCTACCAAGCCCGCATTCTGGCGACGCACCTCGAAGACCATCGCGAGAATTTCACGCGCTTTCTGCTGCTCTCCAGGAGTCCCCACGTCGCCGCGAAGGCGAACAAGGTCTCCATTGTCTTTTCCACCCGGAACGCTCCCGGCGCTCTTTACAAATGCCTCAGCGTGTTCGCACTGCGGGATATTGATCTGACCAAGCTCGAGTCGCGTCCTCTCCGCGGCCGCCCCTTCGAGTATTTCTTCTATCTCGATTTCCTCGGCCACCTGAAGGAAGAGCGCTGCCGGAATGCGCTCTCCCACTTGGCGGAGGTGACGAGTTTCCTGCGCGTGCTGGGATGCTACGAGCGGAGTGGCTAGTGGTTAGTGCCTAGTGGCTAGTGCCTAGTGGTCAGTGGCTAGTCGTCAGTTGTTAGCAGCAAGTTGTCACAAAGAAACGCTGGCGACTGACCACTAACCACAAGGCACAAGGCACTAGGCACTAGGCACTAGGCACTAGCCACTGCCTTACCACGCCAGCGCATACCGATGCCCGCGCACGTCCGCCCCAGCCTCGATGACGCCGGTGGCGGGGTCGTACTCGACCATGGTGGGCGCGGTAGGATTGCCCCACTCGCCCTGCATGACCAGCTTATGCCCGCGCTCGCGAAGCGCTTTGAGGACCGGCTCGCTGATCCGGGTTTCCACGTCCAGAACCAGCGGCTGGTCGCGGTGGTCGTCAAAGGTGCTATACATCGCCTCGGAGTTAAAGCGCGGAGCTTCCACGGCTTCCTCAGGGTTCATTCCAAACTCCACTACATTCAGAAAGATCTGAAGCAACGTCTGGTCCTGGCTGTCGCCGCCGGGTGTTGAGAACGCCAGCCAGGGTTTGCCGTCTCGAAGAGCGATGGTGGGCGTGAGCGTGAAGCGCGGCCGCTTGTGGGGCGCCAGTTGATTCGGATGGCCGGGCGTCAGGACAAATGCCTGGGCGCGCTGCGTCAAGGGAATGCCGGTATCACCCGCGATGACCGCAGGAATCCAAGCGCCGCTCGGCGTGGCTGAAAGCATGTTTCCGTCCTTGTCGATGACGTTCACGCAAGTCGTGTCCTGATGTTCGCTATTGCGCCGGCTGTATCTCGAGCGAAGGAAGTCGGCGGAAGCGCGCGCTTGCAAATGAAGCGGGTCGCCGGCAATGTGTTCCGCAGATGCCTTTTCCGGGTCGATGAGGGGACGGCGGACGTTGGCATATTCCTTGGAGATGAGCTGCGCGGGAATCTGGCTGAAGTCGGGGTCGCCGTAGTAGGCGTCGCGGTCGGCATAGCCCAGTTTCATCGCTTCGACAACGGTATGAATGTAATCGGCTGAGTTGTGGCCCATCGACTTGAGATCAAATCCCTCCAGGAGGTTGAGGTTCTGGAGAAAAACCGGCGACTGGCTCCAGTACCCCACCTTGTAAACCTCGATGCCTCGATAAGTAGTCTTGAGAGGTTCTTCCACCCGCGCATGATAGGCGGCAAAATCATCCTGGCGGAGAAGGCAGCCCGCCTGCTTGCAGAAGTCACTTATCCGCTGGGCAACGGGCCCGCGATAAAAGTACTCCCGGACAGCTTCGAGGGCGGCCACGCGTCCCTGCCCAGCGTTCTGCCGCTCGACCCCAGCCAGACTTTCAAAGGTTCGCGCAAGATCGGGCTGAGGGAAGAGTTCACCGGCCTTCGCCAGATGGCCGCCCGGCATATAAACTCGCGCCGTGCTGGGCCACTTCTCCCATACCGGCTGAGTGCGGGCAATAGCTGCCGCCAGGCGGTCACCGAGCGGACACCCCTGGGCGAGTTCTATGGCAGGCTGGATGACTTCGCTGAGGCTCATGGTCCCGTACTTCTCGAGTGCCAGAAGGATGGAATCCATGGCGCTGGGGACGATGGCGCTGAGCGGGCCAAAAGAGGGAATGATCCCGCCGCGGGCGTTGCCGATTGTGCCCAAACTGACGAGCCGGGGATCGTCATGGCGAAGGTGCTCGTAGAACTCCACTGTGGCGAGTGCCGGCGCGATTCCGTCGCCGTTGATGGCCACCACCGGCTCGTCCTTCAGCTTGATGAGGATGGGGCACTCGCCTCCCGCCCCGAAACTGGCCATTTCTACCACCGACGCGGCGAAGAGCGTAGCGACGCCCGCGTCTACCGCGTTGCCGCCCTTTTCCAGAATTCTCAGGCCGGCCTCGGCCACCAGCGGATGACCGGCCGCCACTACACCGCGCTTGCCCGCCACTAAGGGCTTGAGGGTCGCTGCCGAACTCATCACCCCAGGTAAGAAGACCCCCGCCAGAAGGATGAATGCGCAAACTTTCGTGAAAGCTCCCGGATAAACCATCGCGAGTCCTCCCCCGTCTGATTCGGACATGCCCTTAAAGGCTGTGATAATGGTCACCAAAAACCGCCGAGGTGTCAAGCGGCGCGACCCGCTGCCAGGTAGTGGCGTCATTTGGAGTGGTGCGCCTTACGGAACGCCAGTTATTCCCGCGAAAGCGGGAATCCAGGCCGGAGACAGCTCACTTCCAGAGGTTTGCGAAGTGGATTCCCGCTTTCGCGGGAATGACTTCGGCGCCGAGCGTCCTGTCGCGCAAATGACACCACCGCCTGCTATCGTCAATACTATCCTTAGATCGTCGCAACTGGTAAGATAGGTGCTCTTAATCTGTAGAAAGTCTATTTAACAAGGAGACGTCTTTATGAAATCGAATTCTTCTCGCCGTGACTTCTTGTATGCGGGATTGGCACTCCCGGTCGCCGGGCTGGCTTCCAGCGCTGGCTTGGGCAGAGCAACTCCCCAATCATCGTCGCCACCGTCGCTCGCCTCAACACCCAAACTGACTTATCGCGTCATCGGAAAGACCGGCCTGAAAGTCACTTCCGTGGGGTTTGGCTGCATGATTACGTCCGACGCCAGCGTCATCGAGCGCGCCGCGGATATCGGCATCAACTATTTCGATACGGCGCGCGGCTATCAGCACGGCAACAACGAACGGATGGTCGGCGCGGCGCTCAAAACGAGACGCAAGGATCTCGTCCTCTCCAGCAAGTCCGGGGCACATACCAAAGATGCCCTCTTGAGCGATCTGGACACGAGCTTGCGTGAGCTGGGCACCGACTTCCTCGACATCTGGTATCTGCATGGCCGGGACAAGACATCGGATGTTTCGGATGAATTGTTCGAGGCCCAGCAAATGGCCAAGCAGCAGGGAAAAATCCGCTTTGCCGGTCTCAGCACGCACAAAGCGAAGGACATGATTCCATTCCTGGTCAAGAAAGGCGCCCCCGATGTTGTCCTGACCACCTACAACTTCACGATGGACAAAGGCATGGATGCGGTGATTGAGCAAGCCAGCAATGCCGGCATGGGCGTGGTCGCGATGAAGGTGATGGCGGGCGGCTATCGCGCTGGGAATCCTCGCAGAGCATTTTATCCACAACTCGCGAAAGATGGGGCGCTGCTGGCCGCGCTGAAGTGGGTACTGAAGAATCCGAAGGTGAACACGACCATCCCGAGCATGACCGACATGGACCAACTCGAAGAAAACCTGAAGGCCATGGCTGCGCCTTACTCCGAGGTCGAGGAGAAACTGCTGGCGCAGCAACTCGAGCGGATCGGCCCACTCTATTGCAGAATGTGTGGGGACTGCGAAGGGAGTTGCGCGAAGGGCCTGCCGGTGGCCGACCTGCTGCGTTATCTCACCTACGCCGAGGGTTATGGCCAATTCTCGCTGGGCCGCGAGCATTTCCTCGAGCTGCCCCCTGAGGTCACCTCCGTGCGCTGCCAGGATTGTACGAACTGCACGGTGACTTGCCCGTTCGGCGTCGAGGTTGCCCCCCGACTGGCGCGCGCGCAGGAGTTGTTCGCGTGAAGTCTCTAAGATTGGTTCTGATAATGCTTGCCGTCGCCTCCGCCGCGCCCGCGGCGGAGGTGGCGGACTGCCACCTGGTGGCGGGATGGCAACAACAAGGCGGCGCCCGCCGCTTTACTCCCGACAACCTGTTCGAGTACGTGAATGGGAACGCGGAAGGCTATATTCTTTACGGCTTCGTTCAAATGCGGGGCGTAACCTGCCGATCGGGCGGCGATTCCATCCTCATCGATGTCTTCGAGATGGCCGACTCCGACTCTGCTTACGGAATCTTTACGGCGAATCTCGATCCCAACCTGCCCATCGAGAAGGTCGGCATGGGCGGCCAAATCACCTCACGCCGGGCGCTCTTCTGTAAGGACAAGTATTACGTCGAGCTTGCCGCCAACCCCGAAAGGGGCCAGACAGCGGCGCTGCGGGCGTTTGTGAGGGAAACTGAGAAACGTATACCGGGCCGCTCCACACCCCCGGCCGCGCTCTCCTGGTTTCCCACAGAGAAGCTGGCCTCCGTGCGCTTGATTCCGGAAAGTGTTTTGGGATTGCGCCTGCTGAAGCGCGGCTTCGTAGCGCACTATGAGCAGGGGCAGGCCTTCGTGGTAATTGAACAATCGCCGGAGTCTGCGGCAGCCGTCTTGAGCGAGTTGCGAAAGCGATTCGGAGAAGCCACGCCCGCCCAGGTTGCCGACGAAGCCTTCCAGGCCGATGACCAATACTTGGGTGGCCTCTGCATGTTCCGTAAGGGCCGTTACATTGGCGGGTTCGCCAATATGCCGGACACCAAAGAGGCTACAACACAAGCCGCTTCCCTCGCAGAGCACATGCCCGGAATGTAGAGCTGGGCCAGAAGCAGGAGTCAGGAGCCAGAAGTCAGGAGTCAGACTTGGCGCGACTCAGAAACCTTCCACCATCCAGACATTACTGTTGGTGACGTTGCCCATTATGGCGAGGTAGCGACCGTCCGGTGAAGGTACGCCCCAGATTTCACGGTCCGTTCCCTTGTACTGCCATAGCACTCGAGCATTTCCCTTCAGATCGACGTAGAGCAGCGTGCCGCCTTGGGAAGAGACGGACCCGCAATAGAGCCCCTTTCCGTCAGGGGACCAGTCAAGACCCGTGATGTTCGGCCAACCCTTCACCGTGATGTCGCGGTCGGCGCCAGCGGAGATTGAAAGCAAGCGAATGTGAATCTCGGCCTCGCCACTTCTTGAAACCGCAAACGTGGTTCCATCGGGAGACAATCCGTTGTGGTAGAACGCCGTGGGATCTGTGTCTAAGGTCCGGAGCACCTCGCCTCTGCCTTTCAAGGGATCGAATCCCGTAAGGGTCAACTGTTTTTCATCCTGGCTCGCCTCGACGACCACACAAAGGCTTGCCGGGGCGCGAGCGCACCCGTGCTGTTGCCAATTCCGCGTCTCCAGCACAACCTGAGGCACGCCACCGCCCGCAGGGACACGCATCAGGCGATGCGGAGTGGAGGGGGCGTCAGTTGTTTTCGGAGACTCTTCGTAGACTATCCAGGCGCCATCGGCGCTGAGGCGCGGAAATGCGGCGTTTTGCGCTCCTGTGACCACAGGCTCGGCGGTGTCCTGCCTGATTCCCTGCTTGAAAATGCCCCATGTGCCGTAGCGGTTTGATTCGAACAATACGGCTTTGCTGTCCGGGGTCCACGCCCTGGGTGCATCGAAGGCTTCGTCATTAGTCAGCCGCCAAGGGGGATTCATGCGCGTCCCTCCTGCCGTCAGTTCGCCCACGTACACCTGATCATGATATTTGGTCGTCTTCTGGAACACCAGGCGCTTCCCATCCGCACTGGCGCTCAGTCCGAGGAATTCAGATCCACCTCCAGCCTCCTGGGTAATTCGGTTCGGTTTGCCGGCCGGTGCGCCCGTGTGAGGGTCAACGCCGATTTGCCAGAGATTGAACTCGAAATCAGTAAAGCCCGGAGACTCCTTCTGCGAATAGACCATCCGCCTGTCCGGAAGCCAGGAAAAACCCTCCACACGCAGCTCCGGGTCCGACACCACAATCGTTCGGTTGGCCCCTTTCAGGTCGCAGGTTTCAAGCGACGACTCGTCCTTTTCGGGAGTGCGCTGCACCTTGATGTAGGCCAGGCGCTGGCCATCCGGCGACCAGTTCACGGTCCAAAGCCATTCCTGCTCTCCCTGCCCGAGGATCTTTTGCGGGTTGTCTCCCTGCCTGCCCATTACCCAGATTTCGCGAGTGTATTGGAAGGCTCCGATTAGGCCAAAAGCGATGTGGGTGCCGTCCGGCGAAACCTCGAATCCGAAGGCGCCTTCGCGAAGCTCTCGTGGAGATTGCCCCAGCAGCGAGACCGTCCAGATGCTCTTCTTGCCCCCCGGTTCGTTAGCGTTGGCGAGCAGTTGTGTGCCGTCGGGAAACCACGATGCGACATCCCAATAGGCGCCGGCTGGAACTCCAGGCGGCCTGGGGATGAGCCGCTCTTCACTTGTGGAGAGCAGCTTCACGTGAATCCCGGCGGGGTCGGAGTAAGCGAGGTATTTGCCATCAGGAGAAATGGCGGCGCTCTGAACAGCGTTCTCGTTGGAGTTGAACGTCAGGCGTCTCTGCGTGAGCTCAGCCGAAGGCTCGACCGAAGGACGGGGAGGGCGGCGCGAGAGGTACCATGCGAGCCCAGCCAGGGCAACCACCACAGCAAGGGTCCCGATCGCGGCTTTCCTGTGCCGCGTTACCAGGCCCGCGATGATCTGCGAATCGGAGCTCTCGCCCGCAGCGCCGCCTTTGAGGGGGGCATGGCCGGATGCCGGGCTAACGCCCGGCGCTAAAACGCCTGCACCGCCAGCCGTCGCCACGGCGGCGGTACGGCCCGAATACGTGTCGCGCTGTAGACGCTTCAAATCAGCGCGCATTTCGGCGGCGGTCTGGTAGCGCAAGTCGCGGTCTTTTTCCAGTGCCTTGAGGATGATCTCTTCCAGCTTGGGCGGCAGGTCCGGGTTGATCTGCGATGGCGGCTGCGTGTCTTCCTTGAGGATGGCGCTGAAGACGACGGCGGGTGTCGACCCGCTGAACGCTTGCCGCCTCGTCGCCATTTCGTAGAGCACGGCGCCGAAGCTGAAGAGGTCCGTGCGGGCGTCGAGTTCCTCGCCCCGCGCCTGCTCCGGCGACATGTACGCCACAGTGCCCATGGCAACGCCCCGGCTGGTCAACCGCCCGGGATCAATCGACAACGTGGGCGTTTCTTCTGAGAGCGCGGGCAGCCTGCCCCGATCCATCGGGGTCTCGCCCGCTGCTTTCTCCTCCGGCAAGCCTGGCTGTCTGGTTGGGGATTGCAGCCCACGAGCGGGCGAGACGCCCGCGCTCCAAGATAGCTTCGCCAATCCGAAATCCAGGATCTTCGCCTGCCCGCGCGTAGTGATGAAGATATTTGCCGGCTTGATGTCGCGATGAATGATGCCCTTGCTGTGGGCGGCGTCCAGCGCATCGGCAAGCTGGATGCCCAGCTCCAAAATCTCGTCCGTCTTGAAGGGCTTGGCGCTGATGCGATGCCTCAGTGTCTGCCCCTCGAGCAATTCCATGGCAATGAACGGCCGGCCTTCGCGCTCGTCGACGTCGTAGATGGTGCAGATATTGGGATGGTTGAGGGCGGAGGCGGCCTGAGCCTCGCGCTGGAAGCGCTCCAAGGCTTCAAGATCCGTGGACGTATCTTCGGGCAGGAACTTGAGCGCGACGAAACGGTGGAGCTTGGTGTCCTCGGCCTTGTAGACCACGCCCATGCCGCCGCCGCCCAACTCCTCGAGAATCCGGTAATGAGATACGGTTTCGCCTAACATGGTCCTCGCCTTGGCTGTGCTCGGGTGCCCTAGCTTAACAGAGTTGCAACGAGATTTACAGTGCCGACAAGCCACGCGGGTGGCGCGTCACGACGGATTTTTGTCGGTATGTATGCACCCCGCAACGGGCCAAAGTGACGAGTGACGAGCCAGAGAGCAGGTTTCAGGTGTCAGGGTTCAGGTGTCAGGAAGCGGCGTGCGGCGCGCACCGGCGCCCTTTGCAGGTTTGCGGCTTTGAAGGCAGGAAGAGCCACAGACCCCGCTCTCGAATATCTGAGTCGTTCGACATCGAGATTGGTGGAGGGCCTGGTGAGGAAAAACTTCGTGGTGCTGGTGGCAACAACCGTGGCGTTGACGGGGCTGCCATCGCGATTGTACCCAAATCTTGCACGCTAGAAGCTGAAGACCATTTGAAAATCAATGCGGCGGTTTGCCGCCTGCGACCCGCCGCCGCCGAAAACGCCGCCCAGCGAGTCCGACTGGTCGAACAGCCGCGAACCGACCACACCAATGGGTGAGCCGAGATTCACATTGTTCAGGAGGTTGCGTGCATAGACGCTGAACGTGAGGTTGTAACGCTTGGTCCCGGTATTCCCTGGACCAAAGAAACCGCCGCCACCACCGCCGGCCATTCCGCGGCCACCCATGCCACCGCCTCCACCGTAACCACCACCTCCGCGGCCACCACCGCCACCGCCGCCTCTGCCTCCGCCGAACCCACCGCCACCGCCTGCGGACGGCTGCCTGCTGACTTCTTTGCCAAAGGCAAAGGTCTTGCTGAGGCGCAGGTTCAAGGTGAATTGGCTGGGACCGCCAAAGTAATTGATGGGGATCAGGGCTTGGTTCGCCTGCGGCGCAGTATCGAATGTGCCGAGCGGCGTTGCCACGATATTGGGACCGGAGGCGCCGGTGGGGGCGATGTTGGGCCGGGCGTTGAAAACTCCTGTCCCGAACAGATCCGAACCCACCGTAACGTTAAAGGGCGCCCCGGAGGCGGTGACCAGGAAAGGGCTCAGGCTAAAGCGATGCGGCAGATTCCAGGTGCCCGCCATGAAGAAGCGGTTTCGGACGTCGAAGGACGCTCGCCCGTAACTTTCCATAAGGTCGTAGGGGTTCATGGCGACACTGGGATTGTTCCCCGTGGTGTCGGAATCAGCGTAGCTGAGCGTGTAATAGCCAAACAGCGAAAGCTTGGTGCTCAGACGCAAGTTGAAATTGGCAATCAATTGGTTCTGGGTGAAGAGGCCCACGGAATCGAACTGATAAAGATTCCCGACGCTGTTACCCAATGGCCGCACACCGGGGGACGGCGTACAGGAGGGCTCGCCCGGGGAACAGTAGACGTATGTCCCTGGAAAGGGTGCATTGATATCATCGAGTAGAAACTGATGAACTCCGTGGGAACGCAGATAGCTGACCGTAAGCGTCGCATTCTTTGTCAGCTGTTGCTCGAGACTCAGCGCCGACTGCAAAAGGTAAGGAGCTCGCAAATTGGGAGCGATCTGGTAACTGGTAGGAAGGGTGGCGGAAAGGCCTTCCAGGGTGCTGAGGGACGGAATGTTGGGGAAAAACTCGGGCGACGGAATAATCAACTGTTGTTGTAGTGGGTTGGCGTAATTCAACCTTTCCGCTTCAAGCACGAGGTTGGAGGGAAAGCGGTCGTAGAACATGCCAAAGCCGGCGCGCAAGACGGTTTTCGCCGGTCCCTTTGCGCCGCGATGGAGTCCCCAGGCAAGACCCAAACGCGGGGCAAAGTCAGAATGGTCGTGGATGTCATTCTGCGTCTCCCAGCGCAGGCCCAGGCTAGCCGTCACGCTGGGGCGGAGTTGCCAGTCATCCTGGGCGAAGAGGCCCACATCAAGCAGGTTGACGCTGGCCAGCGGTCGTCCGGCAACAATCAAAAACTGAGTCGCCCCGCCCGCCGTGCACGTGGTTCCCCCTGCCCCCGTGCAGGCTTGGAGGGCTTGCTCTGCTGCCTGGTAGGCGTTGAGCGATGGGAAAGTGAATGTACCGTTGAAGTTCGCGTCGGAAGAGTTCGAATCCTGCACATCCCGCAAGCGGCCTCCTACAACCAAGGTGTGCTTGCCGAGAAAGAGGGAAGTCAGGTTTTGAAACTCGTAATGGTTCTGGGAATCGGAGGAGACCCCGCTAGAATTGCCGCCCCCCGTGAATGCACCCAGCACCGAGACTTCGCATGGCGGCACTAGCAGAAGGCAGCCGGCAGGGGTGCCACCGCCCGTGAATGCCGAGTACTGCGGCGTCTGGGTGCTGCTGTCGTGGAGATATTGGAAGCGAAACTGGTTCAGCGTTCTGGCACTGAACACTTCCGTATCGCTCACCTGGAGGGTATGTTCGAGGCTATGGGTGTTGTAGGCCTGCGAAGGGAGGATGAGTTGGCCGATTCCGCCATTGCGCGAGTTGTTGTCAAAGAACTGGTAGCGAACCGTCAGGACGTTGTTGGCGCCCAATTGGTAGTCGAAGCGCGGGCTGAGATTGGTGCGGGTGGCGGGACTCGCCACCGCTTGGCTCAGCGGTGTCTGGACGAGCGTGGGGCTGAGAACAAAGGCGGAGACCACCGCGTTATCTTGAATGTCGCGGCGGAAAAACGTGAAGAAAAACGAGGCCTTCCTGCTGAGCGCATCCCCAACGCTCCCGTTGAAAAACTCCGAATGATAGCCCGGCTCCTGCGCCACAAAGGGGTTCCGCGAATTGATAACCGAGTCATTGAAATTGCCTAGGATCTGGCCGTGCAACTGGCTCGCTCCCGGGCGGGTGGTAATCTCAATACGGCCATAGCCCAACTTGTCGTATTCCGCGGAGAATGGATTGTGGTTGATTCTGATTTCCAGAATATCCGCCTTGGGGGGAAGCTGCCCGGCCGTGAAGCCATCCACATAGATCTGGCCCCCATTAGGCCCCGCCGCCGGCCCCGCCAGCGCTTCCAGCTCGGACTGCAATTCATCGGGGTCATCCGAAAGTGCCTGTAGGTCCTCCCCCTTAATCACGAGGGCAGTGGCGCTCTCCGAGGGGGCGACACTAACATTCGTCGTTCGGTCCGAGACGGTGACTTGCTCCCTCTCCTCGGCGATCTGGAGGGCGATGTCGAGCTTCTTGCCTTGACTGGCGAGAATCTCCACGCCCTGCTGCTCAAAAACAGCGAAGCCCTTGGCCTGAACTCGCACCGTGTACTTCCCCGGTACTAGTCCCTGGATCTCATAGCTCCCGTCGGTCCTCGCAACCCCGGAGCTGGCCCGCCCGGAGGAAGGGACCGCCTGTACGCTCGCGCCCGGCACTCCGGCGCCGGAGGGATCTGACACTTGGCCACGAAGCGTGCCGGAAGGGATTTGGGCCAGCAACCGGCTGGGGGAGAATGACAGTAGCGACAGCGTCACGAGGACTGCCAACATACACTGCAACGTCCCCGGGTCGCAGGCCAAGGCTCTTCCAAATGGTCGTTTTGACATACATGGTTTCAGACGAAGCAGTTCGCTTAGGGGTTTCAGTCCTTTGACAGAACTTCGGCTCGAAACACTGTTCCCAAGGGCCCCCTGCGCTCTGAAGGTGTGAAAGAATCGCGTTTTGTAGGGGCACCCCTTGTGGGTGCCCTTGGGCGGGCACGAGGGCACCCACAAGGGGTGACCCTACACCGGCTTCCAGGGCGTAGGCGCGTCCGAGGTCGAGATGTGCAAGCGCACCCCAGAGGAAGTTCCGCGCCAGTCCTCGGCGGCCGGTGAACTTCTGGAATTCCCCTGCTGCCCGGTTGCCGTCGTGCAGCATGAGACGGGCACTAGACATCTAGCGGACGAGAACAGGACACAAAACCAAAATGTTGCAATGATAAGTGACATTCTTGTCTCGCTAGTTCTTCTTGCGTATGTAGGTTCCGTGTTTGGAATCCAGCAAGCGGTGAGTGTGATAAGAATGCATTAAGTGCTGCATTGGGAGATCACTGACGCGGTGTCATTTTCGCGCACCTGCGTCCCAAAAGCGGACAGCCACCGCCCACGCAATTTCAGGCAGACTGCGCATTCTCAGTAAGATACAGGCCATCTTGCTTGGCATCCGACGTGCTCTCTTTACACCGCAAAGGAGCAGGAATCATGGTGCAGGACCTACGCTACGCCTTACGCATGCTGGGACGCAATCCCGGTTTCGCTCTAGTCGCGATCATTTCCCTGGCTTTAGGGATTGGGGCCAATACGGCTATTTTCAGTCTGGCGGATTTTATCATGATTCCGCGCCTGTCCGTGCCTGACCCTTCCGGCATCATGGTGGTCATGTCGCAATTCCGCGGCGAAAGCCTGGGAAGCATCTTCCAGTACTCCGGTGTGTCCAACCCTGATTTCGAGGATCTCCAGAAGAAGAGCAACTCCTTCGCCGGTTTAACCGCCACACAATATTTCCAGTTTGGCTTCGCCCCAGACGAAACGGCGCAACCCCAAATGAAATTCGGGGCGCTGGTGAGCGGCAATTTCTTTGACGTGTTGGGCGTGCGCCCGGACTTGGGTCGGAGCTTCCGTCCCAACGAGGACAAAGTGCCGGGGCGTGATGCGGTGGTTGTCCTCGGCCACTATCTCTGGGAAAACGAGTTTGCTTCGAACCCTGGGGTTGTTGGCGGAAGCATCTACCTCAACGGCCTGCCCTTTACGGTGGTGGGTGTAGCACCGGAGTCGTTCACGGGGCCGAATGCCTGGCTGCGTGCCGACCTGTATGTCCCCCTGGCGATGCAGCCCGCGCTGGCCGGCGGGTCCGAGCAGAGTGAACTCGAAATGCGCGGACTTCGTGTGCTGACGGTCATGGGACGACTGAAGCCGGGAATCCGGTCGAAGCAAGCCGCCACCGAGACCAGGGTGATTGGCCAGCAACTCGCCCAGGCATACCCGAAGACGAACCGCACCTGCTCGTTGGAGGTTTTGACGTACCGGCAATCCACGACGATTCCGACGATCTCAACGCTTGCCATTTTCCTGATGGGGCTCGCCGGAGTGGTGCTTCTGATCGCTTGCGCGAACGTGATGAACCTCATGCTGAGCCGTGCCTCCGGCCGGGCGCGGGAGATCGCCGTGCGGCTGGCCATGGGAGTGGGGCGGGCGCGGCTGGTCCGCCAACTGTTGACGGAGAGCCTGGTGATCGCCATCCTGGGTGGGGGGCTGGGACTTGTTCTGGCGCAAGCGGGTGCGAATTGGTTTTCACAAATCCGCGTCCCCATCGACGTTCCCATCGTGGTCGATGTGAAACTCGACCCTAACGTACTGCTGTTCGCGCTGTTGGTTTCCGTGGCGAGTGCCATCTTGTTTGGACTGGCTCCAGCGCTGCAAAGCACACAGACTGACTTGATTTCTGCTTTGAAGTCCGGCGGGGGGGCTGCTCCCGGCAAGCGGCGGCGATTCCTGGGAAGGAACGCGCTGGTGATGGCACAGGTGTCGGCTTCGCTCCTGTTGCTGGTGGTCGCAACCCAAGCTTATCGCGGAGCGCGGATACTTCTCTCCTCCCCGGCCGGTTTCCGCACGGACCATCTTCTCACGGCCAGCTTTAACCCCACCCTGGCTCGGGACTCGACGGAGCAAACGAAGGAATTCTACCGGCGATTGCAAGAGCAGGCGCGCACTCTCCCGGGTGTGAAGTCGGCGGCTCTGACACAGGCAATGCCCATGGTCCCGTCATCACCCGCGATCCGGGTCATCCCCGAGGGTGTCCAATTGCCTGCCGGGACCGAGGCGGTCAGCGTGTTTTCGGACATCGCCAGCGACGGCTACTTCCGCACCATGGGCGTGCCCCTGGTGGAAGGCCGCGAATTTGCCGCCACCGATCGGGCGGACTCTCCGCGCGTGGTGATCGTCAACGAGTGGTTCGCCCGCAAGTACTATCCCCATCAAGAGGTGATCGGAAAACGCCTGCGATTGAATAGCGCGGACGGACCGTTCGCTGAGATCGTGGGGGTGGCGAAGCAGAGTAAGTACGTATTCACGGTCGAGCCGCCGCTGGATTACCTTTACCTCCCGCTGGCCCAGAACCCAGCGCCAGGGATGACCCTGCTGCTCGAAACCGAGGGACCTTCGGCTGGATTGGCCGAGCCGCTGCGCGACCTGGTGCGATCCCTTGACTCCCGTCAGCCGATTTACGGTGTCCGGACCATGGAGGAATTCTTCGACGTGCGCGCTCATAAAACGCTCGGCCTGCTGGTCGAAGCCATGGCCGGGCTCGGGGTGCTCGGACTGGTGCTGGCGTTGGTCGGGCTCTATGGATTGATGACCTATTCCGTGAGCTTGCGGCAACGTGAGATCGGGATCCGCATGGCGGTGGGGGCGGCCCCCCCCGCCGTGGTCAGGATGGTGCTGAAGCAAGGGATGATTTTGGCCGGCAGTGGAGTCGTCGTCGGCTTGGCCCTGAGTCTTGCCGCGTCCAAACCCATAGCCGCGTTGGCGGAAGGGCGCGGTTTCAATTTGCCCCTCGTCGCGCTGGTCACCCTGGCCCTTCTGGGCATGGCGGCTTTGGGCGCCTATATCCCCGCGCGACGCGCCTCGCGGGTCGATCCCAACACCGTGCTGCGGCAGGATTAGGCTCCAACGCCGGGCTAAGCGCTGCAATTGTGGCCATGGTTGCCAGTCGATTGCGCAACTGCGGATTTACGGCACCGGGATGCTGTAGAGGTTGCGTTGGACGGAGGTGCGCGTGAAAACGTAGACCGACGTGGAGGCCCCCGGCGAGATCAAGGCATCAATGACCTTCACGCCGGACAGGCGTCCGGCATCCTCTGCCGAGTTGATGCCGGAAGGTGGGAGTGGCGGGAGGTCCCTGCCGTGCGGCAGGGGAAAAACTAAAGTCCGCGCGCGACCACCGCGATTGCCCATCTCGACAAGCGCCAAGTAGAAGAACTTTCCCGCGCGATCCCACCGAGCATTGCAGGGTCCCCCTCCGCATAACCTAACGGGCGCACCTCCGCGAACGGGATAGGCCGACACGGCAGCATGGGTTTCTTCATTGGGAACCGGCGCACCGGCGATCAACCATTGGCCATTCGGGGCGACGCTGTAGAACTCCAGAATCGGACTCGGCAATACTTTCTGGCACCCAGTCCCGTCCTCCTTTACGCGGTAGATGAAGTTGGAGCCGCCCTCCGCCGCGCGGAAGTAAATGTCGCCGTCGGGCCCGAAGATCGGGCTGTCGTCGCTCGTAGGAGAGGGAATCTGGCGGGGAGGGAACCGGCGGTCTGGAGAGGCAATCCACAGACGCGATTCGCCGTGCGGGTCCTGCGCGGCAAACACTATCCGCCTGCCATCAGGCGACATGTCGTACCCGGTGACCGCGAACCCTGGAAGAAGCTGCTCGGAGCGCCCTCCTTTCAACTCGACAACCCACAGCTCCCCGCTGGTGAACGCGCTCTGCTCTGCTCCACCGCTCCCCCGAGGACGCACCAAGTAGTAAGCCTTCGTACCGTCGGGAGAAAGGGAAGGCGCTTCGGCGAAGCCTTCCGATGAGATCTGGCGCTCGCCGCTCGAGTCGCGGATCCAGACTGCGCTCTCTTCCATGCCCACCGACGCCACGAGCGACCGCCCCTCAGGGCCCATCGCAATGCCTTCTTCTTCCGTGGGGCCGAAGGTTACTTGCTCCGGCTTGCCATCGGGAGACCGTTGCCGCCAGATATGGAATTGGCCTCCGGCATCGGAGCTGAAGTACATCCACTTGCCGTCGGGCGACCAGGCGGCGCTGGTGCAACCGGCGCCTGGCGGCCCCACATGTTTCCCGGACGAACTGCCGTCGAAGGGGACCAGCCGGCAGGGCAGCCATCCGCCATTGTCCATTTCGGCGAGCAGCACCCATTGGCGGTCGGGCGAGAGATAGGAGCGGTGAGCCATGCCTCTCTCCCGCGGGGGCACATAAATGTCCCGGTGTTCGGCGCGGCTCTCGGTCGCTGTGACCACGGCCATGTGGAGGCCGCTTTTGATCTCTGAGAACAGGAGATGCTGGGGGTCAATCCACGTGAGGCCCGAGGCGTTGGGCAACAAGCGGCGCGGCTCTCCGCCCAACACGGGCACCTCCCACGTGTCAAATGGAGGGGCCACTGTGTACGCGATGCGCGAGCCGTCGGGAGAGAATACCGGGCTCATCTTCGCCAGGTTGTCGTGGGTGAGCTGCACGGGCTCGCCCTGCGGAAGCATCTTCACATAGATTTCCCCCGGCCCAAAGAAAGTGTCCGGCCCGCGGATGAATGCCAACATGCGCCCGTCGGGAGAAAACGCCGGCGAGGTTGCTGAATCGGTAAAATTGGTGAGCTGGAGCCATTCGGAGGGTGCGGCTACACGCGTTTGCCTGGAGCGGTAAACAAAAAGGCCGGCCAGCAGCAGGACAATTACCACTGCTGGCACGCTCCATAGCAGGTGATCCGGACGAAAGCGAGCAGGCGGAACGGCTGATCGTTCGGGGCCGGCTTCGAGACGCCCTGTGGTTTGTCCGCTTTCCGTGTCGCGCTTCAGGCGCTTGAGGTCGGCGCGCAATGCTGCGGCACTCTGATAGCGCAACTCGCGGTCCTTCTCCAGAGCCTCGTTGATGATCTCTTCCAGCTTCGGGGGCAACTCCGCATTCAATTGCACGGGCGAGGTAGGCGCTTTGTGCAGGATGCCGTCAAAGATCACCGCCGTGGTGCTGCCGGAGAAGGCCTGATGGCCCGTCGCCATCTCGTACAGGACGACGCCCAGACTGAAGAGGTCCGTGCGCGCGTCGAGTTCCTTGCCCAGCGCCTGTTCGGGCGACATATAGGCGATGGTCCCCATCGCCGTCCCCGGGCTGGTCAGATGCTCGGGCTCGATAGAAAGCGTGAGGGCGTCCCCTGGGAGCGCGGGCGGCCTGCCCCGATCCATCGGGGTCTCGCCCGCCGGTTTCTCTTCCGGCAAACCTGGCTGTCTAGTTGGGGATCGCGGTCCACCAGCGGGCGAGACGCCCGCGCTCCCAGTCAGTTTCGCCAACCCAAAATCCAGAATCTTGGCCCGTCCACGCTGGGTCACGAAGATGTTCGCCGGCTTGATGTCCCGATGCATGATCCCCTTCTGGTGCGCCGCGTCCAGGGCATCGGCAAGCTGGATGGCGAGGTCGAGTAGTTCGTCCGTTCGTAGAGGCGGCTTTATGCCGCCACCTTCGGACTGGCGGGGTAAACCCGCCGCTACCTCTAGCCGGTGCTTCAGCGTCTGCCCCTCCAGCAATTCCATGGCGATGAACGGTCGGCCTTCGTGCTCGTCGACGTCGTAGATGGTGCAGATATTGGGGTGATTGAGGGCGGAGGCGGCCTGGGCCTCGCGCTGGAAGCGCTTCAAGGCTTGATGGTCCTTGGACATTTCTTCGGGCAGGAACTTGAGCGCCACGAAGCGGTGGAGCTTGGTGTCCTCGGCCTTATAAACCACACCCATGCCCCCGCCACCGAGCTTCTCCACTATGCGGTAGTGCGAAACCGTTGTTCCAACCATGATTTGGGAAGTCCCCTGAGCGCTTATCAATCAATCTTAGCATGACGCGCCGAACGCCACGTCAACAAATCGGAGGCTCTGGTGGTGCGTATGGGACAGGTTCTCGCGCACCTGGTTGATGCGGGCATTCAGATAAGTTGCCAGCTCGACGTCGCTTCAACCAGACTTGGTTTGGGATGGGTTGGTGGAAGCCGGAGGCATTCTCGAACCTCTAAGGTGCTGATTTAGTTGCTCCGCGATGTGCTTGGCGATATCGGCTTTCGGTTTGGCGCCAAGATAGCCGGTGGTGATGACGCTCACTTCCACTTTCCCCTTATGAAAAACGATGCCCTCCATGAAGGTATAGGCGTCGTCTCCAATTCCCGAGACGGACTTCTCTTTGGGGAACATGGCGAATACGCTTTGCTTGCCGCCATCCCAGGTGGCGCGATCGATCAACCTAATATTCGCCATGCCTTACTGCTTCACCAGCTCGACGCGGCGGTTTTTGGCTCGGCCGTCCTCGCTGTCATTCGACGCCACGGGAGCAGTCGGCCCGTCGCCCTGAGCGCTGAGGCGCGCCGAGGCGACCCCGTACTTTGTGGCCAAGACCTGGGTCACAGCATTGGCGCGGCGGCGCGAGAGGTCCATATTGCTCGCCAGCGTGCCCACATTGTCGGTGTGCCCGACGACATAGAGTTTCAGACTGGGGTCGTCTTGCAGCAGCTTGGCGACCTCTTTCAGCGTCGCGTCGGACTCGGGCTTGACATCAGCCTTGCCGGTGTCGAAGTAAATCCCGTAAACCGAAGCGTGGCCGGTGCGGTTGATGTCGTTGGCCAGCGACGCGGCGTCCACCGTGATGAGGTCGGACTCCATGGGCTTGATTTCGATGACGTAGAGCTCGGCATTGGCCCGGGAGTCCCCGCCCTGGTCGTCAATCAGCAAGCTCACATAAACGTCGCCCTCCGGCCGCGCGAGCTTCGCCGAAATGTATCGAATCCCGTGCTCGGGTCCCCAGTAATCCTGGTTATCGGGGCTGCTGGCGTAGGCATTTGCAATCGAGCTCCCGCAACCCTGCGGGCCGCAAGTAAAGAGCGTCTCAAACCCGCCCTTTCTGAGCGCGCTTTGATAGTTGCGAAAGACCTCCAGCACCGTGCGTCCCTGGGGCGCCAAGTAAACGATGCGGGTGATCTTCCCTTCCAGATGCTGGCTCTTGGTAAATTTACCCGCGTCAACGACCTCGCCTAGCGGAAGGGTGAACTCATCGAACTCTTTGGTGAGATACTTCGTGATAACCGAGCCGGGATATCGCGAAATCAAGGGATGGTCCTTGCTTCCCTCCGCGTCTTGGTCTTGTCCTGCCGCGAAGGGCGCCGATAGGCCTAGCAGTAAACAGGCTACGAATACTGTGCGAATGAAAGTTGTCATGGACTCCTCCTAGAATGAGAGATTGAGCTGGAAGTGGGTAGCAGTGTGAGTCGGCGCTGCGGGACTCTTTCCGGGCCGTCGCAGCAACTTTGGGTGCCGGCGTCTCCGGGGGAAGGGCTGCGCTTACACTTACGCTCAAGAACAAGCAGAGAAAACACGGGGAGCACAACAGCGATAGTACGCATGGTTTCCTCCCACAGGGGGAGATCAGCCGGAATTCCCGATTTGAACTCTACCGATGCGGAGCATCATGCGCCGGTCTCCATGCCAAGTCAAGGGCCTTTGCAATTTGGGCTTGAACCGCCGGTTAAGTAGGTGTCTAATCGAGTCGCCTTGCGAGATGCTTCGCGGAGTCTACGCGGAGCGAACTGCGGGGATTCTCTGCTGCCACGAAACTCGTTGTGCCGAAGGCACCTTGGAGTGCGGTAGCGCCAGCTACCGCCTTGCTATTTGGAATCAAGGCGGCAGCTTCGCTGCCGCACTCCAAGGCGCTTCGCGCATTTTCATGCACGGCTGAGCGAATTCCGAGCGCGTTGGGAGGGTTGCGATGCTACGACACTTCACGACTTTGCTTTCTGTCCCCCTGGTCTGCCTGATCGTCCTGAGCGGGGCGCACGCGCAGACCACCAACAAACCCGATCTGAGCAAGCAGCCAAACCTGTACGTGGTCGGTTATGCCCACTTGGACACGGAATGGCGATGGGAGTATCCCCAGGTCATCAACGAATACATTCTGAAGACCATGGAGGATAATTTCAAACTGATCGACAAGTACCCGCACTACATTTTCAATTTCACCGGCGCTAACCGCTACCGTTTGATGAAGGAATATTTCCCGGCCGACTTCGCGAAGCTGAAGGGATACGTGGACGCGGGGAGATGGTTCCCGGCGGGCTCCTCCATGGAGGAAGGCGACGTGAACGCGCCCAGCGCCGAGGCCATCATCCGGCAAGTTCTATATGGGAATGACTGGTTCCGGAAGGAGTTTGGCCAGGCCAGCGCGGAATACATGCTGCCCGACTGCTTCGGATTTCCGGCTTCGCTGCCGACTATCCTGGCGCACTCGGGGGTGAAGGGCTTCTCGACCCAGAAGCTGGTTTGGGGCTCCTCCGCCGACGCAGGAGGTCCGGAATCGCGCGAGAAGACGCCGGAAGGCACGCCATTCAACGTGGGCGTCTGGGTAGGACCGGATGGCGAGAGCGTGCTGGCAGGTCTGAACCCAGGCGATTACAGCGGCGGGATCGAAACGGATCTCAGCAAACCGCTCCCCGCCGAGCCGCCCACCGCCGAACTCCAGGACGTTCAGAACAAGTTCCACGCGCTGCGACAGAAACTCGAGCAGGTGCGCCAGAGCGGTCAGGCGTTCGATCCGAAGGACATCCAGGAGTACAGGACCCTGGAGAGCCGGCAGGAGGAGCTCACCAAGGTTCAGCAGGATCGGGAACTGGACCGGTATCAGGACAACTGGGCCGCTCGCGTCGACCAGAACGGTAAAGTGAGTGGCGTATTCACGGAGTATCACTATTACGGTACGGGCGACATCGGCGGGGCGCCGGATGAGGAATCTGTAAAGCGCCTGGAAGCCATCGTCACCAACGGGACCACCAGTTTGCCGCCGCAGGGCGAATTCGTTATGCCGGACCAGCCGCATCCGGAATGGCCCGCGGTGCAGGTTGGCGATGGGCCCGTGCACGTGATCTCGGCGGCCGCGGACCAGATGTTCCTCGATATCACACCCTCTGAGGCCGCCGGACTTCCACGCTACACGGGTGAGATGGAGCTAACCAACCATTCGGCCGGCTCGCTCACCTCGCAGGCCTACCAAAAGCGCTGGCTGCGGAAGGAAGAGTTACTGGCCGAGGCGGCGGAGGAAGCCTCCCTTGCCGCGCAATGGCTGGGTGCGCGCCCGTATCCGCTCCAGCGCCTGAACGACGCCTGGACGCTGGTGATGGGCGGCCATTTCCACGACATCGCCGCTGGGACGGCCACTCCCAAATCGTACGAGTTCGCCTGGAACGACGACGTGATCGCGCTCAACCAATTCGCCGGCGTGCTGAACAACGCCACCCAGGCTGTTGCCGCCGCGCTCGATACCGGGACCAAAGGCGTCCCGGTGGTGGTCTTCAACCCGCTCAACATTGCGCGGGAAGATGTGGTGGAAGCGAGCGTCACCTTCCCGGGCGGCATGCCGAAGGCGGTCCACGTGACGGGTCCGGACGGCAGGGCGGTTCCTTCCCAGATTTCCGGCGGCAAGGTGCTGTTCGTGGCCAGGGCGCCCTCGGTGGGGTACGCAGTTTACGACGTCGAGGCCGGTGCAGGCGGCGCCGGCTCCACACTCAAAGTGTCGGAGGATTCTCTCGAGAACCAGTACTACCGGATCAAGCTGAATGCCGATGGCGACGTCTCGAGCATTTTCGACAAGTCGATGGGCAGGGAACTGCTGGCCGCTCCGGCGCGTCTGGCGATCTCCTATGACAACCCCGAGCATTGGCCAGCGTGGAACATGGACTGGGACCAGGAGCAGGCGGCGCCCAAGGCGTACGCGGGCGGTCGGGCGCGGATTCGAGTGGTGGAAAACGGTCCGGCACGCGTGGCGATCGAAGTTTCGCGTCAAGCCGAAGGCTCCAGCTTTGTCCAGACCGTCCGGCTTGCGGCAGGCGACGGCGGAAAACGCCTGGAGTTCGCCAACGTCATCGACTGGAACACCCGGGAGTCGAACCTGAAGGCCACCTTCCCGCTGGCGGCTTCGAACAGCATGGCCACCTATAATTGGGACATCGGCACCATCCAGCGCCCTAGCGCCAAGCCGAAGAAGTTTGAAGTGCCCTCGCACCAATGGATCGACCTGACTGACATGAGCGGCGAGTTCGGCGCCACCCTCCTGACCGATTGCAAGAACGGATCGGACAAGCCCAACGACCACACCCTGCGACTGACGCTCATCCGGACCCCCGGCACGCGCGGCGGCTATCCCGACCAGGGCACGCAGGACCTGGGGCACCACGAGTTCGTCTACGGCATCGCCGGGCACGCCGGCGACTGGCGCCACGGCGGGACCGACTGGCAAGGGCAGCGCCTGAACGATCCACTCATCGCCTTTGAAGCCTCGAAGCATCCGGGCGCACTGGGCCGGGAGTTCTCTCTGCTCAAGGTCAGCAACCCGCGGATTCGAGTTTTGGCGCTGAAAAAAGCGGAGCAGAGCGACGAGGTGATCGTGCGGCTGGTTGAACTCGATGGCCAACCGCAGGCGAACGTCCGGGTATCGTTTGCTCGACCCATCACCGCGGCGCGGGAAGTGAATGGGCAGGAGCAGTCGGTGGGACCGGCAAAGGTCACCGGCGGGGCGCTGGTAACCTCATTCACCGCGTATGAGCCGCGCACCTTCGCGGTAAAGCTCGCCACGCCGCCCGCCAAGGTTGTGGGCGTGCGTTCCTCGCCAGTGGCGCTGCGCTATGACCTCGCCACAGCCAGCAACGACGGCACGCCGTCCACGGAGGGGTTTGACGGCAAGGGCAATGCGCTGCCGGCGGAGATGTTGCCCGCCGAGATCACGCTCAACGGGGTGCAGTTCCGGCTCGCTTCGGCGACGACCGGCACGCCCAACGCCGTTGTCGCGAAGGGGCAAACGATCGATCTGCCCCCGGGACGGTTCAACCGCGTCTACGTGCTGGCCGCCTCATCGGACGGCGACCAGAAGGCGAGGTTCGAAGTGGGTTCCACGGGCGTCGATCTGAACGTCCAGGACTGGGGCGGATTCATCGGGCAGTGGGACGACCGGCAGTGGGTGGCGAAGGACACTCCTAACCCGCAGAATCCGGCTCGGATGGAGCATGACGATTACGCCGAGATGACCGGCATCAAGCCGGGCTACATCAAGCGCGCGGACCTGGCCTGGTACTGCTCGCATCATCACAACGCCAAGGGTGAGAACGTGCCTTACGGGTACTCCTACCTGTTCGCGTACCCCATCGACATGCCGTCGGGCGCGAAAACCATGCGGCTACCCGATAATGATAAGATCCGGGTTCTGGCCATTTCAGTGGCCGATGAAAATCCCGAGGTGAAGCCGGCACAGCCGCTGTACGATGTGCTTCCGCCGCCGGCTGTTAACTGACTTCGCGCAGTAAGCAGTAGGCAGTCGGCAGTAAGCAGTAGGCAGTCGGCGGAGGGCAGATGCTCTTAATGCTGAGCGCGTACAGCCGAACGCCGCAAGCCGTGATGTCAGAAACGGAGCGCATCGCAAACTGCGTCTGCCCTCTCCCCGCAGATTGGGTCTGCCCTCTCCCTGGGGGAGGGTGGCCCGCGACGGCGCTTTCACCAGTCGTCGCGGGCCGGGTGAGGGGTTTCTTCCCTTCGCAATCCATCTTGTCCGGCTAAAGCTTCGCATCTCTCCCCAGGGGAGAGGGCTATTGATTTAGTTTCTCTCATGCAAACTCAGGACTTCCTCAATTGACTCATTGGTTCATCGGGTCATCGGGTCATTGACCCATTGGTCCATTGAGTCTTTGATTCATTGAGTCATTGATTCGCTGAGAAGAACCGAGGCAATTGCTCTTCAATGGCTCGATGGCCCGATGACTCAATGGATCAATCGCTTGCGGATGGGCTCTCTTGGCGCCTTTGTGTCTTGGTGGTTGATGCGGGCTGTTGCTGCGTCAAGCAATGGAGCGTGCCGAAACCCAGCACCAGATCAACGGCATGGATGCCCACCACTATACGATCCTTGAACAATTCGCCGACGAGTCCAAGCGCCAAGCGGTCTTTGGGATCGTTGAAAGTGGGCACCAGCACAGCATGATTGGCGATATAGAAATTTGCATAACTCGCCGGGAGCCGGTCACGGTCGAAAAAGATCGGGTCGGGCATGGGTAGCGCGATGATCTCCGGCCTGGAACCGTCCTCGAGCCGCAAATCCTGAATGCGCTCCCAGTTTTCGTTCAGCGGGCCGTAGTTGACGTCTTCGGGGTTCTCCTCCTTAACGAGGACCAGGGTCTTTCTATCGACGAAACGGCAGATGTCATCGACGTGGCCGTGCGTATCATCCCCGGCGACGCCACCTGCAAGCCAGAAGACGTTTGTCGCACCGAGGTAATCGTGGAGTGCTTTTTCAAAGCCTTTTCGGTCGAGACCCGGATTCCTGACCTGGATTTCCGGGTGCAAATAGCACTCTTCCGTGGTCAACAATGTTCCGCGGCCGTTGACTTCGATTCCACCCCCTTCCAGGACGAATTCACGGTTGCCGGCGCGCGCATCGAAGAGGCGCTTCGAAAGGCGTCTCGCCGCAACTTCAGGCACCTGGCGATCTTTCTTCCAGTCAGAGTACTTGGCCCAGGCGTTGAAATGGAAATGGACGATGGCGGTCTCCGTCCTTCTGTTCCGGTGGCGTCGAACAAATATGGGCCCGCTATCCCGCATCCAGCCGCGATTGGTTGGGTGCCTGATGAACTCGACGCGCGCCGGGTCGGCTCCGGCGCGCTCGAGGTAGCGCCGCGCGGTCTTCTCCCCCGCCGCTGAATTGACCAGCATCCTGATGCGCTCGCCGGGCGAAATCTTGCGCACGATTTCGCCGTAGACCCAGCAAATCGTATCGAGCTTGTCCGGCCAGTCAGTGGGATTATGCGGCCACGCGAGCCACGTCGCTTCGTGCCGATCCCACTCCGCCGGCATCGAGAAGCTCATTGAAGACGGCGTGTTTTTCGAATCTTTCATTCCGTTCGCCTTGGAGTCCCAGGTAGTTGTGTCAACACGGGTCGCCGGGACATTGGTTTTGATGTCGCCGCAGGAGCACCAATCTTTTTTTACCCCTTCCATCCCAAGGATTTCAAGGATAAACTCCGAATCGGAAAGGAAGCCACGCCAACATGCCACGCCGAACACTTGAGGAAGCTGGATTCTCTCACGTCGGACACGTCTGGATTTCAGACCAACGCGCTTTCACGGTTGAGTATGATCTCATCCCAGAAGCCGAATGGTGGGTCTGCTCCCTTCACGCCTACAGGATTAGGGGGGAAGTAGTCAGGATAGGCAAAAGTTTATTCTTGCGCCAGAGGATTGCAGCTTGGCAAAGGGACGTCACCAATGCCTTGAACGGCAAATTTCGTAGAGGGGCCACAACTCAGGCCGAGGCAAACGAATGGGCAAACCGCCTTGTCCCTAACCTACGGGGAGACTTCTTCGCAATGCGTATTTTGCCTCCGGACATTAAGGTATTGAGAAGCAAAGAGAGGCAGCTTGTATGTGAGTATGACCTGCCTCTTAACCACGAGCGGAGGCGAAGAGCGTAGACTTGCCCCCTTTTAAACGAAAGCAAAAATGATCAGCAACAGAGTTTTCACCCACTACCAGCCGTGGGGTAGTGGGCTACTTTGAACTCTGGACGGTTACCGGCCCGCTAGGATAAAACGGGACTGGGGGCTTAATCTCCACCTTCCACCCACAGGCCTTTGCCCTTTCGCGGCACAAGTACTGCCTGCCGTGCTCCTCTTTGACGTGAAAGCGAGAGCTCTTGCATTCTGGACACTGCATCTTCATTTGTACTCATCTCCCTTCATTCGGTCACGCGAACGGACGCTTGCCCGAGGAACCTGTTTGGCCTTACACTCGTTCTTATGAGCGACTTGGTCATATCGATTTCGCCGGAGGTAATGGGGGGCACCCCCGTCTTCGCCGGAACACGCGTGCCCGTACAGACACTTTTCGAGTACCTCGAGGCCGGCGACACTATCGATGATTTTCTGGTTGGCTTTCCCACCGTGACACGCGAACAGGTTCTCGTGCTGCTCGAAACCGCTAAAGGCAGAGTCCTCGAAGAGGTGAAGTGAAGATCTTGCTCGACGAGTGTGTTGATGAACGCCTGGCACGGGACTTCGCCGGTCACGAGGTGCTCACCGTCAAGGAGATGGGATGGAAGGGAAAGCAGAACGGCGACCTTCTCACTCTGGCTGAGAACAACTTTGACATTTTTGTCACCACCGATCGTAACATGTCATTTCAACAGAACGTGACGCGCCTCAATATCTCGGTGGCGGTCTTAGTCGCTGCAACCAACCGCTTCAACGATCTTCGGGCCCTAGTACCCGCATTGCTAAAGCTGCTGCCGTTTCTGAGGAAAGGTGAGGTCCGCGTGATTAGAGTGTAACGGGCTCGGGGCGTGGAATCGAGCGCCTGAGTTCGCCATCTGATCGGCGCACGCGAATCCGAAAAGTCGCTACCGCAACTGCGGCGCACGCTTTCCCCGGTCGGCTCGCTGTGCTAGTCTAATGGACTCGACGCCCAATTTCAACGCGACTGGACCTGGGCCTGCGGCCCACTCATGACGTTGAAATTCACTGCGTCGTCCCCGCGGAAGCGGGGACCCACGTACGGTGGATTCCCGCTCCCCCGCTTTCGCGGAGGACAAGCTTCGCGGGAATGAGGTGATTTTCGAGAGAGTGGCACTCATTGCGTTCAATGGAGGAATTCGATTCAACCATGGCTAAAGCCCAAAAGTCACACCATCGTTATCGCGAAGACATGTCGGAGATGCCCGATTGGCTGAAAAAGAAAAGGTGCCCGGACCGCGACCGCTACCTCGCCGGCAAGCGCATTCTCCCCAAGAATCTGACCGGCAGAGAGAAGCTTCCTGACCTCGTGGACGAGGTGTTTCTTGCCTACAACTCGGCCCGTCTTAAGGAGGGTTGCAAGCTTTTCGTGGAAAAGATGCTGGAGCCGGACGTAACGATCGGCATGAGCATCTCGGGAGCGCTCACGCCGGCCGGCCTCGGGTGCTCCTGCATTGTTCCCCTTATCAAAGCCGGATTTGTAGACTGGATTGTCTCGACCGGCGCCAATTTGTATCACGACCTGCATTTTGCCTTGAACTATCCGGTGCGTGTAGGAAGCTTCAAAATGGACGACATGGAGCTGCGCGACAACGATATCGTGCGCGTGTACGACGTTCTGCTCGGTTACAGCGATTGCCTGATGGCCACGGATGAAATCCTGCGCAGCATTCTTATTCAACCCGAGTTCCAGAAGGAAATGGGCTGCGGCGAACTGCACCATCTGCTGGGCAAGTATGCGGCCGAGTGGGAGCGCCAAGCGGGCCTCAAGGACGTCTCCGTACTGGCCGCTGCCTATCGCGCCGGCGTGCCCTGCTACACCTCATCGCCCGGCGACTCGACCATTGGCATGAACGTGGCCGGCGTAGAATTGCGCGGCAACAAGCTGCGGGTGAATCCGTCCATCGACGTAAATGAGACAACCGCTTACGTTCTCGCTGCGAAACGGGCAGGAGGCAAGAGTGCCGTAGTCCTATGGGGCGGCGGCAGCCCCAAGAACTTCATGCTCCAGACGGAACCTCAGATCCAGGAGGTGCTGCGCATCAAGGAATTTGGGATGGACTATTTCCTGCAAGTAACCGATGCGCGTCCGGACACCGGCGGACTGAGCGGAGCTACTCCCAGCGAAGCCGTAAGCTGGGGGAAAGTGGATCCCGACCGCCTGCCCGATGCGGTGGTTTGCTACACGGATACCACCATCGCCATGCCGATCCTCACGCACTATGCGCTCTCGAGGCACCCACGGCGGAAATTGCGCAGGCTTTACGACCAGCGCGGCCAAATGATGAAGGCGCTGACCAAAGAATACTTCACGCACAACAAAGTGAAAATGATCGACGGCACGGATCCTGTGCTGGATTAGTTGAGGAGTCGAGGAGTCGAGGAGTTGTCGAGTCGAGGAGGTGAGCGAGGCGAGAAGTAGCTCCTCGACTTCTCGACTCCTCGACTTCTCAACTGGAGGTCACATGGCCACAACCCGACAGCTTCAAGCAATCGCCGCGCAGCACGGGACACCCGTTCTTGTGATCGATCACGAGATCATCCGCCGCAACTACGCCAAATTCAAGAGGCACCTTCCTCGAGTTCAGGCGTATTACGCTGTAAAAGCGAATCCGGCGCCGGAGATTGTGCGCACTTTGTACGGCGCGGGCGCCAGCTTCGATGCAGCCTCACTTCCGGAGTTCATGCTGGTTTATGAAAACATAAAACACCTTCCGCCCAAGGATCAGCAAGACTTTATCTGGGACAAAATCATTTTCGCCAATCCGACTAAAACCAAGGAGACACTCCAGGCTCTTGACCGCTACAAGCCCCTGGTTACCTATGACAACCGCAACGAGCTGCTGAAAATCAAACAATACGCCCCACATGCCGGCGTGGTCCTTCGCTTGCGAGTTCCCAACACCGGGTCAATGGTGGAGTTGTCGTCCAAATTCGGCTGTGACCCGGGAGAAGCCGTGGATCTGATCTGCGCTGCATTCGATATCGGATTGGAGGTCGAGGGAGTGAGCTTTCACGTGGGCAGCCAATGCGCCAACTTCGACAACTTCGTTCAGGCTCTTAATATTGCGGCAGCGGTGTTGCGAGAGGCGAGCACACGCGGCCACGAGATCAAAATCCTCGACATAGGCGGCGGCTTTCCTGTCGCCTACGACCGGCATGTGAAGCCTTTCAGCCTGCTCGCCAGAATGATCAACGCCGAAATCGATAGACTGTTCCCGCCAGCCATGCAGATCCTCGCGGAGCCGGGCAGGTTTTTCGTTGCCACGGCCGCCACCCTTGTCGCACGGATCATAGGCAAAGCGGTGCGCGATGGAAAGCTCTGCTACTTCATTGACGACAGCGTCTATGACACGTTCTCCGGCATCATTTTTGACCATTGCCAATATCATCTCAAGGCGTTTAAGAAAGGCGCCACCGAAGTCTGCGCGGTCTACGGGCAAACCTGTGATGGTATGGACGTCATCTCGCAGTCCGAACAACTGCCTGACCTCCAAATGGATGATCTGGTCTATTCGGAGAACATCGGCGCCTACAGCAATGCTTCATCGACCTGGTTCAACGGATTTCCACCTGCAACCATCGTTCACATCAACCAGTAGAGGACCGCGCGCCGAAGACCTGGTCGACACGCTTTGTCTGATGTGAGGTCTTATTGATTCGCATCGCCCATATCTCGGACCTGCACGTGCTGTCAAGCACGGGCGCACAGTGGCGCCACATCATCTTCAACAAGCGACTCACCGGCTACGCCAACCTGATCCTGCGACGTGGACGCGTGCACCGTCGCGAGTACCTGCTCGCGGCGCTCTCGGCCGCTGTCGTGCGGGCAGATCATCTCGTCGTCACCGGCGACATCACCAATCTCTCGCTCGAACACGAGTACGAAGAGGCGCGTGTGCTGCTTGATGAGGCCGCTCGACGGACCGAAGTGACGGTGGTGCCAGGCAACCATGATATCTATCTGCCGTCAACGCATCGCCGCCGGCGTTTCCCCCATTACTTCGGCCAGTTTCTCCAGAGCGATCTTCCGCAACTGGCCCGGGATCTTCCGGCGGGTCCCTTTCCCTGCGTCAAGTTGCGCGGAGGGCTGGCGATCATCGGGCTATCCAGCGCTGTGCCCCGGCCGCCCTTTATCGCCTCTGGTTACGTCGGTCGTGCGCAACTCGAGGCATTCGAAGCCGTGCTCGCACACCCCGAGGTGCGGCGGCGGACGCCGATTGTGCTGATTCATCATCCCCCGGTAGACACGCGGCCGCGAATCACGCAGTTGCGCGACGGGTTAGTGGACGCTGCCGGGTTGCGCAGTTCTCTTGCGCCACTCCCCCGAGGGCTCGTCCTCTTCGGTCATCTCCATCTGCGGGTACGTTGTGAGCTCCCGACCCTATCAGGCAAGCTCGATGTGATCGGCGCAAGTGGAGCGGCCCTCGATCATCCCGACAGGTCGGTGCGCGCGGGTTTCAACCTGTATGAGTTCGACGACGACAATCTCGCATCCGTCCAGGCGTATGTGGTCAATCCCCAGACCGGCGGCTTCGAGGCCACGGCGATTGACCACGTAACCGGATGCGGGTGACAATGGAATCTGTACTGGACGGTCTCAAAACCCTATGAACTACCAGCGCATTCTCGTGCTCACACGGCTTGGAGTGGATCCGCATGTGACGTTCACTGCGATCCGTCGGTTCGCCCCTTCCGCCGCACACGTGATTGTCATCGCGCACCAGCCCACGCGCCAGTTCGCGTGGCGGGCCCCGGCCGAGGTCAACGAGGCGGAAGATCGCGACCAGGAAGAGCTACGCGCGGCCGCGCAGGGGGCGGCAGCGGTGGTCGAGGTGGTCTTTGCGCCCGAGCTGACGGCGGATGCCCTGTCCGATGCGGTCACCGCCGGGGCAATCGATCTCGTAGTCGTCGGCTCCCCGCAGTTGCGCGTGTTGAGGCTTGTTGCTGAAGTCCGCAAGCGAACTCCGGTTGCGGTGCTCGTCGTTCGACCGCCCCTCGAGGCATCGGCTCGTGATGGGGGCAACCGCCTGCTGTGTGTGGGACTGAGCGCGCGGGGACGACGGGCGGTGGTGAAGTTTCTCGAGGAGCACGCGTCGCCGTCGGATCGAGCCGTGCTGCTGTCTCCCAGAGCGCTGTCGTCCCAGGATCTGGGCGAAATGCGCGAAGTCCTGGGTATCACCGCCGAGCTGCATCCGAGCGAGGGTCAGCGGATGTGGGAACTGCTCGGCCCGCCGGCCCGGCCGGACATCGATCTCGTCGTGCTCCCACGCTTTCCGCCAATCGTGCTGCTCGGCGTGAAGCCGGGGCCCGCCCTGCTCATTCTTCCCCCGTTTGAGGCGGGGCCGAGCGAATGGCAACGGGCCATCGACGCTCCGGAGCTGGTCGATGACGGCGCGATCATTCGAGCGCGCCTCGAGTATGCCCTAGGTATCGGACGACGCACGCCCATTGCCAACCAGGAGCTGGCGTTTGTGTACGAGGGCAAAGTTGTGTCTCGCGCGACCTCGCGTCAGGGAGAGGTGGAGCTGCCCTCCGGTCTCGGGGATTTCCTCGGCGTGTTTCGCACGACTGGAAAGGAAGCAGGGGATCCTCCTGCGCGCGTGGAGGCCGAGGTGGCGGTGCTGCGCGCCGGCTCACGGCCAATCATCCTGTTCGACGCCGAAACCGAGAAGGAGCAACTGCCGCTCCTCGGTGGCGCCGCCTGGGCAGATCTGGTGGGGATGCGCGTACGCCCGGTGCAGAGCTGCGCGTCGCTGCGCGCGAAGCTGCGCGCCGCCGGCCTTCCCCCCTGCGTCATCGATGCCGGCGCCGTGCTCGGCGAGGGAGAGGCGCCTGACGTGCCTGAGCTCGTGGACGCCGTGCGGCTGGCGCGCGCTGCGACGCGCATGCGGGCCGATGGATTCCCCGTCGCTGCGATCGTCTACAGGGGACCGCACGAGCCCGCAACGCAGGGTTACGCCGCCGTACGCCCGGAGCAGCTCGCCGCGCTCGCCGCATCGCCAACGACCGCGCGGGGCCGCGCGTCGCTTGCGGAGCGCATGAATGCCACGACGGGCAGCGAGCCGATCGACGGCAACAGAATCGAAGTCGAGCTGGACAACCTGACGGCGCGCACCTGGCTCCTCGCGGCGATCAATGGCAGCCGGAAGCGCGTGCACTTTCAGGTATACATGGCGCTCGATGATGACGTCGGACGTCCTGTCGAAGCGGCACTGGCCGCGGCGGGGGCGCGCGGTGTCGCCGTGCGTGTGCTCGTCGATTCGCTGCACGGCCTGCACGGCTCATTCGGCCTGCGCAATCCACTTCTCGAGCGGCTCGCGTCTCGGCCGGGTGTCGAGCTCCGCGTGTCGAAGCCGATCACGGGTCCGCCATCGCTGGAGGAACTGAAGCAACGCGACCACCGCAAGCTCGTCGTCGTGGACGGGGAGCTCGCCCTGCTCGGCGGACGTAACCTGTCGCACGAGTACTACGCGGGCTTTGCGGAGGTCCCCCTGACGGCCGCAGTGACTTGGCGCACGGTGCCGTGGCTTGACGCCGGCGCACGCGTCGAAGGGCCCGCCGTGGCTGCGCTGGAACGCTCCTTCCACGAGGCCTGGACCGATGCTGGTGGCGAACCGTTCGAGATCCGGGTTCCCGCGCCGGCCGCCGCAACCACGGCGCGTGTGGTGGTGCACCGTGGGCTGCGCGACGCACACACCCTGGAAGCCTACCTGGCGCTGATTGAGACTGCTCGCTCTCACATTTACGCGGTGAACACCTTTCCGCTGCTGCTCGAGCTCCAGCATGCGCTGCTGCGCGCGTTGCGCCGCGGGGTGCGTGTCCGAATGCTGTTCGGCAACTTTACGCCCAAGCACGGGGAGGAACTCTTCAAAGGGCCGTTTGCGGCGGCTCGCAGCGCGGGGATGTCCCTCGTGCACTCCCGCTTGGATCCGCTCGTCGCCGCAGGAGGCGAATGCTACGAGCTCGTCGTGCGGAGGCAACCCGGCTGGGATCCGGCGGTCGGCGATGTGCGGCCCCATGTGCACGCGAAGGCGATGAGCGCCGACGGCCGGGCCTGTGCGGTCGGCAGCGCCAACTTCGACGTGACCGCGGGATACTGGGAAAGCGAACTGCTCCTGGTCGTTGAAGACGAAGCGATAGTACGTGCCGTCGAGGCCCGGTTCGACGAATTGATCGCGGGCTCCGATCGGGTCGACCCGAATGATCCTGACTGGCGCCGCCGGGCGCAACACCGCCAGTGGATGCGCTACTGGCCAGGAGTGCTGTCGGTCTAGTGGGTTCAGTCGCCGAACTCGGTCACCTGATCGTTTGGGCGAAGGGCGGCGATGTAGCGGTGAGGCGCATGTAGTTCAACCGAGTACCGCCAGGATGCGCGGCGCTTTTCGGGCGCGAAGAAGGCCAGAACGGAGCGCGGGATTTCCTTCAGGCCGGCCAGTTGCGCGACAGGAGACTCGGCGCGCTGCCACCCGCCATCTACATACCGATACTCCTGCCCGAAATGCACGAACGGTCCCCACTGCGCCGGGGGGAGCGCCGGGATGGGATCACGCGGGATGACGTGACGGAACATCTTCCGTTCGGCCTCGTGCGTTGCCTGCGGCAGAGGCGCCGCCACGGCCATCGGCTGGCCGAATGTATAGACCGCCCGCAATCGGTCGGCGAGCGGCCGGTGGACGCTGTTAGCGGAGATGGTCAGCGCGAAGATCGCGGCCATCGCGCCGCCGAGGCTATGCCCGGTCACGTACAGGGCCTCGAGGGGATGCTCCACTCTCTCGGCGTGATCGGCCAGCGATCTTCCTTGAACCGCGAAGGTCAACTCGCGGAGGACTTCCCACCACGTGGCCCGGACATTGCGGTGGAAGCCGGCATGGATTCTGACCTTCTCGGCGCCGTCGGATAGCGACAGGGTGCTCGACTCCGATCCGACGTCCGCGTCCCCGAGCCAGTTGAGAAGGTTTTCCGTTTCGGTCCCCCGATAACAGAGTATGACTACGCGACCGCAGCGGCTCTGCACCAGGTACGCGGTCGAGAAGATGTACATCGCATCGACCGTCTGCGAGATGCGCACGCAGGCGTGGCGCTCGAAGCCGACCCTGACCATCATTGTGGTGACGGTATTGGTGTCGGCATAGGCGTATCCCGCACACGTTCCGAGCACGTGAGCCACCGTCCCGTTGCGCTCGGCGGGCACCGTCAGGTGTGCAGCCGCGAGGGTCTCGACGATTTGAGGGTAGAGGGGAAAGGGACGCTCGCAGGTCCCACCGACGGTTCTCTCAGCAATCATCGGAATCCTGCCGCAAGTCCTTCATTAACCATAGCCTTCCGGTGTTCCACTATCCACACGCCGCTCCCCTTTGTCAAGAGACGGTGATTCTGAGGGTCCGGGTCCCGCCAGCGGTTCGGCTGGGGTGGCGAAGGGGAGGGGCGCATACATAAAAGACAATGTATGCGCCACCCGCGGCTGCTTCCTAGACGATGATTCTGAGGGTCTGGGCAAAATGGCCCCTTCCGGGGCCGGTGGAAGCACCCGGCACTCCAAACCCGACTGCCAATTGATTTCAGTGGTGCTCGGGTGTACACTATCCGTAGGGCAAAAACTGAAAACAGAAATTCTGGGTGAAAAGAAAAGGGCACAACACACAGAATTATCCACGAAAGGGGAGGGTGTCGATGGCTAACACGATTGAAGCGATTCCTGAGAAAACGAGGTGGGAGATTGCAACGAAAGGATTGACCGGCGCATACATTGCAATTTCTAATGCCTTAAAGCAGGCTGTAGGACAGAAGAAATTTGAGGAGTTCAATGGGTCTCTCTGGTATGAAGCGGGAAAGGGAGCCAAAGACTTTGCGAAAACTTTCGGACTGGACACCGAAACCGCCAGCGATCTCGAAGGGATTACCCATCTCATGGCTTCGGCGTCCATGGGGCCAGAGTTTGTGTTTGAAATAGTGGAAGCGACCAAAGACCGATGTGTGGGTAAGACGACGCAGTGTCCTTGGCACAAGAGGTGGAAGGAGCAAGGCCTTGACATGGATACTTGCGGTGCAGGGCATCAAAGATGGGGTGATGGAGCTGTCGAAAGTTTAAACCCCAATTTTACTTTCAGACTTACCAAGAATATGGTCCGTGGCGATTCGCATTGCGAGTGGGTAGTAGAGCGGAAGAAATAGAGGCAAAAGGGAAGATAAGGTCTTGGTAGGTTCAAGGGCGACCTCTCGGGGTCGCCCTTTGCGTTTCGTAATCTGTCGGGATACTGGCCCGCCTACTTCCGGGGGCTTCCGGCGGCCACGCTCGAGGCCGGTTTGTATGACTCGAGGAACTCAGCGACACTCGCCTCCTGGGCGTTCTTATAAGCGACGCACAAGTCGATGCTCTCGAGTAGCTGAGTGAGGATGCGAGGCCCTCCCGTATACTTGGTGGAGCGGCCGCTAAAGAAATCCTGGGCGTCCTGGCGATTCTTAGAGTCGCAGTAGCCTCCGGCTACGTAGGGGAGGAAAGCCCCTGTATCGGTGGGGAGGTTGGCAATCAGGGCATCCCAGTTCTGTTTCACGAAATCGTAGGCATAGTCGCGGGTCTGGCGCCTCTGGGCGGGAGCGAAGAGGATGGCAAGCGATTCCCGACTGTCGAAATCGTTACTCAGCACGATGGGCAGAGCGGCCCTAATGATTCCAGGATCCTGGAACGAGCCGAGGCTGAAGAGCAGGTCGCCGCGGAAATCCTCGTCGGTCTCCTTCTTGGCCGCGGCAAGCAGGCGATCGAACAGATCACGGTCTCCGTGGCGGGCAGCGGTGGCAAGGACAGTACCGACCATATCAGGGTCAACGGCTTTATGATCGTCGAGCCAGGCCAGCGCCAATTCCTTGGCTTGGGCGATCAACTCCGGGGCCTCGGCCTCATTGGCCACCACGTTAAGAACCTCAGGGCGGAGGAAGCGGGCATCTTCGCTCTCGTTCGCCTTCATCTTCCAACCCAGATCGCGAGCTCGTCCGCCATAGACGTCCAAGAGATACTGCCGGTAGCGGGGCAGCAGGCCTTCCGAAACCAGGTTGTTTTGGAGACCTGTAGTGATTTCCATAGTTTTGGTGACCACTTGGCGGGCGGGATCCTGGGCGAGGCTGGGAGCCAGCGCCAGCGCCCTGCCCAGCGCCATCTTGCCATTCCTGGTGAGCGAGGCGAGGTTGCCCACGAGCGCGACCTTCTCCCCCAGGGTAAGCGCCTGCGCGTCATCCTTGAGGAGCGCATCGAGCAGGTTTCCTTCGTATAGGCTGTAATAGTAGCCCACCGCGCCGGCGTTGGCCTCCACCCAAGCCGGGCAGCCGCCAGCCTGCGTGAGCTGCAATTGGCCGGACTGGCGCGAAAGCAATTCGCACTTTCGCGCATCACTCCTCCCAGCCGGATAGCGAACGCAGATGGGAATCTGCCAGATTTGGTTCGCCGAGCCCGCGGAACCCAGGGGCAGGAAGCGCTGCTGGGAGAGTTTCAACTTCGCCGCCCCGCCGCCGCACTCGAGCGCGGCCGTAACCAGCGGCACGCCCGGCTGGTCGAGGAAGGTCGAGAAAGCCGAGGCGATGCGGGTATCGTCGCCGGCGAGCGCGGCGAGAAACTCCGCCGAAGTGGCATTCCTCCAGGCGTACTTGGCGAGGTAGCGGCGAATGCCGGCGCGGAATTTCTCCCCGCCCATGTACGACTCAAACATATTCAGCAGGGCCGAGCCTTTGTCGTAGGTGATAGAGTCAAAGGCGTTGATGATATCATCATTCGAGGCGATGGGCTGCCGCACCCGGCGCGCGCTCACCAAGCTGTCGCTTTGCATGGCGCCCTGAGAGCTGTTCAGCGCCTCGGTGTCGGCATGCCACTCGGGGTGGTACTCATTCACGATTTTGTTCGCCGTCCAGGAAGCAAAGCCCTCGTTGAGCCAGATATCGTCCCACCAGGCCGTGGTCACCAAGTCGCCGAACCATTGGTGAGCCAACTCGTGGGCAGCCGTCCATACCCAATCGCGCTGCCGCGAGGGAGTGTCTTGCTCGGGCTTGGCAAGAATGATGCTGCTTCCATAGGTCACAAGACCTGCATTCTCCATGGCCCCGCCGAAACGCGGAATGGCGACTTCATCCAGCTTGTCGTAGGGATAAGGAATGCCGAAGTAATTCTCCAGCAAACTGACTATGGCAGGAGTAGTCTCGGCGGCGTATTTTGCTTCCGCACCGCGGCCATGCGGGACGGCAATGCGCACGCGGGTGTGCTTCATGGTGGTGACCCCCGCGTCGACCAGGTCCAGGTCGCCGACGGCAAGGGCCACCAGATAGCTCGGCAGAGGCCTGGTCTGGGCGAATTTCACTGCTTTCATGCCATCGCCGGTATCGGTCTCGGAGAGGACGGGAGTATTAGAAAGCGCCACCTGGTCCTTCTTGACATGCAGAGTCAACTGCCAGGGGACCTTGTAAGCCGGTTCGTCGAAACAGGGGAATGCCCGTCGAGCCCAAAGCGACTCGAACTGCGAGTAGACGTACCAGCGGTCCTCATCTTTCATCTGAAAGAGCCCCTGCTGATCCTTGCGGCTGATCTCCCCCTGGTATTCAACGCGAAGCGTCGCTTCGCCGGGTGCGAGGGGATGGCCGAATTCAAACCCGACGTAGCCTTGCGGCTCGCCGATGACTTTGGCCGCCAGCTTTTCGTGGCCGACAGTCAGAGTTGCATCCTTCACGTTGAGCCTTTCACCGTTTAGCCATAGGATGGAGGTAGGCTCGGTGAACTGGAGGTCAATTTCAACCACGCCCCTGAAGGTGTCCTGGTCAGGGACGATCGTCAGGTCAGCGCGGTAACGAACAGGCCCCACCTCATGGGCGGGAAGGCGGAACTGGGGTGGAATGGGGGCCTGATCCGGGGCTTGGTCCGGGTTGGCGCTCCAGGCGCACAGACTCGCCAAGACACACACCGCGAACAGGACTTGAGCGGACTTGTGAACCAACCGTCGCATGATCTCTCCTTGGGCTTCCCTGATCCAGTTCGAAGCTCGTGTAGCCCGCCTTGCACTCGCCCACCCGCCGGCGCCTTTCGACTCGCGAATTCCACTTCGCGGCCCGACAAAAGGCGGTTTTTTGGCCTCTTTTTGGGGTATGATTGGAGTTCGTTTGCACTCAAAAACCAGTTCGTTTTGAGCGTTTTAAAATGCTAAGTCCTTTGTTTGCAATAGATGGCTAGGTTCGTTTCGTCAAAATAACATCTTTTTACCATTTCCCCGCCTTTTTCCCCCTTGCCGGGTCCCTTTCGCCTTCCCTTGCCGCCGCCGTTTGCCGGCGCTCTCTTTCGACAACCCTCATAGGCTACCATAAGTCGGTGGGCGTGTCAAGAAAAAAGTGCAGTGGACAAAAAGGCGGGTGCCAAGCCTCAGGAGTCGGGTTACGCCGGTCCAGTGCCGTGTGTAACAGCGGAATTGCCAACGCGAGCAGCAGCGTTACCAAGGTAATCCAGATCGCCTCCGTCCTCCTCCGCGCAGGCTGGAAGGCTGAGCCTTCCAGCCTGCGCGGAGGAGGTTTTTCAGGACACACGCCCCACGGAAAGACGAAGCCTTTCCGCAAGTCAGGCGGCAGAGCCGCGGGTCACAAACCGTCTCCGAGCGAAAACGCAGAAACTCCAGGGGCGGTCCCAAGGGGCGGCCCTACATTCGAATTGGGGAGGCTCACCCAACAGGGTTTCGCTCGTCTAAACTTTCAGACCGTCAGTTGCGTATAACGGATAAGAAACGAGTTTGAAAGGAGAAAGTCCTTATGAAGCACCACCGCTTGCTCCCCTGGGGTGTTTTGACTCTCGCTGTCATGTTTTTGTGGCTCGCCGCGCCCGCCCGCGCCGTGGAGGGACACTTCGCGCGCACTTTGCAGGTCTCCGGCGCCGTGGAGCTCGAGGTCCAGACAGGCTCCGGAACCATCGAGGTGCGCACGGGCGACAGCTCCACTGTGCGCATCACCGGCACGATCAGGTCCTCGGGCGGCTGGTTCGATAGCGGGGGCGCGGAAGACAGGGTCCACTACCTGGAAGCTAACCCGCCCATCGTCCAGCACGGCAATCTCATCAAGATCGGGCACATGGAAGACCGGGATCTGGACCGCAACATTTCCATCAGCTACGAGATCGTGGCGCCGGTCGAGACACGCCTGCGCGCGAGCTCCGGCTCCGGGGAACAGGAGGTGAGCGGCCTGCGCGGTCCGGTGGAAGCATCTTCCGGCTCCGGCAACCTCAGGCTGACCAATATCGGCGACATGGTCAGAGCCTCGACCGGGTCCGGGCGCATTTCGGTGGAAGGTGCGAAGGGATCGATGCGCGCTTCGACCGGGAGCGGCGAAATCGTGGCCAATGGCGTGGCGGGCGGGCTGCACGCCTCGACGGGCAGTGGCAGCGTCACGCTGCGGCAGACGGCGTCGGGCGACGTGGAGGTGAGCACCGGCTCCGGCACGCTGCGTCTCGAGGGCGTTCACGGGGCGGTGCGCGCCCAGACCGCCAGCGGCAACATCCTGGTGGAGGGCGAAGGCCAAGACACCTGGCGGCTCTCGACCGCCTCCGGCAACGTCACCGTGCGCCTACCCGGCCAGCAGGGATTCACGCTGCACGCGCACACGGTCTCCGGGAGCGTTGACACCGCACGCGAGATGACCGTGCAGGGCGCCTTGAGCAAGCACGAGCTGGAAGGTAAAGTCGGCGGCGGCGGCTTTGTGCTGGATGTAAGCACCGTCTCGGGGAATATCCGGGTCGAGTAGTAGCCGCCCCAAAGCAGTTCGCTAAAGGAAGCAACTGCAGAGACCCTTCGCTGCCATGAAGATGCGCGAAGCGCCTTGGAGTGCGGCAGCGCCAGCTGCCGCCTTGTTTTTCCCGAGTGGAAGGCGGCAGCTCCGCTTCGCTGCCGCACTCCAAGGCGCTTCGCGCATTTTCATGCACGGTGGTGAGCCGAAGGATGATGAAATCTGCGCTCAGGGTGTCAGACCGTCGAATGTTTCACTTTCTTCAATAACACGCCGCTAGCACTTTGGTACTCCCCTCCCTTGCCCCTGCGAACCCCTTGAAAACTGCCTCTCCTCGCATCGAGCGCCTACTACTTAGTACCTTCGTGCCATTGTCCCATCCTATTGCCGTCCTAACATGGGTCGATAGGAGAAAAGTGCAGGGAAGGTTCCAATTCGTGCGTGACTGGTTTGCCGAGGGCAACAAACGCGTTGTGAAAATTGGAACTGAAAAAAGTCCCTGTGTAATGCGCGCCCGCTTCGGATCTGAGGGGTCAGTCCGAGGTGGAAGGCGCTAAAGGTACCAAGGAGGGGTGCGCCAGTGAAAAAGACAATAGCTTTCGCAAGTATCTGTTTATTCTTCCTAATCTATTCGAATTTGGCGTGGGCGCAGCAGACGGAGTCGAGCGCCTTAACAAACACGATTTTATTGGCTTCTTCGCAACCGGCTGCGGGAGTGGTCCCGCGCCTGGTAAGATTCAGCGGAGTTCTGAAAGACCATACTGGGAAGCCCGCCAACGGCGTCGTGGGGCTGATGTGCTCACTCTACGAAATGCCCGAGGGCGGGAGCCCGCTTTGGACGGAGTCCGAGAGCGTGAGGTTAAACGAGGAGGGCCGTTACACTGTCCTGCTGGGGGCGACAGTACCTGAGGGCTTGCCGGTTGACCTTTTCACGACGGAAAAGGCGCTGTGGCTGGGCGTGCAGCCGCAACTGCCGGGAGAGGCGGAACAGCCGCGCGTGCCCCTGGTCGCCGCACCCTACGCGCTGAAGGCAGTCGACGCGGACACGTTGGGGGGAAAGTCGGTGAGTGATTTTGTCTTGTCCTCGCAACTGACTTCGGCAGTACAAACCCAGTTGGCACAGGCCACCACAAGCACCAGTTCTGCTCTCACGGCGGACTCGAAGAGCTCCACGTCCAGCAGTAGTAGTAGTACCTACGCTGGGATTGGAGCTGGTATCTTAGCCCTCAACAACCTGACCGCCACAACTCAGGCGATAGCAACTGGCAGGAACGGAAACGATTTCAACATCGTCTCGACCAGCGCGACTCACACCTTCAACCTGCCCAATGCCTCGGAAACAGCGAGGGGGGTGGTATCCACCGCAGCGCAGACCTTTGCGGGAGATAAGACCTATAGCAACAACCTGTTCGTAAAGGGACCTTCACCCTGGTTTGACGTGAAGGCCTATGGGGCAAAGGGTGACGGATCCACCGACGACACGGCTGCCATTCAGAGCGCCATCAATGCGGTTGGCTGGAACGGGGGAACGGTGTTCTTCCCGCCGGGCTCTTACTATATCAAGAGCAGCCTCTCGAGCAACGCGAGTAACCTGGTGCTGCAAGGCGCCGGGAGCGGAGGCTGGGGAAGCGCCAACCCTGGCACCTCGGAGATCATCACCAACCAGGGCATTGTGATGTTGCAACTGGGATCATCGACCGGGAGCAACCCGGGCGGGCCTCATGTCATGCACTTGGGCTTCCGCGACACCAGTGGAACGGGTGCGGTGATCGGAGCTGTCAGCGTGAGCCAAATGTTTGAACTCTTTTTCGAGGACGTAAGCTGCGCCGAGCTGACGGGCGGCTATTGCATCCTGCTGAACGGAACCGGGGGTTACGTTCAGTACGGGACCTTTGTAAACGTCCGCGGCCGGGATGTGATGACCGGAGTCAAAGTGATCGGTCCCGCAACCCAAATGGTGTTTTTGGGAGGACATTTCACTGCACCGCCGTGCAGTTCGAGCCCCTGCGTCGTTCCGGGAAGCGTCGGAATGGACATCGAGGGGCCTGACGGGAACCACCCCGTGGACACTTTCGAGATCCTCAACACTTCCCTGGAAAGCTATGAAACCGCGATCAAGCTCTACAATGCAAGTAGCATTCGCATCATGGCAAGGCTCGAGAACACGAGTTCCTCCTACCACCTGGGGACGGGAATCAGCATCAACGGCGATGGAATCGGAAACAATACGAACGGCAACATTATCCTTGGAACGGCGATGGATGGCTTCGCCACAGGCATCAGCGTGGGGCCGAACGCTCTCAACACCCAGATCATCGGCAACTCCCTCCGCGACATGACGACAAGCTTCGTGACGATTGATCCGGCCGCCGCCACCTCCACATCGACGCTAGGGTGGGGCACGCCGTTCCAGCAAGCCGTCAACTATAGCCTCGGCCTCACGCCGGCCTCTGTACCTGCCAACAGTTGCTCGGAACAGACCTTCACCTTGAACGGGATAGGATGGGGAACTCATCTTGTGGTCAACAAGCCCAGCAGCCAAAGCGGGCTCTTCATCGGCAACGTTCGCGCTACCGGCACGCCGAACACTGTGGCCATCCAGTACTGCAACCTCACTGGGTCGGCCATTACGCCCAACGCGGAAACCTACTTGTTCACGGCGACTCAGTAGCAAGGAGAATCCGGGCGACACCCTCCCGCCCGGATTTCTCACCATGGGACGGGAGGGCGGGGCTAAAGCCCCACCCTCCCGCCGGCCTGAGGAAAGAATCTCACCTTATACGTACGCGCGGGTTCGGTGTCATTTAGTGTAGGGGGACGGCTTGCCGTCCCCTCTCGTGCCAATCACTCACGAGGGTAGGGCAAGCCCTACCCCTACATTGATCCGGGCGTCATGCGTAGAACATAACCCCATCATCTGTCATTCTGAGCATGTATAGCCCAGGACTGTTAGCCGTGATGTCAGAAACGGAGCGTAGGCTCGAAACCCCCTCACCCGTCCCGCTCCGCCTAGTAAAAGCGCCGGAGCGGGACGCCCTCTCCCCCAAAGGGGAGAGGGCCGCTCTCTTCCAAAAAGTGGGCCCGCCCTCTCCCAAGGGGAGAGGGTGGACCGCGACGGCGCTTTCACCAGCCGTCGCGGGCCGGGTGAGGGGTCATTTGCGGGGTGAGGACAGGCTCAGAATGACAAGGGATCGCCCGTGTGTGGGGAAGGATGCCAGCGTAGGTTCGAGGTCTTATTGGCGGAGGAAGGATTTATAGGTGGGGCAAGGGTCGATTCTTGCTTCTTGCAAGCACTGCGGCTCGTATTTCGTCGCTAACTGGTGGGACCTGAACTGAATCCTGTCGGGGGGTCGAGGGCCGCCTGGTCAGCGGCTGTTGGACGCAGTAGCCGTTTGGGGATCCAGAGCGACAAGGCGCGAACTTGCCGCCAGGTGTAAAAGCCCCAATGACCTTCGAGGATGCGCCGAAAGGTCTTGAGAGAGAAGTGGGGGCGAAGGTTGACGCGGTTCACGGTGCAGGGCAAGGCCATGGTTTGGGGCGAGTTCATCCATTCGTTGCACGTCCCGATCAAGACATATCCTTGTTCATAGGCTAAGTTCGTAATCCTGGAATTGATGAAGCCACCCGGCGCCGCCATGTAGCGGACCTCGTCGCCGAGCACATCTTCGAGCCATTCCTTGGACTGTTTGATTTCGTTGCGGCAGCGCTCCGGAGAGAGGAAAGTCAAGCCGGCATGGGTGGTCCCGTGTGTGCCGAGCGAAAAGCCTCTTTTCCGAAGCTCCCGTATGTCCGGCTCCCGGATGAACCCCGGGCGCTTTAGAGAGCGGTCGCGGGTGAGAAAGAAAGTAGCCCGTAACCCATGCTTCTCCAGAAGATCCGCAGCCCGCATGGAGCTCTCATGGCCGTCGTCTACCGTGCAAATCACATAACGGCGCGGGACCGCTTGGCCTGACCGGAGCCGGGCTTCGAGTTGCTGGAAGCCCTCGACCCAATAGCCTTCGCCGCGCAAGAAAGCCAATTGTGACTCAAACTGGCTCTCCGTGAGGGTGTACCGGGTGGTTTTCCCTCCGATGTGGTGGTAGGTCAAACATGCAAACTTGTTTTGGTCGACTACCCTGGGGAGTTTTCGGCTCATTGAGGTGCAAAAATCAGCAAGTGCGAAGCCAAATGCTATTGGGGAAATGACCTTTCGGTGGGTATGACGGACAGATTCCGCTGGCATTGGACTGCGGTTGATAGTCAGTCAGCAGGTTAACCAATTCTCTATTTCGCTCATAATGCAAAGCGGCCAAGCAGGCCAGAACTGATAAGTGTTGGTTGTTGATCAGCAAGGCCAGGAGTAGGGCCGTCTCTTGCCAGCCAAAGGGGTAGTACAGCACGCTCCGTGGATAGAGATAGGGCAGATAAATGTCGTGGATGTGAATAAACACGCCCGGCGGCAAGTTGGGAATGATATCCAGGTAAATTCGTATCACGTCCGACCCGACTTTTACCGCGTGGCTGCAATCAACGAACAGCAGGTCTCCTGATTTCAACTGCTCAAAGAGCGAACTCGGCACAGTCTGGCAGGGCTGCTTGATGTGAGTGACCCTTCCGAGGCTAGAAAGAGCCTTCTTGGGATAGGGTTCAATAGCGACGATCTCTGACCCGGGCCTGCCTTCCTGGACATTGATGTCTGATGCGTGAAGCAGGCACGCCGTCGATACTCCACTCCCGACCTCGATGATGCGAGGTGGCGTCTGGGTGCGAAGGAAGCAGTGTAAAACCTGCGACTCGATGCCCCCGAAACCCGGACCCAGCCCGCGGGCCGTGGCCTCCCTACAGAATTTCAGCCCCGCGACTTCGTGGTAGTAGGGCCTGCATATTCCCTCCAACCATTCAAGCTGCTCGTCCAAATCCCAATGGACGCCTACAAGGCTGGCGCGTCCCGCCCATGCCTCCTTGTTTGCCCTCAGCCACGCGTAGTCTGGCACCGGGGTGTAGTAATGTTTCGGCAGTATATGTAAACCCAGTCTGTCGAAAAGAAAGAAGGTCTTAAACGAAACTGCCCTCATTAGTCTGTTCATTTAATTCCTCCAGGCCGGTTTCCCCAGGCATAAGGAAGCCACGCCGTCGACAATGAAGCAAGCACCTCGCGCAGCCGGTACGCCGGACTTCTCCAGTCCATGTCCACCATTGAAGCTCATTCGAATTTCTTGAAACCCAGAAGCTCCAGGGAGACCTTCCAAACGAATTCTGCTCCATTGATGAAATAGCGCCGCCACAGCCTGCGTGGCTCCTGAATCAGGCGGAAGAGCCACTCGAGGCCGCTCTCGCGCATCCATGCGGGCGCTTGCTTCACTCTTCCCGCAACAAAATCGAAGCCGGCGCCCACTCCCACCATCACGGGGGCGCGCAATCGGGCGGAGTGCTCGTACATCCAGCGTTCCTGCTTGGGGGTGCCCAAGCCTACCCAAACCACATCCGGCGCTGCCGCCCGGATCCGGCTGCTCACTTGCTCGTTTTCTTCCTCCGTCAGCGGCCGGAAGGGAGGAAAGTAAGTCCCCGCCACGTTCACCCCGTACCGTTGCTTCAAAACGCCGGCCACGCGGTCCGCCACACCGGGTCCACCGCCATAGAAGAAGTGTCGATAAGAAGTGCCGGTCGTGCAGCAGAAGGTTTCCATGAGTTCCGGCCCGTAGACGCGCCGGCGTAGGGCGTGGCCATGCCGGCGGCCCAGCCACACCAGAGGCATCCCGTCGGGCACCACGAGATCGGCCACCTCGAGGATGGAACGAAAGCCTGGGTCCTGTTGCGCCTCCATGACGCCGTGCATTCCCGTGACCGCGATGTAATGAACTGCGGCGCGCTCCTGTATCCAGCGTTGCATCAGGGAGACTACTTGGGGAATTTGGACGGCGTCCACACGCACACCCAGGACAGTGAACGATGGGGGGTTCGGGGTTGGGGATTCGAGGTTGGGGAGCGGCAATTTTGGGTTTTCGATTTTGGATTGAGTTAGCATTGGCCGTCCGCGTTCCGCCATGAGCACTGCCGCTCCCCATCTACCGTATGCCGTCTGGTCTGAAAGGGAGGTTAGCTTGCCGGAGCCGACTCGGCCTTCACACCGGCATAGAACCGATCCCATCCGCTGAGAAAACTGGCGATGTCGTAACCTCTCGCAGAGCGTTGCCCTTCCAGCCCAAGCTGGCGCCGCCGTTCGCTACTCAGGGTGATGAATCGGGCCAGCGCCGCTTCAACCCCCTCAGGACTGAAAGCGTCGATCACAATTCCATTGACCCCGTCTCTCAGGTATTCTTCTACCCCATAGACCCGAGTGGCCAGTAAGGGCAGCCCGGCGGCGAGGCTTTGGATCGCGACGAGGGGAAATACTTCATAGCTGGAAGGGAGTACCGAAGCGTCTGCCGCCCACAGGTAGGGCCGCACGTCCTTCTGCAAACCCAGGAACGAGACTCTCTGTGTCAAGCCCATCTGAGCGGTGCGAGACTGCCAGGTGGCGAGAGCGTCCGCCTCGCCGCCCACCACGAGCAGTTTGACTGGAGCGTGTTGCAGCCGCTGGAGGGCGCTCAGGAGAAAGGGCAGGCCCTTCCGCTCAAAATGCCCAAGGGCGACGAAGAGAAAGACGATGTCGGATTCGGCCAAGTGAAGTTCTCTTCGGAGGGCTCGGCGGTCAAATGCTCGTGGAACGACCATGCCTTCCGCGTCGACTGGGTTGCTGATTACACGTATCTTGCCGTCCACAAACGGGAACTCCCGCTTCAGTTCACGTTCCAGTCCCTTCGAAGGGACAACAATCATCCGTACCCGGCGGTAGATCCACGGCTCAATCAGTGAGTGGAGCCAGTGGTCCATCCATCGGAACCACCCCCGCAGACCCCCCGCGCGCGATTCCCTCCAGTGGTGCTTCAGAAAGGCCCTGTGGCAGAAATGCGAGTACGACATATCTCCAAAGCTCAGGTTGCTCTCCACCATTTGCACAAGGTCGAAGCGCACCCGATGTCGGAAGCGATACGCCCAGTAGTAAATGGGCGCAAGCAGGTGATAGGCGACGAAAAGTAGCGCCAGGGGCCGGCCCGGGGCGGGAACCCGCACCCAACGGATCCGCTCGGCACAGGGATTCTCGAACTCCACAGAGAAGACCGTGAAATCGTGTGCTTGGCAAAGACCCTTCAGCATCCCCAGGTGGCAGCTCCCGGCGGGATTGTTGCGCGTGACGCGGTAATCAAACAAGGCAATCTTCAAGGCCGTGTCCCTCCATGCTCAGTCTTCTTTGAAGGCGCACAGAAGAACGTGAAATGAAGTCATAAGCGGATGGAGCCAGCTCCGGCTCCCGCGGAGGTCGTCTGTGGGAATCAACATGACACGACCTCCCCACTCACACAGCACATCCATCGCATCGTAGACGCTGTATGAGTATGCAATCCCATCCCCCTCGGAAAAACGATGCCCTCTTCCGAAGGTTTTGATTTGGTAGGCAGCTTGGAATAGGCCCATCTTGCAGAGCGCGAGTTTGCCCCATCGGGCAATCGATGAGCCGTGCGCAAATCTATTTTCGTCGGACAGAAAGATGGCTTTCCTGGCAACCCTCATCATTTCAGAAACAACATTTTCAGGTCTCTGCACGTGGTGAAGTACTCCAATTTCACAAACCGCATCAAAACTCTTCTCAGGAAAAGGGAGCTCCTCACCCGTACCTAGGGTTATTAGATCACTCGGGATTCCATTTTGCTCGATGGCCCATGCTCGAAGGGCCTCAACAGGCTCGACCCCATGCGCGGTTATACCGGGGAGATGTTTGAGAAAATAGCTCAGTCCCCTCCCAGTCCCGCACCCCACGTCGAGTATGCTGGAAAAGCTATGCGCCTGAACAAGCGCGGAAATATATTTGAGAGCGACGAAATGCTCGTCCCCCTCAGATACTTGCATTGCGTCATACAAATGAGCGGTTTGTTCGTAATACATTCGCTGGGAACGCGCAGATGTGCTCATTTATGATTCACCTTTTGTGACTATTGTTTTCGGAGAGCAGTAAGTCTCTGGATATTTGAAACCCCCTTTTCCCCTTGGTGTAATTCCTTGCGGAACTCCACAGAGAAGACCGTGAAATCGTGCTCATGAGACAAAGCCCTGAGCATTGCCAGATGGCAACTCCCAACCGGACTGTTTCGCGTGACGGAGTAGTCAAATACTGCTATCTTCATGTGCCGACAATCTTTCTCGAGAGCCGATCTCGTACCCTCGCCATTCAATCGTCGAAGGAGGGCACCCGTTCCTGGCGAGCTAGGACAATCACGTCGTAAGGATTTGAAAGCGAGACGCCGGATTGGGACAACCAGTTTTCAATTTGGCAAATGAATAGCAAAGGCAGTGGCAACCTCGTCACTGAGCACAATCGAGTGACCGTCCGGCTGAGCGAAAACATGCAAAACCGAACCGTTTTGACAAGAAAACCCGCCTTCTGCAACTTCTCCTTCAGCTCTGCAGGCTTGTAGCCCTCCCGAACGTGCGCAGGGTTGGGATGGGGTTCCGGAGGATGAGGGACCGAGCAAACCAACCTACCGCCAGGCCTGCCAATTCTCGATAACTCGAGCAGCGCCGCCTCATCGTCGCGAATATGCTCAAGGACCTCGCAGCACAGGACCAAGTCCGCGACTCCGTCTTTGAACGGAACCTGTTCAGCAGATGCTACAACCACATGAATGTTCCCTAAGCCCTTCCTGCGGGCGCGCTCCCTCGTCATCCATGCGTGATCCCAATTGATATCGATCGCGAAAACTCGCTGAAACCTAGGAGCCAACAATTCAATTGCGTAGGTGCCGCCCCCACAACCGACATCTATTGCTGTAAACCCATGCGGAACCTGTTCGATTATCTGGGCGAGGACCGGCTTCTGCGTCGCCCACCGAATCGTCTGTGCATTCGCAAAGACCCTTCCTAGGACAGCCTTGAGAAATTCTTCGAGGCGGAAGCGCAACCGGCCTTGACGTGCACGATGGCACTCCGCCACCACGCTCTGACCTTTTGATTGCACGTTCCCGCCGGCATGACTCAATAGCGCTACCTCGCAGGCTTCGTTTGGGGGTCCCCACTCGCGGGGATTTTTTGCCTCGTGAGGAACAGGCGAAACCTATCTCCGCCAGGATGCATTCCGCGCCGTATTCGGGAGCGAGCGCTGGTAGATCTGCATCAGCAATCCGTAATTGCGCTCGGCGGTGTACTTGGCTTCGTACTCGGCGCGGGCCGCGCGGCCCATGGCGGCCATCTCCTCGGGGTGAGTCCAGGCCCACTCGACCTTTGCGGCAAGATCGTCGGCATCGCCGGGGGTGAAGTGGAGCCCCGTGCGCCCATCCGCGACGATTTCCGGCATCGCCCCCAGTCGCGAGCACATGACCGGCACGCCGCAGGCAAACGCCTCGGCTATGGTCACCGGGAAATTCTCATACCATTCGCTGGTGAAAACCAGACACCTCGCTCTTTTCAAGGCCGCCATCACTTCCTCACGTGGCAACTGTCCAAGAAAACGAACGGCACAACGGATCTCCTGCTTTGCCTGCGTCTCCAGAAACACACGCTCAGGACCGCTGCCGATGATGAGGAGCGGAATAGGCACTCGGAGTCGTTCCCACGCAGCCAGCAGCGTGACCACGCGCTTCTCCGGGGAAAGCCTCCCTATAAACAGCGCATATTCGCCACTTTGATCGCGACAGCCCGGATCAGGATGGACGAAGTTGGGCTTAACGCCGATCTGGTCAGCGGCTATGCCGCCTTGGATAAACTTCCTGCGGGAAAACTCGCTGAGAGCGATGAAGTAGTTCACCCCCTGGGTCCAGGTACGTCGCCAGCGATGCACCGCCAGCATCAAAGCCACCGCCGCGGTCTCGGCGCGAGAGTCACGATAGCAGCCGTGCCGCACCCCACGCCATAAGCTGTGTTCGAGGCATTCTTCACAGACGCGGCCTTGCCTAAAGAAGGTCGCCGCCGGGCAAAGCAGCCGATAATTGTGCAGCGTCTGCACGACCGGAACCCGCGCCTCTCGACATGCGGAGTAAATGGAGGGTGAGATCATGAAGAAGGTATTGTGAATATGTACTACTTGCGGCTTTTCCTGGGCGAGTATTTGCGCAAATTCACGCCGCGTATCTGCGGCCCAAATGACCTTAGGCGCCATCATGATCTGCCCGAGGAGCGAACGTTGGGCGATCTCATGGTTGCTTCGATGATAGGCCACAACCCGATGCCCAGCCCGCTCGAGCATCTGGCGCTCCTGCTCGAAGACGACGTCCTCGCCACCTGGCTGTTGGTAGGAGTTATGGACGAGGAGAACTTTCATCCCGATGACCTTTTAGCGACTGGCGACGCTTGCACAGATTCCTGGGGCAGATATTTCAGCACGTCACTATTGGAGCAATAGAGGACACCCTCGCGCCGACTAACATAATCAAGCAACTCTGCCAGGCCGGTCCAGAGGCCACCCTTTTCGACCTCCCAGGAATGTCCGAACAAATGCCAGACGCCACCTTGTCTCAGGACGCGGTCGAACAGGATTTTGCCTATCGAGGCCCAGCTATCCAGGCGCATGAAATGAGTCATATAATCAAATAGACCACTGATATTCCGACCCCTCACCAGGTTCCTGGCGTACAGCATTCCAGTGTCGGGATGGGCGAGGAGACTGGTAGGCATCTGAAAAGGGTCGAAATCCAGTCCTTGCCTCATCATGCGAGTCGTCCGAGCCCCGCTGTAGCCGGCCTCCTTCACATGCTGTATGACGCATTTGTTGAAGCGGCCCTTGGGGTAGCAAAACATTGGCACGGGTTCGCTGAGGGTATCTTCCAACCGGCTCTTGCACATGCCAACTTCCCGGACTAGTTCTTCGGGGTTCAACCCGGTCAGGACATTGTGCGAGACTCCATGGGCGCCAATTTCAAAACCCCCCGACCTTAATGACCTCAACTCCGCTGGTTCGAGGGTTTTCCTCCCATGGTGACCGATTAAGGGGATGTAAAAAGTGCCGGTAAGGCCTCTGGAATGCAGAAGCCCAGCGATCCTAAGATCCTCGGGGTCTCCGTCGTCCCAACTAGTGGTTACAATTCTTGGATAAGAAACCGCTGTTCCCTCCCCTTAAAGCACTTATCACCCATGGGCGCCCTTCCTCCTCAGCGCGGCTTTGATGGCGTCGTAAGTCCTCCTCAGTTGCTCACCCGTTTTCACCGACCACAAGCTCATGCGGTTCCCGCAGGCTTGGAATTGCCCGAGGTACTCAACTTCCTTTCCCAGTCTTCCTGAGAGACCGGCCTTGAACTGGTACGTTCCAGGATGTGTCTCCGGATTAATGCAATTCAGGTCGTACCATCGACAACCCTGTGCCTTCAGCCACCCCAGCATTTGCCAGTGCAGAAGGTACGAAGCGCGGCAGTCCAATCCCCTGTCGCCGGTTGCGGCGAGGCACTGTATCGCCGCGGTTCCAATCAACGACACCGCCATCCCCGCAACAGGTTCACCCTCGTGTTCGCAGATCGTGATCCACATCTTGAGGGCGTCGGGCGAATCCCGCTGGATATGGCGGAAATAGTCGATATCCGGGATAGGCGCGCGGGCCTTGCGAGCCTGCATTTGTTTGTAAAGAACAATCAACGTCCCGAGTAATTCGTCGCTGCTTCCACCGATAACCTTCAATCCGCTTCTCTCTGCGCGTGTTAAATTGCGCCTCCAGTTTTTTGTAAGGCTCTTTCGCAATTCCTCGGGGGAGTACGACAAATCGATGACAGCGGTTTTGCGTGGGCCTACGCTTTGATCGCGTTCGAACCCTTCGTCCTTTAGGATCGATCGCATCACGCCCGTGCCATCTTCAATGGCGTTGGGAAAGACCCGGAGCAGAAGACCTTGCCGCACCACATAGATGTCTCGCAAAGCTCGGAGCATCTGTCGAAAGGCCTCGAGGTTCCTCTCCCTGCCCCGCAACTGCCAGAGCGGCCCCGATTTCACATAGGCCATGCCGCCGCCGATGAAAGGCACTCTAATGACGATCGCCTGCGCCGCCGCCACCACCTCGACGCCTTGCTTCAGCAGAACGTGGCTCAGACTCTGTGCACCCCAACGGGCCGCCCCGTACCGCCAAGTCTGTATGATATTGGCATCATCAAATCGTTGCAGAATGTCAGTCCAAGTTTCCGGGCCACACTCGGCCATCTCAGCATTGTATGCGGAAACCAAGCGCAGACTAGTGTTGCGTTATCAAATTACGTTGACTTAATTAGGCAGCCAGCGGACTGCCTGTATAAGTCCACTCAAAGGGCCGAGCCTCCTGGTTATAGGCTTTGATGAAATTCATGAGTCGATCCACCAG